>WBZQ01000004.1_pt1 | contig 386000 bp, 359 predicted proteins | sample 5204251 | NCBI WGS metagenome assembly WBZQ01 (sample SAMN12412402, study PRJNA552823) | activated sludge metagenome | isolation source: activated sludge from nitrification reactor of wastewater treatment plant... | place: USA: Virginia | collected 2017-09 | reverse complement strand
CGAAGGCGGTATCGTGGGTCACCCCCCGCTCCAGCGTAATGGCTTCATACTTGGTGCGGCCGGGGGACTTGCGGCTGGTGCTGGGATCGCCGCCCTCGCGGTGCTCGACCACTTCGGTGGAGCGCTTTAAGGAACCGACCTTGCTGACCCCCGCGACGTAACGCCCGTCCCATTTCACCCGGAACTTGAAATTCTTGTAGGGATCGAACCGATGCGTGTTGACGGTAAACTGCGCCATGTTTTCCTCCTCTTAGCAGGATGCTGAAAAAAGTCCGCCGCCTTTGTACGGGAATAGTACGCCTCGCCCCCGCGCTCGCTGCGGCCGCGACGGACGGCCTTCTTGAGCATCCTGCGAGTGGTGATAAAATCGTTTGCTATCCCCCCATACACTCATCTGGCCCCGGCACTCGGCTGTTCCAGAAGCCGCTAGGTCGCGATCTGGCCGGCGATCTGCTGGAGCTTGATGATGACGAACTCAGCAGGCTTGAGCGGGGCGAATCCGACGACGATGTTGACGATGCCGAGATTGATATCGTTCTGTGTGGTCGTTTCCTTGTCGCACTTCACGAAATAGGCGTCCCGCGGTGCGGTGCCCTGAAAAGCACCCTGCCGAAACAGGTTGTGCATGAACGCGCCCAGATTCAGCCTGATCTGCGCCCAGAGTGGCTCATCGTTTGGCTCGAACACCACCCACTGCGTGCCGCGATAGAGGCTTTCTTCGAGGAACAGGGCCAGCCGACGAACCGGCACATACTTGTACTCATCCGCCGCCGCATCCGCGCCCCGCATGGTCCGGGAACCCCATACCACTCGACCATGGACCGGGAACGTCCGGAGACAGTTGATACCCAGCGGATTCAAGAGACCGTTCTCCGCATCCGTCATATCGAGCTGCAGCCCGGCGACGCCGCTCAACGAGGCATCGAGCCCCGCCGGCGCCTTCCACACTCCGCGTCGGCTGTCCGTTCTCGCCATCACCCCGGCAATCACGCCACAAGGCACAAAGGTCTCCACTTGTCCCCCGAGCTGTGAATCGGCCTGCTTGATACGCGGGAAATAGATCGCCGCGTTGCGCGCCATGTCGCCGTTCAGATTCATCCCGGGGACTCCAGATTGCGCAGCGCCCACCGTCGCCCAGGCCGCCTTCGGATCGACGATCAACATGGCCCGCCGCTTGACACAGTAGCTGAGCGCCTCCTGATACACGTCATCCGGCACATCCCCGCCGCGCGCGTCGGGCAGGATACAGAGCAGGTTGAAGAGATCGACTTTTTCCAGCTGATAGAGTCCGGTTTTACCGGTTTGGCTTCCTTTGTAAGCGGCCGCATCGAGCACGGCGCTATCGACGGCAATGTCTGCCGGAGCCGCATTCTTCGCGGGCGTGGATTTCGTGGTGGAAGTCCAGACGTCGGCATCCGCCGATGTCCCGGCATGGGCCGTGGGCGAGCTATTCGACGGCATCGTCGTCGTAACACGGACCAGATTCGATTCAGCCAGGAGGACACGGTCCGCGCGACGCGCGCTTTCCTTCGTCGTGAGATTCAGGAAGGTTTCCGTGATACCGGTGCTGCCGTCGCGCACAATCAAATCGAACAGATCGGCCGGTTGCACGCCCAGCCGGGTGGCGACGGCGATCAGATTCGGATCGGTCGCAGCCTTTTTCTCAATCCGCGCGCGAACCAGCATGCCCCACGCGCCTTCCGATGCGGCCTGCAAGATCAGGTTCGGCACTTCATAGGTCGCCTTCGCGGCACTCCCCGCGGTGGCCTTGTAGAGACGCACGATCACGGCCTGCCCGCCGCCGTTCAGAAAAAAATCACGCACCGCATAACTCAACGTCATGTCCCGATGGAGCCCTCCGAAGATTCGCTCGTAATCGGCGAAACTCGTGATCGTGACGGGCTGATCAGTCGGGCCACGCAACGCCTTGCCGATGAATCCGGTGATCGAGGTTGCGACGCCTGTAATGGTGCGTACACCGCTCGGCAGCTCTTCGATGTAGACGCCCGGATAGGTTGGTTGCACTGGCATATTTTCCCCTCCTCGTTAGCCTAAACCGATCATCATAGTCGTTCGTCACTACACGGATCTCTCATTAGCCTTCTCATCCATTGCACAATGTCTCCATGCTCACCGACATGCACACCGCAGCGATGCGAACAGAGTTGCTGGCTAAACACGTTCCCAAGATCAGGCTCAACAGTAAGAATAGTGAGGTCTGGATACATGGCGAGCAGTTGGCTGCACAGGCCAAGCTCTTCGGAGCCTTCCTGCGCTAGGATCACGACATCAGCATTGGCTCTGCCGGATTCCTGAAGTATCCTCATGGGGCCGCGGCAATCTCCCACCAGTTCCATATCATCCTGGTCTGCAATCATCTGGCGAAGAGCATCCGGTACCATCAATGGATGGTTTCCGAGCAGCACGCGGATTTTGTTCACAATGAACCCTCACGGTATCGCATCAGCATATAGACTGGAGGAATACGCACGAAAGGCCAATGGATCCTTGGATCTATCCTAGATCTAGATCTATCTAGAAAAAGATCCATGGAAAGATGAATCTCGATCGAGGCCAGAAGAGATGCAGACAGGATACGCTGACGAACTATCGGGAGATTCCAAATTGTGAGTGCGTGAGGCCTTGGGATTTCATGTAGTTTGCGGCGGAGTGGCGATTTTCCAGCTGCAACTTCTCGAGAATGTGATGCACATGATTTTTGACCGTTGAGACTTCGATCTGGAGATGAGCTGCAATTTCCTTATTGCTCAACCCTTTGTCAATCAACTGTACGATTTCGACTTCCCGTCGGGTGAGGGGTGTGTCATTGACCATGCTGGTCCCTGCCTCTTGGCGAGCCAACAATGACATCCGGCAGAACGTGAGGTGGGCAATTCTTGGGGAACAGACCGTTTCTCCTTGCGCAATCGCCCTGAGATTATCTTCCAAGTCTGTGAGGGACGCATTCTTAACGAGATACCCGGACGCTCCTCCGGTCTCAATACAATACAGGATGTCGTCTTCTCGATCAGGCACGTCGATCACCAGCACTTTCACTCCAAGTGGCAGTGATCCAATTCGAAGGGCTCCATGATGCTCTAGCTGACGCAGGAGTGCAAACTCGACGATCAGCAGATCTGGGTTTTTCGCAGCAACATCTTTTCCTGCCTCACCCAATTGCGACGCCAGATGTATAACGCAGAATGGACCGCACTGCGAAAGACAGCAGTTGAGAGATTCAAGAAACAGCTGGTTGCTATGAACGATGGCGATTCGAAATTCTGGAGTCCCCATGACCACCCAGACGTTGTCGATAACAGAAGCCCCACGAGACGGCGAATTAAATTGTACTGCTTCAGAGTAGGCTCCACTACTGACTTCGTCAATAGTTTTTGGGGCAAGAGACCCTCAAATTATAAAAATGCGGCCAGCACGCATCATTCCATTGTAAAAGTTCAGCACATATCTTTTTCCGACCACCCTGACTGCATCGCATTCTTCTCGACCGATGCTAAGGCTTCGACTTCATTGCAGTTTTGATGTTTTCATTCGTGATGGTCATAGGTTCGCCTCATATCCAACTGTATCAAAGTAGTACACCTATGAACGGGATCACAGTTGCCGTATGGAAAAGAATTCAGAAGTGTAAATCTAAAACCATTCAATCCGCTGAGGCAGAGGTAAGAACATTTGACGTAACGTAGAAGAGAGCTCCTTAAGATGAGTACCAGAAGAATATTTCGCCAGAGCTACACTCACATATCCCATGCAGTATACATAGGAAGGCACTTCACCGCAAAGCTCTATCGCTATTGGACACACTCAATCGTCGCAAACTTGCGTCGCCCGATTTTCAAGCGATGCAGTTTGCCCTGGATGACCTCAAGCGTGGCATTGGCGTCACTCTGTTTCTGTCCGTCGAGTTCGAGGCCACCTTGAATGATCAGCCGGCGCGCTTCGCTCTTACTGGGAACGAGCCCCGTTTTAGCAACCAGATCGACCAGCCCAATGGTCTTTCCATCTCGCAGTTCAGTGACAGTCAACTGCACACGGACATCCGGCTCGTCGGGAAATTCTTGCTTCTGGAACTTCTGCGCAAACTCCGCTCTCGCCTGCTTGCCTGCCTCTACTCCGTGGTACTGTGCCACAATCAATTCGGCAAGCATCTGTTTCGCTTCCATCGGATGCAGTGACCTGGCATGGCCGAGGTCTTCTGTCGTCAGCAACTCATAGTACCGATACATCAGGATGTCGCTGATCGACATGACCTTGCCGAACATCTCACCCGGCTTGTCTTCGAGTGCAATGTAGTTCCCGACGCTCTTGCTCATCTTCTTCACACCGTCCGTGCCTTCGAGCAACGGCATGGTAATGACGACCTGTGACTCCTGACCATAGTCTCGCTGCAACTCGCGTCCGACCAGAAGATTGAACTTCTGATCTGTCCCTCCCAGTTCCACATCCGCCTTCAAAGCAACAGAGTCATATCCCTGCACGAGCGGGTAGAGAAATTCGTGCACACTGATGGGCTTCTGCTCATGATATCGCTTGTGAAAATCATCTCGCTCCATCATCCTGGCCACGCGATAATGCGCGGCCAGTTGGATCAATCCATCGGCGGTCATCGTTCCCATCCATCGGCTATTGAATTCAATAGTGGTCCTCTCAGGATCGAGAATCTTGAAGATCTGACGTTGATAGGTCTTGGCATTCTCCTGAACCTGCTCCTTGGTCAGCGCCTTACGTGTCTCGGAGACGCCGGTCGGATCGCCGATCATCCCCGTGAAATCGCCGATCAGGAAGATCACGTTGTGCCCAAGATCTTGGAAGTGTTTCAGCTTATGGATGAGGACGGTGTGCCCCAGATGCAGATCCGGCGCCGTCGGATCGAAGCCTGCCTTAATGCGCAAGGGTCGTTTCTCCAGGAGAGATCGCTTCAGCTTTGCCTCGAGTTCGGTCTGCTGAATGACCTCCACTGCACCACGAAGAATGAGATCGAGTTGTTGGGCTACATCTTTCATGACACGCGTCGCTCCGTCTCTCGTTGTGTCTCTCTGGTGGAGACCTTTACCAATAACTTCAGGCGATCAAATTTCTTGGCGCCGATCCCTTTGACGCTACGAAGATCCTCGACCGTCCGAAATCGTCCTGCCGATTCTCGATACGCAATCACCCGCTGCGCCAACACAGCACCAATACCTGGCAACGCTTCTAGTTCATCGGCCGTCGCTTGATTGAGGTCGACCACCATCCGATCGTGCTGGCCGACCACGTTGACCGCTGCTACACTCTTCTCGCCACGAGCATGTTGACTGGAGCCATTCACCAGCTCCGTGGTCTGCTCCTGCGTGGATGGAGCAGGCGGCTGAACGAACGGTTGACGCACCCACCCCAGCCACAACACCACTCCTATCGTGACGGCCAACATTCCCAATTTGAGGAGGAGAGACTTGATCATCCCTTCCCCGTCTTTCTGAGTTGATGGATAGCGGCCCCATCGAGATCTTCCATCGCTTCCATGACCCCCTCAGCGAGCGTGGGATGGGCGTGGATGAGATGAGCGACTTGCGTAGCCGTGGCTCCAACTTGCATCGCCAACGCCGGTTCATGGATGAGGTCTGCTGCATGAGCCCCAAGCATATGCATACCGAGAATCCGATCAGTCTCGGCATCAGCAATGACTTTGTAAAATCCGGTCGTCTCTCCTGTCGCTTGAGCCTTCCCCAGAGCCCCATACCGAAACCGTCCAACCTTCACCGCCTGATTCGGATCCTTTCCGTTCTTCTCCGCACGTGCTCTGGCCTGTTGCTCGGTCAATCCCACACGTCCAATCTCCGGAAGTGTGAAGATGCCGGCTGGGATGACGGTATAATCGATGGTCCGTTGGTGCCCCAAGATATTCTCAACCGCCACCACCCCTTGCGTCGATGCGACATGAGCCAACATCGCCTTGCCGGTCACATCACCGATCGCATAGATGTCCGGAACATTCGTGCGCAGGTGTTCATCAACTAGCACTTCGCCACGACGCCCAAGCGCGACACCGACCTGTTCCAATCCAATCCCTTGGGAATTGAATCCGCGCCCGACCGAGACCAAGAGCTTCTCGGTTGTTATCATAGTCCCGTCTTTCAACGACAGCACCAGCGACTCCGATGATCGCTCTGCCTTCTCCACCGTCGTGCCAGTCACCACCGTCACGCCCCGCTTTTTCAACTCACGCTCGATCGTGGACGAAATCTCCTCATCTTCCAGGGGAAGGAGCCGCGGCATCAGTTCAAGGATAGTCACTTGTGTACCAAGACCGCTGTACAACGCGGCAAACTCGCAACCCTCCACCCCACCACCGAGAATGGCAAGTCTGGCCGGGACTTGTGTCAAGTCCAGTATCTGCTGACTGGTCACGATCTGCCGTCCGTCGATGGGAAATTGGGGAAGATTCGGCCAGGAAGAGCCGGTGGCAATCACCAGCGCATTCGCGTGAATCTCACGCTGCGCTCCATCCGGTAGTGTCACGGCTAAGGTGCCTGCATTCTTGATCACCCCCTGCCCGACGACCTGTTCGATCCCCCAGCCTTTGAACAGCGTCGTGATCCCTTTCACCAGCGTGGCCACGACTTTATCTTTCCGAGCCACCATACGGGCAAGATCATAGGTCGCCGGTGCCTGGAGCATCAGCCCCAGGTCCTCCGCTTTCTTGAGCTTGTCACCAAGCTCCACGACGGAGAGGAGCGACTTGCTGGGAATACAGCCCCAGTTGAGGCAGACCCCACCAAGCTTTTCTCGCTCAATGACCGTAACCCGTGCCCCGAGCTGAGCCGCACGGATGGCTGCGACATAGCCGCCAGGGCCGGCGCCAAGAATCGCGATATGGGGTGAGGATGTCATGGGATCAGATGCTCATTGTTGAGTGAGACGCTGCGGCCTTGCTGGACGACCTTTCTGAACAGCCTGCAGGGCATCTCGATCCGGTGGGTCGCCATGCACCCCACTCCATTGAAAAACGGAGCAGGGTCTACAACACACGACTAGTCACCAATGAATCGATCACACCAATGGTGCGCCGATCCAGCAAACAAGGGGGTCAATGCTTCTGAGTGGCGAGAAAGGCCTCGTATTGCGCGGCCGTCATCAGTTGTTCAACTTCTCCGGGATTGCTCAGCTCAATGACAGCCATCCATCCCTTGCCATAGGGGTCCGAATTCACCACCTCAGGACGATCTTTCAGGTCCTGGTTGATCTTGGTGACCGTCCCGCTCACCGGCGTGTAGATCGTTGAAGTCGTTTTGGTCGACTCCACTTCCCCAATCTGTTGCCCGACTTTCACGATCGCCCCGACCTTCGGAAGGTCCAGAAAGACGATGTCACCCAAGGCATCCTGCGCAAAATGGCTGATCCCCACCGTCGCCTGTTTGCCGTCAACTCGAACCCATTCATGTTCTTGGTGATACCGCAAATCGGATGGAATCATGTCGGCTCCATTCTTCAGATTCAGAATATGAGAGGCTGAGGTTCAGACGAGGACACGCAACCGACTAGTCAACCTCAACCTTGGCCTGGTCAATTCTTCAGGATGGTAGTGGGAGCGGCTGACATTGTCAAGAAACGGGCCGACCACTATTGTCTGGACGGCCGGCCCGATCGTGATCTCTACTATCCGAATATTTCCATACCGGGGAAGAAATACCCGACCTCAAACTGAGCGGTTTCGGGTGAGTCGGAACCATGCACGGCGTTGAATTCGATATTCGCCCCATGGGCTTTGCGAATGGTACCCGCCTCGGCCTTGGCCGGATCCGTCGCACCCATCAGCTCTCGGTTCTTCTTAATGGCATTCTCGCCTTGCAACACGATCACCACAGCCGGACCAGAAGACATGAAGGCACAGAGACTGCCAAAAAACGGCCGTGCCTTGTGCACCGCATAAAACCCTTCCGCCACGGGCTGAGACATGTGAATCATCTTGATGGCGATCGGCTTCAACCCTGCTTGTTCGTATCGGTGAATGATATCTCCGATGACGTTCTTCTTGACGGCATCCGGCTTGACAATGGCCAACGTTCGTTCGTTCATGTTCGCTCAGACTCCTCCAAATTGTTAACAGATCCAATAAAATAGCGGGCACATTATAGGTGGGGGCTCTTCCGGCTTGCAAGCATGTTGCGCCTCGCAGGATGCTGAAACAGTCTGTCAGCGTCGTTCTCGCATCGCTCAGAGGCTCACCATATGCGGAGGGGGTACCGGTCGTACCTCATCGGATTCTCATACGGCCTTAAGGCGAACGAATCCGTAGACCACCATCTTGAGCAACAACCATCCCTGTGCCGCACGTCGGATCGTGGCATTGCCGAAGGTCCGCGCTTCATACCGAACGGGAATCTCCGCAATCTGCAGATTGAGTTTCGATGCCCCGAACAAGAGATCAAAATCCCCGAGGGAGTCGAACTCACCGAAGTATGGCCGACCGGCAACCAGGCGCTCGTAGTCGCGGAGGAACAACACCTTTGTCCCACAAAGTGTGTCCTTGATCCGCTGATTGAGTAGCCAAGAGAACGCCACCCCAAACATCTTGTTCCCGAACAGCGTCAACAGGCGCATCGCCTGCCCCTCCTGAGGATAGATCAGCCGACAGCCGACGATACACTCGCCTTTTCCACTGGCGATGGCTTCATAGAACTTCGGGAGCGCTTCCGGCGGCATCGTCGCGTCAGCGTCCAAGATCATCAAAATATCGCCCATCGCATGGGCAAACCCCTTGCGGATCGCATCCCCCTTCCCTTGCCCATCCTGTACCAGGAGCCTGATGCTCCGACCGGGATAAAACGCCGCGACACGTGCGATCTCATCTTTGGTCCCGTCGGTCGAATGCCCGTCGACAAACAGAATCTCTTGGCGGCCTCCGAACTGCGGAATCCGTCTGAGTACTGCATCGATGTTGCCTTGTTCATTCCGGCATGGAATGACAATGGTCGTTGAATAGGGCCGCTCCGGCCTCCGGAGCCTTGCGCGAGCGATCACATAGTGCGACAGACAGAGCCCGCGAAAGCCTGGAAGATAGGCCAGCAATCGGTTGCATAAGGGAGCAAGGAACGGAATGCGCAGGGGCAGCAACAATCGTCGCTCGACCTTCACCACATCGAAGTCGGCGAGGTACAACAGATTCGTGAGATCCGCCGGCGAGAGCCAGCTGTATTCACGCTGCCGCATCTTGAGCCCGAGCTGCTCACACAACCGGAGCATTGGTTCCCACACATGGTTGTGAGAGGAGACCACCACCCGCGTCTGGGGAGTACAGAGACGGCGCAGCCGCTTGAACGCCGTCTGAACATCGAGGAGATGGCCGACCGCATCCGCGAGAATGATGATGTCGAAGGTCTCGTCGAGTTGCAGCGTTTCAACATCTCCGACCCGAAACTCCAAGGTCGGATGCCGCCTGCTCGCCTCGTTCACCATCGCAGGACTCAGGTCGATCCCAAGCCCACGCGATGGCTTCAACGCGGCAAGCAGATTGCCGATTCCTGACCCGATTTCTAAGACTCGTAATCCCTCAGGCACGAGAAATCTCAGATATCGAGTCTGATCCTCATAGTAGGCTCTAGCCTTCTGCTCCCACGACAGACGACGCGTGGCGCAGGCATCAAAGTAATCCCGAATGGCTTTTTTCTTGGCGGCAGTCTGGAATCGCCCCTCGGGGTGAAAGGGATCGGTCGACTGGTCGAGGTCCGTCTCGTCCCAATCCGGAGAGGGAAAGAGTTTGAAGAGTCTCGCTGGCCCCATGGAGATCCATGCACAGATGGCAGTGGATCCACAGTATCACCGGCAAGCTATTTTGGCACGAGTTCCGAGAGAATCAGCAGGACGCCCTGCGAGCCAGACATCAGACGCGCAGGAGACTCCGGACAGCCATGGTCATCGGTCACACTCCAGGCCATATTGCTTCTGAATCTTTTGGGCCACCTCTGGTGATTCTTTGGTCAAGAGCGCACAGGTGGTGAAGTTTCCAACGACCTTTTTCTTGCCTTTATCGACGTACGTCCAATCGACGATCTCCGTCTTGGCAAACGAATAGGCCTGGCCCTTCTTCAACGATCGAACCACCGGCACATTTTCGATCCGTCCCGACCACAGATCGCCTTGGCCTTTCAAGTCAGCAATCCAGAGGTACTCGAGACTCTCGCCTTCGCTGACCCGCACCTTCACTGAATAGTGACCGGTATCGGACGGCGGCGAGCCTGCTTTTTTCAGAAACCCGTCTAGGCCGGCACGCGCACGCGCCATGGCCTTTTGCATGGCCGGATCCTCATCGCTGACCTCGACCGTACTGTCGTTCTTCGCCTTGTCTGTAAATGATTCGGAGAATACCGGTGGCGACATCAGTATCACGATGAGCCCAACGGTCAGAGCAACCAGTCGTCGCATAGATCTCCTCCAACAAACTTGCAGCACTTCCCCCCAACTTAGGCGGCCATCTTGAGCCTTCTCGCAACTGTAATGCAAGATTGTTGATCGGCTCCACACCTCCCACCATTGTCTCACGAAAACTCTCGGACGCCCCCGTTGACAGAACGAGTTCATCTGGTCATTGTTACCCCGACACCATGTCGCGTCGTCACGGTGCCCCTCACACCCCATCCCGCCACCCACGTTCGAAGCATCGCCTGATGCGCGTCGCTCGGGGGAGCTGGCATGTCCTGACCGCATTCCTGCGTGCCATTCGAAAGGCTCCGCCGACCATACAAGTATGGAGTACGGTGGCCATCCTGATCACCGCGGCCTTAACGACCAACTGGGTCTATCACGCCTACTATAAGCCGACGGAACTGTTCTTTCCCGTGGAACCGGCCTTTCACAAGAGCCCCCGTGAAACCTGGAGAGAGTATGGGAAACTGTTCGAGGTCCATTCGACGGCCATCATCACACCCGAGCTCCTGGCGGCCCTCGCCCAAGCCGAAGGCTCCGGCAATCCCGTCGCCCGCACCTACTGGAAATGGCGCGTCACCGCACAGAATCCGCTGGAGTGGTATCGACCGGCCTCATCGGCCGTCGGAATGTTTCAGATCACCGACGGGACGTTTCAAGAAGCGAAACGCTATTGCATCCACAACCATGTCGTCGTCGAACAGGGACCATGGAACAATTTCAATTCCTGTTGGTTCAACAGCCTCTATAGCCGAGTTATTCCTGGTCATGCGATGGAGATGACCTCCGCGTTACTCGACCGATACGTCACTCGGCTGGCAGGGGATCGAGGGGCCACATTCGAGCAGAAACAGGAGTTGGCCGCCGTCATTCATCTCTGCGGCGCCGGAGCCGGCCGTAATTATGTCATACGCAACTATCGCCTGACCCCGCACCAGCAGTGTGGCGCCCACGATCTCCGCAGCTACCTACTCAAAATTTCGGCGTTAAAGCAGCAATTCGCGTTGTTCAAGGGACAGTGAGGACAACGGTCTGAGTGCCCGGTGCTGGGGATCACACGCTGCAAAGGACCCAGGGAAGTAAGTACGAGCGGAAGAATCAGCAGGGATTGACGGCTGCAAGCGCGATCAACGAAGACTCTATGTCCGCCAGAATCTGTGTCCGGCTGGGCTCCGCCGTCAGGTACCCGATGAAACTATGTCCGCCGGAATACGCAGGAGAGAAGAGTAACGGACTGATTCCCCAATTCGTGTTGGCGTCTAACGTGGCGGGAAAGACAAGGCGAATCCCGTTGATCAAGACATCCGTGCTTGACGTCCGATGGAGTCCATTGCCTCCCACCCTATCCGCCGGTGTGGCAACTCCGACAATCTTCAGCGTGCCTAACGGCGGCGGCAGTGCCTGGGTAAACACTGAGTCGAACGACGCGTTACTGTATAGATTCCCCTGAGAATGTGGGACGATGAGCACGCGGCGACAGGATGGGAAGGCAATCTGTTCCCGATAGGCCGTCGCATGACGAGTGATCGTGGCCTGATCGATTTGATCGGCACTACTGATGGAACGCTGCAACACCGGTGCAATCACACCCGATGTCGCCAGGCCAACCCCTTCCAATCCTTGCCAGAAGGTCGTCGACGTGAACCCGAGCCGTTGTTGACCCGCCTCAAGAAAGTCTTTGACGGCTCCAGACGTCGGATTGATGTTCAGAAAGAACAGATGACACATCGCTTGGACGGCCGGTGCCATCGTAGGGAGCTTGCTCAGAAACTCCAGCTCCAGTTTCCCGCCGTTCAACCTTGCTTCATCGAGCGTCGTCGTGACCCCATTCACAAAATAGATCGCCGTGCGAGGAGCCGTTGCATGCTGGCAAGCTGATTGAGGTTGCACCTGCGCGGTCGCATCCGGAAGCCATCCCGCTCCTAGGAGAACGCTGAGCGAAAGCACAAGGAACCTTCTTGAGGTCATGACTGACATGCCGTCATCCATTGATCTGCCGGCAACAAAGGGAGGTTCGCTGTCTTCACCTGATCATCGGCCTTCAGATAGGCCTCAGAACGGCTCGGCGTATTTAACAGTTGCGCGCGGACATCGACAAAAATTGTATGGAACTCACGAGGTCGCCTCGCCATGAGGCACTCTAAGGCTCGAAAGCGTTCCGTCGCATGGGTGAGAGACTGTGTTTGACTGTCAGCATCAACCAGTGATGACTGAACGGCCTTTGCATACTGACGTACAGCCTTATTGAGATCCGCGCTGGTCTGGTCGGCATAGGTCGTATCGATATACCGGTCGACATCATCACGAACCCCGTTCGCATCAGCATCCACTCCGGCGAGACTCTCCGTCTGGTTCAGAGATGAGGATGGTGCGTTCTCCCCGCTACAGGACACCAGCAGACCACTCAACACTGCCCCTCTCAGAAAGAGAGAACCGGTCTCTCTGCACCACCATCGCATCGCGTGTCCCTCATGATGAAGACAGGCACCCGGCTACTCTACTGATCGCGCTACTGAAAACACAACCCACGTACCAGATCAGCCGGTTCGTGGTATGGTGGGCACTCGACCGCACCGTGATGAACGATTCCACCTCCAAAGTCCAAGACAGCCCCCGAGCACTTCGCACAACCGTCCTAGCTGGTGCCATCGGCAATGTCCTGGAATGGTATGACTTTGCACTCTTCGGATACTTTGCCCCGATCTTATCCGTCCTGTTTTTCCCGGCTTCAGACCCTTCCCTGTCGCTGATCGCCACATTCAGCGTGTTTGCCGTCGGCTTTCTAGCGAGACCGCTTGGGGCACTGTGCTTCGGGTATTGGGGAGACACGCGCGGACGCCGATCAGCCCTGTCGTGGTCCGTGATTCTCATGGCGATTCCCACCTGCCTGCTCGGCTTGTTGCCCACCTATGCGCAGGTCGGGCTCACTGCACCGATTGCGCTGACCCTCTTACGGTTTGTTCAAGGTTTCTCGGTCGGAGGGGAATTCACCGGGTCCGTGACCTTTCTGATCGAACATGCCGCACGCCACGAACGAGGCTATATCGGCAGTTGGGCCGGATTCAGCGCACAAATCGGCGCGTTATTAGGATCTGGTGTCGGCGCGGTGGCCAGCGCGAGTTTCTCGCAAGATATCCTGCACGATTGGGGCTGGCGCATTCCATTCTTGGCGGGCAGTCTCATCGCGGTGGTCGGCTGGTATCTCCGCCAGAATCTTCCCGAATCACCCGCCTTTGAACGACTGCAGCAGAGCGGTGCGGTCTCGTCCACACCGATTCGCGACTTTGCACGTCAGAACCGGAGACCGTTGTTTCAAGTCATTGGGCTCGTACTGCTGCATGGCGTGGGGTTCTACATCTTTTTTGTCTATCTTCCCACCTATGTGACGAAAGTGAGCGATCTTCCGATGAAGACGGCCCTCACCATCAATACGATCTGTATGGCAGTGATGGCGATGTTGATCCCGATCATGGGCAAGTTAGCCGATCGCGTCGGGCCTCGATGGGTCCTCGCTTCCGGTGCAGTTGGCCTTGCGCTCTGCACGGTCCCATTCTTCACCTGGTTCGGCAGCGGAAACGTGGCGTCTGTGGCCATTGCACAATTGCTCGTGACCATCTTCGTCGCCGCCTACATGGGCCCCTTCTTTGCCATCGTGGCGATCGTGTTCCCGGTTGCTCACCGTTATACGGGGCTTTCGATTTCCTACAATATGGCATCGGCTCTATTCGGCGGAACAGCCCCATTGGTCGCCACCATGGTCTTTGAACGGAGCGGAAGCCCCCTCGCGCCAGGATGGTACGTCACGGTGTGTGCGGTCATCTCATTGCTGGTCCTCATGACGATTCGTGACGAAGCGCAAGAGCCAGCTACGGTCCATCCACCTCCCCGTTGACAGTAGCGGCCCTCCATGCTGTAGTTCCACTGAGAGATCTCCATCACCCATGTCTGATCAACGGACTCTACCTTCTCCTATTTCTGGACCTCCGGTCTCTCGCTGGTGGGGCTGCTCCCCTGAGCTTCGACGGGATACCCTCGGATTTCTGTTGCAGTGCCAAACCTATGGCGACGTCGTCAAGCTCCCCATGGGACTGGTCGTTGAACTGCTTTTGCAGAAACCCGATGCCGCCATGTATTTGTTGAATCATCCAGCGGACGTCAAACACGTCCTGGTCTCGAATCAAGATAATTACCGAAAAGGGCCGGTTCCTCCAGTTGAGTCACGAATTTTCGGGCAAGGCGTCCTGCATACGGAAGGCGAAACCCACCACTGCCAACGGCGGCTGTTTCTCCCATTTTTTCACGGAAACCATGTAACGGCCTACAGCAGCCTCATCACCGACACCACGCGCGCCCACATGGCTCGGTGGCACGATGGCCTGACAATCGACATTGGACAGGAAATGGCCCACCTCACCCTCTCGATCATTTGGCGTCTACTCTTTGGGCAAGACTTACAGGCGGATGACGGCCTGATCCGCGACTCTATCTCAGCGGGCCAGCGACTCATCAAGCTTCAGTATGATTCACTCTTGGCAAGTCTGATCCCGCTCTGGATTCCCATTCCCCGGCATCGCCGGTTCACCCATGGCTTCAACCTGATCGAAGACACACTGATTACGTTGATTCGTGATCGGCGACGCAGTGCGGAGCACCGAGATGATGTGCTCTCACTCTTACTGGCCGCTAAGGATAATGATGGTCACCCACTGAGTGAGCGAGAGATTCGTGATGAGCTCATGACATTCTTGCTCGCCGGTCATGAAACCACCGCCAATGCCCTGACCTGGACTTGGCTCCTGTTGTCACAAGATCAATCGGTTTGGGACCGGTTGGTCTACGAGCTGAATGAGGTGCTCGGTGATCGACCGCCTGACGCTGCCGATCTGCCTCGCCTCCGCTACCTGAAGATGATCTGGGACGAGTCGCTTCGCCTCTATCCTCCAGCCTGGAGCTTACACACCCGACTGGCACAGAGAGAGGATCGACTTCCATCTGGAGCAATGCTTCCACCCGATTCGTGGGCCTTCATCAGCCCATGGAATCTACACCGCAATCCGCGCTGGTTTCCTGACCCCTCACATTTTGACCCGGAGCGGTTTTCTGACGAAGCGACCAGAGCCCGTCCAGCCTATGCCTACATTCCCTTCGGCGCAGGCGGACGCCGCTGTCTCGGCGAATCGTTCGCAGAACTCGAAGGTCTCTTGATCCTGGGCACCATCGCGTCGAACGTCCGGCTCCGTCTCGACAACGGACAGACGATTCAACCAGAGCCTGGGATGACACTACATCCCAAGACTCCGATACAGATGACTGTCCAGCGAGTCGGTTTCCCCAAAGCGCATCTCGTTGTCGCATAACGCGACATCTTCCAACTACTACCCTTCTGCTTATTGATATGGTACAACTCACATCTACGTATAGGCGACGCTCGAACAGCCGAGCATTGACGATGGACAACCGAATATCCTCTGTACCTGGCCTCTTCCTGACGCTCTTCGGTCTTCTGTTTCTCTCGGGCTGCCTCTCGCCAGTCGCTCTGAATCGGGCAGTGACGGTATATGACGAGGCGGTCACGGACGCCATCTCAAAACAACTGCTCATCAACATCGCCCGCGCCCATCGCCATCAACCGATTCACTTCACCGGCGTCTCGAATATCGCGGCGACGTTCGATTTCCGAATGAATGCGGGAGCCACTCCAGCCCTGACGGGCGATGCCAGCAAAACACTGCTGCCGGTCTTCGGCGGCAGTGTGGCGGAGAATCCCACGATCAGCATTGTACCGATCGAAGGGGAAGAGTTTACCAAGCGGCTGCTGACACCGTTTCATGAAACGAAGTTCACGCTCCTGCTCCGGCAACGATTCGATATCGATCTATTGCTCCGGCTCATGGCTCAGGAACTGCGGATCAAGCAGAACGGCAGGGAGATCTCCTACCGCAACACTCCAGCGGATCAAGCCGGCTACGAGATGTTCCGCCGCGTGGTGACACACCTCTCGGCCATTCAAGACCAGAACCAGCTCTACGCCGAACCGCTTGTCTCCCATCACACCTGGACAATCCCCGCGAACTCTGTCACCGCTGAAGGCTTCCAGTCCCTGCAAAATGAATATCTCGTCGCGTACGATCAGAAAGACAATACCTACACGCTCCAGAAGCAGGTCACGGGGCGTATTCTCATCACCAACTATGATCCCGATACGCTCTCAGCCGAAGAACGGACGCGGTTGATCGACCACGCGGAGGAAGGACATCCGAATGATATCTACTTCGACATCCGTCCAGGCCATTTTGGAGGGGACTATCCGATAAAAGGCGACTTCCGGCTGCGGAGCTTCAATACGATTCTCAACTTTCTGGGACGCGGGATGGGAGAAGACCCTGAATACCATGTCGAGAAGGACTCCCGGACTCCATACGTGCAAGAGAATCCCATCCACGCAATGGAACTGGTGCTTTCGGACAGTTCGCCGTCTGACGCCGACCTATCGATTAAGTTCCAGGGCAAGCATTACGCCGTTAACACAACCGGCCCGCTGGCTCGCTGGAACCGTGAAGCGTTTCAATTGCTGTACCTTTTGTTCCAGATGACGGTAAGCGAAGTGCCTCGAGTCGGCGTGCCGAGTATTACCATCGCAAAATAGCTCACCCCGGCGGATTCCTGGAAGGTTACGCGTCGACTCGATCGAGATCGGGCTTCGGTGGGCGCCGACCAATCAGATAGATAATGCCAGGGAAGAGCATGGTCGTGCCCGGGAAAATAATCCGATTTCCCCACCAAGGTAGTTCCCACCCGGGAAACTTCATCCTCAGAAGTCCCAAGGCATAGGTGAGCGCGACCGACGCCAGGATTCCATAGACATAGGCAGGCACCAGCGTCGTAGACTGATCTTCACTTCGTTGTCGTGAAGCAGCAGTCACGCCTTTGAAGAGAAGATACATGGAAAGGATGAGACAGGCAGTCCCGTAATACGCCGCATATTCTTGCATCACACCGACCTCGTTTATGCCGTTGTACACCGCTCTACTGTTAATGTATAGCGTATCATCGTCAAACTTGTCGAGCCTGGCCTACATCGGCTACAGACAGCAGTCCCTCGCTCATGCTATCGACGTCGTCTCTCCATCTTGTATTTTCGAATCGCTCCCACGACAATGACATCATCATAACGGATGACCGTGTCCTTCACCAACCCCTCGCCCATGCTCAGGAGTGGCTCGTATGAAAATGTTGGTCATCGTGTTCCGTGAATCGCTCATAGAACAGATACACGCGTTGCTGAATGATTACGACGTGGCTGCCTACAGCGAGCTACACAATGTCACCGGAAAGGGCGCAACAGGACTCACCAGTCAATTCTTCCTCGCCCCTGCCACCAACCGCATGATTTTGACAGCTGTCTCCGATCAGTTGGCCTACCGGCTGATCGAGGTGTTCGCACGTTTCCGGTTGGAACAAGAAGCGGCGCAAGGTGACAACATCGTCCCACTTCATGTGTTCGTCTTGGCTTGCGAGCAAGCGGTGTAACGCAATCGGACACCACGTCCCATCATCAAGGAAAAGCAGTTCCACGAGCTTCGGCTACAATAGACACGACGGCCTCCTAGAGCACAGCTCCAGGAGGCCGTCTGAGAGAGACTATTCAACACCATGACGTTGAACCGGTTCGTCTAATAGGAGCTTGGCTGCAGTGATTCGACAGATTCCTCCGCATGCTTCTTAGCCTTAGATTTCTTGGCCTTCGCCGCTTTCTTCATCTCCTTCTTCTCGGCCTTCAATGCGTCTCTTTTCTCCTTCATTTCTGATCTCATCTGTTCTCGCTTGGCCTTCATGTCGGCTTGCATCTGCTCTCTTTTCGACTTGAGGCTCTCCTTCATCTGTTCCTGTTCGCCCTTCACCTCTCCCTTGGCTTCGCTGGCCATGGAGCCCATTTCACCCTTCAATTCGGAACCGAGATTCGTCAGCTCATCTGCCATCGCCAAGGCGCTGGACCCGGCGATTAGTGCGGACAGGATCGTGGACATCATGATAACACGCATGAACAGCCTCCTTTAAAATATAGGTTGTCTCAATAGGACCGGAGCCAGAAGCCGGCACCCAGTCTAGGGCTATACTGAGACGAGATTTCTGGCAACTGATTTCAGGGTTTCCGACTCGCTCGCACTCGCCCGCATGATTCATGGCGATTCGACGAGAAATCGCCAAGCCCTGTCGTGAGACCGTCGCACGGAGCCCGGAGGAGCCGAGTTGCGAGCCCATAGGCCATCGGCCTGTCGCAACAGCGGATCGGCGATCGCAGCAGACGTGTTCATGAATCATGCGGGCTAGAGGGAAAACTGGAAAACCCGATTATGAAAAGACCATAATGACCACGGCCTCCAGCAGGTAATCCCCTGGAGGCCGTGAAAGAGCATGCCTTTAATCAAGCGCGCTCGCTGCTGTCACCTTAAAAGGCGCGCTACGGCCTGATCTGCCACAGCAAATACACCAATCCGACAACCAATGCCGACACCACGACGAGATGCATGAACGGCCTCCCTTACCAAAATGTTGGACTGTATCTGGCGCCGGGAACCAGCGCTTGGTCTAGGGGTATCGCGAGATGGGTTTTCAGGCAACGCATTTCAAGATTTTCGACGCTAGGTATAGGAGGAAAGACAAATCCGGCGATCTCTTACAGACGGCTGGCGAGCATTACACGACGTGGGTGTTGCTATGCATCCGACTGAAAACATCCCCGTCGAACTGCTTGAGTGTCACGGCAAGAAGCGGAATCGGTCGGATCGATCCCCGTCATGGTAGGCAAAGAGACATCCGACCATGTCCTCGGGCGACTCAATTAGGCGGTCTGGCACTTAGGCGCCAAGGAGAGGCCACCGGGAAACGGCATATGAACGATGAAAGGAACAATCCCGGCAGATCAGGTGTTCCATACATTGGATGACTTAGCTTGCTATCCATAGTGCGTTGGGGCTAATGTTGAGCATACTCCAGTGATAAGGCTCCATGGGTCTATCAGCCATTCATGTATTCCATGTATTAATGACCCCATGAGTTCCTTAAACCAAGGCAGATTGGGCTGGTGAAGGATTCGCTGGCGCTGAAATTAGTTATGTTCATTCATGAAATTCACGAACAACGAAACAAAGAAATCACGAGCCGACAAGTTGCAGCGCTGGGCAGAAGAGCCAACAAGACGATTCCAAACTTCTGAGATGGGCAATAGAGCTTCTACAAACAGAATACGTGCTGTCCCTGCCGGTATGATTGGGCGATACGAAAAACGAGGCGGTGGTCAGGCCTCATCCTACTTTAGGCAAGTATTCGCTCTATTGTCGGTCAAAATATCTTACAGGGGCGGCTGACAGCAGAGGCAGATTATGGTTGACTTTCGCTTTCTCTATTTAATTTATATCCCCGCAGGAATTGGATTCCTTATTATACTTGTTCTCTGGTGGCTGATTGAATCCTTCAGAGATTGAGATTCTGGGTCAATCCTCTATCGTATAAGGACGACATGCGTCGGACCGCGCTCCGTCTCATGATCATACTGATCACTGGCTTCCCAAGCCTACCGTTCGCAATGGGGGAAGAACCCTCTCAACAACCCAGTGCGAAGGACCGATTGCAGCAAGTGCTCGACGCAGAAGGTGGAACAACCGTCTACAAGGATGCCGCCGGCAATGTACATAGCACGACCGATCTCCCGAACGGTGATCGAATCGTGACCGTGCAGCCTCCACAAATTCCCGGGCTCAATCTCGGTCCACCGCTGCAATTAAATAACCGCCCCCTTCAACTTCCGCCGCCCCCTCCTGCGTCCGCCCAACCGCCTCCACCAGAGTACCCACAGAGGGCTCGGTAGGATTCGGCTTGACGATCCGTTCGCCTGCACGGCATACTCAGCCGCTCATGAGTGCGATTACCGTCATCATCCTTCTGGCGACTCTTGTTCTCCCCGTTGGCTCGAGCATTGCCTTCCCACCGGCCGGCAGTAAAGATCTGTCCACGCTCCAGACTCAGGCTAATCAGGGAATCGCCGAGGCGCAGAACGGCCTTGGGGAGCTGTATGCTAAGGGAAAAGGAATGCCACAGGACTATGCCCAAGCACGAGCATGGTACGAGAAAGCCGCAGCCCAGGGTCACCCGCATGCGCAAAACAACCTCGCGGAACTCTATTTCGCAGGGCTTGGCGTGCCACAAGACTTAGTGCGGGCCTACATGTGGGTAGACCTTGCGGCCGGACACATGAAGGGTGAAGACCACAAACAAGCGATAGAAAATCGAGACGACGTTGCGCAGCGCATGACTCCCGCCCAAATCGCAGAAGCCAAGCGCCTCGCGGAACAATGCCGGTCAAAGCAGTTCAAGAGCTGCTAAGCTCGATTAGATCGCCTTACCAGCTCCCGTAACACCGCACAGCCGAGATCGAGTTCAAGTTCCACAACTATTCGTGAGACCGTAGAGCCTTTCGCTTCCCGACTCGCAAGCGGTTTCCGTCTGGATCTGTCAATTCCACCTCGTGAACCCAGGGGAGGTCCTTCACTGTGACGTTGAATTCGGCAGCAATTCGATCAATATCATCAACATAAAAATACACGAGCGTGTTCGGTCGCACATCACCCGTATCTTCAGACAAATGGAGCGCGAGTTGACCGCGACGAAGACACACATATTGCGGCACTCCAGGAGCAAAGCGGTACTCACCTTCTATGATGAAACCGAGTCGGGCATACCACCGTATCGCCTTGATTCCATTTCTCACATAGAAGATTGGAACAAGTTCTTCAGCCATTGAACATTCCAAGACAGTTCGCACTCGACAACACGCTCGCGTTAAGCCTATAGAGCTTGCATGGAACCACGACGAAACATGCTCACGGACTGGGACGTCGCGGTTATTCTTAACCAGTTGCCCCCGCAGCACCGCACAGCTGAGGGCGAGTCCGAGCGCAACGTCAATCTAGCGTTCACCCTCATCGTTGAATTCCCCTGTTCGTAGTGCAAGAAGGAAGGCTGTGGACGTATCCACCGCTCTCATAGTAAACGACATGATATACACCAGAGATAGGCGCCCTAAATTAACCGTTTGCGTGGAAGCGTTTCATCCTTTATGTAGTCTGTGCCTTCCCACTTGGCCGCAGGCTCTGCTAACCCACCGGTCAAATCACTACACAGAGCAACAATTGTCTCAGACAACACAGTCGCAGTACGAACTATGTTAAAGGGAGACGAATCCTCCAGGACTTGCCTTTGCTCCAAAGGAAGATTCGTCGAGCCGGCGATGGAAATTCCTTGAAATATCCCCACAAGAATAGACATAAAGACTATGTGCTTCGCCCACTTCATACGTGTTCAATAGTTCCCGATTTAACTTGCAGGCCAATCTGGGTCGTACCGACGAGCAATTTTTGCGCCTGTTCAGCCAATTGTCAACGCACTCTCAAATTCCTCTCATCCCGCTGAAAGGATTCTCCCCGTCGCCCCATATCCTCCTGTGATGGCCGCTGCAAGACCACGGCAATCCGAAGGAGGATTTCATGGGTCAAGAGACCAGCTGGAACCAACCAAGCAAACCGACCTTCTGGCGTGATCCGCGTCTCTATCAGATTGTCAGTCTGTCGACTCTCCTCCTCTATGGCCTGGTATTCCTTCACTTCGATATCCCCAGCTGGCAGATCGTCATCACAATCGGCACAACACTACTCACGCAATATGCCGGTACCCGCTATTTCCACGTGCCGTCGTTCGATCCCAAGAGCGCGCTGATTTCGTCCCTCTCGCTGTGTCTTCTCCTTCGCACCAACGATCTCACCGTTGCAGCTCTGGCCGCCGCCATTGCCATCTTGAGCAAGTTCGCCGTCCGCTGGAGGGACAAGCATGTCTTCAATCCGACAAATCTCGCCCTCGTCGTCATGCTTTCATTCGGTCTCGGGTGGATCTCACCAGGGCAATGGGGTCAAGTCGCCTGGTTCGGATTTCTGATCGCTTGCCTTGGCTCGCTTGTTGTGACTCGCGTGGCACGAGCTGATGTCACACTCGCCTTCTTGACGTTCTATGTCGGACTCCTCTTCGCCCATGCCCTCTGGCTCGGTGATCCACTCACCATTCCCCTGCATCAGATCGAAAGCGGTGCGCTTCTCATCTTTTCGTTCTTTATGATCTCAGATCCAAAGACGACACCGGATTCGAGAACGGGCCGAATCGTCTTCGCACTGTTTGTCGCACTCGCAGCGATCTACGTCCAGCTCCATTTCTTCAAGCCCAATGGCCCACTCTGGGGACTCATCGCATGTTCACCGCTCGTTCCCCTCTTAGATCGCATGTTTCCTGGCACGCGCTATGACTGGGCCAAGCCTACAACCGGTAAATCGCCGGTGATGAATCCCCTGTATGGTTCCCCTATTCCCGTTTTAACCAAGGAGGTCATATGAATCGGTGTACTGAGGCTTCTATGAGACGCCTGATCATGCCCATCTTCACATTTCTGATAAGCCTATTCCTCTGGAGTACGAACGCCTCGGCATTTTGTGGCTTCTATGTCGGCAAGGCTGACACGAAGCTGTTCAACAAGGCTTCCGAGGTTGTCATCGCCCGTCATAACAACAAAACCGTCATCACTATGGCGAATGACTTCAAGGGCGACGCAAAAGAGTTTGCGATGGTCGTGCCGGTACCCGCAGTGTTAGAGGAGGACCAGATTCATGTCGGCAACCCGACCGTACTGAAACACTTGGCCGACTATTCGGCTCCACGCCTAGTGGAATACTTCGACCAGAATCCCTGTGTCCGGTACGAGATGATGGAACGACGTAGTCTCGACATGGCCAAGAGCATGTCGCCGGCAAGCGCCTCGGCAAGAGAGCGCGATACGGCACTTGGCGTGACTGTCGAGGCGCAGTATACCGTCGGCGAATACGACATCCTGATTCTCTCAGCCAAGGAAAGCTACGGACTTGAAACCTGGTTAGCTGAGAACGGATACAAGATTCCGAATGGGACTTCCGCTGTGCTGCACAGTTATTTGAAACAGCAGATGAAGTTCTTTGTGGCCAAAGTGAACCTGACCGAACAATCCAAGCTCGGCTTTACGCACCTGCGGCCGATCCAGATCGCCTTCGAATCCCCGAAGTTCATGCTACCGATTCGGCTCGGGACAGTGAATGCCGACGGTGCACAAGAACTCTTCATCTATACGCTGACCAAACAAGGTCGCGTCGAAACGACGAACTACCGAACAGTCCGGTTACCCGAAGCCCAAGAGATCCCGCTGTATGTGAAAGACAAGTTCGGTGACTTTTATCGCGACCTCTTCACACAACAAGTGACTCGCGAGAGCGAGCGAGGCGTATTCCTCGAATATGCCTGGGATATGAATTGGTGCGACCCCTGTGCCGCAAACCCATTATCGGCTGAAGAGCTGCGAGGTCTGGGTGTCTTCTGGCAAAACGGCCCTAGCTTCAAGCAACGTGGAGGCAGCATGCCACAGGCGCAGAACGTATTCCTCACGAGACTGCACGTCCGCTATGATGCCGCCCACTTCCCCGAAGACTTGATGTTCCAGGAAACATCTGACCACAACAATTTCCAAACACGCTACATCCTGCGCCACCCTTGGACCGGAACGGATGAATGTCCAGCCGCAACTGTCTACCGCCAGCAGTTACGCGAACGCTATGAGAGGGAAGCGCAGACACTGGCCAACCTCACTGGCTGGAACATCGGCGAGATCCGGAGAGCCATGAATCTGGTGTCACTGCCGGTCGGTGATGAGAAGAAGTGGTATCAGCGCTTATGGGTGAATTAAGCTTGAAGAGACAGCGAGAGAGATGTCTCCGTGACCGATTGATAGGCCACCAATAGGCTACGACTATCGGTCGACGGTTCATGTGCAGGTAGGACGTCCTTGCCTGAACGGCCGCGAGCTTCTGTCTCCAACGGGGGCTCCCGGCGTAACTCCCTGGCCAGTTCCTCGCGTAACTGATCCAGGAAGGCCGGTAAATTGTGACGAATCTTCTCCAGATCAACGCTGAGTTCATTCACAGCGTCGAGGACTTGTTGAATCAAGGAGGCGAATTGTGTGCTGTCTACTAATACCGCGAGACGCGTGGCGCCGGGAGGGTTAGGTGACGGGGTGGGCGCCGTGGTACCGTTGGACGACTGCGAGATCGCCACCGCCGTCCCTGGCGCCCCACCCGGGGTTTGGCCTGAGGTCAACACAAGCGTCACAGACCGGATGATCTCGACGCTGAGATCCAGACTGGAGAGATCTTCCAGCTCATGAAACCCTTCTGCGAGTTGAAGGGTTTGAGTCTGGGCCTCATCATCTCGTCCCTGAACGAACCCACGAAAGATACTCGAAACCTTTTCAAACAATTTCTCCAAGTCCGTCACTTCGGCTTCATCAAGGTCTCCACTGACCGCGATGCCAACGTGGTGCGCACGTGCACTCTGCGCAAACCCAGCGCTGACAGTCCCGCTTCCCTGAGGAGTCTGAACAACAGATTGGACGGCACCAGCGTCATACCGGTCATCACGATCGGCCACCAGAGTAATCCGATCGCCATCAGTCGTGGTGACATTCAACCGTCCGGAAAATTCCTGGGCAAGCGAGAACCCGCTGATCCTCGTATCCAGTCGATGGGATTCTTCCTGAGGCCGTGACCCAAGATTGAACAACTGCTCTGGATTAACGGTTGTCACGGGCTGAACCGACATGGCCAATCCTCGGTCTTGTCTCGATAGGGGAACACCGTCCCGTCGCCCTCCTATCGGCGCACAACCGATCAAACTTGAGAGGCTGTATGTTATAGTGAGGCCATCGTCCCTATAGATATGGAGGTCCACGATGCGCACCCGTTTACAATTCGTCGCAGCACTGGGAGCAAGTCTGTTGCTTGGTCTAACCGGCTGCACAGTCAAAGGCACCATTAACCAAATCACCGACACCACGTCCAATGTCACCGGCACCACCTCCGGAGCGGCCTGGTGGAATGAAGACGGTCAGCTGAAGCCGGACTTCAAGGCCACCGCCTTTGTCTCTTTCAACTATGACAATCTGCAGCACGATCTCGCGGCGGGACAGGGAGAATACCTCGCATCAGTGAGCAAGCTCTTAGGGGTACCAACTGATCGAGAGCCGGCGTTTTTTTCCGAGGCTCAGGCAGGGTATGCCACGATGGGTAGCCAAGGCCCGACGGCGTTGCTGACCCTGCTCCGTGACCGAGCACAGTCGTTCGCGAACTAACCAACTAGGATGAGGTAGACGGGAACACTGTTGCCGAACGGCTTCGTTCGGCAACAGCGGTGCAACTTATTTCATCAGCGATGCAAAGAAAGTGCGCGCCGCCTCGCCGCCTGAATTCCCGACGAAATCGCTCATCGTCTTTGTGATCCTGGGCACCATTTTGGGTCCCAAGCCCACCTTAGCAAATGCTGACTCCAGCCCAGCTTGGTCGACGATCGGACCGGTTACAGCCTTCACGTCGGTTGCCTCCTTCAAGTAGGTATCCAAAGCGGGCAGGGCATTGTTCAGCGTCGAAAAATCTCCGACGGGCATTTTCTCCCTTGCGTGATTAAGGATGGAGCCGAGCGCGGCCTTCCCTTGGCTAGGACCAATGCTATGTTGTTGGGCCACCAGGTTTGCGAGCGCATCCTGTACGACCGAAGTTGGCAGGTTGGCACAACCTGACACTCCGAACGCGATCAGAAATACAGTGCCGAAAAAAAAGGATAGATACTTCACGATACAGCCTCCTTGAAACTAAATGAGATACATACATCGCAGGGAGATCCCTACGCGACAACCTCCACGCAATGAACTTCCGGATGATGCAAAGCAGTCGTGTACCATCTCGCTGTCTAAATTCCAAACACAATCCCTTAGGGTCTTTGTGATGTTGAGCACCATACCACTCCCTTTGCCTGCTTTGCAAAATACCAACGTCCAATTCGATTTCGTGGATTGATACAGGCTGTCGGACTGTAGCCTAGCGTCTCGACTCGACAACAGAATATGCGCGCCTGAGACGTACATTCAGGAGATAAATTCAACCACCCCAGTTTCAACGGAATACATCGCACCCGCGATCTTGCTATGCCCCTGATCCTCTAGCCTCTTGGCCATCTCCGACTTGCGCGATTCTTGTTCGTGGCCCATACAGTCATCTCCTTTTCTACGGTCTCCCCCTCTACCGGTCTCGTTGGCTCAGACTGTCGATTATTGAGTCAGGCATGAGTATTGATTTTCCATCCCGCTTTTCTTGCATCACGCCGATGACATCGGCATGACGGCAATGAAATCTGAAAGATGTGAGCGCAGACGGGCAATTCCTCCTTCATCGTGGTCAATTGGCGTGCAGATGCACATCGATCACGCCGATATCGTTGAGCACCTGGCTCGCCATCCTAAAGCAAGCATCCGAATCCGCGCAGCTTGACGGCACGGCAGCCGGTTTTATACCCGAGTCGCGGTGATACACTGTCTTACCTTCCTTGATGGTCTCGACCACCTTGATTCCGGCGATTTTCAGCGGGTCGATGGTGAGTGGGTTCTGGTCCAACACGACGAAGTCGGCCAATTTGCCGACTTCGATCGAGCCCTTGGTCTTCTCTTCAAAGTGTTGGTAGGCCGACCAGATGGTCTGCGCCTTCAGCGCCACCAACGGGGAGACTCGTTGGTCGGGGCCGAGCACCCGGCCGCTGCGGGTCACTCGGTTGACGGTGGCATCCAATACCCGCATCGAATCGGGTAACGCTACCGGTGCATCATGATGAGAGGTGAAGGTCATGCCATGCTCCAGGGCCCAGCCGGTCGGTGAGATGTTGGCCGCACGTTCCGCGCCCAGAACCGAATCTCGATGCCAATCGCCCCAGTAATACGTGTGCATCGGGAAGAAAGACGGAAGGATGCCCAGCTCCTTAAACGCCAGTACCTGATCGAGCCGCGCGGTGTGGGCATGAATCGCCACGGGTCTGCGGTCGGTCATACCGTATTTCTTCTCGACAGCGCGCACCGCTTGAATAAACTGGTCGATGGCCGCATCGCCGCTGAGATGAGTGAGGATCTGCCAACCATTGGCAAACGCCTTGTCCACGTAAGCCGTGGCTTGTTCGTCGGTCATCGCCGCGTAACCAGCATAGTCGTCCTTCTGCCCGGCCGGCACCTTGAAATAAGGCTTGGTCAGCCAAGCGGTTTTGCCTTGAGGTGAGCCGTCAAGATTGAGTTTTGCTCCGCCGATGCGCAAGTGGTTGGTGTAACGACGCGAGAGCAGCGGTGCCTTGATTACGTCGGCGCCAATGATGATATCGGGGTACGCCACGATATCGATCTTCAGCCCCCCCTGCTTCGCTGTCGCGGACATCGTAGCCACGATATCCGACGAAGCTCGACCTTCCTGTGCGGTGGTGTAGCCGAAGCTGGCGTACAGCTCTGTGCCTGCCTTGAGGATCGCCATGCTCTCCATCGGACCGACCTGGCCGAATACCTTACCCACTGTCCCAAACCATGCCGCCTCCTCAAGTCCGCCGTTGGGCTCTTGGCTGCCCTGCTTGCGGCGGATCACACCGCCTTCCGGATTCGTGCTGTCGGCAGTATAGCCCACCACCTCCAACGCCTTGCTGTTCATCACAGCCAGATGCCCTGACTGGTGCATGATGACCACCGGCATCGTGGTGGAGACCTGGTCGAGATCCTCACGCGTCGGATGGCGTTGCTCCTTGAGCTGCGAGTCGTCGTAACCAAAGCCGATTATCCAGCCGATCTTGTCTGTGGCCTTCCGGTTCTTGGGCGCCCAGTCCTTGAGCAGGCGTTGCAGAGAAGGAATGTCGGCACCCTCGCCATCCGGCGGCGGGAGCAGATTGGCGGACAGTGCCTGGATGCCGGTGAGGAAGACATGGCCGTGTGCATCGATCAAGCCGGGAATCATCGTCATGCCGCCAAGGTGGATGACCCTGGTCTTCGGCCCCTTCAGTGTCATCACCTCATCACGATAGCCGACGGCCGCAATCCTACCGCCTCTAACCGCCACCGCCTCTGCCTTCGGTTGAAGCTCATTGACGGTAACGATGTCACCGCCTGTATAGATGGAATCGGCGGAGATCGGGGCGGCTTGTACAGGCACCGCAATAGGAATCGCAAACACGGCAGCCAGCAGCACGCATGTCATGGTTAGGAGGGATGGCTTCATCGTGTGGTCTCCTTCATTTCAGCTCTCGCGTTTAGTGCTTGACCGTTTTCGCTGGGTACAGCTTGCCTTCGAACACCGTGCCCCAGACCTTGATCTTCGGCAGGCCGGCCACGCCGACCTTGTAGGGGTCCTGGTTGAGAACGGTGAAGTCAGCCAGCTTGCCGGCTTCGATACTGCCGAGGCGATCCTCCAGGTGGAGAATATAGGCAGCGTCGATGGTGATCGCCTTCATACCTTGATCCAGAGTCAACCGCTCTTCAGACCCGAACACCTTGCCTGACCGGGTCTCGCGGGTGATCGCCGTCCACGCAAGGAGGAGCGGCGCAGCCGGTGCCATCGCAAAGTCCGAATGCAGGGCGACCGGGACGCCGCGCCGCGCGAGTCCGCCGAGTGGCGCGATGCGTGCCGCTCGGTCATAACCCAGCCCGACCTCCCCGTACGTGTCGGCGAGGTCATATACATAGTAAGGATTGGCTGAGACTTGCGCTCCCAGTGCCGCTATCCGTCGGCTGATCCCATCCGTGGCATAACCGTAATGCTCGATGGTAAAACGGTGATTGGTGCGAGGTCTTTCAGTCTCGAGCTTCTCGAGAACATCGAGCACCATCGTCGCACCATCATCGCCATTGGTATGCACGTGAATCTGATAGCCCGCATTCCAATAGCGGCGCGCAGCCTCCTCGAACGCCGCAGGTTGCGTGACCCAGACACCCTGATGCCCGTCGATATAGCCCGGAGGCGATATCTGCATCAGTTGAGAAAACATCGCACCATCGGCGAAAAGCTTCATCGCCCCGTTGGTGAAGATGTGCTTTGTGTTCTTTTTACCTGCCTTTCCAATAAAGGCAAACGCCGCATCCGCGCCTTTCATGGCAGCGGCCAGCGCCACGGCGTCCGGCGTTAGGCGCACCCGCACCGGCGAGTCCTCACGGTCAAAAGTGCGTGTCAGTGCCCCAACCTCCAGATCCCAATTGACTCCGCCCGTGTTCATGTCCGCCACGGTGGTAATGCCATTGAAGTTCAGGTAGTCGCGCGTCCTGGTGAAGCCCTTGTCCACACGCGCGGGCGCCAGCAGGTAATCTGCCAGTACAGGCACGGCCGTCTTGAACAAACCATCCTCGAAGAAGTGGCCTTTCTGCCAGTCGATCTGCGGATTGCCCATGACCTTTTCTTCGGTGAGCCCCTTGCCTGCCAGGTACTTGAGCATGGGTGTATTGAAATACGCCTCGTGCGCCGAGCGATGCCAGACGAAGATGGGGTAGGTGTTGGAGATGGCGTCCAGAATTTCACGCGACATGTCGCCGTGGAACATCTGGTTGTAGCCCCAGGTAATGAACATCGGCTCGGTCTTCGGAGCCGCAGCGAATGCTGCTTTCAGGGCACGAAGGTACGCGTCGTGTCCAATGGTCGCAGGGATCTTCTCGCCCAGCACACTCCAAGGCTCAGGCGTGATCCACGTGGTGCCGAACTGAATCGCACCGAGCATCGGGTGCATATGCGGATCGATGAAGCCCGGCATGAGCACCTTATTCTTGAACTGCTCGTTGACCGTGTATTTGCCGGTCTTAAGCCAAGGGGCAAGATCTTCCAGCGATCCCACGCCGAGAACCATGCCGTCGCGCACAGCGACTGCCGTTGCGGTTGGTCTGGTCGGATCCATGGTCACGATCTTCTTCGCAACAAAGACCGTAATAGGTGTCGCAGGCTCTTGGGCGCCTGCAGACGGTGTTGCACAGACGTCGGCACCAAAAAGCACCACAGTCAGACTGAGAGCTAGAAGTGGGCTCATCCGCATACAGTATCTCCTTTGAGCGGTATAACATTGAAGATCTTGGAGGCATGCACGTTTGCGGCGAGGGGGGAGACCCGAACGCTCCAGCCAGCAGCCTCCCCGCTCATATTAAGAAGTGGCTTCCTCGTCTATCCCCCTTCATTTCTATGAGTTCAGAGGCTCAATGACCACAGAGTGAGTTTCTGCTGGTGTCTGCGCAACAGACGGCGCTGACTGTACGGCGCCGAGTGCCAGACGACCATGGGTGGACGCGCCGTGCGCGGTATAGCCGTTGATGAAAGCCAGTCCGAGCAGTGGCATCCCTATACTTTTGGGTTCATGGGATCTGTGTATTTCGAACAATCCTCTCAAAATGTTCGTATAGATCTTTTCATCCTGAGTCTGTGCGACACCAACGCGAGCAGGAGGTGGGTCACGTGTCGCTTGGATGGTAAGAAAACGTCGTCTGTGAGGGCAAGGTTTTTTATTTTGCACAATCCTGGTTTGTGATTCATGTAGGTATTGTCTTGCCTGCAGCCGAGTGGCCGATCCCTACTTGTTGATTCAAGCTGCCGTCGCCTGCGCCGAGCCCATCCTCCTCCCTGGGCAAGCTACTGACATGGTTAAGTTCTACAGGCTATCGGCCATTACCGGGCTGGTCCGCTCGACAATGGGAATTGCCGTGTCACCCTGCCGCCCGATCACAGTACGAACAACCATCCCATCTTTCCACACCAGAAAGTTCGTCGGGACGGCAGGCACACGAGGGCCAGGTAGGATCACTCCTACGAGGTTCAATGGATCTGTGGCTGAAAGTTTGACCTCGTGGTTTGAGGATACACTCGCCTTCCTGATCGCGCGCAACGCTTCCACGGCTTCCGACAATGCAAACTGCTCGCCGGTAAATCCGCACACAAATCGTCCACCACGGACCTCCCCTGCCATTTCCATTCGTCTGTACTGAACGAGCAGATCCCGCCAGGAATGAGCCAGCGATTCACGCGCCAGGAGGTCTCTAAACACCACGCCGTAACGACGGAGAAGGTGTCGAGCCACTTTCTCAATGACAAGTGCTGAGGACTCGCTTCGCGGTGTCGGCGAAGCGGACTGAGTCCCAAGTGCTGAGTGATGAGACGAAAGAGGTTTCAACAAAGACCACCGTCCTGCTGAGTGCCGCGGACGACGAGCCCGTTCACGCCCCTCGGCACGCCGACGATGGGGGTCCATAAGAGCACGGAGGTTATCGAACCCATCAGCCGTCACCAACCCGGCGGCCACCAACTCCCACAATCCCTGCTCGACTTCAGCGGGAAGATGGTTGGTCATCCGCACTAGATCGGCGAAGAAGCTGGCACCCTGTTGCTGCAACGCACGCCGGAGATCTTGAGCCACCGAACTTAACTGTGCAAACGGATCGAGACCTCCGCCAACCATGTCCTGATGGAATGCGGCAAGCAACCAGTCACGCTCATCACGTGGGAAGACACTGATGAGCGCGAGGCTTGTCGGAGTGATGCGCCGCCCCTCCGTCTCTCTACCTATTGCCAGTTTCGGATGCGGCGAGAGGCGCCCCCAACTGACCGCACCGCTTAGACAAAGCCTATCGAGGAGATCCGGCTCATACTTGGCCATCCTCGTGCGCAAGAGCTGCGGTTCCCATGCAGAGGCCGCAGTCTCGAATCCCGCCAGCTGTTTGATGACCTCCAGAAGGCCCGCTTCACCATGCTGTCGCGAACCCGGCACGACATGTTGCCATTGCATCAGGAATCGCATGAAATCCGTTGCCGAAACCGCCTCGACCTCTTTGCGCAACATTCCGATCGTCAGCCGATGGATTCGAGCCAGCAAGCGGCGGTGACACCACTCGGGTGCAGTATTTAATGTTGAGGACTGAGGACTGAGGACTGCGTTGGACCGGAAGCATCCACGAAGGACTTGGCCCTGCACCTCAAGCCGGACCATCGCCGCCTCAATCCCCTCAACCGGCAAAGAGAGACGGTCAGCCAATTCGTCTGTCATCGTCGGTCCGATGCTTTCCATCCATCCCAGTACCACGCCATCCAGCGTGGAATCATCACCGACCGTGAATAGCTGCTCGACCTGCTCTCGATTCTCAGCCGCCACCCATCCCCCAACTCCTTGACACCTGGCACGGGAGCCGTGAAACGCAAGACGGACAGCCCGACCGGATTCAACCAGCGAAGGGAAATATGAGATCCATTGTCTTGCATCGGACTCGGGTACCCATACTAAGGTCAGCAGCGCATCGTGCAACTCATCGGCATCACGGACAATCGGCCACGATTCACGCATGACTTCACTAATCGCCATCGGATCAAGCGCCCCGATCTCTTCGAGCAACTGTGCTGGCAGCGTGCGCCGCATCTCCACTGCCCGAGACCGCCGCTCCTCCAGCGGTGCATCGTCAAGAAACGCATAGGGGTTGGCATTTAGGATCTCGTGCGCAAAGACGGACGGCGTCGGCGTATCGATCGCCACGCAACGGATTGCACCAGACTCTATTCGGTGCAGGACTTCCGTCAGCCCCGCCAGATCCATCGCTTCGCTCAGACAGTCCCGGAGGGTTTCTTGCACAAGCGGGTGATCAGGTATCGTGCGTGCAGCCCTCACCCCAGTCAAGTTTTCCTGACAGGCAATGGCATCGGGAAACACGGCGGCCAAGAGATCTTCGGCCTTCATCCGCTGAATCTGTGGCGGCACCTTCTTGCCGTTTGAAAAGCGCAGCAATGCCAGCGCGCGCGATGCATTCCAACGCCACCTGGTGGTGAACATCGGCGCGAGCAACACCGCTTGAATCAAGACCTCTCGCACGGTCGTGGAATGGAGATAGCTGAACACGGACTCCAGCGGGAAACTATGTTTATCGCCTAGCGAAATCACGAGGCCATTGTCCGTCGCTGCGGCTTGCAACTCAAAATCAAACGTGACGCAGAATCGTTTGCGCAGCGCGAGTCCCCAGGCCTTGTTGATCCGTCCGCCAAACGGCGCATGGATGACCAGCTGCATCCCACCGCTTTCGTCGAAGAACCGTTCGGCCACAATCATGTCCTGGGTCGGCACGACTCCTAATACGGCTCTGCCGGTCAATACATACTCGATCGCTTGCTGGGCGCCGCGTGGATCGAGGGCGCATTCCTTCTTGATCCAGCTGAGGGCTGAGAGCTGATGGGGATCTGCTTCCAGTGCTGAGGGCTGAGGACTGAGGACTGAGTGTTCAGAGCCGACAGCTGATGAAGAGAGTCGATTTGAAATCTCCTGTCTCAGGCATGCGACCTCAGCGGAGAGCTCGGCAGTGCGCGAGGGAGCCTCTCCTCGCCAAAAGGGAATGCTGGGCGGCGCGCCCTGGGCATCTTCCACCCGCACTTTGCCCGCCTCCACCCCCTTGATGCGCCATGACGTATTGCCGAGCAGCATGATGTCGCCCGCCAGACTCTCGACCGCGAAGTCTTCATCGACGGACCCAACCACCGTGCCGTCCGGTTCTGCCACCACCGCGTAGTTGGCGGTATCGGGAATTGCGCCACCTGAGGTGATGGCTGCCAGCCGAGCCCCGCGCCGTCCTTTTAGTCGGTGGTTGATCCGATCGTGATAGAGATAGGCTAAGCCCCTCCCCCGATTCGTCGCGATCCCGTCGGCGAGCATCCGGACAACCCGGTCGAAGGTTGCCCGTTCCAACTCACGATAGGGATACGCTCGCCGGGCCAACTGATACAATTCCTCTTCGGTCCAGGTCTGTGTCGCCGCCGCAGCCACGAGCTGCTGCGCCAGAATGTCGAGCGGCGCCGGCGGCACAGTGATGTGATCCAGCGTGCCGCCCCTGATGGCCCGGATGAGCGCGGCACACTCCAACAACTCGTCCCGCGTCGTAGCGAAGAGACGGCCTTTAGGGATCGCCTTGATCCAGTGACCAGCCCGACCGATCCGTTGCAGGCAGGTGGCGATCGCACGTGGTGAGCCGATCTGACAGACCAGATCAACCGCGCCGACATCGATACCAAGTTCGAGCGAGGCCGTCGCCACAACCACACGCGTCTTCCCACTCTTCAACCGTTCTTCCGCCGAGAGACGAATCTGCCGCGACAAACTGCCATGATGCGCGGCCACAACATCAGGACCAAGATCCTGGAGTCGATCTTCCAGATAATGCGACACCCGTTCAGCCAATCGCCGTGTGTTCACAAACACTAAGGTCGTGCGATGTTCTCGCACCAGCTCGGCAACACGGTCATAGATGTCCGACCAGATCGCATTCGTCGCGACGGCACTCAGTTCATCTTTTGGCACTTCGACTGCGAGATCCATTTGCCGTTTATGGCCCACGTCGATAATCGTGCACAGGGCTGAGGGCTGAGGATTGGAGACTGAGTAAAGATCGCGTGATAGAACAGGGTTGCCGACAAGAAATTGTGCCACGAGTTCAATAGGCCGTTGCGTCGCAGAGAGACCAATCCGCTGTGGCTTGGTGAAGGTGAGTGCTTCCAACCGTTCTAACGATAGAGCTAGATGCGCGCCACGTTTGTTGGGCGCTAGTGCATGGATTTCATCGACGATGACGGTACGGACGGTCTGGAGCAAGCGACGACTCTTCTCAGCGGTGAGCAGAATAAAGAGCGACTCCGGCGTCGTGACAAGAATGTGCGGCGGCCGCTTGAGCATCTGTTGCCGGTCCGCCATTGGCGTGTCACCAGTGCGGACCAGCACACGCAGCTCCGGCATCATCAGCCCAGCCAGGAGCGCACGGTCCCCTATCTCGGCGAGCGGCTTCTGAAGATTCTTCTGGATGTCGTTACTCAGCGCCTTCAGCGGGGACACGTACAGTACCTGAGTATGATCATCAAGCTCACGGGCCAGGGCTTGTTTGAAGAGTTGATCGATACACGAAAGAAACGCTGCGAGGGTTTTCCCCGACCCAGTCGGCGCTGTAATCAGTGCATCTGCACCAGACTGAATTGCCGGCCAGGCCTGGATTTGAACGTCGGTTGGTGCCCCAACGGACGAGTGGAACCACTCAGTAATGAGGGGATGAAAGCCCGAGAGCGACATGATGGGGAATCGTACCACACCGCTCGGAGTGACTCTATCTGTGAAAAGTCGACAATTGCTGACCCATGCTCCTCCCTCAAAGCCTTCATTGCCTTGCGCAGCATCACCTCCGAGAGCGGCTCGGATCCATACTGCCGTGAATCCAACCATCCTGAGTCCACATCGCCAATAGTATCTCTCCTAATCACAAGAATGATGACCAGATGTACCTGATCACGTTGCCACCCATTTCCCCTCAGCGTGCACTTGTGGCATGATGACCGTCCATGCACCTATCCATCGTCATCCCTGCGTTCAATGAAGCCCGACTGATTGAGCGTACACTCCTCTCCATCACCGACTCATTGGAGGTCAACCACCAACCAGGTTTCACCTCGGAAGTCATCGTCGTCGATAATAACTCCACGGACAACACGGCGGAATTAGCCAAGCAGGCCGGTGCGACCGTCGTCTTTGAGCCCATCAACCAAATAGGCAGGGCCCGCAATGCCGGTGCAGCCCATGCCACCGGCGATTGGTTGCTCTTCCTCGATGCCGACAGCCTCCTGAGTCCTAAACTGCTGGCAGATATCTTGTGCATTATTGATACGGGCAAGTACGTCGGCTGTGGGAGCACGTTACGGATGGAGGGGCTGCCTTGGTGGGCAAATCTGACGTTGCACCTCTGGACCAGTACCTCCGTACTCTGTCGGTGGGCTGCCGGCGCGCTCGTGGTCTGCCGGCGGGATGCGTTTCAGGAGGTCGGCGGATTCGATCAAGAACTCTATGCACTCGATGAGATCCGGCTGAGTAAGCAACTCAAACAATGGGGACGGGGACGGAATCTGCAATTTACCATCTTAACTAAACACCCGCTTGAAACCTCCTCCCGAAAACTCTCCCTCTACTCAAGCCGCGAGATCGCAGCCCAGATCTTTCGCATTTTTTTCCTACCAAAGAAGACGCTACAAGATAAAAAACACCTATCCGTCTGGTACGACGGACGACGCTAACTCCCCACCAGTCTTTCTCCTTCAGACACCGACTATTTCAGCAATATCCGGCCGTTATTTATACACATGCTATTCTTGTCATGAACAGCACCTTAGCGAAAGGAGCAGCTATGCGATTCGTTAAAGTATTGGATGAAGAACGTGCAGGAGAAGTAGCCATTAATCTAGACCTTGTCCGAGAAGCACACCTTGGGAAAGGACTGCTGCACCTGTACTTTGAGCATAGTTCGTCGGCGCAGGACGACATGACCTTTACCGGTGAGAACGCACTCAAGATCTGGGCTGCGATGGGCTAGCGAAGGATCAGCGCGAAAAAACGATACCCGCCGCCTGATCAATGTGGGTATTTCATCCTTTACTTAGCAGTGCGTTGACCAACACTTTCACCAAGCTGAAAAGGCACCGCATTCAAAGTCTCCAACGGGAGCAGAGTGGCCCGCAGGCTGTCCAGCAAGGCCGCAGCGAACGAAGAGGCGAATCGTACTCTCTGCCGTACGGTGAGCCTCTGAGTGATGCGAGAACGCCGCTGGCGGGCTCTGCCAACAGCCTGTTAGATGCCTGCGTACCATTCATATCCCTGATCTTCCCAATAGCCTCCTTTTCCACCACCGATGCCGGCCAGGGACTCAACTAACTCGATCTTCATGACATACTTCGCTTGCTTGTATCCGAGCTGCCGCTCAAATCGAAGACGAAGCGGAGCGCCATGCGGCACATCCAAGGCCTCATCATTCAGTTCATAGGCGAGAATCGTCTGGGGATGGTAGCAATCAGCCACCGCGATGCTCTCATAGTAGGCGATGCCTTCGTCATCTACATCCGCACAATAGAAGACGGCATAGCGAGCGCTTGATAAAGGCTCCACCAGATGCATCAAATCTCCGACCGGCACGCCGGTCCATTTTCCGATCGCGCTCCAGCCTTCCACACAATCATGTCGAGTAATCTGTGTGCGCGACGGCAACTCTTTCAGCGCCCCCAGGGACCAGCTCCTCGGCGTCTTGACCAAGCCAACCACCTCGACAGTCCATCCGGAAAACTGCTTCGTGACATGCTCGGCATAGTCCTGAGTACCAGGATCGGTATTCCCATTTGCCGGAAAGACCTTGGAGATGTCGGAGGCGCCGTACTCTTTGACTAACGCATCACGCGGAGTGACCGCCCGTTGTACCACCTCAGTGAGCTGTTCCGCCTTGCTGAGGATATTGGGGAACCAGCTGCTCTGTGTGAGGTTATCGCAACCGGACAGCGCTACCAAGCTCGCAGCCCCTACGGTCCCTTTCAGAAACTGTCTCCGTTCCATTGATCGTTTATGTGAAATCATGTTCCCTCCTCAATGCGACCATGCGTTGCTGGAACAAGTACCCAACACCTTCACCGCAGGATGTTCAAAGAAGCCGTCCACCAAGTCCGCAGCGAGCAAAGGCCGAGAGACGTAGCCTCTGAGGTACGTTGAGGGGCTGATCGATGCGAGAACGACGTTGACGGCCTCTTTCAATATCTTGCTTCGTGTTTGATGACAAACCACCCGGTGACCATTGAACGGAGGTTGTTGAAGCCCCCAGTGAGAACCACTTGCAGTATGTGCAGCACAATGAACCCGACGAATGAAAAGCATGCGAGAAAGTGAATCGTCCTCGCCGCCTGTCGCCCACCGAAGATGGTCAGGAGCCAGGGCACTGCCGTATCAATGGTCGGCGACATGGCAAGTCCTGTCAGCACGATCAGCGGCGCCACGATAAACACAATCGTCATATAGGCGAGCTTCTGCAGCACATTGTACCGATTGGCAGCTTCACCAGTTGGATGCGTGAGGGTCAGATGATCTTTGAGTGATGTGCCGATGCCGCGCAGATCTTGGCTGGTTGGAGCCAAGTCGCGGGTGACATGTCGACTCGCCAAGGCGTAGGCGGCAAAAATCAGCCCGTTGATCAGAAAGAGCCAGGCAAAGAAGAGATGCCATTGCCGCCCCATCGCCAACCACTTCGCACTGGGAATCGTCGCCCAGGCAGGGAAGGCACGACCCGATCCATGGGAATAGCCCAGCACCCCGGTTGTCTCGAATCGATGCCCTAGAATAGTCGTGACCCCAATGACGTCTCTACCTTCAGTCTGCATGGGTCTGATCGAGAGCAATGGGCGATCGCGATCAGACCGGTCACCCCAATAAAGCGCTGGATGCGCGTTAAAGATCTGCAGACCGCTCATGATAAGGATGATGAGGAACGGCACATTCAGCCAGTGACTGATCCGGACGAGCAACCGATGACGATATACTCGTTCACTCATTGCAGGAGCCGTCACCACGGGCGTGCTTACCGTCGACAAGGCTTCAGATGAGGATGACTCCACTATCGAGCGCTGATCCGCCCCCCGACTCACTACATCTTCCGACTGGATGGACACCGTCATGATTCCACCTCCCCCTCTCCTTGATGCACAACCTGTCGCTTTGTCTGAGGTGCGCATGGTTTCTTACAATGGCATCATCGTCAGAACATACAACAAGGCCTGCGTTCGGATGACCCGAGCGCAGGCCTTGATAGAAGACGGCGTGACCGTGCAATTAGGTCTTAGTACCCCATCGCTCCCTTCATATTTCCCTTCATCGCCTCTTTTGAGGCTTTCATGTCATCTTTCATGGCATTAGGGGACGCTTTCATCGAATCCGTCTTTGCCTTCATCTCATCTTTCATGGCATCAGACTTTCCTTTTATCGCATCAGCTCCGGCCTTCATCTCCCCCTTCATTGAATCGGCACCGGCTTTCATCTCACCCTTCATCTCGTTTGCCATCGAACTCATCTCACCGGCAAACGACCCCGTACCGGCGCACATGAGACCAGCGACCATGGCGATTGACAACATCATCTTTCTCATCGCAAACCTCCTCATTGTGAATGGTGGACTACTCTCGTCAATACACGGCACCCGAATTATTCCTGCACCTTGTTGTACGTCTGAACCTGCGGCCAGTTGGCATTGGCCTGTCGGATATACCCCGGCACATCCGATAACCAACGTGTCCTGACGGACTCACTATAATTGAGATAGAGAGTCCCATGGATGACACTGAAGGCCTCTGGATCAATCTTGGCCTTGTAGCCTTTGGCCATTCCGTAGGCACAATAGCCGCCATAGTGCGGCGCATACTTGGCCGGGTCGGCAGCAAAGACATCGCGATGGCCGGCTGATATAAACTGAAACGTCGAGCCCCGGAACTCAGCACGAAACCCCGGCACCCCCTTTACGGGTCGTTGCTCATTAAAGTACGCCACAGGATCATAACCATCAATGGCCACACCGTTCCGCTCAAAGAACTCGCCAGCAGACGCATTGACGGCGTACAGTGCCATTCCACACAAGATGAACCAGAGAATGTGGATATATCCCTTCATCGCTTGCTCTCCTAAGAATTCAGTTCGTGATCGCGCTTTACTCTGAACACTCCTACAACACCCGTAGACACACACAGCATTTTACGATCATGGACGGTTGAGGCGATCGACAAAGGCCTGCCGCAATCGGCCCATATTCGAAGGGACATCCTCTACCTGCGATAACTGCCTGATCATGTCCCGAACCGTGGCAATTTGTTTCACATAGGTCTCACAACCGGCACACATCGCCAAATGCACGGCAATTTGACGCTTCCGTTCATCGCCGACATGCTCCTCCAAATATGCGGAGGCCCACTGTGCTACCTCGTGGCATGTAATTTCAGCAACAACCTGGTCTCTCTCTTCCTGCGCCATCGGCTGGACCCTCCTTCGGTTCCTACCAGTGAGTCGGTCCAGACGGTTCTTCCTTACAACGCAGGCTGTTGTCCCGCTAAATAGACTTCCACGGCTTGGCGCACCCGCTCTCTGGCACGGTGCAGACGGACATACAGGTTGGTTTCGGTAATCTTCAAGATTTCGCAGGCTTCCCTTGCCTCAACCCCCTCGACATCCCGCAAGATCAGGACATTTTTTAATGTCCCTGGCAATGATTCGATGGCTCGGTTTATCGCGTTCACCGCCTGCTGAGACGCCAGAATCTTCTCCGGCGTTTGGTCATCCCATGGTTGGGGAGGAAGCGCCCAGTGCCCCACCCATTCCCCGGACTGATGAAAACGAGATGGATCACCCACCTCATCACCCTCATCGTTCGCCCCCTCGAAGGAGGAAAAGGTCACATGCCGTTTTTCTCGGACCCCGCGATCCTTGGCTTTGTGAATCAGGATGCCGAAGATCCACGTTCGCAATGACGATCGTCCTTCGAAGCGATCCAATCCCGTGATAACCGCCATCCAAGTCTCTTGTACGACTTCCTCTGCGACTTCGCGATTCGCCACGTGCCCCATAGCCATTCGGATCAACGCACTATGGTGATGCGTCACCAGCTCAGCAAACGCTCCTTCGTCCCCCTGCCTGAGTCGTGCAAGGAGTACATTGTCGCTCTTCCCCTCAGTGGGGAGCTGACAAGACACTGCAGTTCGATCTGCACTATTTCGATAACGCGCGGACTTCGTCAACGGACTGGCATCAACATTCATGACCGACCTCCAATGTGGAGCAGCTCCGTCATCAGGACTGGAGCGTTCATAAGGGTGACACTCGACGAGGGAAACGCATTCAGTACTTCCACTCCCCGTCCATCGATGTAATCGACCTGTGAACAATCTAAAACCACGGTTTTCTGCTTCCGCAGATAGGCGCGGCACTCCCCATCGAGCAGCGCTGCCCATTGCTCTGTGATCTTGCCTTCCAACCTCAGCAGGACATCTCGCCCGCTCTCTTGTATTTTTGTGATCTTCAACATTGCGGCTTTGCTCCTCCTTGCTCAACGTGATGCCAGTCTCCTGAGCAACCGCAGTGCCAGAATGCACACCATGGAGAAACAGGATGTAAGTGTTTGATATGACAAACTTCTTCAGTGAGAAGCGTCAGCGAGATGGAGCTGTGGGAAACAACACGATTCCCAACATATTGGGAGTGTCGCAATTAATTGGGAATTGTTTTTGGGAATGAACGATCGGCTAGCGGCACAAGATCCGGGGGAGAAGGCACAATTCGACTACGATATTCAAAGTCTCATTTTACACTTCACCTCTCACCTTTCACGCGCGTAATTCCCAGTTTCTTCATCCGTGCTTCCAGCGTCGTGGGATTGAGGCCCAGAATCTTCGCCGCACCTTTGTCGCCGCTGACACGCCAGTTGGTGTGTTCCAGTACTCGAACGATGTGATCACGTTCCAGTTCTTCCAATGTCTGTAAAGACTCATGGTCGACTTTCCCAATTGGTGTTGAGAACCACTCAATCGGTTCTAACTCCGACCCGTCACTCAAAATCACCGCCCGTTCGATGACATGCTCCAGCTCACGCACATTGCCCGGCCATTGATACCGTTGGAGGGCCGTCATCATCCGTTCTGGGACACGATCAATTTTCTTTCCCAGATTCGTCGACAGTTTCCGCACAAAGTATTGGGCCAAGAGTAGAATATCCCCTTCCCGTTCACGCAATGCCGGCAAGTGAATCGGAAACACGTTGAGGCGGTAGTAGAGATCCGGCCGATACTGTCCAGATTTAGAAAGCTGCTCAAGGTTTCGATTCGTCGCAGCAAGCACACGCACGTTGACCTTAAAGGTCTGGGTCCATCCGACCCGTTCAAATTCACCTTCTTGCAACACGCGCAGGAGCTTCGATTGCAGATCCAACGGCAGCTCGCCGATCTCATCGAGAAAGATCGTCCCCTTGTCTGCCACTTCAAACCGACCCATCTTTCTCGTCAATGCGCCAGTGAAAGCTCCCTTCTCATGACCGAACAGTTCGCTTTCAATCAAGCCGGCTGGAATCGCCGCGCAGTTCACCTTCACTAACGGACGGTCTTTTCGTGGGCTAAGATTATGGATTGCCCGCGCGATCAGTTCTTTTCCCGTCCCGGTTTCTCCAGTGATCAGCACCGTTGAATCCGTCGGCGCCACTCGCTCCACTCCCTTGAGCACTTTCTTGAGCGAAGTCGACGAGCCGATGAGCTCCTCAAAATTATGGCTCCCCTTGATCTCTTCCTGCAGGTAGACAGCCTGGGCCTCCAACCTCGCCTTCTCCTGCTCCATCATCACCTGCTCGGTGATGTCAATGAACATAGTGCGGGTAAACGTGCCGCTCGAATCAGGCCGGGACCACCATTTAATCCAGAGCGGCTTCCCATCATCCTTTCGGCGTAATTCCAGTACGACTCCGCTCGTAGCTGTTCCATTCTCAATCGCATCGAACGCATCTTTCAGACGGCGTTGTGCATCCGGCATATCAGGAATAAACGATTTCCCAAAAGTTCCTCCTACTTGCTCTCGAGTGATCCCAAGGGTCTTGAGGGCCGTCTTATTGGCACGGATGAATTTCGAATCTACCCCTTCGTTCACATACGCGATCGGTGCTTCGTCGAACAGATCGTGCAATTGAGCCTCGTTCTCTTTCAACATTGTTTCCATGCGCAACCGTTGAATTTCTGCTGCTGCTCTGGTCGCAAAGAGACTCAACACCGAGGGCACTCGCGTTTCATCGTGTAAGGGCTTTGAATCCATCACAGCCAGATGCCCGAGCACCAGCCCTGATGAATCCACCACTGGCACACCACAATAGCTCACGACGCCGAGGTCCTGAATCAATTGGACATGCGGATAGAGCGAGGTCAGCCTGTCCGAATGATGCACACAATGCTTTGTTAAGACCGCCTCGCAGGGGCCTTGAGCCGGTACGTCGAACGGCGGTAAAAACCCATCCTTCCCCCATGCAGCCTTGGATTGGAACTTGGAACCGTCCGGTTTCAATTCGGAGATATACGCGTAGTCCACACAAAGCGCGGTCGCCACGTGCTTCACGAGTGACTGAAAAAACTCTCCGCCGACTGTCGGGAGTGTCGCTTCCGTGATTGCGCGGAGAATTCGCTCCCGATCTTGTAGCGCCCATTCGATTGTTTGACGATAGATTTCTACTCCGGCTCGCTCGCCGAACAGCCTAAAGACGTCGATTTCTTCGGCAGTCAACACCATAGGGTTAACGTCCATGGCCACGAGATGGCCGAGGACATTTCCCTTCGGAGCTTTTAAGGGAACCGCGAGATAACTGGTCACGTCCAGCGTGGTGAGATCGGCATCACGAGGAAACAGCTTCTGTACATCCTGAGCGTAGTGGCAGGTTTCACCCTGGATGACCTTCGTACAGGGTGTGCCGTCCAGATCGTACTCCATCTCATCCGCATAGCCATCGCCCTTCCAAAAGGCCAGCGTCCGGATACGGGAATCCGGTTCAAGATATCCCACAAAGGCATAGCGAATCCCGAGCGCTCCCGCCACATGACGGACCAACTCGCGGAGGAAATCCGTTCCAGTCGATGCGACGGTCCCTTCGACAAGGGCACGAAGAAATTGATCCGCTCTGAGGCGTGCCTCCTGCCCTTTTGGATCGGTAAGCATCGTCATCCCGTCCTCATCGACCCGGTCTTTGCGATAAGTCTAGGAGAATCGTGGACCAGCGGCGAAAGGGTAACACCAGACGGGAATGGCTGCAACTCAAGGAAACGGCTATTGGTTGTTCGAGTCTCCCGACATCATTGAGCAGATCGCCCAGGAGCATGGGATCGAACTCGCCAGCACAACCATGTTCTATTACGAGGTGTATGAGCAGGTGTATGATGAAGCAAAAACGCAGTAGGTTTCGTACGGGCCAGAGCCCTCATTCAAGACTACTGTCCACATTCCAGAACACAAGGTCCTTGCTGGATTTGATGTCGTCAACAGCGTGTGCTGCAACAGTCCAGAGTGTTCCCTCCTTTCGTGTAGTGCGCTCGCCGAAGAAATCCAGACTAACGCACACAACCTATTACCCGTAGTAGAAACAGCAAAGTCACTTCTCGAAGCAGGACGGTTCAACAATGCAGAGCCTGGCCCCTACTGAATCTATGCGGTATATACGGTTTAAAAACCGGAATGGAAATCTATGTTGCTATGCTCGGCGGTCTTTGAACGAACTTTTGGGGGAGCGAGCTATCAGGAATGTGGAAGCGCCGGTTGATAGCCGTCACAACTTGCTTCGCTTCTGTTTCGTCAAGGCTTGCACCGAAACGAACGGTTCTCCCTCCATAATCAAAGACAATCACTCCGCCTCCAACTCCCCACAACTGAAAACTGGATGAAAAGTCCAACGGACTTGCTCCGACCGATCCGATGCGAAGGTCCCGCATTTGCACGAGGTTGTACTCCCTATCAAACCCGAATCCTCCGATATCGCGTCGTATATTAAACGTCTGTCCACGCGCCGTGAGAATTTCCTTCCCCATCAGCTGCCACAACCATGCATAGATGGCCACCACTCCACCGACAGTCCAGACAGCAAACCAGGCTAACATGAACAATTCTCCCTCGGGCGGGCTATCGCCCTTCATAAACTGGCGTGCAACCATCACTTCTGCCACCGCCCAACCACAGAGCCAGAACGCCAGGAAACAGATGACGAACCAGCTTCGGCGACAAGGCATGCCGATGCGCAACCCCTCTGCAGTATCGGCTATCGTGATGCGAGAGTCAGATGGTTGGAGCTTGGCCACTGCATCAATCCTCCACGGTGGCCGATATTATTACATTCACGACTGGGAGAAACACAAACGAGAAAACAGACAGGAGTATTTTGCGTGACATGGCATGGGAGGAGACAATGCTCAGTGCGCGGGAATATTCGGACCGATTTTTTCTAGGATGACTTGTTTTACCTGCTTCGCAAATCGCTTGGAGACTTCAAGGTTTCGCTGGGCATGACCGGACTCCGATACGGTATAGGTTGCGGGTGGTGTCTGTGATGTAATCGTGGCTTCAAAGACGACCGCCAACATCCTCACGGGCTTTCCGGTTTTTCGATCGATTCCGTAGGCTTCCTTGAGTGATACCTTCGGTGACACCTCGACATCCACACCACCCGACAGATGAGGCTTCAATAACCCGGATCGTTCCTGATCTCGCTCGATGAGTTTAATCATGGGGTCTGCGACGAACTCACTCCGAATCTGATCTGCCACTGCTCCCTTGGTGCGCTCGGCCTTCTGCATCGGTTCATCTAATTCAGCTGGTGCAAGATCCACATAGATGGGGTCGTTTGGCTGTCGTTTTGACCCACTGTTTGCCTGGTCAGACTGCCGTTTTTTCTTCAGACTGAGCTCCCCCGGTACTTCTTGCGAGGCCACCTGCCGCTTAGCCATCGGATCATCGGTATCATAGATGGTGGTCTTGCCCTGCAGGTCGGTCTCATACACCAGCGTCTTCCCGCCTTGTTCGTCCACCCGATAGACCTTCTGTTCACCGTTCACATTGGCCGTATAGTAGGTACTGGAACATCCTCCGATCATGTGCACGACAACGGCACACCATAGAAATCCAATCATCCGCAAACAGGGACGGATAGCCATAAGGAGGACTCCTTGTTTCTTGCACAGGATAGAACGGGAGGCTTCAATCTATCGAAGTAAGTGTAGCAGGATCACCCATGAAGCCAAGATAAGGAGCGGTATCATCGATCGTGCTCAAGAAAATACGGGTCCAGCCGATGAAGAGAGAGAAGACGCCTATGCTAGTCGTGGGACTACGATTTCCCCGCTGTTTCGTCAGACAACCCAAGCAGGTCCCCTGATTCATCAAAGGATGCGAACCGGTGGAAGAATCTGCCCGTTTCTCTCGCCCCATGACGCGAAAACGTGTCGTCATTATCGGAGGGGGGGTTGGCGGCATGACAGCCGCGCGCTGCTTGCGTGATGTTGATGTCATCTTGATCGACCGCACGAATCACCATGTCTTCCAGCCGCTGCTGTACCAGGTGGCCACAGCAGCATTATCACCCAGCGATATTGCCTGGCCCCTGCGGAGCTTGTTTCGCTCACAGCCGAACGTACGGATCGTCATGGATGAGGTCCTATCGATCGATCGGACCGCGCGCGTGGTCCACCTGCGTCACAGTACGCCCATCGAGTTTGATGCTCTCATCGTCGCTGCAGGATCACGCCATGCCTATTTCGGACACGAGGAGTGGGAGACGAATGCCCCAGGGCTCAAGACGATGGCGGATGCCGTTCACTTACGAGAGCGGATTCTGCTCGCGTTTGAAGAAGGCGAACGGCAGCGGGCCGACACCGGCACGCAAAATCGCCTCAGCTTCGTGATCGTGGGAGGTGGGACCACAGGCGTTGAGCTCGCCGGCTCACTGCTCGAAATCGGCAGAAAAGCCATGGGGCCAGATTATCCTCACCTACGCCTGGAGGATCTCTCGATCATACTCGTCGAAGCCGGCTCACGTATCCTGCCTGGATTCACTCCCACACTCTCCGCCAAAGCCCTGAGCGTATTGCAACAGATGGGGGTCACCGTCAAACTGAACAAGTCAGTGACTGAGGTTCGTGCCGAGGGAGTCAGGCTCGGTGATGAATGGATCGCGTCATCCAATGTGATCTGGGCGGCCGGCAATACAGCTTCACCTCTCCTGAAGACCCTCGGCGTCGATCTGGATCTCTATGGTCGGGTCAACGTTCAACCAGACCTGACGATCCCTGGAGAACCGTGGCTCTTCGTCATTGGTGATGCGGCGCGCTGTCTGGATCGTGACGGGACACCCCTACCGGGAATTGCCCCTGTTGCCATGAATGAAGGTCGGTATGTTGCCGAGTTGATCGATCAAGAGATCTCTCCCGCGCAGCGTACACCATTTCGGTATCGAGACCGCGGCATGTTGGCCACGATCGGTCGAGGCCAAGCCGTAGCACAATTCGGCCCGATACGTGCTTCAGGCTTCCTGGCCTGGGCACTCTGGTGTATCGTCCACGTATTTTTCCTCATCGGTCCCAGAAACCGAGTCCGTGTCATGACCGAATGGGCTTGGTACTACCTCACCTTCCAACCGGGGGCACGACTACTCTGCGAACAACCCGCCCACCGTCGCCCTCCATCCATGAAACATCATGGTGCGGGCCTCACCGCAGAGGATCGGAATCCCACCAAGCGCGCGGCCTGACCTACGATCTATACCATTGACTCTTCATTGACTGAATCGTAGCCTGTTCCTCACGCACATCTCATCATCCGGATTCATTAAGCGTTCATGAGGCCAAGGAGATCTGCATGCCCGAAAACCAATGGACGGATATCGGATCGGTTGATGAACTCAGTCAACGAGAGCTTCAAGAGGTGCAATGTGGGAAAACTCGCATTGCTCTTTCCTGCAAAAATGAGAAGTTTTCAGCAATCTCCGGCGTCTGTAATCACGCGGGTGGTCCGCTTGGGAAAGGCCGACTCGACGGCGACTATGTGGTCTGTCCGTGGCACTACTGGAAATTTCACCGCGACACTGGTCAAGGAGAGCCTGGGTATGAAGCGGATCAAGTCCCGACCTATATAACCAAGATCGAGCAGGGGCGGCTATACATCGCCCTCTCGTCCGTGACCAAGCGCAAGAAACAGCCGCACGCCCCCCACTCACTCGCCCGCCCTATCGTTCGCCAGCCAGGGCCAATTCGAGTTGTGGGAATTGCAACGACCGCCATGACGGTTGAACATCCTCGGTACAGTACATCTGATGCCCTGCTGGAAGTTTCGCTCAACCATGCAAAAGCACAGCTTGGGCTGGAAACACAATTGATCAAGTTGCGCGAGCTGAACTTTCGAGCCTGCGAGGGGTTCTATTCAAAATCCGCCCAGGCTTGCACTTGGCCCTGTTCCATCACGCAGATGGATCCTACGGATCAACTTGATCAGGTGTATGAAGCGATCGTCCATTGGGCCGACGTCATTCTCGTTTCGACCCCGATTCGATGGGGAAACGCCAGCAGCCTCTACTTCAAGATGGTCGAACGGATGAACTGCATCCAAAATCAGGAGACCATCGCGAACAAACACCTGCTGAAGGACAAGGTGGCGGCCTTTATTATCATGGGTGGGCAGGACAACGTGCAGGGCGTGGCAGGCCAGCTCATGACCTTTTGGGCTGAGATCGGCTGTCAGTTTCCACAGTTTCCCTTCATCGCGCACTCACGCGGTTGGAGTGCGGAAGATATGGAACGAAATATCCACGAAGTGCAGAACAGCCGTGAGCTACGTGAAGCGGCACAAGAACTCGTAGCTCGTGCCGCCGACATGGCAAAGTTGATGGTACAAGGACAGATCCCGGACTCCCATCTGGTTTCTGGTGGTCGCAAAGCGCATAAGCTCGACAGCGAGCCGACAGGCTAACTCCTCACGGAGCAGAACGTGATGGATCAGAAGCGCGTCGTCATTATTGGCGGAGGATTCGGAGGCCTGACAGCTGCACGCTCAATCCGCCACGCCGAGGTCATCCTCATCGATCGTGCCAATCACCATCTCTTTCAACCCCTGCTCTATCAAGTCACGACCGCAGCGCTCTCCCCTGGCGATATTGCATGGCCTCTCCGAACCGTCTTTCGTTCACATCCGAATGTCCGCGTCATGATGGACCACGTACTGTCGATCGACCGCTCCATGCGGATGGTCCGTCTCCAAGGGAGTCCACCGATGTTGTTCGACAGCTTGATTCTCGCGCCAGGATCACGTCACGCCTATTTCGGACATGAGGAATGGGAGTCCTATGCCCCAGGAATGAAGACCATGACGGACGCAGTCCGACTGCGAGGGAACATGCTGATTGCGTTCGAGGAAGCCGAACGCCACCGAGCCACAAGCGGCTCGTCCCCTCGCCTGACCTTCGTGATTGTCGGAGGAGGCCCCACAGGGGTTGAACTCGCTGGTGCGCTGGCTGAGATCGGACGGAAGGCGATGGGACCGGACTATCCTCATCTCCGCAGGGAGGATCTTTCAATTATTCTCGTGGAGGCCGGTCCACGCATTCTCCCGGGATTTGACCGTACACTGTCCGTCAAAGCTGCCGACGCACTTACTCACATGGGAGTGACGGTGAAACTGAACAGCCTGGTCACCGCAGTCACCCCCGATGGTGTCCAGATTGGCGCCGGATGGATTCCATCGACGCATATTGTTTGGGCGGCAGGTAATCGAGCATCGCCGCTGTTGAACACACTGTCAGCGCCGCAAGATTCCGCTGGTCGGGTCATAGTTCACCCGGATCTGACCATCCCTGATGACCCATGGATCTTCGTCATTGGCGATGCAGCCCACTGTCTCGGACGGAATGGGAGCCCGTTGCCCGGAGTAGCACCTGTCGCCATGCAGCAGGGACGCTATGTTGCCAATCTGATCAATCAAAAGCTGACTCCAGAACAACGACCCGCCTTTGCCTATGCAGATCGTGGCATGCTCGCTACCATCGGCCGGGCCAAGGCGGTCGCACAATTCGGTCCAATCCGCGCATCAGGGGTTTTGGCCTGGGTGCTCTGGTGCATGGTCCATATTTTCTTTCTCATCGGATTCAGAAATCGAGTGCGGGTCATGTCGGAATGGGTTTGGTACTACCTCACGTTCAAACCAGGCGCAAGGGTACTGTATTGAAGCGCCATAGACCCCTCATAGATAAACTTTCTACCGGGAGTCTGCCGTGAAGACTATCTCACTTCTCATCCTGAGCTGTTGGTCGTTGATCGTCACAGGTTGCGTTGCGATCGAGTCGAAGCAGCCGCTTTCCACCATCGCCTCAGTGGATCTGACCCGGTACGCCGGGACATGGTACGAGATCGCTCGACGCCCCATGTGGTTCCAACGACACTGCGTGGATTCCAAGGCGATCTATACCACTCGTCCGGACGGCAAGATTGGCGTACATAACGAATGCGTGACACAGAGTGGTCAAGTCGAACAGGCTGATGGTGTGGCGACGGTCATAGACCGCACCACCAATGCGCGATTGGCCGTTACGTTCGATAATTTTTTCGCACGACTTGTAGGTCCCTCTCGAGAAGGGAACTATTGGATCTTTGACCTTGACCCGGATTACCGCACCGCCCTCGTCGGGACACCGGACCGTCGCTACCTCTGGATCCTGTCTCGCACTCAGAGACTCGACGAAACAACCTATCAACAGTTAGTCACGAAAGCTCAGCAGCTTGGCTTTCCTGTTTCAGACCTGATCAAATCAAAGCCTATGTCTGCGAGTTGACACTCGCCTCGCCGCCACGTAGGTTCTCCCTATTTTTCAACCTCAGGGCCAACTGAACCGAACACCTACGGACCTATGGACTGGCTGTTACTGATCGGCCTTCTGATCTTCATTATCGGAGTCGGAGTAGGGCTTTTCTACTGGCGTGAATTTGTGACTCGGCTCTGGGACGACTTCCGCGCTGAGCAACCTGCTCTCAGCATCACCAACCTCTCGGTCCTCAAGGCGGGACGGATCGTGACACTCACCCCTGAGTTGGAGAACGTCGGACCTGGAATAGCCTACGATTGTCTTCTCCAGCTCAGTGGATGGGAAGGCAATTTTTCTGTCAGAACGATGCACCCGCCAGGGTCCCGGCACCAAATCCATTCGATCCCTATCGTGCTGGGACCGGATGCCCCGATCCGCATGAAACCCGTGAGTCGATGTTACGTGAGGTTGGTCTGTCGGGATCGATGGGAACAACGCTATGAATGGTGGTATCCCGTGACTCAAGTGGAGAATCTGAGTACAGGCCTCTATGACATTCAGATCAACCTCTCGCAGCCGGAACGAACCGAGCCACATCCATCCCATTGGAAAGTCTGGCAGTTGCTTCGCAAAACCTCTCCCGATGAGTAACCGATACTCATCTCCTGTGAGGCGTTGATACCTCCTTGAGGAGACAACCGTTTCCTGGTTGACCGCAGCCCCTTGCATTCTGGATTCCCGATCCGTACCATTTTATGATCCCGTCACAGGGATGGGCGTGCCTTTGTGAAAACTCTGTAAGACTTCAGTTCATTATTCGACTGAGAAGCAGTGATTCCAGCCCAGGAAGGAGAGACCCTATGCCACCGACTATTCACATCGATCCCATCGTCAAAATCACAAAGACGGACGAGGAATGGAAACGGCAGCTTTCCGCTATGGCCTATCGTGTCTTACGACACGAAGATACGGAACGATCGTTCGTCAACCCACTGCATGAAAATCACCAGGCCGGCACATACTACTGCGCAGGGTGCGACCTCCCACTATTTTCGTCTGTGCATAAGTTTGATAGCGGGACCGGCTGGCCAAGCTTTTGGCAGCCGATCGATCCTCGGGTCATAGAAACGCGGACGGATTTCGGACTCTTCATCCCCCGGACAGAAGTCCACTGTGCCCGTTGCGAAGGCCACCAAGGACATGTGTTTAAGGATGGTCCGAAACCCACGGGCCTCCGGTACTGCATCAACGGAGCGGCACTAAAATTCTTGGCCGACTGAGTGCCGACGGCTTTCACCCGTTCCGTTCACATGACAAGGCCCTACCTAGGTCGCACAGGGAGAGGTGTCCCATACTCCTGTTTCTCCCCTGGCGCTTGGGATCTGGTTCAAGGTACAATTCCCCACCAACGATGATTGAGTTCATAGTGTGATGCTCCGCCCCATACGATCCTACACCTGGCTTCTTGTTCCCCTCGTTCTACTCTCATGTGGAAAGGTGGGGAGTCTATTTGGCTCGAAAACCGATCCCTGCTCATTGCTCACCGTTGCAGAGGCGCAACAGGCGCTCGGGGAGCCGGTGGAAGAAGGGGCATCGTCAGAACCAAAGACTTGCCTCTTCAAGGCCCATCGGAATGAAGGCAATACCGTCACGGTTCAACTTCATGACAGCTCCGGTCAGGACCGTAAGGCCTGGTTTAATAAAGAGCGCCTTCGGCGTGACAGTCAGCTCATTCCTGGCCTTGGCGAGGGAGCAGTCAGAATCGATTCGGCCTCTCTATCCCGCCTGACGTTTCTGCACGAGGATGAGCTGATCACCGTGATCGTCGCCTCGACCAAACAGAAGCATCTCGCTGACGCCGTCACACGGCTGAGTCGGAATGTTGCCGAGCGGTACGGCGCCACCTTGACCGCAACCATCCCCTCCACGCTCACCAGCCCCGTAGCTGAACTGAGTTCACCACGGGACGCCGGCTCTCGCACAGCGCCCGTGACACTCACGCAAACACGCCCGGCTCACGAGACTCCTCAGGACGGGCCCAAGAAATCCACGTCTATTGATCCGACGAGTCTCATCGGGACCTGGCATACACGCGTCTCACGTGGCACAACCCAGCATGACCTTCTGCTGGTCATCAAACCGAACTTGGAATGGTCCCTCTCTTCGATGATGGAATTTGATGGCATCTTGAATGCCGAATCCGGCTTGTGGTCCCTGGAACGAGCGAACACATTCAAGGGGCTCGGGTGGAAGGGGACGTATCGAATCACTGCGCCGAATTCATTCGCCACAACTGGAAGTGTTCAGGCCAATTGGAAACGGGTCGTGACTGATCAGCCCCCTTCACGTGTTCCGGCTGAGCTCTGGAACCTACGCCGGGAGGCAACCAGTGTGCCTGTCTTCCAACTAAAGACCGTTGACCCTGACTTAATTGGGCAATGGGAAGGTTCCGGGACCTATGCCGGCGGTCCCGCCACCTTTGTGTGGGCTATCCAACCATCGGCTGCAACAGACTTGTTGATCGTGGACAGTCTCAAAGGAACAGTTCGATCAAAGGATGGCCTTCCTCAACTGCACCCAGCACAAAAAAAACAACAACGTGTGAGCGTGATCGCCTTCAACGATCATGGGTTTACCACGACGGATGGGAAAACCAATCTCAAATGGAACAAACTGCAACAACCACAATCCACAGAAACCCGTCAGCTCTAAAAAGTCGGACTATTCGTCGCACCAGGATCACCGTATATGACTGAACCAACCGAGAGTATTGGCTTCGTCGGAATCGGTCGGATGGGCGCCAACATGGCCCGTTGTCTCCATGAACGAGGACTCCATCTGACATCGCTCTATGATCTTGCCCCCACAGCCGTTGTCGACTTGGCTGCTGAACTCGGTGTCCATCAGGCACAAACACCAGCCGACGTTGCCGACCGTTCGTCCATTATCATCACCGTGGTGTCCGATGACACAGCGATGGGCTCTATCTTCTCTGCAACCGACAAGACTAGTCTCCTAGGCAGTGCTCAAGGTCGGCTCTTTATCAATTGCGCCACCCTCTCTCCCAAAACCCATCAAGACATCGCTGGCTTGGTTGCCGACCAAGGAGGACTATGCCTTGAAGCCTGCATGGCGGGGAGCATCACCCAGGCCAGGCAAGGCACCCTATACCTCATGTGCGGTGGCAGCGCCGAAGCCTATATCCGGGCAAAGATCATACTCGACGCCCTTGGAACGACCGTGCGCTACATCGGTCAACCCGGCGAAGCCGCGAAGGTCAAAGCCCTGGTGAATATGGTGATGAACAGTAATACCGCTGCCTTGGCCGAGGGGTTAGGACTTGGAGCAGCGCTGGGAATTGATCTGGCGCTGTTGCGTGACGTATTCAGCCAAACAGGTGCCGCCTCTCGCGTGCTGGAGACAGACGGAGACGACATGCAGCAACGTGCGCACGACTGCTATTTCTCCGCAGCCCATGCAGCAAAAGATTCTGCCATCGCACTCGATTTGGCCGAACAGGCAGGGCTCTCGCTTCCTGTCGCCCAGGCAACCCTTGCACAATACCAGCGGTTGATGGCACTGGGGAAAGGTGATCTCGATAAATCTGCGATTGCAGAGTTAACGTTTCTTGATCGTCTTGGATCCTCATCAGCGCATGGCTGATCCCGAGAGCAAACGCGGAGAGCAACTTGGACGGATCACACAAACCAACGAGATCTAGAAGGAATAGCCAACAGTGACTGTATCACGGTCAGTATATCTCTAGCAGTCTGCTGAAAAACCCTCTGCTCATCCTTCGAGAGCCTCAGGATGAGCGAGAAGAGCATTGAACCTATGAGGGTTTCCCGTTCGTGCTGAGCTTGTCGAAGCACACATGTTGAGTTTTTCAGCAGACTGCTAGACTTGAAAGAACTGCCTCACCTGTTCGATCGGCACACAGCCGACGAGCAAATCGCCCTCTGGAGAGACCAGGAGGGGAACCCCATTTTGACCAGTCGCGTGCCACGCCGTTTCCCATTTCTGAGCAAGAACATGATTGCGTCCGTCACCGTCCTCAACAACATGTCCCTCTGCCAACTCCTTCAAAACCTCTGGATCAGAAATGTCTTGCCCGTCGCACCAAAACGCGTGGTATGTTCGCCGAACAAAATCCATCCCCAACTTTGATTCCTTTTGTAGGAGCGCGATTGCTTGTTCAATCGCCGGAAGCGTATTCGGTTTCCCAGGTGGCAACGCGATCGGCAACCCTGGTGCCAACCGCTGCACCATCGTCACTTCATGTCGCAACTCCGCACCTAATGAGCCACTCCATGGCTTCATAGGACGTGGCAACTGCGGTGCGTGCTGGACTCCGCGCCACTCACACCGGTCGATCACACCCACATCATGCAGCCTTTCATGCAGGGCATAACAGAACGGACAGTTAAAGTCGCCATAGAGGATGACACGCTCAGCTGTAGATTGAGGCACCATAGACGCTACTCTACCGAACTGGCGAGCTAGAATCTACCTCATTTTCCTTGTCGCCGAATGAGACAGTTAGAGCGGTTTATGGGGAGGAATATCGTAACAATTCCTGAAGACCTGCCCTTAGGGCGGGTAATGTCAACGGCTTCGTCACCACCTTGTCCATACCAGCCTGGCGACACTTTTGCGCATCCTCATCGGATGCATGACCGGTGAGCGCCATGATCGGGAGATGATTGAGTGCCCCTTCCTCACGACGACGAATTTCGCGTGTCGCTTCATACCCATCCATTTCAGGCATTTCACAATCCATCAACACAATATCGTATGTCGTTCGGGTAATCGCCTCTACCGCTTCTCGTCCTGTGCGCGCCACCTCAACCTGACAGCCCAACTTTTGCAAGAACTTGCAGGCTACGACTTGATTGATTTCGTTGTCATCCGCGACCAACACCCTCTTCGGAATCTTCTGCTCACTGAAAACAGATTGCGCTGTTCCTACGGAAAGGGCCCTGGCCTCTCGAAAAATCGCTGGAAGTAGATTGGTGGTATAGCTGAAGGTACTGCCCTCGCCGAACTGACTGGAGACCAAGATGGTTCCTCCCATCAACTCGACAAGCTGGCGACAAATCATCAAACCAAGTCCGGTCCCGCCGAATCGCCTTGAGGTGGACGCCTCGGCCTGGGCATAAGCTTTAAACAGTTGAGCCTGTTGTTCCGAAGTCAACCCGATACCTGTATCACGAACACTCCAGTGCAACACCACCGTGTCTGTGTTCTCAGACAACTCGGACTTCACAGCAACCGCAATCGTGACGCCTCCCTGTTGTGTAAACTTGATCGCATTCCCGACAAGATTGAACAGGATCTGCCTCAACCTGATTGGATCACCACGAAACTCTTCTGGCACACCGGACTCAATCTCCACTGAGAGCGTCAGACCTTTATGAGCGGCTAACCCCTCCGTTAAGGTGGTGACATCGTGAATGAGTCCTCGCAGGTTGACGTTGGCCACCTCCAAGGTCATCTTTCCTGCCTCAATTTTTGAAAAGTCCAGAATATCGTTGACTAATGTCAGTAACGCTTCTGCGGAGCGATGCATCGTCTCGATAAGCTCCCGTTGTTGGTCGGTTAGTGAGGTATCTTGAAGTAGCTGCGTGCAGCCCAATACCCCATTCATAGGAGTCCGCAACTCATGACTCATCGTGGCAAGAAAAATCCCCTTCGCCCGTGCTGACTCCTCCGCGGCTTCCTTTGCACGACGCAACGCAACATCCGATGTAATATCGAGCCCATACGCACGGATCAGTTCAAGATCTCTGAGGGGAAAGAACGACCAGGCAATGACCCGATTCCCCACAACATGTTCAACTTGAGGCAATGACACATCAGTCGTGAGACACTCCCGAAGCATCGCCGAAAGATCTGGTGGAAACATCACTTCAATCCCGGCCTCAAGCAGCCCACACCGTCCCATCAAGTTCAACATACCCGTATTGGCATAGAGCACGGCACCCGTTGCATCAAACTCCACAATGGGGTTGGGCGCATCCTCGGCCAATCGTGCGGCACGTTGCACATCCCGCTGAACTTCCATCGCATCGGTCAAGTCCCGAACGATCACGACGGCACCGACACATACCCCCTGCTGTACTCGAGGCCAGAACGAGAGTGACAGCTCAAATTGGGTCCCATCCTCTCGAGTCCAGATATGAGAAGGAATCACGACGAGTTCGCCGGCACTGCTCATTCGAGTGAACGGGCATTCTAATGTGGGGCTCTCCCCTACCGTCACACAGCCCATTAGGTCGTGAAACCTTATCCCGGTGGCCGTGCGGGTTTGACCAATCAATTGCTGTGCGACTCCATTCAGCAGCACGATGTAATTGTCACGGTCCAAGAAGAAGATGGCCTCAGGGACCGCTTCCAACAAGAAGCCGGCATCATCACCTGTCAGAAAGCTGAGTGGTCCATTCCCTGAGTCCGAGGAAGCACTATTCATGGAAGATGTCATAGGTATGCGTGAGAGACCCCAGAACCTCCATTCTATCGGCAGAACCAGAGCTCGTCTGAAGTGTCAATCGCTGTTGTCTCTAGAGCATGGTGTTCGTTTCTGCTGATTGATATCGATTGCTCAACCACTTTCTCCTTGCAGTAAAGTTCTCCCTCTACCCTCCGATAAGGCACACGACGGGGCATACTAGAATCTCCAAGGGAGGTGTCTATGATATCCGCCATACACACCGCACTCTCTGGCTTAGGTGCCTTCGGGAAACAGATCGAAGTCCTGGCGCACAATGTCGCCAACCTCAATACCGATGGATTCAAGAAATCAAGAACAGAGTTCGTCGAAGTCCAGACCGGAGGTGTCCTTCCCGTTGTTGAGAAAGGCAATGCATCGGGTCCAACGGTTCTACGAGATACAGGCGGTACTCAATTCCAGGTTGAACTGTCGAATGTGGACCTCGGTGAAGAGACCGTCCAACAGATGCTGGCCAAACGTAGCTTTGAAGCCAATCTTCAGACTCTCAAAACTGGCAATTCCTTACTCGGCAGCATCCTGGACATCAAGAAATAGCGCTACAGCACTCTTTCCTAGCGAGTGACCCAGCCATATAGCGTAGTACTCAGACATCTCACGCCTCTTCCTCTCATGGCCATCTTCCTTCTGACATAGCATTTTTCTTCGTTACTGTGTTATGTCGGGCTCATGACATCTCAACGTGTGCTGTTGGTCATCCCTCCCTTAACTCAGCTGAATACCCCCTATCCATCCATCACCTACCTGACCGGATTTCTGCAGTCCCGTGGGATTCAGGCAGAACAGGCTGACCTCGGTATTGAAATGGTGCTCCGTCTTTTCAGTGCTGACGGCCTACGATCTGTGTTCACACAACTGCATAACAACAGAAGCTCCTTGCCAAAAGAAGCCCTCCGCATGATGCAAGCTGAGCATCAATACGTGGAACTGATCGGACCGGTTATTAGGTTTTTGCAAGGCCAGAGTCCAGACCTTGCCGGTCGCTTGATGCAGCCTGGGGTTCTACCTCAAGGACCACGGTTTCGTGGTCGGCGGACATTCGCGCGCTCGGTGTCAGTCACTGACCGGGCCAAACAATGGGCTACGTTCTTTCTTGAAGATCTCACCGACCTCGTACAAGCCACCATTACTCGGCACTTCGGTTTGAGTCGGTATGCCGAGCAAATTGGGCGCAGCGCCTCATCGTTCGATCAAATCGCCGCGTCGCTGGCGGATCCGCAGAGCCTGATAGATGAGTGGGTACTGGATCTCTTCTGGGATCATTTCCAGCGAACTCGACCGACCCTCGTCGGTCTGTCCATCCCCTTCCCAGGCAATCTGTATGGTGCATTCCTCATCGCGCAATCGATCAAAGAGCAGTATCCAGATCTCCCTATCGTCATTGGTGGTGGCTACGTGAACACTGAGCTTCGTCGAGTGACTGATCCCCGAGTGTTCGACTATGTGGACTTCATCACACTGGACAATGGAGAACGGCCGCTCTTGTCTTTGATTGAATATCTCTCAGGACGACGTCACCGACGAACGTTGTGTCGCACAAGGTATCGTGAGCAGGATCGCGTCGTATATACCGATGATCCCGCTGTCTCTGATTTCTCCATGGATGACATCGGATGTCCGACCTACCGGGGATTGCCACTGGATCGCTATCTGACCATTCTCGATAGTACGAACCCCATGCATCGCCTGTGGTCGGAGGGTCATTGGAACAAACTCACCGTGGCACATGGATGTTATTGGAAGCAGTGCACATTTTGCGACGTGGGGTTGAACTACATCAGTCGCTACGAAATGACGCCGACTGAACGGCTCATTCAGCAGATCGAGCAGCTCATTGCCGAAACAGGATGCCGCGGCTTTCATTTCGTGGATGAGGCCGCCCCACCAGCGGCATTGAAGGCACTGGCGTTGGGACTCTTGGAACGACGAATCACGATCCGTTGGTGGGGCAATATCAGGTTTGAACCAGCCTTCTCGCCCGACCTCTGCCGACTCCTGGCCGCTTCCGGTTGTATCGCCGTGACGGCCGGACTCGAAGCCGCTTCGGACCGCCTGCTCGACGAAATGAAGAAAGGGATTACCGTCGATCAGACTGCACTGGTTGCCGCAGGATTTAGGAAAGCCGACATCCTGATCCACGCCTATCTGATGTATGGCTGTCCATCAGAAACCGTACAGGAAACCATCGACTCTCTTGAGCGTATCCGGCAACTCATCGCAGCCGATCTGATTCAATCGGCCTTTTGGCATCGTTTCACGGTGACCGCACACAGCCCGGTCGGTCTGCATCCCGCCGCACATGGTCTCCGGATCCTTGGACCCAAGTTCCAAGGTTTTGCAGAAAACGATCTTGAGCACAATGATCGTACTGGAAATACCCCGAGCTGGATCGGTGAAGGGCTTCGACGCTCACTCCTGAATTACCTCGAACGCCGTGGGCTCGATCTTGATGTCCGTTTTTGGTTCGATGAAAAGGCTCCGCGCCCTACGGTCTCTTCCAGATGGCTCACAGGCCTGCTCAAGAAACAACCTATGGATGAGGGAATAGCCAGAGAGCGTCGGCTGGTTTGGTTGGGAGGGACCGTGACCAGTGAGTCCGTCGGGAAGCGCTCACGACTCATCCTCCGAGGGCCTCAGCATGATCAGATCCTCATGCTCCCGACTTCCCAAGCCCAATGGCTGACGCAATTGATCTCGAATGCGACTCCACAACAACCATCTCAGACCTATCCACACCTCCACGACATGGGTAAGGGGTTTCCCGGAACAGCATCAAGCTACAACCGGTTTGTCACTTCTCTGGCATGGAAACAGATCAGAGCTACCGGATTGCTGTTCATCTAGCAGATTTGCAAGAAATACACGGCAGGCTCGATCATGAGGGAAAAAAACAAGGGCTGGAACCCATCATTTGGATTCCAGCCCTTCTCTCAGACTAACCGTTCTAAGCTACGCGCTACAGTGACTAGTACTGCAGCTGCAAAGCGACGTGGAAGGAATCCACCTTATCGCCAGTCGTGCTCGGCGCGTACCCACCGGCGAAGCCCTTTGTATTGATATCGCCATACCGGTAAAACGCGGAAATCCGCGCATTATGCCCGGAGATAATATAGTTCACACCGGTTTCCCACTCCTGCCGCATGGCACTGTACCGAGGATCGATGCTGGTGAATCGGACATAGGGCTGGAATCGTCCAATCCCCACTTCCTGGGGGATTAAGTACAAGCCGTACACTGTCCAGGAGTGGCCATTGAAGGTACAGAAACAACTATTAAAGCCACCCACGTTTGCAAAAGCACCCTCTCCATAGTTGGCCCAGTGGCGCTTAAATTCTCCGTTGAAGGTGAACACGCCCATGTTATTCGGAAGCACTTTTTCCAGCAACACATCGATGGATGCCCCGGTAAAATCAGACACATTCCCGGTCGCGGTATTCCCGGCCCCATCCTTTTGGTGCTGAACGCTTGCACCGATCGCCGCAATATCTCCAGCTGTCCCATAGTAGGTGCCAGAGGTGTAATAGCCTGGATTCGGCTCATCGTTCAAGAAGTTCCACTGCAACCGTCCTGTATACATCAGACTGCTGCCGGTGTTGGGTCCCCCACGCAACCCCTGCGAGACACTGACCACATACAAGAGATGCGTGCCACCTGGATGAACTTTGCCCCAAAAGGTGGCTGCATTATCACGACCATAGAGCCCAGCGCCTCCACCCAGCGCACTTACACCATTAAAGTTGGCGCTTGCGTCGGCTGGGAAGAACGGTGTTCTGAAACCATCGAAGGTCGCATGATAAAAGGGACCATTCAACTCTCCACGTTCACTTGGCAGCAACATCCGCCCGACCCAGAGGTTGACCATCTCATTGAACTCAAACTTCCCGATGGCATCAAGCAGGCCGATCGAGGAGTTGCCTGAAAAATTCTGAGACGATGCAGAAGTGGATGGATTGAAGAACCCACCAGCTCCTCCACCAACCTGACAGTTGAAGCAATCCGTATTAAACTCAAACTTCACGTATTTGTGGATTTGCCCGTTGATGTAGATACGAGCGTTGTTGATCGTAAAATCGTTCGTATAATGCCCGGCCGGCGATGCCCCTTCGATGGAATTAAAACTGGTCCTGATGCCCATCCCGATCGAAATCCACTTGTCCTCATCGGCCTTGATCGTGCCACCAGCAAAGGCACTCGGCAGCGTGGATCCCATTCCAGCCACCAGTGCCGCCATGGCTCCAGCAACTACAAATTGTTTCCACCGCCTCACATTATGTCCCTTCATACTGATGCCCTCCCTTGTGAGTAATAAGAAACCACTGCTGCCCACCTGATACTCTTGAGTAGAAACTCTTGCCCTCTAGAAATTTGGTGCCAACCATGCCTAAGTCCTCGAAATAAAGCAAGAAACTTTTCGTATGTAGCTCAGCTGTCTCGACTATACATCAGTAGTTTTGCTTGTCCAAGCACATAACGCAAATGAACAGGTACGCTACCGAATCTGGTATTCTCCGCACATCTCACCTTGCTCTAAAATACGTAAGACGTTTCAGCTCGTTTCATCCACTGGCTGTCACGCTCTAGAATTCGGCCTCCTGTAAAAGCAATCCTTGTACCCCGACACGGGGTACATAAGAAAATCTACAGTTCGAGGTAAGTGGCAGCCTGATACGAGTAGGATTTTCGTCTTCAGCAGCGAGAGGTTCTGGGAGATAAGTTATTGATAAATAAATGCCAGATAGAAATAGTTCGTCACTACTTCTACCTGGCATTCTTTGTGGTAACGAGCTGAAGACTATCGGTTCGGCTGAGGCGTGTAGCGAAGGTATGGCTTCACAGTCTTGAAGCCTTTTGGAAACAACTGTTGCGCTTCTGCATCACCTACTGCGGGAGTAATGATGCAATCTTCGCCATCCTTCCAGTTCGCCGGAGTGGCCACTTTATACTTCGACGTGAGTTGTAATGAATCGATGACGCGTAAGAGCTCGTCGAAGTTCCGGCCACAGGAGGCCGGGTAGGTCAATGTCAGCTTCACCTTCTTATCCGGGCCGATGATGAAGACCGACCGCACCGTCATGTTATCGATCGCATTCGGGTGAATCATGTCATAAAGCGTCGCGACCTTCTTATCCGGGTCGGCAATGATGGGATAGTTCATCGTTGTCTTTTGTGTCTCGTTAATATCGTTGATCCATCCCTTATGCGAATCCATCGGATCCACACTCACGGCGATCACCTTGACTCCCCGTTTTTTGAATTCCGGAGAGATCTTGGCGACCGTACCCAACTCCGTGGTACAGACTGGGGTGTAGTCCTTGGGATGAGAAAACAGAATGCCCCACCCATTCCCCAACCATTCATGAAAATTAATCGTTCCTTCTGTCGTCTCTGCCGTAAAGTTCGGCGCGTCATCGCCCAATCGAATCGCCATATGACACCTCCTTAAGATCGTATCGTCATGAAACAGACCCCCACTGGACCGTATTTTGTTACCATACTGTGTCACAATGGACGAGTTCAAGGGGCTGCGAGAACGAATCAACACCCCTTACTTAACCGCAACTCACTCACTTAGGGCATCCGATCCTGCCCCACACTCAAGTTTCTTGAATCCCAACCGATAGGACTCCTGAGTACCCTTGATGGAGTAGGACCATGGACTCAGACTCCTCACGCACCAAGCTCCGGATTTCCAAAGACCCGATGTACTTGCTGCTCCGGGAAGGGTGCATCAAGGAATTCAATGCCAAGAAGGCTGCGGGAGACAAATGCGATCTCCGAGGATGCGACCTACGAGGGCTTGATCTTCGGGGGTTGGATGCCGATGGGCTGGACTTCAGCGATTGCTATTTCCGACAATCCGACCTACGCGGCGTGGACTTAAGTAAGGCCAATTTGGACGGTGCCAGCATCAACGCTTGCAAGATTTCAGGCGTCCTCTTTCCGGCAGAACTCAGCGCTCCAGAGATTGAGCTTTCCCTCCTCCATGGAACGCGCATGCGACTCAGATCGAAGTAGCTGTGGATACCCCAATATCGACCACGCGTGTTCTATCTGCAACATGATTTTAGGAACCGGCAGCGAGTGCCAATTGCGTGCGCACCTTCTCATGCCCGGACTCTGCCGCTCCCGGATCCAGTAGGACGACTCGTTCCTCGGTCAACCGTCCACTTTCCAGCAACACATTCCGAACGACCTCCGCGCGTTGTCGGGCTAATACCTCTAACTCAGCATCAGAAATCACGATAGCTGCGGCCACTCGTTGTTTCATCTCCTCGGTGGTCGGCTGGGCAGATTCCGCCGACGTGGTCGCCGGATCAGGTGCAGGAAGCTTTGCATACAGTTTCTCCACCAGCCGTTGCTCGTCTTTGGGGGAAAGTGTGTCGCCCTCTGAACCTGTCATTTTTCTGGGCTTCCCGCTCATTTCAAAGAGTTGATCATGGAGTTTCATCGCCTGAAGTGCCGCCCGATCCACTGTCGTATCAAACGTTCCTTTGACATCCAATCGGAGTCCGGCTCGCTCATCGAGCGCCGTCTCCAAGGCCTCAAGCTTCTTCATATCCTCGTCAGTCAACGAGGTGCTGCCTGGTTTGAACTCGATGAACTGCAGACCTTCCTCGTTCTCCCCTCCCCCAGGTACCAACTTGCCCATTAAGGAAAAGGGCGATGCAACCACCTTGGTCAGAAGATTGAGCAAGGTTGAAATCACGACCTTGCCGTACTTGAAATCCGGGTCGTTGAGGTTACCCCGAATCGGCATGTCGATCTCAATCTGGCCTTTGCGATCCTTCAGCAGTCCCACGACCAGCGGGACAGGCAGCGAGGTGGCATCCGGACTATTGGTCTTCTCCCCAAACGTGAGTTGATCAACATGAACCATGTTTTCGGCTTCTAATATCTTTTCAGACACCTTGTACTTCAGGTCGAGCGACAACTTCCCCTTTGATAATCCGTATCCCACGTACTTGCCGCTGTATGGACCGCCCGGTCTCAGATCCATACCGGCCAGCGTGATAAGCAAGTCTGTGAAGGCATCCTCGCTCAACGGGTTGATCTTTCCGATGATCTTAAACGGCGCGGTTCGTCCCACTTTCCCCGCCAGATTGACGTCGGCTCTTTTGATCTGCTTGGAGGATAATCCCTTGATGGTCCCGCCAAAATCCGTGAGACCGAACTTAACCTTTGGCTCTATCGACTGATCCTCAAACATCGCGGCCAACCTCACCAGCTTGACCTGATCAATCCTGACAGGCACGGGCTCCGCCGGTTTGGCATGCGCTTTTTCCCCTCCGGGTTCTTTCTGAGCCGGCGCCTGCTCCGTCGGTGGAGATGAGGCGGCGAACCGCGAGAGATTCAGTTTCCCATCGCTACCGATTACAATCTGTGCATTTGGTTCTTGCCAGACGATTTCTTCGATTTTTACGGCCGTTGGCTCAACGTCCAGTGCAATCCGATTCAGGTTCAGCGCTTTCCACGTCACGGCATCAGTGAGAATGTTTCGCTCCCCGATCGCCAGCTGGCTTACCCCTAGATTCCCCTGAAATTGCAGCATGGGCCCGTTGGCATGTACCTTGGAAAACTGCACCGCTCCATCAAGATCAACCGCACCGTCCCGCACTTCTGCGTTGAGGAACTGATCAAGATAGGGTTGAAAAGGACGGATCTCGATGTGCTCCAACTTAAGATTTGCATCAGCTTTCAACGGTTCGACCGTCACCGTTCCCTTCACCCCAATCGCACCCGTCTCATTCAGTTTCAGCGACAGATCAACTGGTAGCGGCTTCTTGAATGGAATCTGCACATCCTTCACGGTCAGATTCATTGCGTCGACATCCACATGGGCAGGCTTGGGAAGCGTCCGATCCTCATACGACGCACTGTAGTTTTTCAGTCCGATTTCATCGACCGTGATCGCCCAAGGTTTGGCTGGCTTCTCCGACTTGGCCTTCACAGGCGATGGTGGCTCCGTCTTTCCCTCTCCACCCACAGGCGAAAATAGTGTTTGATAATTAACCACACCGTTCGGTGCCATCCAGGCATCAAACCGGGCATCGGCTGAATGGACCTTGGCAACCTCGACGGTCTGTTTCTGGAGATCCAGTTGAATCCCCTCCACATGAAACACCGGCACGGTTACAACGGGATCAATGCCACCCCGCTCCACGAGAGCCAAATCGTCAATCGAGACCTTTCCATTCTTCACCGTGGCCTGAGGAGCCTGGCCGCGAAGATCGAAATGATACGACGCAGAGAGACCAAGAATGCCTTGCTGGATATCAAACTGGACCATATCACGCAGCACCTGATGCAATGTTTTTAGTTTGATACCGGTCAGGTTTACACGCCCATTGGACTCCATCGGTTCCAAAAAGATCGTTCCTTCCCAGAAAATCCGTTCTCCCTTTCCAATCTCAGCCGTGAAGGCATGAGCATTCTCTCTTCCCTCTGCTGGAACTGTGCTGAAATTTCGCAATGCGATCTCAAACGGGACCACGTCAACGACGATCGGCCTAACCTTCGAGTCATCTCGATACTCGACAATCCCTTGCCCGATCTCCAGGAGATCAATCTCCAGCGGCATCAGTTTCTTGGATTCACCGGCCGGTTGAGGAGATGGTTGGGCCTTTTCATCTTCGGGTGGAACCAGCGCCATCAGATTCAGCTTGCCCTCCGAATTGACCCTGGCTGCCACGAATGGCATAGCAAGCCGAATCTCGTCGAACGCGACCTTCTGAAAGAGTAGCGTCACTGCGCGCAGGTCCACGAACAACTCCTCGAACCCCACCATCGGAGTCTCATTCTGCTCACGCACTTCCAAACCCGTCAGGCGCAGCGACAAGGCGAATGGATTGAATGCCGCCTCGCGAAGCATAACAGGATGCTTGATTTGCTCCGAGACGGTGGGGACGACGTATGACTTAATGAGATAGGGAACCAGCACGAATCCGAGGAGGGTATAACACGCAATGAGACCGACAACCGTACCGATGACCACACGTGGACGGAGCAGCCGACGCATACCTAACCGATTCCTTGATAAGTGAAACTGAGAGTAAAACTATAGGGGACTAGCCCTTCGAATGTCTACTAGGGGAAGACCATCTTTCGTCTGGTATCTCTGTAGAGGACCAACTCGTGGGCGATGTCCTAGACGAAGCGGACATTGGGATAAACTCCATGAGGGAGATTTGGGCTCTACCGAATAGCGAGCACCTCCTAGAGACATGGCATGACCATTCAAAAGGAATGGCCTCTGAATTGTGGATGCACGATCAAAAGAATCACTGGTGAACGGTGTTTATGCGTGTACAACAATCACGTTACAGCAATGATTCCTAAGCGGTACGAGCAAGCTCCGTGATGGTGCGCCCGGCTGGAATCGAACCAGCGACCCTCAGCTTAGAAGGCTGATGCTCTATCCGACTGAGCTACGGGCGCATTCAAATATTTCAACTACTTGGACGAGTGACCCTCCACCGCCATGTCGCTTGGTGTTATTAGGGTGTTAACGTCAAGGTACTTTTGCACTTTCACAGCCGCATCCGTCAAGTCTTTCTCTTCGATTGAGTTGTATCGCTTCCACATCTTCTCAGACTTGTGACCAACAATCTTCATTGCGGTTGCTGTATCCACACCGGCGCGTCGTAGGTTGGTCGATGCACAATGACGGAGATCATGGAATCGAAAATCAGTGATTCCGGCATCTCTCAACGCGGTCCTGAAGGATCGGCTGATACGCTGAAGTGGTTGGCCCTTGTAGGTGAACACGTGGTTGTTCGTCAGACTGCGAATTTTGGCCAAGCGTTGGAGAGTGGATCGAACGTCTGCGGTCATGGGAACACGCCTCCCGGTTTTGGTCTTGGTGTCTTGACTTCGAAGGGTGATGAATCCCCGACGGAGATCAACACGGTCCCACGTCAGAGATACAATCTCCCCGAACCGTTGGCCGAGTTGATAGGCCGTCAAGAGCACCGGGCGGAGGTGTGGCTTCGCGGCCTGATGTAACCGACCCCATTCTTCTTCCGTGAGCACCCGATCCCGTTCGTTTTGGGGGTTGGGTATCTCGACTCTGGACGCGGGGTTGGCCTGGAGCAGTCCCCGCTTGATCGCCATGTTCAGGCAGTGTTTCAACGCAATGTGGTCATGGTTGATTGTCTGTGTACTCGCCTTGATTCCATTGGGTTTCGTGCGTTGATTGCGGAAGGCTTCCACATCCTGAGGCTTGATCTCTGACAGAATCTTCTGACCGAAGAACGGGATGAGGTGAGTGTTGATACTGTAGGCTCGTCCCACGAAGGAACGAAGTCCTCGGACAGTTTCCAGCTCCAGGTAAGCCTTCGCCCATTCTTTGAAGAGGATCGGCTTGGCTTGTTCGGTCTTCTCGTGGCCTAGGAGGAGTCGTGTCCTGATGGTGGCTTCCATCTCCTTGGCAACAGTCTTATTGATGCACCCCACCTTCCAGCGTTTCCAACGGGCACCGGGCACACCACTCGCGAGGACCAATGATTTGCCGTCCGCACTTTCGATCACCGGAAACTCCACATAGTAACTATCGCGCCGCTTCGTGAGTCCCATGGCTGTCTCTCCGTGGTGTGATCGTGTGCTGATCGATCCAGGCGTCCAGCTGAGCTTGCTTGAACTTCACCAGCCGCCCGATTTTGACGTACCCCAGTTTCCTCGCGGAGACCCATCCGTACAGGGTCAATTTGGATATGCCTAAATACTTCGCCGCCTCATCCATTGTCAAAAGATTATTCATGGCTCTCCAGACAAGCGTTCTCTTCTTGTGTACATATTCAGTTGAGTGAGCCCCCACCTTCTCCGCACAACTCTCGGAGAATGGCACTTATGAGAGGGTTCAGAATTTATGACCATACCGAAAAGGTAGGGGGCCACAGAGAAGAAAGGACCGTGAGTCTAGGTACGATCGAGTCCTGAGAGGGCACTGACCTATGAGAGGATTGCCGATAGCTGTTGTCCTGTACGCCGTGCTACGGCTCCAGTAAGACAATAAGTTCAGCGTGATTCTTAGAACGGGCGAGATCCACAGGGCGGCTCCCTTTGATCGTCGTCGCGGTCTTGCTTGCGCCATGCCTGAGCAAGTCTTCAACAATGTCTCGCTGGCCAGCCATTGCCGAAACATGGAGCGGTGTCTCACCCTCTTTAGTTGTGAAATCCACATCCGCTCCCTTCTTCAACAAGAGATCCACCAGCTCGCGATGCCCCTTCTCTATTGCCACATGGAGAGGGGTCCACCCCCAACCATCGGCCTGATTCACTACCGCACCGTTCTCTAGCAGGAGTGCCACAATATCCTGATGTCCCTGCTGCGCCGCAATGTAGAGCGGTGTCCTCCCATCTTGACGCCTCGGCTGATTCACGTCCGCCCCCTTATCTAACAGAAGTGTCACAACCTCACGACGCCCCTTCCCTGCTGCCACATAGAGCGGGGGCCAGCCCAGACGGGCTGCCTGGTTCATCGCTGCTCCGTGCTTCAGGAGCAGCGCCACAATCTCACGGTGGCCCTTCTTGATTGCCAGAAAGAGTGGGGGATCGCCTTCCATGGGTCCTTGATTCACGGCCGCTCCGTTTTCCAAGAGAAGAGCCGCCATCTCCGAATCTCCATGCATGGTGGCAAGATAGAGTGGGGTCCAACCAGTCTTGATGTCTACCTGGTTCACCGCGGCCCCTCGCTCCAGGAGCAGTGCCACAACCTCCCGACGACCCTTCATGGTTGCACCAAAGAGTGGCGTCCATCCATTCAGATCGCTCTGATTGACCACCGCTCCATGTTCAAGCAGGAGTGTGACGATCTCGCGATGGCCTTTCCTGGCCGCACGGTGGAGCGGGGTATCACCGTTCTCATCCGCTGCCCATACATCCGCTCCATCCTGAAGTAGTATCTCGACCTGTCCTCGATCACCCGCCGATGCGGCGTCCAGCAAGGCCTTATCCACTTGGCGCATGGCCATCAGGACGGGCAGCAGCACAACGATAGCCAGAATTATTCCCCACTGTCGCATCACGGCGATCTCCTTTGAAAGGTTCTGGGCCAATGTAGCTGATTGATATTGGGGCGACACTATACTCCTGAACGAGTCTTCCATGAAGAGCCGAGTGGTTTATAGCCAAAAGCCAATGTGCTCTTCGCGAACGATCTATCCCCATTCACTGATATCATCACGACACACGTCCAGATAATCCTCACAGGGGCACGCACTTATGCCTACCAGAATAGCCAACATGCCCAATCGTATTCTGAGGCGTGGATCCACCGCACTTGTTTCACAGATGGGGCCGGCACTATTTCACCGCCGTTTTCTCTCTCGACACCATCATTCATACTGTGGCAGCATCCTCCTGCAATTATCCAAAAGATCTCTCGTATAACAAACCTCAGCCGGGGAGTATCTTGATGACTGCTTCCCAAGACAGCTCCAATCTTGAAACACATTCTGCAGTCGAATGAGCTTGATCTCCTACGTCAACCACAAGGCCTGCTCGGCCTGCTCACCGACCAGAAGTGATACTGGCCCGAGCGAGCTGAGCGAGACCATCGGATGAGTCAAACGCTCCATCCAAACAGCAGCGATTTTGTCGGCGCAACTGAGCAAGAGGGGTCGAGGGATCTCATGGGGACGGTGTATGCCGAAGAGTGGTTCGGATGGGCTCAACGGTTTTACGACTTAGCCGTCGAGGATGAAGAACAGCGATGGATGTATAGCATCCTCTGTCAATTTTGCTGGGAGATTGCCCACACCTCCTATGCCGAGGAGTTTCAACCCAGAGAACATCGTCTTGCGAAGGTCTTACGACCACAATGGTGTGTGCTCCTATCGAAACGCGATGGGAGTGCTCCGATGAAATGGGTGCAGGTGTCCACAGGTGATACTGGCGAACGTCCGTGGCTCGCCTATTCCGAGTTTCATCCGGCGATTCTAGGCGCCCGCGAGTTCATGCTGGTTGATCCCGGCAATATGATTCCACGATTTACAAAATTTATTTCGCTGGTTGATTGGTCCGGTGTTGGCGTAGAAGAGTGCCCCCTCAGTAGCCTCTGATCCTGCCTGTCCGCCATCTGAGTCGGACATACGGAACACGACGTTCTCTCACCCTGTCTCAGCCCTATCAGGTTTTGTCCTTCAGTCGCCCCTCTTCACCAGTGTTTTCCGTACCTGCTGAACAGCAGGCCCACCTGCGGTCTCAAAAGGCTTATCACTACATACCGCACCCGGAAGCCAGACCGTTCACTGTGCCTCCCCTGAGGGGTTCAGCTTATTGACGGAGATGTGAACGCCCTGGTATCAACATCTTCCTTTCAGGCCCTGTTACGGAATCGAAAGTGAACCCAGTCATGACGCCTTCATCCCAAGTCGCAGCCACCCTGCGTTCTATTCTGGAAATGGAAGGCCTGCACCCCTTGAAGGAACCCCAGCGTGTCCGTGGCCTGCTCACCGACCACACTCCTCAGCAGCCAGCCCGGGAACGCGAAGTGTTATTCCGGGCCCTGCAATCCCCTATTTTCGAGCGAGCGTGGCAAGCACGAGAGAGAGGTACGTCTGTTTCCCTGATGGGACTGGCACAATGGCTGGCCGATGAGCATGGCTACGCAGCGGAGCTCTGTCACTGGGGAGTAGAGACCTGGACGTTGGCGCTTGGGCTTCATCCGCCTTCCACGCAACCAACCAGTCAACCTCCTCTACCAACTGCTGCGGGAGACCAGGCTTCTGACTCACCTCGTGCTCCACAAGCACAACCACCTCCGGCGTCGAACGAGTCGATCGTTACACCCTCACCAGTCCCTCCACAATTACCACCCCCACTGCCTATACCAGTTCCATCACCAGTGAGGGGAGATTGGACACTGTTGTGGAAATTCATTGGGCTTGGACTCGCAATATGGTTTGTTGGCAGCGTGATCTTTGATCAATACTATAAGTATATGAGCAAAGCGGCATCGCAATCGATCTCAGCCAATCCCCCGGAACAGGAACGCGTGGGCTCTCCTCAGACTCCCTCTGCAGAACAAGAAAAGTTGGACAAAGCAGAAAAGGTCAGCAAAGCCATTGTGGTGCCTAAACAAGCGGTGCCCTCTCCGTCCCCAATCCCTCAGAACAGTGCTGATCAATCACCAAGTTACGTATTGAAGAACGATCTCGATTCACAGCTATCTATAAAGTTACATCGACGTGCCAATCCTGATCGAGAACTAGCCAACCCATCATCATCTACGATTTCGCCAACGGACCAACCGCCAGATATCCGGTTCATTTCGCCCGCACAAGCGGCGCCCCCGTCAGTTCTCCAAAACAATTTCCCTAATCCAGGTTTGAAACGAATATTCGGAGATCTTACAGACAATGCTCGCCTTATATTCTCCGCATCGAGAGGTGATGTAAATGCCGTGAGATCGTTAATCTCTAGAGGAGCGGACGTAAATACAGTAAATGGAGATCGCAAAACTCCGCTCCACGCGTCAGCTGATAAAGGACACCTAAAAATAGTCGACCTACTGCTCAAAAGCGGAGCAGATGTGAAAGTGCGTGACGCTGAGAGTCATACACCCTACTTCTATGCCGAAAAAAATGGCCATCACGACGTCGCGCAGTTATTGCAGATTGAGGAGGCATGGCCCCGTGAGCAAAGCCCCGCTTCTAACAGCCGGACGAACAACACAGACCTGGTGGAGCTACGGGAATTTGGCGAAGTTGTTACAAAAACACTCAAAAGAGCGGATCTCGCTGATATTTATGCAGTAGTGGAATACGGATGGGGTAAAAACCCTCGACTTGTTCTCATAAGCCAGAAACACATATCACAAACGGACTACAAGAAAGCCTGGGATATCATTAGGAAGGGGTTTGATCCAGACAAAGTAAGCCTTCTGACCGATCAAATCAGCACCGAGCACCTTGACTAAATACGCCCCGACTACTTAAGGAAGGCAGGTACAGCTGCCGGACCAGGTTGAAGGTCTCTTCCTACTACAGGGCCAATGTGGGATGAGCATTGCATAATGAATCTGACTCTGGTTCCACTGGGTGCCATCTCTGTCAGATGGCGCAGCCGTTCAACTCACCTGGTAACAGCTGAACCGAGTAGCAGAATCCCGAACGACCAGTCGCCATGAATATCACCGACGAATCCATTGATCGCGTAGTCCGAGGTAGTTCATATCACGACATTGTGGGAAACGTGCCCATGCGTAGTAGTGAAGGTGTAGTTTCACGAATGGAGACATTAGGTTCTGCCACGCTTCGGTCTAGAACTGTAGAGGAGCACTGAATGACCTCGCCACAGCAGACAGCGTCAATCCTGAAACGTATTTTGGGAACACAGGGGCTCGATCCCCTTCGCGAACCGCGGCGCGTCCGTGGTCTGCTTACCGACCACGCTCCACAGCAACCCGCTCGGGAACGCGAAGTGTTATGCCGGGCACTCCAATCCACCATTTTTGAGCGAGCCTGGCAGGCACGGGTACGGGGAGCATCCAGTTCTTTGACAGGCCTGGCACAGTGGTTAACCAATGAGCATGGCTATACAACAGAGCTCTGTCACTGGGCGGTAGAGACGTGGACACTGGTACTTGGTTTCCAACACACTCCCTCACGAGAGAGGGCACACGCCCCTCAACCAACAACGACTGGGCATCCAGCGTCAGCGACGCCGCGAAATCTGCACCCCAATTCGAATACTCGCAGCGGAAGTCCCTATGCTGCAGGCCCTCTACCGCTCCCCTTCCCCAGCGTTGTGGTCCGAGTTCTCCATGATCAGGTCACGGCGATTGTGGGTGGAGAAGATGGCCGGATTGCTGCCATCGATTTGAGATCGGGTGTCGTGCTTGACTCTACAATGGGAGAAGCGGGTGTGGCGAGACCGAGTGGTCTTCTTGGTGACATGGAATATGACGGAGGCTGCTTTTTTTTCCTGGAGCGCGGGCCCATCGCTCAGAGCTTTTTTACATTGGGCCATAAAGGCACGCTCAAGACATGGATCTTTGACGGTCGCCTCAGACTTCAGGAGTCTGTTGAGCTACTTCAGCCACACCGCTCTCGGCTCCGAAGCTTGATCATCAAAGCGAAGGGAAAATCGAGATTCTGGGCGAGCGAGGAAATGCAGTGGTCTGGCTGGTCTGGATCCAATTCTGACCCAGACGCAACCGAGCCAATTAAGATCATCGGCGCAAAACTTTCCCCGAACGGCGGTGCGATGCTCTGTCTCTCTGACTGGTTTGGCGTCTATCGCTGCGATCTAGCCGGTAGGCTGTTGGACGAACCGGTTATCCTTGGCGATGTCAAGGCCATCGAGCCAGCAGCTGCCGATGGCTCTGAGATCTGGGTTGCACGCAACAGCCCTAGCAACAACCGGCTGTTTCGATATCACTTCGGAACAGGAAACGTAGGGCCCAGCATTGCAACACAGTCTGGCTGCAGCTGGAGGAACCTATACACAATCTCCCAGCGGCACCTCCGGGTTGGATCGACTGTGTATGAGATCCCGTCGCTCGCAGTTGTGCCCACCGGCAAATTGAGACATTTCACCCTATGGCGTCCAACCATGGTCCCATCGAAGACGTTCATGCTGGTGCCGGTCTGTTCTATGCTCAAGATATTCAATACCAACACACTCAAGGAGCAAGGACTTCCCCTTGTCGCTGGCCATACCGAAAACATCCGCAGCATAGACAGTACGGTGAATGGTAACTACGCGGTGTCGATCGATACACAGACCCTTCGCGTGTGGGATCTATCAGCGCGAGCGCCCATCGGAGGCTACCCAACTGACGGCGATGTTCTCCGGCATGGACTTACCACTGATTCCACGGCAGTGTACTCAATTGGCAACGAGAAAGTGCTTCAGCTCGGTGAGGAACATAGTGAATCCGTTGTCATCAACATGCGGAATCGCTCACTCACGTGGGTTGATCTGGGGAACAGACAATCCGCGCTCTTTGGCATAGCTGCAGGACGTGAGACCATCCATCTACTTGGTTATGAAAGACGGAAAGGTCCACCCTGGACTGGAGCAAAAGGCTTATTGGCGAAGGCCATCGGCGCACCACCACCGGATCAACACTTCTTGCATCATGATTCCATACAAAATGGGCGATGTGTGAGAGAGGCATCAGTCCCGTTGGAAGGGGCCTCTGACATCTACTTCGATCCAGAACGTAATACTAGCTCCCTGGTGGATCTTGGCCATGATCGCATCGCAGTGTTAATGGTAGGACAGCTAGCGATCTATGACACCAATAGAAAGACACTTGTCTGTCATCTGACCGATATTTCGAAACCAGCAAACATTGCAACGCACGAGACCTGGACACTCTATAGCCAATTGGCTGCATCGGCTGATGGCGCACGACTGTTTGTCCGTGGCAAAGATCTTCCTATTCGCGTGTATAGTGCAATCGATCTTTCGCTACAGACCGAAATCCTGGGAAGCGCAGGAGAGCCAGGATTACTCTTGCCGTGGACGAATCCTCGTTATGTGCTTTTTAGCATGAAACAGAAACACAATGATGAACTAGCTCTTGTAATTGCGGATACGTCATCGGGAACAATCCTCCGTCGAATCGGCACCGTGAGTTGGCGGGTGTCCATCTTGAACAATGCAGTTGTACTGGGACACGGCTCATACCTGGCCTATATCGGGTCGAGGAAGATTGATATTATCGATTTAGTGACGGGAGAGGTACTAAAGGATCCATTGGCCGAATATGATGCCGAAACAATCCATTTGTCACCAGATCGACGCACCGTAATGTCCACCTCTTCTGATGGAACAGCGCGGTTCTGGCCTTTGGGGCCTGCTGTACGAGACAGCCCTGAACGTGCCATGAAAGTGATTCGTGGAAGCTAATCAGGATTATAGGATACGGTTCCCACCATTATCGAAGTGATGAAATAGGTCGGAAGCTGGTCGGAGAAAGCGGAGAGCATTATGGACTACCCTCGTATCGTCAAAGCCAAATGTGCACGGGAACGACGAGACTTCGGAATTGAGTTTCAACGAATGGGCGATGCCTGGATGGCATCAAGAACATTTCCGATTTCGCAGACGCAGGCCACGCGCGGCTTCGGAGAACAGGCTATCAACAATATCCAGATCAGCATGCAATATGGAGATTGCCCATTTTGCAAGAATAACTCGTTCTTTAAATGCGGCACATGTCAGGGGTTGAACTGCCAAGGCAATGCGGTCGGGACGGAACGCATCCATGTCACCTGTGCGAATTGCAACAATGGCGGGTATCTTGAGGGATCAATTCGTGATCTCAAAAGTTTCGATGATATGTAACCGTTCGTTCGCAAGAGGATTCAATAGATGAACTTTACCAACGATGAGGAAGCCAAGGCATACGTTAACAACCAACTGGAGATACTGAGGTTCCTTCGGAACGGACCGTACTATGCATTCATCCGTCCCCAATGGCGGTACCGAGATTTGCCGTCCAATAAATTGGATCTTGGCCACCTTTGGCTGTAATGGAGGGCATGTCGACAGTGCTATTTAGGGAGATGGACTCGAAGAATACGCACGACAACTTCTGGCTGGCCTCTGCTAGTCGGTGCAGTACTCTCTCGTTCTGTTTCTAGCATTCATCGAGTACGTGATCGCTGAACCCCTTGAGCCACCTGCTTCGTGCCCTGTTGTCGGGCCACATCCGCTCGCCGAGCTTGATTCAATACTTTGTTCTGCTGTTGAATACTTGGCGCAGGCCTTTTCGCTTGTACTCCCTGCTTCAAGCCCTGCTGTCTGGCCACATCCGCCCGTCGAGCCTCGTTCAATACCTTGTTTTGTTGTTGAATGCTGGGCGTGGGCCTTTCCAGCTGTAAGCCATGCTGTTTCTTGCCGCTTAAGTAATCGGCAATGGCTTTGGCTTTTTTCTGATTCGCTACATGAAGCCGTCTCTGGCTCAAATCAGCTTTGAGCTTTCGATAGGTTTTGGTCTGGGAAACCAGTTTGGCAATCCGTGCCGCATAATAGGCGCCTCGTAAAGCCGCGATTGCACTACCAATCATTAGTCCTCGCTCTAACTAATATGAGATCTTAATCAGATGATGGATGGACAATTCTCCTACGCAACAGTATACCAATCTCTGAAACCCGTATGCTAGGATCACCGCCCGGCACCTCCTTCCATGGAACAGGTATAAGCGGATGAGGCTGCAGTGCGGAACCGAATCGCAACGCACACAGTTGTAGGCGTATCATCACGATCATGTTCCCAGGTACATACTCACTAACTTAGAGGGAAGGGAGAAGAACTCCATGACAGAAGCTGGCCCAGTCTTGCCAATGGGCAAGGTCAAGACAACAGGACTTGAGTTTTTTTGGTTGGTTGATTGTTCTGGTTCCATGGTCGGCGAAAAGATTTCCACTCTCAATAACGCCATCAACGATGTCTTGCCTGATGTACGAGATAGTGCAGCGAACCAACCTCAATGCGTCATGCAGATGCGCGCGCTTAAATTCGACAGCATGCCCGAGTGGCATGGCGAGCGGAGGCCTGTGGATCAGTACGTGTGGCAACCCCTGACAGCCGGAGGATCTACGTGCACCGCAAGAGCCATCCAGCAGCTATGTGATCAGTTAGAAAAGGATAAGATGCCGAAGCACGCCTATCCTCCAGTCTGTGTACTATTGTCCGATGGATATTGCACCGATTCATCCGAAGACTATGCATCAGCCATCGAAAGGTTGAATAATCTGTTTTGGGGGAAAAATGCCATTCGGCTTGCCATCGCGATTGGGAAGGACGGGGAGTATGACGAAGCCCAGCTCAATGCCTTTCAAAACCAAGAAATGGGAGTTCTTAAAGCATACACAGTGCGCCAATTGGTCGGATATATTCGGTATGCGACCCTCGTAGGAACCAAAAGCTCTACAATAGGACGTATCGATATTGGAAGCCAGGGAGATGTTCCAGACCTGAGTCCAACTACGAACGATCATTTCTTTTGAGTGATTGCAGGAAAGAATGTCGGAACCAGTATCCAGGTGTCGATGAAGCGCCAGCACATCGGCTTAGCGAGCAAAAACCGGATGGCTAGAAAGCGCCGAGGCTCAGCACCACATCAATTTGTTACCTATACGTAGGTCGATGGTGTTTTGCGTCTTTTTTATAAGTTCAGAGGAAAGCGATAGCAGACCAAAGTTTAATTCACATCACCGTAACACAAAAAGCAAGAACCCCATGTTGAACAATAAATGGTGGCAACGACTAGGTAGTTGGATCCCATCTGTAAGTCGAGAGTTACCCAACGACGCTCTACCCACGGAACCTTCGTCTTCGAAGGAAACCAACTACAAGGAGACTGTCCCCATGAGCAACCAAGCAGGAAATATCTCAGCAGCTACAGATAAGTCAGAAAGGTCTACTGCCGCACATGACCATGACTACTATACCGATCCCGTATCTGGAGTTGCAGTCATCGGTGCTTCGATCCGTGGAAGTTCACATGAAGCCAAGAACACCCCCTGTCAGGATGCCTACAAAATTGCAAGCGGGTCGGTAGCAGGTGTGCCATGGCTGGCCGTCGCCGTTGCCGATGGCCATGGAGCAGCTCCCCATGACCGCAGTCACATCGGGTCCACTAACGCATGCAAGGTAGCATGCGATCTGTTAGGGGATGCCGCTCGTGATCGGGTCCTCCTCGGATCTAATCTCGAAGACTTCCTAAGAAATCAGTTTCGTCGAGAGATGGTTCAGAAATGGGAGGCAGCCTGTAAGGCGTCCCCTGCTCAAGCGGATGAACCAGCCCCTTTCAACCTACGGCGGTACGGAACCACCCTGTCCGCCCTCCTTGTGATTGAGCAGACCGTGTACTGCTGTCGCGTGGGAGATAGCGATCTCGTCCGCCAAGCCTCGGACGAACCCGTCGACCCCGTGTTCAAAGATAGTGAGGAACTCACGAGAACTACCACCCACTCCTTAGCATCTTCCAACGTACACGACCACTTTGACGTCGCTCATTTCCCATCCAAATCACTCACCGCTCTATTCCTCTCCACCGATGGCCTGAGGAATTCCTTCGAAGATGAGCAGGCTTTTCACGAATTTCTTGCGGCGATTCCATCCCAAGCCCAGAAGTTTGGATTTGAGCCGGTTGCCGGAATTATCCCGAAATCATTAGAATATGCCACCACCCATGGCAGCGGGGACGACATTACATTGTTGGCTATGCTGTTTAGGTCGGCGAACCACAAGGCTCACGCCACGGTCAAGCCAGATGAGTCGACTCCTGAGGTGCCAACAAAACCGAGCACTCCATCAGCATCATCGACCACGACGAATAGAGAATCGTGAGACTACACCAGAATTTCGCCTATCAATTCCTTCACCACAGAACTTACCAGAAGTAGTTTTGATGACATCTCCACACCATGCCGCATCACTCTTGAAACATATTCTAGAGACACAGAGGCTGAATCCTGTTCGCGAAGCACAGCGCCTGCGCGGTCTGTTTACCGACCAAGCTGCTCACTTGCCGGCTCGAGAACGCGAAGCACTACTCCGAGCGATACCGTCCCCGATTTTCGAGCGAGCTTGGCAGGCACAGACCCGAGGCACACCAGGTACCCTCAACGGGCTGGCACAGTGGTTGGCCGATGAGCATGGTTATGCGGCTGAGCTCTGTCACTGGGCATCAGAGACGTGGGCCCTGGCCCTCGGCCTTGTTCCGACTTCTACAGCATCAGGGACACACAATCGTCGAACAACTGTAGAGGAGCAGGCGGATTCCAAAGCAGCCTATGGTAGACAAGATAATCATTTCGCTACCAGCTTAGGACAGGACAATTCACCAATAGGCAAACGTCCCAGCCAAAATGCTTTCACTCCGATTTCCGCAGAGAACACTATTAAAACAGTTGTCTTTTCTACCGGACTGGTCCTGATAGTTAGCTTTGGTTTGCTTTTTCTTGGAGTCGAAGTCGGTAAAAATAGTGACGCTTTTCTGAGATTGATATGGTTTTTTTCGCTCTCGTTATCGTTATCAATACTCTGTCGGAAACATTCCGGTTATTTTGCTCCCAATCTCATTACTTTGCCTGGTACCGTCATAGGGATCCTATTTAGCTTCGCCTCTCCCTCTGGTGGCACTATTGGTGGAATTAGTTCTATCTTAGGAGCAGCAGTCCTATTTGGAATACTTTGGTGTATCGCATGGGGCAGTCTAAGATTTTTTGATAAAGAAAGTGTTGGAGGAGGAGCGATTAAGACAGGGGCAATGGTGGGAGCATTCTGTGGTTTGCCTGGAGCCGTCTACGCTGGCATTCTCGCTATCATATTGGGAACTGTTATCGGTTGGGCCGGTATCTTGGTTGGCAGCATATCAAAACAGGACAACATCTCCGCTGTAGATCCGCTGTTAATCGCGGGGGCAATTGTGTTGGTTTATCTTCATACGTAGTGCGTGTGTTCGCGTACCTCCTGGTTTGACAATATGCATTCGAAGCGAAATAAAGCCGTTCTGCAAATGGCCACTAGCTGTACTGTCCTTTCCTTAACCAGCTCATTCCGTCCAGCATCATTGACAATGCTCAACATTGATTTCGCTTACTTCTCCGAATCAAATTTGTGCGCTGGGAGTGGTTCACCAAAACTGGCGAATTGAGTCCGGGCTCTGGTCCAGATATGACCAGTCAATAAAGACCAGATTTTTGATCGAGAACTGCCTCCCAGCAAGTGACCGCCCACCGAGACAATTCATCCGCATATCCGTGTTCGTGAGCCAGCCAGGAGGCGAGCCCTGTAAGTGTACCTGGTGCGCCCCCGGTTCGTGCCCGCCATGTCCGTTCAAAGATGGGCGACTTGAGGGCTCGCACCAACACCTCCCGCTCCCGAGCCGGTTGGTGAGCCACAACATCGGCAAGCATGGCGTGAAATCGCCGTCCATCGGCTACCGGATCAATTCGTTCGGTCGTAATAATTTTCTTGAGAGTAGACGCGACAGCATTGACGTCCGTGAAGGACCCGTGCTGTCTCGGTGCTCCGGTAGTGGACGAAGCATTGGCCCCAGTATGTGACGGCTGAGACTGCGCTCGTGCTTGACCGTTGTCCTGCATCCCCTCCAACAGCAATGGCACTTCACGAACCGTACCTTTCGTGATCGAGTATCCTTTGATCTCGGGCTGAGCTCTGTTGCGCAAGCCAATGATGATATATGCCGGAGTGGATAAAAGGAGTTTCTCCCAAATTTCCTCATAGTCGGTGGCAATTTTGATGGTCGTGACGGATGGGCGTGCAGGGTCATGCGGATGCGAGTGATAGACAGCGAGTAAATCCAGTCTCTTCGTTCGAATATCTCTTTTAGCATTACTGAAATCCTGCATATCCATCACAAAGGCAATCTCTGGACGTTCAGCCGGCGAGAGCCTTTGGAGAGTCGCGGCCATATTTGCATCGAACGAGGAGAGGGCTTGAGCGTCTTCCCTTGCCACGATGTTCTTAATGCGATACAGGTGGCTGACGACACCGTTGGCCCCCGCCAGCAGACCACAACACAGATAGGGATACGCCTCACGTGCATGAGAGGCTAGGCCATCGACTAAAGTTTTGGGGATTGTCAGTGACATCTTGTTTCCTCCGAGAGTGCAGTAGAATACCTGCTCCGAATTTCGGCATGCAAGTGCACCATCTTGAGTCCAGACCTGCTCGGCAAGTCCATGCACCAGAGATTCAGCTGAGATATACATACTAACGCATTTGGAATCTTGAACTGATCACCTGGTAAACAACTTAGGTTGAGCGAAAACACCTGTGCGCCATCGGGATAGACACGTGCCGATAGGCTGCCTTGCTAAAGGAAGTGGCTTTTCTCAACAAAGGATGCTGCTCGCTGGCAATCCCTTCATCACACTTAACCTGTGGTGTTTCAGACCTTGGCCGTTGACGGCGCAGTTACCGGTTGGGTAGTGTACACACCTATTTTTGGCACCCCGCATCTGACGCGCACCAACATGACTTCTCCACAAGAAACCACATCAATCTTGAAACGTATTCTGCAGACAAACGGACTGGATCTCCTTCGCTCACCGCAACGCCTCCGCGGCTTGCTCACTGACCAGGCACCTCAACAGCCACGCCGAGAGCGAGATGTCTTGGTGCACGCCGTGAATTCGCCCATCTTTGAGCGGGCCTGGCAGGCAGGATCTGGCTCCCTGGGAGGGCTTGCCCAGTGGTTAGCCGATGAGCACGGCTATGCCACAGACCTCTGCCAGTGGGCAGAAAAAACTTGGGTGTTGGCACTCAGCCTCCATCCCACTCCCTCGCGAAGGAGTGCAGAATCCCCTCGGCCACTTGCGACAGGGCAACCAATGTCTTCGACGCCCCACGGTCCTCATTCGTTTCAGACTGGCTCGTCAGTGGGAAGGCAGACCGGACTCTCTGCAGAAGCGCTCATTGCACAATTACAGAACGGGACGCTCTCGCACCAACAGCGCTTCGAGATCGGCCAAGCTCTGGCACGGATCGGCGATCCTCGACCCGGCGTGGGCCTTCGAGGAGATGGTCTGCCCGATATCGCATGGATCCAGATTCCCGGGGGGCAAGTACGAATAGATCCTGAGGCGCCGACGGGTTTTCTGAGCCTACTCCCATTTAGACGTACGTTCGAAGTTCGACCTTTCCAAATGGCAAAATTCCCTGTGACCAACGCGCAATTCCAGGCGTTTTTCTCCGCAACGGATGGTTACCACTTCTGGACATGGTGGAAGGATATTAATAAAAGTCGAGATGCGCCTTGTTTCCCAGGGAAAGAGCAAGCCAATGAACCGCGAGTGAATGTGACTTGGTATGATGCCATTGCCTTTTGCCGCTGGTTCAGTGCCAAGACTGGAACCACAATTCGGCTTCCCACGGAGTGGGAGTGGAGACAGGCCGCAACAGGTGGAGACCCAACACGCGACTATCCTTGGGGAAGTGAGTGGGATAGCTCTCGGTGTAGCAGTCGCGAAAGCATGGCTACCGCCGTCGGTATGTACCCAGCTGGCAGTTCCCTGCAGGGCCTTCACGACATAACGGGCAATGTTTGGGAATGGGGTTTAAATCGGCCTGAAACGACTCCCAGCCGTCCGGATACGGTACAGGTTGAGAGATATGGTACACGTGCCATCTTAGGCGGTTTCTGGAATAGTCAACCGCAAGATCTAAAAACATTCATACGAAGCTATACTGCTTCGGATGATCATACTTCCTATCTTGGATTCCGTCTGGTGCAGGAGCATTAGCTGTATAGCTCAAGACTTCATCTGACAGACAGCGAGTCCCCACCGGGTTTAGGCCGCTAACATTTTCTCCTTGGCCAGCGGCACACTGTCGATGAACGTGTGCATAGGCGTCTTGCCATAGCACCAGCGGCCCTGATACGGCCGTTGTTCGTTGTACTCCTGAATCCACGCATCCAAGTCAGCCTGCAGTTCCTCCAGCGTTCGATAGATCTTCTTCCTGAACGTCACGCGGTAAAACTCGTTCAACATGGTCTTGTGGAACCGTTCACAGATCCCATTAGTCTGTGGATGCCGCGTTTTCGTCCGGGTGTGATCGATGTTCTCCACCGCCAGGTAGAGCTCGTATTCATGGCGCTCGGGTGCACCGCAGTACTCCGTCCCCCGATCGGTCAAGATACGATTCAGCGGAATCTCGTGTTGTTCGAAGAACGGTAGCACGCGGTCATTGAGCAACTCGGCGGCTGTGACCGGCGTTTTGCGGTCCTACAGCTTGGCAAAGCCGACCTTGCTGTAGGTATCGATGAAGGTCTGCTGATAGATCCGGCCCACCCCCTTCAAGGTGCCGACGTAGAACGTATCCTGCGCGCCGCAGTAGCCGGGACATTCGCTTTCAAATTCGCCGTGCGCTTCTTTATCCGCCGTGGCCTTCTCTAACGCCACCACTTGTGCTTCAGTCAGCACCAGACCCTCTTGCGCCACCTTCGCTTCCAACGCCTTTAAGCGCTTCCGCATCGTTTCAAGATCATGGCGGAGCCAGATACAACGCACGCCCGCTGGGGAGATCGTCAGCGCCTGCTTGCGCAGTTCATTCGCCACGCGAGTCTGCCCCCACGCTGGCTGCTGAACGGCCATCTGCACGATCGCCTGCTCGACCTCCGCCGCCACCCGGTTCTTCAGGAGCGGCTTCTGTCGTGATATTTCTTGGAGGGCGGCCTCGCCACCGGCCTCGTAGAGTTCCTTGAATCGATAGAAACTATCGCGGCTATACCCCATCAGCTGGCAGGCGTTGGAGACATTGCCGAGCTGCTTCGCCAGTTCCAACACGCCAACTTTCGTCTTAATGATCTTTTGTTCCGTCGTCATCGTCCTCGCTCCTTCCGTAAAGAGGGAGGACTCTAACTGACTGTCAGATTAAGTTCTAGCTTTTACACAGTAGCAGTTACTTTTCTCTTACCACGTCAGGCTGCTCCAAATAGTTCCCAAAGAGTCATCCATTTAGTTTCCCCCAGTATTTTTTTACATCTCGTTCGTCATAATTGACGCGCTTAAGATAAAACGGTTTGATCTCCCCGGCATAGAGCAATTGCCTTCGTTCATCACGACTAAACTCCCGAGCGATTTCGTCCGGAGTCATCAATGCGGTTTTCATTACCTGCGGGGCGGTGGTGACCTGCGTCCCCGTCACAAAAGAGTTTTGCACATAATCCTTCGCCTCGGTCGTCATCTTGGACAGAAAAGACTTTTGTTTCATCCGTTCTCTCAGCTCCTCATCCGACAAATGACCTTTTTGAATTTGATCGATGACGGTCTTGGTCTCCGCGATTGGCCAGACCTCCACTTCCCCCAGACTCTTGGAAATGTATTCCAGCGTCGAGCGATCTGAGTTGCCGAAGTATTGGCAGATGCCGGCATTGCCCAAAAACGTTTCCCAGGAGGCGGGATAGTCCCGCTTGATTTGATTGATATCCTGGAGAATGATCCAAAACTTGAGTCCAAACCCGGCCATATACCCAATGGCGGTTTCGAGTTTTTTCAGGGGGCCCAAGACAGGAAATTCGTCTAAGACGGCCAGAATAGGGTTGTCTCTCTTGGACGGGGATCGTTCCACTTCCGTCATCAGCGAGTTGATCACCAGTCGCAACCAGCGAGAATGTGTCGCCATATAGCGGGCCGGAAGGCACAGATAGACTGTCGCGCCTCTCGGACTCCGCTTGAACTGTTTCATATCAAAGTTATATTGTGACTTTTGCAACGCGCTGGGTATGGCACTCCCGTCAAGAAATTTGGTATTGCGCCTCGCCGTGCTGAGCACACTCCCACGTTCCTCTGGTCCCATATTCAGTAGGTTCTGGGCTTGCCCAGAAATTGCCCCAGCGAAGGCACTATTTTGAAGCATGGAGCGTAATAAGACATCGAATGCGCCAACAGTATCGGGATCATTCGGATCTGGCCCCCCTCGAAGCGAACCAGGGAATATGATGGTGGCCTGTGTTTGAGAGGATGATGTTTGGTTCACTGCATCCTGATCTCCGTTGATCAACAGGCGTCTCACTGTTTGGAGATTCCTTTCGCTGATATACCGAGGCCAGGTCAGCACATGGAGAATCAAGGATTCGATCAGATCTCGAGCTGAGTCATCCCAGTGCGCATCCTTTGCATCCCCGGGAATCACGATGCTCTCCGCAATGGCCCCAACTTGCTCCAGGGCGTCAAGGTCTTTTAAATTCACCATCCACAGAGGATTAAATGTAGCTCGTAGCCTCTCTGGGACGTTTGCTGTTCGAAAAGGATCAAGCACATAGACCTCTTGCCCAAGGCCACCCTCTGCGACAGGTCTCGCACGCCACTCGGCGGTCAACCGAGCGTTTTCCCCCTTGGGGTCCACACAGATCACGGACCCTCCATAGACATATAAATTGGGAATGACTCCCGATCGGCCCTTACCTGCGCGACTCCCGGCGACGGTGATCATGTGGCGATCGTCTTTCCACCCGACAGGAAGTTGACGCTTACCGGGTGTTTCCCCAAGAAAGATACAGCCTTTGTGATAGAACCGAAGGGGCTGCTCCGTTGTCGCAGCAATGGTAGGGTTTGAGACCCAGGCTTGAGACTCCGCGATCAAGTCTTCAATTTCCTGAGGATTTGACCACCCTCCTGTGGTGAGCACACCGGTGGCATGTTGATCTCGTCCACGCATGAATGGATCCATACTGGCTTTCCTTTTAGCTCGATGATGGGTTATAAAGCACGCGGCGGAGTGCTTTTAATCGCTAGGGTGGATGATGCTGCAGCTTCTTCTCAAGTTCCTCCTGAGGTACTATCTGCCCGTGGTGCTCGTGTTTACATTCATGGACTTTTTTCAGATTGGCTACCGGAGTGACCTTCCAGCAGATAGTACCCCCCTCACACGTTTAGCCTTAGCCTTTTTTAGCTCCGCATTATTCTCTTCGGACAGCGTCCACATTGCCTGGTCTGAATTTGGACGTTGGATCAATCCAGAATCGAGCTACGACGTTTCCTTCCTGGACAAATTACTGGCCCTGTTACGGCTTTCGACCTCTGGATACTTCCTCATGTCCTTGTTGCTGACACCGTTTTATGGGTACGCCTGGTGCACGAACCAAGAGCGACATTGGGAGATAAAGTACTTGGTCTTATCATGGAACAATCCCCGATTTAGACATATCTTCTTTGCCACTCAGATTCCAATCCTCATCATTGCCGCCATTGGGTGTTCAGCTTGGTCCCCATTGTTTCCTACGATATTTTTTTCGTTAGGCGGCATCTTCGCTACTACAACCCCGGTGTTGCTCACCATTCCCCTCGGCATCCTTGATTTGTATGGTGTACACCCCACGACCCAAGTGAAAACATCCATTATCCGTACACCCAACCAACCACCGCCCCAACAGAACTACGCCGGTAATCCGAGCCGCATCAGTGGTATCCCCCAGCCCAAACAACAGCCTCAGCCTCCATCAAGCTGGCGAGACCGAGTCAATAAGAAAAGATAGGTGTAGACTTAAGCAGGCGGCTCTACGCGTAGCTTCGCACCTTCAATATAGATTCCGGTTGTAGATCGGAGCGGAACAGCTCGCCCGGGAGGGAGCTGCTTTGGGGACTCACCAGCGAATTGGACATCCCAGTTCGTCTGGCTCATGTTCCTCAATCCCCATACTTTTGGATTCTTTGGATCTATGGTGATTTCCCCTAATACAGCGTGATGTTTCTCCAACGAGATTCCCCCTGTCGGGTCGATATGATGGCGATAGACCTTAGTAGAGCGAGTCAGAGGCAAGATCGTTCGAGTCCCATTCCTTTCAAGGACGAGCTTGGCGGGCGATGGTATTCGGTGCGAACACTTCCAACACACCGATCCCGATTTCTCCTGTATGTCAAGAAACACTTCTGCTCCGCATTTACGGCATTGCGTTGCCCCATCCTTCACGCTTAAAAACACCCGTTCCCACGTGCCTTCCGTAACCCGCCGCATGGGGTTACGAAGACCAATGGTAAAGGCTTCGATAAATTTCTCGCGGATTGTCTGAGGGCACATCTTCCAACAATCCCTGGCTGTATCATACCCTTGGTCTGCAGTAATGCAATTGCTCGTGTTGTGTGGATCGAAAATAAAACAAGGGTTTGCCCCATACAACTGCTGCTGTTCTTTTGGTCCAAAGCATGGTGTCGCTTCCTTGAGAGTTCCTTCGAGAGGATGGTGCCAGACCCAAAACAAAAACAGAAGCACGGCTAGGGAATATTGATCGGTCTGCGTCGATGGCGTGACCTTATGTACTACAATTTCTGGAGCCATATACCTAGGTGTTCCGGCAATTAAAACCGGAACCCCATCAACCCCAACATTATCATTATCAATAATGACAATATCTCCAGTACTTGGATCAAAAAAAATGTTTCCATCTGAGATGTCTCGGTACGAGTGGCCCGTCAGATGCAACGCTCGAAAGCAGTGCGCGAGTTGAAAACTGAGTTCACATAGAGATGCTAGGTTGGGTCGCAAGTTAGGTTGTTCGGTGTGTTTTTTCTGAACATAGCCAAGCTTGAAAAACTTCTTGGTGTCAATAAGATCCATGACATAGCCGACTCCCCCATCCTCCCCTTCGACAATATCCAATGGCCATGCAAAACACTTACTGACTCCCACTGGATTTGGTGGTGGTCCCTTGGCAACAAGCTCCTGAAACGATTTTTTCCGTATGGCCTGCCTTTCGTGATCCTTTGTAGCGGCATACCACTTAAGTGCATACGAGCCACTTGGTGTACGAACAGAAAACACTGTACCCTGTCCACCCTCTCCTAATTCCTTCTGTACCGTCAACTCGCCGAAGTGTTGACTCGAAAGTCTTGCACCTAGTTCCAGCATCATGTACTCCGATTAGATTGAGCAGACCTGAGAAAGTTTTCGACTGGCGTGGTTCTGTGCTGAGCAGTCGGCAGGACCCTGGCCACTACAAATGATCCGCATCTATCGGTAGTGACCTACCTTTCCTCACTCTCACCAAACACTTTCTCCAGAAATATTTCCACATACCACATCACGATCTGGCTGTCGGACTCATCTGCCCGATTCTTATCTCTCAACAACTCTTGAATACTATCCGCGAGGTTTTCATCCTGGTTTTCCGACAACCACTTCAGCCCCTCCCAATGCATCCTTGGCATCGTAACTGTTAAGAGTTGTCCGGTTGAGAGTCGGAGGCTACCTTGAAGGAGTTCTTCGTTTTGACTGCTATCGGTCATAGGCTCTCAATCGGTGCAGCTTTACCTAGCGACCTGTGCGTGTAACAGATCGGGTGGCGCTCTTTGGAGCCGCTGCTCTTGTAAAGTCGTTTTTCAACTTGGCCTTTTGAGAAAGCTGTTGCAATTGTTTGGCATGAATCTGTCGATTGACCGCCTGGCTGACCGCAGCAGGGGGTTTAGGCCCATTCATGCCAGGTCGGAGCTGGGTGAAGTTGTTCGGCTGTTTTGGTGTGACGCCAGCAGATTTTTGAGACATAGTTTTTTGTGCAGGTGGAGCCGCCGCCCTGTTGAAAGCCGATTTGGCCATTCCCTCATTTTGCTTTAATCCCATCGACGTTGCGCCTTTCTGCTAAAACGTCATTCAAACCATGACGTTGACACAAAACGATCCTCTCGTCTGCCAGCATGCTGCTGCATATGTGTGTAACAAATGGGAACCAACAAAAATTTGATCGAGGGGAGGATACCCCAGTTACTTCTCAAAGCGCAAACCCGCTTATTGCGTGGACTCCCAGCATACGGAGCAACCGAACGATGCACCATTTCTCACTCTTTTACTTCAGCCTCTTACATGGGGTCAGAAGACCAGACAGTCTACTCCTTGAACCTACCCAGTTGACAGGAACGTGGGCACACGATCGCCAGCGCATCAGGGTCGGTTCAGCACGGTGCTATTTTTTTAGGCGTCCGCTGTGTCAGAAGCAGACCACTACTCGTAGTAGAGACCAAGAATCTCCGAATGGTCCCCATGCGTCATCTGCTCGGAAGAATACTCGACGAGAGGTGTGAGAGGACTTTCACGGTCGCCTTACAACGGCCAGCCCTGATCGGCAAAACTATAGAGACGGTCGTCACCAAGAATGAGATGGTCGAGCAGCTTGATACCGAGTAAGTCTCCAGCTTCCCGCAGTCGTATGTTGCGCAACGAATCATCAGGCCGATACTCTCTGAGCATGTCACTCTCCCCGCTTGTGCACTTTGGAACCTCGACCTGGACCTATGAAGGCTGGCAAGGCCAGGTATATCTCAAGAAGTACGCAAAGACCGTGTTTGCTCGGGAATGTCTCGGCGAGTATTGTCAGTATCTCTACGACGGCGAGCCGCTGTTTCGCACAGCCGGCAATGATTCCACGTTCTACCGCCCTCCGACGGCGAATCAACTTCGGCGCTATTTGAATCAGATCCCTGAAGACTTCGAGATGTGTTTCAAGGTCTGGGAGGAAATTACGATCCCAAGTTTTGCCAAGCAAGCCCGCTACGGTTCCAAGGCCGGACAACCGAATCCGCGCTTCCTCGATGCCAAGCTCTTCATCGATCTGATACTGATGCTGTACCGAGAAGCAAAGTTCGAACCCCACACCGGCCTTTTTCTCTTCGAATTCCAACGGCACGGGATGTCGAGCGAGGAGTTCTGCTCGCGACTGGATACCTTCTTCAGCCATCTCCCCAAGGACTTTCGGTACGCGGTCGAGATTCGAAATGCAGGTTTGCTGGGTCCCGAATATCGCAAGGTTTTAGAGAATCACGGAGTCGCCCATGTATACAACCACTGGTCCTACATGCCGCCCTTGGCGGAGCAGCATCAACGGATGGAGGTACGCTTTACGGCACCCTTCACGGTCCTGCGCCTCCTGACACCGCTCAAGATGACCTATGAAGCGGCGAAGAAACGAGCAGAGCCGTACACCAAGATTGTGGAAGCACTCCCAGAGATGCGGCGGGATACCATCGAGCTGGTCAGGAAAGCAGTGAAAGAAAATCGAAAGGCGTTCGTTCTCGTCAACAACCGCAGCGAAGGGAATGCACCGCTAACGATCCAAGCCCTACGGAATGCTCTGCAGGCCGCGGAGACATGAGCGTTGGCTATTTCCGTTTTGGCTTGTCCTGCCAGCAGCAATTTGACTTCACGCCTCTGCAGAGCAATTCTCCGCTTTTCTTGCCACCGATAGCCTCCTGTTTACAACGGTCGCCAGGTAAACACGCATGTTCATAAGAACGAAACCACGACTTGTCTCGCCAATTGTAAAGGAACCCCATGAGAGGGAGCCAATGAGGCGCGCATCCGCTGTTAGCAATCCGTACCCAGGCAGGCAGAGGGGTCTCAGTTGCCGCCTGCAACCCAGCCCCCTTCTCGCCCTATCTCGCATGTCCACGAAATCCATGACAGCTTAGAACGTTTTCTTTTTGTGTTCCTCCATTGGTTTACTGCTGCCACATTTCAGTGCTTCTTCCAACAACAACCAATCATCATCGTCCCTATGCCGTTGAGCGGCATGATCCCAGCGCTTTGGAACATTCTGTCCCCCTGCAAGGCTTTGCAGAAACGGAACTAGCGACCTGCTCGGCGGAAGCCGCGCCTCGCGCTCATCGAGCGCACTTACACACTTCCAGCCTGGAAATTTTCGGTGATATTTCCTGAGGTAAAAGCCAAAGCCATCGAAAAAGCTTTCGCTCCCAATCAGCGGCATGTACCAGAGACTTGGGACACCACGCGGGTTGTCTTTTCGTGGTAATTCAAGCTTAACCTCGTCAAGGAGCTGAGTGAGACTGCGCTGCCCTGCCAGTTCTACTTCTAGCTTGTGCATGCTAGGGAAATCGACGGAAGGGCTCACGAACAATACCGGCTTGTGCTGTTGGCGGGCCAACACGATCTCGTGGACAGTCCCGACACTGTAGACATTGGTGGGACAGTATGCGATCACGAAGTCGCTCAAATCCACCATGCGCAGATCGATGTGCACGGTCTTCCAGAAGTACTCTGCCAGCTCAGCCCGTACCTTTGCACCTTGCGCCGATTCGTCGAAGGTCCACCGATGGCGAGCTTCGATAGTTACTGCATCCTCTCGGCCATACTCAAGCAGGCCCTTCACTTGTGGCTTTTTCCATGGGTCAAAGACCGAGACGCCCAGCGAATCGAGGTACTGACCGATTCGTGTCCTCCACCCAAACTGCTTCTCCTTCTCCCGGCTCGCCACAAAGTCCATCGGTCCAGACAGATAGGCGCGCGCTCCCCTCAGAAAGTTGTGATGTGATGAACGCTTTGCCATAGGACCACCTCCTCTGCACTAAATCCGTTTCAGCGCAACCCTACCAATCGGACAACGCGTTCAATGCGTGAGCCAATACGAAACGGCCCGCAATCTGATTATCGGAATAAATGATTGCAGCGAGACCGATATGAGCCGACGCACGAGCAAGAGCCAAGCGGCGAGGCCATTCGCCTTGTGAGGCCAGATCGGTCTTGGCAATTTTCTCGCGCAACTGCTTCTCAAACCATGCGCGATTGTCCTCGATGCGTGGAGCCACACCGTTCAACCACCCGTTAAGCCGCCAACCACTTGTTCGGTAGGGAGAGGAAAAAGAGGCCCGGCAAATAGAAGGCTCGCGCTTCGCCCACCCCACAGCCTCTGCGAAATGTAATAGTTTGCCGATGTCGTATGCGGGATCAACCAAGCCGAGCATTGGGTTGGGATCGATAAACCGAACCCGATAACTTTTCCCATACCGCCGAAACATGACATTGAGAAGATGTGGATCGCCGTGCACAACCACGCGAGCGTCAACACGTGAGGGGTTTTTCTCCCACGCCTCAGTCGAATCTAGGAGCTCATTAAGCGGACGACACTCTTTTTGCATGACAAACCCCTTGCTCGACATCATTGGCTTGAGCTTGGGATCGATGGCGATAATGTCTTTTATTTTACTGCGGAGCCGTGACGTGAAGATTGTCTGATTATCTTTTGGAGATTTCGTATCGCTGATGGCCTCCGGATCCAGGTCGTGGATGACGCGCAGGGCTTTCAGCGTATTAACGATTATCTGACTCAATTCTTTTTCATTTCTTTTCCCCGAATAGACAAGATCCATGAGGCTCTGATGTTTTCTTAGATCTTCCATGAGCATCAAGTAATCGGAATCGCCCAGTTGCTTCGTGCCGAGTACTTCGGAGAACAGGCTTGCCTTCTTCGCATTTGCTACGCACATCAATTTTTCATGCAGAGGGATCTCGGCATCGCCACGTTTGACGACTGCAGCCACATGGATTGTCATGCTTGCAACGAGACTAGCCTTGAGGCCTCCACCCAGCATTTTTAAGTCACCAATGCGCAGGCAAGATCGCATGAAGGACTCGCTCAAACCTTCGGCAAGTCGTGACCGCACAAATTTAATCAAGTCATCTCGGATGTCCGTGACTTCTTCCAGCGACGGATAGGTTCCTATTGACTTCAGTGACGGTGGAGCGGTTTTCCTAATCACAGCAGCCCTCGATGAAGACATCGATGTTCTCCTCGAACCCGCTCGCATAATTTAACAAGGACACTGGGAACGGACCCGCCTGTTTCAACTACACGGAGTTGGATCGCATGTTGTCGTAGAGTTGTCGATACCCCCTCGATATTTAGAGTCCCCTCACCATCCGTGAACAGCCACACCTGACGGGGCTGTGGCTTGTCCCGGACCCTCGCGACGGACTCGTTAATCGCCAGATCGAAATCAGTTCCATCTTCGTCGGGGATGTCGGCCAGCATCTCTAACCTAGCCTCTCGCAACACAAGGTCGCGAACGATGGAACTCCCAAAGAGCAGCAACCGCGACTCATCGGTCAGACTCCTTGGCAAGAGTCTTAGATCGTCTCTCAGCGCAACCACGAGCCGATCCCGTGCTTCACGCGCACTCCGAGAGACATCAAATAGAACGACAACGGTGGTTTGTGCCGTCCATGCGCAACCTGCCTTGGACAAAGTGTCCAGCACTTCATGATCGAACTTATCTATGGACTGCCCACCAGGGGCCACCCCCCACATGACTACGGCCCGGGTCGGTGCGCACAACTCTTCAAAGGCGGGGGGGCTTATCTTATCGAAGTAGTTGACGACGCAGCTGAGGTAAGGCTTGTGATCTTCTGCATACTTTATCGCAACTGTCCGAAGCTCCTCGTCCTGCCCACGGTAGCCGTGTTTGGGATCGATAACCAGCACGAAATCTCGGTTCGGGATCTTGACAGCGATATCCGGCATGCTGCCGCCTTTAGGGGAATCTTTGAAATACTGATAGTAAACCTCAAGCGCTTTTTCGCCTACAGACAGCCCAAGAACCGGCTTCGTATCTCTGCCATATTTTAGAGTCCACCGTCCATCCTGCACACGCGACGTGTCATAGACCTGCGCTCCTTGTCTCCTGAGGAGGTTCACTACGTGAGCTAATACCCACACCTCGTAAATCCGCCACCGCTGTCTCCAAATATCAAGAGTCAAAAAATCCCTGAGGTCTTTCGTTCCTTCCGCAAATTGGCTTGCAGCGAATAGCGCCTCTCGGAACGCTTTGAGCGATTCATGGCAACGACTAAAGTGTTGAACGATCTTGCGGTCTCTTTCCGTATGACGGTCGCGGTTGAGAGCGCGAGACATCTTGTTGGCTTTGCCAGTGCCGTCCCCGATCAACCGCCGCAGTGTATCTCTAATTGTGACAATGGATGGTGTCGGCTTGGAACTGGCGATAAGACGGTCACAGACCGTACTCGCTTCCTGAAGTTTGTCCACGAGGGCGCGCATAGCTTGCACGTCCTCCGTGTGGTAAACAGAAGCACGATGTTCCAGATGATGAGACAGGAATTCATTTTGAAGCCTAGCCTTCTCTACCAAATGAGCCGGCAACTGACTCTGCACTTTACGCCTTGCTTCCAATAGCGGATCCGGTTGCCGGACGTGTTTTGGCCTGATAGCTTCGAGCAGTCCGCTGATGCAACGGCTGAGGGTACTAAGACAAGCTTCAATGCGTGCAGCACCGTGTATTAACCGGTTCGCATCTATCGCCTTCGCCACTTTCTCTCGCATCTGAGGGCTAAGATCTAGACTAAACTCACGATTATCATCTGGAATCACGATGAACTCCACATTGCCCTGTATTGATCCTTCGATGTATTGAAGCAATTCAACCAGTTCGCTGAGCATGCGAACAAAAGGCATTCGCAGCGACAGGATTTCTCTGAGAAGAAGAGTCATTGAAACCCCACCGAAGGGGTCTACAGAATCCCCCACTGCATCGGTTCCTCCTGGCGACAGCACTGCCTCCAGTTGCTTTATCTCTTCGCTATCGAGGAGAGTGAGTAGGTCTTTTGCCTCAACAGACACAACCGGCTTCTTGGGTTTGGTCATTCGTTGCCTCCAGAGAGGATCGGCTTCCTGGGACCATTACCGTCTGCCCTCCGCCCAACGGATGGGTTATCCAATCAACAGGTATACCAATGCCACCAGTTGAGAGTTAATTCCTGAAAAGTCTGAGCTGGAGCTCGGATGTTCACGAACAGCAATAGCCGCTGCCTCGTATAACCCTAGGGAGTTCGGTATCGCAAGCATTGAAGCCACAACATGGTTTTCTCCTGCTTTACAAGCCTTGAGTGCTAGCTCCACAAGCCAGGCTTATCCGAGACATTCTTCAGGCATTCGTCGTTGATCAGACACAAGGGCACTGTCGCTACATTCGTACAATGTCCCCCCTCTCATGCTGCCAGGACTCGACGATCATCACCATTGCGAGTGAGTCCAGTTCGCAGTAGCGTAACAAGGCCTCTTTGATCGATTGGCGGCTTAGCTTATCTAGAGCTTCGAATTGCAATCGGGCATAGGCCAGCGATGCCGCACCTCCCTCGGCAATGCCGAAGTCTTCAGCAACCAGGCAATCTACCGCCTCGTTTCCTAACAACGCTTCGGCGTTGACTTTCAGTACCTCGTAAGGATCGATCACCTTGCCATCGGAACCCTGCGTCCACCAGGTCTGATTCCTGTAGTTCCGACTGGGAATCCCCTCTGGAGCCCCATACAGAGGCTTCCCATACTTCTCTTTTAAAAAACTAGAATGGTTCAACACCGCTGGGAGCACTTTTTTGATGGAACTGCTGCCCTTGGTCAGCGGATGAAAGTATGCCCGCTGAGCTAGCATCTTAAGATCCACCATGGCTCGCATTCCGTTTTTGGTGAGTGTTTTGAGGAAGTCGAGTAGTACCTGCTTATCAGATGGCGGCCGAACATCACTCTCCAACTGGCTGGTAATCGCTTCTAGGATGGTGTTTTCGTGGTGGCTCCACATAAACACTGTTCCCTTATCAATCCCTATTGCGGACTTCAGCGCTCTGGCGAACTCGTAATTGGGAAAGATGCCAGGTTCGGCCAGGAGAAATTCATCTGCATGACGAACGCACCCGTTGGCTTCCATGATGTGATGCGAATATTGAAACGCGACTGATTCGTACGGCCTGAGGCCTTGATGAAACGGCAACGCCACTGCGGACGTTTCAAAGTCGATGAAGTGATAGGGATACACCCAGCGTTCCATCTCCGCCCGCATAAATGGAACATCAAAATAAAATCCGGCCTTGGCATGATTCGATGGAAGTGCGGCTATCTGCATCCACTGTCGTTGACTATTACTTAACCCGTAATTGCCCTTCTTATACTTCAAATCTTCCTGTGTCACATCGCAGAGCTTGACAGTGCCTCTCTGAATCAGCTTATCTTTCCCACGAAAATTCCAGAGTTCGACAACCGTACCTCCGTCCAGATCCTGATCATTCCAATTATTGGCTCGCTTCCAACATTCTCGGAACCCGCTTTCGAAGCCATCACCTCCATCGGTTTGGAACTCACAGTTAGCACAATGCGAACCGATGACCGGTTCGATGAAAGTATCGGCTTGGTAGGCCTCCGCCCATCGAGCCGCTAAATCAGCCAGCGATCCCCGACCGCCTGGACCTTCGATACCGTCCCGCATCACCATGTCGACATACTGATCAACATTGACGAGTGCCAGGACGCTGACTCCATGGACCTCTCGTGACGCACGGGCATCGACCTGCACCTGTGCCATACCATTCTGGTGCCGAACTTTGAAGAGTTGATTGAGCCCGTTGATCGTGGTGCGCACTGATTTATCCGGCAGTAAGAGATAGCTCGTCACACGAGTACCCGGATAGGCGGCACGGAGTACATGGGTCTGGAATGCTACATCGATGATGTATGGGAGCATCTCCGACCGAATCTTTCCGCGTGTGCCGACGATGGCCGGCGCGGTAGAGTCATAAGATTTTGATTTCACTTCGATGAGATCGAAGCTGTCGGCGCGTTTAATTAAGAGGTCGATCCGGACAAAGAGCTCTCCATGCCGGATGGCCGCTTCAAAGAGCGTTATATTGTCCTGATTGAGCAGTTCCTTAGTCTCTGCCTCAGCCGATGCATGATCCTTGGAGGTGATTTCTCGACCCTCAGGATAGAGCAGTTTGGCCAAGGCACCGACTTGGAACCCACCATCGGCCAGCATGGCCAGAAAAGAATCTTCGCGCTTAAGATTCTTGTATTCGCGTGGTCGGTCAACAAAATAAAGCTTGGTGGGACAGTCCACGGCCAGAGAGAAGCGAGATTTGGTCAAATAACGGGGAATAGCCATAAAACCATATAGATGATGCTTTCCATACAATGGATGGGCGATTCGTACTGTAAGGTATCACGAATGACTAAGGGAACGTCTGATTGATTCAAGGGTTCACTGAGCACCTAGTTCATGGACTGCGCGCTTGAGGCAATTCTAGACGCTCCTCATCACTCCTCCTCTTCTCTCACCTGACTTGTTTCGATCAGAATCAGGGAAGCGCCGGCGTCCGGTTCCCGATCAACATCCGGAGGGCCTTCTCGAGGTGGTTCTTGGTCTGGTGGTTCATGAAAAAACTTGGCAGCTTGGTTTTCACCAAGAATCTCCGTCACCGTCAATAATGGAGCACGCGCTGTGGCCGCCGTGAAACACGCCCCGTCCACCAGATTGAGGGGCCCACCGGCAACCCGACGGGCATTGTTGTGCCCAGCGTTACTACGATTGAACCCTTTCTTGAGAGACACCAATATTAGGTCCCAAATCATCTCCGACCACTCGCCGGTGCGCGGATTGGGATTGGGAGGCCTATCTTTGAACGCCTTGCCGGAACGGAAACGCAATAGGTCGAACAGTTCCTGAGCAAGGTGGTTATGATTGTGCAGGTATTTGCCTGCCATGCACGAGCCAATCGGATAAGTCCCTGGGAAATTCATAAGACCACTTTGAGGATCGTTAGGTGGGCGATCGTCGATCAACATGTACTGGGCGCCCGTGTGGGGAACCTTCGGATTAATATCTCGCGTGATCCCGTTGAGGACACTAGAGTTTATGTAAGTGAACTGGGGCCAATCCGTGTACAAGGCGAGTTGGTGTGTTTCGTTCGTGTGAACTGTGTACGGCTGCTTGGACGACTTCTTGGCCTGATATAGCAGGGCATTTCTGCAGACCTTTCCTCTCAAGTCCCTGTGGATATGAACGAAGAGCAGATCGCCAAGTTCGCACGATATGTTGGCAAGTGGATGCTTTACTTTGGGCGTTTGGTGGCAGAATACAGAGACCACAGACACGGCAATCCCGTTAGGTACAAGGATAGCGCTCAACGCGTTATAGATTAAGGGTGTGCTCTTTAGAACAAGACCGGCGATAAAATCAGGTTCATCAGGACGACGATTACGTCGACTGCACAGACTGTACGTGTCGAGCATTCCATGCAGAATTGCCCCGTGGAATGAGCCAACAATGGCTGTCTGTTCGTTCCATATGATGTGGTCGAACGTCATCGATGAATTCCAATATGGCTAGCGTCTACTGTTTAAGTTCGGCGTTGGCTTACCAGTGGCGTGACCAAGGAGCGACGCTGGCAAGCCGTCCGATGCAACGCAAATTTAGCAATGAATTAAAAAAAAAGCTTAAGGTACATTGCACTAGCGTTTTCCTCGTGTACGAAACCCCAATGCGCGTCGTCTTTGCATGTATTCGTTTCTAACAGAATAATCGTCTCGACTAATTCCATAGTCATCTCTATGATTTGGGGTATCCATGCACTCGAAATTCCCTACAGCTTCAATCCATGGTGGATTATTATTATTTTTTGCCGAAACACCTAACATGGAAATAAAACTATGTATATCAATTAAATCAAAGTAATTAACTAATTGGCTGGCCAACAAAGTCTCTTTCGCCTTATGGGCCTCACGTGAAAACTTCGAAGCAGTTGTCACAAAAACACCCGATTTTGATTGCCGCAAAAACATCGCTCCTAAGAAATCTCGTACAGCACTGATAGACTCCCCCTTTGCTGGCGACTCACGGCGCTTAACTTGCACCAATATTGGCTCATCTGATGTTATCATTAAGAGATCCACACCGCCATCATGACTTTTGCCGCAATGATGCACCTCACAGCAATAGTAAGATTCGAAACAATACTTCACTAGCTCCTCCATTTTTCGGGGAGAAATATTGTATAGAACTTTTTCATTCTTTAACGCTTCTCTTTGCAGTGAGCCCAATGGTAGCTCGTTAGAAGACACATTAAACTTTCTCACAATAGCATTGGCAATATTATGCGTCTGATAACGCCACCTCCAAAGATGCCCTTCATCTTCCTTAAAATATTCGCATTTCCACCAGCCACATTTTGAACATTCAAAAACCATATTTGACTCATATCCCTCGCAACCACCTGCTAAATCAGCATGTTCCCAGAACACTTTTTTCATTTGTTGCTGACAGTAGATGCAGCTCTGTCTATTTCCATCCATTGCAGATTTATTCTTAAAAAACCGCTCTGGTTGAATTGGTTTTCGTATGTATGACTCTTTTCTATCAAAATGATTGTCATATATTAATAACTCATCTGCCGTGAAATACGCGTAATCCAGTATCTTCATATTATTTAGTTTTTAAATTACTTCGCCTAACGGGCCCAGGGCTCACCGCCTGACGCGGGGACGGAAGTATTACGACTGGCCACAACGCTCTAGGGAAATCTCGAACCAGTGAGCATATCCAATCACAATCTCTCATAAGTAACAATAGAGTCAGGAGAGTCAGGCCACAGAAACTCCTTCGACGTAACCATACAGTTGCTACCCTCAGAAATGGATACAGCAGAACAAGAGTAAGGCTGTGATGGTCCCGCCCTTCGTCCCCACGTTCTGAGGATAACCTTGTGAGCAAGTCGCGTGATGCGAGAGCATCACCGCGAAACATGAGCTGCTCATCATGTTGCCTATTGTTTAGGCGTCCGCTGTGTCAGGAATAGACCACCACGTGTGGTAGGGACCTGGAATATTCCGAATGTGTCGGCATGCGTCATCTGCTTAGCAGGATTATCGACGTGTGGTGCAACAGGAATTCATTGTCGCCTCACAGCGGCCAGCCCTGATCTGCAAAACTATAGAGACGATCCTCACCGAGAACGAGATGATCGAGCAGCCTGATGCCCAGTAATTCTCCCGCATCCCGCAATCGTGTCGTGAGCGTCCGATCCTCCGGGCTCGGCGTAGGATCACCGGAGGGGTGATTGTGCACTGCAATGATGGCACAGGCGTTGAGGAGGATGGCCGGCTTGAAGACTTCACGAGGGTGCACAATGCTGAGGGTGAGCGACCCAATGGAGACGATGTTCACACCAATACTGGCATTCTTGGCATCGAGACAGCAGACGAGAAACTGCTCGCGATCGAGACCATCAAAGCATGGACGTAGCGCTGCAGCCGCCGCAGCAGAATCGCGAAGAACGCCGTATGGAGCGGTGTGACCGCCCTCAGCGACGAGCGTGACCCGGTAGCGTGGAATGAACTGCGGAACGGGAAGTCGGTTTGCGGACTGTTTGGCCATGGTGGCACCTCCTGCATGTTGAACGACCTGGCGCTTTCGCAGAAACCGAAGCGCCAGGTCAGGACAACGGAGGTGACAAGGCGAGGGCTACCAAAGCAGCACGGGAGGATGAGCACTCAGCGGCGGCCGTGACAGATCTGTGCTGGCGCGGGCGCTGCGTCAGGCGTTCCGTGCGCGGCAGGCCACCGCCCTTCCATGGCCGAACAAGTGTGATCGACCGACGATGAGAGATGAAGAAGCCTGTTTCAGAGCGATGGGACATGGACGGAGCGCCGCAACTGGCAGAGCGAAGAGGATCGGAACGAAAAGATACATTGATGTGGAACCGAGCATTAATCGAGTAATGGGGACTTTTGCGAGGATTGCTTTCCAAGCACGAGAAGCGCTGAGCGGCCAACTGCACCGTCACGTGCCGCTGCGCGTCGCACCGTTCTGCTCGGGAAACAGTAGTGCTGCTCCTCAGGCTGTCATTAACTATTCTTAGCTCTCAGGACCCAGATTCCCAGCGTCCGCTTCCTCATTCATCCTCAGAAACGAGTGCGAGCTGACTGTTCGATGGCGGAGAACGCTCTCTGTCATCACGGCACCGGCATGTCCCTTTGTACTCGCCGCCACACTTCAATCAGATGATCTCCTCGTCTACGTACTTTCAACAGGCTTGCATCAAAAACTGAACCTCACTACATGTCACCCCGTTTGGCGATGAGTGCGAGCAAAAGGCTCTGCAAACTCGCCACAGAAGACACTTCACAGAAAGGAAGGGAAGATGGAAGAGGTGATGATGGGAACGGATGTGACAAAGAAACATATGTCAGGCACAGGGACTTTGAGAGGGGTCAGCCGAGGGAATGACCGTTTGATCGTTGTTGCCTCCTGGCTTCTTGGGGTAGCGGTCTTCTTGGAATCGGACCCGGCTTGGGCACAGATCACCAAGGTCAATACCGTGATGCAGAACGTGCAAACGGTCCTCACGAGTGTGGCGGTGACGCTGTTTACCGTCGCCATCATGTGGGCGGGGTTCAAGATGGCCTTCAGCCATGCCCAATGGTCCGACGTGAGTAACGTCGTGATCGGCGGCATCTTGGTGGGCGGCGCCGCAGGAATCGCGGCCTGGTTGATCAACTAGCATGGACGGCTTTCGCGATCCCATTTTCACCGGCTGCACGAGGCCCGCGATGTTGGGCGGTGTGCCGATCGTGCCGCTGATTCTGATCGGCGGTGTGACGCTGCTCTTGTCGGTTTGGCTCTACTACCTCGTGAGCGGCTACGTCTCGTTGGGCCTGATCCTCAGCACGATTCCGATCGTGCTCTGGATGCGTCAGACGACAAAGACCGACGACCAGCGATTGCGCCAGGTGCTGATGCGGGCGCGGATGCGACTCCGGCACGGGCCGAGCCGTGCGATCTGGGGCGCCATTTCCTATGGCCCCCTGACCTTCACGAAACGATGAACTGAGGACGAGAACGGCTGGAGATATCTCGCACAGGATCATGATGCAACTAACACAGGCCATGAGAACCAGATCTGCACTCAAGAAAGCCGCAGCGGTCCAGATTCCCGCGAGCGACTACATCCCATTGGGCACGGCGATCACGCCCACCGTCATCACACTGACCGGCGGCGAGTATCTCGCCTGTTGGAAACTCGATGGGATCACGTTTGAAACCTCAGACCGGACCGAAGTGCTGTTGCGGAAAGAGGGGCTGCATCAGTTTCTCCGATCGCTCGGTGGCGGGTCTTTCGCGATCTGGTCTCATAAAATTCGCCGGGTCGTGCATGAACGGTTGCAGGGCCAGTCCCCGAATGAGTTCTGCCGAATCTTGAGCGATCGCTACTATCAATCCTTCGACCAGCACCGGCAGATGGCGACGGAGTTGTATCTCTCCGTCCTGTATCGGCCCAGTCCTTCCAAGGTGGCGAGCTTCTTCACCCGGATGACCACGCGTACGCTTTCACAGAGGCGAGAGCAAGAGTCCGAACAGGTCACGATCCTGGAAGACATGGGCAAACAGCTGGAGGCGAGCTTGAGCCGCTATGGGCCTACCCGCCTCGGCACCTATGTCAAACACGACGTCGTCTACTCCGAGATGTTGGCTTTTCTGAGCTACCTCATCAATGGGGTCTGGGAGGATATCCCCCTGCGCCGGGCGCCGCTCGCCTCTTATCTCCCGACTTCACGCCTCCACTTCGGCGACAAGACCGGCATGGTGGAAATCTGGCATCCGCGCGAACGAAAGTTCGCTGGGTTTCTCGATATGCAGGAGTACCCCCAATTCTCCGAACCTGGCATGAATAACGGGCTGCTCTATAGCGACGACGAATACATCGAGACCCAGAGTTTCTCGTTTCTCAACAAGCGTTCGGCCCTCAAAGCCCTCGCCACCCAGAAGGGCCACTTGATCGCGTCCGAGGACGCGGCGACGCGCGAAATCGAGCAGATGGATCAGGCCGCGGACGATCTCCAGAGCGGGCTCATCGATCTGGGTCAGTACCATTACAGCCTCGCGATCTTCGGCAAGACGATGGACGATGTGTCGACCTCGCTCGCCGATGCGCGAGCGGTCTTCCAGGACGGGCCTGGGTTCAAGATGGCTCGCGTTGATGTGATTCCCGAATGCGCCTGGTTCGCCCAGATCCCTGGCAACTGGAGCCTACGTCCGCGCGAGGCGATCATCACGAGCCGCAACTTCGTCTGCTTGAGTCCCTTGCACAACTTCGCCCGTGGCAAACGAGCAGGCAATCCCTGGGGTGAAGCCCTGGCCCTGTTCAAGACACCGAGTGGGCAGCCCTACTACTTCAATTTCCATGCGTCCCCGGAGGACCGGGATTCGCGCGATGAAAAGTATCCTGGCAACACCTTTATCTGTGGCAGCACCGGCGTGGGCAAGACCGCACTGGAACTGAGCTTGATAGCATTCGCAACCAAGTATGAAGGACTCCGCTGCGTCGTTTTCGACAAGGATCGCGGTGCTGAAATTGGGATCCGGGCCATGGGCGGCACCTATCAGTCGCTCAAGCGCGGACAGCCGACCGGCTTCAATCCCTTTCAGTTCGAACCTACTCCACAGAATTGGCAATTTTGCTAGCAGCTCGTGGCCCAACTCGCGAAACATCCTAACGATGAACTGCCACGCTTGACCGCGAAGGAGCAGGCCGAGATCAGTCATGCCGTGCGGGCGGTGATGAGTGAGACGGTATCTCCAGATCTGCGCTGTCTCTCACTCCTGCTTCAGAACCTGCCGGCCACCGGCGACCAGAGTGTGCGGGCTCGACTGAAACGCTGGACGCGCGGCCATTCATTAGGCTGGGCCTTCGACAATCCGCGCGACACCCATGATCTCACGAGCGCGCGTCTCTTCGGATACGACTATACGGAATTTCTCGATGATCCTGAGGTCCGCACCCCGATCATGGCCTATCTGCTCCATCTCACTGAGCGGCTGATCACAGGGCAACCCTTCATCTATGTCATGGAGGAATTCTGGAAGCCGCTCCAAGATCCTCTGTTCGCGGACTTTGCCTTCAACAAGCAGAAAACGATCAGAAAACAGTCCGGCCTCGGGGTCTTCGTGACGCAATCGCCCTCGGACGTGCTCGGGCACCCCATCGGGAAAACGATGGTCGAACAGAGCGTCACCCAGATCTTCTTGCCCAACCCACGCGCCGACCATGAGGACTATGTCCAGGGCTTCAAGGTGACCGAGGCGGAATTTCACATCATCAAGAATCTGGGAGAGGCAAGCCGCTTGTTTCTCGTGAAGCAGGGCCACAATTCGGCCATCGTGCAATTCGACCTGGGTGGGATGCCTGACCTTCTGCATATTCTGTCCGGCTCGACCGACAACATCGCGCTGCTGGATGCCATCAGAGAAGAAGTGGGCGACGATCCATCAATCTGGCGTCCCGTCTTTCATGAACGCATTGCGGCGAGAAAACGCCTCCAGTCACGAGCGAGCGGACCGGCATAGGGACAAGACCATGGGCATGGCGACGTACATCGAACAGTCCGTTAACAACGCGTTGACCCACTATGTTGTGACCTCCAGTGATGCCGTCATTGCCGTCCTCACGCCGATCGCCGTGACGGCTGTGACGACCTACGTCATGTGGACCGGCTTTCAAGTGATGCGAGGCGACGTCCAGGAACCGGTCTCGGCATTGATCTGGCGTTGGTTTCGCGTGGCGCTCATCGCAGGCCTTGCATTGAACGGACCGCAATATCGCAGTCTGGTCGCAGAGGGGTTGGAGGGGCTGCAACAGGCCTTCGCATCCGCGTTCGGCGGGGTCCTCTCGATGGGAGGCACGATCGACCAAATGGTCAACCCCTTTACGACGCTGACGGAAACCCTGTTCACCGAAGCAAGTTCGGGCTTGCTGCCGCAATTCTCCCTCTTCATCGCAGGCGGCATCTGTGCCGTCGCCTCAATCGTGATGGCCTTCATCGCCATGGGCATCTTTCTCGTCGCGAAGGTCAGTCTCGCACTACTCCTCTCGGTGGGGCCCGCCTTCATCTTCTGCGCGATGTTCCCGGTCACGCAACGGTACGCGGAAAATTGGCTCGCCAGTTCACTGGTCGCCGTCTTCACCAATGTCCTCATCATGGCGGTCATCACCTTCCTCGCAAGCTTACTGCGAACTGCTTGCACCCATGTGCTCAACGCCTATTCCGCCGCCTCCATCCTGGCAGATGTCGTCGGGCTCCTGTTTCTTTCCGTGACCGCCGCCTACGTCCTCCTCCATGTCTCCTCGCTCGCCGCGAGTTTGGCTGGAGGTTTATCCCTCGGGAATCCGGGTGGTGATATGGCCAGGGGTGGATCAGCCGTCGGGCGCGTCATGTCCGGTCTGATGAGTCGTGTCCCCCTCACCTGGGCCCTGGCTGCTGGGGGAGGATCGTTAAGTCGCCCTCGCACCGGTGCAGCCCATGCGCTCATGAGCGCGCTGCCAGGCCTGACCAGCCAGCCGGGAAGCGACCTCTATCAACGAGCCTCGTTTGAGCGTCTAAGAAAAAGCGTCCCACCAAAGGAGTAGCCGATGTCACGAGTAAAGAATGTATGCATTGCGATGGCTCTCATACTGACGGTCATCACGGGCTCAACCGCGAAGACGGAGGCCAGTGGGATTCCCGTGATCGATACGGCAAATCTGGTGCAATCGGTTCTCCAGGCTCTCGCCTGGATTCAACAGTTCCAACAGATGCACCAACAGATTCTCCAGGCGGACCAGCAAATCCACGCGATCATGGGCTCCCGCAACATGGGCAGCCTCCTCAACAACCTCACCTTAGCCGGTGTCGTCCCCTCCGATGTCAACGCCGTGTACCACGCGATACGTTCCGGCGGCGTCCAGGGGCTGACCGCGGCGGCGCAGATCATCCGGAACAATCGCATGCTCTACAACTGCGAAGGCAAGACCGGCGACGCGCTGCGGATCTGTCAGAACATGCTCAACCAGACCCCCCAAAGTCAGGCCTACTACGCAAACACCTATCAGATGTTGGTCGGACGGATGCAGCAGATTCGCGCCCTGACGAGCCGCATCAACGAGACCGAGGACGCCAAAGCCATCCTGGAACTGAACGGCCGGATCGCCGCCGAACAGGCGCAGGTGAGCAACGACACGAATCGAATCATCACGATGAAAGCGATGATCGAAGCAGAGGAAAAGGCAGCACAGCAGGAACATCAGGAACGGGTGCTCAAGATGTTAGCGCCCGGCACGACACGGACCTTCGATCACATGGCGCCCTGGACACCGTAGGGCAACAGCTCATTCACGTAGCAAGAGGCATGAGGAACGAACAAATGACGGAACCGGCAGTAGTCACCACAGCGGACGAACCGCAATTCTACGATCAGGGCCGGGACTGGGACAGCGATTGGCGCGAGCGACTAATGGCGTCGGAACGAAAGGCCTGGTGGGTGGCGGCTGTGGCCTGTGCCTTGGCTCTGATACTGGGCGTAGGTCTCGCCTGTCTCGCACCCTTAAAAAACACCGTGCCCTATGTGTTCGCGATCGATCGAGCCACGGGCAATGTGGAGCTGGTTAGCGCGGCGGACGATCGGACGGTACTCGGCTATCAGGAATTGCTCGATAAACACTGGACGCAGAAGTATGTCATCGCGCGGGAGTCCTATTATTACCGGCTACTCCAAGCGGACTACGACCAGGTGCTCGCCATGAGCACGGATGAGGTCGGACGTGACTACGCGAACCTGTATGAAGGCACCAACGCCCGGGACAAGCAGTTGGGGACCGGTATCGAATGGCGGGTGACCGTCTTGAGCGTGACCGTCCACCGCGATGCGGTCGGACAGAAGGCAACGGTGCGGTTCGAAAAGACTGCGAAGCGGACGGATGCCCACACCCTCGACGCGCCGCAGTATTTCATTGCGACGGTTGCCTATGAATATCGCCAGTCGATAAGAGGGCAGGAAAAGGACCTGATCCAGAATCCGCTGGGCTACAAGGTCACGAGCTATCGGGTGGACGCAGAAATCGGGACGCTCACACCCCCGACTTCGGTGCTGTCTATGGCCGAGAAGAAATAGGAAGAGTTGAGCATGAACATCTTCAAGAGACCAGCTCTATCGTGGTTGTCAGCGGTCATGATCATGTTGCTCTGGTCCATCGCGTCATCACAGGCGGCGGAGATCCCAGCGCCGGGCGATGGGGATCAGCGGGTGCGTTACGTGACCTATCATCGCGACGAAGTGACTCGCGTGACCGTGCGTCGTGGCGTCGTGACCCGCATCGTGCTCGGTGACGAGGAGCGCATCGTCATCGCCGGCAGCGGCTTTCTCGCGGACTGTGCAAAGCCGGAGGCAGAATGGTGCATCCGCGCCGATGTCGGGACCAATCAGGTCTGGGTGAAGCCCAAGGACCTGGCGACGAACAACAATCTGGAGATCCGCACCGACAAACGAGATTACAGCATCGAATTCACCGTCGTGGGCAACAGTCGTTCAGCGCAAAAACATAAACCAGGACAACAGGGACCAGAGGAGCCGATGTATCGCGTGATCTTCCGCCATCCGCTAGTCCCACCGAGTCCCGCAGCGGTGACGACGTTGCAGGCCTCGGCCCATCGGACGAAACAGGCCCGCGAGAAGGCGGACCTCCTCACCGAGCGTTTGGAGTCCTTCACCCCTGAGCCACGCAATTGGAAATATTCCATGGAGGTGCTTCCGGGAGGAGAAGATATCGCCCCGGCCCTCGTGTTCGACGACGGCCGCTTCACCTATTTTTCGTTTCCCCCAAATCATGAGATTCCCGCCATTTTCTTCCTCTCGCCGTTGGGCGAAGAAACCCGCATCAATTTCCATATGGAGAAGGGCCTGGCGGTGGTGCAGCGCTTGGGGCGGCGGTTCGTGTTGCGATTGGGCGACGCCGTGGTCGGGATCTGGAACGAGGCGTACGACAGCACCGGCGTCCCCACGGTCGAGGGAACGACGGTCTCCGGAATCACGAGGACATTGCGCTAAAGAGGACCAGGATGGATCAACCAAACGCATCGAGTGAAGAACCTCAACAGAAAGCATCTGCCACCGTCGATAAGGGCATTGTCTCGGTCAACCGCCAGGCCAGTGGAGCGAACCAGACGGCCCGTATCGCGGTGCTCATCGTGATGGCGATCGTGGTCGTGCTGGGGCTCGTCTTCGCGGCCAATAGCTGGAGCGCGAAGCGCAAGGCGGAGGCCACACAGGAAGAACAGGCAGCGAAGGTCGAGAACAAACCGGCGCAGGTCGGACTGCGGCGTGTCTTCGAGACCGATCTCGATCCCCTGGCACCTCAATACACAGCAGCACTCGTGCGGTCGGCCGGCAAGTCCCCCGTCTCGTCCAGGGACCATGCGATGCAGTCGCCCATCGACAGAGCAATCGATGACGGCAGCCGACCAATGGCGCTGGCTGCTGACCAGACACCAGGCAACCCATCACTCAGCAAACGCGGTTCCAGTCGGTTCGGTGGAGACGTCATTGTCACGAACAACCCCGGTACCGATATTCCCCGACCTCAACAAACGGGAACCGGACCAGAGGCGGCCATCTCCCTGGTACGCGAACTCCTCAACGGTTCGAGACAGCCGGATACGATGGGGGCTGGGAGCATGTTGGGCGGACCAGCAATCCCTGTCAGCACAGCGGCAGATGCAGGAAGCTCGACACCACCATCGATCGGGTACATGGGCGGACCCAGCGGCCCTTCAATTGGAGTGACGAGCGTCGGTCTCGCGGCGCCGCCGGGCCCGGCGGCGAGCGGAGCCGGTTCGATCGGCGGACTCCTGACGCCATCGGACACACCGAAAGTGCAGGCTGGTTTGTTGGGCGATCGCAATCTGATTTTGCCCAAAGGCCGCGCGATCGACTGTGCCTTGACTGTGCGGGTGATTAATGAAGTCGCTGGCATGGCGACTTGTATTCTCAACAGCGATGTCTACAGCGACAATGGCCGCGTGGTCCTGTTGGAACGGGGCTCGGAAGCAGTCGGTGAATATGCCGCCACGATGGCGCAGGGTCAGCGCCGGCTCTTTCTCCTCTGGACGAGAGTCAAAACGCCGACGGGTGTCGTGATCAATCTGAATTCGCCCGCTGCCGACGCCCTGGGCACCTCTGGCCTAGTGGGCTTCGTCGATAACCACTGGTGGGATCGACTTGGCGCAGCATTCATGCTGTCTCTCGTGCAGGACGGGATCGGGCTAGCCACGGCGGCGCAGGCCAATGCCGGCGGCGCGCAGAGTTTGGGAATCTATCAACATTCCGCCACGACAGGCAACCGCATGGCGGAACTGATTCTTCAATCGACCATCAACATCAAACCCACGCTCTATAAGAACCAAGGCGATCGCGGGACGATCTTCGTCGCGCGGGATTTGGATTTCAGTACCGTCTATGAACTGCAGCCCCACTAACCTGCTCGCGCACGACACGATGGTGCGCGAGTTGTTACGGCCCCTGCTCACCTACCTGGCTCTGCCTGGTGTAACCGAGATCGTCGTGAATCGTCCGCAGGAAGTCTACATCGAGATCGGCGCCACCTGGCAGCGCCACCACGCGCCGGATCTGACGCTCGACTTACTCACGTCGCTCGCCACGGCCGTCGCGACCTCTACCGAGCAAGCCATCGGCCCGCATAAACCCATTCTCTCGGCCATGTTGCCCGACGGCGAACGGGTGCAGATCGTCCTCCCCCCGGCGGTGGAACTCGGCACCATCTCCGTTTCGATCCGCCGTCCCAACGCTTGGATTAAGAGTCTCGCCGAGTATGATGCGGAAGGCGCCTTCAGCCGCTACGTCTGGGCCAGATCCGCGACGATGGACGATCGAGCTGCCGAGCTCGATCCCGTCGAACGACAGTTGGTGGAGTACCTCGGCACTCGTCAATTGGGTCCGTTCATTCATGCGGCGGTGTTGGCGAAGAAGAATATCGCCGTCGTGGGAGACACAGGATCGGGAAAAACCACCCTCATGAAATCCATCTGTCAGTCCATCCCGGAACAGGAACGGCTCATCACGATCGAAGATGTGCGTGAATTGCTGCTTCCGCAGCACGGGAACCGCGTGCATCTCCTCTATTCCAAGGGAGGCCAGGGGACAGCGACCGTGACGCCCTCGGAGCTGATCGCCTCCACCCTGCGCATGAAGCCGGACCGGGTGTTGCTGGCCGAATTGCGCGGTAGCGAAGCCTTCGACTTCCTGAAACTCCTCACCACCGGCCACAGTGGGTCGATTACCTCCTACCACGCGGAGTCCTGCGCCCTCGCAGCGGAACGGTATGTCTTCATGTGCAAAGAACATGAGCAGGCAGCGGCCTACGATGTGCCGACTCTGAAACGTCTCGTGGCCTTGACCATCGATGTGATCCTCCACGTGGTCGCACGGAATCAATACGACGAAGCAGGGCGGCCGCTTCACAAAGAACGGTACGTGGCGGAAGTCCACTATGACCCGATCGCGAAACTCGTGGCGCGATTCGGCGAAGCGACCCTGGTCAGGGCGTAGGAATGCAGATGGCACGCAAGCCGATCCTGATCGCGGTGGCCTTGGTCCTGTATCTTCCGCTTGGGCTCTGCGGCGCGGATGCACTCGCCGGCGCCGTCTTCACGCTCGCCAACAAACGGATGCCGGAAGACCTCTCGCTGACCAAATGGCCCACCTCCTGGCAAGCGTACGCGGAGGACCCAATCCAGCGTAAGCGGCTGCAGTTGTCCGCCGCCGCCGGAGGGTTTGTCTGGTTCGGACTCCCGGTCCTGATGGGACTCTCTCTTCAGCAACGACGCAAACCGCTCCATGGCGAGGCCCGGTTCGCCTCCCCTGCTGAGATTCAACAGGCCGGACTCTATGGAGAGCGCGGGCTGATCATCGGGAAAGTGGGTCGCAGGTATTTGGTCTATGGAGGCCAAGAATTTGTGCTGCTGGCGGCGCCCACTCGATCAGGCAAAGGCGTCAGCATCGTGCTCCCGAACTTGCTCCATTACGATGACTCGGTCGTCGTCTTGGATATCAAGATGGAGAACTTCGCCTACACCTCCAAGTTCCGTCAGGCGCATGGCCACCGCGTCTACCTGTTCAACCCGTTTGGGTCGGACGGCCGCACCCATCGCTGGAATCCCCTCGACGCCGTCGATCGCGATCCCAACCGCCGAGTCGGCGAGATTCTCGCGATCGCCCAGGTGCTCTATCCAACGGAGCACGTCAAAGACGCCTTCTGGAACGAGTCGGCCCGCAACCTCTTCCTCGGCCTGACCCTCTCTATCATGGAAACCCCGTCCCTCCCCTGTAGCCTTGGGGAAGTCCTCCGGCAGGCCTCGGGCAAAGGGCAACCCATCAAAGACTATCTGCAAGACCTCATCAGTACCAGGGCCATGAGTGACGCTCCCCTGAGCGGACACTGCACGGCATCGCTCCACCGGTTCTGCGCGATCAGCGAGAATACGATGGCGGGGGTTCTCGCGACGCTCACGGCGCCGCTCACGATCTTCAGCAATCCCCTCGTCGATGCAGCGACCAGCGAGACAGATTTTAACCTGAGCCAGGTGCGAACCAAGCGGATGTCCATCTATGTGGGCATCCCAGCCAACCGACTGAGCGATGCGGCGCTGCTGGTCAATCTGTTCTTCTCGCAGTTGATTCATTACAACACCATCGACTTGCCGGCCACGAATCCCACACTCAAGCATCAGTGTCTGGTGATTCTCGATGAGTTCCCCGCGATCGGGCGAGTCAACATTCTTGCCAAGGCCGTCGGCTTCATGGCGGGCTACAATCTGCGCCTGCTCCCGATCATTCAGAGTTTCTCGCAACTGGAGTCGGTCTACGGCGAGAAGGACGCGCGCACCTTCGTCACGAACCATGCGTGCCAGATCCTCTTTGCACCTCGGGAACAACGAGACGCGCAGCACTATTCCCAGCTGCTCGGGACCTATACGGCAGAAGCCCTTGCCACCGGTACCAGCCGACCGCTGGCGTGGGGCAACGGCAAACAGGCGTCGTCCAGTTCCACCCGATCGGAACAGGCACGGCCTCTGCTGCTGCCGCAGGAAGTGAAAGAACTGGGAGATCAACGGGCGATCATCACGCTCACCCATACGAAGCCGATTCTCTGCGAGAAGGCCCGGTTCTATGCCGATCCGGTCTTCATCGATCGATTGAAACCGATCAGTCCGTCGCTCGCGGCAGTGGGACGTCGGATGCCCACTCAGGCCGAACTGGAAGAAGCCGCCTTCGTGCGGCGAGAGCTGGCCGTCGAGATTCCCCAGCTCGACCTGGAACTCCATCGCGCCAAAGTGGAACAGCGGGTACGTCCATTGCGACCGAATGAACCTGTTGATGTGTCGCGGCTGGCAATTGATCCCACACAGCTGCCGCCGGTCGTGGCACGCGACCCGCCTGCCGCCGAAGAGGTGACCTCGTTGGTCGATGCCTTCTTTGCGCAACTGCAATGGACCGACAAGGCAGAGACAGGACTAAGCGGTGCTGAGCGGCAAGCAAGCGAACTGCAGGGAGACGAACAAGCGTTATGAGAAAAGGCACCGAGCCGACTGGGTGCTCGGTCAAGGCTTGATCGAGACAAAGAGGAGAGAGACGTATGACGACATCCATCAAGAGAGCGAGACAGCAGGCACGGCTGATAACTCTGATGATCGGCCTGGTCTGCGCCGTGACCATCTCCTGTGCGCCGAAGCCGGTGGTGCCGTCCGGTGTCAATCGTGTGCCCATCAACAGTGACGAGATGATCACTCAATATCGTGAGCGAGTGAAGATCGAACAGCGAGAAAAGCTGGAGCGGAGTGTCCTCACGCGGCACATGGAAGCGCTGTCGCAACAGGTCCAGGACCTGAGCGCGTCGGTGATGGTCTTGCAGCTCCAACAGCAGGAAATGGCCAAAGGCAGGTCCCGGTCTAATCAGAAGATCCTGGCCTCCTTCCCATCGATCAGCAGCCTCCCCACACATGAGCGGAGAAGTTCACACATCGATGAGTCTCCAGTGCGTGAAGAAGGTGCTTCTCCTCTTGAGTCGACACAGCCCCTGTCTTCAACGGATACCGCGGAACGTGAGGAGCAACGACTCACGTCGGAGCCGGTGGGCTGCCGCGTCGGTGGATCGACCGAGACACCACACGGCGCTCCGATGAGAGAGGTATCGACCACGGAATCATGGAAACCCAGGATGATCGAACTCGGTGAACGAGAACAGGTCGAGCTCCATCACCACAGCGTCATCTTCCGCGTCTCCCAACGGAAGGGTCGCTCTGAATTTCGTCCGAGTAAGGCACTGCAAGCCCATCTGAAACAAGCGCTGAAGCTCGGGCACTGTCTCCAAGTCCGTGGCTACACAGACGGCGACAAGGACCAGTGGATCGAACGAGAAACCGCCACGCAGCGGGCGCAGAAGGCCCGCGCGTACCTTATTCACCAGGGGCTTGCGCCCGACCACATCCAGATCACCGTCGTCCCGATCGGTGAACATGTGGCGGATAACGCGACCAAGCAAGGGCGGGCGAAGAACCGCCGGGTGGAGATTGAAGTGAAAGAGCACAATCCAGCCACCGTCTGGCCGCAGTGGTACGGATAGGAGAGCAGGAGGAGATCCGATGAATCACATAGAGGTCCATGAGGAGCCGAGCCTCAACCAGCGCCGTGACGCCGCCGACTCGTTGCGGAAGCGCTTCCTCGAAGCGAGCGGACAGTTCTACTTCCGCACGGCGCCTGGTGAACCCACGAAAGTGGCCTTTACCGACCACGGGAAACGCTTGATCACGGAACATGACGATCCCAGCGTCATTCACGGGATGGTACTGCGGGCACAGGAAAAAGGATGGACCGTGGTCCGAGTGAACGGGACCGACGAGTTCAAGACCGAAGCCTGGGTCCAAGCAACGATCGCCGGACTCGATGTCGAGGGCTATACCCCACGTGGAATCGACCTAGCGCAACGGGAAGATCGACGAGAGCAGCGCCCTGTGCGCCGCCCGTTCTCAAAAGCCCAGGGCGATCCAGAGACTTCGAAGATGGAAGCGAGTAATCCTAGTCAGCGATCGGAAAAGACCATGAGCGATGGTCAACAGGTCGCACTAGCGACACTCGAAGCAATTCTACGCGCGCGTGGGGACTCCCCCACGATGATCACGGCGGCCGTCGAGGAAGCGAGAGCTCGCTTGCAGGGTGAACGGGTGGTGGTGGGTACCGTCGTGGACCACGGCATCGACCACTACGAGCATGATGCTCAGAAGGACAAGAATTACTTCGTGAAGGTGGCCACAGACCGTGGTGAACGAAAGATCTGGGGCCTCGACCTGCGCCGTGCCTGTGAACAGGGGAAGGTACAACGGGGTGATGCCGTGGCCCTCGTGCAACGGGCACAGGAGCCTGTGACCGTCACAGTTCCGATACGGGATCGTTCCGGCGCATCAATCGGCACGGCATCACAACCGGCGATTCGCAACCCCTGGGAGGTCATCAACTTGGATTCCCTCGGGGTCCGAGAACAGCACCAGTTGAAGGAGGCTGCGCGTACCAGCACCCAGGAACCGGTCGTGCCACGGTTCGATCACACAGCCGCACGAGCTGATCGAACGCCAAATGCCACCAGGAGCCCTGCATTGGAGCGAACCAGAGGAGGCCGGTGACTCAAGGCATCGAGAACATATCCCAGAGTCGTATGGAGGTGACCCCATGAATTGTTGGAAGAGACCCGACTGGATCATGGTCCTGCTGGTAATGGGCCTCCTTGTCACGGCCCATGATGTGGCGGCACAAACAGCGCCTCACCCGTCCTTCTTGGAAGGCGACACCAGACTGGCCTGTGAATGCCTGCTCTGCTTAACGGCAGGCCCACAGGCGCCGAAAGAATGCCAAACCGCATTGATGAAGTACTACTTGATCCAGGGATCGAGTCCATTTCAAACCCTGGTCAAGCGACGAAACTTCTTACAGCTCTGCCCAAAGAAATAGACTGACCAGAGCAGGTCTGGCTGGAGCGATAACACGGTTGCCAGGCCGGCCGACGGTGCTACATTTAACCTGGTACGGCGCTTCCAGACGCAGTACCAGGGAATAACCCTTTCCCAAAACAAGTTTCCCTCCCAAGCTATCTCTTTGTTCGCCAAACCCATATTCATTTATACACTAATGAACAATAATTGCTTATTAATACCTCATTAGTATTACACTATTTACCCCCATCTTACGTAGAACCTCTCCTACCTCAAGGGAATGGTCTCAAAACCTGTCCTTCTTCATAAGTACCACGGCGCCACGCGCCTCCTGACCATCAGCCCAGGTAAAGGCGTTGATGCGCATGAGCCGCTCGTGTGGCATGAGGATTCGCGTGTTACCACTTATCGGAGGAAAGGAAGGACGCACCATTATGCAGAAGGATCGATTGGCGACGCTCACGATGGATATTCTTGTCAACCATCCGACCAAGCGCATGGCCCTCGACGCGGTCTGCTCGAGGCTCAGTCCCTGGGCACAAGCTGAGTGGGACCGCGCCCGTGATGGCGTGACCATCACCGAACGAGCAGCACGGCTCGGCCACTCGGTTCGCGAGCAGCGTCGCTGCGACGAGAGTCTGATCGAACACATCTTCGCCGCCCTCGATGGACGAACCTTCGTGGTCCTCGACGCCACCTATTGCTTCATGACACAACGGATGCTGGACCGGAGGACGGGACACCGCATTGCTCCTGACGCGGTACGGCGCTTTGCTGCACAACCCATCGCGAGTCTGCTCCTCAACACCCGCGCGCATCAGGATCTGAAACAGCGGGGGGTCGACACGATCGGTGACCTCCTACCCCATGCCTATGAATGGTTGTCGCCGAAGCGCTTGGCACCGGGCAAGCCGGTGATGAACGTGCGGCTGTCGGTCCGGCGTTGTCTGCGGATTCTCGGCGTCGAGATCGTCTTTCCTGAGATCAGACAGCGGGCAATCTATTGCCCTTGCTGTGCGTACCGCGAGACGGATGTCATGAAGATCGTCGCGCTGGTCGGGGTGTGAGGTCAGTTTTGAATGGTACGCTCCTATCGATCTTGGATGAATCGGCGGAGACATGAACGGAGCACCCTACGAAAAATATGAAAGAGCTTCTAGGGATGCCGCGAAATACGATAAATCTTGAGAAAAAGGCTATCGGAGAGAAGCAAAATACCGGTGGCGACTAGAGCATAAAACACATTTTGTTCTCGAATGGGCAGATTTCGTTAAAAAGACTCTCGGTAGATCTTCCAATCGCTCAAATTTTTCGCAACTCCAGGCGGTCACAACCCTAGACTTGTGGGTATCGTCATGAAGACCCCTGTTGAGTTCCTCTCAGCACTAGAATTAGTGGCGCCTGAGACAAAGGTGATAGTTGCTAAGGCAAGCAAACGTTCGTATCGCGGTCGCTCACCGTTGCTGTCATAATTAAATTGCGTTGATCTCATTATACAGAGTTTTCATCGGTTGGGAATTTCTGGGGAGTGCACGTATCTTGAATTCCAGCTGAACTGTTTTGACATTGGAAAAGTCAATACCGGAAATATCAATCTTATCGCCTTTGTAGAAACTTAGAACCCAAGTCGTAAGTGGCGAATAATAGTTATATTTATCGTCGCTTCCTCGCAAATTGCCATCGGTTGGTCCATGGTTCCATTGACCAGACTTGAATTCAAATTTCAAAATTGTTGGTCGAGAGTTGTGGACAAAATTCCAAGTTTGACCTGCATAGTCCTTTATGACGGAAAGTCCGGAGTGAGTTAGGCGGCAGGCAATAGTGCTTCGCGAGGATTTAAGCCCATTCATCGTTATTTTAACCTCCTGTACTGTTACTAGTGCAGTGCTGCCAGCATTAAAGTCAGGGTGGTCAGCAGGAATGGCGAACGCAGCCCATCCCTTAGATGTAAGCTGCTTAAAAAAATGTCCATCAGTCTTTTGAGTTAAGCGAAAGACTGCTGGAAGAGTTTGTGCTTCTCCATCCCTCTCTTTCTCACCCTCAATCCATATTCTGTTGTAAGACAATTGTGTGGCTCGAAGTTCAGCAACTTTTTCCCATTGGTAATACGGCCGAACTTCCTTCAGTATAGTATATATTAACGAGCGACGTTGAAGCTCCATCAGTGCAAGGATATCCCTCTTGGCCTGGCGTAAAGATTTGCTCAAATAGAATAGGCATTCCTTGAGTGCAGGATTATTAGTTAGTGTTAGGAGAGTTCGAACCCGTTTGGTTTCGTTTACTGTTAGATCCTTCTGCGCTTTAGCATTCTGTTGATCGAGGACCAGTTGAGTGTAAAGTAATTGCTTGTGATTACGAGCCTGCGATACATCAACAAGAGTTCTAATTAGTGCCAGATATTTTTGAGCCGAAGTCAATTTAAGGTACGGCTTCAGTTGAGCTTCAAAAGCATCTAAGGAAATAGCTATCTTTGCATTGTTCTTGTCCCTTGCTTCCTTGAGCTTCTCCAGTTGTTCATACCCCTTAACTATTTTGTCTAAATGCTGGCCTACTTTATTTTTGTCAAAAGTTTCGCCGACAAAGACCATTGCTTCAATGAAGTCTCGGTCTTGTGTTTCGGCATTGATGGTTGTGATGGATGCTGCCATAGCGGAGTATCCAGCAGATACTCCGTATGCAATAGCCACGGCTGCTCCTACAAATTTCAACAGTCCTATCACGTCACAACCAGGTGAATTTCGGGCAACCTCAGCTTTAAAAGCTTTATCTGCCTGAAGGACTTGATCAGTGAGTTGTGCAATGTTTTGTGATAGCTTGGCTAGTTCATCTTGAAGCGCATTTATCCTGTTCTGAGATTCTTGACTAAGAGTGGATTCCAGTCCTCCCAATCTGCCAGTTACATTGGCCAACACAGTATCTAACTGTTCCCGCTTGACCTTTATGTCATTAGCTGCTGCGAGGTATTTGTCGTGTGCAGTCTCAATAATTTCGGCGATGCGCACAGTCTTCTCAACCTGTTCTTCGAGAAAAACTGGGTTCAAAGGACTGACATAGTTAGACATATAGCCGTAAGCATCAAGGCCCAGAGCCAGACGTTCATGAAGTACGGTCGCCTTTGAACCTAACGCAGTCCATTCCTCTTGTTCAGTTCTTGGCAATTTTGCTCCGAATCTGGTGGAACGCTCGATTTCGAACCGTTCGCCACAATTTGGTGCCTTGCATACGGCGGCGATCCATTTAAGCCGTGCGTCGAGTACGGATTTATCAAGATTAACAAAATCGAGTTCACACTGAGACAAGACCATATGCATGAGGTTTATTGAGACATCGGGTGCCAAATCGTTAATGGAACCTTGTATTAGACTTGGCGTGGTATCCTTTCCTTTCTTCCCATCGACATATTTTTGCTCAGCCTCATCACCATATAGTCCTTTGGGACCGGGCACATGGTCGCCGTAACACTTTGTCTTAGTGCAATCCCAACCACCGCCGTTCCTACTAGAACCACAACTAGTCTCGTATGTAACGCATCTGTCGCCAGGCGGTCCGCCATCCCCAAACTCACCAACTTTTCCAGGGTTTCCCACTTTGCCCTCTACTCCTCCAATAGCTAATGCAACTGGGGAAGGACCATTGACCCACCGTACTATGATCATTCCTGCGTCCTTTCCATCGCCGCCTGCGCCTCCACTTCCAGCTCGTCCTCCCTTTCCCCCTTGTCCTCCAGGACCAGGCCCAGAGCTTACAGTGCTGTCAGTTCCCTTTGGCCCGGTTTCTCCTTTAGCACCGTCACCCCCCTGCTGTCCCTTAGCTCCATTGCCTCCGTTTGATTTGAGACTGAGCTTACCAATCAGTTGGTGAGCCGAGATAGAAATGGTTCCCCCTGGCTTTCCATTGTCTCCAGATTTTCCATCTTGACCCTTGTTTCCCGGTGTCCCACCATCATCAGCACGAAATTGAATGGCGATTGCATTTTCGCCACTACAATCGAGAAGGCTTCCGGTGTGGGCAATAATCTGGCGAGCAATTAAAGTCACATTGCTCCCCGGAGCTATAATCTGACCCTCTATTGTAATTGTATCGGCCGCAACTATTGTATTTGCGTTAGGTCCGATTTGATTTTGAGTCAGCGTGAATTCTATTGCATGAAATACATTGCATTGCGGCTCAAACTCTTGCGAGTAAGTTTCCCACTGTCCAGAGTCAGATAGTGTCCGAAGGTTTGTGAGCTCAGGGATAGCTTGTACATGCTCCGCACTATTATCAGACGCTCCAATGAAACCAGAAGCCACCCGAGGAGCCCACACTCCAGCAGGTGCTACGCATGCTAGACCAAGTTTCCCAAGGCGCAATAAAAGATCTCTACGAGGAAGAATTGTTGCCATATGTAATTACACCTAATACAATTAGATTCGGATATTTGACTCCAGTTACAGCTTTTACTCGCATTGTGGATCAGGTTCCGGCCACCGTTCACATACGGTGTCTCCTGACGAAGATTCTGTACAACATTGCTCATACCACCGCACTCCCCAGTTGCATTGAAAGGTATTTGGTTGGCTACAACCAGTAAGCTCTTGGATGGTCGTCTTTGCGTCCATCTTTGAAAGAAAGAGAAGGCGGAGGGAGCCATCCCTTCCCTTAGAAGAGTAGAAGCAAGCACCAGTTTCTTTTGCTTTCGCCAAGACCCTAGAATGCAGGGAGTTGATTTCAGCTTTTGCAAAAGGCTTAGACTGAACCGCACAGCTGATTACTGGAAGGAAACTCAGGATAAGCAATGAAGAAAGTGCAATTGTAGAAATCCTGCCAAAAACAATGGCTGTAGGATCGGTCATGTTATAGGGCTCCTTCTATTGATTCGACTGACACAAGGAAGATTCCTGAAGTTGGGCATGTTTCTTTCCAAAAGCGAGGTCTCCGACTTTAGCACTTCTACTCATACTACGTGACCCATCTAAGATCATAGGTACGGATGGCCCTACCTTAATAGGGCCTACAGGATTATTGTATTTGCTATGCCTACCTTCTCCCTATACCCACGTACGTCATTCATGAGGTTCTCGAGGTCGTTGAGTCCGATCGAGGTGGCGCTGCGCCAGGTACCCGCCGGATCCTTGAACGATCGGAAGAAGGTCGTGGCGAGGACAGCCTTTTTCACTCATGTTCTACTAGATCGTCGCTTTGATATCTCCGCATCGAAGCGTGGTTGCCGGGAGTTTGGGTGAGTGGCCGGTCGCCATGGCCACTGAAGCCGGATAACTAGATCTTTCACTGGCCTTCGATTCTCAAGCCGCGGCCGTAGGGATTGGTAGGGCTATAGGAGCGATAGGGACTGCCTGCGCCATAGGAATTGTTGATGGAGTCTGGCGAAAACCGTGACCCATACCGGCCGTAGGGGTTACTGGTTGAATCAGGGTCGTACGGATTGGCGCTCAACTTGCCGCGATAATTGCCCTGCTGGTCATAGCTTCGTGGCGCGTCGGTCGCGAAGGGATTCTTTGCCGATTGCTTGCTGAACGCACTGCCGTAGGGGCTGAAGAGATTGTTGATTCCGTTCGGCGCAAAGGGACTCCCCGCCCCGAACGGATTGGCCGTCGAGTTCTGCTGATAAGGATTCGCGCTCAGTTCTCCAATGTCTTCCGCAGGGGAAGAAAGAGGGGCGAGGAGAAACAAGAGGAAAAGCAATGGCATCATAGCCCCCCGCACAACGATCGTTCTGGGATAGAGGCTACTCCCCCACAAGGCCACGTCGCAAGCTCGTCCTGCTTGCTAAGCTGTTCGAACGTTAAGATACAAAAGCTTGACCCGCTAACCGTCTTGTTCTCCAACTACGCTATAACGCCCCATCGATTCACAAATCGATACAGCCGATCATTCAGCGTGAAGCTACTATGCTCATCTGTCGGTACACGCGTGTAGTCGGGACCCGCTTGATCGACAAGAACTGAATGGGCATGGTCAGATTCTGGATAACTGGTCCAGCTGAGGAGTTGTCCGGAATCAATCACTCGATCTTCGTCTGTTTCTCCTGACATGCCAACCGGCCACAAGGCCATCATGCTCGATGGTGGCTCCCAATAGACAAGCGGGCGAATTTTGCTGAATCGTAAGAGATCCATGCCAGTTTCAACATAAGCCGGCGATCGAGACAAAACTTTATGGCTTTTGGCGAGGGATACCGATCGCTTGGAGCAAATGAATAATCTCATCATCGTTGGCATAGCCTCATAGCAAACAAACATCTTTTGCTTCGGATGCTCTGCCCACAACGCTGCAATAGCGTGGTGAAGTAACCAAAGATGACAAGTTGATTTCAGCTCATCAGCTTCTGTGGCAAGGCCGTCGTATGCATAGGCATAACAGCGCCCAACGAGCTTCGGATCAGCCAGGTTTGTATCCGCCAAATCCAACGCGTTAAGCCTAAGCTCTGCGACCTCAGCCAAATCAATTTTTAGGATCGGAAACATGGCCAATTTTAAGCCTCGGTCCGTTATGTAATAACGTGCTCAACGGCGGATGGAATAAGTTCGATTTTATTCACCATCCAACTATTCCTCTTCAAACCCCTGGCTCGTGAACTTCAGCGTGCGACTATTTTCGGTGACGGTGCGTACGACGTTTTCGGGCGTCCCGTTTGGAATCTTGGCCTCGATTTCTAGCGTGACCGTTACATCGGAGCCCATTAACCCAACCAAATGAGAAATCACCTCATCGGCAATACGTCCTGCATCCCGTCCCACGCGCGTAGGGTCGAGTGCGACACTCCCGTGAAATCGTTTTGGGGCTGGTGCCGCCTTAGGAGTTGCATTGCCTCCCTTTCTAGGTACATCCGCTCCACCTGATATCGCAGGCGTTGTTGGAGTTCCTGCTTTGCCTGCCTTTTCAGCAGCAGCCTGGACCTCCGCCTGTTGCTGCTGGACAGCCACTTCAGGTCGTACGAGTAAGCCCGTGTCACCACTCGCGATATGCACCTGTTGTCCGCAGCGTAACCCGCGATAGCGGGTTCCTGGCTCGTCATAGCCATCCGCATAAGCGAATGTCTCAGTATCCCACGACAACAGGGCTAGGCCGTTAGCGGCCGCGTCCTGTAATATATGTGTGTCAGCCAACCGTGGAAGATAGAGATAGCGGGCAAAATCTTCGCAGAGCTGCTTGATCGTCACATGATTCCCACGCCACAAGGGGATACGATCCAGCTCCATCCTCAGTCGCGTGCCGGCAAGCGCTGTCACCAGAAGTTCATCGTTGCGAAGCTTCTTACTTACACGCAACGCCAGTGCGTCTTGCCCTGAGAGCCGGAAGCTCTGCCACTCAATTGAAGCTTGAGGGGAACTCTGGACTGGGACCAACAACCACTGATACGCCTCAGGTATCCGAGCCGTTACCGCACCATCGGCAGATTTGTGTTGGGTCTCGGCCTGCTTCACCTGGTGAGGGTCAAGATTGAGCGCCTCTTTCTCAGCAAGTATTGCATCCCAAGCCAGATAGCGACACACGGCTTCCTCCAAATCTTGGAGCCGAGCCTGGTCCACAGCGAGAAATACAAGCGTGTTGCGGAAGAGACGTGGGGTATTACCGCGTGTTTCTAAAATTGCTTTTGCTGCGACTTCTGCCGAATTCCCTGGCTGTTTACTGTAGGAATGATCGGTCCCCAGCACGACGAGCCGTGCATCCAGATCATCAGGCACATCCTGCCCTGATTGGGGCAGTGGATGTACACGTGCAAAGTCGCCGGTCTTACGGAGATCAACGCGAAGCCGTTTGTCCAGCTCCTGCGTCACCGCATCGACATTACGCTTGAGTTGCTCGGCACGATCCTCCGCCAGCTTCGTAACCGTGGGCTGTGTGGAGTACCAATAGCGTGAGCCATCCTGATAGAGATAGGTCGCCGCACTACTTAAGCGACGCAACGCATCGCCGAAAATATTCGGGGACTCTCCCGGCATCACACAGCCTAGTTTCACCCGGCGATCTTCGATACCACGATTCGCTGCAGTGGCTGTTGGTGCCGAACCCAGGTAGATCGTGCGCGCCACACGGCGGCAGGCAGCGTACTTCCCAAGGTTTGGCACTTCGCCATCGAGCCGAAGGGGCAGCGCACTAGGCCCATCCACATCTTTCCCAATCACCGGCACCCAATTGTCCGACAGATAACGCGTCAACTCGAACTGCACGCGCGGGTCGTCGATCGGAATGTTCGAGGGCAGAATCAGAGGATTGCGGTCACCCTTTTCCCACAGGCAGTGGATCACAGAGGCCATCAGACGCAACACGCCACGCGTGCGCTGAAACTTCACCAGTGTGGACCAGTCGGTATAGAGCCGATCAAAAATCTCCGGATGTATCGGGTATGCCCCCTTGAGGCGTTTCTCGTAGTCAGAATCACGGCACTCGGGCGGAAACTCTGCTGATTGGGTGGCATAGAGGTCGAAGAAAGCCTTCGCAACCGTATCGCGGGCCACATACTGACTCTTTTCAATGAGTGGCTCGAACAACCGCCGTCGAACAATTTCGAATCCTTCTTCAGCGCTCGCAGGCCGCCAAGAAGACTCCACTCGCCCAACCACATTGCGGAGTCTATCCAAAGCCTCACGCCCACGCTGGCCGCCCACCTCAACATCATCGGCCTGAGTATGGGGAGAACCAGACGTATCGGAAGCAGGTAGACTGATCACCAGCAGGCAGTTCTTCGCCAGCTTTGCCGACTCGGTGAGGACCTGGGCAAACGTGAATTGCGTCTCAAACCCGCCCGCAGGCAAATCACTCTGGTCATGGAGCTGACGTGCATAGGCAACCCACTCATCGATGAGAATGAGGCAAGGACCGTATTCGATGAAGAGTTCTCGCAACGCGTCGCCAGGGCTGGTAGCTCGCTCATCGTCGGCTTGGATACGGGTGAACGCCTTCTTAGCCTCTTTTACACCGCCAGCTGCATAGCCAAGTTGCCATGCGAGTTCACCCCATAGCGTTCGGACCACTGTGCCGTCCGATTTCACGACCGGATTTCCCGGAGAGATCCGATTCCCGACCAGCACCACGCGCTTCACACCTGGTAACTTCGACACCCCGGCCTCTTTGAGTACAGTATCGACGCCGAGCAACTCACTGGGTGCAGTCCCGGAAACGAGATGATAGAGCGCCAGCATCGAGTGCGTCTTACCACCGCCGAAGTTGGTCTGAAGCTGCACTACCGGATCTCCGCCCGTACCGGCAAGACGCCGTACGGCGCCGACAAGCATTTTCCTCAAGCTATCCGTCAGGTACGTGCGGCGGAAGAATTCGACCGGCTTTCGATACTCGTCTGACCCTTCACCGATGTGGACTTGCCAGAGATCGGCGGCGAACTCGGCCTGCTGATAACGTCCACTCGCCACGTCCTTGTGCGGGCTCACGACTTCACGCCAGGGCGTCAGACCGCTGCTGGCTTGGCTTTCTATGGCAGTCCCGACACTTTTTCGCTTCTCGGTACGCACCTGCTCGTCGAACCGCACGCGCAGGAGTTCCATTTTCATCTTTTCAACATCGTCAGCCTGTGATGCAGAAACTGCGGTAAGTAACCGAGACACAGAATCGAGGGCACGATACGCGTCGTCACCTGAGAACGGGTTCTGATGCGCCCACTTGTTGCGGACATCACGCAATTCGCTCACGATCGAACGTTCAGCCTGGCCAAGCGTCTTACGGAAAACGATCTGCCATTGATTCCACATCACACCCAAGAGTGCGGCCACGTCCCAGCGAGGCTCCGTCTCCGTACCAAACATATTCGATTGAGTTTCGCGTACCGATGCCTTGACCTGATCGAACCACAACTGCGCGTGCTGTGACTTCATCTCTCGCTCAACAAACGGCCGAAGCCCTTCCTTGAGCAGGTCCAGCGCTTTCCCAACGCGCTCGTGGTTCGTAATTGCCATGACTTACTCCTGTCCGTACATAGTGGTCTGTGACTCTCTGACCGTACCGTCTATGGGTTCGTTCTCTCGTGCCAGACGCATAATCTCAGGCCAGCTTTGGACGAGCCCGTTATAGGAGAGTGCCTCGGTTGCGCGTTTCTTGCGTTCACACAGGGTATAAAGGCGATAGCACAGTTCGCGAGCAACTTCGGCTTTAGCTCCGAGCTTCGATATGATTTCCGCTGCCGCGCCTTCACCGCTGGCTTCAAGTACGCGAATCAGGTGGTGCACAGTCTCCCAGCTGGTCAGTCGTTTATCCGTCGTTGGGTCCCAGTCGTCGGGCAACTCGCCGGGCTTGAGCAGACGCACTTTCCCACTCTTCGACGCCAAAATACCCGCCTCTACTAGCCCTGACACGCTGGTGTTCTTGCTCTTGGAGAGCTGCTCTGCCGTTCCGTACTCACCAACCTCAAAGCCAATTTGCTCAAACCACGTAATCGCCCAGCGGCTATCAGCGTCGAAGTCACCCTCCTGCTTGGCGAGTGACTCGTCGAGAGTCTGGTTGATGAGCGCCAACGCCTCGCGCACCGAAAGCGGCTTGCCCTCGGCATCGAGCACCTTGGCGTAGCGGGTATAGACCGCCATGCCCGGTCCGATGGCCGCTTGTGCTAGGTCCACTGGGGCAATGTTGGTTTCTTGCAAGTGTGTGAGCGCGACGGGCAACTCGGCCTTGAGCGCGGTGACGAACTCGCGGCGTGTGGCAGTTGGCGCATCGGTCGCGCTTGGGCGGCAGACGAGAATTATGCTGGAGGCAAGGGCGTTGGTGCCAGCACCAACCATACGGTTTCCCATCTCGGTCCGCATCGGCCAAGTACCGGTGATGGCCAAGCCGGCGCGGATTACCGCGTCAAGAAAAGTATCCCAGCCAGTACTCGCGGCGCCGTCGACGCCGTCGTTCTCGGCCTGCTTGAAAGCGTAGTAGATGGTAACCGGAAATGCCGGGTGCGACTGCTCGGTGAGGCGATGCATCGCCTGCGTCATGCCGCCAAGAAAGAATGCCTCTGCCTTCTCCTTGCTGCCGTGGCGGTAGGAAATGGCCACTAACTCTTCGGCCTTGGGTACAGCCAGCGTGGCGAAGAGATCGGGGAATGCAGGTTTCAGCGAGCGGCGTAGCCAGACGTAGAAGAAGTCCGAGAGATCCGCGTAACCAATGTTGTCGTAGTACGGTGGGTCAGTCGAGACGACGGCGCCCGCACTCAAATTCTGTGACTGCGCATCCGCCAGCTCGACGTGGCCACCAAGCTTCGCCGGAAGTTGATCGATAACTCGCATCATGTTCTTCAGCGAGACGAGCGGATCTCCTGCCATTCCGCCAAAGGCATTGGCTTCCGAGTAATCCCACACCATCGGTAGAGCCTGACGACCAAATGTTGCGATCGACTGATCCATGGTTGTTTTCCACCGACACAAGGACGATTGTGCGTCGGACATCTTGCTGACCGCCATTCCTAGATACACGCCCACTGCATCGGCATAGGCGGTGGCACCAGTGCCGGCGGCGGCGAGAGACTTGCCGTCGTTGGATAGGCCAGCGGTCAGCGCCTCGCGCAATACCTGCTTGCGCGCCTCCTGTACCAGGTCGGAGAAGGTAGTCAGTGCTACCAGTTGACGGGGGGTGAAGAGATCCATAGGCCGGAGCAATCCAAAGTTTCTGCACCATACGTCACGCGGGTTCGGTGCCAATTCAACGTCGAGACCTGCGGAATCTATGGACTGAATCTCTGATGGTACACGGCTAGCCTCTGCAGGCAGGTACAGGCGACCATTTTCACTCTCGGCGACAACGGCCGTTTGGACAGATGCCAGGCCATGCTCCATAGCCTGCTGTGCTACGTAGTTTCTGGTTGTGACGGTGCCGCAAAACGCGCACTCAAAGATGCCAGACATCCCGCGTTTGTAACCTTTCTTTGGATCGCTTCTATCAGTAGGTGGTGTACTCTGCAGCCCAAATCTTACGCACTTACCATCTACGATGGGATTGAGGTATATTTCCCTTCCCACCTTCGAGGACAAAACAAATGATGAAAGAAGAGGCATATTGCGAGCACACCCAGGGTTTGGGCAACGCACCATGCGCGTCCAGAGCCAGGCAACCACGGTGAGTTTCCTGCCAACGAGTGGCTTTAGGTCGTTCCGTTCTTTGGCCAGCTCGGCCGTGATCCCGACCTTCGGGTAGAGGTGGCCAATGCGCCTCTCCGCCTCGTCACTCATCCATTTGCCGTAATAGCGCACGTCTTCAGCAAGACCCGTCGCCCCCTTCCAGGAACCGGACTGGGCACCAATTTTCTTTCGTGATTCGGGATTCACCGGCGGTTTGCCAGCGAACTTGGGTGGGATTTCGATCATCGCCTTGTTGATGAGCACCGCTACCGGATTCAGGTCGCTGGCGTAGGCCTCGAGCCCGAGTCTTTGCGCCTCCAGAGGCAACGCCCCACCGCCAGCGAATGGGTCGTGGAAGGCGGGCAGCTTGTTGCGATTGAACAATTCCTTGGCGCGTGGGTGGTCAGCGTTCTCGGCGCAGGCTCGCCTCCAGCTGTTCCAGATCTCGTCCCGTGCTGCCTGGAGAACTGTTTCGTTGGTGGTGTTCTCCCACAGCACCAGTTCTTCGATGATCCGGAACAGCCGCTGTCGCTCCTGATCGGCGAGAATCTCGTCCAGGGTTGGCTCAGGGCCAGGCTCGGGAACTGCCACACCAGAGCCCTTAGCCTTATCGGCCAAAGCCCGAGCTTCCTCCCACACCTTCCTGCGAGCCTTGAGAAGAGACTCACCTTTCCTACGCAGCTTGGAGTCACCACGAAGTACGTCCAAATATGCAGATGGGTCGTCTACCATCTGCGCAAAGATCACCGCCCGAGCCGCTGCCAACGGTCGCCGTGCCCACCAGAGATGCAGTGTGCTCGGATGCCCGTGACGGATCGACTTCTCCCGCGCCGAGGCCTTGTTAATCGCCTCCAGCGGCAGAGCTACTTCGATGAGCTTCTTACGCATCTCTAGTCCGTATTTCCTGTCCGTGCCTTCGATACGTCAGCAACCAACGTGATGACATTCTCAAGAACCCACGCACATCGAGCCAGCCTCAGTGCCGCCAGAACCGACGCAAATACCGTCAAATACTGCACCGCATTCACTGGATGACTGTCTCGATCTAGTATCAGTCCGAAGAGTGCCACAACAGTGGCGAATCCAAGTGTTCGAATGGTTGCCGTAAACACTTTCCACAATGTTGGATAGTGCTTGCTCTCCCTTACCACTGTGAGACGCTCATCGGTTGAAAATCCCACCATAATGGAAACAGCCGTTATGGCAAATCCCAGTAGCGAGCCAAAGATTGAGGCAAGAGCTCCATATACCGCACCGCGATTTCCTTTTAGCGTATCTTCTAAGATAGCTCCACCACCGTACAGACTTGCCCCGACAAAAAAACTAGCCCCGCATAATAAGGCTAGACTGAGCTCAACATTAAGGAAATGTGTACGCCACCATTTGGGTAGGAGGGTCACAGCTGAACTCCTGCAGCCGCAGTGAGTTCTGCGCGTAACTCGGTGTAGGATTCTTCAATAGCCGCATATGCGGACTCACTGTCCAGCGCTCTCGTCCGCTTATCCTCAAGCACGATTCGCTTTCTGGAGATAAGCTGATCCTTGAGGATATCCACTTCGTCTACTCGATCTATCTGGCTGTCGAGCCCCTTCACAATAAAACGGGAGGCTTCCTCTCTCAAGTCGCGGCGTCGACCAAGCCATCTTGCCGTTTGCAGCAATCCTTCGCTCAAGACTCCTCTGGAGTGAGCTTGTGGCCGTAAGATAATCTCTAGCTCTTCTGCTTGTCCGGCCCTTGCCGCTGCCTTGAATGCCCTACCGAGATCTTCGTCTGCCTCTGCGATGACGTTTGCGTAGGATGCATGAATTTTCAGATGAAATAACCTTAAATCTCCAAGACGATCCAGCTGCTCAGTCACATCTTGGCGAAGAAGCGGCTCGAATCTAACAGGTGGACACACGCCATCAGCCCTGATGGCGAAGTACCGTTCTAATCGGGAGAGACGTGGCCCATAGAAGTTGAATTCGGCGCCCACGATCTGATTCGGGAAAAAGACGACATGAACTTGCTCTACGAGCCCAGCTGCCTGAGGGATACCTAGAGGTTCAATGGCCCCTCGTCGTTCCACCTGTGGGAGCCCGGACCGACGAACATTGCCGACTCTTAATCGACCATGAGATGACGCTGCGTCAATCCAACAACAGATTATATTCCCGTCTCCGCTATCCCAGTATCTACCGTTCTCTGTAAACGCTAGCCCATCGAGATGGACCAGCGTAGAGGCCGGATTAAATGCCACAGGCCCACCAGCAGCGTCCTGGCCCGCATCCACCCTATAGAAGTAAATCTTTCGTTCAACTTGAGGTCTCGGCGTTGCACGTCGTCTGGGCATTTAGTCCTCGATCCTAATGGAGTACTGCTTTTCTGCCATTCACAACTTCGCTATCAGGATTTGTCTTCGAGCCAATATGGACCACTCTGCATTGGTTTCAATTACCATGACGGCGATCAGCGTGGTTTCTCGGCTCGCTTAATTAACTCGGCCATTTCATAGTTCACGCTGGTCACACCAAAGTCCGGTTCGCGCTGAAAGGGTTGGCGCAGGTAGTGAACCCGGTGGGAACTCCCTTCTAGAAATTCGACGATGGCTAGGATGAAGTCGTCGGGTTTATTCAATGAGTACAGAATTTCGTTCTTGGTTACAGTGATGGTGTCCGCCCCCGAGACTCGACCCTTGACCTCAATGAACCGCAGCTTCCCAGTGCCAGGTACTCGACTCTCGATGTCGTAGCCTAGCTTGTCGAACTCGCGGTCGGTTGGTTCATAGCCAAGCCTGCGCTCAATTTCCATGATGATCTCGCGTGCTCGCGCGGCGGCAGCCTGGGTATCAACCGGAGATTTAGAAGTTACCGCTGAAAGACCTGCCATCTTGGCGACTAGCCCCATCGGCACGACGACGACTCCTCCAAGCACCACCGGAGGAAGAGCGGACACTTTGCCTTCCAGTTCGAGTTGTTCCATCCGCTTCTGGAGGCGACCTTGGAGCTCATCGGCTCGACGCCGGGCTTCTTGCGAATTTAGTCGGGCGTTGAGTTTGCCCGCCTGCTCCTGGACCTTCAACTGCTCAGCACGATGATCCCAGTAACTAATCTCCTTTGTGAGACGTTCTTTCACCGCTGCACGTGTCTTATCTGTCCACTCCACACGACGTGAGCGGACTTCCTGTAAGTGTTCTGGCACCACGTTGGCAATAGCGTATCCCTGAGCCTTCTGCTCCAGTTCGCGTGTGATCCAGGCACACTCATGACGGGCCAGGATCGTTGCGACGTCAGGCTCGGCTGCGGCCAGGGGTCTGTAGTCCAAGTAAGGGGCATAGCCCAGGTGGCGGGCATTGCCCGCCGCATCGAGTTCCACATACAGCATGCGCTTGGAGATGATCCGTCGCTCGCCCGTGCGGGTGCTGCTAGCGTCTTGAATCGCATGATCGAGATAGAAGAGCACACGTGGCTCATCGCTGGAGTCGCGTTCGTCCACCAGTACAGACCCACGGCGTAGAAGATCTCGATGGCGTTCAAATGTGAGATCGATGGCAGCATCTAGTAATGGGTGGCCTGGGCAGACAAAGGCTGCGAGGGACTGGCCTTGTGGGGCGATGAGTGTCTTTTCAAACACAATGCGTTCGTATCGTGGCAGGACGGGCTCGCCGATCCCGATTAGGCGGTCGCGGTTGCGTACCGGGGCTGGAACATGCGTGACTTCATACCGCCGTGGCTCTCGCTGCTTCGCTGCCCCACCCAATCGTTGGAATGCTTCGAGAAAGAACGATTCGATATAGTGTGGCTGCAACCTTCGCGCTTCGGCCCGTTCCATATCCTCGCGCACACGCTGCACGCGGCTCGCATCCATGGCGTCGTGGGCGAGCGCCCGCTCCTCCAGCAGATCTTGGAGTTGAGCCTTATCGAATGCATTCGCCACCACTCTCGTCAGCCGGGCCTGGACCTCCGGACGCTCACCGTACCGGATTGCCTCAATGAGGAGATCGCGCAGTGGTTTGCCCTCGAACTGCATCTTGCCCAGCACATCGAACACTTGGCCGCCGAGTGCTTTCCGTGCCTCGTCGAGCTTTTTCAACAATGTCATATAGACATCGCCTTCCCGCGTTTCCTCCGCCACGAGATTCCAGAGATGACAGACCTCGGTTTGGCCGATTCGGTGGATACGCCCGAACCGCTGTTCGAGACGGTTGGGATTCCAGGGCAGGTCGTAGTTGACCATGAGATGGGCCCGCTGAAGATTAATACCTTCGCCTGCCGCATCGGTAGCGAGGAGTACCTGCACCTCAGGGTCATGCTTAAAGGCTTCTTGCGCCTTCATACGTTCCTCACGTCCCATGCCACCGTGAATCATGACGATGGCTTCTCGACGACCGAGCAGCGTGGAAATGCGGCTCTCCAAGTAGTTCAATGTGTCGCGGTGTTCAGTGAAGAGGACGAGTTTCTGCCGCGGCGATGGTGTGGGTTGAGGCACGCCACTCGTTCCATAAGAAGACATCTCTTCCGCTGCATGGTCGGCGGTTGCTGGTGGTGTGAAGATGACCCCAAGCAGTTTGGCCAGTTCACGCCATTTCCGATCCTCTCCGCTTCGACGGACCCCAAGGGCCAACGCCTCCAAGCGCTGGAGCGTGAGGATCTCCACCTTCAGCTCCGCAATACTACGGGCGGCTGTAGCTTGGTCGAGAATCTCTTCCTCAGCAGCTGCGACCTCGTTGTCGGGTGCTTCTTCCAGATCTTCTACATCTTCTTCATCAAGCGAAGGTCCATTACCCACAGTGGCCGTTGCAGCGGCTCCCCGATGGAGCAATTCCATCTCACGCAAGCGTTTCTCTAACCGCTCACGGCGGCGGCGTAAGGATTGGTAGATGGCTTCTGGAGACGAAGCAAGTCGTCGCTGGAGAATGGTCAACGCGAATCCCACGGTGCCGGCGCGCTTGTCATTCTCCAATGCTGCCGCTCGGTCGAACTCCTCGCGGACGTAGTTGGTGACTTCCTTATAGAGCTGCGCTTCGCCGTCGGAGAGTTTGTAGGGAACGGTATATGCGATCCGCTCAGGGAATAGCGGCGTCGAGTCGAACTTGAGCAAGCTTTCTTTCACCATGCGACGCATGAGATCCGTCACATCCACAGCATGGACGCCGTCGCGGAAGCGCCCCTCGAAACGGTCACCGTCCAACAAGGCCATGAACAGCTGGAAGTCCTCTTCCTTGCCGTTGTGCGGCGTGGCCGTCATCAAGAGAAAATGGCGCGTGAGAGTGGAGAGTAATTGCCCAAGTTTGTAGCGCTTGGTGTACTTGATCTCGCCGCCAAAGACAGTGGCGGACATCTTATGCGCTTCGTCGCACACGATGAGGTCCCAATGGCAGTCGGGAGCCGCGAGCTTCGCCTGCACATCCTCGTTGCGGGACAGCTTATCGAGACGGGCGATGACCAGGTTTGTTTCGAGGAACCAGTTACCCGTGCGCGCAGCTTCAAGCTTGTCATTCGTCAGAATTTCAAAAGGAAGATGGAACCGGCGGTAGAGCTCGTCCTGCCATTGCTCGGCCAGACTCCCCGGACAGACCACCAAACAGCGATGCAGATCGCCCCGCGCGATCATCTCTTTCATCAAGAGTCCCGCCATAATCGTTTTGCCTGCACCAGGATCATCAGCCAACAAGAAACGGAGCGGTTGACGTGGAAGCATGGACTCGTAGACCGCAGTGATCTGGTGTGGCAAAGGATCGACGAGCGACGTGTGGACGGCCAGAACCGGATCGAAGAGATGGGCAAGGCGTATGCGGTGTGCTTCCGACACGAGGCGAAAGAGACTGCCATCACCGTCGAAACTCCAGGGGCGGCCCTGCTCGACTACTTCAAGACGTGGCTCATCATGTCGATACAGAAGAACGTTTGCCACACGACCGGCCGGGTCTTTGTAGGTGAGTTCGAGTGCCTCAGAACCAAACCATTGCACGCTCACGACAGTAACTAATGAGTCAGGGAGGATGCCGCGGAGAGCGGCGTTGGGTTGGAGATCTTCGAGCTTGGCCATCGCGCTTTTCAGAAGAGAAACTGACGTAGCTTTTGCGCACGAAGCTTACAGCTTTTCCCTTCAGAAATCACTCGACTTAAGGGGGACCTTGGCCGGAAACAAGCAAGAAGCAGGATTGATCATCCAGCTTTTACACAAATCCGTTACCCCCATTCAGCCTAGGGCCAAAATATTCTTAGCTCTCTCGTCAATGTCGAGTCCCTTCGGCTATTTCGTTCTAAATCCTCCTCGAATACGTCCTGGCACTCATGACTATCCCAGCCATGGATACTGGCAGTAGCCAGATAACTCATGCATGCGCCACGACGTTCAGCTGCTCGGTACCCGCGACCAACTCAGCAAAGGAATGTGGGTTACGTTCCTCATGAAGACCGGTCGCGTTCCGGCGAACGAGTGTTCGAAACGTCCCGCGACCGCTCACTCAAGAAACGAACCAGGTCTGCCGCCAGTTGCCGATCCTCCCCACGATCTGACCGGGCTAAGGTCCGCATCACTTGCTCATAATTCTGCATAACTTCCTGGGCTCGCCCTTGTCGGCGCGTGGTGCGCTTCAGCCGATCCAGCGTCTCCCCTTTTTGGCTCGGTTCAGGCAGATGCCGCACCGTCCAGCGTTCTTGGGTCGTGCGATGAATGCGACTGGTCGTGGTGGCCTCAATCCCATGCTCTCGTAACGCCTCCGCAAACCCTTCGCGCCAGCGCTGCAGATCCGGCTTCCTCGGATTCAAGCGGACCCCATCGAGGCCAGCAGCTTTCACCGTGAGGTGAACATGCGGGTGCTGAGAGGGATGAGGATCTGGATCGGTCTCGAACGTATGGAGCACCATGGCGTACTGAAACCCCGAGAACTCACGCTTGGCGAAGTCACGGGCCGCCCGTTGGACGGATAGTGGATCGGTGCGTGTCGGCATGGAGAGGACGAGATGAAAGGCATCGCGCATGGTTGAGTCCTGGGCGATCGGCATGCCGCCATCCCGCCATTCGGTCTTCAGATCGGCCACTGCCTCTTTCCCCTTGATCACCTGGCCATCTTGATCTTCGAGCTCGAGGAGCCCATCGCGCGAAATGTAGGTGAGGTTATTCGAGATGCCTTTCATCCCTTTCGGCGCCCTGACGAGTTTCACCATGACTTGCGGTGCGCGGCGGACCATCGCCTGCAGTGTCTGCCGTACATAGGTCGTCCGAGCCTGTGGCGTACTGAGCCGTCCGCTGGGACTCACAGGCTTGGCGGCACCAAGCGGAGTGCGCTTGCTGCGACGCGGTCGTGGTAGGGTTTCCGTTGATACATTAAAGAGCCGACTCCCCCACTCGTCCAATCGCGCATCCAAACTGACGCGTCCGGTACTCATCGAAGCTGCCAGCGCTCCACCGTCCCGCGCAAGAGACCCGAGACCTTGTCGGTATGGGCGCGGATCACGCGGGAGAGCTCGGTGATGACCTCCACCCGGAATGCATTCCGATTTTGAGGCGAGGTGTTCAACACTTTCGCAATCTGGTTTAGGTTCCTGCCCAGGGCAAGGAGTTGCTGGTTCGAGCGGGTCAATCGTTCCAGCTCCGGCTGTCCGACATGCGGTTGCCCGGTTAGCTTGGTGCGGATCATCGCCACGACCCATTGCGTCGGTCGATAGCCTTCTTGGGCAGCCAGAGCATTGAGTCCGGCCAGCTCCGAGGCTGTTAGGTGGAGCTTCATCCGCTGGGCTGCTTTTTCCCTTCGATTCTTGAGCACCCTGCGAGGCATGGCCGACTGGGCGGAGGCACCGCTGATCGCACGCCCCAGAATCTGGCGCAGGGCCACACTGGGCGTGACCTGCTGAGCCTGACACCAAGCGAGCCAGGGCGCTTTCAGATCACCGAGGTCGGCACTGATGGTGGTGGTGCGCAACTTCGCCATGATTATTCGGGTCAGTTAGGACCAGTAAGCGGACCTGATTCCTACGCGCGGGCAGTGTAAACCAACTGTGTATGTAATACAATAAGGGCGCAGAGCCATATCCTGCAACCTCCTAAAATTTGTCTTACACCATCCCTCTGCCGACCCCCTCCAAAGCCACAGATCAACGGTTCAGACTGCCTACTAGACCCCACAAACGGGATCGGATCGGCCGGTCGATGGAGCCTCCGGCCAGCTCGGTATCCCTGAATCGCCGGTCGGCTGGTTCGGTTTCCAGCAAGCCAGGGTCTCCATTTCATGGGGATGAACTTCTTGTTATCCTGGGACAGAGGGCACACCCTGTGTGTTTCCTTCTCGTGTTGAGTAGCCCCCCATGCGCCTGCCCTGGACAACCAGTCTTCGAAGCCTTCTGGTCATCGGCTTGATGAGCGGGCTTGTGGGCTGTGGCAGTTTGGGCAACTGCTTCAATAGTGGCTTTGCTCCCGTCGCCTGTGGCGGCGGGTATGGCGAGCGCGACGTGTCTTCCCTTCCGCCGCCCACGGCCACCTCGGCGGAAGGTCGCTGGATGGGCTCGACTTCCACTGGTCGCACCGTCGCTGGACAAGTCCTGGAGGACGGCTCGTATTGGCTGTTCTATTCGCCAAGAGGCCATCCCCACATCCTGGCTGACCTGGTTCACGGAACGGGCACGTCACACTCCGGCTCCTTCGGGTCCTCGAATACGAGAGATTTTAAGTTAGAGGGCGCTGGCATTCGCGCGGCGACGATGCGGGGCAGCTATGTCCCGAAGAAGCGCTTTCAGGGAACGATCGCGTACTTGAATGGCAAGGAAGAGAGCTTTACGAGTACGTATGATGCGAATTCTGCGACCCTGTCGAATCTGAGTCAGGTGGCGGGAACCTATACCAGTGTCCGTACCGGCAATCATTCAATCACCGTGACCGTGGATGCAACCGGTAGGCTTTCCGGTCGTTCAACAGCTGGCTGCACCGTTGCTGGAACCTTGTCTCCTCCTGCCAAGGGCAATGTCTTTCATACCTCGGTGACATTCGGAGGTGACGCCTGTCGTCATGGAACCGAGACGCTCACGGGGGTAACCTTTTACGACGCCGCAACCAACCGGCTCTACAGTGCCGCCCTCAACAACGCCAGGACCACCAGCTTTCTCTTTCTCGGTACGAAGCAGTAAGCCTCACCCGTTCAAGGTGCCGTCAGAGTATCCTGATTTTGACGGAAGCATGGTCGAAAGACCTCATGCTCCGTGAACAGATCGACGAGATCATGGGGACAGGATCTCTCGAACCGCGGTCGAGGCAAAGATTCCCTGATCCTTCAGGTCAGCAAACCAGCTCTCGGCAAACGCCTTCAACTCCTGTTTGAGCGAGGGCACGACGTGCGTACGTCTGCCCGCCTCGTCATACCGATACACTTCTTGCGAAAGTCCCAGGTAGTCGTTCCGGAAGGACACCGGTTCCGCTGCTGCGCCATCGGGTGCATTGTGAAACAGAAATACCATGTCGGGATCTCGCATGAGGTCGCCGTTCTGTTCGCCATACTGACACAGCGACACTAATCGGTGGCCGTCTTCAGTGGCTCCAATCTCTTCAATCGACAGTGGCATGAAGCCGGGGACCGTGATGCGGACGGCCTGGACACCGCCAAGCAGTTGATCGAGATGTCTTGCAAATTCCTTATAGTGTTTCATCATCATGTTTCCTTTCTTCGGATGAAGGAAGCCCCCGACCCGAGGGCCGGAGGCTTCCACAGGGCGGTCAGCGATCCGACCGCTCCGCGATCCAGCGTGTCGCCTGTTGGGCGACGACGATCAACGCGTCGAGGTCTGCGACTCCGAAGGAGTCGGAATTCTTCCAAACTCCATCCCGATCCTTGTACGAGCGGGCGACGGTGACGTTGTAGAACGGACCGTTCAGGCCCTCGTTCTTCCAGATGCTCGCCTTGATGCTGCTGCAGCGAAGCGTGGTGACCGGCTTGGGTTTCTTGTCTTGAGGTGCCATGGTGTTGTCTCCTTGAGTTAGAGTTGATGTGTTGGCCTCTCACCAGGCGTGGAGGCCACACAGCGACGACAAAGGAGACAGAGAGGCCGCCGCCACCTGGCGGGCCGGCGGGCGCGATGCGGAGGAATGCCCGTGGAAGAAGACGCGGCTTCCAGCGGCGCGCGGGCATGATCGACGCAGCCCGACGGTGAAAAGCCAGGGCGGTGGCCGGATGCGCACAGGCACCGGATCTGAAACCACAAGCCGGCTCCCGCTCACCAACAAGCACGGCCTGGCAGAGCAGATTCAAGGAACGCGGCGAGAAAGTCCTGTTCACATAGACCGAAGAGACCACGCCCGTTCGCCAAGGTGAAAGAGGGTCAATGAGTTGGCTTCGATGCGGTCTTGAGCTTGACGCGGTTGTCGGCCATTCAGGCGCCTACGCATATATCACGGGAGTCGCTGAACGCAGTGGAAGACCGAACGGCTCTCGCGAGGTTGCCGGGGAAGCACCACCATAGTTGTAGTGAAAAAAGGGATGAAAATCAGAGACGAGTGGCGTAAGGGCGAAGCGCCGCCACGAAATGTGTCAAGGACTGGCGTTCAAGCGTTTCGAGGTACTCAGCCGTGGTCTTGGGAGGATGTTTTAGCCTCGCCCGATGTGTTCTGACAACGGCGCAGACGATGGTGGGTGCTAGATTGAAAAGGTGCAGCAGAAACTCATCGGGGTGTTGGGGCGTGATGCCGTATTTCTGGAGAGCCTTGTCGGGAAAGTCCGTGAGATTGTAGGTGACAATCACGTCAGCTCTCCCGCGAATGGCAGCTGCCAGGACATGCCGATCATTTGGGTCGGGCAGTGTGAGGGAGGGAATCAACTCCTCAAAATCCTCAACGAGGCAGTCGCGAACATGCATATCCATGAGGTCTCTCGTGCGCCGGAGCTGCGCAACGGTGAGATCCGATCGATGGTCAAGCACCGCCTGTATCCACTCGTCATGAATCTGTGCAGACCATTTGGCGCAAAACAGATCCGTCAGCGCCAGTTCGAGGAGTAGATCGCGGAGAGGAGCGGGATACAGGACACAAGCATCGTAGAGCGCGGTGAAGGTGGTCACACTCAATAGCCCATCTTCAGCGCTTGCGCGTCGTGGGTCAGTTGATCGAGGGTCGCACGGCGGTCCGCGTCGATCTGGTGTTTGTAGCGCATGAGATCGGCAAAGAGAATGCGCCGGTGAGTCCCAACTTTGCGGTAGGGTATTTTCTGCTCGTCTAACAGATTCACGAGGAACGGACGGGACACATTCAGCACATCGGCAGCCTCTTGCGTCGTGAGTTCGGCATGGATCGGAATCAGTGTGACGGCATTGCCTGCAGACATTTCGTCAAGGATGGTGAAGAGGAGTTGCACCGCCGAAGGAGGCAACAACAGACGTTCAGGGGTTTTCCGCTTCTGAATAATCTGAACGTGGAGATCCATGGACTGGTTTTGATGCGAGGCCAAGGCATGGAGCGCTTTCTTCGCAAGCGCGGCGTCCTCAGCGGTCGGCACAATCGGTTCTCTCGTCAATGTGGTCATAATTCCCTCCTCTCTTCTCCGAAGGCAGTATAGCAGCCAATCGCAATAAGCGCAATAAACGAAACAACTGAAATACATGCGGAGTTCGGTGGGCGTGCAGGATAAAGCGGACGGGTTGGGCTTTGCCGACAGCACACCGCGGCGCTGGGGGCTCCTCGCCCCCGCGATAGTGCCCCTCCTCTCTGATCCTCGATCACCTCGAAAAGCCGAGCCGACCATGGGCGGACGCGGACACCGGACTCCCACAACCACCTCCTCTCAACATCGTGTTGCGCCCCTCACCTACACCAGGGCGCAACAGAATCTCCCTGTTTGTGGCAAAGCACGGCTGCAGGCGTGACACCGTCCTCGGTGGCGCGGTTGCCACGGGCGTGCCACACCCCCCAATAGGGACGGCTGTTCTCCTGGCACGGTCGAGTCGCGTCACGCGACAAGACGGTGCCTAATTCCCATGGCACGGCGTCTCCGGACGTGGTGCCTCAAGGCTGGCCCCCAAAGCCTCCGCCCAGAGAGTCCTGCGGTGCAATTCCAAGAGCCTGAATGGTCAAGCATGCAGAGCAGACTTCTTCGCGGGATATCCTGGCCGTAGGAACTCGGAGAGAAAGGGGGTGGTGAGTGACAAGCCCATGGGGCACACGAGCCGACCAGAAAGGCGAAAGAGCGCCCGCGCCGGGGAACGGCGAACCAAGCGCATCCACAGACGGTAAAGGAAGCCTCGGCGAAAGCTAATTGTTCTAGATATAAACCCTACGTGTTATTAGAGTGTTAATACCACAGCACAATTGGACCAATTTTCCCTCAATTGGACTGAGCCAAACTGAACTGAAAAGTAGCCCAACGCCGCTACTGGAGCGCACTTTCAAAGGTTCCACAAGGAGATAGGGGGAGGGCTCGGAAGCGCTTAGAAGGCTGATGCTCTATCCGACTGAGCTACGGGCGCGCGTTATGTTTCAACGACTTACAGTTTGGTATGTTCCGGAACCCTCGGCTAGTGTTCCCGGCGTGTTCTCTTGGAGGTATTTGTGAACCTTTTGGGCTGCTTGAGTCAAGTCTCGCTCCGCGATTGAATTGTACCGCTTCCACATCTTCTCTGATTTATGACCGACGATCTTCATCGCAGTCGCGGTGTCCACCCCTGCCCTTCGAAGATTCGTTGAAGCGCAGTGACGCAAATCGTGAAATCGAAAATCCGTGATTTCGGCATTCTTCAACATTAAGCAAGCAATATGAATCTTTTTGGATACAGAGCACTGAATCCATTTTGATTCACATCGATCTTCTTTTTTCATTCGTGACATCGCACTCGTCTCTAGCTCGCAGAGCTGTAACAGCCTATAGAATCTACGTATTGCACTCATCAGACATTGACAATCACTCAAGTCCTTGCAGTTGGCCTGTACCTTGCTAGAGCCACTTGGTCATAGGGGCGGATGAGCGAGGAACGAAAGATACGATGGATCGATAGCTTAAAATTTCAGCGACAGGAGTATCTAATATCTTTGAGTCAAGCCGCGATTGCTCAAATACACCAGGCTCGATTCAGCCGAGCAGAACATCCTGAAAACGAGATTGAATATGTACTCGCCAGCCTTGAGACAAGAGCGTCAATCCAGACTCTGTGTATGAATGAGAACAGTGGGGTAAATCTTAAGCATTGACTTGACCTGAACGACCCTATATTTACAAGGCCTAATTCAATCCGCCTGTAGGCAGAAAGTCTCTATGTGGAGGTATTGTCTGAACCTAGCCTAAGGAGTTGGTGTTCATCTCGAGTGAAACGGAATGGACGGCATCCATATCAGCAAGGAGAGTCAAGGAACATATCCACGAACCGAGGAGTGCAAACATATGACAGACCGTAGATTTCTTACAGTCTTTGGGGTCTCAGTTTTATTTGCAGGATGTACTACGCTGTTCCCTCCTTGCCCTGCTCCGGGTGGAATTGACACGCCAGGCCAGACAGAATGCTATCACCTTCTTACCATCACACAGAAAGACCCAGAATTAAGAGGTCGTGTGGCCGACAGCGCCGTGGAAGAGAACAAGCGACAACTTCCGTGGTATCGAGCCACCTTCGACATCGAGGACTATCCCAAACATGAGTACCGTCTCGACCTCTTAAATCCAAGGGACAAGAGCATATTAGTGAAAAACAAAGATTATTGGTTCGTAAGTAATCCCGGCACACATCTCCTACAACTAATTGGTGATGAGGATCTACCGAAACATGAAAATCCATTACCAAAGTCTGCTCTACTAAAGAAACTCAAATCAATGGAATAACCGAACAAATTAACGAGAGGGTGTTTATCTGCCAAGGGGGTGCACGATGTTCAGATTGATGCTAATCACTCTTTACACGCTATCGATACTGCTATTCAGCGACACTCTGGTGGTTGTAAATGACGCCTATGCCGGCTGTTGCATGTGCGGCCACAAGACGAAAGGTTGCACCCCACCAGGCAAATTATACAAAGGCGTATTATGTCCAAAGTGCATTCAGTCTGATCCAGAAATAGCGCGGTTAGGTGTACCCGAGCACCTCATGGACATCAAAGTCATTCTTAACCTTCCGTTTACGACAGCTCAATCAGATATGCCAGACCGATTGTTGACTCTCGTGTCAGGGGGAGAGTGTATCCGCCCTGGTCTGGAACTGCGCTTACTTGGCAGCGTCAGCAACAATCTTAGCTTGTAAGCAGAGCACCAGGTTGAGTAGCGCGTGCCGATGCTAATAGGCGCACAAGTAATCTGATAGTAGGATATCGTTGAGAGAATCTCGCTCTGCAGTTCCAGAAGGCAGCTCTGCCAACGATCGTAAGACTTTACGTGAAACATAAAATGAAAGCTTTTCGATGACGAGCTATATCTTTTGTTCGGTATTTCTATGGTTCCTCTGGGCTTATTCTCTCGCTAATGCTCAGGGGCCTCCCATGACTCCATCCGGCTTGAATACGCAGGTCAGCGGTCCAGTGGTCATCAACAGCGGACCGACCCAAGTGACTCAATACAACATCACGGGCGGGACCAGAGCGGGGGCAAACCTGTTTCATAGCTTCGGTAACTTTGATGTCCCAGAACGTCATATAGCCAACTTTAGCAACGATGCTGGTTTGGTTACTTCCAATATTCTCGGTCGTGTCACCGGCGGAAACATCTCAACTATTTCCGGCACAATTCAAACCAGCGGGTTCGCAAATGCCAATCTGTTTTTGATGAACCCGTCAGGTATTGTCTTCGGCCCCACGGCATCGCTGAACGTGGGAGGATCAGTAACATTCACAACGGCTGACTATCTCCGGCTTGCCGACAATGGGAGATTTACTGCGATTCCAAATACCACCACAGACGCATTACTCTCAACTGCGCCTGTCGTCGCCTACGGCTTCTTAGGTTCGAATACCAGAGCGATTACAGTTCAGGGCAGCCAACTCGCGGTGGAGGAGAGTCAAAGCATTTCACTCATCGGTGGCAATATCACGATCAAATCGGGGAGACTAGCGGCTGACCAATCCCCCTCCCCACAACGCACATCCTCCGTTAGTCGGATCAACTTGGCGAGTGTGGCCTCGACGGGTGAAGTCTTGGCAGAAACCTTGAACTTTGCACCCAATATCAATGCTCAACCCATGGCAACACTTGGGACCGTTGAGGTTTTGGAAGGCTCGGTCATCGACGTCAGTGGCAAGGGCGGAGGCACCGTCCTTATTCGGGGAGGCCAGTTTGTCCTTGAGAACGCCACAATCTCTGCCAACGTTACCGGTCCAGGTCACGTCGTGAACGGAGTGGAAACGATTGGAACCGGTATCAACATCATGATGAGCCGAGACATAGTGACCAAGCCTGGTGCGCTTCTCGAAACAAACGTATCTGGACATGCTACGCCCAACGTCCAATACGGAGGCATCAACATCAGGGCGGATCAGATCAACATCATTGGGTCCCCGGACTTTGATTTTGATAATGGGCCCTTTACCGAAATCATTTCTGATGTCGCTTCAGAAAGTAAGGGCGGCAACAGTGGATCGATCAAGTTAGAGGCAAACACTATTTTGGTAAAGGATTTTGTACGGGTTAGGACAAGCACCAGTGGTTACGGCAACGGAGGCAACATTATTCTGCGTTCCGGTGGAAACCTTGAGCTGAACGGCCCGATTCTTGAGACAGAATCTATCAAGCCCTATCTAACCTATACCGGGGATCTCGGCAACGCCGGCAATATTGAACTAACGAGTGCACAGGGAGATATTTTGCTTCCAAACGCTCCATCTATAAGTTCCCTCAGTTCCGGTCGTGGGACAGTGGGAAGTATTGAGCTGACAGCCAAGACTGGGGACATCCATATGAACAATGTTGGTGAAGTCAGTGGGGCTATTTTTACTAAGATTCTTGAAACCAAGGAAACTTCAGATAGAGGCGGGATTCAACTGACAGCGAAGAATTTGAGACTAGAGAATTCCGGCATTCAGATCGACAATTTTACTTCGTCACAGCCGGGAGCCTTGGAGGTGGATCTAACAGGTCTTCTCCACATGCGCGGTGACTTTGCCTTCCCTTCCACTACAACGCTCCTCACGACAACACGAGGCCAGGCACGATCAGCGGACTTGAACATCACTGCCCACGACATTCTTCTCACAGGAAAGAGTCTTCTTTCCACTGAAACCTATCGAAACGGAGATGGGGGGACGCTCAATATATTTTCCAACAGCCTCGAGCTTGCTCGCGGAGCGCAGATTACAAGCAGCAGCAGGTTCAATCCTGACACTTCTTCTCCCCCCGAGACTCCTTCCGGCACAGGAGGAAGCATTACCGTCCGGGGTCAGGTAGACGTAGCAGACTCGGTCTTGATCCATGGTCAAAGAACCGAAGTGCACAACGGCGAGACAACAAGTATACCAAGCGGTATCCTGAGTAACACCGAAGGCACAGGTACGGCTGGTCATATAGTGCTAAATGCCAAGACGTTCTCTGTCCAAAACGGCGGCACCCTGTCGGCAGCGACATCCGGCACCGATCGATCAGCTACAGGTGGCTCAATCACCGTAGCCGCATCAGACCAGATAAACCTTAACAACGGTGCTTCGATTACAGCTAGCACCAGTGGTCAAGGCAATGCCGGCAACGTATTGGTGGGGGCCAATGACATCAGCATCAGTGGCGGTTCAACTATTACAGCTTCTTCAACTGGTTCAGGCAACGCAGGAACCGTCACGGTTCAAGGCTTGCAGAGTCCCGCAAGTTCATTCTTGATAGATGGCAGTAACAGCGGCGTTTTTACAAAAACCACCAATGCGGGTACCGGCGGTAACCTGTCAGTCTCTTCTAACTCAATAGTGATACAAAACAAGGGCACTGTCTCAGGAGAGACCTCCGGTACTGGATCCGGTAGCAACATCGTGCTCACGGCCGCACAATCCGTCACGATCAAGGATGGAGCAGCTGTGTCCTCTAGCAGCACTGGGCCAGGAGTCGCTGGTAATATTGAGATCAATGCCGGCAAGCAGCTCGATGTGGAACGAGGTTCGATCACAACACAATCGAATCAACTCAATGGTGGCAATATAAATATACAGGCAATTGACCTTGTCCGAGTCGTCGATGGCAAAGTCAGCACCTCGGTGCTCGGAGGCGCGGGCAGCGGAGGCAACATCACCATCGACCCGAAGGTTGTCCTGCTTCAGAATAGCGACATTCTCGCACAGGCGAATCGAGGTACGGGTGGAGATATATCAATCACCACACCGGTGTTCATTGCAGATCAATCGAGTCGCGTCGATGCATCGACCCCATTTGGGCTCAATGGACGGATAACGATTCAATCCCCCACATCGAATCTGAGCGGCACGGTCGGTCAGCTTGTGTCAAAGACAAGCCCACTTCAAGTCTTGTTGCAAAATCGCTGTGTTGCCTTGGCCGACGGCGAGCAGAGTACATTTCTGCTTGCCGGACGAGATGCGCTTCCAGGCGAGCCAAGCGGATGGCTCAGCAGCCCCATTTCCATGGAACATTGGACCGGAGAGGACACAGCGCATGCCTCCCGACTCATGGCACGGAATCAGAATGTTGATTCTTCACCAGTCATAGCCGCACACTCGGACAAGTCTCGAGTACTCTCACTACGACGCCTGACCCCGCCTGGATTCCTAGTTCGGACATTTGCGACCGGGGCCACGGGCTGTCCCTCATGAGGATCAGCGCAGTCGGTTCGGTGCGCCACAAGCGACGTCGTCATCTCGTCTCCGTTGTGCTGTACGGAAGTCTCGTTATGACGATCATGACGCCATCCACTCCATTAGGGGCACAGGTCCTCCCTCCGGTCTTTGACCCGACGCTCCGATCCGGAGAGCCGTCCGGTCCACTCAAGAAGAAATTCGTCCCGCCCACGATGCCTCCGCCGAGCCCGGTGCTTCCATCGGTGCCGACCACTCCACCGGACGGCGAAACACAGACCCAACTCGGCCAGATCCAAGTTTTGGTCAAATCCGTCCAGGTAACAGGCCATACCGTCTTTTCAGATGCGGAGATTGAAACCGTCACGAAACCCTACTACAACCAGGTCCTCACCACTGAGGACTTGGAACGACTGCGACTGGCACTCACACTCCTCTATGTAAACAAGGGCTATATCACCTCCGGCGCCGTCATTCCCGATCAAGACGTCGTCGATGGCGTGATTCAGATCCAGATCATCGAGGGTGCCCTGTCTCGGATCGACATCGAAGGAAACAATTGGTTCAGACCGGGAACACTCAGCGATCGCCTGGCACTCGGAGCCGGTCCGCCGCTCCAGATGGAACCGCTTCAAACACGACTGCAATTACTCCAGCAAGATCCCCGAATCGAACGGATCAATGCAGAACTCCGTCCGGGCGACCGACGCGGCGAAAGCATTCTCCACGTCAACGTGAAGGAACAAAGTCCCTGGAAGATGTGGGCGGAATTCAGCAACTATCAGACACCGGCAGTTGGAGCCGAGCGCGGCTTGCTGACGGTCGCCCATCAAAACGTGACCGGTCGTGGCGATCCTCTTAGTATTACGTATGGTGGTTCACGTGGAGTCCATCCAGTTATTGATGTCTACTACACGATTCCGATCAATCGCTACGATACAACCTTCACGGCCTCCTACCGTCGGAATGACTTTGTGGTGGTCGAGAGTCAATTCCGCGAACTGAATCTCAACTCCACATCGGAAATTATCGGATTCACGCTCCGCCATCCAATTTATCGGACCCTCACTGATGAACTGGCCATCGCCATCACCGGCGAACGGCTCTATAACAAAGTGACGTCGATCTTCGATGAACCTGGCTTGCCCTCGTCGTTCATCAGCGGCTCATCGGACACCGGAGTCAGCGCCGTGAGTGCCCTCCGCTTTGTACAGGAATATGTACATCGCACTTCGACGTCGGTGATCGCGGCTCGCTCCCGTTTTTCCGTAGGTCTGGACGTGTTGAATGCCACAACCAACTCTGGTGTGTCCACAAGAAGTGGATTGCCGGTACCCGATGGACGCTTCTTTTCCTGGCTGGGACAACTCCAGGGGATCAGGCGATTCGACGACTGGTGGGGCATGCAGCTCCTGGGACAGCTCAACCTGCAACTGGCCAATGATCGGCTCTTTCCATTGGAACAAATGCCTCTCGGCGGACGATTCAGCGTCCGCGGCTATCGTGAAAATACACTGATTCGCGACAATGGCTTTCTCTTTTCAGTTGAATCTCGATTTCCGTTGCTCCGCTATGCCAGCGGGGAGCCTCTCTTGCAGTTCGCGCAATTCGTCGATGTCGGTCGGACCTGGCAGGCCAAGGGGAAAACCGATGATCCGCAAACTTTGGCCAGTGTGGGGTTGGGGCTCCGCTGGACGGTGTTACCGAAAGACCGGGCACGGTTTGAACTCTATTGGGGTGTGCCGCTCAATCATGTCCCGCATCCCGCCGGCAACCTTCAGGATCATGGCATCCACCTTCAGGCGGTCGTCCAAGTCTTTTGACAAGAGGCTCAATGTTGACACCCATGCAATTGTTTCTTCTTTCCATCCGACATATCATGTGTTGCTTGTTCTTGATGGCGATTCCATTGCTTACTGCGACGCAATCAGAATCCCATGAGGTGTCCTCCCCTGCCGGCTCATCGATGAGAGAAGGCGCCCTGGCCTTTGAACGAGGCGCGTTTAGTACCGCCTTGTCTCATTGGAAACAGGCAGCAGAACTCTACAAAAGTTCCGGCAATACCCCGGCACAGGTCGAAGCCCTGGTTCTCTCATCCCAGGCCTCCTTGGGATTAGGACAATCCAAACAGGCTCTTCAGTCTCTGGAACTTGCATTGGGGCTGGCGCAGAAGAGCGGTGATCCCCTTGTGGAAGCCCCCATCCTCGGACACTTAGGACGGACCTACTTAACGATGCGGCAATTACCTCAGGCATCCGAATTTCTCCGGCAAGCGTCAGCCCTCGGGCGCAAGCAGAATTCTTCGCCGCTCCTTGCGACCATATTGAACGATCTCGGCATCCTCCTGGTCCTCCAGCAGCAGGATCAGAACGCTCTCGATACCTTTCAGGAGAGCGTGACCCACGCACAAAGCGTTGGCCTTCCTCTCCTCGCGGCAACCGCCCGCACGAACGCCGCACGGGCATGGTTGCGACTCAAGCAGGCGACCAATAGCCGCCTAACCCTCGACGCCGCACTAGAACAATTACAAGAGGTAACGCCGCCATCCAGACAAACCGCCCTCGGCCTGATCGGAATCGCGGTGACCTACCAGAGATTGCTGCCTCATCTCCCCCAAGAACATGATGCGCTCTTGTTGCGCACGGCCGGCGCACTCCAGGAATCCTCTACCATCGCAGAGCGCCTGGGCGACAAACGGACACTCTCCTATGCCCTGGGGTACCTTGGGCAGCTGTATGAAACCTCATTTCGTATGGATGAAGCGCTACAACTCACCAGGCGAGCAGTATTCGCCGCGCAATCGGTGGATGCGCCGGAGTCACTCTATCGCTGGCAATGGCAACTCGGCCGTCAGCTGGCGACGATCGGACAACTTGACCAGGCGATCGCCTCATACCGGCAGGCGACACTGACGCTCCAACCAATTCGTGCGGAGCTGACACAGGCTTCCTCCGATGGTGTCGTCGGTGAGCAGGACACCGTGAAACCTCTGTTTTTTGAGCTGGCCGACTTATTGTTGCAACGTGCCTCGTTGACCGACGACATCACCGCTGTTGATGCCGACCTACGCGCTGCTCGGGATGCAATTGAAGCCTACAAGACCGCCGAGCTGCGAGACTATTTCAAGGATGAGTGCGTCGATGCCGTTCGCTCGAGGTTGACGACCTTCGATCGCTTATCAGCGGATACGGCCGTCGTCTATCCGATCATGTTCAATTCCCGCCTGGAATTGCTCATGAGCCTGCCCTCGGGCTTGAAACGCATCTCGGTCCCGGTATCTGCAGACCAATTGACTCAAGAAATTCGTGCCTTTCGTCGACTGGTGGAAAAGCGTACCACACGTGAATATCTGCCACATGCGCAACAGCTCTATGACTGGTTGATCCGGCCTCTCGAAACCGACCTATCGCAACTGAACATCTCGACGTTGGTCATCGTCCCGGACAGCGCCCTGCGGACGATTCCGTTAGCGGCACTTCACGATGGAACCTCATTCCTGGTCAGCAAATTCGCACTCGCGATGACACCTGGTCTGACATTAACTGATCCACGCCCACTCAATCGAGACAAACTCCGCTTTCTCACCGCCGGCCTTACCACCGCGGTACAAGGCTTCCCTGCTCTCCCCTATGTGGCGAACGAGGTTGAGTCCATTCAACAGCTCTACAAAAGCGACCAACTCCTGAACAACGCCTTTCAAACATCCAGACTGGAACGGGAATTGCGTGAAGGAAAGTATGGCGGTCTCCATATTGCGACCCACGGCAAGTTCTCGACCGACGTGAACGATTCATATCTTTTGACCTTCGACGGGAAACTGACCATGCAGACACTCGATCAACTGATCGGCCTCTTTCGGTTCAGACAAGAGCCGCTTGAATTGTTGACCCTGAGTGCCTGCCAAACCGGTATCGGCGATGACCGTGCGGCGCTCGGGTTGGCCGGCGTGGCGCTGAAGGCCGGGGCCCGCAGTGCACTTGCCACACTGTGGTTCATCAACGATGAGGCCTCGGCAACCCTGATCTCTGAATTTTATCGACAACTGCGCGATCCCGCTCTGTCCAAAGCCGTCGCGCTCCAGCGTGCCCAACAGAAACTGTTGGACGACCGGATCTATGGCCATCCGGCTTACTGGTCGCCGTTTTTATTGATGAATAACTGGCTCTAATCGAGGATCGCGCACAACCACTCGACGCGCACTATCGATCGATTGAAGCTGGGAAGGAGCTGTCATGAAACTCCGCCGCCCCTCTACGCTCGTTGGAATTGGTCTGTCCCTGAGCCTGATCAGCTCAGCCACAGGAGTGACAGCTGCGGACCATCCGCCAACGCCAATAACAGGGCCACAAGAGAACCTGCAGCTGCCGGTCTATGCCCCACCGAAAAATGTCCTCCCCCGCGCCCGAGTGGGTGGCGCGCTGCGCGGAAAGGACACGGCTGATGCAGAAATCGTGGCGCTGGTACCAGACCATATCGGTCTGACGGTGAAACAAACCCCAACTCTGAATTGGTTTCTGTCGAAACCAACCTCCTATCCGTTGAAATTCACCATTACGGATGATCGAAAAGTCCGCCCCATCTACGAAGGCCCTCTTTCAACGCCACCGGTAGCCGGTGTGCACACCATCGACCTCAAGACCTTAGGCTTGACACTGGAGCCGAATGTTCAATACCGCTGGTTTGTGTCGGCCAGCCCAGATTCCGAATCCCATGCCTCGGATATCGTCGCCGGGGGGATGATCGAACGATGTGAATTCAGCGAATGCATTGTGACGATCTCGCCCAAGATGACCTGTGACCAGGATAGCGTTCGGACGAATGCCACCATCGGACTCTGGTACGATGCGATGGGCTGTGTATGTTCACTGATCGAGAAGGACCCGACGGACCCTTCACTTCGACGACTCCGTGCCGCGCTTTTGAGACAAGTCGGCCTCAACGGGGTGGCCGACTGGGACCTCAGCTCCATTCACACGAAGGCAAGATGAGACGCAATAGTCATATATCCAGTAAACTTCACCAGCTGAATCTTTTTGGATTCAGCATGAATCTATTATGATACAGCGCGAATTGGCTTACCAAGCATTACAATCCCGGCAACCAATCAAGAATTTGCATGAATATCTGTGCTTCAGTGCCAATCACTTTCTCCTGAGTCGACGGCATAACGATTGCTCTACTTCCATCACAAGGGGCAATCCCCGCTGCAGCACCAGGCAACGCCGACGAGGCAACCAGCAATTGCCTTCAACAGAAGGAGCTCCTCCACGTTGAGAATGATCTGTCGGACAAACTGCAGCACACTGAACTGTAATGAGCAGTGGACTTGGCGTGATCAGTTTTCATGAGTCAAGGTAATTACTTGATCCGTTGTCTACCGCACGCGCTAAGATCCACCGTGCTCACGCCACCATGACGCGTACGGCCTGCCTACACCGAACAGAACGTCCGTTCCCTATCCTATTCCTATTTGGACTGCGGATGGCGCTCGTGTTTGCGGCTCTACTCTGGCTACCTCAGACAGATCTTGAGGCTGCCGGTCTCGAGATCACCATTCTGAAGTCATCCGATCTCAAGGGGTATAACGATGCAATTGATGGGTTCAAGGCCACATCACCAGGATCCGCCATCTTTGCTGAGTACGATCTTCTTGGCGACCTGGAGCGAGGCAAGCAGCTGGCAAAGCGAATCCGTACGTCGGAGTCCTCGCTAGTCGTGGCCGTTGGATTGAAGGCCGCCTTGGCGGCCAAGCTTGAAATCGATCATATTCCGATTCTCTACATGATGATTCTCGACCCGGTCAAACATCACCTCACTGCCGGCAATATGACGGGTGTGTTGCTGGAAATTCCACCAGATCGCCAGTTGAAGATTATGCGCTCGTTCTTACCGACCCTGCATCGCATCGGCATGCTCTATGACCCCGAGAAAACCTTACCAAAACTAAAAGAGGCCGAGATGCGGGCGCCTGCCCAAGACTTTCAGATCCGCGGGTTTCCCGTCACACAGGAAAAAGACATCCCCCATCAGCTGCGCACCCTCTTGTCCGAATCCGAGGCCCTATGGCTCGTTCCCGATCCAACAGTGCTGACGGACGAATCTATCCGCTTTATCCTGGAATCCGCAGTCGCCAAGCAAGTTCCTGTTATCGCTTTTTCTACTGAGTTTACACGTCTGGGAGCCCTACTCAGCTTGTCGGTGGACTACAGCGAAGTCGGCCGCGAGACCGGTCGTTTGGCAAAACGCATTCTGAACGGCGAACCGATGATGACGCTCAAACCTGTGTCGGTCCAGCGAATCCATATCACCGTGAATCAGAAAACAGCTCGCTACCTAGGCATCACGATCCCAAAAGAGGTTGAGCCTCTCGTCGACGAAACCTATTGAGCGACCCGTCATGTACCCCTCTCACGAAGGCCAGCACAAAGCTTCTCCACCAGGGCCACGCCGTGCGTTCGGCCTGCGCATCAAGTTCGTATTATTATTCAGCCTGATCCTGATCATCACCTGCTCGACCTTAAGCTGGTATTTCCTTGAAACCAGACACCAGGCGATGACCGCGAACTTAGAAGAGATGGGGAGCATCCTCCTCACCACGACCGTACGCAATGATCATTTTCGAGTGGCTGGGATCGTCTTAGAAGACCGCACCACCCTGGATCAATTTCTGCAGAGCCTGATGACCATCGACCATGTGGTGTACGTCATCATCACGGGATCGGACGGCCGTCTACTCAGCAGAGAAAGCAAACGCATGCGGGATCCAGGTCGCAACTCATCTCACGTTTCCCCATCACCGATCTACCCGGACGACAGACTGTCCGAATCGTTGACTGACACTCCGTTGACGACTCCGTTAATCACACGCCTCGTGTGGTCGTCAGACCGGAGATTGATTCCTCAACCAACATCTTCCGACTGGCGTCTACCCTTCCTGATCCGGGAAGAAACGCTCTTTGATTTCACCATGCCGATCTTGCGAGATGTCACTCCTCTATCCTCACCAGCTATCGAACTTGAGGACAACCGGAGGGCTCCCTTACCAGCCACACAATCCCAGGTGGTGGGGATTGTCCGTATCGGGATCACGGATGGACAAGCGAAGGCGGCATTGGCACTGATTGTGCGTAACGTCCTCCTCCTCACCATTTTCATCATTACAACCGGCATCCTCATCATCTACCTGCTGACCTCTCGCATTACGACGCCCCTGCGAAGCCTTGCAGCAGCCACTCGTAAACTTGCAGAGGGTGAAGACACCACAGGCTTGCCTGTTTCTTCACACAATGATGAAGTCGGACAGCTCACCCATGCATTTAATGTGATGACGCAGTCCCTGCGTGACCGCAATCATGCCATCAGCCGAAACCTTGACACTATACGCCAACAGGTTAGGCAATTGACCACAATCCATCAGGCCAGCACCACAATTGCCAACACGACCCTGTTCGACAGAAATCAGCTGCTCGACACCGTCCTCCGTTTGATTGTTGATAATCTTGGCTTCTCGCGAATGATGGTGGTGCTCCAGACCAAGGAACAGCCTCTCGCCTCCATCGCCAGAATTATCGGAGTGTCACCTGAAATCGTAGATGGAGTTCGCCATCTTCACGTGCCCATCGTCGATAATGGAGGCGTTACGGCCGAACTCCTCCTCCATGGCAACGCCGTCTTGGTCCATGACGTTGAAACCGCCACCCATCGGTTCTACCCTCCGCTATTGGAATTGGTGCGTCGATCCGGGATTCAGTCGTTCGTCGGCGTCCCGTTACAGAGCCATGGAAAGATCCTTGGCTATCTGGCAGGAGACCGTGGAACCCATCGCTGTACGGATGAAGATTTGCATATACTTATGACGATCGCCGGCCATGTCGCGGCAGCCATTGACAATGCCACGACCTACGCTGATCTGGCCGAGCTGACTCAGCACCTGGAAGAACGCATTGGACAGCGTACCGAGGAACTCTCTCAGGCCAATACCCAACTTCAGGAACATGATCGGCGTCGATCGAAGTTTCTTTCTGTCGTTTCCCATGAGCTACGGACACCCATGACCGCAATTCGGAGTTTTGCAGAGAACATGCTGGACGGTGTCACCGGTCCGTTGACTGATCTCCAGCGAACCTATCTCACGCGGGTTCAGCACAATGTGGCACGACTTAGCAGAATCATCGCCCAGTTGCTCGACTGGTCACGTCTGGACACCAAGCGAGTCGATTTGCGCTTGGAAACCGTCTGTCTCCATCACATCGCCACGATAGCCATAGACAGCTTGCAGACGGTGGCTTCTGAAAAGAATGTCTCGTTGGTGGTTGTCCCCATCAAATCCCTACCGCCGGTTCTGGGGGATCGCGACAAACTGGAACAAATCTTCGTGAATCTGATCGGCAACGCCATCAAGTTTACTCCGCCCGGTGGTCATGTATGTGTTGAACCTTGTGCCTCATCACCAGGCGTCGTTCAGGTGTGTGTAGCTGATACCGGTTGCGGCATCGATGAGAGGCACCTCCAGAATATCTTTGAAGAGTTCTCCAAGGTGCCGTCGGCGATGCCCTCATCACAAGGTGCTCAACTTGGACTTTGGATCACCAAGACCTATGTGACGATGCACCATGGCCGGATCTGGGTCGAGAGTCAGCCTGGGGTAGGGTCTCAATTCTACATTGCCCTTCCGGCATGCGAGTCACAAGAGCAGGCCAAATCGAACCCAAATGAGTCTGTGTCAGCTGAGTGTCCTCAGCCTGGGCCGATGTCTTTCTAGAAAGGAGTCTCCACTGATGCGTGCGAAAATCCTCATTGTCGATGACGATCACGATATCCTCCTTAGCCTGGAAAATCGCGTCACATGGATGGGTCATGAACCGGTGACGGCGACAAATGGGCAGGAGGCACTCCGATTGATCCAAGAGGAACAGCCTGACCTGGTCTTGTTGGATTTGGAGCTTCCATTACTATCGGGGCTTGACGTCTTGAAACACGTCAGCCAAACATCCGTACGTACTGATCCTCCGGATGAGGAGGCCCATCCAATATCAGCAACCTATACGACTCCGCTCATCGTGATGCTGACCGCGTACGGAACGATTGAACGCGCGGTGCAAGCCATGCAGTTGGGTGCATTTGATTTCGTCCCCAAGCCATTCACCTCTGACCACTTAACCGTCGTCATCAACAAAGCACTCGATACCGTGACGCTTCACCGCCATGTCGCCACTCTGCGGAAGGAGGTTGAGAATCAGTTCCAGCCGGCCATCACCAACAATGCTCACATGGCTGCGCAGCTCGCTGTCGCCAAGCAGGCGGCCTCTTCACCCGTCACAGTCCTATTACTCGGTGAAACGGGTACAGGGAAAGAGGTCGTCGCACGGGCGATCCATCGGTGGAGCCCGCGATCCAGCAAACCCTTCGTCGCAGTGAATTGTGCAGCGTTCCCTGAAAACTTGTTGGAAAATGAGCTATTTGGTCACGAAAAGGGTGCTTTCACCGGAGCCATCAAACGAGAACCGGGGAAAATTGAAATCGCCGAGGGAGGCACCTTGTTTCTCGACGAAATCGGAGACATGCCACTCACCATGCAAAGCCACCTTCTCCGAGTGCTGAACGACCGAAGATTCTACCGAGTCGGAGGCACGCAGGAAGTGCGGGCTGACGTGAGGTTCATCGCAGCAACCAACAAGAATCTCCAGCAGGCAATTCGCCAAGGCACATTCCGAGAGGATTTGTATTTCCGTCTTGCGGTGATTACCCTCAACTTACCCCCTCTGCGCGATCGTCTGGATGATCTACCGGCGCTTGCCGACCATTTCCTCACACAACCTGGAAAACTTGGACTCAATCGGCGCTGTACGCTCAGCGACTCGGCCTTGGAGCTGTTGCACGCGTACTCTTGGCCTGGAAACGTACGTGAACTCGAGAACGTCCTCACCCGTGCCCTCGTCCTCTGTCCTGGTGACATCATCGGCCCGGAACATCTCTCCTTAATGACCGTACCACTCGAGACGGACGCTTCGTCCTCGTTGAATCAGCAACCATCCTCTAACATAGTGTTCTTCTCTTACCACGAGAGCATGGACGCCTATAGCCAAACACTCATTGAAAATGCCCTCAGGAGAAATGGCTGGAATCAAACCAAAGCGGCAACAGAGTTGGGACTCCAGCGAACCTACTTGACCAAACTCCTCCGGCAGAAACAGATCCCCGCGAAACCACCCTCTTCATTTTCGGCAGATTAGCGAGCAGTGAAACACGGTCGCTGGCAGACACCATAGCGGATCGTCTTGAATTCGTCCCCAGGATGCTCAGAATGGCCGTCCGGCGCAGCCGCTCTCTCCTCCCTCGCCGTGCGACTCGCAAGCGAACGGCGCTTCAGGAGATACACTTCCGGCACGTAACAGCACACTGGTAGAGAACACCATACTCCGCTGTAGTACGTCACTACCTCTCAGTACCGCCAGAGGCTGATCGAAGACCGGCTTGTCGCTACCATGACTCCTCCGCTCTTCTACGCTCTCATTCACATCTGTATCGATTCAGATCCATGATAGAATCATTTCTGATCCAGAATCTCAAGAACGCAATGGCGCCACCCTACCTCTGACACATTAGAATCGCCACTCTTCTCCCGCAATACATCTTGGCGTAAGTCATGCTCCAACAATCTTCTGCCGATGGCATACTGTTCCCAACAGTGAACAGCCCTAGCCCGCATTATTCATGAACACTTCTACTGCAACCGCCAAGACGCTGCTGCGACAAGCCTGGTTGCGCGTGTGCGGCGGCCAGGCGGGCAGGCTCGTCCCTCGCGACCTCGACGTACTGTTCAAGTACGCCTTGGTCCCTCGGGCCTCCGCGTGCCCGTCTCGCAAGGCGTCTTGTCGGTTTCGTGACAAACCGTCATGAATAATGCGGGCTAGGCGTGATGCCCCTACCATCGGTGAATAACGGAAAGGCGCTTCAGTGGCTTTACACGTATGGCTAGAGGGCAAACAGGACATCAGATAGCATGACGGGATTCCGTCATCACAAAAGAATAAAACAGATGAGGAATGAGCTTATGATCTTAGCACTGTGGGTAAACATCTAGATCACCGGCCTGATACTGGCGACGTTCCTGATTGCTGTGGTGTTGTACCTCCTTCAATAACAACGGCAGGTCTCCGCAATGAATCGTTCAGCACATCCTTGCCTTAGAACAGTGCCCCTCGCCACATCGTTCGTGACGAGTCGTCTCCCATCGACTAGCCTGCGCGGAACTTGTCAAAGAACTCAGGACCTCAAGGAGCGTAGAACCTACTCAGGCTCGACCTTGAGCGAAGCAGAGGGGTCCAGAAACGCGCATAAACAATCCCACACGAGCCGGTTCGACAAGCTCACCGTCCTGAGCAGAGTCGAAGGACGAGCTTGCACTTCCTATTCACGTACTTCGATTGAATTCCTCAATGCTTGAAAGAGAGACCGTCAAAACTAGATGGCGTGTAGCTGTGGATTGGGGGAGGACCAGAGAAGCTGCCCTTACCATAAACAATTTCCCACAGAACGTGCGGGTTGGTAGATGAGGAAGGGAAACACAGGATGGGTTTATTCGCGTCAACAGTTACGATAAGCCGATGCACAACACGCGGTACGCACGAAGTGCGATTTGGTCGGGGCGAGAGGATTTGAACCTCCGACATCCTGCTCCCAAAGCAGGCGCGCTACCGGGCTGCGCTACGCCCCGACAGACTTGTCATCTGTGGGATCTCATTTTCGATCGGCTATTTTCCTGCCTTAGTATCATGGGCCCTGCTCAGTACAACTGACGCGTCATGGCTGCCGTTCCAACCAAGCTCGCACCTGGGCAAACGCTTTGGCCCGATGACTAATACAATTCTTCTCCTCAATCGTCAACTGGGCGAGCGATTTTCCATATTCCGGGACCAGAAACACCGGATCATATCCAAACCCTCGGTCTCCGATTGGGTGCTCCGCGATGGCACCTTCGAGACTCCCTTGAGTGACATGAATGTCGCCACCTGGGAAAGCTATCGCAGCAACCGTGAGAAATCGGGCATGCCGTGCCTGCTTCGGCACACCCTCAAGCTCGCGTAACAGTTTCCGACAGTTGTCCTCGTAGGTAGCATGTTCTCCCGCATAGCGAGCTGCAAACACACCAGGTCGGCCTCCGAGTGCATCGACCTCCAGACCTGTGTCATCGGCCACGGACGGAAGACCGGTTGAACGAGCCACTTCCCTGGCTTTCTTGATGGCATTGGCTTCACAGGTCTCACCATCCTCTTCCACTTCCGGCACAGCAGGAAACTCCGCCAGCGTTCGAATGTGGATTCCCAGCCCTTCGAGCAGCGCCGCAAGCTCTCGTCCTTTATCAGGGTTGCGGGTTGCGAGAACAAGCTCTTTTACTGATTCCCTAGTCAATGGCACCAATCAACTCTTGCTGAATGGTCGTGAGCCGCTGAATGGCTTGCCAGCTCAGTGCCAAAAATTCATCCATATCCTGCTTCGCAAACGGCGTCCGTTCTGCAGTGCCCTGCACTTCGACATACCGCCCACGACCGGTCATCACCACGTTCATGTCCACTTCCGCCATGGAGTCCTCGCTGTAGGCGAGATCGACCATCACTTCTCCACCGACTTTCCCGACACTAATGGCTGCCAAGTAATCCATCAACGGCAACTTCTTGATGAGTTCTTTTTTCTTCAGGACCGTGCAGGCATCGGCCAGCGCAAGAAATGCTCCAGTAATCGAGGCGGTTCTCGTCCCTCCATCGGCTTGAATCACATCGCAGTCGATCCAAATAGACCGTTCACCCAGTTGAGACAAATCGGTGACGGACCGAAGGGCTCGCCCGACCAAACGCTGAATTTCAAGCGTTCTGCCACCTTGCTTCCCCTTCACAGCCTCTCGAGGCGATCGCTCATGCGTCGCGCGCGGCAACATCGAATATTCCGCAGTCACCCAGCCGCTGCCTTTTCCTTTGAGAAATGGGGGAACCTTCTCCTCCACCGAGGCGGTACAGATCACCTTGGTGTCTCCCATTTCGATTAGAACCGATCCTTCCGCATGCTTGGTAAAGTTCCGCGTCACTTTAACCGGGCGAATCTGGTCCCGCCGACGCCCATCGAACCGTACCACCCCTGAAATTGCACTCATGCCTTGTCCCTTCGTCAAGATAGGGACCGGATTATAGTGAAGCCCCTGCAAAAGCGCAAACCATCTTCATCTTCCCCTTCCTCTCGAGCATGAGATTCAGGCAAGTTGTTCAAAACCATCAGATAAAATTGGTGAATTCTGTACAATCGCTTGACGTAGAAGCAGAAGCATTCTACAGACTGAGTACAATGCTGGAGTCCGCATCAACCCAATCATCAATCCAAATTCGTTGATTCTTCAATTGCACGACCATCAAAAAACAGGCTGAACGGAATAATCTGGGTGGCGATAGGCCTAACGCTTTCGGCACAAAAGGTGCATTATCGTACTAGTCCCCCCTGCCGATCATTTAAGTTGGCAGCAAATACACCGATAGGGAATTAACACGGCAATCCTCAAACCCTACGAAACCAGTAAGACCGGATCCATGACAGTCCTCCTGGACCAGACAACACACCACGCGCTGCTCGATAATCGCCTCATTCTCGTCGTCGACGACGAGGAGCCGATCCGCCGTCTGCTCGCCTATCTCCTGCAATCCCATGGCTACACAGTCGAGAGTGCCGCTGATGCGCGAGAAGCCAGACAGAAGCTGGCCGCCCAGCCCTATGCCTTGATGCTCTGTGATGTCAATATGCCCGGCGAATCCGGTATGGACCTCGTCCGCCATACACTCATTGCACATCCACATACGGCTGCCATTATGGTGACCGGCCTTGATAGCTCTGTCCTAGCCAACGCTGCTCTCGACGTGGGCGCCTTTGGATACATCGTCAAGCCGTTTGAATCCAACGAAGTCTTGATCGACGTCGCCAACGCGCTGAGGAGACGCCGGCTCGAGTTGGAAAACCGCTATCATCGGGAAAACCTCGAGGATATCGTCAGGACCAGAACGCTTGCACTCCAGCAAGCCTTGGAGTGGCTCGAGCGCACGGAAAAAGAACTGCGCTTGTCGCGCGAGGAAACGATACAGCGCTTGGCCATCGCCGCCGAGTTCCGTGACAACGCGACGGCCAAGCATGTGCAACGTATGAGCCACTATTGTGAACTGCTGGCCAGTAAAGCCGGCCTGTCGCCAGAACGATGCGATTTGATCCGTACCGCCAGTCCGATGCATGACATCGGCAAAATCGGCACACCGGATCATGTACTGTTGAAACCCGGTAAGTTCACTGAAGAAGAGTTTGGAGTAATCGCACAACATGCAGAGATCGGGTATCGGATTCTGAGCGGGTCTGATGCCGAACTACTCAAAGTCGCAGCGGTGATCGCGTACACCCACCATGAGCGTTTTGACGGGACAGGATATCCGCGACGGCTGAAGGGCGAGACCATTCCCATTGAGGGTCGCATTGCCGCCATCGCCGATGCCTTTGACGCACTCACGACTCAACGGGTCTATAAGCCGGCATTTGAGCTCGGGCACGCGATCGACCTCATGCGCAAACACCGGAGCTCGCACTTCGACCCGGAGCTCCTCGACACCTTTATCGCGTCCACAGACGAACTCACTCGTATCCATGATCAGTACGCTGATCGCACGGACCCCACACCACGTTCTGACGCATAAGCGCCCACCGCAAGCGACCGTGTGCACGATTCGCTGCAATTCGTTGACCACCCTTGGGACTGTCGATATACTTTTTTACTCACCAGGCTCCCTGGTCATAGTCCTGTAATCCGATTTCATGTCTTCAAGGATGGTCGATGATGGGAAAAAAGTTGACGGTCGTTCGTAAGCGTCCGCGTAGTCGAAACTGGCTCGCCTACCTCTGCGAAGCGCTGGTGACCTCAGGCGCCATGCCAACCTGGGAAGCGGCCACTTACCTCACGGAAAACCTCTTTGGAGAAAAGCCCAACCCCCATCTCTTGACCCCGGCTACCCCTCATGAACTGACCAGGCAATTCCTGCAACGCCTCTACCAACCGATCGTTGAGGCCGCTTCGCGGGACGTCACGCTTTCTTCAACCGCCATAGTCCACCTCTTCACCGATATCAGCTTGACCGGAAACTCGGCCGTCCTAGTAGTCTTGTTCCAAGGACACGCAAAGCCCAAACAGCTTGTGCTGTTCGATGCGGCCAAGGCCTGGGATCTCGTGTTTTCCGACGCGGAGGCCTTCAATATCTGGGCAGAAGAACGGTACCGCCTGCTGGTCAACGCGCTGCGCACGGCCCTGGCGCCGATGAACGAAGACATGCTCACCGCAATCTGAGCGTCTACTGTTTCGAAAAACTCGCAAGATAATTCCCTCAAAATCCACCCACAGTCGTACAGCTTCTTTCAACGTGGAGACAGTTATAGAACGCTGCTGCCACCCCAGAGCTGCGGGAAGTACAGAGTCGTAGAGCAGGCGCCAGCCGAACCTCTGCCTTAGCCCGCATTATTCATGACTCTTCTGCTGCAACCACCGATCCGCTGTTGCGACAAGCCTGCGGCCGACGGGCTCGCCCTCCAGACCTTCGACGTACTACATGAGTACGCCTCAGGACCTCCGGGCTCCGCGCGCCGATCTCACAACGCGGCTGGGCGGTTTCGCCACGAACAGTTATGAATAATGCGGGTTAGCGGTTCAGTTGCTAAACCGGTATTCGATGGAGTCAGCCTAAGTCCAACGATTAAGAAGCCTCAGCGAAGAAACCAGCTGCCACACCGCTATCCTTCTTGCTTCTTGCCTCATGCCTTCTTCACCCAGGAACTCAGAATGCCTCACCATTACGACAAACAAATACTAACTGTTCCAAAGTATTGATACACGTTCAGCCCTGCCGTACATTCATCCACCGCATACCTCGAATATTTTCTTGTACCAGCTCAGGTGAGATGCAGCGCGTACTGACCCATCATAGAATTCACACGGACGTACCCGGTCGGCGGATTCTGATAATTGGACAAATCATTGTGGGTGTCGTTTGGTGGTTGTCACATCCGCTCTGTAGTTGGGCTGACTCATCACTTTCTCTCCCTAGAGCATCTTCTGCGACAGAGCAGCAGCTTCGGGCCGAGGCGCTCTACTTGCAGGAGGAGACCGTCAGCATCGCCAGTCGATATGAACAACCGATTTCTCGTGCCCCCTCCGACGTCTACGTCATAACAGACGAAGATATCAGGCACTCCGGAGCCATCGACGTTCCTACGTTGCTCCGACAGGTTCCAGGCCTTGAGGTCATGCAGACAAATGCGGTCGACTTCAATGTCAGTGTGCGTGGAGACAATCAATTACTTGCCAATAAACTCCTGGTCCTAGTCGATGGCAGGTCCATTTACATCGACCAATCTGGCCAGGTGTTATGGAAATCTGTCCCAGTTGCACTTACGGAAATTAAACGTATCGAAGTCCTCAAGGGGCCCGCTTCGGCAGTTTATGGATTCAATGCCTTTGATGGTGTGGTGAATATCATTACGAAATCTCCGGAGGAGATGCGTGGAACCACCTTACAAGTAGCAGGTGGTGGCCAAGGAACGATTCTGACAAACGGCATCTATGCAGGAACTGGAGGAAATTGGAGTTACCGCGTATCAGGCGAACATGAGCAGAACCAGCGATGGTCAGATCGGAACTCACCAGCGCTCAACCGTCAGCGCATCGCTGGCATAGTGGAACATCATCTCCCAAACCAAGGACGGTTTCGCGGCGAAGCGAGCCTTGGTCGATCGAACCCCTATAACGGGTTTCTCACAGAGGCTGCGACTTCAGATACTCATAACTCTTTGGCTCATGCCCTGCTCAGCTATGAACAGAACGGCCTGCTCATGCGTGGCTGGTGGAATGGTCTCTTTTTCAACAATCCATCTAACACCGTATTTCCTCCACTAACACCGTTACTCGCCATAACCGACAGATTTGGGCAGGGTGCAAGCGATGCGTCGTTCAACACCTATGACCTGGAAACACGATATCAATTCAAACCGATTAAGCCGCTCAAGCTCAACATTGGAACAAATTTTCGCCATATCGTTGCTTCTTGGAACTACCTCAAATCTCAGACCGCCGAAAATCGACTGGGGCTCTATGTCCAAGGAGACTGGCAGGTGCTACCTGCTCTGGAGCTGAGCGCTGGGCTTCGATACGACCTTGACTCCCATGATAAACCTACTCTCTCTCCTCGAGCAGCGGTCATCTACCATGTGCATTCCGATCATACGCTCCGGCTCTCTGCCTCTATAGCCTATCGCCACCCCACAATCATCGATGTCGCCCAATACACCAACACGGCGCTGATGCTGCCCGGGTTTCCTCCAACCGCAACCAGCATTTTAGGAACTAGTAACCTAAGACCTGAACAGATTGTATCCTATGAGTTGGGCTATCAAGGCTGGTGGTGGCAACACCGGCTACGAACCCGAGCAACCGGATATTTCAACCATATCTCTAACCTGATCGCCGTTCAGAACCCGACTGGGAACCCTTTGATCCCAGCCTCTCCCATGAATGGAGGCGTAGCCGATCTATACGGAGGAGAAGCTGGGGTCGAAGTCCTGATGACGTCTTGGCTCTCAGGATTTGTCAATTATGCTTATCAAGATATTGGGCAAACCTTCAGTGGAATAAGTCGACGCGGCTTTTCTCATCACAAGGTGAACGCCGGCCTCCGTGGGAAATGGAACCAGTTCACGGGAGAGCTACTTTACCACCATGCGAGTAGTGCAGCTTATCCTCTTACTGACCTACTGACCAACCTAGGTCCATTTTTCCCAGCCGGAACGGTTCTTCCTCAAGAACATGTTCCCAGTTACAACTTATTGAATGTACGGCTGGGATACCTCATCTGGCGAGAACAGACCGGCGACAACGTCCGCGAGGCGGAGCTTGCCCTCTCCGTATTCAATGCGCTGAACGACAATCACCGCGAACATCCCTTGGGCGACCTGCTAGGCACCAGGGTCCTGGGATGGCTCACGGTGAAACTATGAAAAGAACATGCCAGCTGGTTTCAATCAGAGACACAAGGAGAGGGAAATTGTCTTAAAAGAGTGAGAATGATAGTGCCTGATCGACTTCTAGCGGCGAATGTCCCATTTCTAAGGTGGAACCCATGGACCAAAACTTGCTTAGATAATTAGAGCTATTTGGACTCCTCCTTAGGGGATCTTGACTCTTGCAACTTGGACTGAGACTTGAGAGCATAGTGTTACTTAGAGAACATCCGTCATGAGATCAACACCTTCACGTCTAGGACCAGTCTGCCGCATACGATACTGGTGGTTGATCGTCTGTGCCTTGCTCCTGAGCCCGATCTCTGCCGTGAGTGCGGGAGAAATCGCCATTCTCAAGTCATCAGATCTCCCCTACTACGAGCAAGCGGTCCTGGGCTTTCGAGCCGGACTTCCTTCACCCATGCAAGTCCGTGAATACAACATCGGCGGTCAATTCACACAAGGGCGTGAGATCGGTCGAGCCTTGCGAGCTTCACCGCCTACCCTGGTATTTGCGGTGGGCCTCAAGGCAGCCCTCGCCGCAAAATTGGAGATTTTCGACACACCGGTCATCTTTTGTATGGTCTTGAATCCTGAAAGTCATGGACTGCCCACTTCCAACATGACCGGTATTGCCGTCAGGACCTCAGCGGCAACGCAGCTTACGGCCATTCGTTCGGTCATGCCAGATCGACGGCGGATCGGCGTGCTCTATGATGAAGCGCAGAGTGGCGACTTCGTTCGGCAGGCGCATCGTCTCGCGAAACAGAGCGGATTCGAGCTCGTGCCGGTGGCTGTCCGTAGCCAGGAGGACCTCGCGCCTGCCGTTCGGACACTTTTCCCAAAGATCGACGCCTTGTGGCTGCTTCAAGATCAAACAGTCATTTCGGAATCATCGATCCCATTCCTCGTAGAATCAACCATCGACGCAAAAATCGCCCTGTTTACCTTTTCCTCGACCTTGGTTCAGCAAGGGGCGCTTGGAGCGCTCGTCGTCGACCCTTGGGCCGTGGGACAACAAGCAGCCCGGCTGGCACGCACACAGCTCGATGATCCCACAAAACCACTCGGCGCTCTTCACGAGCCCGAGTATCCGCAATTGGCGTTGAACCTGAATACCGCCGAATATCTTGGCCTGAGATTTGCCCCGGACGTGGTCCGTGTCGCCCGCCACATCTTCAGTGGAACCGGACCGATAGCTCGAAAATCAGACCCCTCAGATTTGATTCCTTAGCCAACGTATCAGACCTGGGGTCATGGACAATCATTCGTAGTGGAATCCCGGCATGGCGTACGAGCGATCCTTCGGCTTAGGCATCTCAATCGGCGTCAGAACAAAGCTCGTCCTCAGCACAGCAGCGATTCTCATCGTAGCCTGTCTCCTTCTGGGATGCCTCTTTTTCCGACAACAAGTACGATCAGCAACCGAGAGTCTCGTGCAGAGCGGAACATTGCTCGCACAACACCTGGCTGGTATGGGGCGTGTAAGCATCCTCGCCGGCGACACTCATCGTCTTGATCAGCTTGCGCAGGAGATTCTCGCGGTCAATCCGGTTGCGTATGTCGCCATCCTCTCCTCGAACGGCGACCTCCATACCGGTTATGGAAAAGGCGAATGGCAGCAACAGTTTTCGGCTTCTTCAACAAACCGACGGCAATTCTCCGTCACGAAACTGGTCTCCCAGCCCAAGGCTGACGCGGGTGAGTCAATCATCAATGGAATATGGCTGAGCATGAACGGCCCCTTGCTTCGCTCAAGCCTTGACCTTTCCCCTTCTGAATTACTCAATCTCTTAGGAGGGTATGAGCTCCCGATATTTTACGACCTGCTGGTCCAAGTTCCTCGTCAATCTCACACCAACCAACGGGATCCCGCCCTTGAACTCACCCTTAAGGAACGCCCGGGGATGCCAGAGGACACACAGCACCTCACGTCAGGAGCTTCCTCGAAGGTGGAAATCGGCCTGTCCACATCTGAGCTTCAACAGAACCTACGCCGATTGCTCTGGCAAGCCATTCTCATTACGGTGAGTACACTGATCGGTGGCGTCTGTATAGTTGTACTGCTGGCAAGCCGTATGACGGTCCCCCTCCAGGCACTGACGACCGCAGCCACGAAACTTGGCGCTGGAGAGACGGCACCAACCATTGCAATACATGCACGTGATGAAATTGGAACCCTGACACGGGTCTTCAACTCTATGGCGTCGACATTGCAGACGCGCGAGTATGAGTTGCGCGAGCTCGCCCAAACCTTAGAGGAGCGGGTCAACGTCCGTACCCAGGAACTGGCGGCTGCGAACGCCAAGCTCCGAGAACTGGACCGGCGCAAATCGCTTTTTGTTTCCACCGCCTCGCACGAGCTTCGCACCCCACTCACCTCGATGACGGTCAACCTTGCCAACTTACGGGATGGAATTGATGGCGCAGTCACTGCCGATCAGCGAGGATCGCTGTTGCGCGTGGAAGCCAATCTCTCGCGACTTCGAGGCCTCATTGAGGAATTGCTGGATCTCTCTCAAATTGAGCTGGGGCAAGCGACTCTACGCTTAGGATCGGTTGAACTTGGAAGCGTGATCGCTAAAACTGTGGAGGACCTTCATCCCTTCACGTCAGAACGTGCCGTGAAGATCGTCATCTCGCTCCCAACTGATCTGCCTCCGGTTTTGGCTGACCCTGAAAAACTCAGGCAGATTCTCCTCAATCTTTTGCATAACGCGGTCAAATTCTCACCGATGGATACCGTTGTTGATCTCAATGTCACAAGACTATCCCACGACAACGTTCAGATCTCCATCCACGATGTTGGGCCAGGCATCGCCCCAGACGACGTGGACAAGGTCTTTCAGCCGTTCTATCGTGCACCCACAACACACAAGAAGACCAAGGGAACAGGGCTCGGCCTGGCCATTGCCAAGCTGTTAGTCGAACTGCATCAGAGTCGACTCGCAGTGGAGACAGCGCCGGGCCTGGGCAGCTGCTTTTACTTCAGGTTGCAGACAATGACACCAGCACGACTCACCTACGCGGATCCCGTCGCACCTCCTAAAACGTCGTACGTGAAACGTATTTCGTGAGGTGTCTTCACTCCGAAATGAGATGCACTTCACGATTCACGCACGACATTTTGAGCATCCGGTTAGGAGGGCGGAGGCTTGACCGAGACCCCACGTTGCTTCAGCAACCTCGTCAGATAGGTGCGCTGGAGTCCCAGCATCTCAGCCGCCTTTGTCTGGTTCCATCCTGCACGTCGTAATGCTTCTTCAAGGACTTTCCGGCTGTATCCTTCCATCACTGCATGGTAATTCAGCGTCTCGTCATCAGAAAACGTCACGTCCACCGGCAACCTCCGAGGTATCATGATCCCAAGATGCTCCGGTTCAATACAGTCATCAGAGGAGAGGGTAATGGCTCTGATCAACACATTCTCCAACTCCCGAACATTGCCAGGCCAGTGATACCCCTGCATCACCTCGAGCGCGTCCGAGCTCACGCTGAACGAGCGATGCGCCACCTTCGCTCCATGAAGTCGGATAAAATGCTTAACCAATGCGACCAAATCATCCATTCGTTTCCGCAAGGGAGGAACAGTGAGAGAAATCACGTTCAACCGATAGAAGAGGTCCTCCCGAAATACTCCGTCCTGAATCGCCTCCTTGAGATCCTTGTTTGTTGCCGCAATAAACCGTACATCCGTACGAATCGGCTGCGTCCCACCGACCCGATAGAACTCCTGATCTTGGAGGAGGCGGAGCAGTCGAGTCTGCAGTCCGGCCGGCATGTCTCCGATCTCATCAAGGAATACGGTGCCGCCTTCTGCCGATTCAATTTTCCCTGGCTCGCGTTTCACCGCTCCGGTATAGGCCCCTTTTTCATGACCAAACAATTCGTTTTCCAACAGACTCTCGGGTAATGCCGCACAATTCACGACGACAAAGGGCTTCGAGACACGTGGGCTCCACCGGTGCAACGCCCGAGCCATGACTTCCTTCCCTGTTCCGGTTTCACCCAACAGAAGCACAGTGGCCGAGGCACCGGCTGCTCGCCGTGCCGTATCAAGGAGCTCAACCATTCGAGGGCTTTGCCCAATCACATGTTCATATCGCCCCGCAACTTCGGCTTGCAGAAGCCCAATTTGCCTGGTGAGGGCCATCTGCCCCCTGGCCTTTTCAATCACCGCAGAAAGATGAGCCGGCTCAAACGGCTTCGTTAGAAAATCACAGGCCCCCAGCCGGATGGCTTCGACCGCGCGATCGATCGTTCCGAAGGCGGTAATCACGACGACCTCCGGTGTGAACTGCGGCGGAACATTCGCTCGTCTCTCAGCCAGCTGCTTCAACACATCCAATCCACTCATGCCTGGAAGCTCAATATCCAAGAACATCAGATCAGGCTGATCCTCGATCGACAACTTGAGTGCCTGCTCGCCGTCTTCGGCCGTCAGCACCTCATGACCCATCCAGATCAAGCGTTTCTGGAGTGCGTGTAAGATGTCTTGATCGTCATCGACCACGAGGACTCGTATTTGCATGGACCACTCCCGGTTCGCTTGAGCACGCGCTATTGTAGTGGCAGATCGGTCGAAAGCAAAAGGCACTCCACGACATACTTGCCACGGAACATATCTTGGCTGCGCCATACCATTTATAGTCATAAAGCATATTCCACACCTCAACTTTCAACTCTTCGAATAGTCCTAAACCAACTGGAAATGCCATGAAAGATACCTAAAGAGGGTCAAGAGGACCCTGATTGATGGAGACTGTCTACAAAAGGATTCAGTATCCAATTAGATTCACATCGCGCACGGATCACCGCAGGCACCAAATCCCTTTCGAACAGCATTGCGTCTCCTGTATAAGCCGACGCGTAGACGAGCACCTAATATCATATGTTCGGATTACGAGCGCACATTCAATCTGACAGAACATTCTTCCTCTGGTCTCTGAGTGTGCCATGGCACATCCTTATCCCGCTGGCAGGGTGTTGGTTTCTTGGACTGTCCCACAGCTGGGCCCAACCTTCCCCTCCAATCCCCCGAGCATCTTCAGCGGTCGAGCAGCAACTTCAAGACGAATCGCTCTATCTCAAGGAAGAAACCGTCAGTATCGCCAGCCGGTACGAACAACCGATCTCTCGAGCTCCTTCCGCTGTCTACGTGATCACCGACGAAGATATTCGGAGCTCCGGAGCTACGGACGTCCCCACATTGCTGCGTCGGGTGCCGGGGATGGAAGTCATGCAAACCAATGCCGTGGATTTCAATGTCAGCGTGCGGGGGAATAATCAGATTTCAGCGAATAAGCTCTTAGTCCAGGTCGATGGCCGTTCCATCTATGTGGACCAAGCCGGAATAGTTTTTTGGAAACAACTCCCCGTGGCCCTGATAGAAATTAAGCGGATTGAAGTTCTCAAGGGACCGGCATCCGCCGTTTACGGCTTCAATGCCTTCGACGGCGTCGTGAATATCATCACCAAATCTCCTGAAGAAATGAGAGGAACAACTCTACAGATAGCCGGTGGAGAAGTCGGTACATTAGTCACCAATGTCGTTCATGCAGGAACCCAGGGCAACTGGGGCCACCGATTATCGGCTGGGCATGAACAGACACAACGCTGGTCAAACCGCAACGCACCGGCACTCAATGGGCAACGGGTTAGTGGGATCGCCGAATATCGCTTGTCAGGCGATGGAAAGATCCGGGCCGAGGCAGGGTTCGCACGTTCCAACCCCTATAACGGCTTCCTGAGTTCAATTGACATTGGGGAGACCCATATCTCTCAGAGTTATGGGCTTGTCAGTTACGAGCAGAATGGTCTACTGGTTCGAGGCTGGTGGAATGGGGTGTTATCTGAAACTGAATCCCTTATACACCCTCAGTTGGTCGGACTCCTCGGAATCACAGACCGTTTTGGTCAAATGAAGCAAGACTATTCCCTCAACAGTTATGACTTGGAAACACGGTATCAATTCAAGCCGTCTGAATCGCTCCACCTCAATATTGGGGCGAACTATCGGCACATCACCGGTTTATCGAATATGTTCGCCAACCATACAGCTGACAATCGTTTCGGTCTCTATACTCAAGGAAATTGGCGCGTGTGGCCCTCACTAGAACTGAGCGCTGGCCTCCGTTACGATCTTGATACCTTTATTGCCCCAACCTTGTCGCCTCGAGGTGCTATTGTCTATCATCTGACTTCAAACCATGCGGTTCGGCTATCCAGTTCACTTGCATATCGTCCACCGACAATCTTCGAAGTTGGACTCAACGCCCTGAACCCGGTAACACTTCCCGGAGTACCTCCCGTAGCTACTACCATTCTTGGATCAAGCAACGTCAACCCTGAACAAATCGTTTCCTATGAAATCGGCTATCAAGGCTGGTGGTGGGACCATTGCCTGAGAACCAGAGCCACTGGGTTCTACAACCACATTTCTGATCTCATCGCCTTTCGTAACCCAACCAGCAACCCTTTGAATCCGGTGAGTCCAATAAGTGGAGGTGTAGCCGATGTTTATGGAGGGGAAGTCGGAGCCGAATTTCTGCTGACATCCTGGCTCTCTGGCTTCGCCAACTATGCGTACCAGGAGATCGGGCAACGCTCCAGCGGATTCAGCCGACGAGGGTTTCCGCACCACAAGGTGAACGCGGGGCTCCGCCTGAACTGGAATCAGGTCAGAGGAGAGATCCTTTATCACCATGTAGGAGCCGCCTCGTATCCCTTGGCCGATGCCTTTACCAATCTTGCGCCGTTCTTTCCGGCAGGAACCGTGCTCCCGGCAGAAGAAGTCCGTAGCTACAACCTCCTGAACCTCCGGCTGGGCTACCTTCTCTGGCGACAACAATCAGGCGACCATGTGCGGGAAGCGGAGCTAGCGGTGTCTGTCTTTAACGCGCTGAACGACACCCATCGAGAACATCCGTTGGGAGACCTTCTCGGTACCCGCGTGATGGGGTGGTTGACGGTCAAGCTTTGAGCACGACCCGCTACACGAGCGGGGCCTTATCAGAGTCTGTTACGCAGGCCCAGATATGTCCTGCTCACTACTCAGGTTCATAATTCAGATTCGGTGAGAGCCAGCGTTCGACGGTACGAATGTCCATCCCCTTGCGGCAAGCGTAATCTTCAACTTGGTCTTTCCCGATCTTGCCCACGGCAAAGTACTTGGCGTCCGGATGGGCAAAATAAAATCCGCTGACAGATGCCGCCGGCCACATGGCATAGCTATCCGTCAACGTAATCCCCGCATGTTTCTCTACTTGGAGCAGATCAAACAACACCCGCTTTTCTGTATGGTCCGGGCATGCCGGATAACCAGGCGCCGGACGGATCCCGCGGTATTTTTCACGGATCAACTCCTCATTCGTCAGTTGTTCCGTCTTGCCATACCCCCACTCTTCTCTGACCCGCCTATGGAGACATTCGGCAAACGCTTCAGCCAACCGGTCCGCAAGGGCCTTCGCCATGATCGAGTTGTAGTCGTCGTGATCCCGATCGAACTGTTTACAGAGGTGATCCAGTCCGATACCGGCGGTCACAGCAAACGCCCCGACGTAGTCCAGCCGGCCGGAATCCTTTGACGCCACATAATCGGCGAGCGAGAGATTCGGCTGCCCTGTCGGCTTCTCTGATTGCTGTCGGAGGTAATGGATCGTCCTGAGCACCGGCTTTCGAGAAGCATCCGCATACAGTTCAATGTCGTCCCCGACCGAGGCAGCCGCATAGAAGCCATAGACTCCCTTGGCGGTGAGCTGTCGTTTCTTGACGATCTCATCGAGGAGCCGCCGCGCATCGTCGTAGAGCTCTTTGGCTCTCGGCCCGACGGTCGGATCGTCAAAGATCGTTGGATAACGCCCCTTCAATTCCCAGGTATGAAAGAAGGGCGACCAGTCAATGTACGAAATAAGTTCGACTAGCGACTGGTCCTCAATGCTTCGAACTCCCAATGCGGACGGTGTAGGAATATGGGTCTGGTCCCAGTCTGAGACAAACCGATTGGCACGGGCCTGGGCAATCGAGAGGAGTGGCTTGGCGCCACGATCCTGGTGCACCTGTCGCATCCGTTCGTAGTCGTCCCTGACTTGCTTCACAAACCCTTGCCGTTGTGTCTGGCTTACCAGACTTCCCACGACACCGACTGCGCGTGAGGCATCGAGTACATGGACCACACCTGGCGCATATGAGGGGGCGATCTTCACTGCGGTATGCGCTTTACTGGTTGTTGCGCCTCCGATCAAGAGTGGCACCTCGAACCCTTCCCGAGTCATCTCCTTCGCCACATGCACCATCTCGTCGAGCGAGGGTGTAATGAGTCCACTCAAGCCAATGATGTCGGCTTTGTTCTCTCGTGCTGCAGCCAGAATCTTCTCGCAGGGCACCATCACACCTAGATCAATCACTTCGTAGTTGTTACAACCCAATACAACACCAACGATGTTTTTGCCGATGTCGTGCACATCGCCCTTGACCGTTGCCAGCAACACCTTACCCTGCGACTGAAAATTGCCGGACCGTTTCTTCTCTTCTTCCATGAAGGGCATGAGATAGGCTACGGCCTTCTTCATGACACGCGCGCTCTTCACGACTTGCGGTAAGAACATCTTGCCTGACCCGAACAGATCGCCGACCACATTCATGCCGGCCATCAACGGTCCTTCGATCACTTCAATCGGTTTGGCATACTTCTGACGCGCCTCTTCTGTGTCCTTGTCGATAAAGTCCGTAAGGCCCTTGACGAGGGCATGGGACAGACGCTCCTCAACCGTCCCCTTGCGCCATTCGTCGTCCTTGACCGCAACCTTGCCTTTCGCCTTGACCGTCTCAGCAAACGTCACTAGACGTTCGGTCGCATCCGGCCGACGATTGAGCAGCACGTCCTCGACAAGCTCGAGCAGGTCCTTGGGAATCTCCTCATACACGGCCAACTGGCCGGCATTGACGATGCCCATATCCAACCCGGCCTTAATGGCATGGTAGAGAAACGCCGCATGCATTGCCTCGCGAACAACGTTGTTGCCGCGAAATGAAAAGGAGATATTGCTGATCCCGCCGCTAACCTTCGCACCAGGCAGATTCTGCTTGATCCAGCGCGTCGCCTCGAGAAAGTTCACCGCATAGTTGTTGTGTTCATCAATCCCCGTCGCCACGGTCAAGATGTTTGGATCGAAGATGATGTCTTGCGGAGGAAATCCAACCCGCTCCGTGAGGATTTTGTACGAGCGCGCACAGATTTCTTTCTTCCGTTCCAGCGTGTCGGCCTGCCCCTGCTCGTCAAAGGCCATCACGACCACCGCCGCACCGTAGCGACGAATCACCGTCGCCTGGTCGATGAATTTCTGCTCACCTTCTTTCAAGCTGACACTGTTCACAACCGCCTTGCCTTGGATGTTCTTCAGGCCGGTCTCCAGTACCTCCCACTTGGAGCTGTCGACCATGATCGGCACTTTGCAGATGTCCGGCTCAGAAGCCACCAGACGCAGAAACTTTTCCATGGCCGCCTTGGAATCGAGCATGCCCTCGTCCATGTTGATGTCGATAATCTGGGCCCCACCATCCACTTGCTGACGTGCCACCGACAGGGCTGACTCATAGTCCCCGGCGAGAATCAGCTTGGCGAAGGCCGGCGAGCCGGTCACATTCGTACGCTCACCGATATTGACGAAGTTCGAGTCAGGCCGGATGGTGACAGCCTCCAGGCCGCTCAATCTGGTGTACGGCTCAACCTTTGATGGGACATGCGGTTTCACTCCGCGTACCGCTTCGGCAATGCGGTGAATATGGGCCGGTGTCGTGCCGCAACAGCCACCGACGATGTTCAGCCATCCATTGTTCGCCCAGTCTCGCAACTGAGGGGCCAAGGTCTCTGGCGTCTCGGGAAACCCGGTCGGTAACAGGGGATTCGGCAGACCGGCATTGGGATGGGCACTGATATAAATCGGCGCGATCTGAGACAGGTCTTCGATCAGTGGCCGCATTTCTTTCGGCCCCAACGCACAATTCATTCCCACGCTCAAAAGCGGTACATGGGAAATTGAATTCCAAAATGCCTCGACCGTCTGCCCGGTCACCCCGCGGTTGCTGCCGGCTTGGATGAACGTCACCGACGCCATGATCGGAACCCTGCGTACGACTGATGCAAAGGCCTCTTGAATGGCAAAGAATGCCGCCTTGGCATTCAAGGTATCAAAAATGGTTTCGACCAAGAGAAGATCCGCACCACCTTCGAGCAACCCGCGTACTTGCTCGCCATACGCGGCAACGAGCTCTTCATACGTCGTCCCGCGAGCGGCAGGGTTGTTCACATCGGTCGAAATCGATGAGGTCTTGGTCGTCGGACCGATCGCCCCGGCGACGAAACACCGCCGTCCCGGCTGTGCCTGTTCCACGGCAACGACGGCTCGTCTCGCGCACTCGGCGCCGGCTTTGGACAACTCGTAGCCGAGCCGGCCCATGCCGTAATCCATAAGCGAGATCGCCTGAGAGTTGAACGTGTTGGTCTCCACGATGTCCGCACCGGCCTCCAAATACTGCCGATGAATGTCTTCGATCACAGACGGCTGCGTGAGATTCAGCAGATCGTTATGCCCCTTGAGATCCTTCTTCCAATCCTTGAAGCGCTCGCCCCGAAAGGCCGCCTCATCCAGCTTCCGCTGCTGGATCATCGTCCCCATCGCACCATCAAGGATCAAAATCCGTTCGTTCAGCATCTCCACGATGGGCCATTTGTCTTGTCTCGGCATTGTCACCTTCTGTTAGGATCGGATAGTTGTTGGCTGATTTATGGCGATCATACTGGAAGGCCTTCCGACGCGGCAAGCAGACGACCGCTTTCTTGACATGAATTTACACGCCTCGCTACGATACACGTGATGCACGGATCGATCATCGGACGTTCCATCATCCTCTCTCTTCTCTGGTGCGTCCTCGCTTTCGTCGCGATCCCCACAACAACGACTGCAACTCCCTACTTCGAAGATGGGTTTCTCGGGCTCTCCCAACAGGAATTGCACGAGAAACTTGGCCGGCCACAGGCGGTACGCGATCGCAAGTCCGCCCTCAGGGTGTTCACGTATTATCCGATCACCGATTGGGCTACCTATTTCAGCAAACTGGTTTCCCCTGAAAATGGAGAGGATGTGTATACGTTTACCCGCGAGGGGATCGAGATCCGCTATTCATTCAGTTATGCGGTCGACCCAAATGTTGCCGAGGAGAATCGGCCCCTCATTGTGCGGCTGGTGGACATCGAGTTCCCCCACCCCGTCCCCATCGCTCGCCTCCCCTCACTGATTCCTGAATTTCATCCCTCCTCGGACCCGACAAATCCGACCTTTCGATCCAATATTTGGGTGCTGCTGTTTCAAGGCGTTGCCTCAGCGGATGCCCGCTTCATCGTCAAGGAGCCGGGCAGGGACAAGTTCGATTGGACCCTCAGTTTTCAACTCTTCTCACTGCAGGGTCTTCCCGAGCGCTTGACGAGAGAGTCGCTGGTCGATCGTGTCGAGGTCGGTGCACAGAGCGTGGAGTTCATCACCAGACGATTACGGCACACGCATGAACCGATCCTTAATCCCTTTTCCACACAATTCGAGAGGCAATCGATTCTCCCACCGCAGTCGCTGAGAACAATCCCGGTTCCCCACTATGCGGAGTAGTCGATCCCAATCCGTCGGCGGCGTTCTCACGTTGTTTTCAAGCCTGTGAGGCCGATCTCGGGAATCTCACAATTCAGAAACGAGATACGCGTTACCTCTCACACACAACGCGCATGGTCGCAGTTGTCTGTGGGTGAGCTGGAGTAGAGGCGCTCGCCAACGGAGGCGGGCTAGGGTGAGACCTGAAGTCGATTCTGTTGGGTCTGTCCTGCGGTGACCGCTTTCTCTTTCATACGATCCATTGGGCCGCCGTTGCTGGTGTACATCAGCACAGGTGTACCAATCCCCAACACGATCAAGAGGCCCAGCGCCAGTAAGCGCACCATCGGGCTATTTTTACTGAAAAACATGATCGCCAACAGAACGACGGCGGCAAGGCCTGCTTGCGTCACAATCTTCGACTGCTCCGGTGCTAACCCTGCTAGATCAAGATTTACCGAAGACATCCCCGAACCAAGATTCTTGGCCTGTGTTTTGATTTTTTCTTGTACCGACTGCAGTGCTGAAGGCGGCTTCGTCACGGCATCGGGTTGCTCATGGGCTTTCACTTTTGCTCGATACTTTTGAGGAACGGTTTCCAGAGCATCCGTATAGACCAAGTTCCCCTGCTCATCAATATACGAATACATCGTTGTCGCCCAGGCCTCGCCAGAAAGCCCCTGCCCCAGGACAACACAGAACCACATCACCAATACCCAGCAGTATTGCTTAACCACCATCATATTGACCCACCTCGTTATGAGCTCACTGCACCATATATATTCTCGATATCCTCGGGACACCACCACACTCCTACCCCATTAAGTATAGCTATCTCTGTATCTATATGATTTCATGGGATATTAACAGCACTTCCTTGACTCTGGCGCGACCGCGCTGTTAGCATCGCCTCTTTTCATGACACCATGGCTGTAGAATCTCAACCGCTGTCCCTCAATTCCGACACGAATGAACCGTCGTTCATTCGCCGTCGGCCTGTGCGGATTATTATCTATACGGGGCTTGTTCTCTTTGCCCTGATGGCGGTGGTGTGGCCCATGATCGTGCAACTCGGCGACCCAGATTTTCGCAAACACATCGAGCAACATCGCGTCATGGTGGGGATGAGCAAGGAACAGGTGTTACAAGCCTGGGGTGGCCCGCAGACGATCAATACAACCTTCACTAAAGACGGGATACGGCAGGAAGAGTGGATCTTCGAAGATTGGGAAAGCACCTCGGTGGTCCGTCACCGCTATCTCTATTTCGAGGAAGGAGTCCTGAAGGGAGGATGGTACGAAGGATCTCGCGAACGACAAGCTCGGGACTTCCCCACAGACAAGCCACACCCGAAAATCCAGCCCTAGCAGCAGCGTGAAGCGGTCGCTGGTGTTCGAGGCAGGCGACGACATCTGAAATAGCCAGCCGTTTGAACATCCTCCCGCGAAGCGGCCCTGCAAAACCTAGCTCGTGTATTCCTCATTCAAGAGGATGTGTCTCGAATGGAGAGCCGGAGTCGCCCGAGAAGTATCTCAGCACGGGCATGATCTGCCGCATCAACCATCACGCGGCTCCCGACAAGCGGCACTCCGGGATACAGACTGCTCACATGTTCACCATGGACGACATACGTGATGCGATTGCCGTCCAGCAAACTCTTGATCATCGCGAGCTCGCCGACGTCCTGCGCATTCATGAGATGGATCATCCGCATCATGGCTCCCTTGATCGAGTCCTCACCTCAAAAACCTGCCCATCGATTGCACTTTGTTCATCCACGTTCTAGACTTGGATCACACGTTAGGGCGTTTCCGTGATGCGCGCACGCCGTTCTTGACCGGGGCCGCCTGAGATCGTCAGGACACGTTTCCATTCACGGACTTGGTAGATGGCCCAGGCGTTCGGCTCGCCCTTAAAAAATGCGGTAGGATCTTCGCCGCTGGCATTGAGAAAGATGGGTTCGGTGAAGCCTTCTTCTAATGCATAATCAAGCAAGGAGTCAGTCGTAAACCCTGTTCCGCGAAGACTCACATCGGCCAGGAGCGTCAGGATCTCATCAGGATTCTGAATGGTGATGGCTTTCATTTTCTTTCCTCTGGATTCCGAATTGTAACGACACCACCTCAAAGAGGCAAGGCATCATGTCGACTCATATGACAAAATCGGCGTTCCTTGAATCCTTGCTCCAACTCATGGACAACAAGCATCATTGGGCCTGGGACCATTTCGCGTCCGGCCGACTCACCCATGCCCAACTGAAGATTCACTTTCAGCAAGAATACGCGGTCTACGTTCGAGACTTCCCTATCTTCTTAGCCAGAATTCTCGGGAAAAATCCACCCCCTTCGGCACGTCACATGTTGGCTGAAAATATCTACGAGGAAGAAACCGGCGGGCTTTCGTTGGGCACCTCTCACCCGGAACTCTTCTTGACGATGATGGAAGGCCTCCGATTCAGCCGCAACAGTTTCGAACGGTTCCATCTCTTGCCTGAGGCCCGACGCTACCGGGCCTGGCTTGATCGTATGTCCTATCACCCTGAATGGGTACTGGGCGCTGCAACCTTCACCATCTTCGTGGAGGGCAGTGTAAAGGACCGCACAGAACTCACAACGCCATCAGAGAAGAAACGGCCGAAAGAGATCGAAGCCCTCATCAACATCCACCCTCTCGTCCGCTATCATGGCCTCCATCCAAGCCGGATGGATCTGATCCGTGCGCACCAGCTGGTTGAAGCCGGACATCGTCACGATGCCTATCACATGGTCGTCAATTACACCCCACCGGCGATGAGACAATCGGTGCTGACCTCCCTTCGCAAGAGCCTCACCTTTTGGCTGGCATATCGTGATGCAGTCGCCAAAGCCTGCAGACTGACGCAACCTTCATGATGGCCCGCCTGCTCGCCTGCTGCGTGCTGCTCCTCGCATTCACCAACCAGGAACCAAGGGCTCGGGCCGGAGTTCCCGTCGATATGGTCGTGATTCCAGCCGGAGAGTTCCTCATGGGCAGCCCGGAAGACGGTCTGAGCTTTGATGACGAGCACCCGCAACGCCTGGTTTATGTCGCAGCCTTTTCGATTGATCGCTACGAAGTCACCAACGCTCAATATAAACAATTTGTCGACGGCACCGGACATCCGCCACCGAGCCACCTCACCCCACGATTCAACTTGTGGACCGAGGCCGCCCCACTACCGGGAAGCGACCAACACCCGGTGGTCAACATCAGCTGGCACGACGCCGTCGCCTACTGCCGGTGGCAGGAGAAACGGCTCCCGACCGAAGCGGAATGGGAGAAAGCCGCACGTGGTACGAACGGCCGACGCTATCCGTGGGGTATGGACTGGGACATCTTCTCCAGCAACAGCGCAAGTTATTGGGCTGGACGCACGATCGAATTCAAAGATGGTGCGGCGTGGAAAGCCTTCTGGATGAACGGCGACGGTGCGCGTACGTCACACGAGCATGGCCTCAAGGGCGAGGTGTTGACGCTCCCGATCGGGACCTTCCCCCAAGGAGCCAGTCCCTATGGCGTCTTCGATATGGCCGGGAACGTCGCAGAATGGGTGCAAGATTGGTATGAACCCTATTCCTATCTCAATGCCCCACTCTCGGATCCCCAAGGCCCGCATGGGCAACTTCTCAAGGTTGTACGGGGAGGATCCTGGCTCAAGCCGGCACGAAACATTCGTGCTTCCGACCGTGACTATGCCTTGCCCACTGATCGCGCGACTGGAATCGGCTTTCGTTGTGCCAGAGACGTCTGGTAGCAGGCCTTCCTCATTTCCGCTTCCTACTGGTCATCGGTGAATCCAAAGCACGAGAGCTTCAGTCTCGTCGAGCTCCGGAGGCTGGCGGCTGTACAAGAATGATCTCAACCTGTTCAACCCTCACGACCGGCATGATAAGTCCCAGGCCTTCCTCCTCATGGGAGAAATCGTAGATGACCGACTCGGTCGGGATGAGCGTACCGACCATGACAAGGGATACCTGAACAGATTTATGGCGGAGAAGACTCCGGTCAATCCAATCCGCGAGGTACTTGTCGGGTCGCACCCGCAGATTGCTGGGGACCTTCTCAGGCTTGAATCGAACCACACCCCAGCTTGTTGGAGTAAACTCCGGGCCGACCGCGATTGCATACGACCTGGTCTCGGAATCGAAGTGCGAGACTTCTCCCGTCCACATAAACGCGATTCGCCACGTCAAGGTTTGATTCTCTTCACGCGCCGCATCACGTCCGCGATTCAAATTGAATAGCCGTTCATCGTGATCGGGATCATGATGACCACGGCCATATACCGTAGCCCAATCAGGCGGAGTCCCCTCCAACGCAGCCAGAAAGGACTCGATCGCACCCCGATGGACGAGGAGATGTGTTCCGGAGGGGAGAAGCTGGTCGAGTTCGAGAAGAGAAATTGTCCGCAGCGGACGAGGTCCTGGGTCATCTTCCGATCGTGCGGTGGCCGATGACAGGGAAACTGCGCAGAGCACTAGGCCTGAGGCAAGACACCTCAGCAGCTTACTCGACGACCGCACGGCTGAGCGCCCGCTCATAGGAGGCTTTCAACGAGATCACACCTGGATGTTCGTCGGACAGCACCCCAGCCTGAGTGAGTACCGCAAGCCGCGGAGCAGGATTGAGCCGGAGCAAGTCGAATCGCGTGAAGCCATCCAAACTCAGTGCCTGTTCATATATACCCAGCCATGATTCTGTGATGGCACGCAAGCCCGCATCGGTGGCTTGCATGCGGCCTATTCGCACTTGCTCAATGAGCTTGATTAGAGGGTCGGATTGAGAAATAGTGGAGATCGCTCGGGTCAATACCTGTCCATCAAGAGTGCCCATGGCCTGGTTAATTCATCGAACAGGCCCCGGGCCCACGCGGATCGCCGCAGCTGCCGCAAGAGCCTGGAGTTCCTGAAGAAGCCCAATTAGCCGTGGCTCCGACGCCAAACGCCGAGAACTGTTTCTCGAGCTTCGTCGCCTTGCATTGGGGACACACTGCTTCTGCTGCCCCTTGGATCAACAACTCAAAACGGTGATTGCATTCACGACAGACATATTCGAAGATAGGCATAGTCAACAACTCCTTGGTTGTATGAAGCATTATAAGATCACCTCCAGAGAATCGCAACGAGAGGGTCAGGATGTATCAGGAAGAAAAGACTTTTCGCCTTCGTGTGACGCTCGAAGCGTCATTCCCGGATAACTATGATGGGGAAGAAGACGAATCCAATTGGATCCGGGAGTGGGAAGCACGGATGAAACCGCAGTTGATCAAGTCGGTGTTCGACTCCCTCCGGCAACAGAGAGGTTGGTCGTCACATATTCGGAACCGAGGGGTCTCGCCAGCCGATGAGATCGAGATTGTCGTGAGCAAGGATTTCTCAAAACCCGTTCCTCTTGTCTTTGAACGATGACGCCTGCCGGAGATATTGGCCTCTATGTGCATATCCCCTTCTGTCAGCATCGCTGTCATTTCTGCGCCTTCTACCTTGAAATTGCACATGTCGATCGCATAGCGAGGTTTTATTCCGCCCTCACGCATGAAATTCGATTGCAAGGCCATCACAATCCTCTCCATGGCCGCTGGCTCCAGAGCATTTATTTTGGTGGCGGGACTCCGACCGCCCTTCCAGCAGATCAACTGGTTGCTCTGCTGAAGCTGATCCGTACAACCTGGCCGACCAGCCCAACGGTCGAGGTCACGGTGGAAGCCCATCCCTCATCCGTCACCCGTGAAGGTCTGACAATCTTGGCAGAGGCCGGCTTCACGAGAATCAGCTTCGGGGCAGAGTCGATGCGGGAACAGGATTTTGTCCCCATCGGTCGGCATGGACAGGTACGGGACACGGCGACCGCCGTTCAGGCAGCCCGTGAGGCCGGGTTTGTCAACGTCAGCCTGGATCTCATGTACGGACTCCCCGGTCAATCGCTCCAGGATTGGCAACGTACCCTGGAGTTGATCCTCCCTCTCGACCCATCGCATATCTCCTGTTACGCCTTGACCATTGAGGAAGGAACCAAGCTCGCTCAGGACATTGCTCGACAACGAGTTTCACCGATCGACGAGCAACTGCAATTGGATATGGAGTCTTCAACAGAGCAGGTACTTGCACAGGCGGGGTTTGTCCGGTACGAGATCTCAAACTACGCCAAACCGGCAAGGCGCTGCCGTCACAACTTACTCTATTGGACCGGCGGCGAGTACCTCGGCCTTGGTCCCAGCGCCCAATCGTATCTGGACGGGGCCAGGTTCGGCAATGTGGCGGATCTCGACCGGTATCTGACTTCCCTGAGTGAACACCGTCTGCCCATGACGGATTACACCAAACTTTCACGCAGTGAGCAGGATCGAGACGCCCTCGTGTTCGGCCTTCGCCTTCTGCGTGGGGTACCTCTGCAGGCAGTTGCGGAGGCCGACCGAGATTCTGAGATCGAGCACCTGATCACAGGCGGGTTCTTAAGTACCGACCAAGAACATCTCTGGCTCACTCCACTGGGGCGACGGTATGCAGATTCAGTAGCCGAACGCCTGTTCTGAACTGGAGGAGCCAGGGTACATTCAACGCCTCACAGCCTGGGATCGAGCGTCTCGTCAGCTGGAGTCCCGTACCGATTGACAAGTTACTCATGTTTGGAGAAGACTACAGAAACATTGTAAGGAGTCTCCGTGCCGGTCAATATGGATCCAGCGAAAAAGCGTCGGCGTTTCCACACACCGAGCGTCCCGGCATCCGACTCCACGAGCGGAGGCACTGCTTCAGCTCAGCCTATCCAGACCTTTGGCAGTGAGACCGAAGCGGATCGTGAAAAAGAGCTGGCTGATGCCGAGTTAAGAAACCTGTGGGACGCGACGGAAGTAATCGATATGGACAAGGTGTGAAAATCGAGAAAGAGATCTGGTCACCCGACTGAGAAAGAGACGCGCTTCTTCGTACGTGCGACAATCTCCGCTGCATGCCAACACCAGCCACACCAGAAACCATTCCTGATATTGGGGAAGAGATTCACACCGGCACCGGAAGCGGATTGGAATCCCGTGTCGTCGTGTACAATTGCGACTGTCATACCTATAAACAGGTCATCGATTTATTTTGCCGTTTCATTCCCGGCATGACCTCGACAAAGGCATTTGAACTCGCCTATCGTATCGACCACGAAGGACAAGCCATCGTCTTTACCGGGTCAACTGAACGCGCGGACGATATCGCGGCGAAGCTCGCAGGGGGTGGGCTCAAAGTAGTGGTTCAGTAGTGCGCTCAGCAACCTACTTATGCTTTGCCTTAGGCTTAGCAACCGTTTTTGTCGCACCGGACGACTTCCCGGGCGAACCCTTCGGCGCCGGCTTGGACGATTTCTTGTCTCCTTTTACCTGATCCGTTTTGCTGTTCTTCCCAGCACCCTTGGACTTGCTCCCCGACGAAGATTTCACCGGTGCCATATATACGGAGGTGCGGTTAACCTTCGCCAACTGGTCTCCATTGAGCACACGCACTTGGTACAGCTCAAACAGTTTACTGATGGCTTTCGTATCGCCTCGTCTCGCCGCACTGAGCAGCTTTCGGCGTTGGTTCATCTCTTCTTCTTCGGTATGCGAAGCAGCTCGTCGTTCCATGCCCATCCTCTCTAGTCAACACCCGATAGTCGATTAGGTTTCCGAATCTTGAACACCCAAGCCTAAGCAATTTAATGGATTATATCAGAATTGATGGTGTATTGTGAACCTCAAACAACGTCCCCCCCTGACCCAAACAAGGCCCTTGAGGAAGACCGACACCACCCGGTATAACAGGCCTACACAATTTTAAGGGCTATGTCTGAGAGGAGCCTGAATATGGAACATCGGCCTGACCCATCGACCGTCGCGGATGACCCACGGGCTCGGGACCTTCTTCGTCGCGCCTTTGAGGCGACTGCGCGCTGGCCCAAGGACTTCCAGGGATTTACCGCCGACCTCACCGTGAACGTGAACGGCAAAGAAACCAACGGGTCGGTCATCGTGAAAAGTCCTCGTGAAGTGTCCGTCCAGCTCACTGATGGCGATATTCAAAAGTGGGCACAGGAACAGCTGGGCATGATCGCCGTCCATCGTGGTCCACGGAGCTTCGACGAATCAGACGGCAAATATACCCTGACCATGGAAGAGGATGGTCATCCCTTGGGAGTCAAACTCACGATTCATGGATCCAATTCCTACTATCGGCTCAAGGACAACCGCATTACCCAAATTAACCGTAAGATGGCCCATCCGGGCATGAATCCGTTCGCCTTTACCATCAACGTGGAAGAAAGTGCCGTCACAAAAGACCAGAAGAACCTCACAAGCAAATACACCGTCTATTACTACTCACCGACGGACGGCACGTTGACCAATGTGGAGAGTTTCACCGACACCCACGTCCGTGTCGGAGCCTGCGACCTGCCGGCCACCAGACGGATCATCACCTATGAAGGCAAGCAGGTTGTCGTGAAACACCTGAACTTCACAAATCACAGCGTCCTCTAACGATGAACTTGCGGAAAGAGTTCCCTCGCAGCATGAAGTTCAAGCTGGGGGGGTATGCTCATCTTGCGCGTATGATCGACAAGTGCCGAGCCGTCCTGGCCGGGACGGAAGGTGAGTACATCTATCCCTGCCCGATGGACGAACGGCTGCTGGAATTTATCAGGCTCACCAGCGACCAATTTACGGCCGCCGTGAAGGCCAATGCGACGGACGAGGGGATCCTGGCGTGGGTTCAGCAGCACGCACAAGCCCATCAGCCGGAAGAATTAGAAGACTGGAATCAGCGGTTGTTGCTACGGGGGCCGAGTTCTCCGGAAAGTGCGGCGAAGTTCAAGAAATATCTTGATGCCATCGACCCATTACGAACCGATCTGACCGCATGGTCTGATCTGCAAGATCTCGAAGAAGGGCGGATCGTTCCAAGACGAGACCCCGTGCGCCCATCCACCTAAGTCCAGTTACGGCTTCTCTTCACCCACACCCTCTCCCAAACGAGACGAGAACAAGGCTGGAAGTCTTTTCCAACGTCCTGTCAGTACGTCAATGCCGGGTACTTGCCGAGGTAGGTCGGATGCTCAGCCTGAGCCACCAGAAACTGGGCAACATCGGCACGGGAAATGGCTCCCACCTTCATACCATCCGCAAGTGTATCGAGAACACGATAGCGCCCGGTCATGCTGCCGTTGGTGAGCCGCCCTGGCCGTACGATCTCCCACCGAGGGTGCCCGGCGGCAATCAGCTCTTCCTGTCGCTCCTTATCCAGATAGACCTGCTTCAGCGCCAGCGTAAAGAGAATCCTCATCGGAAATGAATTGTAGTTCCAGCTATCGCCTGTTCCAAAACCAGTCAGGACGATGAGGGTTGGTGAGGAGCCGATCTCCTTCGATACTTGCAGCAAGATGCGAGCAGAGTCTGAGAACATCGTGGTCGGCAATGGACTTTTTGTGCCGATCGTGACCAGAACGGCCTCGACTCCCTCCACGGCTCGTCGCACGGCATGGGCGTCCGTCACACTCCCCTGCACCCGTGTCAGGTTAGCGTGGTCTGGAAGGGGCACAGCCCGACGCGAGAGCGTGACAACCTCATGTCCCTTCTGCAGGGCGAGCCGCACACACTCTAGCCCTATCCCAGCAGACGCGCCAAGAACAGCAATTTTCATCGTCGCTCCTCTCTCCAGACATCAAGCAGCATGGGAGCACACTAGCACATCGCAGGACTAGGTTCAGCCCCCACCTAGGACCACATGAAACGTGAGGTCGGCATCGACTCGACGCACTTTGATCGACACCTCTTGCCCCGGAGTCGTTCGCTCGATCAAGAAATTCTTCAGCTGGGCAGCATCGATAATTTCTGTATCCTGAACGGCCAGCAAGATGTCATGTTTCTGCAGACCTGCCGCTTTCGCCGGCTCAGCAACATCTTTCACGGCCACACGCAGTCTCGTACCATCTTTGACCGAAGTCAGATGGAGCCCCAACTTGGAAAAGGTGAGTGGTTTTCCCGAGAGCGCCGCGTTGACGATACGCTCAGCGAGCCTTCCGGGAATTGCAAATGCCATGCGGCTGCAATAGGTCTGGGTCTCCTCCTTGTCGGTGTGAATCACCGCGTGGAGGATTCCCACGATCTCCCCTTGTCCGTTGAAGAGACCTCCCCCTGAATTGCCGCTACAAGCCGAGAGATCCGCTTGGATCAAGCGAGTCTCGACGGTCTGTAGGAAGGTATTGGTATTCCCTAGCCTGCCAAAAGCCATCGTCGGTCCCCAGCCAAGCGGATAGCCGACCGTGAAGACCTCCGTACCTGGTATGACGTCTCCGGTGGCAAATGCGGTTTCTGTCTGCAGTTTGGAGCGATGCGGCTCCGCCACCCGATAGACCACGACATCCATAAATGCGCTGTCGCCGACAAGATCAGCCGGCAGCTCGTGAAGGTCGCTCGTCAGGATACGGATTCGTTTCTGAATGATGGTGCCGGTCGTTGGATCATGCTTTTCCGCTGCGTGCCTGGCGGTGACCACGTAGCCGTCTCGCAGGTGAACTCCCGTGCCTCGAACGGAAATCTTTTCTGGTTTCTCCGGCATTCGCTGATCCTGCGTATCAGTCAGGATGCCCACCGTCACTTGTTTCGCCCGTTGAAATGCCTCCTGGCTGAGTGAGGTTGTTTCAGCTCCGGCAGAAGCTGCGACGAGCGTGGCGAGAGCCCAGACACACAAGAGAGAGAAGCACGTCTTCAGTGACCGATAGCGAACCATGTGAGACTCCTTTCTTGAACTATCAACGCTTTCCTGGAGCACATCCGTCGACTCAGCAGCGCTCCACCGCAAGCACTTATCCTACCCAAGCATTTCGTTGTATCTCAATACACCGATGAATTCGGCAGATCGCCCAGGCACGCCTGGTCTTCACAATCAGCTCATACCTCGTCAGGGGCACCCGGATGCAGCCTTGTCGGCCTCTATGGTAATCTGGCAGTCATTGAACAAGGCTGAGCGCCTGTCAGCCATCGAGGACAAAGCGATCGTGCAACGCCCTCCGGCCCCACGATAAGACGTTTGGATACCATCGTATGTTGGATTCTCGTACAGGTCTCGTGACTGCTCTTTCCTTCCTCACCATCCTTGGAACCTCCGCAGTCACGGAGGCTGGATCAAAACCGTCACCGGAATTATCTTCCCATTTAACCGCCATTGCGGCACTGGCTAAGCCATCCCCAATGGTCCTCGTCCAGGCCGGCACTTTTCCATACGGGAGCAAGAGCGTCCCCACTGGGCCCTATGGCAACTGGACCCCTTTCGATGATACGGAGCTTCCCCAACATCGCGTCTGGTTGGACAGCTACGAGATTGATCGGGATGAAGTCAACCTCGGGGAGTACCTTGTTTTCTTGCAACAACGAAACCAGCATCCACCAGACGAGCTACAGAAACTGCTCTGGCATGTCATCACCATCCATTTCATCCGGGACGAAACCTTGACACGATGGCCTGCGCTTTATGTCACATGGGCAGAAGCCAATGATCTCTGCACAGCCAAACAGGCAAGACTCCCGACGGAAGCCGAATGGGAAAAAGCAGCGAGAGGGTCTGACGGCAACCTATTCCCTTGGGGTGAAACCGCCCCAAGCTCCTCATTCGCGATGTTTGGACAGCATCATGTACATGAGATTCCGATCCTCGCAGGTGTCGATTCCCTTGATCAAGGTCGAAGTCCGTACGGCCTACACCATATGGCCGGAAACGTCGCTGAATGGGTACAAGACTGGTTCGGCCCTGACTACTATGCTTATATGCCGGAACGCAATCCGCCAGGCCCTGCCATGGGGCGATACAAGGGCGTTCGAGGCGGTTCATGGAAAAGCGCTCGCATCATGCTCAGAACCGCCACAAGAGGCGGGGCGTCTCCCAATCAACGGTCTGCAACGATCGGCTTTCGGTGCGCACGTTCATCGATCAAGAACGCCCCGTAATCGACATCCTCATACCACATTAAACGCATAGCCACTAATCGATTAGGAGAGATGAAGTGAACAATGGAGTCAGTTGGATGAAAAGATTCGGCTGGTATCACGTTTGGCAGATTCTCATGATGACATGCAGCGTCCTTCTATCAAGTATTCCGACCCAGGCATTGGAGTTCACTGCCGATCAGATCACAAAGATCAACGGACGCTCACAGAAATCCAACGTCTACTACCGCGACAACATGTGGCGTATTGAGCACCACACGATGGGACCTGTCAACGTCAGCATCGTGCGCAAGGATAAGCAGGTCGTCTGGCTGCTCCTCTCCCGAATGAAACATTTCAAGACCATTCCGTACAGTACTGAACAGGACCTCAGAGTGGGTGAAACATTGCCTGGTGAGGTGTCACGGGAGGAAATCGGCCAAGAAGTCAGGGAAGGACATCCGACCGTCCTGTACGAAGTGACGACGAAGCAAGGCGAGCAGGTCGACGTCTACTACCAATGGCTCGCGACGGACATTCATTTCCCCATGAAGCTGGCCAAAAAGGACGGAAGTTGGATCATGGAGTACCAGCACGTCAAGATGCACCGGGTCCAGGATTATCTGTTCAATCTCCCACTGAACTTTCAACCGTTGGAGGACTTTAATAAGCCCGCTGAACCAGAGTCGGCACCCCCTCCCATGTAACCATGCCGAACGAGGCTACTGAGCCTGATATCAGTCTATTCCCTTATCAGCGGCACAGCGAAAGCCGGTCGACTCATTGCGCATGGTCGGATCACTATCGACACGGGTAAAGATGCGCACCGTCGGGGTTTCGTTCTGCCAGCCCGCTCCTCGAATCACCTTCTTCGTGCCTTCCTGGGGACCTGGTGGATTCTTGGAGGGACTCTTTTCATAATACCGCGCATCGTACCAGTCATTTACCCATTCCCACACGTTGCCGACAATGTCGTATACGCCGTAAGGGCTCTTCCCCGCCTCATAACTTCCGACAGGCATGAGTGTCTTCTCGCCGATCCACTTCTGGTTGTAATTCAGATGTTTTGCGGTTGGCTCGACATTCCCCCAAGGGAACCGTCGATCAGATGTCCCTTTTGCGGCTTTTTCCCATTCGGCTTCCGAGGGAAGTCGTTTTCCGGCCCATTTGCAGTAGGCATCCGCGTCGAACCAATCGACATTGATGACAGGACGCTCTGCAAGTGATTCTGTGATGGTGCCACCTTGCCAAAGATTTCTCGTAGGATTTGTCGGGTTCTGTGGGACACGATGGCCGGTGCTCTTGATGAACTCCAAATAGCGGCCATTCGTCACTTCGAATTGATCGATTAGAAAGGTATCCAACACGACCTCGTGACGTGGGTATTCGTCTCGTCCACCGTCTCGATCTCCAGGTGGCACCCCCATGGGAAATGAGCCGGTCGGGACCTCAACCATCGGCGCACGGTCCTTTCCCTTCGGCGGTGCGATCACAGCCTGCAATGACTGGGCAGACGCCATGAGGAGAAACGTATTGAACAGCATGCTGAACGTTGCTATCCCAATCCACCATCGAATAACCATCAGACCTGACTCCTTACTTGTTGCGTCAGCCTTCTCATACTTCCGTTATCACGCAACGGACCACGGGCTTGTGGATAGGGCTGACCTATATGTCGAATACTCATGCGAAACTTTTTCTCACGTCAAGGCCGGTCATGGATGCGAGTAACACTCGCGACCATTACTCCTTGGTCGACATCACATGGAGCAGCTCCCCTCCTGCCGTTGCACGAACCGCGTCATCGTCATCATGAAGCCCCTGCTTTAGAACCGGAAGAGCCCCTCCGCCATCTATTTTTGCCATCGATTTAAGCGCTGCAATTCTGACACGAGGCATCGTATCCGCGAACAACGACATCACCACTGAATGAGCTGCAGCGTGATTCTCCTTGGAGGCTCGTCCAAGGGCTCGAGCGAGGGCAGTCCTGACGGCCAACTCCTTCGTATTGATAAGAGCCGAAATTTGACCGGATAGCTCATCAAACCGTTCTCCCTGCTCAAGCAATCCCCCGATCACAAACGCCCGGACTGACGCATCAGGTTCCTCCGCTATGGCCTTTCTCAATGGTGAAATCGTATCGAGACCATGGAGTTGCCCGAGACTCACCGCAGCCGCCACTCGAACCGGAGGAAGCGGGTCCCGCAGAAGCCTACTCAAGACAGTGATCACCTCCGGCTTAGGCACATGACCAAAGCCCATGGCAGCCACACCTCGAATCGACGGTTGTGTGTGCTGGCTGGCTTCGATCAGAATCGGCAACACCTGCGCTCCTTGCAAGTCGACCAACGCCCGTATCGCCGCCCCCCGTTCATCAGGGTTCGGAGCCTTCCCTAAGCGTTCCAACAACCCACAACCTTGTTTGCGGCCAAAGCGACACAAGGCCTCTGCCGCGGCCACGCGCACCCGCACCTCAGGATCTTGCAACAGTGGTTCAACAAGACTGACAACCGATACATCGCCGGACTTTCCTAGTCCTTTGAGAACCGCCTCCTTCACCAAAGCCGCTTGGTCGTCCAACGCCTGTCGGAAACGAGCCGATCGGCGACCGCCATCTAATTTTGCCAACCCTTCAGCGGCCAATGCACGGACAAGTCCTGATCCATCGTTGAGTCCATCTTCCAAAAATGGAATCGCTTCAGAACTCTGCCACTCCTTCAGAGCTGTGTACGCGACACCTCGCATCTGTTCCCGCATATCCTGAGTAAGCACGACTACGAAAGCCAGTGCGACCTCTTGGAGCGTCGATTGATCATCATGTTTGAGCAATTGCACAAGATCGTCATAATCCGATAAGGCGTCCTTCGGCTTCCCCAACCTCAATAATGTGCGAATTTTGAGTCGGCGAACATCGGGCGAACCGACCATGTTCGAGTCAAGCTTGGCCAACTCATCCAGGACCTTCTGATATTCTTTCTGATCGTAGAGCGCCTGAATTGCCTGCATGCCTGACGTGGTTGTCCCCGCCGCCGTCTCGTGCAGCGGCATCAACCAGGTCAGGAGCAACAAGCCAATTGCAACGTATCGATTCGCCAAGAAATCTATCTCCTACTCCTCACGCCTTCCACCGGTGGAGCCTCGCCGTTTCTGGTAGCCCGGTGGCTCCTCAAAATACATGACAGGCTGCGGTGACCTCCGGATTCGCTCGTACTGAAACGACCAATCACGGTCTTGGTTGACAAGTTTGAGTATAATGCCCAGCTCATCATCAACCCATTCATAGAATCGTTCCTCACGTCCATGGCGGTCCGTCCAAACCTCAAACAGCTGAGCGGGACGTTCGGCGACCACCGATGGGCCGATCAAAGTTTTCTTCGTTTCCCCCATCAATTTTGGAAAGATGGGAATAATGTCCTCCGTCAGCGGCATCACCAGCAGTTCTCGAAGTTGAGGGAGGACATACCATACCTCTGCGTGATCCAGCCGTATGATTTGGATCGCCGCAAATCCTCGCTCCGTTCGAACGGCATACTTATACTCCAACCGTAACCGATCACCTTTCCCAAACACCTGCGCCTGGTATTGCTTCCCGTCAACGTGTTTGAGAAGACGGCCTGAGAATTCAGGCTCACGGGAAAGACTGTCGCCACCCTCTGCAACCGCCAGTGGAGCCCAGATCAAGATCACCACAAGGAGAACAAGGAGCACCGGCGTAACGGTTGTCCTCGTTATCCTGCGCCACATCGCTGGTTACTGCTGGATCTCAACCACCGGTTGGATATCGATGGAATACCCCAACGACTCAAGACCGAATCGAGGATTATCCATAACCTTATAGGCCGTTCGACTCCCCTTTGGGGCCGGCAAGGATAGCTGTTCGACCAATTTTCCATCAGGCTGCACCACAACAAATTTCGTCGTGCCAGGGCCTGTCTGCGGATGCCACACCACCAACTGATACGTCCCGGGCGGAATACCATCGATCACAAACTTTCCTTCTCTATCTGTGACAGCATAGTAGGGATTGTTCACAGCCATCGCCCAGCTTTCCATATAGGCATGAAAACCACACTGCATATAGAATGTCCGTCGACCTTTGTTGAGATACACCGGCCCGACCAGCGACTTCCCCGGCGCATGATTATGCATAGCATGAAGATCGCCCCTCCGATGCTGGTGATTCATGATCAGTGGTGTGTTGAACAACACCCGGTTACCGGCCTCAGGCGACGTCTCATATCCCTGAATATCGTGCATGACCGGGTCCATATTGATCACTTCCACCGCATGCCCATTTCGAACAATCGTCATAAACGGTTCGAATTTGCAATCCCTCGCTTCAATCAACGGAACGGATAAATCAAAGGACTTGCCGGACTCGACCCCTTCCAGCAAGACGATCGCGTCCTTCAGGCCTCTGCGGGAGTCGACGACAAAATCATACAGCAAGCGCCACCCACGTCCATTTGAAATCCTCCCGCAATAGACAGGATCAGGAAACGTGATGAGGTTGAACCCTTTCGGTTCAGGAGAATCACCGCTCAGGGTCACCACGCCTTCGATCGTTCCTGCATGCTGGACATCAATAACTTCATATGCCTCCGCACCTATCGGCAGGAACGCGGCAGCGACGAAAAGTACGAGCGCGACACAACACCTGTGCAACAAACCATTCACCGATGAACTCCTCTGTCAATATTCACGAGTTCACTGCCCTCACTATCCCGTAACCACTACCAAACCCCTCTCCTGGAAGAGCAAAAGGTCCTGGCTCCCTTCCAGACATACACTCAGATCATGTAGTTGTTCACACAATGCACCCTCGATAGACCATGCCAATTCTATTGGCTAGGAGCCTTTCGGTTAGCCGTCCCCTGTAAATCCATTTCCAGCAAAACAGGGCCCTCCGCCTGCCTGGAATCAATCCGACGGGGCATCTGGTCAACCATAAGTTTTGTTAACGGGACTGCCGCAATCGTCGTCGCGTTGCTGAAAGGATTTGAGTACAGGAACAGCCGTACGCTTTTCGGTCGTTCACTCGGCTTGATCTGAGCAACCACCTCGTTCCCCACAAATCCGACCAAGAGACCGCTTCCATCGCCGAGTTTATGAATTTCGTAGGATCCTGACGAAGATGACACCCGCTCCAACATCAAATCCGGACTCTGTGTCACCAATGCCATGCCAAGCTGCTTGGGGGCGATGAAACCATAGCTCCCCGTAGGTGCCAGCGAAAACCGAACCGTACCACTCGCCAACTCCGCCACACTGTTCCTTGTTCTCATCTGGCGCCTCAATTCCGGTTCCGTTCCAGCTGCCTCGATGACCACTGCTGCAGGCGCAGCCTTTTCCAGAGGCAGCACCTCGGTCTTTCCTCCTGGCGCCGCCCCGCTCAGCTGCGGAGCGCTCACCGGAAGAATAACAGCAAGCAGAAACGCAGCAAGCCGCAGTTCGGGTAAGCCTGCACGGGTCATGTACGAAGCAAGCCCGGTGACAAACATATTCGCTCCTTGCCTGATCAGCTCATTACAACCAGCGTGTGCCCATGTCGCACGACACGATAATTCAGCGCGCTGACTCCACAGATGAGGTTACATAATGCACTTGAGAGGTCCTAACCGATGACGGCTCCTCGGTCACCGACTTCGCGCAACGAAATCCCAACCAATTAATCTTCGTGTTCGGATCCGTCCCGTTCCTCATCGCCACTCTCATCGTGGTGGTACTGTCCATCCAACCTCCACCGCGAAACGCTTTTTGTGTTCCAGTTGCTGGCCCCTGAGGATTTCGATCAGGCGCCGTCTTGTAGTAACCCTGGTCATACCAGTCGGACACCCATTCAGCCACGTTCCCCATTGTTTGATAGAGTCCGTAGGGACTCACCGAGTTTTCATACTTGTCCACTGCGATGATGGGTGGGTACATCAGTGATCGTTCAGGCCGATCCCGCACGGGTCCAGAAAGCCCCGTCCTTCCGAAGTTCGCCCGGCTCAATCCCGCGGATTGACTCCCCCAGGGATTCATTCTTCCGTCTTCACCTCGCGCCGCCTTTTCCCATTCCGCCTCAGTCGGCAGCCGCTGCCCAGCCCACTTGCAATACGCATCGGCGTCGTGCCACGTCACGTGCATGATCGGATGGTGCGCCATAGCCTCTTGGAAATTTCCACCGTCATAGCGCCAATCCAACTGGGGATTGCGCCCGGTCGCGAGAATGAATTTCAGATAGTGAAGATTCGTGACCTCGTACTTATCGATCGCAAAGGCATCGAGATACACGCGCCGTTGCGGAATCTCGCCTCGATAGGCTAGGCGATCCGTCTTCTTATCGCTGCCCATCAGAAACTCTCCCGCAGGCACCACAATCATTTCCCCTTTCGTCTTCCAGTTGGCCACCCGTTCCATGGCCAATTTCTTCCCGGATTCCGTCCATTCCACCGTGATGTCTTGTGTATCGAGTCCCCATGCGACATGAGACATGGTTGCAATGACACCGGCCATGATCACGACCAGACTGGCCCTACGCCATACTCGTCCACTTGCTCCTCTCATCATGTGGCCTCCTTCTTGAAGAATAAAGTTCTTTACGTAGCGTCCGTCACTCCGAGAGCCGCATTACCGTCGGTGCGGCACCATCTCGGCCGATATTCGATGCTTCACCATGTACATGGTCTCCAGACTGCGCACAGCGAAACCCCGTCAAGTAACTCTCCCGATCAGGTGGACCACCATTGCGGCCGGCGGAGCGGGCAACCTCCGGGTCTTCGTTCCAAGACCCTCCACGAAAGACCTTGAGTTCTCCGGTCGTGGGCCCTTGCGGATTCTTGTCGTGACCATGCCGGTAATACTCCGGATCAAACCAATCCGATACCCATTCGCTGACATTACCGGCCATTTGATACACGCCGTACGGACTGGCCCCTTTGTCATAGCGATTGATATTGGCGAGCGGCGGATACTTGAATCCTCGCTTCGAGCCAGGGTGGGCAATATTACTCTTGATCCAACCTGCAGGCTCATTCCCCCATGGGAAAATCCGACCGTCTACCCCACGGGCTGCTTTCTCCCACTCGGCCTCAGTCGGAAGTCGTTTACCGGCCCATCGGCAAAAAGCGTCGGCTTCACGCCAGCTCACGTTGATCACGGGATGGAGTGTTGCCTTTTCAGGAAAGGGATTCTCTCGCCAGAACTTCGGCCAATCTGCTCCCGTCCCGAGGACGAATCTAAGATACTCAACGTTTGACACCTCGAACCGGTCGATCCTGAACGTGTCGAGATAAACCTCATGCTGTGGCTGTTCCTGCGGGCCGGCGGCACGGTCTTTTCGCGGATCACTCCCCATAAGAAACGATCCTGCCGGGACCAATACCATTCCACCCGGCACTTCCATTGCCCCCAACCGCTCGGCTTCATCATGCGGCGTCCACAGCTGCGGCTGCTTCGAGCTCTCGTGGTCGGCCCTCACCGGGACACCAATGAGCGACAACAGCCCACACACGACGATTATGCAGACGCATCGCATGAGACCGCCGAGTGATGGCACCGCTCCCTCAACCTGCATCGATCCAACCTTCTCTCACCGTTTCTGCTTCTGAATCATTGGATCAATCTCTTTCTGGGCTTCCTCCGTCACATTATAACGAACATAGTCATGTTCTAGAACCTCATTGGCATAGAGTCGACCCGTTGGAGCCTGGACCATCAGCGTCGTTTCCATCGTCTCTTTGGGACGCACCGTAATCGTTTGCTCAACGGATGTCCTCACGTAGGGATGCCAGACGACCAACTTATAGGTCCCCGGGGGAACGTTGGTGATGGTGAATCGTCCCTCCTCGTCCGTCTTGGCAAAGTACGGATTGTTGACCGCTACTCCCCAACTCTCCATGTACGCGTGAAAGCCGCACTGCATCACGAAGATCCTGCGCCCCTTGCTGAGATTCACCAGTTGCTTCGTGGGAGCACCGGCCATGTGTTTGTGATACATCGCGGCATCGCTACGATCTTTAAAGTTTCGAGGATGTTCTGGATTCATCGGTAGCGGAACATTGAACAGTACTCGTGCGCCCAGATTCGACGTTTCATACGCTTGGATATCGTGCATGACAGGATCCATATTGACGACGGTCACTGATTGGTCGTCTCGCACCGCCATCGTAAAGGGGAGAAACAAGCAGTCCTTGGCTTCAACTTGAGGCGTACTCGTCTCATCAAACGGCTTACCTTTCTCCACCCCTTCGAGATACACCACGACTTCTCGAAATTCTCCGCCGAGTCCCACATTGAAGGGCTGCAAAATCCGCCACCCTTGTCCGTCTGAGATGCGGCCGCAGTAGAAGGGATCAGGCAACGTCGTGAGATTATAGCCTTTCGGCTTCGGGACCTGCCCGCCGAGATACACCGTCCCCATAATACTCCCACCGTCTGAAACCATGTATTCTTGGTACGCGGCAGCCTGACTGCCCCCCGCGAGCATGATGAATCCGATGATGAATCGTCCCCACGTCAGCATGTTCATATTCACTCCTTGTGTATCCTGATTTTGCCATTGCAATCAACCTACACGATAGGACTGGAGTCACTACAAACACAAGTGGGGGAGCCGCATGAAACAGGCGACTCCCCCACAGATGCGATACTATCTCCGTTCCGCTATTTCATCGCGGTCGGAGTAGCTTTCGGTTGGGGCGCTACCTCGGCCCGCTTGACCGCCGCTCCCATAGCCCCGAGCGGCTGGATCCGGGTATCACCTGCCGGCAATACTCGGAGATAGCCCCACTGACCGGACTGCGTGTAGGGCAGCCGTTGGTTCGACCACACGAAGTCACCGACTTGACGATACGGACCACCCGCACCGCCACGGAGGAAGACATCGAGTGTTTCAGACCCGGCGTACTCCACAACACTGATCATATCAGCACCCGGCATGTACGGCTCGATCGGCCACTCATGGCCCTCGACTCCAAACATCCCGTTTTGCTCGCTATTGGCGCCGATCACGTGAATCCTGACCGCATCGCCTGCGTGCGCTTCGATCAACGGCGTCACTGGATCCTCCGGCTTGTCGACGACACAAGGCTGGAAGATCTTCCCGAGTGAGCATCCCTGATCTTCTCGGAACTTGTAGGGCTCTGCTCGGTAGTTCACCGACGTCAGGCCCGCGACATTCTGCACATACGGCATGAATGCCGTCCCGATGATGTTGTCCTCATCTTGGAAGAAGAGGGCCACGTCACGGTAGTTCCGTTTCCCAACGTTGTCTGGGAGCGTCGTATCCACGATCACGTCCGCCCGCCAGGCGTTCTTCTGTGAGACATCTGCACCGCTCACAGGATCACGATACTGTGACCCACGTGGGCCGATGATGATCGCGCCATACAATCCGTTCCGTGGATTGACGACGATATTGCCACCATCCCACACCAAGGAGGTCGTCTCCTTGTTCGACGGATGCGCATAATAGGTGTACTGACGTTTTTCACCTGGACCAATGGTCTGGTCGCCGCCGTTGTTGCCGACGTTCAACCCTTGGCTGTCTTTCGGATCAAAGGCTAATCCAGGCGCGAAGAATGACGCCCGGCTCTCCTTCATCTTATTCGTCAAGTTCACCTTGATACAGTCGCCTAAATTTGCACGGAGCGTCAGCGGATGCGGTGTCGCACCGCTGGACACCGTCGTGGCTTCTCCTTCCAGCGCAAAGATCTTGCCTTCCGGCATGGTCATTTCAATCTTCCGCTCGAAGTCCACTTCGATTGCGTCCGGCGCTTTCGGATTCAACTTCATTGGGCGATCCAATGCCACCACACTGAAGTTCTTGACCGGTGCATCCGCCGGGCAGACTGAGCTCGGCGTCGCAGGAATGCTCAAAGGGTTGGTTCCCTTTGGCAAAGGCATCAGATCGGACACTTGCTTATCAAGTACCCGCAGGATTCCCCATCCACCTTCCGCGAAGTGGGAACTTCTACCATTAAAGTGGATATAGTCACCCGGCATACCCTGGAATCCGCCTGCCTTTGTGACCAAATCATACCGTTCGGCGATTCCAACGTGAATCGAGTTCTTCCGATTGGCATCCGCCGCATAGCGTTCCGTGAGGAACGTATGACCGGAGATCGTCCAAACATGAGACTCATTCATGAGCTGGTGCAACAAGCGGACGACCAATGTGTCACCTGTGTACGCCCGAATCAACGGTGTCCCAGGGTCTCCATGGATCGCGCTGCTGAACAGTTTCGAGGTATCCGGATTGTTGGATAGACGTTGTGCAAACGGAGCCGCGCGGAAATTGAAGCCGCTGCCGGTCGTATGCGTTCCGCCGTTGATGTACTTATTCGGCGCATTCAGGATCTTTTCCGGCATCTGGAACGACACGGTCTTTCCAGCTTCCAGAGCAACCTCTACCGGCTGTCCTGGAGGATTACCGGCCTCGATCACGTTCACGGTGTGCGGCACCGTGTCATGGATCGATACCATCAGCTCACGGAAACTCCCACTCACGCCCGCCCCGATCGGTTCGTTGCTGTGAATGTCTGCAACCGGGCCGCTATAGACCAACTTGCCGTTCTTCGGATCATGATAAGTCGATCCGAAGGGCTCCACGATCGTGACGCCGAACCCGCCATGCGGCCAGGTCGTCGCACCGAAGGCATGGTCATGCCAGAACACGGTGCCCATGTCCACATCCACCCACCACCGATAGCGGACAAACTCCGGCGATACCAGATCACCTGCCGGATGACTATTCTTCAACGGCTTATAGAACGTCACCTGATCGCCCTTGATCTCCTTGATCCGGGCAACCTCTTGGCAGCTCTTGTCCCGTGGCAATGAGGCCGTCGGATCGTTCCCCTTGTCTAAACAATCCATCCCGACCATGACTTCGGTATTGACATGGAAGGGCGTGGCGCCTGGAGCCATCTTGATCTTGAGCGATTTCGCTCCGGCCTTCACGGCACCCTCTAGCTTCGCCACCATCGGAGCCGGCAACCCATGCTTGGTCTTTTTCCCCCACATGGTGAACGGCCGGACTGACATCTCATATTCAAACCCTGAGATCACACCATCCGAGTTCCCCGTGTCGAACTGGAAAAAGTGGGGATGGATGTTGATCTTGGATGACTGGAAATTCGTGTAGTCGTCGTCATCCCACTCGCTCGTCAGCAGCACGTCCACACAGTCATACACGTTGGCACGAATGACTGCGGGAAGCTTCAGATCGTCATTCGCTCTGGTCAAACGTTCTTCTTCATGAAGCACATAGATCAAGCCGTCCTTGTCGACCATGGCCGGCTCTTTCCCCTGCTTCTTAGCCAGGGTAATCGGCATCCGCACGAAGTGGATGTTGTAGTGCTTACGATTCGCATTTTCGGGGCAGAGGCTCCATCGGCCCTGCTCACCCGGTTTGGCTGGCTCGGAGGTCCGCTCACCATTTTCATCCTGGTGAATCGGCTCCAACCAGGGCGCTCCGCTGTGGTTTGCTGAGAACGGAACACGCTTGCCGAAGTGCGGTTTGAACAATGGCCACGCCATCTTGGCCGTGGTTGGATCAAACAGAATGGCAGGCCTGGTGCTGTCCTCCCACTTAGCTGCCCATGCATATTTAGGATTCTGCGCGGTACTTTCACGTTCACCGCGCGCGATATTTCCGTCCCACTTCCAATCCCACACCGTTGAATCATAGGAAAGGATCTGTCCCTTTTCATCCTCGGTATGGCCCGGCTTTCCTTGTGCCGGGACAAACATCTCAACCCAATCCTTGACGTTCACGACGACCGGGTTAGACTTCCAGTTGGTCTTCTGCCCCTTGTCGACGATCTTAAACGTCTTTCCGAACCAATCAACCGTGGTACCGATCAACTTATCGGACGAAACACCAAGTTTCATCCGACCGATGCGATCCGGCAACTCACGAAGATCCGGCATGCTGTCCGTATGGGCCGCCCCCATTTGAAGCGTATTGTAGAATCGACCATACCCCCACATGCCGGCTACATAATGGTGGGCCACATGGCAGTGATAGAGAAACTCGCCTGCCAAATGTTGACAACCACCGCCACCGCATTCAGGCTCAAGGTCCAACGCCTCAGATGGACCGATCACTTCCACATCCACACGATCCGACTTCGTTCTCACGATCGGATACTTCACGGGCCCATCAGAACCCATGGCCCAGAGATTGTTAGGCTCGGTGCCTGGGCTCCGCTGCCACCGGATCGTCCCACTATGAGGATGGTGTGAATGGAACACTTCGGAACCGCCATGGACCACCCGCCACTTCACTGGATCGCCCAAGTAGCCCCGAGCAATCGTGGTCGGCGTGTCGCCGAACGTATAGGAGCTGTAGGCCATCGATTCATCTTCAAACCCGAAATACTCGTGCTGGAGATGCATCTGGTCGATCCCAAACGGCTCACTGCGATAGTTAATCGCGCGACCGCCTGGCCGATAGGCATCGGTCAATGGGTCACGTTGAGGCAAGAAGTCGCCTTTCTTGTTCAACGGACGGAACGCTTCGTCCCCGATCTCATGGTAGAACAGCACAAACTCACGGAAGTCAGGTCCGGAGCCGTTGTCAATATTGACCTGCCAGCCGCTCTTCACTTCAGGTGCGGCCCCCGCACTCCCCAACGCGTCGACGTACTTTGAACCCTTCGGCTCGACAACGAACGCCCCGAAGAGGCCCAACACCGTCAGCTCACGGTCATGACTGAAGGAATGGAACTGACGTACGCCTTCCTGCATCTGAGGATGAAGATACCATTCAAATTCTTGCGCCTTGCCTGGCGCCACAATCGATTCAGGATTCGTGGTGGTCGCCGGCTTGCCGGACGAGCTTACGATCATGCTGGACGCCTGAATGAACAGACTCCCATCCTCACCTTCCATCTGATTGCGTAAGGTCATCTTCACGCAATCTCCAGGGTTTGCGCGCATGACCAACGGCTGAATCACATCACCCTGCAAGCCGGTGGTAACGGCACCCGGATCATACCCATCCTTCTCTCTGGCTTCTTTATTTTTCGTTTCCTCTGCACGAGCCTTGGAGAGATCCTCCGTCAATACGTACATGTAGCCCGGATAAAAATCGAGCCAACGATTCAAGGTGATTTCGATGTTGATCATGGACACATCGAACTGTTTTACCGGCACGCCGGCAGGGCACTTCCCTCCCGAGCTGAGGACCGGCTCACCCTTTCCTGCATCCGTCATCAACAGGAAGCTGCTCCCATCCTGCCCCATATACTGGTGCATCATCGACATATTGTTGAATGCACCGGACGTCTGCTGCACCTGCGCATCACTTTGAGCCTGCTGTCCGAGCTTCTCCATCAGGCGGTGATGCTGCATCTCCATCTTTTGGGCATTGTCGGCGCGCCCTTCGATGGCATTCTCAACCACCGTCTGCCCCTTCAGCTGTTGGGCCCAGCCTGGCATCGCCACCGGAGTCGCATGCCCCGCATGAGGAGCAACCCCCGACTCGGCAGCAAACAACCCAGGCGCCGCAAATAGACCCCCAGCCAACAAGACTGACTGGAGCATCCGCGCGATGCCCGATCGCTTCAGCCCTCTAAAAGGTTTAAAAAATAGAACTCCCATACTTGGCCTCCCCTCGCTTAGATTCATCCCTTAGAGCGGATGATCGTATTGAAAACCCCCAATTACTCCTCCCACTTCAACATCGACCCACATTTCAAAATTAAGTATTTTCACGCTCTTAGCCTGGCTCATCACATTTCTGAGCAAGCTATGTAGCCGTTTGTGAGAAACGGTGTCAAGTTTTTTTGTGTGGCTGAGGTGCTTTTGGACACCACACCCTCACGTCCTCTGATGGTGCACTGAGATACCGGCCTCCAGCGTGACTCCGGCCGCTAGTGAACCTGAGAAATAAAGAGCTGGTGAAGGGTTCCTTCTTGCGAAGGAATGGGTCATTCGGAGGCCGGTCCAAAATCACCCAGACCTTCACCAGCAACAATATTCATCAGCAATCACTGTGCCTTTTTGTACGAACGATCAAATCGATCTATATTCTTTAATAGATACAATAGGGTGTGGTTACTTCACACTCACAACACCACTCCGCAGACTTTGTGGAACTTTTCTACAGAGGAAGACATCTGGTAGTCAAATTCTACATCTATCAATATAAATCATATTGTTACAAATGTCTAATTAGTTAGACAGTTGACATTGCGTGTTTGGGGCATGATGGGACAACGAAAAGAATTTTTACGGACTGAGCTGTCATTAGAAAAACGCCATGCTGGTGTAGGTCGCCGTAGAGTTATATTGATCGGTGATACCGCGATCGTAGCGGAGAACCTGACCCTTCTCGGCTTGGATCAATCGCAAGAGGCAGTAGATGGGCGAGAAGCCGGAAATGCGACGCTGATCGTTTTCTCTCTGAATATAGGCAGCGAATTCCTCAGGCTTGAGCTCTTCCACGTGCTTCAGCATCTCCAAGTCCCGTTGCATCGAACGATGGAATGAAAAATCGGTAGGTGGCGCAGTATCGCCATAGCGCAGACCAAGATGGGCCAATTCTCCGGCCGCGATCACGCAGACTGTCATTCCAGATTCAGTAATGGTATTCCGGAGAGCCGTAAGAAATTGCTCCACGGAATGCTGAACGGTTACATCTTTCAGGCTGGATGCTGAAAACGAGGAGAGAATTGGAACAATGGTGAAGGGTTTGTTGACACTCGTCTGAAGAAACGGCAGCTGGAATTCAATCGCATGTTCAGCCTGGTGTGCGATCTCTTCGTCAACACAATCCGGCACCAGCGCCTTGAGCTGCTTCACAATCTGTTGATCCGTTGGAATCAGACCGAGCGGTGTTTCAAAATCCTTGTCCGTCACGGCAAACACGTTTTCAAGACCGGCATGGGCGGTCCCGATAATGACATAGACGTCCGGCTGCTGACTTTCTTGAAGTTCTTTGTAGCCCCATGTGTAGACCGGCCCTGCTTGTTTGATGTCGTAGGTGGGCGTCACGAGCCCTTTGATCAACTTCCCTTTGTTCTCAGATGGCTTGAAATCCGGCCCCTCGCTTGACGTGAAGAATCCGTCGATCTGCTTGCGCAGTTTGGCGCCATCCGCTTCGTAACTTCGTCCGGCAAACACCGCGGGACGGAACGGCCGTTGTCGATACTCGGCCAGAGCCTGTTGCCGTGCGGCCTCAGTCCGTGGACCTTCCAGAAACAGTTTTTCATCCAGATCCGCGACCAGCTGCTCCACTTTGCTCGGAAGCAGAAACTCACCGAACCGTTTCAAGTACAATCCACCGATATCCTGGATGGAATGTTCTCCATCAAAATGCTGCACGATAAAAAAGAAGTTGAGCGGCAGCACCAGCTTTTCTTGACTCAGCCCACTTGGGTCCCACAGCACGACCAACTGATCTTCCCCCTGTTTGATGGGTGAGAACTGAAGATTTCTGAGGATCGGATATTGGACAGAATCTTTGGTTGAACTCGTTGTCATCATGATGAGGTCGATCTCGTCTATGTGGTCTGTTTGGCCTGTTTAGAACACAATACGTTTCATCTCGCAGACACAGTGTATCTGGACTATGGTCCATTTCGTCAAGAGTCTGGCATCGGCAGATCCGGCTCACCAGAAAAACCAGAGAGACCACAAAGATCTATCCGTCTGCTGAAACAACTCGGTTTGTGTGCTTCGACAGGCTCAGTACGAACGGAAAACCTCAATGCTTTCAATAACCACTCCATTCGTCCTGAGGCTCTCGAAGGATGAACGGAGGGCTGTTCAGCAGACTGTTATTGTTTTTCCTGCGCACCAGGGCTCGACCGCCGACTGAGAAGAACCAACACAGCCACGACGGCAACCACCAACCAGATCGTGGGGCGACCGTAGGAAGCGTCGGAAAACTCGATAAGATCGCTGAGTCGACCGATCAAAAGCGACATCCGGGCCATGACCGTGTACCCAAATCCGGCGCCGAAGGAGATCATCAGAAACATAATGCCGGTTCGCGCCACCGCTTTTCCCGTTCCGCTATGCTCGATGGAAAAGAAAAAATAGAAGAGCACCGAGCTGACCCCCAGCAAGATAATGATGGCATTGAGGTTACTGGCCGGATTGAGCAGGTTCATCGAAAAGGTAAGCCCATCCGGTCCCGCGATCGACAAGAGCGGACGCACGGTATCCTCGATTTGCTTCAAAATAAACGACGAGATCGTCCGTGGAATGGCCAAGCCCGACCCCATTCCCACGATAAACGCAAAGGCATACCGAGACATCCAGGCCGCCTTTGGCACATAGCGAGTCAACATGAGCATCCCGATTGCCACGGGAATGAAGAGCGCAAACTCTCCGTTCTCGACGATCGGCTTGATGATGAGGTGCAGAATCACGGTGTCGTAGGTCTTCACGATCGTGTACCCGATCGAGACCCCGACATAGAGATGTTCGGCGAATTTAAAGAGCGGGGTGTCCTTATAGAGAAAGGAAAAGATCAGGAGCGTTAACCCTGTTGCAACCCAAGCTCCAAATATTGTGGCATCCATCCTTATCCCCTATCTACTACCTGAGGTGCCCCTGAGCCCGTAAGGCCCGCCGCTGCGAAAAATAGATCAGGTTGCACGTGATGACCAGAACAATGATCGCCACATGCGTCGCGGACTGTGCATCCATGCCGGCCACCGCCTTGCCTTTTTGACCGATCAAGCTTTCATATTCCGCCGCCCCACGGAGACCCCCGATCAGGCCGTTGATCTGCCCGCTCCGGAGCAATGGATAGAGTCCGGGCGCCATGACGCCTGTACAACCACCACCCATTTCAAATTTGTATTTATCCTTCCCAAAGACGTACCACTCTTCCACCCCCGGTCGTCCTGCACCCAGACTGACCATGTACGTCACATCTTTCAAATTGCGCACGCCCTCCAACACCGGCAACGCCTTCGTCGGTTTGCCGCCATAGTCGCTGGGGAAGGCCGAGTAGAGATCCTGCCCCATATTGATGATCACAGCCTGTCCGCCGGGACTCCACCCGAGAAAGGCGTAGTCCTTTCCATATTCCTTTCCCATCTCCTTGGCGACCTGCGTCACGATCTGGTCCGCCATCCCGGTGCCGGATACCCACAAGGTCATCGTCATCACACGAAGATTTTTCCTGAACGCGTGTCGGAGCAGCGAAATCGCTTGTGGATACAGCTCCGGCTTTGAGGCCGGGTCAAAATCGATCGAGAGGAGAAACACCGACCCTTCCGGTAACGACTCAATATGGTCATACACGCCGCGCACTTCCGGCGAAATCTTGATCGGCAACCCGACCGGATAGAGCAACGGCAAGAGGGTACAGAGACCGATCATCAAGAAGATGATTCGCCGATCGATCTTGAGCATGCGATCTGAGTAGCTCATGACCTGTTTCTCATGAAGCACAGTAAGTTTCGAGTTTGGGGTTTCGAATTTCCGGTCCCGCCGAACCCGAAACGAGAAACTCGAAACTATCGTTCTGCATGCGATAGTGAGAAACGAGAGACGAACGAGGTTTCACGTTATTCTTTTCCCCCACCCAGATACGACCGTTCCACGCCGAAGATGATCTTGAACGACAGGGCGATGGCCCCAAGGCTGACTCCGATCAGAATGGCTCGACGCACGGACGAGTTGAGTACGTTTAAAATCCACGAAGACACGTCGCCGCTCAGAGGAATCAGATACTCACCCAGCGGCACCCGTCCCATCATCACGATCACGGCCGCCACCAGGAGCACCGCCGCTTCACGGCTTCGCGCCCTGAACGAACGATAGGCCGCCGACGCGATAAAGAACGCCAAGATGGCGAACATCGTGCCTTGTAACGGCACCATCATGAAGTTGTAGACCCAGCCGAAGGCCGTCATCGTGCCATCGATACTTTCTTTCCCATTGGCCCAGAGCCCAACCGCGATTGTGCCGAGCATGCCGACATAGAGGACGAGGCTATACCCCCAACCTGCTTCCTGGCGCTTGATCTTCACCGCATGTTGATGGAACAGACTGGTCACTCCCAAGATCAACGCAAACCCACCGACGATCTGCATCCACTTTGTGGCAGACGTGAGCATCTGCTCCGAGGCCGGATGCGGCACATAGTACTGAGCGGCAAATAACAAGCCTGTGACCAACGTAATGAGGAGAGGAAGTTGTCGGCGCAGAAAAATCATTTCAGGTCCCTCATGAGATCGAGAAAGAACTGCGGCCATTGCGCCCCGGTGACAACTCCCACGGTCGCCAAGACGGTTCCCACTGCCAGCGCCGCCAGAATCACGGCCTTCCCGATATCCTGTCCGCGCAGGGTTCCGATCTGGACCGACTCTTTGGAAAGGTAGGCGCTGGCTGCGTAGAGCTCCTCACCGATCAGTGTGTAGTCGCAGGTCGTCACGAAGAAAGGCAATTGGTGGTCCGCATCGGTTCCGGCAATTTGAATGGCCCCGGTACTGGCTCCTGTTTCCGTCAAGAGCAGCGATTCGGCAAAATAATGACCCATGAAAAAATTCGCCGCGGGCTTTTTGCGCAACATGATGCCGTCCACCGCCGCCGTATAGCTAAACTGATCCGATGTGATAAAAAAGTTCGCGTCCTCCTTGAAGAGGTCCGGCTTCCCCGCTTCCAAATACGCCTGTTTCGTGATCTCTTGGCAGACCGCCATCGTGATCGGCTCGCGATGAGGCACCATCAGTTCCGTCTCATAGAGCGCCGCCCGTTTGGCCACCTTCCCGAGAATGACCGCCGCGGCGATCGTCGAAGGGTCATGCAGATCATGAGCCCCGGTGAGATAGAGAATCGGCTTGCCCAGCTCCGTTGCCCGGCCAATGGCTTCATCGACGGCATCCAACCCCGGAATGCGGCGCAGAAAAATCTCGTGCCGCTTGGCATACCCGATCGCAAAGAACACCAGACCACCGAATGAAAGACCGATGATCAAATTATTGAGCTGGTTCCAGTTGAACCAGTTGGCCGTCGGCGTCGCGACCTGGACGACACTGAAGAGGCGCTGATCAGCCTGCATGGCGGCCACCGCCACGGCATAGGGCTGATCATTCTTGATCTCCAGACCCTTCGTACTTTTCACCATCGTCTGATGCCACGTCTTCTCCGCCGTCCTGGTCCACCAAGCGGTTTTTACATCTTTGACATACTTGGCATTGGATGGAAATTCTGCAACGACCGTCAACTTCTGAGGATCCATCGTGGACGCATCACCGACTAGCACCTGATATCGGATATCCGAACCATCAGTCGCCAGAGGCGCCCACTGAACGGTGAGGCTTTCTCCTCCGTCGTTCGGCGTATCAAAAACCCGCACCTCCTGTGGTGCAGTGATCAGAGGCTCTGCCACGGCATGTGATGCCAACACACCCATCATCCAGCCAATCGCGAATAGCAACCGACAGGCTGAGCGAGCATACCGACGTTTGACGAGATACGTTTCACGCTTCACGCAACTCATGCCCCTTCAATCACTTCGATATTCGTCCTTGGAATCACAGCGGTCTTTCCATCAGCAAATGTGACCTCCAAGACCCGCACCTCACTCTCCGTGGGGATCTTGGTCAGCTCGGACGGGAGCGCCGACACTTCGCCAATCCGCCCAAACATCGGATCACGGATGATCCGAACGGGATCACCAATGTTGATGCCTTCCCGCTGCGATCGGCTGACAGTCTTCGCCTGCCCTTCCCCCTGTGGAATGATAATCTCCGGACGAATCACGCCGGCCCTGATCTGTGTCGCCCCCGAGATTGACGCTTTCCGGCCGGCATGAGCTGCGAGGAGCTTGAACGTTTTTGCGGCCATCGGAATGGTCCCAAACCCCTCGGTCAGGATCAGCGTAAACCCAACCTGTTCGGTACCCGTAATAGCCACACCCAGGTCATAGCCCAACAACGCACGGAGGTCTTCGTCATGAATCCCACCGACCACCACACCAGCCACACCAACAGCTTTCGCCTGTTTCATCGTCTCAGCGGAAAGAAACGAGCCTCCCACCACCACCGTCCCGTTCATGGCGGACGTGAGATGAGTCGGCGTCAATGGTTCGTCCGGAGCTGTTACCGCCATCACGATGTCACCGGATGTCTCCCCACCGATACCGAAAATGCCCTGGACCAAGCTACAGGTCGTCTCCACCACGACACCCTGTTCCGGAATCGTCTCGGTGATCATGCCATCCACATAGGCGAGCAACTCCAACACTCGCGGTGGCTCACGTAACAAGACTTGCCCCGTCACGGACGAGATTGATTCAATCGTGCCGGAGACCGGCGAGCGAATTTCCGTCTTGAACCATTTGATCAGCGGTTTATTCTCCGCCAGAATCTCGTCCTTCGTGACCACATCACCTTCTCGTTTAGTCAGATACCCTTTCATCTCGCCTGGAGTCACGCTGAGTTGATTCGCGAGGTTGATCGGGAAGACTTTCCCAGGCAACTCGGCTTTGGCCACCACCTGATCGGACCGGACTCGATCACCGACGGCCACCAAGACCTTCCCCGGTAGGGGCAGCATCCGCCGACGGTGGATCACGGTGCGGTCAGTGACTGTCAGGCCTGGAGTGTAAGAATGAGCCATAGTTAAGAGCCAATGGCTGATCGCATATGGCTAATGGCCCGGATCACAGAAAATCCGGCGTGAGCAAAAATAAAATGATCTCGAACGCGCAATCTGTAGTGAGCATTCTGCTCTTCGGCTATACGCCATATGCTATCTGCCATCAGCTCTCCTTCGGATAGAGCCCAACGGCGTTGAACCATTTCTTGAGGGACGCCACACGAGCCTCTTGCTCAGCCGGCAGTTTCAGTGGCCGTCCGCGGCCATCGAGCAAGAGTCCCACGACGCCACCATGAACCTCCTTGGTCACAGTCACACCTGCTCCGGCACCCATGCTGACACCTTTGGCAGGCTGAACTTTGATCGTGGCCTTCTGCTCAGAGTCCAATGGAAACAACTTCAACTCGCCGAACTTCAATTGTTCCTTGGTGAGCTTCCCATCGGGCCACGTAATCTCAACATCAGCGCAGACATCACCATCTTTCCCTTGTCCAATCGGTGCCATGCAGGTCCCGAGATAAACCATGCAATCTCGCACGAACACGTCGGTGGCAGCCTGTTCGTTGATCGTCGACAATACCCCAAGATGCGGCATCATAAAGATGCTGTCGACCGACAGTCTCGTACAGCCCATCGGCTCGTAGGCATCGACCATCATCAACATGGATTGAATCCGCCGCGGGGCATGGGACAAAATCCCGCCGCTACCGACGATCAAATCCAGCTTCAACATATCGATCAGCGACTTGCCGGACGCTTGCTGCTCAAACACATCAGAGATCGTCCGTTCCTGCTGCACACCCTTCAATCCCGTGGCCAGCGACTTGTGATGAATCAAGGCCAGCCGCAAGGCTTCACGCGCGATCGCTTGCTCAATTTGCAACTCGTCAAGCGTTTGCGGAATGGTCGTCGGACGGATCATCTTGTTCTTGATGCGATTGCGCAGCGTCTGTTCATCGATCGTGAACGGCACCCATCGCATGATATTGGCGAGTCCCGCTTCAGCCAGAACATTCGATACGCTGTAGGACATCCCAAGATTAGCACTGACCGTCCGATTGAACAGCCCGTCGAATACGGAAAACACATCGGTCGTGGCTCCACCGATATCGACACCAATGAGGTTGAGATGTTCCCGCTTGGCAATGGCCTCCATAATAAGGCCGACTGCGGCGGGAGTCGGCATGATGGGCGCACCGGCCATCTCAATCAGTTTCTTGTACCCGGGTGCCTGCTGCATGACATGTTCGAGAAATAGGTCATGGATCTTGTTGCGAGCCGGCGCGAGATTCTCTCGCTCGAGCACTGGCCGAATGTTGTCCGTCACGACCAGCGCGGATTTCTCTCCCAAGATCTTTTTGACTTGCGGTTGCGCCTCCTTGTTGCCCGCATAGATCAGCGGCAACTTGTACGTCACGCCGAATCTCGGTCGCGGTTCCGCCGCCGCCACATACTCGGCCATCTCCACCACGTGATTCACCGCCCCTCCGTCTGTACCGCCGGCCATCAGGATCATGTCCGGTCTCATCGAGCGGATCCGTTCGATCTTTTCATGCGGCAAACGCCCATCATTCGCCGCCAATACATCAATGACGATGGCTCCGGCTCCCAGCGCCGCCCGTTGCGCGCTTTCACCCGTCATATTCTGAACGACACCGGTCACCATCATCTGCAGGCCGCCGCCCGCACTGCTGGTGGAGATATAGATGTCGACACCCGTCTTGTCATCACGGCAGGGCGTGATGATCTGATCACCATCTAGAATCTTGCGGCCAGACAGTTCCTCAATTTCCGCGATGGCGTTCAAGACCCCGCGCGTCACATCTTCGAACGGAGCCTCAACGGTCGTCGGTGCCTCACCACGATAGGTCTGTCGATAGGTGTCCCCAACTTTCTCGATGAGAATCGCCTTAGTGGTGGTACTGCCACAGTCTGTGGCGACAATGACGTTGAGGGGATGATCGATCTTTGGAGAAGTGGAAACAGAAGCCGTCATTGAGCCGTGGCTCCCTGTGGAGCAGACTTGGTTTCAATGATGGCGATGAGACGAGTCACCGTATCACGGCGTTCGAGCAAGCGAGCAACCTGTTCGACTTCTTTGGTGTTGAAGGCACAATCAAGGATAGGAGTCAGAAAGTGGAGCGCCTGGCTCCCCAGAAAATTCATCGGCCCCATGGATTCCAAGAACATCGTCGCCGGCGCCGCCATCCGACGATTGACAATGACGTCGGCGATGCGCTCCAGCAATTGGACATCTTCTACGGCGAGGGGTTGGTCCTCCGCCTGCACGGCAAAGGCGTGGCGTAGACCGGCTCGAAGTTGAGCCAGTTTTCCAACTGCACTTCCAGTGAAGAATGATCGCATAAGTATCGGTTGGATAAAGGAAACCAAGAACGGGTCGCATTATATGAAGGGGGTGGAAGAGAGTCAATTCAACGGTGAGTAGCTGATCGGTTTTCTTGACAGCCGCTGCGAAATTCTAGACTATGCACGGACTGTGAGTACAAAGGAACAAAATGAGCGCAAGTTTTCGAGTTGGCAGGATTTGAAGGACAGAGGGAGACGCTATTGGCTCGATGTCTTCGGCCATTCAGGATGGAAAGCACGGTATGTCAAAGAAGTTGATGCAAGAGAGGTTACGATCCGTTTCTATCAAGCGATCTACGACGAAATGACCAATTAGTTGAGGTTCATGACAAGTATCCAGTAGATTTAGGACATCGAAAGGTCTAACGGGTATGGAACCTATTACACGTAAGGCAGTTGCAGAAAAGCTTGCCGCCTACCTGAGACATGAGGTGCCCTTGCATAGCCTTGTATCCTGGGCAGAATCGGCAATGATGGACGGCGAATTCGATCCAGCCAATCTTCCGACCATTCGTGATGTTGTCGCGAGGATCGGCCTCGCTGACGTGCGCGCATTTGGATTCACGTGGGAGGACTGCGAGCAACTTCTCACTCAGCTCGGCTACTCCGCACAGGTCAGCATCGTCGCTCGATAGTTTTCTTTCTGATAGCACTCAACAACTGTCCTGACCAATCTACCCATCTTGCCTGCAAGATTTTTCCTGTCGGTGTTTACGCTAACAAGTCACCCACGTCTAATGACTATGACTGTGGATAATGTCGTAATCCTACAGGGAGGTCTGGCGTGATGATGAAACCATGGAAACGACAGATAGTACTGACGATTCTTACCCTTGTACTAGCGGGAATGTTGTACGAGGGGGGCGTCACACCGGCTGCGGCGGAAGGGATCTTCGATGATGTGAATCTTGGGCTACTCTCTATCGGCGGTCGTGCGACCTACTTTGACTCAAAAGACGGTGACGCGAACTGGTTCGGCGGCGGCCAGCTTCGCCTGCACCCATTCAAATTTCTCGCCGTTGAAGGTTCCGTCGATTATCGCAAGACAGACATCAGCTCCACCGCTGTCCGAACCTTTCCCGTTCAGGGGTCCGCCTTGATCTATCCGTTTGGGACAAAACGGCTGTCTCCTTTCATTCTCGGCGGCGCTGGCTGGTACTTCACCAATGTCGAAGGCCCTCATGGTTTCGACAAGACACAGCATCGGTTTGGCGCACATGCCGGGGTAGGCCTGCAGCTCTTTCTCAGCGAACACCTCTCGCTCGACAGCACCTATCGCCATATCTGGCTTGAGAAAATCGACTCGAAGGATGCGGCCCTGCGTGATAAGCAATTCCAGGATAACGGGCACATGGTGACCTTTGGGTTAAACTTACACTTTTAGAAACGTCTCCAGGGATTCTCAGCAATGCACGCTGACGCAACGCTGCGGAGTACATTGACAAGAGTTTGAACACGCGCAACAATCACACGCCCGTCTTCGAGCCAGGTACGTGTGCTATTGCCGATCAGTAGACTCACCAACCAATCGAGCGAATAAATATGGCGTACCGCTCATCAGCTGACTTGCTTCTGATTATTAGTGCGTTCTCGTTCGTCTTGGGTCTATGGCGTCTTGCAAACTCACGGCGGCTGTGGATCGCATTCGTGGTCATGATAGGCTTTCCCGCATGGATCATGGCTGGTCCCATCGTGTATGGCATGTCGTCCCGCACACCACAACAACTGTTGGGCGAGGAGTGGCACCATGCTCCAGCTCACCAGATTCGGCGTCGGGGAGTAATCGCTTTTTCCCTCGGCGCGGCTGCGTGGTGCTATGGCGCATTCGGCTCAGAGCTACCCCGACAGATTGAACTGGTCGTACTCGCAGTAACGCTTTAAGGGCTCGTTCTCAGTGGTTATTGGCTTCTTAGTGGGCGGAGGCTCTTCTAATCAGACAATCAAAAGGGCTGCCCTCATTATGGACCTTCACTGGAGGGAGAAATCTAGAAGGCAACCAACCGAGTAAAGGCAAAGAGCACGAGTACAACCTTGAGGTCGCATCTTGTTCTGTGCATCACAACAGGGTAGGTCTAGCCTCAAGTCTTTCGTGGGAGTTGGGCGAGCATAGAGGATCACCCGACCGCTTCCTCACATTCCACTCTCCCCCTCTCACAAAGGGAGGTTTGGTTGAATCGAGAACTACGCACATGGAGCCACAACGCCGTTCTCCTTCAGAGTAACAAAAATAATCAGACGTGAGGGTCCAGCAAGCACTTGGATCAACCAGGCTGACCTTGCCCTATCTTACTCTCCGTCCCATTCCGCAGCCGTTCAATATTCCCCTTATGTTTGATGGTAATGAGCCCGCTCACCACAAGCGAGAAAAGCCTGAACGCGATCGCTGGGTGGATCAGCGCCGCGATAACGATAATGGGAAGAGTCCAAATGCCGTCAGTACGCCCTTGGAAGAGTCACGGTCGCGTCTCGTTCACGCAGCACGGCGCTTGGATACACGCGCACGGGGACGAGCCACTGATCGACGCGAGCCATGCTTCTGCGGAACTTGAGCATGGAGCGTCAAACCCAGCGCTCCTACCACCTTCAAAATCGTATCAAACCCAGGACTCCGGTCACCTGATAGCGCCTTATACAAGCTTTCACGCGAAAGACCGGCATCACGTGCAACCTGCGCCATCCCTTTAGCCTTTGCAATATCGCCTAATGCCTTGGCAATAAATGTCGCATCCCCTTGCGCCTCCTCGAAACATGCCTCTAAGTAGGCCGCCATTTCTTCCGGTGTTCGCAAATGCTCCGCAACACCAAAGCGAGTTGTCATCGTTCGTCCCATACTGGACTCCTATACGCTACGGGCAAGTCGCAATGGCATTCTAGTGACACGTTCACCAACCGTCTTTCTAACCCTACCCACCTCCCCTTCCCGCGAGGGCGGCCTGGTTGAATCCAAAACTGCGCGCATGGAACGACCACGTCGTTCTCCATCAGTGAAATCATAGCTGGTAGACATGGGGGTTCCGCGAGCACTTGGATCAACCGGGCCGACCTTGCCCTATCTTACTCTCCGTCCCATTCCGCAACCGTTCAATATTTCCCTTATGCTTCATCGCGATCAGCCCGCTCACCGTGAGGGAGAAGAGCATGAACGGTATGGATGGATGGATCAGCGCAGCGATGACAGGAAAGAGGCCGAAGGCTGTCAGTGCGCCGCCTGAGGAGTAGCGCCAGATAGCCACAGCCGCAATCCAAGCAAGCAGCAGTATAAGCCCAACCAACGGCGAAACGCCCAGGACAGACCCAAGCGCCGTTGCAACACCCTTCCCGCCTTTGAATCCCAGAAACGGTGAAAAGAGATGCCCGAGGAAGGGAGCCAGCGCGACAACAAGGATCGCCCATTCATCTTGCAAGAGATACATCCCGGCAAAACCCATCACCCACCCTTTGCCCATATCGCCGATCAAGGTGAGGATGCCGGCCGGTTTTCCGGAGACACGCAGCACGTTCGTAAATCCGACGTTCTTACTGCCGACCGTGCGCGGATCGGGCAGCCCCATGACCTTGGAGATGACGACTCCAAACGGCACGCTGCCCAGCAGATACCCCACGATTGCAAGTCCGATCAATAGTCCTTGATTTTCCATATTAGTCCAGCATTCCCAAACGACGTTCGTGGTGAGCTTGTCGAACCATGAATAGCCCGAATTCAGACGCCCTTCGACGGGCTCAGGGCAAACGGATTATCACAGGAATGCAAAGGACACAAGGCTAGGTCCACTTATTAATAGAGGCTTTCTGCACAAGCATCATTGAAACTTCTCCGGGTGCGTAAAAAAATCTAGCATTACCCTATTCAAATTCGGCCAATCCCGATGAGTCCCGGTTCCTTCGCAATATACCGTTGGACCGCTTGCTGCACAATCCTGATACGCCACACACCCGCTTTCAATGTTCTTTGTCTTCGTACCATTACAATGGTTACACCCAGCCCACCAGGCTGAGGTTTGTGCCCCCCAACCGGGAAACAGACTGTCGTTCTTGCCATGCATGATCATAACTGGCATCGGATCTCGACATTGAAACGACTCGAGATCTTTGCCGGTCACCCCGGCGGCGCTCGGAGCGATAGCGGTCGGCACCGTCTTCGTCTTGTCGAGCACTGCCAGCATTAATGAGGCCGTGCCTCCATCTGAGTGGCCGGTGGCGTAGACCCTCTTCTCATCGATGCACCAGTCTTTCGCGACTTGGCTCGGAATCGTTCCAAGCTGCTCGACGGTCGGAATATTCAACTGTTTGTGATCGGTATAGACCACTACGAATCCAGCTCCAGTCGCTGTCATCGTGAGGCCGGTGAGCCGTTCCGACGCCCAGCGGCTCATTCCCGCTGGAGCGTAGACTATCAACAAGGGGTGAGCAAACGTGGCATCGTAGTTCGAGGGGGTGCGGACCATGTACTTGAGGCCATCCGTCGAAACCTTTCCATCCGTTGCTCCGGCAGCGCCTGGCCGAGTGCCGGCAGGACAGTGCCCTGCCGTAGTCGGATAGGCGAATGCTTCAAGCGGCGGAGGCGTCGCATTTTCACTGCAGGCTGTGAGCAAAAAGAAGAGACTGGTACAGGCAACGACCTGTTGTGGAAATCGCGACTGCGGAACACCTCGGCGTTTCAAACCCATCTCAGATCGACTCGAGTGCAGAGAATACCGAGGAGAGTGAATAGCGGAGTTCAATCCAACGTACTACAGGACGATCAAACGAAACATCCTGACTAGAGCCCTTTCGCGACAACCTGCTTCCAAAAGCTCCAGACGTACTGACCGCCGGAAACATAGCCCAGCACCAGTGACAAGTACAACGTGACCGTACCAGCCAAGTGCAGGTTGCCGAGTTCAGCCAAGACAGTTCCTTCCAGAATCAGCAAGATAATGGCCACAACTTGTAGCGCCATTTTGTACTTGCCGGTCGTCTCCGCCGGAATGATCATCCCTTCTCCCGCAGCAATTGCACGGATTCCCGTCACCGCGACCTCTCGGCCAATGATCAACAAGGCAACCAACGCGCTGACACGATCGACATTCATCAGTAATATAAGCGCCGAGAGCACCAAGAGCTTGTCCGCGACCGGATCCAGCAACTTGCCGAGCTTGGTCACTTGGCCGGTTCGCCGCGCGATATAGCCGTCGAGCATATCCGTCACCGCTGCGACCGTGAAGACAATAGCCGCTGCCAACGATTGATCGGGGGTCGGATTGACGAAGAGAATGATGAAAACCGGGATCAAGAGAATGCGGAATAGCGTCAGGAAATTCGGCAGATTGAGCGAGTCCTGCCCGATGTCACGCCATATTTCCAAAACTCGGTTCATTGCTCTATTCTGCTCCTACCACATCCTCAAAACACCAACTCGACCGATAGACACCCACAGGATGGTCAAAAAGGCTGTCCAGCAAGGCCGCAGCAAGCGACGTGGCGAGGCGTACGCTTCGGTACGTTGAGCCTCTGAGCGACGCGAGAACGACGCTGGCAGACTTTTTCAACATCCTGTTAGACAATCCCATTCTTTAAGAGATCATGCAAATGCACAACACCTTGAATGGCGCGCCCGTCCTCCGTCACGACCAGGGTGGTGATGGAAAACCGCTCCATCATCTCCACGGCCTTCGCCGCCAATTCATCAGGCCCAATGGATTTAGGATTGGGTGTCGCTAACTCTTTGGCCGTCACATTGAGCAAATCCGTCCCGCGTTGAATAAACCGTCGCACATCGCCGTCGGTAATGACGCCGAGCAACGCGCCGTCTTGATCGACGACCGTCGTCATCCCAAGTTTTTTCGCCGTCATTTCCAGCATGGCCGCCATCCCGCCGACGGTGCCTTCAACGATTGGGATTTCGGGATCAGCATGCATGAGATCCTTCACCTTGATCAGCAACCGCCGCCCCAGGCTGCCTCCAGGATGGAACCGGGCAAAGTCTTCTGCTTTGAACTCCCGTTTCTGCAGCAAGGCCACGGCCAGGGCATCACCCAAGGCCAGCGTCGCGGTCGTGCTCGCAGTCGGAGCCAACCCCATCGGACAAGCCTCTTCGGCGACCGACACATCCAGTGCGACATCAGAGTTTTTTGCTAAGGTCGAGTTCATCCGTCCCGTCATAGAGATGACCGGAATCCCGAGGCGCTTCACAAACGGAAGCAACTGCAACAACTCTTGGGTTTCTCCGCTATTGGAGATCGCCACCAAGACATCCCGACGAGCCAACATGCCGAGATCGCCATGGACCCCCTCAGCCGGATGCAAAAAGAACGAGGAGGTTCCGGTACTTGCCAAGGTGGCGGCAATTTTTTGCCCGATCAACCCCGACTTCCCCATGCCCGAGACTACGACCTTCCCCTTGCATCGAACGAGCACATCTACGGCTTTGACGAACCGGTCATCGAGCCGACTGATCAACGCCTCAACCGCCCGAGCCTCGACCTCGAGTACACGTCGTCCTTCGGAAAGACTCTCTTCCAGTTTGGCGGATTTTGATTCTCGAGCAGCCGACTTTCCCGTCATCGTACAGCACGTCCTCGTCTCGCACCCATTCTCATTGCTCTCTACCCTGCACCATCTTTCAATGTGTCGATTGTGCGGCATCCCAGATCCGCACTAGCCGTTCCAACAACGCCTTCAACTGATGTAGCGGCACCATATTAGGCCCATCAGACAGCGCCTCATCGGGATTCGGATGGACTTCCATGAAAAATCCGTCGACTCCCGCACCGGCGGCGGCACAAGCCAATGGTTCCACAAATTCACGTTGGCCGCTGGATTTCGTCCCGCCCCCACCAGGTAACTGCACGCTGTGGGTAGCATCGAAAACGACAGGATACCCGAACTTCCTCATGATAGGGAAGGACCGCATATCCACGACAAGGTTGTTGTAGCCGAAGGACGATCCTCGCTCGGTCAGCACGATCCGTTGACTCCCGCACTCTTCGATCTTTTTGATGGCGTTTCCCATTTCGGTCGGCGAGAGAAATTGGCCCTTCTTTACGTTGACGACCTTTCCCGTCTTGGCGGCCGCGATCAAGAGATCCGTCTGCCGACAGAGAAACGCCGGAATCTGCAGAACATCCACGACCTTCCCGACCTCCGTCGCCTGCTCTTCGGTATGGACGTCGGTCAACAGGGGCAGTCCCAGCTTCTCCCTCACCTGCTTCAACACCACCAACCCTTTTTCTAAGCCCGGACCTCGGAATGAATGGATGGATGTTCGGTTCGCCTTATCGAAGGACGACTTAAAGATGTAGGGAATTCCTAGGGCCTTTGTTATCTCAGCAACTCGCCCTGCCGTATCCAGGACGAGCTGCTCGCTCTCGATGACGCAAGGACCGGCAATCAGGAACGGCCGCTGCCCTTGGCCGACTTTGAAGGAACCGATGTCGACAAGATGTGCCATAAATTTCAAACTTACATTACGTGAGATGCACAAACCAATTTACCAACAAGGCCGCAGGTGCATCAAAACCGGAGGCATACCCTCCGTGAGGCGTTGAGGATTGTGATGGGCCGAGAACACAGTGGGAAGTCGGTTTCAGCATCTCACTCAGTGTCCCAGCTTCTTGCGGAGAGCTGCACCGACAAACCCGCTGAATAACGGATGTGGCCGATGCGGGCGAGAACTATATTCAGGATGAAACTGGGTTCCCAAGAACCAAGGATGATCCTTCAGCTCAAGAATTTCGACCAGCCGTCCATCCGGCGAGAGGCCGCTCAGGACCAGTCCTTTCGCACCCAAACGCTCGCGATAAGCATTGTTGAACTCGTACCGATGGCGATGGCGTTCACGAACTTCGTTCACGCCGTACATTTTCTGGGCCAACGTCCCTTCTCCCAACTTACAGAGATAGGAGCCGAGCCGCATCGTTCCGCCTTTGTCGCTGACGCCCTGCTGATCCGGCATGAGATGAATCACAGGATGGGGCGACTGCTCATCGAACTCCGCACTGTTGGCCCCCGTCAGCCCTGCCACATTGCGCGCAAACTCAATCGCGGCGCATTGCATCCCTAAACACAGACCGAGAAACGGCACCTGACGCTCCCGTGCGTATCGAATAGTGGTGACTTTTCCCTCAATCCCTCTCGTCCCAAATCCGCCGGGAATCAAAATCCCATCCGCTTCACGAAGAATGCGCTCCGTCCCTTGCCGTTCGATATCTTCCGACTCAATCCAGTTGATATTGACCTTGGTTTCATGGTCGATCCCGCCGTGAATCAGCGCTTCTCCCAAGCTTTTGTAACACTCCTTCAGCCCCACATACTTGCCGACCAGTGCAACGGAGATTTCATGTTTCGGCCGTTTGATTTTCTGCACCATCGCGTCCCACTCGCGAAGATTCGGCTGACCGGTCTCGAGATGCAGCTGACGGACGATCAATTCGTCCAACCCTTCTTTACGGAATACGATCGGCACTTCGTAGATTGTCTCGACGTCTTTGGCCGTGATGACCGCATCCTTATCCACGTTGCAAAACATCGCAATCTTGCCCTTGAGCTCCGGGGGAATATACCGGTCGGTTCGGCACAAAAGGATATTGGGTTGAATGCCGATTTCCCGAAGCTTGTTGACCGAGTGTTGCGTCGGCTTGGTCTTCAGTTCACCGGCCGCACCGATGTACGGCACCAAGGTCAGGTGAACATACAGCACATTGTCGCGCCCGACGTCGTACGGCATCTGTCGAATGGCTTCAAGAAACGGGAGACTTTCAATATCTCCGACCGTCCCACCGATTTCGATGATGGCGACATCCACGCCCTTGGAGATCCGCATGATCGCCTGTTTAATCTCATCCGTCACATGCGGCACGACCTGAACCGTCCCTCCAAGATAGTCCCCCCGCCGCTCTTTGGTGATGACCGAATGATAGATCCGACCCGTCGTGTAATTACTTTCTTTCGTCAGTGAGAGCGAGGTGAATCGCTCATAATGTCCCAGGTCGAGATCGGTCTCGGCGCCATCGTCCGTGACGAAGACCTCGCCGTGCTGGTAGGGGTTCATCGTCCCGGGATCGACATTGATGTAGGGATCCAGCTTAAGGAAGGTGATCTTCAATCCACGGCTTTCGAGGAGGTTTCCAATGGAAGCCGATGCCAGTCCCTTTCCAAGCGATGAAACCACTCCACCGGTCACAAAAATAAATTTATTCATGGTTCCCCTCTCTCCTGGACGTCAGGTCGACCGATCCCCGCTAGGCACCTCATCCCTTAAAAAACATCCCGCTGCTCTTCAACTCACGTTTGACCGCCAGATACTCCTGCAGTCGTTCCGCAACATCAGGCACGTCTTCCGGACGATCCACCCTCAGTGAGGCATGCTTGGTTTCCCACACCCGGATGCGAATGCCATGGTCGAGCGCACGAAGTTGTTCAAGCTTTTCAGCATCCTCGATGCGACTGGTCGGGAGGGAGGCCAATCGAAGCAACGTGTCTTTCGTATAGATGTAGAGTCCGAGATGAATATAGTGGAGCCCTCCAACCACTTGCGGCTTGAGGTCGTCGCGAACCAACGGGATCGGCGCGCGTGAAAAATAGAGCGCATCGCCTTTCGTATCGGTCACGACTTTCACCACGGCAGGATTGAGGAGATCTTCCGTCGAATCAATCACTCGCTTCAGCGTTCCCATCTCCACACCACTGTTCAAAAACGGCTCGACCAGATCGGTCAACAGGTCAGGCGTCAAGGGAATCTCGTCCCCTTGCAAGTCTACGAAACAATCTCCTGCAAACATTCGAGCCACGGCAGCCACCCGATCCGTTCCCGTCCGGTACTCGCCAGGAACGATGAGGACACGCCCTCCAAAGCGCTCGACCGTCTTTTTGATACGTTCATCGTCGGTCGCGACGAGCACCTCCGACACGGCACGACAGGCCGCCGCCTGCTCGTACACATGCTGAATCATCGGCTTGCCGTTCAGCTCAATCAGCGGTTTCCCTGGAAAACGGGATGAGCCGTATCGAGCGGGAATCACCACGGTCACGGTTCGCGATGTTTTAGTCATCTCCAAAGGCCTCAGACAACTGCGTCGGTGACACCGTCGCCGTTCCTACCATTCCGACCACGATCCCGGCCGCATAATTGGCCATCGTTGCTCCGGTCTTGATGTCAGCCCCCGCTGCAAGGGCTAGTGCCAGCGTCCCGATGACCGTATCACCCGCGCCAGTGACATCATAGACTTGCCGAGCCTTTGTCGGAAGATGCCATGCTCGACCATCCTTTTCATAGAGACTCATGCCCTTCTCACCCCGCGTGATGAGAACGGACTGACAACCGAGCCGCTGGCGGATCATGGCCCCAGCTTCGTTGATCGTTTGATTGTCATCTCCATGCATGCCCGACGCTTGCGTCGCCTCCAGGTGATTCGGCGTAATGACCGTCACACCTTTATAGAAATTAAAGTGTTCGACCTTCGGATCGACGATGACCGGAACCCTGCGCAACGCCGCCAGACGTGTGATCTCCGCCATCAACGTCGCGGACACAACGCCTTTGGCATAGTCCGAGATCACAATACAGGACAACTCACGGAGTTTGGACTCAACAAACCGGACGATCTTCCGTCGCAGCGGGGCCTTTAACTCAGTTCGGCCTTCGATGTCATAGCGAACGATCTGCTGGTTGTGGGCGATGACCCGACTCTTCCTCGTCGTCGGTCGCTCACGATCGGTCACGACGCCACCGAGACTCGCCTTGGTGTTTCCCAGTTCCTTGAGCAACCGCCTCCCGCTCTCATCCGATCCGATCACCCCACAGAGATAGGCCTTTCCCCCGAGCGCCATAATATTGCTGTAGACGTTGGCTGCCCCACCGAGTCGGATCGACTCCGATTCGACATGCACGACCGGGACCGGCGCCTCAGGAGAGATCCGACTCACCCGTCCCATCACATAATGATCAAGAATCAAATCGCCGATCACGAGGACGGAGGCCTGCGGAAACCGACACAGATACTCGCGGAGTACCGTGGATGAAGGAGATTCACTCTTCCCCTGTGACTCCTTCTTGGGAAGAATGATGCCCCCGCGTTTTTTTACTGAATGGCTTTGGCGAATCGTTCCCACCGAACCCACTCCGTCCAATTTCCCTGTCCATTCCAGGACCAATAGATACGGAACGCTTTGCCGCGGATTTTCTCCTCACGGACGTACCCCCAAAACCGACTGTCCAGGCTTTGGTCGCGATTGTCACCCATGACGAAATAGGACTCCTCCGGAATCGTCACTGGGCCAAAATTGTCGCGAGGGTTGACCGTCCCGTCGATGATGCCGGGATCAATGCGTTGGGTAAAGGCTTTGTCATCAAGCGGCTGACCGTTCACCAGGACAACCTTGTTCCGTAACTGAACCGTGTCCCCAGGCAGTCCCACAATGCGCTTGATAAAATCCTTCTCTTCATCCTCGGGAAACCGAAAGACGATGATATCGCCACGTTGCGGCTTGCCGAACGTGACGACGGTGGTGGACGTATAACAATTGACCGGTGGAAAACTCCATTGCAATTTGCAGTCCGTTGGCCACTGCAGACCATAGGACAGCTTGCTGACCAAAATATGATCTCCGATCAGCAAGGTAGGAATCATGGATCCCGACGGAATCTTGAATGCCTGTACGACAAACACGCGAATGGCGAATGCCAACAACATGGCGACGATGATCGCTTCCGCATACTCTCGAACGATGGACTTGCGTCCAGCCTGGTCGGCGTTGTCGGCAACCTTGGTACGGGTGAGCGAGGCCGGTTCACCGGGCCTTGATCCGCCGGACAACTTGTCCACATTGCGCTGATTGGAATCGGAGCTCATTCGTCTCCGACCTTGAGAATCGCCAGGAAGGCTTCCTGCGGAACTTCGACACTACCGACCGCTTTCATGCGTTTCTTTCCTTCCTTTTGTTTCTCCAGCAACTTCCGTTTCCGCGTGATATCACCGCCATAGCATTTCGCCAACACATTTTTCTTCATCGCCCCGATGGTCTCACGCGCCACGATCTTACTCCCGATGGCCGCCTGAATGGCGATCTCATACATCTGCCTCGGAATCAATTCCTTCATTTTTTCAGCGAGCTGACGCCCGCGCTGCACCGAACGATCCTTGTGCGTAATAAAGGACAAGGCATCGACCGCCTCGCCGTTCAGTAAGATGTCGAGTCGCACCAGATCGGATTCGCGATAGCCGAGCAACTCATAATCCAGCGATGCATAGCCCTGTGTGCGGGACTTGAGTTTATCGTAAAAATCAAGAATGACCTCATTGAGCGGCAATTCATAACTGATCATCACCCGCGTCGGATCCAGGAAGTGGATGCTTCGCTGAATGCCTCGGCGCTCCTGGCACAGCTGAAGAATGGCCCCCATATATCGTTCCGGCGTAATGACCGACGCGAGAATAAACGGCTCTTCGAACGACTCGATGCTGCTGGGAGGCGGGAGCTGTGAGGGATTCATGACCTCCGACACCTCGCCTTTGGTCGTCATCACACGATACACGACGGTAGGAGCCGTGGTGAGCAGCGTCAAGTTATATTCACGCTCAAGGCGTTCTTGAATGATCTCCATATGGAGCAGACCCAAGAACCCGCAGCGAAACCCAAACCCCAAGGCCAAGGACGTTTCTGGTTCGTAGACGAACGACGAATCATTCAGCCGGAGCTTGACCAGCGCATCCCGCAAGTCTTCATACCGAGCGGTGTCGGTGGGATACAACCCGCAGAACACCAACGGTTTGACGTCTTTATACCCTGGAAACGGTTCACGCGTCGGCGATACCGCATCCGTGAGCGTATCTCCAATTTTGACGTCCGCCACTTCCCGCATATTGGCGCAGAGGTATCCCACCTCGCCGGTCAGCAGTTCCGTCTTCTTCGTACGCTTGGGGGCAAAGTTCCCGACTTCCATCACCTCGAACGTGCGATCGTTCGACATGACTTTGATTTTCATGCCGGGTCTAATCGCCCCATCCACCACCCGCGTCAACACAATCACACCCTGATAGTTATCGAACCATGAGTCGAAGATCAGCGCCTTGAGCGGCGCCTGTGGATCGCCTGACGGAGGCGGTACCCGCGCGATGACTGCCTCCAAGACCTCCGGCACACCCTTGCCTTCCTTCGCACTAATCGGAAGGGCATTATCGGCCTCGAGTTGCAACACATCTGCAATCGATTGCTTGGTCCCATCGACGTCCGCGCTCGCAAGATCAATCTTATTGATCACCGGAATAATGGTCAGGTTGTTCGCCATCGCTAAATTCACGTTGGCAATCGTCTGGGCCTGCACGCCTTGCGTCGCGTCAACGAGCAAGAGCGCCCCCTCGCAAGCCGCCAGGCTGCGCGAGACCTCATAGGTGAAGTCGACATGCCCCGGCGTATCGATCAAATGCAACGCATAGGTCTTCCCGTCCTTGGCCTTGTACCGGATCGCCACTGCATGGGCCTTGATCGTAATGCCACGTTCCCGTTCGAGATCCATGGCATCGAGGATCTGATCTTTGGCCTCTCGGGCAGTAACTGCGCCAGTAGCTTCGAGGAACCGGTCAGCGAGGGTTGATTTGCCGTGATCGATATGAGCGATTATGGAAAAGTTGCGTATAAGACTTTGCAAATCCTAACTCATTTGGTGAAAATCGCTTCATTATAGTAACTGCCTTCTGGGTTGTCAAAGAGATCACCCCCACTTATAATCACGCGCAGCCCCGAGGCCCTTGCCTCGTTGATCGGCATGAGTCATTCCGTCAATCGTTGCCCAACCTTCTTGCCTCGTGCAATTGCCGAATGACGTCCATATCATCAGCATGACTCGACCACCTTCGACGCAGCAACTCAGAGACTGGGACCGCCGCTATCTGTGGCACCCGTTTACCCAGATGCAGGAGTGGGAGCAAGAGGACCCGCTCATCATCGAGCGTGGGAAAGGCTCGTATCTCATCGATACCGAGGGCAAGAAATATCTCGATGGCATCTCATCAATTTGGGTCAATGTCCATGGCCATCGCCACCCGGCCCTTGATCGAGCCATCAAGAAGCAGCTCGACAAAATCGCCCACTCAACATTTCTGGGGCTCTCGAACCCACCGGCGATTGAGCTCGCCCGTGAGTTGATCCGCATCGCGCCTGATGGACTTGCCCGCGTCTTCTATTCGGACAACGGTTCAACGGCGGTGGAGATTGCCCTGAAGATGGCCGTTCAGTACTGGCAACAGCGCCATCCCGAAGCCGGCCCGAAAAATACATTCCTCCATCTGAAACTCGCCTATCATGGAGATACCATCGGGGCCGTGAGCGTCGGCAATATCGACCTGTTCCATGCTCGGTTTAAACCGCTCCTGTTCCCAACAGTGGAGGCAGAACCACCCCATTGCTACCGCTGCCCGCTCAAGCTCACGTATCCGTCTTGTGGTATGGCCTGCATTGATCCCATTGAGGCGATCATCAAACGTCGTCACCGGGAGTTGGCCGGTGTGATTATTGAACCACTCATGCAAGCTGCGGCCGGCATGATTCCCCAACCACCCGGCTATCTGAAGCGAATCCGTGAGCTCTGTACCGAATTCAAGGTCCTTCTGATCGTCGACGAAGTCGCGACAGGCTTTGGACGTACCGGCAAGATGTTCGCCTGTGAGCACGAAGGCGTCACGCCGGATCTCATGGCCATCAGCAAAGGGCTCACCGGCGGGTACATGCCGCTGGCGGCGACCCTGACCACGGATGAGATCTATCAAGGCTTTCTCGGCAGGTACGACGAGTTCAAAACCTTCTTCCATGGCCACAGTTTTACCGGCAACCCACTGGGCTGTTCCGTGGCCCTCGCCAATCTCAGGGTTTTTCGTCAGGAAAAGACGCTCGCTCAACTCGCTTCAAAAATTAAACTCTTCCGCCGGTTACTGGCACCGCTCGCGGCAATCCCTCAGGTCGGTGACATTCGCCAGCGGGGACTCATGGCAGGCGTTGAATTGGTTATGGACAAACAGAGCAAAACCCCCTACCCACTCAGCGTCAAGGCTGGCCATCGCGTGGCAGCCATCGCCCGATCAAAAGGATTGATCTTGAGACCGATCGGGAATGTCCTTGTACTTATCCCACCGCTCGCGATCTCCAAAGATGAATTGAAGAAAACGGTGGAAATTCTCAAGCAATCCATAGAGACTCTGCAGAGAGATGCATCGCCAATCCACGGTACGTCCAACCACCGGTAGCACGAGATGCCTTCTATGAAGACCTATGATTTTCTCATCATCGGCGGCGGAGTCATCGGCCTCAGCATCGCACGCGAGCTTCGAGCACGGCGCAGCGACGCCAGCATCCTCTTAATAGAAAAGGAGCCCTCCTGCGGAGCCCATGCCAGCGGTCGCAATAGTGGGGTCCTCCACGCGGGGTTCTACTATTCACCCGACAGCCTGAAAGCCAAATTCACCCGCCTCGGGAATGAGCGACTCACGGCGTACTGTCAGGCGAAACAGATCCCCCTCAATACATGCGGCAAGCTTGTCGTGGCCAAAGATGCGGCGGATTTGCCGTCACTTGACGAGTTAGTCCGTCGAGGCCAGATCAACGGCATTGAGCTCCAACCTCTCACAGAAGCAGAAGCCAAATCGATCGAACCTCGAGTCAAAACCTATCAACGAGCCCTGTTCTCCCCGCGTACCTCGACCGTCAACCCGCTCCATGTCGTCAATTCGATGCAACAGGATGCAATCCGTGAGGGGATTCACATTCAGTGTGGCACGGCCTATCGAGGCCGAGACAACGGAACCGTTCGAACCAACCAGGACAGCATTGCCGCCGGATATGTCGTCAATGCCGCAGGTCTCTACGCTGATAAGATTGCTATGGACTATGGGTTTTCCGAAAAGTATCGCATTCTACCCTTCAAGGGGCTCTACCTGTACTCCGATGAGCCCCCAGGTTCGATTCGCACGAATATTTATCCTGTTCCTGATCTCAGAAACCCATTCCTTGGTGTTCACTTCACGATCACGGCTGATGGAAAAGCCAAGATCGGCCCGACCGCTATCCCGGCCATGTGGCGGGAAAACTACGAAGGGCTCGGGAATTTCGATCTCGGTGAACTGATGGAAGTCGCGAGCCGAGGACTCGGCCTGTTGACCGGCGCAGGATTCGACTTCAGACGGTTGGCGATGGAGGAGATTACCAAGTATTCCCGGAGCAAGATGGTGTCGCTCGCCTCTGTCCTCGCCGACGGGGTAGACGAGCGCAACTACCAAAAATGGGGACGTCCCGGCATTCGAGCGCAGCTACTCGACATCACCAAGAAGAAGCTCGAAATGGATTTTGTCCTCGAAGGCGACGATCGTTCCATGCACGTCCTGAACGCCGTCTCTCCCGCTTTTACCTGCTCACTCCCATTTGCCAGTTACGTCTGCGACCATATCGACAAGGCACTCGCCTGACACCACCGGTTATTGGAAAAACCTTCAAGCAGCGCTCTCGCATCGCTCAACAGCTCAACGTACGACAAAAAGTACGCTTCGCTCCTTCGCTCGTTGTGGCCCTGCTGGGAAATAGACCTCTTGCATAACCTCATTGCGTCAGGTCCTTGTTGTACACTGCCGCAATCAGGGTGAAGCGCAGGCCGAAGCGTTTTCTGTGGTTTCCGTATCGGTCGGAGACGATCTTAAAGCGTTTCATGGCACCAATGACCTGCTCTGCAGGCACGCGGTCTTGGGAGATTGTGCGGGTATGCTGTTGATCATCCTTGTTCAGGGGATTCTTTTTGCTGCATTTTTTTGGCATCGTGGTCCTGCCATGCAGTTTCTGTAGGCCCATGTACCCGGTGTCGGGATGGAGCCTGACCCGTGATTGCTTGAACAGCCGGAAGTCCTGCCGGCGGCCAGCCGCATGGGCGACGCAGATAATTGTGCCGGTGGTCTTCTCCACGACGAGCTGCGCCTTCAGGGTGTGGCGTTTTTTCTTGCCCGAGTAGTGGCGGCGCTGCTTTTTTGAGGTCGCTCCACGGGCGTTTCTGTCGCGTCGATGAGGACGCTCTCGTACGGCCGGTCGCTGCGGAGCAGGGCGCTCTTGCCGGGAAGTGTGAACGCCCTGCTCTTGATGAGCGTATCCTCGCACCAGCGGATGCTGCTGTAGGCGGTGCTCTCGCTGACCCCGTAGCTCTAGCCGATATGGAGATATGTGCGGTATTCGCGCCAGTATTCCAACGTCATCAGGAGCCGTGTTGCCACGGCCAGATGATTCAGCTTCCCCCCGCTCCTTGCGGCACACCTCGGCGGTGTACAGCACGAACACCATCTCATGAAAGGTTCGTTTTCGGACCCCTGTCAGGCGCCGGAACGATGCATCCGGCCTATCTTCAACACTCTGTATCTCCAGGATTGGTCCCCCTCTGCCATCGAGTACAGAGAATCATATTCCGGGCGGCAAGGGAATCCCTCACGAGGGGTTATGCAAGAAGTCCATTCTACGCGGCACGTCTGCCCTGCCGGAGCAAGCGGGAAACTCGATCCTCGCAGGTCCGCTGAAACTCAGCCTGAGGTACCCCCCTCCGCTAGGTCCAGGTGATTCACGGAAAGTGACACCCTACGTCATCTGGTAGGTTCGACTCCGCTTTAGTCGATGGAGAACAGTCGTTTGCACTTCCTTCGGTCGTCAGTCACGTTGCGGACAGTGATTCGTCCAAGCCTCTCCCCCTCGCTTCACAACAGCATGATCCACATGTCGTCCCATTAATCCGAAGGCCTGTGCGTCTGTTGTAGCCGAGCCACATACAATGGCGGGGGCGTTCCCTGTTTCGCCTCGCCCCAATAGATTGTCTGATGGGGAAATGGAATTTCGATCCCTTTGGCATCGAATGTTTTCTTGATGCGCCGATTCATCTCGCGCCCGATGCGCCATTGTTTGATAGGCTGCGTCTTGACTCGGCATTTGATGATCACGGCGGAATGGGCAAATTGATCCACCCCGAGCATCTCCAACGGGTCCAGAATATCGTCCTTGAACGCCGGATCAGCTTGTAACTCGTCGGCGATCGACTTCAGGGTAACCATGACCTCATCGACATCTTCTCGGTAGGCCACGCCGACGTCGAAGACATAATAGGAGTAATCCTTCGTCATGTTCTTGACCTTGTCGATCACTCCGTTCGGTACGACATGGACATTGCCTGCTAAATCCCGCAACCTGATGGATCGAAGCTCGATTTGTTCGACGAGGCCGGACACTCCGGCAACTTCAACGACATCTCCGACACGAATGGAATTCTCCAACAAAATAAAAAATCCGGAGATCACATCCTTCACAAGGCTTTGCGCACCGAAACCGATAGCCAATCCTCCAAGCCCAGCCGCCGCCAACATGGGCTTCAAATCGATCCCCATCTCCGACAAGATCATCATGACCCCCACAAAGAAGATCGCGATCCTCGCCACGTCTCTGACAATCTGCGTCAACGTACTCGCGCGCTGGATCTCGGCCGGATCGGGCAATGCGCCTTCATACAGCCTGCGGAGCTTCGCCATTCCACGCTGCAGGAGCGAGAACGCGACGATCATAGTCGTCGCGATCAAGACGACGCGGATTCCCGAGGTGGACAACCAATCAAATGATCGATCGAGTATGCGAGTGACATACGAAACAGGCATCACACACCTCCTCTACCTCAGAGCATGTTCAAGAGACAGCCGGCGCCGATCGGCGCTCTTGGCTCACTCCGGGGACTGTTGTTCCGATAGGATATAGACCGTCGCGGAATATCCAGGAACTGTCACCGACGTTCCCTGAGCCTGGATCGCCAATTGTGGTGGCAGGCCGTCTGCTCCGCTTCCGGCGAACTCTTCCGCTCTCGAACTCAACCGCCGTTGCCACACCCCCACCGGCGCGGTGAACAGACAGACCACGGGTGTTTTCTTGAATCCTAGAAGAAGCAACGCCTGGTCCCCCGTATTGGACCACCGATGCAGCACGATACGGGGAATAAGGTCAGCAACTGTCTTCAAAGTCAAGCGAGCTGACTGACCGGTTCCCGCCATGACGCCCCACTCTTCACCATCGCATTGAGAATGGTGAGCAGTTTCCGCATGCAGGCCGTCACCGCCAACTTTTTCGCCTTCCCGGCCTGACACACGCGTTGATAGAACGTGCGAATCACAGAGGTTCTTCGTGTCGCCACCAAGGCCGCCATATAGCGTGCGGCCCGCACATGGGCCCGCCCACCCCCGATCGCTCGCCGACCTTTGAGCGCGCCGCTGTCTCGCGGGAACGGCGCGACTCCGGCTAAAGCCGCCATTTCTTTACGGGTCAACGTACCGAGCTCGGGAAGATTGGCGAGGAGCCTTGTGGTGCGTACGGGACCGACACCCGGCACACTCCGCAAGACGCTTTCCTTGTCACGCTACACAGGACTCTCCCGCATGAGGGTGCTCAGGTCGGTCATGATGCTCTCCAGTTCCTATTCCAACCAGGCGATATGGGCCTGCACGCGTTTCTGGATGGGGCGAGCCCCGAGGCACGCTCGATTCTTTTCCGCAGTCAGCATCTCGATCACCTGTCGCCGACGCGCAACCAGCGCCGCCATGGCCTGCGTCTGCTCATCATGGATCGGTCGCACAGGTGGGCGAATAGCCTCAGCACAATGGGCGAGCACCTGCGCATCCAGGCGATCGATTTGGGCCGATTGCCCGGTGGCCCGCACACAATCCCGGACTTGCCGAGGATTGACGACCACGACGGGCAACCCAACGGCCGCGAGGGCGCCGGCCAACGGTACTTCGAGCCCACCTGTCGCTTCCAATCCGATCAAGGGGGGCTGCAGCGCTTGGACCGGCTTCACGAGCGCAGCGATCCCCTGATCATCAGGCACAATTTGAAACGTGGACCCAGGATGCACCGCGATATCAACGGTGTTGTGTGAGACGTCCATGCCAACAAAACACGTTCCGCTCATGGGGCACCTCCGTGTCTCCCGTCCTTGCACGATACGGGCTCGAGGCTCTCTCAACTGTTCAGGTTGATGACCGGAGGAACGAGACAATCCGAGCTGACCCACGGCCTTCCCGGCTGGAGACCCAGATCTTTGCGATCTGTCCCACTCCCGTGGTGCCATGATGCAAGACCTCTCAGAGAAGATACAAGATCATGAATTATGCATGCGCGACAGATACCGCGCTTGCTGTTCGGAGCCAGCTTCGAAACAACTCCAACGTCGACTCGCCTCACGGAGTCGCTTCCAGTCGATGAGGCTTGGTAAATTCTTGTGGACCTGTTGGCGGCTTCAACCGCTTGGCGTACAGTAGCCCAGTGAGACGCCTGCACTATGTCACGGCAAATGCTGTTGGTGAGAGTAATGCGCGATTCAAGATCCGACCTTAAATCTTTGGAATCTCACCAGAAAGACGCCCCTCGCCACCGGCACCTATACGCAGTACAGCTTCAGGATGATGGACTTCAAGAAGCCCGCCTCCTGCCGATTCTGAATCTCGAAGCGACAGCACATCGGTCGGGAAGTACTTCTTGCTGCATTAGCGGTGCGTTGCGCCGACGCTGAGTCAGCAGAGACGAACTTCTTCCCCAACCCCAAACTGAAAACGCCGTGCCGCGCTATCCTCCTGCAGAAAAATCTCCAAGTTCCCGCCGCTATTGATCAGCGCGGACGGACTCTGGCGATGGCCTTGGCTGTAACTGCCGACCAAATCATTGATGATATACGTTCCGATTTGAATCTCCACAGGTTGTCCCGTCACAGCTCGAAATTCCCGGATCTGTCTCGCGGTGATGTTGGAAATGAGATTGCCGAATCGATCGACAGACGCGATCTTTCCGATCAGCACATCCTCGTGCCAGACCGGAATCGCGACCGAACGCTGAATGGGGTCGTCGACGGTCGGCCCAAAAAAAGACGGCGGGACCCCCTTACTCAACCAGGCGGCAGCCGGTGCGAACACATCTCGACCATCAAAGGTCGATCCGGCCGTTTCCAAGCGATACTGTGGGTTCTTGATCTGCCAGACCTTGGCGCCGACTTCCTGCTCCAAGATTTCCGTGAAGAGCCCGTTATCCGGACCCACAAATAGGCACCCTGCGGCCGACACAAGCAACGCCCGACGCTCGGTCCCGACTCCGGGATCGACGACAGCGACAAAGATCGTTCCTGCGGGGAAATATCGGTAACAGGATTTCAGGAAATACCCGGCTTCCTGGATCTGATGCGAGGTAATCTGATGAGAAAGATCGACCAGCAGCGCGGACGAATTGATCGAGAGGATCACCCCTTTCATGCTGGCGACGAAACTGTCGCGTTCTCCAAAATCCGTCAGCAAGGCGATGAGGGGTCGTGCCTCCGGCACGTCAACATTCCTCGAATTTGATCTCCACGACTTCGTATTCAACCATCTTGACCGGCGTCTTCACCTCGACAAAATCGCCGACCCGTTTGCCGATCAAGGCACGCCCGACGGGGGACTGCACGGAAATTTTATTGAACTTCATATCCGCTTCATCTTGCCCGACCAACGTATACTGTTTCTTGGATTGCGATTCCTGCTCAACCACCAAGACCGTCGCCCCAAAGACAATGGTCTCGCTGGTGCGCCCATTGATTTCCACAATGCGCGCGTCGGCGATCTTCCCCTCCAGTTCGGAGATCCGAGACTCAATGAAACCCTGACGCTCTTTGGCGGCATCGTATTCGGCATTTTCACTGAGATCGCCGTGTGCTCTCGCCTCCGCGATCGCCTCGATTACCTTCGGGCGCTCGATCTTGCGCAAACGAACCAGTTCAGCCTGTAACGCTTCATAGCCTTTCTTGGTGATTGGTGTCGGCATGCTCCGGTTGCTCCTCAACTGGTTAGCAGGATACTGAAAAAGTCCGTCAGCGATGTTCTCACATCGCGCAGAGACTCAACGGATCGAGGCGTCTACCTCGTTTCTTCGAATGCTGTGGCCTTACTGGACAGCCTTGTTACGCATCCTGACATAATGGTCGCATTCCCTTTGCCCAACACATTTCGGCCATCGTATGGGTATTATACGAGTTCTTTCGCAGCCTGTTAGGCCTGATGATACTCTTGCAATGTTCGGATCGATAGATCTTTTTTCAGGATGGCCTCGATCGCCATCGCCGCAGCATGGGCCCCTCGCATGGTCGTGTAATAGGGGATCCCCCGATGGAGTGCCTCTCGTCTGATGGCAAGCGAATCAACATGCGCCGAGGCCGTCCGTACCGTGTTGACGACAATGGCCACCGAGCCGTTCTTAATATGATCAACGATGTGCGGCCTGCCTTCGGCCACTTTATTCACAACCTCCACGGGAAGTCCATGCTCGCGCAAATAGCCGGCGGTCCCGCTCGTTCCCTGAATCCGCATCCCCAGTTGGCTCAAGGCCCTACCCACTTCGAGCGCGGCCGGACGATCCGATGGCTTCACGCTAATGAACGCCGTGCCGGACGTGGGCAACACGGCCCCGGCCCCGGCCTGGGACTTGGCAAAGGCCCAGCCAAAATCCTCATCGAGGCCCATTACCTCCCCGGTCGATTTCATCTCCGGGCCGAGCAACACATCGACCCCTGGAAACTTATTGAAGGGAAAGACCGCCTCTTTGACCGAGAAATGCTCAGGGACCGGAGCCCGTGTAAATCCAAGCTCCTTGAGCGATCGCCCCATCATCACCTTCATCGCCAGCTTTGCAAGTGGGACCCCGATCGCTTTGCTCACGAACGGAACGGTCCGGGATCCTCGTGGATTGACCTCTAACACATAAATCGTCTCTCCTTTGACGGCAAATTGGGCGTTCATCAACCCAATCACCCCTAACTCTCTGGCCAACATGCTCATCTGACGCTCGATCTCGGTGACAAGAGGCTTCTCGAGGGTGTAGGGAGGAAGCGAACAGGCTGAATCGCCAGAATGGACCCCGGCCTCTTCAATATGCTCCATAATGCCTGCGACCACCACGGTATCCCCATCTGATATCGCATCGGCATCGACTTCGATCGCATCGGCAAGGTACTTGTCGATCAACACCGGATGATTGGGCGACGCTTTGACCGCCGACCGCATGTATTCCAATAAACCGGCTTCGTCATAGACGATCTGCATGGACCGTCCGCCCAAGACGTACGATGGACGCACCATAACCGGGTAGTTGATTTGCTCGGCAATTTGTACCGCTTCCTCAACGGATCGAGCAGTCCCACTCTCCGCCTGACGCAGGCCGAGTTTATTCAACAGTTCACGGAACCGTTCACGATCCTCAGCCAGATCGATGGCATCAGGACTGGTGCCGAGAATCTTGACACCGGCCTTTGAAAGCGGGAGCGCGAGCTTCAAGGGAGTCTGTCCCCCGAATTGCAATACCACACCGAGCGGCTGTTCCCGATGCACGATATTCAGCACATCCTCATGGGTGAGCGGCTCAAAGTAGAGGCGATCTGAGGTATCGTAATCCGTGCTGACGGTTTCCGGATTGCAGTTCACCATGATCGTATCGATCGCTTCTTCCCGAAGCGCCATGGCCGCATGAACACAACAGTAGTCGAACTCGATCCCCTGCCCGATACGATTGGGGCCTCCACCAAGAATGACGACCTTTTTTCGATCAGATGGCCTTGCTTCGCACTCATGTCCATAGGTGGAATAGAGATACGGAGTCTGAGCCTCAAATTCTGCGGCACAGGTATCAACCCGTTTATACGTCACGCGCTGTTCCCGATGCTCCATGCGTGCCTTTGCGACGATTCCAGCCTCACAGCCCAGCAAGTAAGCGATACGATCATCAGAAAAACCGAGCTCCTTGGCTTCCCAAAGGAGTCCTCCGCTCAGACACTCCGCCGGGTTGGTCGCATGGCTGGCAAGAGATCGTTCAAAATCCACCAGTTGTCTCACCTGGTCTAAGAACCAGGGATCGACTTTCGTCGTTGCGCCCAATTCCTCGTCGGTCAATCCCAGGCGCATGGCGTCAGCCAGATACCACAGTCGCTCCGGCAATGGCGTGCGTAGTAGTCCCTCAAGCTTCTCGACGGCCTCCGAACGATTGAAGCCGGTCGGCATCCCGCGGTCCAGGCCGAACCGAGAAACCAGCCCGTTCAAGTCCAACTCCAGCGAACGAATCGCCTTCTGCAACGACTCTTTAAACGTACGGCCAATCGCCATCACCTCACCGACCGACTTCATTTGGGTCGTCAAGGTTGGATCGGCCCCTTTGAACTTCTGAAAAGCAAATCGAGGAATTTTCACCACGACGTAATCAATGGCCGGCTCAAACGATGCCTTTGTCACTCCGGTAATATCGTTCGTAATCTCATCCAGCGTGTATCCAACGGCAAGTTTGGCGGCGATCTTCGCGATGGGGAATCCGGTCGCTTTCGAGGCCAACGCCGAACTTCGGGATACTCGCGGATTCATCTCAATGACGACCATCTCACCATTGGCCGGGTTGATCCCGAACTGGATATTCGATCCGCCCGTGTCGACCCCAATCTCGCGAATGATGCGCAGAGCCGCATCCCGCATCTGTTGGTATTCTTTATCGGTTAAGGTCATGGCCGGCGCCACGGTAATGCTGTCTCCGGTGTGGACCCCCATCGGATCGAAATTTTCAATGGAGCACACGATGACGACATTGTCTTTCAGGTCACGCATGACCTCCAATTCGTACTCTTTCCAACCGATGACCGATTCCTCGATCAAGACCTGGCTCACGGGACTCATCGCCAGTGCCCACTCGATCAATCGCTCAAATTCTTCACGATTGTAGGCAATATTTCCACCGGTCCCTCCCATCGTGAAGGAAGGCCGAATGATCGCCGGAAACCCGACGGTCTCCACAATCGCGACGGCTTCCTGGCGATTATGGGCCGTCCCGCTCTTCGGCACCCGGAGCCCAATCCGCTGCATGGCCAGCTTAAACGCTTCTCGATCCTCCGCCTTATGGATCGCATCCGCCGACGCGCCCACAAGGGTCACGCCATATTTCTCGAGCACGCCTCGTTTGACCAAGCCCATCGTGGTGTTGAGAGCCGTTTGCCCTCCCATGGTCGGCAGCAAGGCATCGGGACGTTCCCGATCGATGACTTTTTCGACCACGTCCAACGTAATCGGTTCCACATAGGTTCGATCGGCCAGCTCTGGATCGGTCATGATCGTAGCGGGATTACTATTGATGAGAATGACCTTATAGCCCTCGGCCTTGAGGGCTTTACAGGCCTGTGTACCGGAATAATCGAATTCACAGGCTTGCCCGATGACGATTGGGCCTGATCCGATCATCAGAATTGATTGGATATCCGTCCGTTTTGGCATGATAGTCTGCTAACCGTGATTGACTGGAGGAAGTTCTGGACCAATTAAGGGGTGATAGGGAGCCGGCATTGGGCCCTGATTCTCCTGAGTGTCATGATAGTACTTCATGGCCTCAGGGAGCCACGCTTCGATCTGATTGATACGCGCCAGATCGGAGGGATGCGTCGACAAAAATTCTGGAATCGTGTGTTGAGATCGAAAACAGACTTTGTCAATCATTTGCCTGGGACAACCACTCATTCGCTCCCAAAACGGAACCGCTTCTCGAGGATCATACCCCGCTTGCGCCATCAGCTTGAGCCCGATGTAGTCGGCTTCTGATTCTTGTTTTCGGCCGAATGGTAACGACACCCCGACACCATAGGCACTCATCGCCGCAATGGCTGCATCCGGTCGACCGGCTGCAGCTCCGGCAGCCAGCGCACCGACCTGACCGATGGTCTCCAAAATACTCCGACTATACCGTTCTGCGCCATGTCGTTGGAGGGCATGCGCCACTTCATGACCGATCACGGTGGCCAAGCCATTTTCGTTCTTGGTAATCTTCAAAATTCCCGTGAAGACCGCAACCTTTCCCCCGGGAAGGGCGAAGGCGTTGATCGTGCGATCGTCTCGAATGATCGCAAATTCCCATTGATATTCCGGTTTATTCGCGACGGCAGCAATTCGATTCCCCACCCGGTTGACCAACTCATTCAACTCAGGATCGTCGCTTACCGGTGCTTTTCGAAGTAATTCCCGATAGGCACCGACCCCCATCGCCATTTCCTTTTCCTCGGAAATGTAAATAAACTGATCGCGCGCGGTCCCTGGGGCTCTGACACACCCACTGACTGTCGCGGCCAAGGTTGCCATCGACCCCGCTGTCAGAAGACACGAGAGCCCCATCGCTCTGCGAACACCCCCAAGCAGCAACGTCCGACGAGCAACGGGCGTTGAGAGCAATCGGTCGATCTCGTGGTCCGACGGCTGCACCATCTGTCACCTCTATCGCACCCTCCGACTTCATTCTAACACCAGCCACACCATCGGTATTCTTCTTTCTACTACGGCATCCACAGGTACATAAACTGAGGAGTTCCCCCACGCACCAATGTGGCAAGGTCGAAATCCGCAAGGCCGGCAAGTCCGCTCGGAACCGCAAGTTTCGAATAGACGTTGTTCGAATACTCGCCTGGACGTTGGTACGTCACGACACGGGCTTCCGTCAGGCCGGCTCGTTTCTTCGCAACCGCAACGGCGTCTTCCAGATAGCCGATCTCATCGACCAAACCGGCCTCCTTCGCTTGTTCCCCTGTATAGATACGACCATCAGCCAGCCTCTTGATCTGGTCCATCTGTAAATTGGAACGGCCCTCCTGCACGATGGTCAAGAACCGTTGATAAAACGAATCGATCAGCCCTTGGAAGATGGCACGCTCTTCGGTCGTCATGGTCCGAAACGGCGATCCCATATCCTTGCGCGGGCCTGACGTGACCGCCGTCGCATCGACTCCGATTTTCTCGAGCAACCCTTTGGCATTCACCGTGAGCATGATGACACCGATACTCCCGGTAACGGATGACGGATGCGCCAATACCCGGTCGGCAGCGGCTGCAATGTAGTAGCCCCCCGAAGTCCCAAGATCCATGATGGAGGCCACAATGGGAACCTTGCGATTGGCCTTGAATGCCTTCAACTCGTGATAAATGATATCCGAGGCCGTGACCGTTCCTCCAGGCGTGTTGATCCGCAACACGACGGCCTTGATCTGTTCATCCTTCGCGGCCCTGGTCAGTTGCTCCTTCACGCTTGCTATCATACTGGGCGTCGATCTGAATCCGTCTTTTTCCTGCGAGCTGATCATTCCCGATATCTCAACCAAGAGCACCTTGGCCTTTCCGCTTCCGTCGACCTGCATTTCCTGTAACGGTCCAGGGCCGGGAAACAACGGGAAATTGAAGGTACAGCCGGACAGCAGAAGTCCGATCACCCCCGCCACAATAGGATTACGCATAATGGTTCTCCATACGCCGCACAAATTCACCGAACAAGTAGGCAGCATCGTGCGGTCCCGGTGCTGCCTCCGGATGGTATTGGACCGAAAAGACCGGATGTTCAAGTGAAGCCATACCTTCAACCGAGCAATCATTCAAACTGACATGGGTGATGGCAAGCCGTCCATATCGCGTCTCGATCACAGGCGGAACCTTTGGCATGTCAACCAGCACCGGCTGTGCCTGCACGGCAAAATTATGGTTCTGCGAAGTGATTTCAACTTTTCTGGTTCGAAGGTCCATCACAGGGTGATTCGCTCCATGGTGGCCGAACTTCAACTTATAGGTCCTGAGTCCGAATGCGAGGCCAAGAATCTGATGCCCCAAACAGATCCCGAAGATGGGATAGCGACCAATCAGCTGTTCAACCGCCTTCGCCGCATACGGAACACCCTCCGGGTCTCCCGGACCGTTTGAAAGAAAAATTCCGTGAGGCTTAAGCGCCTCAACGGCTTCAGCCGGCGTGGCGGCAGGGACCACGGTTACATCACATCCGACATCAACCAGTCGTCTCAGAATGTTGTATTTGATGCCAAAATCATAGGCGACAACCCGCCAGCGCGCACCGCTTCCTATTGCGTCACTGTTCGGCCATGGTGCCCAGTCACCGGTCCCTGTCGTCCATTCAAATGGACGCGCACAGGTGACTTCGGCAGCAAGATCTCGTCCGACGATACCGGGTGCCTGTCTGGCTCGTCCAATCGCTCGTTCATGGTCGAGATCAAGGTGTGTGATACAACCTTGTTGCGACCCATGCTCGCGCAAATGCCTTGTCAACGCCCTTGTATCGATCCCCTCAATGGCAACTACCTGAGTCTCTACCAAGGACTCGTGAAGCGTCTGTTTGCCGCGCCAGTTACTGAGCAATCGGCTTGCTTCATGTACGATAAACCCTTCAGCCCAGGCCCGACGAGACTCTACATCTTCCGGCGTCACGCCATAGTTCCCGATCTGAGGACAGGTCATGGTAATGATCTGTCCCTTGTAGGACGGATCACTCAAAATTTCCTGATAGCCGGTCATGGCCGTGTTAAAGACGACTTCACCGACCGTGGCACCCTCGTAACCAAGCGCACGACCTTCAAACACCGTCCCGTCTGCCAATGCCAATACTGCCTTTTTCACGATTGCCTTCCGCCGTCGTCCATTACGCGTTTTGCCCTGATCCCCATAAGCAGGAGGCCCAATACCAAGTTGACCATATACAGCGATCGAATCGGCAACAGCACGCGGAAAAACGCCTCGAACGCTGCTTTCTTGGCTCCCTCATCCTTCGTCGCAAATGCCTGCGTTTGAAGTGCCGCTGCCTCAGGATGCAACACCAGAATGATGACCCCCGCGATCACCACCATCATGATCACCACCATGATCTCGCTCACACTGACCATCACACGAGGCTCACCGCTCCACCATCGGCCTAACAAGGCCACAGCGAGAACCCCACCGGCTCCGATGACGAACCGATGATAGCCCTCAAACGCACGTGTCAAAAACATCCCTCCGGAGTCTTGTCCTCCGAACGTATTGAATACCGCTGGAATCACTGCACCGCTCAGTACGATCATCCCCCCGACCCACACTGCGAGGGCAACTCCCTCGAGCGTGAGGCAACAGACCATCCCCCACCAAGGCATCCGCCGCACGGCACTACCGCTCCACAGGGCTGGCCTCAAATACCACACGACCGCCTACGATCGTGGTCTGTACCAGCCCTTTCACTTTCCATCCGACAAACGGCGTGTTTCGGCTCTTGGATCGAAATTTCGCCGGATCGACCTCCCACTGTTCATGCTGATCCACGATCACGACATCGGCGTCCGCGCCCACCCCCAATGTACCTTTTTTGAGTCCGAACGCGGCGGCCGGAGCAGAAGTAAGCTTCTGAACGGCTTGCTCGAGCGATAAGACCCCTTCCTCCACCAATCCCAACGTGAGCGAAAGCGCGGTCTCAAGTCCGACAATGCCGAATGGAGCCTCGGTAAAATCCTGCTGTTTTTCCTGAGTCGCATGGGGAGCATGATCCGTAGCGATCACATCAATTGTCCCATCGCGCAACCCTTCCTTGATCGCCTGGACATCGGTCCAGGTCCGCAAGGGCGGATTCATTTTGGCATGGGTGTTGTAACCGCGCACTAGATCTTCGGTCAACGTGAAATGGTGTGGACAGGCCTCCGCTGTCACACGAATCCCACGGGCCTTTGCCTCCCGAACCATTCGCGCCGACCCGGCGGTACTGATATGGGCCAGATGCAAACGAGCCCCCGTCAACTCAGACAGCGACAGATTGCGCGCCACCATCACATCTTCGGCTGCCGCAGGGATACCGGGCAATCCAAGCTCGGTGGAAATCAACCCCTCGTTCATGCAACCGCCTTCGGCGAGATGGAGATCCTCGCAGTGATCAACCACGGGCAGGTCAAACGCCGACGCATATTCCATCGCACGCCGCATCACCAAACTGTTCATCACGGGCTTGCCATCATCCGAGATCGCCACGCAACCGGAACGGCGCAAGTCACCGATTTCGGCCAGTTCCTTCCCTTCGGATCCTTTGGTGATCGCACCGATCGGCAACACATTCGCGAGACCGGCCAGCCGAGACCGTTCCAGAATAAACTCGGTCACGGCTTGATTGTCGTTCACCGGACTTGTATTGGGCATACAGCAGACAGTCGTAAATCCTCCTGCCACTGCCGCTGCGCTGCCGCTTTGAATGGTTTCTTTATATTCGAATCCTGGCTCTCGAAAATGCACGTGCAGGTCGACAAATCCAGGCAGGACCAACTTTCCTTCTGCCCGAATCGTCCGGCTGCCGACGGGAGCAGTCAGCTGGGGGGCGACCGCCGTGATTTTTCCGTCATCGATGAGCACATCGGCTATTCCGACAAACCGACCTGGATCAATGACCCGACCACCTTTAATTAAAATCGGCACGATAAGCCCTTTCTATACGTTGGCAGTCTCTGTTGATCCGATGATCTGTCACGCCACCCACTCCATTCAAGCTCTGATCATTGATTACGTACTCGACAGACCGTCAGATCAATGGATTCATGAATTGGTCCCGGACATGAGGTACAAAATTCCCATCCGTACCGCCACCCCATTCGCGACTTGGTCCAAAATCACCGACGACAAACTATCGGCCACATCCGGGGCGATCTCCACACCTCGATTGATGGGGCCAGGATGCATGACGATGGCATCTGAGTCAGCCAGCCGCACACGCTCAGCGGTGAGTCCGTAGAGCCGCGAGTATTCTCTGATTGAAGGAAACTGTGCGCGCCCTTGCCGCTCCAATTGAAGCCGCAGCATCATGATGACGTTCACGTCGCGCAAACCTTCGTCCATATTGGAATACACTTTCGCCCCCAGCTTTTCGACGCCCCAAGGCATCATCGTCGGAGGCCCCACGAGTCTGACCTCGGCCCCGAGTTTGACGAGCGCAAAGATATTCGAACGAGCAACCCGACTATGCGACACGTCGCCGACAATCGCCACCCGCAAGCCTCGAAAGTTCATTCCTCGTTGCCGAATCGTATAGAGATCAAGCAACGCTTGCGTGGGATGTTCGTGCCATCCATCGCCTGCATTGATGACAGACGACTTCACTCCCTGCGCCAACGCTTCGGCGGCTCCGGCCGAGGAATGCCGCAAGACGATAATATCGGCTTGCATCGCTTCGATATTTCTCGCCGTATCGAGCAACGTTTCCCCCTTCACGACACTACTGGAAGAGGGTGCAAAGTTGATCACGTCGGCGCTCAGCCGCTTAGCTGCCAATTCGAAGGATGTCCGCGTCCTCGTACTTGGCTCGAAGAAGAGATTGACGACCGTCTTCCCTCTCAAGGCCGGCACTTTCTTGATTTCGCGCCCCGTCACTTCTTTAAAAGAATCGGCGGTATCGAGGATGAGGGTGATCTCATCGACCGCCAAGGGGGCGAGACTCAACAGATCTTTGCGCTTCACGCTCATGGAACCCTCCATTCCATGACCATTATCCTGCTCGCAGAATGACCACCCGGTCATTCTCACCATCTTCTTCCAACAACACCTGAATCTGCTCATCACGGGACGTCGGCAGATTTTTTCCGATATAATTGGCCTTGATCGGTAACTGCCGATGGCCACGATCAACCAACACCGCCAACTGAATCTCCTCCGGACGACCTAAATCCATCAGTCCATCCATCGCAGCTCGTATCGTTCTTCCCGTAAACAGGACGTCGTCAACAAGCACGACGATCTTGTTCGCCATATCGAACGGCACCGACGTTTTTCTCAGAATCGGCTGGTTTTTCCGCAAAGCTAAGTCATCTCGATACAACGTAATATCCAATTCTCCAATGGGAATCTGAACGCCTTCGATCCCATGAACGCGTTTGGCGAGCCGATGCGCAAGATAAACCCCGCCGGTCCGAATCCCAACCAGGGCGAGATCCTTCACACCCTTATTCCGCTCCAGAATCTCGTGCGCAATGCGTGTCAAGGCCCGGGCAATATCCCCGGCATCCATGATGAGCTTTTCATCTTTCCGTTCAATCGGCTTGTTCGTATGAGTTGTCATAGCCCCAAATCCACTACCAGCCGTCAGCTAGACCTTCTCAGCATAGCGCTCTGAAACTGAACGCTGACCGCCAATCGCTAACAGCTTGAACCAGTTTCTAGACATAAAAAAACCTCCTCACCGCTATTAGTGAGAAGGTCGACTGTAAACCTACTTGAGTCGGAAGACCACCCATGCTCAACTCCTTGCTCACCTCACAGGATGAGCATTAAAGGTTTCGCTATCCTACTGAGTCAACGATGCCCTGTCAAGATTCGTCGCAACGGCCCCTCAAACTCGCTCTGCGCTCTATCGAAAAGACCGTCAGGACGTACGTTGCCCCATGCGACAGGCAACGTGCTAAGGTATGGTCGGGATGACTGTCCACTGAAGAGATGAGGGTTGTCGGTCGACTACGAATCCCGTCCCTGTTTGCTCCGCCATACCGTCAGCAATGCCGCGAGTTTGTCTTTGGACGAACGATGCTCCTCAGCTAAGGTTTCCAAAAAATCTGAAAGCCGCCTTGCTTTCAAGACCGTATAGAGTGTGACGATGATGACGGGTATCAGCACTACGAGAAAATATCCGATGCGCTTGGTAGACGGTTCCGCACCCAAGTCGAAGAGGTTCATACCCAATACCCCGGTTGTTGCAACACCGATCAAGCCGACAGTCGCCACCACCGTCAGTCGAACCATCGTTTCTCCCTGGCGACGGAGCGCATCGCTGTCGAGGTATTGGCTCATATCTTCCAACTCCGAACGGAGCTCGTCGTAGAGTCGACCGGTGCCCAATTGTTCGCTGACCATCCGATAGAGTTCCTTCACCTGCCCATGATCAGACACCTGATGAGACCAGTAGCGATGGGTAAACCGCAGAAAGATACCGAGTGTTTGACGAATCACTCGACGAAACTGCCGGACGGAGTCCAACTTGGTGAGATCAAGCTGATGCATCGCCTCAACCAGACGATTCGTCAGCATCAACAGGGCCGCCTTATGAAAATGTGGGATCAGAAACAATAAAAAATATTCATGCCGGAATTGTTCTAAATTTGTCTTACGATCTTCGAACGCCGGTTCTCCTGCTTCCCCCACCATCGTAAACACCCGGCCTGTACACATAAAACGGGCGCCTGGTGAACCTGGCCCTTGGCCGTTCCAATACCGGTCATAGCAATGGTGTTCTTCAAAGTTACGGAGATAGCGTTCCGAAAACGGCAACGTGTCGGAGCTACCCGGTGCCGCCGCCAAACCTATTCGTGCGAACTCCCCCCGCGTCAGTGCGCCAGGATCGTCCAGACTCAGATACGCCATGACCGGCATCAAGTGGTATTCAAGCTGGCGATACCGAATCAGACCGGCTTTCTCTGAATGGTGCAACACCAATGGTTCAAGCAGAAACTCCCAGTGGGAGGCAAGACTCAACGACCGATGCTGGCAGACAAACGAGAGATATTTCTCACGGTGATCATAGTCTGAGACAGCCAGCACCGTACCATCTGAAGACAACCACTCCACATGCTTGGGACAATGGCCACCGTGCCCGTCACGCTCCCAGTAGGTGGGATAGCATCGGCCGAAGCGAAAGAGTGAGTTTTGCACCTGCTCAAGCGGTACATCATTATCATAGATCTCGACGACCAAAATCGCCACATCGATGTCGTAGAAAAAGTACAAATCCACATGGGCCACAGTAAAGGTCGCAGGAGTCCCGTGAAGGCCAGGGAAGACCATCCGCACTTTCGCAATATCATTGCGACGAAAAACGCGGATCGCGGCCCCCTCGCGAACTTCAGCGCTCGTTCGCTTCCCCTCGCCATAGAGAAACCGCTGAACGTAGGGCAGAAATGTCACAAACTCGCTGTAATGCCGTTCCTGGAACTGCCGAGGATCCCCCGTAAACTCGTCCAGCACCTCTCGCCATGGATTGTTCGGATTGGTCGCCTGGAGAAGTTCCCAATGCTTTTGGATCGGCGCGTCCTCCCGGATGGGAGTAAGCTGCATTGGCCACAGCAGGATTTGTCGGAAATGTCGAACAACCTTTTGAGGATCAGCCACGTAACACGTCCTCACTGAGGATCGAATCGCTCACCAGCACATGCCAGTTACCCGACACGTGACCTCACAACAGGGAACAGCGCCGTGATGGTCTTATACCATAGCGTAGTCTGAAAGTATGTGAAGGAAAGATACGGTCATCACCACATGGCAGGAGAGCGCCTTGTTTCACACTGGCGAATCCAACGGGGCCCTCCTTACCGAAGGTAACACAACTACCAGCTGCTCCAACAATCATTCGTGGGAAATCGTTCTCGGAGCTTGGAGAACAGCAAGGCTGTCCGACCAGAATGTCTCAGGATCTGTATTGAAGATATCGAAGGTACTGGACGACAACACACCCCATGAGCCTTCACGCATCTCAGATTCGAGTTGCCCCGGTGCCCATCCGGCAAACCCGGCAAAGGCACGGAACGCTTCGTTCGGCTTGAGACCGGCAATGACGCGCTCCAGAACCATCGGTGTGCCCACATAAATTCCATTCGCAATATGCCGCGCATCGGGCAAGAGTTGCTTGAGTCGGAACAGCAACACCAGTTGTGTACGCCCGACCGGTCCTCCAGCAAATAATCGGTGGTTGGTCTGTTTCAATACCGGAAGATCCTGTAAAACTTCCGACAATAGTACATCCGTAGGACGATTCAACACGAGGCCAATGGTCCCACCTTGCCCATGTTCAACAATGAAGAGAACGGTGCGGGTAAAGTTGGGATCGCTCAATGAGGGGCTTGCGACCAAGAGTGAGCCTTTTTGAACTGGCGAGGGCACAAACTGCTGCTGGACCGAGGATGCTGGCGTCGCCATCATGGTTCCCAGAAACAAAACAGCCCACACAATATGTTTCATCCCAGCGCTCATACCGTTACACAGAGTCGAGTTACGTCTTTGCAAAGGAGACAGAGCTATCACACCATGAAAAGGCTACGACTCTCGATTCCCTGTGTCAATCGTGAGTGAGGAGCAGTGAGCATGCACGGGACAGTCACCGAAGCAGACAAATAAACAGGGGCCTGATGTCCTATCCGATTTTTCCTGAGAAACGTCCGTCACAAACAATCACCCGCCGATTCCATTAGGCTGGGTTACGAGCGATCTTGATCGAGAGACGGCGATCTGATTCCAATGATCTGTACGAGGCGCTATGGCCAGACAACATCGAACCGGTCATCCTGTAAAAAAATGGCTCAATCGAGCATAGCCCCTAGATCGCCAACGTGTCGTTCGCGTATGCTAGAGTTGAATTACGATGACGAGCCGTCGTCACATCGATTGACGTTGATGGGCCACGATTTGGATTACATAAAAGGAACTTTACTTATGACCACCGGCTTGCGCTATCTCCTCGCCGTCACCATCATCGGAAGTCTACAAGGATGCATGGATCCACCCAAATCTCCTTATGTTGATGTGCGAGATACCGTGTCGCGAATCGATGAGTCCAGGTCGGTCGCAGAACAAGGGAGCGCCGAAGAGCAATATAATCTTGGCCTACGATATGAGAATGCTCGTCCAGCGGACCATCGAGAAGCCGTACGGTGGTATCGCATGGCGGCCACTCAGCGCCACCCTGGAGCGTTTTATCGGCTTTGCGTACTGTCGGATATCGGACGCGGGATACCCCAGGATTATCAGGAGGCTCTCCGGTGGTGCCGCCTTGCTGCAGATCAGAGCCATGGCGCCGCGATGTTTCTCATCGCCACCCACTATGAACAAGCACGAGGCGTTCCGAAGGATCTCGTCCAGGCCTATCTCTGGTATAATCTCGCCGCCGCCAATGGCCATGAAGCCGGCGCAAAATGGCGGAATCGACTAGGGCACGACATGACGGCGGCTCAGATTGCTCAAGCGCAATTGCTGACACGGAATTGGAAACCGAAAGGGCAAGAACCGCCTCAAGAATAATCATGCAGAAACCCGTTCCATCAAGCTCCTGCTTGACCGATGGATCAAATACTCCGCCCATCTATCCGATGATCAGACTCACGGTCAACGTGACTCAGGTTTCCTCTCATGGTGCAGTTCCCTCTCCTTTTCACGATTGGCCTCCCACTCATTCCATCCTTGAACTCCCAGGCATGCGCTGAGTAGGATACGCCTCGTAGGATTCACTGTACCAACGATGTCAGCACAGTCTCAGTATCACAGAAACTCGTTCTCGATCAGCATGGTACTTCCGCTGATTGGTCTACTCACGCTGTGTACATTTTCATCAAGTTGTCTCTCCCCTCCCCAACCCCCGTCTCAACCACTCACAAACGGGCCGGCAGTGAGTGAGCTACTCACGCGGGCGCAAGGAGGCGAGGCTGAAGCCCAAAACCAGTTGGGCGTCCACTATAGTGAGGGCCAAGGACTTCCACAAAACTATCAGGAAGCGAAGTATTGGTTTAAGAAAGCGGCAGACCAGGGCCATGCCGGAGCACAGGTCAATCTGGGCACACTCTACTCATTAGGACAAGGGGCTCCGTTCAGCGACCCCATGGCATTATTTTGGTTTCAGAAAGCAGCGGACCAGCGCAATGCGCTGGCCTTTGCTAAACTTGGCATGATGTACGAACGAGGACGCGGGGTCTCACAAAATCTTGTGGAAGCTCACATGTGGTACAACCTCTCTGCAGCCTACGGTGAGAAACGAGCCGCTGAGTCACGCAATGCCTTGGCCAGACAGATGACGACCGAGCAAGTCACTGAAGCCGAAGCACGAGCCAAGAAGTGGGCTCCCAATCGGCGGTAACGCGATGGGTGGAGGCCTTCCAGTCGTTGCACTCATGACGTCCCTCGATCCTTACCGAGTCGACATCTTCTCGATAGTCCACCCCATTCCTTTTGAACGCACGTCTGGCAGGAATGACCCACGGCGATCGATAAAAGCAGCTTTCTGATCCGGCAGAGCCCCGCGAGGCTTGACGGTCGTGGGGCTCCACACAGTAGGCATCCACTGACCCCTATTGTCCTCACTTCTTCATAAAAGAATCCATCGCACCACTAGCCGATGGTAAAGAAGACAACTTGTCTTTGGTCTGTTTGAGCGCATTCATATTCTTTTGTAGCTCATCGACATTCTTCTGCATTTCAACCAACGAACTTCCTATCTGTGTGACCGAATCCTTAATTCCGAAGAGCCCCTCCGCCGATGCAATATGCAACGATACCCCTCCCAGGCCGAACCCGAGCAGAAATGCCGGAATCGCAAATGTGCATATCGAGCGTGTGAGTGTCATCAGTTCCTCCTTGTTGAGCGATCTCTAACAGGTTGCGGAAAAACTCATTTTGGCTCCTGCGGCCATCACAGGTATCGAAGTCTGAGAGGACTCTAACTGACCGTGCAGGGTGCTCAAAATGGCCGTCCAGCAAGGCCGCAGCAAGCGAAGAGGCGAATCGTACTCTGCCCTGTACGTTGAGCCTCTGAGCGATGCGAGAACGCCGATGGCGGACTTTTTCAGCACCCTGCTAAGGCACTTACCGTTAGCCGGCATCATTAAGGATATGCGTGGGACTGTCAAGACGCCTATCAGCGAGGCAGCACTCAATCCATCCGTGGGGAGTCACTGCCAGATAGAACCATCGATGGCACGGTCAAAAGTATTGAACAAGCAGACAAGCGCTGTGCCATGGGGGTCGGAACTTCGGTGAGGTGACATACAGAAATGAATGCGTGGGATTAGAAAATCCCAGCTTGTTTTTGCAGCCAACGGACATATTTCACGATCTCGTCCACGTCTTCCGACTTGACGGCATCGATCTTCGGCATATCGCCAAATTGCCAATGATGGGCCTTAACCCCGTTCGCTGCCGCCCGTTGGAAGGCTACATCGCCGTGATGGTTCGGTTCATACACTTTGTGAAGAAACGTTGGGCCTTGGTTGGTTCCGACGCCGCCGATGCCATGGCATCGTGAACAATTTGTATTGAACTTCTGCTCTCCGTCACGAAACTCTGCCGGAGCAGAGGCTACCGTTCCACTTGCCTTCGGTTCCCCCCCGCTCTGACTGCACGCCGGAGCAACGCCGAGCATCAAGAGTATCGAACTGAGTAGCGCAACTTGTGACGACCTCATAAAGATTCTCCACCTGTTTCCAGAAAATGACTCCCTCAAGATACCGCATAGGGAATTGGATCTACAACTCCCACCTCTGCAAACCCTCGCCGTCGAATGAGACAGCTGTCACACCGTCCGCAGGCCACTGTGTCCGTGGGATCATAGCAACTGTGTGTGAGGTGGATTGGGGCACCGAGATCCAGTCCCAGCCGTATGATCTCTGCCTTGGTCATTTGCATCAGAGGGGCTCGAATTTCAATACGCCCTCCCATCATGCCCAGCTTGGTCCCGAGTTGTAACGTTGTTTCCACGGCCTTGATGAACTCGGGACGGCAGTCAGGGTAACCAGAGTAGTCCACCACATTCGCCCCGAAATAAATCACTGAGGCACCCACCACCTCTGCCTGTGCGGCTGCGATGGAGAGAAAAATCAAGTTTCGGCCTGGCACATAGGTCACCGGCACGTCACGGCCACGGTCGGAGTCACGTCGGCCTTTGGGAACTGGGATGTCCCCAGTGAGAGCCGACCCGCCGATTGACTGCAAATCAACGGGCACCACGAGGTGATGCTCTGCCTCCAGCGCACCGGCCACCTGTTTCGCCCGTTCAATCTCTACGGCATGACGTTGTTGGTAGGCAAGAGTCAACAGATACAGCTCATAGCCGGCCTCTCGAGCAACAGCGGCCGTGACGGTGGAGTCCAAGCCACCGCTGGCGAGTACAACAGCTCGTTTCTGAAACTGCCCGGTCATAGGCAGAACACGTTGCGGGAGGATACTGTAGGAGGCAGAATTGAAAACCTAGTCGCGATCTTCTTCTCGTTCGATTTTCTCCAACAGCTCGGCACGTGATTGGCACTCGACGCACAGTTTGGCGAAGGGGACCGCTTGGAGCCGCCTCTCACTGATCTCGATTCCACACTCCGCACAAATGCCATAGGTTCCCTCGTGCAGACGCGTGAGGGCTTCATCAATTGACTGCCGACGCCGATTGCGCATTTCCATCAAGGAAATACCCAGTTCACGCTCTAGATCCATCAGTGCCTGGTCACCAACATCGCGTGCTGACTCCAGGCGTCGCTGCTGATCTTCGGTCAGTGATTGCCCCAGACTTCCTTCGATCTCCTTGATAATTTCCTGGCGCTTCCCAAGGAGCATTTTTTGAAGCACTTCCTGTCGCTGTTCCCGTACTTCTCGCTCTTTTGCGGTCTCTTTCGGTCGCACGGGCACTTCATCGACTTCGACCGATGGCTTCACTGTAGCCGCTACGCTAGCCGCCGATTGCAGTTTCTTGGTGATCGGCTCAACCGACTTCGCTTTCAGCTCGCCCTTTTTCTTCAACTGCCCCTTCGTCACCATAGTGATATGTGCTCCGCAATTAGGTCGTTTGGAAGGCTAATCCCTGCTTCTCAATCATGGCCCACGTTCCCGTTACAAGAGGGGATTGGAAGATATACCCCATCATCCCGCTCACGGATAGATGATGGTCGAATGAACGTCGTACCCACCGAGTTTCTCACGTCCATTCAGGCTCTTTAGTTCAATCAAGAAATCAAGTCCGACGATGGTTCCTCCCAGCTGCCGGACGAGATTCACCGTCGCTTCCGCAGTCCCTCCGGTTGCCAGGAGATCGTCGACGATCAGCACATGCTCTCCAAGCTCGATCGCGTCACGGTGTACTGCAAGACTGCTGTTACCATACTCAAGGTTATATTTGACTTCATAACAATCAGCAGGAAGTTTGCCAGGTTTACGGGCCGGAACGAATCCGGCTCCCAGCCTTGCCGCAAGAATCCCGCCAAAGATAAACCCCCGAGACTCAATGCCGACGACCTTCCGGATCCCTCGATCTTGATACCGAGCCGTCAATTGATCGGACAGACTTCGAATAGCTGCGGGATGTTTCAGCAAGGTCGTGATGTCATAAAAGAGAATGCCGGGCTTTGGAAAGTCCGGCACTTCGCGGATAAGCGCTTGATAGTTGACAGTGGTCACGGGATCTAGAGCAGATCTGCTTGTGTCATGGTTTTTCGCTCAATGGTATGACGAAGACGGGCGAGCGCGGCCATTTCGATCTGACGGACACGTTCTCGAGTCAACCCCATGGTCCGCCCAATCTCTTCCAACGTCTTCGCTTCCCCTCCATCAAGCCCGAACCTCGACACAATAACAGTTTGCTCTTTTTCTGGCAACTCCCTCACCCAGGCCATCAATTCCGCTCGGCGCCGAACCCCATCGGCGGTTTCGTCGGGTGACAATCCCGTCGGATCCTCGATCACATCACGGAGAAACGTATCCGTGCGATCATTGAGCGGGCTATCGAGTGAACAGGTCGTGCGGACCAACTGTTTCAGATCCAAGACTTCCTCTTCCGATGTCTTCATCTTGAGCGCAACTTCCGCCGCTCTCGGTTCACGTCCGAGTGCCTGGACCAATTGCTCAGTGCGGTTCAAATAGCGATTCAGCCGTTCCACCACATGGACAGGGAGTCGAACCAGTTTCCCTTGATTGATTATCGCACGTTCGATGTACTGCCTGATCCACCAGGACGCATAGGTGCTAAACCGAAAGCCCCGCTTATAGTTGAATTTTTCCACTGCCTTGATCAGCCCGAGATTTCCTTCTTCGACGATATCGGAAAAGGGAAATCCCCGATGCATATACCGTTTCCCAATGCTGATCACCAGGCGCAGATTTGATTCGATCATATGTTGACGAGCGTGCTCGTCGCCGGCCATGACACGTTTCCCAAGTTGCTGCTCTTCTTTGAATGTCAGCAATGTGGATCGCCGGACCTCGCGCAGATAGCTCTTGAGCGTATCAAGGCCTTCGGCTCGACCTGTTTCACGCTCACTCTCCTCGGAAAATCCACCTGACTCGGAAGCGCTTGGCTCATCTTCAAGATGCCTTCGCGCCTCACTCGTCTCCGATTCCTCGTGATGTTGCAGGCTCATATTTCCTCAGTAAGCCCTAATACCAAATTTCAAACACAGAATACTGCCCCGTCGCTGCTCCCCACGCCGTCTCCACTTTCGTAACATGAGCAGCAGAAGGACCGATCCGCAGTCGATGCTCAAGCGTTTCGATCACAGCCTTTGGGCCCTCAACTTCGAGCTCGACTCGACCATCGGGAAGATTACGAACACCGCCGAACAGTCGAAGATCCGCAGCTACTCGGGCTGCAAAGGCACGAAACCCCACCCCTTGCACACGACCATACACAAGGATACGGGCCCGCACCGACAACTCCTTGGCGGGTTGAGTCATCTGCCTCCGGCTCACCTCTTACGTCCCACGAGGCCCCGCAGCTCCGTTCTGCGGATATTCTCACACCTCTCCAGACGCGTCACGCGTTTTACAAAATGTACGCCCTGACTATGTCGTCATAATACAAAGATTTCTTGAGGTTTTAATTTCCCCCAAAGACAACAGAACGGACCAAGAACGGGAACGGACGGCCTAAAGGGGTTCTCGCGATTACTCCACCAAACAAACCAGTGCCAGATGGCTTGTAGAGAAGTACCCCTTTGATTTGAATGTAGGATCACTATGACAGACGATGACCATCCGGCACCCCACTGACAAGGACACTGATGCACGTCACATGGAGTTTCCTCTCAATCGTCGAACGATCAAAAAGAGAGATGTTCCGCCGACTGTGGCCCGAATAGGACCATTAACAGACCACTGACGCGATATGACCCTAGCGCTGGTTGTGAGTGAATGAGGAGAGAAGAACCACCCTACCACCGAGCATCTGGAAAGGTTGAGGAAGATGCCCCTGATCAAGCCTGCTTGGTTTGGTCGGGGCGAGAGGATTTGAACCTCCGACCCCTGCGTCCCGAACGCAGTGCGCTACCGGGCTGCGCTACGCCCCGACAAGACCAAGCGATCAACCGACGGCGTGATTGTCTTACAAGAGAGGGGTAAAAGGCAACCCATGTGATTCTGCCACACCTGAATGCGTTACCTTCCCGTCTTTTAAGTTGACGCCCTTCGCCAAACCAGGATCGGAGTGAATCGCTCGCTCTACGCCCTCGGAAGCAAGACGGACCAAGTACGGCATGGTCGCATTGGTCAGGGCATAGGTGGATGTGCGAGGAACAATTCCAGGCATATTGGCCACACAATAATGGGTCACTCCATCCACCAGGTACACGGGATCAGAATGGCTCGTTGGTCTGGTTGTCTCAATACAGCCGCCCTGATCTACGGAGACATCGATGATTACGGAACCAGGCCTCATCCGGGAGACCATCGCACGCGACACCAACTTGGGCGCCTTGGCGCCTGGAACAAGCACTGCACCAATCACCAGATCCGCAGAACAGACCGCTTCTTCAATGACCGTAGAACTTGCTGCACGAGTGACAATGCGCCCGTGATACTGATCATCAAGGCCACGTAACTGTTCAACATCCAGATTGATGACCGTGACCTGTGCTCCTAACCCCACCGCCATACGAACAGCTGCTGCTCCGACAACTCCAGCTCCTAACACGACCACCCGACCCGGTTCTACCCCTGGAACCCCTCCCAACAGTACGCCGCGCCCCCCATGGATTTTCTCAAGGTATCGGGCGCCGATCTGGATCGACATCCGACCTGCGATCTCACTCATCGGCTTGAGCATGGGAAGACTCCCATCCTTGGCCTCTGTCGTCTCGTAGGCAATTGCCGTAATCTTGCGGCTAAGAAGTTCTTTCGTCACATCCGGGACAGCCGCAAGATGCAAATAGGTAAACAAGAGGTGACCGGGACGAAACAGTGTACATTCCTGAACCATCGGCTCCTTGACCTTCAGAATTAATTCTGCCTGTTCGAATAACTCAACTTTTGAATTGGCGATCGTGGCACCGGCCTTGCGGTATTCATCATCGCCAAACCCACTGCCCGTGCCAGCCGAAGCTTCCACCAAGACATCGTGTCCTCTCTGGCACAAAGTCGCAGCACCATCCGGCGTTAAGCTGACGCGATACTCATGATCTTTGATTTCTTTTGGAACGCCGATCACCATATGTGCTTCCCCTCCCCTCGGGTCAACAATGCTACATCCATCACTATTATACCTCGGACTTCTCCAGTGCAGTCTGGAATAGGCGCTGTGTTTGGAGTCCCTCCCGACCATGGACAGTCCAGAAAGTCCTGTTGTAAGATGCATACCTCGCATTATGAGGAGATAGCGATGGACTCTTGGAATCACGCCTGTCAGGCCTGCGGATCCCCAAGCAACCCACTGACAAAGTTGTCGCTGGGAAAAGATTTTTTTGGACGCCCCTACGATAGGCTATCACCATTGTCGGATCAGAACCCAAGGTGGTACTGTACATCCTGCTCCTTGCACAAGCACTTCCAGCGAGATTTTCGCGATATCCTTGCTGAATTCGATAAATTGCGCTCTGGGTTCGCTTCTGAGCTCTCTAAGGCTGACGAATTTCGACGCGCTTCGCTGCGATTACATGAAATCATGACGATTCTGAACGCGCCCCAGCAGACATCCACATTGCTCAACAACCGCGACGTCACCGTCCTGATGGAGCGGCTCAATACCTTGACGATGCCCGTCTAGCGATCACGTCTATGCCACCATTTCAGAGACATATTTTCCTGTGCACCAACCAGCGTCCGAAGGATGACCCTCGAGGTTGCTGCGCCAACTTAGGATCTGAAAAGCTGCATGCCCATTTCAAAAGCGAAGCCAAGCGACTCAATCTCAAAGGTCTTGTTCGGGCCAACAAGGCCGGCTGTCTTGACCATTGTGAGCTGGGTCCCAGCCTGGTGGTCTATCCCGAAGGGGTCTGGTATTGGGTCGGAACAGAAGCCGACGTCACCGAGATCATGGAACGGCATATCCTAAAGGGCGAGATCGTCACGCGATTGCTCATGCCAGATCATCCAGCTCCGAGCTCGCTGCCGCCGCTCAAGACGAGTTAGCGCTGTAATCAAATAACCCACCACATGTCCACTGAAGACAAATGGAAGGCCAACATGGAGAAGGTGGCCTTCACGCAACGGTTTCCTGGACTCCTGCTCGATTGGCAATCCTGTGAAGGCAAGACAGTCCGGTCAGTGGTTCCGTTGACTGGTAAACCCGGCGCGGCAGTCGTCGTTTTTACCGACGCAACCTACACCATCGCTCCCCCACTTGCGCCGGAACCTTGGGCACTCGGACAAGCGCTCGTTGACGCGCGCGCGCAGCTGGAGCCGTCGCATCCCGCCGCCTACGCGGAGTATGATCGGCTGGTGAAGAAAGACAAAGACGCATTGAAGTCCGCAAGAATGGAAAAGATTTTAGGCGCGATTCACAATAATGCGGAACAGATTCCTGAGCTGAAAGATCGACTTAAAGAACTTGTCAAGGAATGGAAGTGAGCAGTCTACCGAACAAAAATATGTTTGAGATCTTCTCGCAAGGTCTCTTTGAAGGAGTGAAGCCCATGTTGGTTATTCGTGATCATCTCGTCAGGCATCCGGACCGCTGCACTCACCAGGCCGTCTGTGTCCCGATTTGCCCGACCAGCGCCTGGCTTTCGACACCGCCCTACAAGTTTGATCCCTCACGTTGCCTCGAAAGCTGCCGATTGTGCCTTGATGCGTGCCCATCCCAGGCCATCTACGCCGTCTTTAAAAAAGGTGACAAGCTGCTGGAGCCGCAAAAGAAGTAGACGGAATCACACGATCTGTTTCCGCAAATGTCCCCAGTAAGCTGTTCCGGCATACCCACAGGCGATGGTGCCGGTTGTCATAGCCATGATTTGATAAACCTTGCTGCGGGGAATTTTGACTTTCACGGCGGGATTCAAGAGATCGGGAGAGTTCATAACGAGCTTAAGCGATTCTCCGGCGGACAGGATCGGCCACATACAGGCCAGCCGTAACCTGGTTTCATGGCGTGGTATCACCATCGTATAGGCCCAGCCCTGATCGAGATGCTCTACCGCCATGCGAATCAATTTGTTCACGACGGACCGCAATTGAGGCAAACACTTCTGAGCAAGTAGGTCCTTCGGCTTGAGTCCGACTTCGGTCAGCATCGTTTCGGGAATGTAGCATCGCCCTTTCTGAAGATCATGGGCGATATCTTTGACGATGTTCGTCAACTGCAGCCCCTTCCCAAATCGCACCCCTCGCTCAGACATCTGTTGCACATCCCAATTTGCAAGAGCCTTGCGATGGGCACACATCAACGCCGTCCAGAATTCGCCGACACAACCGGCCACTGAGTAGGTGTAGCGGTCGAGGTCATCAACGGTCTTGAGCGCAGTCAGGTCGCCAGGGCCGGCACCTGGAAAGGCATTCAGGTCCATTTCCATTCCCTGCGTCAGCGTGATCATCACGCGCCGAATCCGATGTTGATCGTCCAATGAACAGACCTGAAATATTTCGAAACACTCATCCAGCCGTTCCAACAGAATTCGTTCCGCTGAATCTTGTTGCACAGAGCCAACGGCCTGTTGGATAGACCGGATCTGTCCCCAGTCAATCTGTTCGCCGACAAACTGCTCCCTGAGGCGGTGAAGAAACCCGAGCCGACGCGGTCGATCGATGAGTTCGGTATCTGCAATCGTATCGGCCGCCCGGGCAAAGAGATACGCGAGCCCCACCTGATCCCGCACATTTGCAGGCACCACTACTAACGTCGTGTAAAACAAGCGTGAGACCTGTTTCAGAAGGTCACTGAGCAACGTTTCCTTTCTGGACGAGTCGATCGCCAAGGGGTGAGCCATCACGTGATTCCTGGTATGCCTTCCATGCCGGTGAGCCCAAAAGACCTTTGAGTGAACATTATGAGAGATTTCTAACAGGAACGACCGGAAAGGGTCAACTTTCCATTGTACTTTCATCGACTTCCAGCACCTTGACTTTCACCACGACATTCTTATTTGTTGAAAGTAAGGGCCTTTGAATACTGCGACTCTATAATTATGGTTTGTGTATAATGTTGGCTGTTCCATGTTCAGGTTTTGAAATGACTGCATAGGCGAAAGCTTATCGCGAAGGAGGATATCCATGAAGTGGCTCAAAGGTATTGGCCTGTTCCTGATTACAAACTTTCTCATCTTCATCACACTGTCGTTCACGGCCAATCTATTGATCAACGCCGTACTACCGGCATTTGGAATTGATGTCCGTGGAGTATTCAACCAGCAACTGTTGGTATTCTCCTTGGTCATTGGGTTCGGCGGGGCATTCATCAGCTTGGCGTTCTCCAAGCAAATGGCCCGTGCCATGCTGGATTGTCAGCAGATCACCCAACCCCGATCACACGCTGAGCACGTCATCTATGGATCGGTGCAAGAGATTGCCCAGCGGCTTCATATTACGATGCCGGAAGTCTGGGTGTATGACTCGCCTGACCCCAATGCGTTTGCGACTGGTCCAAGCAAGAACAATTCAATGGTCGCTGTATCCACCGGCCTCCTGCAAAACTTGAAGGAAGAGGAAGTCAAAGCCGTGCTCGCTCACGAAATGGGGCATGTCTATAACGGTGATATGTTTGCGACAACGGTTCTCGCCGGACTAATGAATACCTTCGTGTATTACATCAGTAACTTTATCTCCCACCTGATTGCGCAACCCAATCAAGATCGTGAGGAGGGATCTGCAGGCAATCCGTTCTTGGCGATGATCGTGTATTTCTTCCTACAGGTGGTGCTGACGATTCTTGCATCAATTGTCATTGGTTGGCACTCTCGCCGTCGCGAGTTTGCCGCGGATGCCTTCTCAGCGAAGGTCTACGGGAAAGACGCGATGATCAATGCCCTCCGTGGCATCGACCGCTGGGTCAACCGTGCGCAATTTGAATACTCGAATCAAGACGCCTTAGCCACCATGAAGATCGCAGGAAACTCTTCAGGCTTCATGCACCTGTTCGCGACGCATCCACCTATCGATGCTCGGATTGCGGCACTCGAGCAGTTGTAGGAGTTGTAAAGGGAGCTACCCGGTCGTGGTTCGCCCCTGACGCCCGCCAGGTTTGGCGGGCGTCACATATTCCGATAGAACAGGATGTGTTCACGATACTCCTGGATCGCCGCCCCCAAGGCAATCGATCCCAGTACGATATTGTCATCAAGCGCGGCTTCAATCTGGGGTTCATCAATCTCGACTTCATAACGATCTTGGAGATTCGTACGAACCGGCCCCTGCGAGGTGTCGCGAGGCATAAAGATTTCCTTCCAGACTTCTTTTTCAACCAAACACACCTCTCGAAACCGCTCATACAGTAAGCTCAACTTTTCAGGGTCGGTAATCCTGACACGATCCCCCATGAGTCTCCTTTCTTCCTGAAGTTACCTTGCCGACTTCTCATCCTGCGAGAGGGTGGACGTACTATCCTTGATCGTAAAGCGCATCGTACCGACCTGATTCACAGCATGAAACGGTTGTTGCCCAATCGGCGCGATATAAATCTTGGCAAGGTAGTTACCCACCATCCACCGATCGCCTGATCGCGTTATCTCCAGATATCCATACCGTTCATGGCCAGGCACTTCCAACACATCCTTGCCCAACAGCCTCTCGCCCATTTGACTGTTTGGTTCCGCTCGATACCATTGCACTCCGAATTGGGTCGGGTCTTCCAGCGGGGCCACTTCAAACACGATATAAATGGCAGGGATCTCCGGCGTGAAGACAGATCGAGGTTCGACAGGCTTGATTCGTGGATCTTGCGTATACCATCCTTTCCTCCCAAACGTATCCCATTCAACATCAAATGCTCTGGCCATTTTAATCCAGGTAAAAAGCGACTGCGGGATCCCGGTCTCCTGATAGTCAAATGATGGACTCTGAGTTGATCCAACCTCGGTCAATTCCTGTTCCTTCGGTGGGAGGAGGTCCTTCGCCTCGCCTACCTGATCACAGCAAAGCGTGATGAACAGAGTAACTGCCATCATAGAGCTCTTCGGCAATCGCCTGACAACGGCATCAGAGATCATAAAGATTATCGTACTGACCTCGCCCCTAGGGGTCAATTCCATGCGGCAATCCTCGATGAAACCTTGTACTAGGTCCGAGGTATGGTAGAGTGACTGCGGTAGCATCGCATGACTGAACAGCCCGTGCCCTCTTCGCATTCCTCCGAACGACCGCATCCTACAGCGTTAGACCCACATGAATCCGGACGACGCTTCGGCATCCGTGACGGAATGTTCCAAGCCGTCGCCCAAGGAGGCGGTGAACACTATCTTTCGGCCTTCGCCCTTCTCTTTTCCGCAACAGCATTGCAATTAAGTATCCTCTCGGCTATTCCCCAGCTTCTCGGTACCTGGGCGCAGCTGATTTCCGTCAAAGTCTTGCGCTGGTTCCCAAGCCAGGTCTCCCAAGTCTACTGGGGCATTATCGGCCAATCCGTGGCCTGGATTCCCATCCTCGTATTACCCTTACTCTGGCCGGAACATGGGCCTTGGCTTCTCATTGCAGGCGTTGCCGTGTATTTCACCTGCACCCATTTCACCTCCCCTGCCTGGAACAGTCTCATTACCGAATTACTGAACCCCAATGAGCGGGGAGCATACTTCGCCAAACGATCTCGAGCGGTTGCCATCACCAGCCTTCTGGTGCTCTGTTCAGCAGGGGCCTTACTAAGCCTCTTTGAAACACACGACCGGCTATGGATAGGCTTCACAATCATCTTTCTGACCGCAGGACTCTGTCGGAGCGCCTCGGCCCTGCTGCTCCGAACAATCACCGTGTTCCCTCACCATACCCCCAGCAGTACTCCAACAGGTTTTCTGAGTTTTCTTCGCACCGGTGTCTCCAATGACTTTCTCCACTTTTTGCTCTTTTCAGGGTGCATGCACGCCGCGGTGCTGATCGCCGGTCCGTTCTTCGTCCTCTACCTCATGCAGGATCTCCATCTAGCCCATTGGCAATATGGGACATGGCTCGCGGCAGGCATTTTAGGTTAATTTCTGACTTTGCCAGGTTGGGGACAGTTCGGTGATCGTTTCGGCAATAAAGCCTTGCTCACTTTTACCGGACTCCTCGTTGCCTTCCTTCCAATGCTCTATCTATTCAGCAGTGCCTGGCTCTTTCTTGTCACCGTCAATTTCCTCGGAGGGGTGGTCTGGGCAGGATTAGGACTTGGATTGAACAATTACGTCTATGATGCGGTACACCAAGCGGACCGTGCGAAGGCCGTCGCCGTCTCAAGTATCGTCAACGCCATTGGGTGGGCCATAGGAACCGTAGGGGGAAGCCTCTTGATCAAGACAGTACCGAATAGGCTTGATCTTGGAACCTTCACGCTAGAACCCGTCTCCAATATTCCGTTTATATTCTTTCTTTCCGGTCTGCTCCGCCTGATCGTTTCAGCAACGCTCCTCCGGACGTTTCACGAGCCTCGCCAAGTAGAACAACGTGCCCACGGCCGACTACTGTGGGAACTACCGTTCCTGAAACCGTTCCGAGAATTCTCGCGTCGTCCGACCGGTCTCAATCAGTAAGAAACGGCACCGGAACCAAGGGCGCGATTCTTCTCTTCTTGTTTAAGGCGTTCAAACGATTTATCGGCATTAGCCTTGACCTGTTCCGGCGTCATTGTCGGTACTGGCTTGGGTGACTCCGTCGCGCAGCCGGTCGCGCTTGCGGCTCCAATCCCGATGGCAACCGCCACTACCCAATACCTGCCTTTTACCCTCTTCATGATTGTTGAGAGCATCCTCATCCTCCTTGACCATGATCGGTGATCCACCTATGCATCATACCACCTCTCTTCATTGAATACTGTTGAGAATCCGGCTCGTTGACTCACTCAACCAAGGTAGGTATGCTCCGCAGCACATACGGTTTCACCACAAAGAGGCTCCTCATGTCGCTCTATGACCGCCTAACCGAAGACCTGAAATTCGCCATGAAATCGCGCGATCAGCTCCGCATGGATGTGATCCGGATGATCAAAGCTGCGGTGTTGAATAAGGAAGTCGAACTGAAGCGCGATCTTGATGACGCAGAGATGAGTCGAGTCATGACCACGCTCGTCAAGCAACGTAGAGAGTCGATTGAACAGTTTGAGAAGGCGCAACGTCAAGAATTGGCTGCCAAGGAGCGCCAAGAAATCGAGATCATTGAATCCTATCTTCCAAAACCGCTTTCACCGGAAGAGCTTGAGACCCTCGTCACGTCAGTCATTGCCGACACAGGATCTCGGTCGATAAAAGACCTGGGAGCGGTGATGAAGGCCGTCATGGCACGCCTTGGGGGACAGACTGTCGACGGCAAACTGGTCAGCGAACTCGTGAAGCGCAAGCTCTCCTGACCCCTCACGCAAGGGGTTTGCTATACTGATCACATCCTATCTCGACTTCAGTTTCATCAGGTTTCAGCCGTAGAGTAAGAGCTATGGCCATTCTCATCGTCGATGACTCAACGGATCACTATGCACTCCTCCGATCCATCCTGACCAAGGCAGGCCACGATCAAATCCTCGGCGCAGAGTCAGCCCAGACAGCCTTTTCAATGTTGAATCTGGATGGAACACAGTCGGCAACCGACGTCGACTTGATCTTGATGGATGTGCTTATGCCCGAAATCGACGGGGTGCAGGCTTGCCGACGAATCAAACAACAGACTCATCTTCGCGACATTCCAATCATCATGGTCACGGCCAAGAACGACCTTGAGAACCTGCATGAAGCCTTTACTGCAGGAGCCATGGACTATATCAACAAGCCCGTCAAAAGCGTCGAGCTCCTCGCCCGAGTGGCCTCCGCCATCACACTGAAGAAGGAAATGGACTGCCGCAAGTTGCGTGAATCGGAGCTCCGCCGCACGAACGAAGAGCTACAGCAGGCCTTACGAGAAGTCAAAGTGCTACGCGGCTTGATTCCCATCTGCGCCTCATGCAAAAAAATCCGTAACGATGGAGGGTTCTGGCAGCAAATTGAAGAGTATATCGGTGAACACTCAGAAGCCGAGTTCAGCCATGGCATCTGTCAACCTTGCCTCAAAAAGCTTTATCCTGGTGTTTACCAAGACTAGCTGTTAGGATTCTTCCAGTTCGCATCTTTCTCTGTACCAGAGCACCTATGAGCATCCTCCTTATTGATGATTCGCCGGATGATCGTCTCCTGCTCCAGGCCATCTTATCTGCGGCAGGTTATGAGCATATCATCACAACCGACTGCGCCGCTGCCGCCTTCAAGCAGCTCGGGCTGGATGGGGGGAAGCAAGGCCTCGCACGTGTTGATCTTATTCTCATGGATATGCTGATGCCGCAAATGAACGGCATTGAAGCCTGCCGCCAGATCAAGGCGGTCGACCGTTTCCGCGACACTCCGGTCATCATGGTGACCGTGAAGACGGACCCGGTTGATCTTCAACTGGCATTTGCCGCAGGGGCGATGGATTATGTCGCCAAACCGATCAATAAAATCGAGCTCCTCACGCGAGTCCGCTCGGTGCTCCGACTTGTTCACGAGATCGACCGCCGCCGCGCACGAGAGCACGAGCTTCTTGAGGTCATGCGTCAACTTCAGGAAGCGAATCAAATGTTGCTTCGGCTTTCCTGCTTAGACGGGTTGACTGGCATCACCAACCGACGCCAATTCGATGATTTCCTGGATCAGGAGTGGCGAAGAGCGTTGCGTGAATCGACCCCACTATCTCTGATCATGTTCGATATCGATCGATTCAAAGCCTACAACGATTCCAAAGGGCATACCGCAGGTGACGAATGTCTGAAGCAAGTCTGCGCGGCTATTTCCAGTGCCGTGAATCGTCCCGGCGATTTGGTCGCTCGCTACGGCGGAGATGAGTTCGTCACGGTACTCCCCGGTACCGGGATTGACGGTGCGGCACAGGTTGCGGAGAGCCTTCGCCGCCGCGTTGAGGCCCTCGGCATTCAACAAACCGATGGGGAGCCCGTGACCATCAGCGTCGGGTACGCCTGTGTGGTCCCAAGCCGACACTCTTCGCCTACCGATCTTGTGAAGGCTGCAGACCAAGCGCTCTATCAAGCCAAACAGGAAGGAAGAAATAGAGCCAGGTCGGCCAGCATTTTGTCGTTGGTCCAAGATTCACCGAGCACGTAGTCGACGATTGGCTCGCAATGTGTCGCCCCACTGCGATCGGGATCACCTGAAAGCGGCGGTCGAATTGATCGTGTCTTTCGAACAGACAAATACGGCGACCAGCGGGGTCTCCCTATTCCCTGAAGTATTCATGGGCTCATGTCACGACATCCACGGGTAGCATCTTCTAAACGGGCTTTGAGATCGACCAAACACCCTCGCCCTACTCAGACCACTTCCAAGCACGTCATCGCCTCACGGAGATCTACAAATCCCAGCTCGTCGCAGCCGATACCAAAACGCAACACAACGGCCGTTCTAAAACAGTACCAGGACACGTTCCAAAAACTGGCACAAAGCGAGGCCTTGAGCAGTGGTGACCTGGTCCAAGCGTTCCGGGCAATTTCTTACACCTGTTCCAAGCTGCTTCGAGTCAAGCGCACGAGTACCTGGCTGCTTTCTGAAGCCCAGAGTGAACTCATATTTCTGAACCTGTCTGACCCGAAACAAGGACACTCTAATCCAGGACTGATCCTCAAATACAGCGACTGTCCTGTTTATCTTCGCTCACTACGCCGTGAACGTCGCGCCATCGCAATAGAGCTGGCCTCGCAGGATCCACGAACCCGCGACCTGGCACAAATCTACTTCGCTCGCTTTAAGATTCAATCCACACTCAGTGCACCAATCCGGCGGAAGGGGAAGCTGGTCGGAGTACTCTGCGCTGAATCTGTAGGGAAACCTCGACAGTGGAGTCAACAAGACGTCTACCTCTGCTGCATGCTCGCGACTCTGGCAACGCTCGCCCTCGAAGCAACCGAACGACACCACGCGGAGCAGGTGCTTCGTGTCGCCAAAGAAGTCGCCGAGGTGGCCAATCGCGCCAAGAGCGAGTTTCTCGCCAGCATGAGTCATGAGATTCGAACTCCGATGAATGCCATCATCGGGATGGCGGACCTCCTCTGGGAGACGCCTCTCACCCCTGATCAACGAAAGTATCTGCGTATTTTCAGACGCGCGGGGGGGACGCTGCTCAACCTGATCAACGATATCCTCGATCTCTCAAAAGTTGAGGCGGGGCACCTCGAATTGGAGACCATTGACTTCGACCTCAATGAGGTACTTGATAAGGCCATCGACATATTGGCCCTGCGAGCCAATGAAAAGGGCCTCGAGCTGACGGCGCATATCGACCGACAGGTTCCGTGTTACTTACTCGGCGACCCAACACGTCTGACACAAATCGTGATGAATCTCATTGGCAATGCCATCAAATTTACCGAGACAGGGAACGTTGAAGTTCGCATCATCAACGACCCAGACCAGACTACCGCCGGTGCGATACGAATTTCTGTCACTGACACAGGCATTGGAATCCCTGCCGATAAACTCACCGCCATTTTTGAAAGTTTCACACAGGCCCATACATCAACGACCAGGCAGTATGGCGGAACAGGACTTGGCCTTGCGATTACCAAACGTCTCGTAGAACAAATGCAGGGTCGGATCTGGGCGGAGAGCACCCTAGGAGAAGGCAGTACCTTTCACTGCTCTCTCCGGCTTCAGGTTCAACCACAACCCCTCATTCAGAACACCGCTCCGCGAATCGATCTTACCGGAGTGAAGATCTTCGTCGTAGACGACCATCCTACAAATCGCCAGATCCTTCGTGAAACATTACGCACCTGGGGAGCTCAGGTGACGGATGCCTCAAGCGGGAAGGCTGCCTTAGCCAGACTCCTCGGGACACGAGAGCATCGGCAAGAGTATGACCTTATGCTGCTTGATTGCCGAATGCCCGAGATGAACGGGTTTCAAGTCGTAGAACAGCTCAATCAATCTTCCGATAGAAAAGAACTCACTGTGGTCATGATGACCTCAAACCACTGGGCTGACGATATCGCCCGCACCTACGACCTTGGCCTCGGCGGCTACCTTGTGAAACCGATTCGACGTACAGACCTGATTCAATCAATCAGTATCGCTCTTAGTCGGAAAAAGGGGATCTCTCCGTCAACGACACCCCCTGAAACGACGAAGACATCGTCGAGTGCTTCAACCAGACCCTTTCAGGTCCTCCTCGTCGAGGATTCACCTGACAACCAACTCTTGATTCGGTCGTATCTGAAGAAGACCGACTATCTGCTGGATGTCGCAGACCATGGTGGCATTGCCGTCGAGAAATTCAAGACCACCCATTACGATCTGATCTTGATGGACATCCAGATGCCCGTGATGGATGGCTATACGGCAACCATGGCGATCCGAACATGGGAACGAGACCACGACCTCCCCTCAACACCAATTATTGCCCTGACGGCACTGGCCTTACGAGAAGAAGGAATTCGCATTCTGGAGGCCGGGTGCAACACTCACGTCACCAAGCCCGTCAGGAAATCGACGTTACTAGAGATCCTTCATGTCTATAAGGAGCACGCCATCTCATGACACTTCCTGGATCCCCGGATACTCGCACGCCAATACATGTGGGAATCAGTCGTGACCTTGAAGATATTGTGCCGATCTTCCTAGAAAATAGAAGAAAGGATCTGCAGACGCTTCGCGTCGCGGTGGGAGCCCAAGACTTTGCCACACTTCAAACACTGGGCCACCGCATGAAAGGCGACGGCGGAGGCTATGGGTTTGATGCGATCTCACAAACCGGAGCAAAGTTGGAGAGCGCGGCAAAACAGCAAGACCTACCCACCATTGAACACTGTATCGTTGAGCTAGAAGATTTTCTCAATCGAGTCACTGTATTCTATCGATGACAGACCGATCCTATCCTTGCTGACCGTCACTGCAAGTCCCAACCTCTGCAGATCACCATATCCCGCGCACCGGTATCTTGAGTGTGGTCACAGGTGTGATGGAGATGCGTAGCTCGAAACAAGAAGTCTCTTAAAACAACTCTGAAAGGTACTGCTAGAGTCTCGACCACAGGTTGTGTATAATACCGCCCACGGGAAGCGCGACTCACTATTCCTCCCCGTTCTTCGACCGCAGCAACAAGCCTGTACGATCATGTGCGGCAAACCCTGCGGGATCCACGAGTCGTGAACCCAACATCCCAAGCGTGGGGGGCTAGCTCAGTTGGGAGAGCACTACGTTCGCAACGTAGGGGTCGGGGGTTCAACTCCCCTGCCCTCCACCAAATCAGCCAGTCGGTTCATTGACCACGTCTAAGCCGGCCAAAGTCGTCCGGTATTCCCGCTCAACGACTTCCTCTCTTGAGAACCTTCCACGGCCTGGAGATGGTTGTAGCTTGTACAACCATGATTCCTCGATTGGAAGCCTCACATCCTACAAAGCTTTGAGGCGGGCTTGGATATAGTCATTGAGTCTCGCTTGAGATCTGGTGTCCATCGCCAAGGTTTCAATACCACATTCTTCCCCACGCACCCATCGCACCATTCCCTGAGCAACCGACACCCACTGGTTTGTCGGCAGTTTAACCGTAAGCGTGCACATATCCCCCTGCTCTACCGGCAAGGACCCTGAGATACGCCACCCAAGTGAGGACAGGTTGGTGACGGACCCGTAGCCAATCCCATTCCCTCGTTCATACTTTACGAGGCTGAAGACCGGAAAGCGGTAGTGATACCGGAGAGCAAAAGGCATGGGAAAAAACCCTCAACAACACAGGAGCGACTTATTGTAGAGAGGCGCTTGTTCAAGGCGCAAGGCCTGGGAACCAGCCCCCCCGTTAGAGGGTAGGCCCGTTCTGACTGCACACTTGGCGATCACTGGACTCTAAGTGAGTATGATATGTGCTGACGTTCTGTGGGGGCACTATACCGCGCTGATGATCGCCTCGCCGTCTGGCTTGGCTGCGTCGATCACCACTCGGCGGCTGTCGACTTGGAGACGACCTTCGGCGAAGAGTTGCACGGCGCGAGGATAGATTTTGTGTTCCTGTAGGAGGATTCTCGCGGCCAGAGTTTCGGAGGTATCAGCATCAAGGATCGGGACCGCTGCTTGGATAATAATCGGTCCTTCGTCCACCCCTTCTGTGACAAAATGCACCGTACAACCCGCCAACTTGCAACCCCAATCGATGGCCTTCTTCTGCACATCCAATCCGGGGAAAGACGGCAACAGCGAGGGGTGAATATTCATCATCCGGTTGGCATAGGCATTGACCAAAACCGCTGTCACAATTTTCATATAACCAGCGAGGAGGACAAGTTCAACATCGTGTTGCTGAAGGATTTCTAGAAGTGCACGATCATACGCTTCTCGACTGTCCGGCCGTCCGGCAAATGGTTTGGGGTCGACGAAAATATCAGTGAGTCCGTGTATCCGAGCCCGCTCCAGTGCAACGGCCTCTCTTTTATTACTAAGGACGGCAACGATTTGAGCCTGAACTTGCCCCGCCTCGATTGCATCGATAATGGCTTGCAGATTGGAGCCCCGACCGGATGCCAGAACCGCCACACGCAACGGGGTCGTTCGGCTATTCGACATACTCGACCTCCGCTTCCTCCTCAGCGGAAGACAGAATTTCGCCGATCTGCCAGCCTTGGTCTCCCAGTACGGCGGCACGAGCCAACACGCCGGAGACGGCTTCAGGTGGAACGACGAGAATCAACCCGATGCCCATATTGAACACACGGTACATCTCCTCACGTTCAATCTGTCCCAAACGGCTCATCACGTCAAAAATCTGTGGCACCGACCAGGCCGTACGCGTAATCCTCGCCCGTACCCCCTTTGGAAATATGCGTGGAAGATTCTCCGTAATCCCTCCTCCGGTAATATGTGCGATCCCTTTGACCGGAAAATCTTGGATGAGAGTCAGAATCTGCTTCGCATAGATTCTCGTCGGCGCAAGCAGCACGTCGCCCAGAGGGCGATCAAGTCCAGGCACTCGATCGGCCATCGACAATTTCCCCTGATCGAACAACACCCGGCGCGCCAACGAATAGCCGTTGCTATGTAACCCCGAAGATGCCAACCCGATAACAATATCCCCAGGCTTGATCGTTTTGCCATCGACGATTTTTGACTTTTCGACGACACCTACGGCGAATCCGGCCAGGTCGTACTCCCCATCGGGGTAAAAGGACGGCATCTCGGCGGTTTCTCCCCCGATCAATGCACAACCGGCCTGACGGCAGCCTTCGGCGATACCAGCGACCACTTCTTGAGCCTTCGAGACGGATAACTTCCCGGTCGCAAAATAGTCCAAGAAGAACAGCGGTTCCGCTCCACTCACCGCGATATCGTTCACACACATCGCAACCAAATCGATGCCCACGGTATCGTGCTTATCCATCATGAAAGCGATCTTGAGTTTGGTCCCAACTCCATCCGTTCCGGAGACGAGGACAGGCTCTTTGTATTTGCTTGCTTGAAGGCCAAAAAGCCCACCGAAACCTCCTAAATCGGTCAGTACTTCTGGGCGAAACGTCGAACGAACAAGCGGCTTGATACGATCGACGAATTCATCACCCGCATCGATATCCACACCAGCATCGCGATAGGTTGTCATAATGAAACCGTCACAAGGTTTACAGAAATTCGAACGGCAGCAGCGACTAGGAGCCGCATCTTATCGGAGGGTACACCAGAGGTCAACGCATGCGCAGGACATGAGCGTCCACGGTTCTTTCACGAGGACAACCACCGATCGGTCACACGATTCGCCACGGAGCTACAATGATCTTCCTTACCCTTCCGGCCGCATCTCCACATCCAATAGCTTGATCTTTCGGTGAAGATGGCTCCGTTCGATCTTGAGATCATCAGCCGTGCGGGAGATATTCCAATGGTGTTCTCGCAGTTTTCGGCTGATGTACTCTTTTTCAAAGGCGTTCCGGGCATCACGGAGCGAGTCATAGGACTTACTCAGAAGCGGAGCTGCCGAAGCTGTATTCATTGGAACAACTCCGGTGGTTCGTCCCTGTAATGAGAGCGTGGCCTGTGCGGCTTCAATCGTAAATCCCGGCACCATGATCATGAGCCGCTCGATCAAATTCCGAAGTTCCCGGATATTCCCTGGCCAATCGTATTGCTGGAAGACGCCCATCGCCTCCGGAGAGACGTCCTTCATCCGCAGACCTTGTTCTTCGGCATGCAGCCTCATGAAATGTTGGACGAGCGCCGGAATATCTTCCCGCCGCTCTCGCAATGGTGGGACCACAATTGGGACCACATTGAGGCGGTAGTATAAATCTTCTCGAAATTGCCCCTTGCCAATTTCCTTTTCTAAGTCCTTATTGGATGCCGCCAACACCCGCACGTCCACCTTCATCAACTTCGTTCCACCAACACGCGTAAACTGCTGCTCTTGCAGAGCTCTCAAGACTTTTGCTTGCGTACTGAGGCTCATGTCACCGATTTCATCGAGAAAGAGCGTGCCGCCGTTCGCCTGTTCGAATTGTCCCCGTTTCATGGAGATGGCACCCGTGAAGGACCCCTTCTCGTGGCCGAACAGCTCGCTCTCGATTAATGTCTCAGGAATGGCGGCGCAATTCACCGCCACAAAGGGATGATCCGCTCGCGGACTATGGAGATGAATCGCTCTGGCGACGAGCTCCTTTCCGGTTCCGTTCTCTCCCCCGATCAAAACCCGACTATTCGTGGGACCGGCTGTTTCGATGAGCTCTCGTAGCCGTTGCATCACCGGAGATTGTCCGACCAGCTCAAATTTCCGCTCGACCTTACTCCGTAAGGCCCGATTCTCCTGAGCCAAGCGATACTGTTCCAACGCTTGTTTCACGCGAAACGTGACGTTTTCCAGCGACAGCGGCTTCTCGATATAGTCATAGGCTCCCAGCTTAATCGCCTTCACCGCCGTTTCGATGGACCCATGACCAGAGATCATCATCACCTGGGTAGTCGGCACAAACTCCTTCACCCGCCGCAGAGTTTCCAGACCATCCATCTCCGGCATCCAAATATCCAGGATCATAAGGTCCGGGGGATCCGTTCCATAGATCTTCAGCGCTTCAAGCCCGTTGACTGCAACAGCAACCTCATATCCTTCATCTTCAAGAATACTTCGTAGAGACGTTCGAATGGCCTCTTCATCATCTACGATCAAAATCGATGCTGACATCTACCCCTCCAAGAACATCGACAATCGGTCGGCGGTCGTTCCTCGTTTCGGCTGTCGTAGAACCCCTCGCACATCTTGTTACACTGGGAGATCGAATTTAAACACGGCGCCTCTCGGCTGATTGTTGCCAACCTGAATCTGCCCTTCGTGATCAGTGATGATTCGGCGAACGATCGCCAATCCCAATCCGGTTCCCGTTTTTTTGCGAGTAAAATAGGGTACAAACAGCTTGTCATGATCTTCCGGCGCGATGCCTGGGCCTTCGTCCGCAACAGCAACCACCGCACGTCTGCGCTTGGTGTCGTATCGCGTGCCGACCCACAGTCTCCCCCGTTGGCTCATGGCTTGAACAGCATTGTCAAACAGATTGACGAACACCCGCCGCAGCTGTTCGCGATCAAAGTTGATAGGCGGCAACGTGTCATCCAACTCGATGACAAACTGGATATCTTTCTGCGCCTCACGATACAGCGTCACGACATCGCGAAGCACATCGTGCAGCGACTGCCGAGTCATTTGTGGCGCGGGGAGACGGGCAAATTTTGAAAACTCATCCAACATCTGCTTAAGACTGCCGACCTCGTTGATGATGACGTTCGTGGCGTCATCAAAGACTCGGTCGAGATCTGGAGATTTCTCGAAGAACTTCTTGCGCAACCGCTGGGCCGACAATTGGATCGGCGTGAGCGGATTCTTAATCTCATGCGCAACCCGCTTGGCTACCTCCTGCCAAGCCGCAACTTTCTGTGCCTTGATCAACTCCGTCAGATCTTCAAACACCAACACAAATCCGAGATCTTTGTTGGCCTCATCCCGCATTCGAGAACCTTTTAAGCCGATCGTGAGTAACTTGCCCTGGCTATCCAACTGGCCCTCTAAATCAAAGTCATCGCGCTCATCGCTCAACATACGGACATAGGCCGTCTGAAACAAGTCCAGACCGAACTCCTTGAAGACATCGTTGGCCGGACGCCCTCGCAACTGATCCCCGGCGAGGCCCAAGATGCGCTCAGCCGAGGGATTAAAGGTGGTAATCACCCCATTCCGATCGATCGACAACAAGCCGGCGGCAATCGTATCAACCACCGTTTCAATGTAGGCGCGGCGGCGATCCAGCTCGACGTTGGTATGACGCAGCGTCAGGTTGGTCTCCTCCAACTTAGACTTACTCCCCTGAAGATCTTGGGTCATGCGATTGAACGACGCAATCAAAGTCCCAATTTCATCCGTCGCTTTGGCATCGATTTGTACGGTCAGATCCCCATGGGCCACCGCCTCGGTGGCCTCCGCCAAGCGTTGAATCGGCACGGTGATACCACGGGCCACATAAAATCCGAACCACGTGGCACTGAAGAGAATCAAAACCGTCACCACCGCCACAAACAGATACGCCCCAGCCTTGATCGGATTTTTCATCGCCTTGATCTGTTTATATTCCGTATATTGTCGACCGATCCCCTCCATCTTGGTCAACAACGACTCGGGGACGTAGGTTTCGACGACCACCACACCTTCGATCTCACTACGCCGACTCGCTGAAATCACCGGAATCGCGGCGCGAACCAATCTCCCGGTTTTCGCCTCCTGAACCGAGGTAAACTCCTGCTTGCCGTTAATGACTTGTAGGACCAATTGACTGATCGGCAAATCCAAGACTCCGAGTGGAACGTCGGCATCCAAGGCTTTGGTCAGAGTCTCCATCCTATTTGAAAATACCTCGATCCCTGCTACTCCGTACTCCATACGCTTTCTCGCCATGGCCGCAATCAAAAGATCCCGCTGGACCGGCGTCAGCAAATCCTCCCGAAACAATTCCTGGGAGATCGCCCGGGCACTGTTCACAGCCAGCGCAACGTGCCCCGCATGCTGCATCCGAGCCACTTCATAGGAGTCTTTCATCACCTTTTCGATCTGTTCGCTGAACCAGACCTCGACGGCTTTATTCACCAATCCGCTCGCCACGATGGCCAACAGGACGGTTGGAATCAACGAAAACCCGATAAACGCCGCAATCAGTTTCGTGCGGAACCCGGCGCCAACCAGCCGATGCCGGCGCTCGAAATAGGCTTTGATCAAATTCCGGGATAGCAGGAGGACCAGGACCACAAAGCCGATCAGGTCCAGATTGACCAAGAGCAGAACCAGCGCATAGCTGGTCGTCGGAAGGAACGAGCCCGTCTCTTCGCTCCCAGGAGCGACCACCTGCGAGTAATACAGCGTCAGGGCGACGCAAGGGATCAGGAGAATGAGAACGATCCAAACCGGACGGAGATGGCGTGGTTTCGGGTCAAATTTCCGTGAATGGTCGGGCAAGGACCGATGCATGCTCCGACTGAACACGATGGGTTGAACTTCGTCGACTTCTCCGGATGCTCGTCGAAATGTCCCGTTCGGATGATTCGGCTCAGGCATGCACGTGTCCTCAGGCACCCTCAAGACGGACTAACAGGCTTGGCTATCACTATAGCCGACATACCGAGCAGTCTCAAAGCCTACCGCACAACTAGCAGTGTCCGTAAACCGAGTCAGACAGCAAACCGTAAGAAGGGAGACTACTTCGGCGAAGCGAGCGTGACATACTTCATACGAAGGGCATAGAGCATGTCGCGCAGAACCGTCTGTTCGTCAGAGGTCAGGTTGCCCTTGGTCTTGTCTTCCAAGACAGACAAGAGATCGATGATTTCCTTGGCCTGCGGCAAATTCACGGACATCGCCGGCTGCTGAGGATCGAACTGTTCTCCCATCAGCATGAGAGACGACGAGCCGAGCGAGATGACGAAAGACGAGAATGTAACAGGGGGTGCTGGAGCCGATTGGGAGGATTCAGTCGTCGTGGGGGCAGCTGTCGGTTGAGATTCGCGAGTGGTCGAAGCAGCCGCAGGAGCAACCTCCGCGCCTCCACTCGCCCGCCGATCGCGAATCACAAACCCTTGTTCCTGTTCGGCCATGGGACTCCTACCTCCACCATAAATGGTGCGGTACCCTACCATAGGGGCTCAGGTGTCGCAAGCCGGGAACCATATTGGATAGACGGTCTTACGACGTGACGATACATCGTCCTAACATGACCAATATGGATTGGATGACCTTAACGAGATCAAGGAGCAGGTCAGAGTAATTCGATGAGGTGAAACAGGTTAGGCACGGAAGTAGCAGTCATGGGATAGGAACCTCGACATAACTGCCTGGCGCAGCTGAATCAATGGCCGTTGCCACGAGATCCACCGCTCGTTCGATGCGCGGCCAACTGGTTGTCGTCAACACAACGATTGCGATTGTACGACCAGTGTGATTCTGCTGATATCGGAGATTCTGGCCGGTCGTGACCAGAACAAAAAAACCACTCGCTTCGGATTGTTGCAGTAGTTCACCGTTTTTGAGATAACCCCAACCCAATTCAAAGGTTGTCGCGACCTGATGGGTGACAAGATACTTGCGAAGAGGGACTGGAGTACCCTGGTCGAAAAGCACGCGCACTTAAGCCGCTTCAAGAGACCGAGCCGCATGCCCCAGCACGGCGCGAATCTGCTCACGAGTAACGCCAGGAAACCAGACAATAAAGTCTGAGACCTGTGCCCCATCTTCAAGATTCTGAAAAAGAGCAGTCACGGGCACACGCGTGCCTCGAAACACCCAGGCGCCACTCACACGCTCAGGGTCGCGCTCAACGGCGGGGCAAGAGGACCAGTCAATCATAGAGTAATTCTAGACCGAGTATGAAGACGATTCAATTCAATTGTACGGGCCGGAATTGAGGTCGCACCTTGCCTTAGACAATCTAACCTGCCGTCGCCTGCTTCAGGGAGGCACAATACAAGATCCGCCCTCATAGGCACTTTTCCTGTACCTCAGCCCTGCCATCTCATTTCGCGTGCAGGCACGATTCAAGAGCCAACTCCGTACTACTTTTCTCGAGCGTACAATCTCTACAGCATCACGCGGTTGCCAGCTTCATGCGCTTGTTAGACATCACCACGCCTTTGCGTAGTAACGCCTGAGCCACGCGCAGAGGCCAGGTAATCCTGGAAAGAGCGTCCGTTCGGAGATGTTGTTCTGGTCCAGCATCGCACGTATCTCTGGCTTGACTGCTGCAGCTATGACGATCCGATGAACTAAAGCTGCCTGTTGTGCGCTGTAGTCAGCGAGAAAGCTATTCTGGGACCCGGTCGCGCTGTTCATGATAGTCAACATCCCCGATTGATTGGCGATCCGATCGTCGAGGGACGGAGGTTCCCACAGTAACATGAGCCGCGTGTTGGCTTGCTGAGGATCGTAAGAGGCATCCAAAGCATCGAGGTCTCGAAACTGCGATTCGAGGAGCCGCGTATCGTAGACCCACGCGACCCGATCAAGTGTTCGAGTTGATTGATGATGTTCTCGGTTAATTGCTCTGAGATAGCCGGCGTGCAGACACCAAATCACGCCGTCCTCCGACTTTCGGGTTTCATCGCTGCAGGCGAAATGCGCCGCAACAAACGGTGAAGCGCACCAGTCCAAGCACCTTGTGGGAAGGCCGTTGTGCTGAGCAACGGCCAGTACATACCACTCGGATTTGTCGTCGAACGTCCCAGCCTTCGCATACTTCCTGAAACTTCGAATGAGCGAGCGCTCAACAGTCTTGCTATTGGAAGGGATGAATCCTGGTAATCTAACGATGCTGGTTTCAAGAGGCCATTTGGCGCTGTCGGCGCCCCGAAAGACGTACGGTGACCGCAGGTGGCCACCTTCATCCTCCCGGACTGGAATAATCTCGCGAGAGTGCAATTCGCCTACAAGTTCAGCCCATGAATTGACGATTGTCTCAGTGCCAGGAAGTCTCATCGTATGCTCCCATTATTTTCAACGGAAGTCGGCAGGTGCGATGCTTCCGTGATGCCTAACGGATCCGTATAAGAGCCGAGTCAGCCAGTTCCTGTCCGTATAACACGCCCTACGGCTTGCGACTGTACGCCATGATTATTGCCGTTTCAATGGCTCGAGATGGGAGACGCCTCTCACCGACGCCATTGAAGCGACGACAGTGCTCGGTATACAGTGGCAAGTCAACCATTGCATCAAGACTGTGTATCGTTTGACGATCGAGCCATGTCTGAACGATTTACGAAGGTGGTGGAAGTCATGGCGGCGCTGCGCGCCGTGAACGGTTGTCCGTGGGATCGGAAACAGACCCACGAGTCATTGAAGCCCTACCTGCTCGAAGAAACGTACGAGGTACTGGAGACGATCGACCAGCGCGATACGCAGAAGCTCAAGGAAGAGTTAGGCGACGTGCTGTTGCAAGTACTCTTCCACAGTCAGATTGCGGCAGAGGCCGAGTCCTTTACAGTTGAGGATGTCTTGGACACCCTGGCCACCAAACTGATCCGGCGACATCCTCATGTCTTTGGTACAAGCGATCAAACGTCCGGCGTGACCAGCAGCGAGCAGGTCTTGAGCCAATGGGAACAGATCAAGAAAGCCGAGCGTGAGGCGGCGGGAACCAAGCAGTCGGCGCTCGACGGGGTACCGAAGACCTTACCAGCACTGTTGCGAGCCTATCAGGTTCAAGCGCGAGCGGCACGGGTGGGATTCGATTGGCCCCACAACAGCACGGGCCTCCAGCAGGTCTTTGCCAAGATCACCGAAGAGGTGGAAGAACTACGTGAAGCGCTCGCTCACGCGCAGCAACAGACCGACACGAGCCCGACACCTCTTCAATCAAACGGACAAGAACAGATTGAAGCGGAATTAGGCGATATCCTCTTCTCGCTGGTCAACCTGGCTCGTTTCATCAAGGTCAATCCCGAAGAGGCCTTGCGCCTGGCGACGAACCGATTTGTCGACCGTTTTCAACTCGTGGAAGCAGGCGCTGCGCAACAGGGCCGACCGTTGACAGAGATGACACTTGCAGACATGGACGAGCTCTGGGAGGAGGCCAAGCGTCGATTGCATGATGCCCAACCAGGTTCGTCTCAACAGCACGGAGAGCACAAGCCATGACTCAGGATCAAGGACCCTACGAAGAAGGAAAACGTGCCGGAGCCCACCCGCTGCTCGTAGTGTTTGGAATCTTGATCGGCCTGTGGCTGTTTGTCGCCCTGATCGTCCCCAGCTCGAAAAATAAACAGGCCGCCGGCACCGAAGGGCCAAATGTCTCGGTCATCGAAGATCCAGAAGCGGCCCCCGTCATGTTCAAAGTTCAGACGACCATTCTGGAGATGAACACGGTGAGCCTCGTCGTGCCGCCACAGGCCACGGATAGTCAGATCGTCGCACTGCTGAAACGTTTGAAGGACGCACGGCTAGAAGGCTCCCTCGGCACACAACTCCCAGCCACGACACCCGGCCACAAACTGGGCGACCAGGCCATTGCCGACATCTACATCTTTTCGGATAAGCAATTTGCAGAGCCAGATACCATTCGCACCTTGGCACGGGGGGCGCATGCGCCCGGCACCCTCTACCCAAACGCGGTCCCGTTCGAGGTGGCAATGGAACAAGTCCGTGGTTACTACCGAATCGACCTCAACGATACCGCCAGCCCTGACAAAGGATCGCTGGGGTTCGCAGACGAATCCGGCGTGCACTCCAAACAGTACCGTAGAATTTTTTGAGTTGCGGGGGGACGGAGTCGTCAAGGCATCACGACGGATTACAGGCCGGCGCGTTGCTTCACCTCTTCTCGAATCACGGCTCGTTTGGCTTGAAACCGCTCTTCGAGTTTTGTAAACAGATGGGCCAACGGCCCCACGAACGGGGCCAGCATCACATCGCGCCGTTCAAGAAAAAACCCTTCTCCTTCAGCGATTTGGATCTTCCACTCGGCAAGGTTCTTCGCCACGAGGTTCGTGATCATCAAGTGCTGGCCAGGTGAGCCGGTCACCACCCCAAGGAGCCTGCTCTTGAACACCTCCAGCTCATCCGGGATAGAAATCTTCACCCGCACGCCATGCGGCGTCGGCCAGGTCGATCGTTGGACAGCGTAATCGTACGAAAACACCTGCTCTCTTGGCTCACGAAACGGGCCGCTCACACTGATGATGGTGAGGCTACTCTCACTGGACGGCATCGGCACAGCACTCCTGGGACAAAAAGTGTCTGAAAGGCAGACAGCCTACTATAAGAGCTTGCACTTCGCCTGGACAAGAGGCTATTTTATTATTTTATAGAAGTAATTCAATCTCCCTCTCTGGGGCACTGCGGCTTGGGCACACTCTCCGAGGGTGGGTGCTCGCCACGCCCAGCAGGGGCATGGAGATCGAAGGCATGTTTCAGTTTTCTGATCAGCAAGACGACGGCGGGAAACACCCTCCATCGAATCCGAGCATAGTCAGTAAAGCCTACCCCGGGCTGGTCTTGGTCCCACCCAGTGATCGGACGATTTTACGACGTCGGATTGTGCGAGGCGCACTTGTTCTTGTCGCCGTTATCTGGACCATCTGGACTTTTACAGCCCAGCCCCCGGCCTCCGACAACACCACACCCTGCCAATCCGAAGCCGGTCAATCAGGCCCGGGAAGTTCCACGAACGAATGTAGCACAGCGGCATCAACCACGGACGTCGACGCGCATCCAAGCGAGTTGAGCCTGACACAATCCTCATCGGTTGCAGCCCTGGTCGAAGCGTCACCGCTGCCAACCAGCTCTCAACCGGACCGGGAACCGTCTCGGACTCCGCCCATAGTGGAGCATCCGGAACCGGCGCATACTGCCCCGACCGAACCTCACATAGAACCACAGGTCAAAAACTCAGACCAGGAGAAATCAGCGGTCGCTCGTCCGCAGGAAAAGCCGGTCGTGAATCAGGAGAGTGACACACACCTTGCCGAACAAGGCGACCCCTTTGCGCAGTATCGCCTCGGACGCCATTTTGCGAAGCAGGAGGGCCGACAGGCGCCAGAATCCATCAGTTGGTATAAGAAAGCGTTCGTCGGATTACATCGTCTCGCGGAGGCCGGAAATGGCCAAGCCATGTATGTTCTCGGCGTCATGTACGCCTATGGACGTGGGGTCGAACGAGATATCAGCCAAGCACGACGCTGGTTGTCCCAGGCAGTGGAACACAAGATCGCCGCAGCCCAGCCGGTGCTTGCCAATCTACCGATATCGCCGCGTGCCAATTCCCACCTTCACGCAGCCGAACAAGCAAAAACCAGAAAACAACAGAACTAAGCTCTGTTGCTCTCTCAACGTCCGAACAATTTCTCACGGTCATGGCAGAGAACCATTACGTCTAGGTCTGCACACACATCAATGACCATCTCCATGCCAGATGTTGCACACGCAACACCAGCCTGAATACCTCACAGCGCTCGGTCAGGAGATAGGGATCATGTTCCTGACGATTATTGTAGGATTCAGAATGCTGAATGAAAGGTGAGACTTCCTGTCGAACTACTGACACAGTGCTATTCTGAACGGAGCACACGAACAATAGCGGACAGAGGACATTGCCTATTACAAGGCAATGTCCTCTGCCACTACTATCCGTGAGCTTAGTTCAATGGAGGCACTACCCCCGCAAATGTGAGCAAGTCGGTCATACGAAACTCACCCGGGGTCGCGGAAGGCAACACCGGCATCCAATTAGGACTCGACGCCAGATAGGATGTTTCATCGGCTTTCAATAATCCGATAAACACCTCACCAACTATCTGACCTCCAACCGGCCCGAGGCGAAGACCATTTTCCATCACCTCCGCTTCTTGCATGATGTACAGCCACAGGGGCGTGTTCCGCTCCAACCCAAACGCCGACAGCGAATCGAGCTGAGCTGGAGTCAACACGGGCAAGCCCATTCGTCTGGCGATTGCTTGCCCGGACGGAATACTGAAATTCACATGGCGCATCAAGTTCCGAGACGCCAAGGATTGGACACCATCCCCAGGTAGGCCTGGAGCGGGCCCACGGGAGCCCGGCAGCAACATCACGACGCTTGAGAGCTTGCTATCGATCTTCTTGTTCGGCCTGAAGTTCCCATCACCGAAGTTGAAGAACGTTTGCCAATCGACAAAGCGTCGAGGTGCTCGCTTGCCACCTCGGAGGTCGTTGGGGTCGGGATCATTTGGGTCTTGGGCATCATCGAAGATAAAAGCAAAGAACGGACTATGCCCTTGGTCTGGCCGACCAAAATTCAACCGATAGCTTGGCCGAATCTGGGAATGGCCGAATCGATAGGCACCGACGGAAAACTCAATCGGGATCTGTGGCCGATCATCATCGACATCATAGAAACGGACGCCACGCCGGAGAATATCATCAACGCGTGCCTGTCCAATCGTCAGCGGCAGAAATTCATGAACAATGATCCACTGATAGTGCCAGCGGACTTGTCGCCTAGCCTTTTTGAAAATCTCCTGAGCGGAATCCCCGGCATGAGCGGGATCAGCTTGCAGACGATCAGTTACCGCATTATGAAACTTGAGCATCGCCACATGCAGCTGTGACAAGATTACATTCTCGTCATTGCGTCGATCCCCCAACAGAGCGGTCATCGTCCCATGATCGCGCGGGAGATCGAAGCGAACGGCTCCGTTTCGTGAGAACTCCTCCGAACCAGGAATTGTCTCAACTCGAAGTTTGATGAATCCGGAGCTCAGATCATACAGTTCTGGAGATTGTTCCGGTCCACCTCCATACACACTATCCAGGTCAAATTTCGGGGTTCGAAAGTTGGTCGTTTTCTTGGGATTCGTCTTTTCGAGCAACGGAGAGTTCGGATCAAACGTGAGATCATGATCTAGAAACTGCCCCACAAACGTCATGCCTGCAGTCATACTTGGGTTGTCCGGATTATTCGGACTGAACACCGCCGGATTCGTAATCGACAGCACGGGATCTGTGAGGATATCTTTTGCATCGATGAGCCCATCTTTGGCCCCCAACCGCTTGACCAAATCACGTGCCTCGTCCGTCGGAGGCAAGCCAGGAGGGAGATCATGAAACATCCTGGTGAAAGACGTATCCTTTTTCTTTTCGTGATCATTCCCATGACCTCTTCCATCATTATCAGCAAATGCGAGATGACTAACACTCACACCACAGAAAAGTACTCCTGCCACGACGGCACGAAGCCGGTTCCGATACCTCTGCATCATCTTCCTCCAGAAAATGTTGTGGGACCGCCAAACAAGTCGAGCTGACCTGATCCCCACGGTCCGCCCGATGTCGAAGCCAGGTCAAGCAATACTCGTACCAGTACGAATTGCTGGCGTTTCACGCATTACTTTATAAATATATGGTATACGAATGAACAGAGCTGTATCCAATTTGTTCAAAGCTGTATCTGAATCGATACGCCTATACCTGTAAATCGTTGGCGAAGATACAGTAGTCGCGATGAAAACGGATAGCTGCCTAAAGATATTAGCCAGAATTACGCGTATTAAACGTGAACAAGTACGGGGCAGGAACGAACCATATTAAGAATTCATCGAGGGGTGATTGACACACCGAGCTATTGACCGAAGGGGGAAATACACCGCGTAGGATCTACGACCGATGTTGCACTGCTCTATCCGACCTCGTATGATGCGCCTTACCATGAATTCCATGATACACATCAAAACCAAAACCCCGAGTCCGTATAAGTTGGTCTACATCGAAACGGATACCCACGACACCAAGACCTTCAGATTCGATCTTCCGGACAACGCGACCTTGGACATGTTGCCCGGTGACTTTCTCTACGTCCATGCAACGATCAACGGCAAGCTCATCAAGCGAGCCTACACACCCTCCTCGCTACCCGGCACGACCGGGCACTTCGATCTGACAGTCAAGCGATATGAGACTGGTTCCATTTCAAAGTACTTACACGATCAGACCATCGGTGAGACGGTACTGATGAGTGGACCGAACACCGGTGGGCATTGGGTCGATGGAATGGCCACGCGTGTCGGGTTCGTGGCAGGAGGCACCGGGATTACCCCGATGATCTCCATCATTCGTTGGATCCTCACCAACCAGCTTGATGTGGAACTGTATCTGCTCTTCGCAAACAAGACAGAATCAGACATCATTTTCCGGCAAGAGTGGGATCGAAATATCCGAGAGCATCACAACTTTCATTGTCATCATGTTGTGGAGCAACCTCCCCCAGGATGGTCGGATAGCACAGGCCGAATCACCCCTGACCTCCTGCGGCAACACCTTCCCCCTCCGGGTGCCGACAGTTGTGTGTTCGTCTGCGGCCCCCCTGCCATGGTGGACTCAGTGGAAGCGACCCTCAAAGAACTGGGTTACCCTGAACAGGCCATCATCCTCCCGTAAGGACTCCGCTCACTAAATCCCCCTGACACTCGTTTAGCAATTGACTATGAGCGCGATATTGCAGACCTGACGAGCCCCCAGAAGCCAATGGCTCCGCTCAGCGAACACAGCGCTGTAACGGGATGCACCGATGAATGACAGGTTGTGACGCTACACGTATTCAGTGCAAACGATCTGGATGGGCCTTGCCCGAGAGGGACTGTATGACTTGCTCAGCCGCCAACACGCCATCACGGATACAGTCGGGAATCCCGACTCCACGATAGGCAGCCCCGGTCAGAATGAGTCCAGGGTAACGGCTCACGGCCGCATCAAGTTGTTCCAATCGACTCAGATGGCCAATCGTATATTGCGGCATGGCCTTCCACCATCGATTCACCTCGGTATAACTTGGCTCCGCGGTGATCCCACATATACTGGTCAGCTCTTCTCTGACGGTGGCAACCAGTGTCTGGTCCTCTCGTTGAAGAATATCTTCTCGCCCGACACCACCCAGATAGCAGCGCGCCAGTAGCTGGTCTGACGGCGCGCGATGAGGCCACTTGAGCGAGGTCCACGTGGCGGCGATCAGATGCCGCTGCTCAGCTCTCGGGATAATAAATCCAAATCCCTCGATGGCACTCGTCTGTATCCGTGGGAACGCCATTGCAATCGTGGCGGTCGAGGCATAGGGAATCAGATCCAGTAGTCCACCGGCGATAGGCGTCAACGGACGCAATAAGTCGGCCGACACATAGGCTGGTGTGGCTAAGACCACGCTTTCGGCGGACAGTCCGGATCCATCCTGCAAAATGAGGTCATACATCCAACGACCCACTTCGTGCGATCTCACTCGAAGCGCGTCGACTCGAGCACCCACACGAAGCTCAACGCCCTGCTGTATCAACCGCGTTGTGAGCGCCGTCACCAGCTCACCGAGGCCATTCTTGAGGCTGACGAACATCGTTCGCCGTGGCCGAGCAGATGCCGTGGAGGAGGCTGATTGCTTGACAGCCATCATGCCGCGAACAATGCTGCCGTGCTGCTGCTCGAGTTCAAAGAACCGTGGGAACGTCGCCCGGAGACTCATCTGCTCGGCATCTCCGGCATAGATACCTGCCATGAGCGGCTCCAACACCCGCTTATACGCCTGAACTCCGAATCGACGAGAGAGGAAAGCGGCCAAGGACTCATCGTCTCTTGGAGAACCGGGAGGCACGGCGAATTCAAGTCCCATCCTCGCCAGCCCCGACCAGTTGAGTAGTCCACTATGCAAGAACGACCCCAGTTGTTTCGGCACAAACGAGAGGAGTCCCTCGGGTAAATCGTGCAGCCTCCCCCGGTGAAGGACACAGGCCTTCTTCCCCGTTTCGGTGGTATTGATCAGCTGGTCGGCAAGCCCCAGTTTCATACAGAGGTCGAGACCTGCCTGTTTTTGGGAAAGGAATGAATCCGGACCGGCTTCGGTCACAAGGTCACCGATCCGATGGGTAACGATCTTCCCTCCCCAGGATGGGTCGGATTCAAGCATGATGCAGCGGATGGGGAGACCTGCTTGGGCCGCTTTTTCTTGCAGCGAAAAGGCGGTGGCGAGACCTGAAATGCCGCCGCCCACAATGACGACTGTACGCGGTCGAGTCACGACGGAAGACAGGAGGTGGATTCGTGTGTAGCCAGGACGTCGCTCAACGTCTCAAGAATTGCGGAAGAATCATTCAACATCGCCATACGCTCCAGATGCAGCCCTTTGCTCACGGCCAACTGTTTGAGCTCAAGGTCGATATCAAACAGCGTTTCCACATGATCACAGATAAAGCCGATGGGCGCCACCAGCACATGGCGATGCCCGGCCTGCTGGATGGTCTCCAACATGGCCTCGACCGTCGGTCCAAGCCATGGTTCATTGGAGCGTCCCTGACTTTGATAGGCAAAGTACGTCGGTTGGTTCCCCAGTAATCCGGTGACAGCCTCAACCGTCCCCTTCACTTCATCCGGATAGGGATCCTTCATCGCCACAATCCGTTCCGGCAAACTATGCGCGGTGAACAACACCGGTACCGTTGCACGCACCTCGACTGGAAATTTCTGAAGCCCAAGCCGAAGATTCTCCACAATCGCAGCAATCAGTCGAGGATGCCGATTCCAACTCCCGACGTAGGTAACCGGGGTATGGTCCTCTAGGCCAGCCCGCGCTTCCTCAACCTTTTTCCGGTATGCCCCCGTACTCAGGGACGATTGTTGCGGAGCCATACAGACCCCGATGATCTGTTCCGGTGAGTCTTGCAGTAACTCGGCATAGGTTTCTTTAATGAAGGGATGCCAATGCCGCAGCCCCACATATACTCGGTATCGGACGTCTCCTGATTCATTCAACTGTTGTTCGAGTTTTTTTGCCACAGCTTGGGTGATACCGACAGCCGGAGATTTCCCCCCGGTTGCTCGGTACCGTTCACGAATCTCTTCAACCAGTTCCGGTGGCGTTGGTCGCCCACCCCGGACATCACGCAAGAACGGCTCCACGTTGTCCAAAGAATCGGGCCCACCCATCGCCATCAACAAAACAGCCGTGTGACGTCGCGTGTCGTTCATTGTCCCTCTCGTACGGAGTGCATCACCCAATGACGCGGGGTTCTGATTTCACGTTGCGGGTCAGGAGAAAAACCTGGGGTGAGCGTTGAGCAAGAAACTCGAAACCAGAAACGCGTTACCCACCCCTTTCCCCTTACCTACCGTTGGCTCAGCTTATGGACCATGTCGATGGTCGCAGCCACGTGATCAACCGGTGTCGTCGGCAGAATACCGTGACCAAGATTGAAGATATGACCGAGACGCCCCCCGGCTCGACGCAAGATATCTTCAACGCGGCGTTCAATTTCGTGGAGTGGCGCAAAGAGAGCAAGCGGGTCAAGATTACCTTGTACGGCACGATCATGCCCGATCATGGTCCAGGCTTCGTCGAGATGCACACGCCAGTCGACCCCGATCACGTCACCGCCCGCCTCACGCATCTGACGTAGGATCGCTGTCGTACCGGTGCCGAAATGAATCATCGGCACCCCTTCATGTTTGAGCCCCTCGAAGATCCGTTGGACATGCGGCATCACATATTCGACATAGTCGCCGGCAGACAGACACCCGACCCAACTGTCGAACAGCTGAATGGCCTGTGCCCCTGCCTTGATCTGTCGACGAAGATACCCGGTGAGCACACGAGCGAACTTATCCATCAGCCGATGCCAGGCCGTCGGATCGGTATACATCATCTGCTTGGTGTTCAAATAATTACGCGACCCACCGCCTTCAATGGCATAACTCGCCAACGTGAACGGCGCGCCAGCAAATCCAATGAGCGGCACCCGCCCGTCCAGGGCACGTCGTGTTTGCCTGATGGCCTCTGCCACATAGTTCAGCTCGTCACCGTCGATGACTTTTAGTTGATCCACCGCCGCCCGATCGCGTACCGGATTGTGGATCACCGGACCCTCACCCGCCGCAAACTCGAGATTGAGGCCCATCGGCTCCAACGGCAGTAAGATATCCGCAAAGATAATAGCCGCATCCAGCGGGAATCGATCAATGGGCTGCAGTGTCACCTGGGCCGCCAATTCAGGCGTCTTACACATCTCCAAGATTGAATGTTTCGCGCGCAGAGTCCGATACTCGGACATATACCGTCCGGCCTGGCGCATGAACCACACAGGGGTACAATCAACTGGCTCTCGACGACATGCTTTTAGAAATCGATCGTTCATGGTGGCGGCATTTTAGTGACGCAGGAGGAGTCCTGTCAAACAGGCCTAGCAGTCTGCTGAAAAACTCAACATGTGTGCTTCGACAAGCTCAGCACGAACGGGAAACCCTCATAGGTTCAATGCTCTTCTCGCTCATCCTGAGGCGCTCGAAGGATGAGCAAAGGGTTTTTCAGCAGACTGCTAGAGGCCTCTTACTCTCCTGCGTTCGGAAACTTCCGTCACCGGGACAGTGGACAGATGCTCGTGAGAGACACGAGAACCAGGCACCGCTCAGGAAAAAATCAGGTTTTACTTTCCTCCGATTCTCTGTATAATGAAGGACCAACCCATACCGGGACGCTCAATTAGCTTAATTGGGACCACGGCTCCCTGTCTCCCACCACAGTGGCTTTGCCGATCCCCCGACCTATGAGGAGAATTGTATGTCCGACGTGCAAGCATATCCACCAACCAAGGCTCAGCAGATCTGGTATTCCTTTCTGCGCTGGTTTGACTCTTGGGCTGGCCTTGAACTGACGAAATCAGACGGCCCACCGAAGGTCGACTGGATTCGAAGTGTCCCCTTTATTTTCATGCACTTAATGTGTTTTTGCGCCATCTTAGTCGGCTGGAGCTTCACCGCAGTTGCCGTGGCTATCGCTTTTTATTACATTCGTATGTTTGCGATTACCGGGTGGTACCATCGATACTTCTCACATCGCACATTCAAGACGTCTCGTACGGTCCAGTTTCTTTTTGCCCTATTAGGCGGCACCTGCACCCAACGTGGTCCCTTGTGGTGGGCCGGCCATCATCGGCATCACCATATTGCCTCAGATACGCCGGAGGATGTGCATTCTCCACGTCAAAAGGGATTTCTTTGGGCACACATGGGCTGGATTATGTCGCAGACCTTTTATGCGCCGCGATTGAAGAGCATTGCTGATTTTGCCAAGTTCCCAGAGCTGCGGTTTCTTGACCGATATGATGTCCTCGTACCCGTCTTGACCGGCTTCGGCATGTTCGGATTCGGTAGGTTGTTGGAAACCTATGCACCTGAGCTTGGCACCAACGGCATCCAGATGCTGATCTGGGGATACTTTATCTCGACCGTCGCACTGTTTCATGGAACCTGTACGATCAATTCGTTGTCGCATGTCTATGGCTCACAACGATACGAGACCGGTGACGATAGCCGAAACAACTTCTTCCTGGCCTTAATCACCATGGGAGAAGGCTGGCACAACAACCACCATTATTATCCGGCTTCAACCAGACAAGGATTCTACTGGTGGGAAATCGACATGACCTATTATTGCTTGAAGGGGCTCGAATGGCTGGGGCTAATCTGGGATATTCGTGACGTTCCAGAGTATGTCCGCGAGGGAAAAACCCGACAAGATTCAGACCGTAGCGTACTCAAGAAGAAGATCGAAGCCGCCGTCAAATCGGCGGAACTTCCTGCACCGCAACCACAATTGGAGCTCACGCCTCCCTAGACCCAATCGGATTCAGCCTTTGACCTTGGTCGCTCAGCAACCTGATCGGCCAGGGTCTCCCGAATCCGCTGGCTCTCTCCCTCGATTGCCTTTCGTTCCTCATCGGACAACACCCACGCATCCCCGGCACTCAATTGAAACCGATAGTGCTCTTCGTGGAGCGTGAACCACTCGACATACGGGTGTGGCTCCAGGTTCGGATGCGGGTCGAGTGAAATAAGATTGACGGTGCCGATCTGAGGATTGGCCATATCGCCGATGACTTGCCCCGCCACCTCGTCATCTTCAAAACGGCTGTTTCTGAATCGAATCACCTCACCGGCAATATCAGGCTTAAAATTGCCGCGCAAATAAAAATCCACCGGCCCAATGACCGCAAATACGACCTGTCCGACAACCGTCCCCTCCACACGGTTATCAAGAAATCCTTCGCGCACCCAGCGTCCATTGCCGAACTTTTGTGCCATATACCTCTCCGCTCTTTAAGGAACGATCAGCCGCCGACCGCTCCAATGATAACCGCCAAGATGATCAGCGCGCTGCCGATCCAGCCTTGTACATCTAACGTCTCTCCAAGAACATACCATGAAAGCCAAGCCGCGTAGACTGGCTCGGATGCAAAGAGAAGCGCTACCTGCTGAGCCGGAACCAGTCGCTGAGCCCACATCTGCACGGCGAATGCGAGCGTCGCCAGCACACCCGTCACGACAAGACCCGTGAGGAGAACGGGTGTAGGGGAAAACGCGCTCCCCGGAACATCTTCCCACCACGGAGCTGGAAGAAACAACACCGTCATCGCCACCATCTGCCACACAAGAAGCGACGGGGCATCGACCTGACGGGTGAATCGCTCAAGACAAATGATATGTCCCGCAAACGCCACGGCACACCCCAGCGTCATGAGATCGCCTCGATTCATGGAGGCATTGGGTTTGACGAGAAGCCACAACCCGACCACCGCAATCACCGTCGCCAAGACCACACGCCGGTCAACCCGCAGAAGAATCAACGGCACGAAGACCACATAGAGGGCTGTGAGAAAGGCTGAATTGGACGCCGTGGTGTACGCAAGCCCAACGGTTTGGAGCAGATATCCGAGAAAAAGAAACAGGGTCGAGAATGCAGCAGCGATTAACACCGCACGATCATGATGTAATCGACGGCGACCGATGACAAGCCACACAAGGATGAGCAGGGTGCCGAGGAAAAACCTGAGGAGCAAGAACGAGAGCGGGGGAATCTGCTCCAGTGCCGCTTTTGTGGCAGGAAAAGTCGCACCCCAGATGAGGGAGGTCAGTAGGAGGGCAAGTCTCGGCATGAATGAGAACGTGCTGAGTCTTGAGTGCTCAGCCTTGGGGCCCTCTCGTTCACTCAACACTCAGCACGCAACACTTATTTTTCTAGGGTTTGCAGAGTGGACACAGCCGTTGCCGGTTCACTCCAGCCTGTTCCATCGCCCGGATCGCCCGTTCCTTATCCGGATAATCGAACCACCCGCCTTCCCAGAAGTCGCTGGAAGTAGCAGTTGATGGCACTTCCGAACATCGGTCTCGGTGGAGCGTCACACGGTCGATCGCGCGAGCAATATGCAACCAGTAGATCATGCTAGCCGGTGAGGGTTAAAGGGTGAGTGGGTACGGAGCATTCACGATCGCGCCATACCCCTTTCCCCCCTGACCGGTTCACGGGAGGAGCTGCCATTCATCTTTCTCGATGAAGCACTTCACGCCAGTCTGCAGCTTTTTGACATCATCCTTCTCGAAGAGCCTCATATAGCGCTCAATTCGATCATCTTCATCGATTCGTTCTTCCTGCATCACACCGTTGTTCCCCTTGTACCGTCGAATCAGCACTGGCATCGAAACCCTCCTCTGGAGCTGGCAGTTGAGCCGCGTAAGTTGTTAGAATGAACAGAACATCGTAAGCTGGTCAGCATCGCTTGCACAAGGGCTGTTTGTCAAGATCTGAACGGCTCCATGCGGTGGAATGGGGCCCTCGGCGAACTGTACCATGCTCGTACGTGAGAGGCATTACCGGAGACGGTACCACCACCCTCCCACAATGCATCATTCAGGGCATGTCCTTGACAAATGGATGCGAAAGGAAACGCACGCGAGCCAAGAGAAAGGATGAGATCCTGTGCCACTCTATGAATACCGTTGTGGACGGTGTGAGAAGCAGTTTGAAGTCACTCAGTCAGTCTATGCCAGGGTAGAAGACACTGAGTGTCCTAATTGCCATGCAAAAGAGGCGACGCGCCTTCTGTCTGCGTTTTCATCCAACGTGGTCGGATCTCGGAAACCCGGATTTACCGAGATCAAAGCTAAGGCCATGAACGAGGAACGGATGGAGCGATTCGTCAAATTGCCGCCGTTGAACGCAAAACGTAATGTCCCACCACCGAATATGTCATCCGAATCCGAGTCCTCGTCGGCAGACCGAACCACGTCTGAGTCGTAACCATGGTACACCATTCTCCTCGGGCCTGGGTACGCCGCAAGAGTCATCGGATCTCTAGTAGTGGAGAGCATCTATGATGGGACGATTGCTCATCACTCACCTCTGTGTGGGCCTGATTCTCTTTTTCTCCCCTCTCCAGGCATCAGCTCAAGTTAGGGGAAATCTGATCATCGCCGGCAACGGTCCTGAACAAGCGACCATCGACGCGCTGGCACGCGCCTTTGAAAAAGCCAATCCTCGTGCCTATATTGATATTCTATGGGACGAAGACTCAGCACCAACCCAATTAGTGAGGTCCGGCCAGGCGCAAATTGCCGTCACTGGTGCGGAAGACGCGACACTGATGGCTTCACAAATCGGCTGGGACGGTATCGGGATTCTTGTGCATCTCGCGAACTTCACCAAAGAAGTGACGACGCAGCAGGTCGCCGACATGTTTTCAGGAAAGATCAGGGAGTGGTCGGAACTGGGTGGCCCCGAGACAAGAATCCTGCTGATTGACAGACTCCGCACCCAAAACATTCGTGAGACGTTTGAGTCTCACCTCGGAATCACCGGAAAGATTCCCGGAACCGCAAAGGCCATCGGACCCGACGACACGGTCATCAAGACGCTCGTGGGCACCCTTCCACCACTCTCCGCCGTCGCGTATGTGTCATTGAGTACCGGGCTCTCCGCCGTCTCGAATGGAGTGGCCGTCCGTCTGCTGCCGGTCGACAAGATCGAACCGGAGGTTCCAACGGTCCGAGACGGCCGATACGGTCTGCGACGTCCACTGCTCCTGCTATCGAAACGGGAGGCGAATCCTCTTGTTGAAAGCTTTCTCACGTTTGCGCTATCTCCTCCTGGTCAGGCCATTGTCGGAGAACTCTATGTGGCCATGTCGAACAAATGATCCCCTCACGCTGCACGTAGGGAGGTTCTGATGACAATCTCGTTCCACTTCTTCTTGTTCCTCTCGTGGCTGATGCTGAGCCATGCTGGATTGCAGGTTACCCTCGCCGAAGAGGGAATGATCGTCGAGGGCGCCGGGTATACACTGCACGACGCGGAATCCATCAAAGGACATGACGAACAACAACTGGAAAAAGACCCCGTCTGCGATAGCAGCCGAAAGCCAAAAATCCTGCGCGTGGAGCCGGACGAGGCTAAGCCCGGGCAAACCATTACGCTGAAGGGGGAGAACTTCGGGACAAGAGATTGTTTTCGGGGTGTCGCATTCAGTGCGGCTGGTCCCACCAAAGTCGATTACAAGTTTGTGAATGAGACGACAGTAGAAGTCACCGTGCCAGATATCCAACCCGGCATGTCATTCATCGATGTTGTCGCTGGCGGCGGCAATGCCCGTTCGAAAGCCTTTTTGGTACAATCCAAGTAGGCCGATTGCTCCTCGACGATTGCAGCGTGTCACAGAATCTGCATAAGAGAACCGATCACTCAGCAGTCTGCTGCCGGACGGCTTTGACAAGATTATCTGGGGTCCCAATGTCCAGATAGCGATCATGCGGAAACTTCACACTCTGTATCCGAAGACCTACCTTGAGAGCCTCTTGGAAAACTACCCCGACGGCTAAATCTCCTCCAGGATCATTGGAGGTGTTTGCCAGGACACCCATACTCTGCTTCGTCTCATCCGCATGCAGGAATCGATGGAGAAACTCGGAAAAGACCGGGGTCCAGACGGCAAAACACCAGCCGAACGTGAGCGTCGTCGAAGCAGGTTTCATCTCAATCCCACGAACCCATCCCTCGTTATCACAATCCACCATGTCCCAGATACGAGGATCTTCAATCCGATGCAGACCAAGCACGACATCCGCAGCCGTTCGTTCCTGTTGTTCGATGAGGTACCGGTAGGCATCCGGCGGCCCAAACAAAATATCGGGAAACCCGAAGGCAACCCGATACTGGGAAACAAAGGAGTAGGCTCGATCAAGCGTGTCAGGAGGCCCCAGCGAGCCGGGAATCACGAGATAGGCAAGCGACATCCCTACCCCTATGCCTTCCTGAAAATAGCTTGGAATGTCCCATTTCCCTTCACGGATCACGATGAACGTCTTGGACACCCCCGCCGCCTTGAATTTTTCTAACAGATATTGCGACGCCACTTTGGGTCGTGGCATCCCGGTCTTCGGATCTTTCGTGAAACCGACCGGAAACAATTCCTTGCTACAAGGAAACGGTTGGAGGCGCTTGGCCTGTCCAGCAGCCGGAATGAGCCCGACAACTTCTGGCCAGGAACGAGGCGGCGGATCAGTAAGAGGAGCAGTCATGAGAGCGGTATTATCGCTGGATTCATGCGATGAGTCCAGACATGTTGGTACGGCGCTATGAGGATTTCCCTTCCTATCCCTAGAAACACCCAAGGGTAGGCAGATGTGAGGAACCATCTTGGTGAGGCCATGACCACTTCCGTTTCCGGATGCCTCGACAAGAGAAGGCAGGATCGTGTAGCCTATACATGATACCGATAGATGCCTGTTCTACACGTAAGCACTTCACAAAAGAGAGTTCGCTAGATGCCATACTCTTCGTCTCAACAAGCTCTATCCACCGTATTCCTTGCTGTCGGCCTATTTACCTCACTACCAGCTTTGGCAACCCCACCGGTCAAAGAACGCCTTCCCTTAACGATGAGCGGAGCTGGTTGCAGCGGGAAAGAGGCGGAGATTAACAAGATTTTGCAAGCCATTCCTGGTGTCCTTAGCGTCGATTTCAACCGTATCCCCGACCATGTGCTTGTCGACATTACGCCCAGCAGCGTGAAGCCGGAAGATGTGTTGAATCGGGTCAATGAAGCCGCATCCTCCTGGCAATGCAAGGTTGAGATCATTGAGGGATGTATCTCGGCCAAGATGCCGACAGCCTCAGCTGCCCCGCACCAACATGAGTAACAGTGGGTAGATGAAGATCTCCCCTTATGCTTCATCCATACTCCCGCAACTCGGCCAGCAGGCTGTTGACAAACCCAGCCAGTCGCGTCTCTCATCGATCAAAAGCTCAACAGAATATGCTTCGCCTCTTCGCTTGCCGTGGCCTTTCTGGACGGCCTTTCTAAACAGCGGTGGACTATTCAGCGACCGTCGGTAATCTCACCCTCAGCATCATGTCGGATGTTGTCTTCTCGTTTGTCAATAGATCCTAGACAACGCCGACTGACAGCCTGTCATTTCATAGTGCTGTTTGCATCTAGACTGATTGGCCGCTCGTCCTTACCCCAAAAGGACATGGTGGAAGCATTCCTAAGATGCTATTAACACCCCCATCTTCTCGATAAGGCCTGTACTGAAACCACGGTCGGTGTGAGTGGTGATGCAGGAACAGATGTTTCGGCGTAAATAAGGAGAAGTTCAACATTTTCTCAAGGGTGCTGCTCCATATCCTTGATTAGAACAATCCAAACAATATATCTGAGATTAGGAAGCTTGGCGGCTCAGTCAATCACAAGGAGGTAGCCCAATGAAGAAAGCGTTAGCCATAGCCTTTGGTCTCGCAACCGCCGTATCTGTGCTTGTGCTGGCCACCAGCGCCGTCTCTCTGGCTACCCCACTGACCTTCGTATTCCAAGGGCAGGTGTCCGGCGTCCTGGACGATGATTCAGGGACGTTTGGGTCCAACTTTGCCGTTGGCGATCCCGTCACCGGCTTCTGGAGCTTTGATACTACGGCAACGCAAAACACAACGGGGCTACCCTATCTGAGCTACTACCATGCCACCTTCAGCGCCACTATCAGCGGGAAGACCTTCGCAGGCGCCGCGGAATACCGTATTTTTGACGATGGACCTGGTGGCGATGGATTTTCAGTCATTAATGAAACTGGTACCTATTCCACACCTGCGTTAGGTTCTCTCACACCAAGCACGTTTTTTGTTCAGTTTCTTGGTATGCCGACGACGACCTTGTCAAACCAAAGTATCGTGACGAATCCAGCCGGGTTGTTCCCGCTTTATGATCCTACCTATGCCCCTCACGGGTTGCGGCTTGACGGCGTTGATGGGTCGTTCGGTCTCTTGAATTTCACCGTTGCCTCCGTAAATCCAGTTCCTGAGCCTACTACGGCATTGTTGTTGCTTACAGGCTTGGGAATCATCATGTGGACGACACGCAGGAAGGCCACAGAATCGCTCAACTCGTAGTCACTGGCCTGATCAATCTCATCGATCTCCCAAGGAGGCTCTTGCTGAGGAATCAGTCGGAGCCTTCCTTGGGCGATTTCAATAGACGACTCTCATCCATTCTCCAAACGGAGCCGAATAATTGATGCAGGTCCAAGGTCAGGCCAAACCTGCTTGTGCCGCTATGGTTGTGACGAGGAGTTGTGAGGATATTGAGGCTGGCGACTCAAACCCGGACCAATCCTTATGACGACGCCGACTGGTCCGTGGTAGGCATCACTCGAAACTCTTGGATGATGTTCCAGACTCGCAACACATCAACGGTCAGCGCTGCACCATAGGAGGGGCCATAGTCACGCTCAGAAAGATGCCCCATGCTGTCATTCCAAGTTTCGAAGCGCACGGGCCCAGCGGAGGCTGCCAGCGACCAAGCAAACTGTTTTTGGCTCTGCCCCATGGTATTCACGAAGATCCCGGAATCCCACATCAGCGCCAATTCGATTTCCCAGGTTGGAATCGTTTCACCAGTGGCCGTTGTCCGATACTGGCCGATGGCAATCGCCGGCTGTACTAGCGCCGCCGTGCTTCTGACGGAATGGAGTGCCGCTCCGTTGCTCTGATAACTGATCCGCCCCATGGCGGAGGCCCGGACGTTGATATCACCCCATTTCTCCGAATGCCAGACCGACGGAGTAATCTGTAGCCGACGGATGCCGCCTCGCAGAAACCCTTGTTGGTAAATGGTTCCAACGGAAAACCCTCCACCGGCAAAAAGGACCTTCCGATCACACAGGGATATCCACCGAGTGATCGACCCATCGATCGTCACATCGGTTTCCTTCCGAGGGGCCACTGTAGGCACAGACGGCAGTTGGCGGAGCTGATGGACAACCTTATTCTGAAAATACTGGCTCGGTTCGTCACTCGTGGGACTGACGCCGGCAGTCAGATTGGTGCTCCATCCCTCCAGCATTCCGGTCCAATGCTGAGTCCAGCTGAGCGTCATGAGATTGAAGCCGAGCGTATTGCCCACCGTGGAGTCATATTTATTGCCTACGCCATCTACTGGTGTGAATCGATTGAGCGTCAGTCCGGAGGTGACCATCGTATATTGATCCGGGAATGCCACGCTCCCCCAATGCACCGACGGGGCAGGATTTTCACTCCAGGCTGGAGTAGATATCCCTCCTGCAAGTAGAAGCAGAGCCCCACCGATCAGGGTCACTCTTCGTTGCTTCGGCCTTGATGCTCTGTCGAACGCAATCTTCCGCTTCATCGTGAACAATCGCCCTCCATTAGGAACATCGTGCCTGGCTACAGCACGCGTATCAAGGAACAGACCCGGGAAGTAGAAATGCCGAATAGCGAACGAATTCTACATGAGTCGCACAAACGTCTCGACTAAATTTGACTGAAAATTCATTGATAACCCACACCGATTAATCCTTCCTCTGCACAACTCGCACCGACTGATTTATCCCTGCATCTCTCGACAGGCCTCTCGATCCTATGCTAGCTTACGCGCTTGTTTTTCTATACTCACTCCTTTCGACACGAGAGTTCACAGGCGCAAACATGTTCAGGAAAATCTTAGTCGCCAATCGCGGTGAAATCGCCATGCGGATCATCCGCGCCTGCCGCGAATTGAACATTGCGACCGCCGCCATTTACTCCGAAGCGGATTCAACCGGCATCTACGTCAAGAAGGCCGACGAGTCGTATCTGGTCGGACCAGGGCCGGTGAAAGGCTTCCTCGATAGCAAACAGATCGTGGACCTTGCCACGCGCATCGGTGCGGATGCAATCCATCCAGGCTACGGATTTCTCTCGGAGAACGCAGAGTTTGCCGAACTCTGCGAAGCATCCAATATTACATTCATCGGCCCATCTACCCACGCCATTACTCTGATGGGCAGCAAGGTCAAGGCCCGCGAACTTGCCGAATCAGCAGGCGTGCCGATTGTGCCGGGTACGGACGGCGCCATTACCAATGTCAAAGAAGCGCTGGCCTTCGCCCACAAAGCCAGCTATCCGGTGATGATCAAGGCAAGCGCCGGTGGGGGCGGGCGCGGGTTACGTGTGGTCCGGTCCGATGAGGAGCTTCGCGAAAACATGGAAGTCGCGGCACGCGAGGCCCAAGCATCTTTTGGCGACGGCAGCGTGTTTATCGAAAAATATATCGAGCGACCGCATCATATTGAGTTTCAGATCCTGGGAGACCGGCACGGCAACATTATCCATCTCGGAGAACGGGACTGTTCGATCCAGCGGCGACATCAAAAATTGATCGAGATCGCGCCATCCTTGATCTTGACGCAGGAGCTCCGTGAAGAGATGGGCAACGCCGCCATCGCCATCGCCCGCGCGGTCAACTATGACAACGCGGGAACCGTGGAGTTTCTCCTCGACCAAGAGGGTAAGTTCTACTTTATCGAAATGAATCCACGACTCCAAGTCGAACATACCGTCACCGAGCAGATTACAGCAATTGATATCGTGCGGAATCAAATTAAGATCGCGGCAGGCCTCCCGCTCAGCATCCAACAGAAAGACGTGATTTTGCAAGGTCACGCGATTCAATGTCGGATCAACGCGGAGGACCCCAAAAACAATTTTCTGCCTTGTACAGGAACCGTCACAGCCTATCTCTCTCCCGGGGGGATCGGTGTTCGCATCGACGGAGCGGTCTATAAGGATTATACCGTCCCGCCCTATTATGACGCCCTGCTGGCCAAGCTGACAGTCCGAGGCCGTACGTGGGAAGAAACCGTCAGCCGCATGAGGCGCTCCCTCGAAGAGTATGTCATTCGAGGGCTCAAGACGACGATTCCCTTTATGGAAGCAATCATGCAGGAACCCGACTTTATCGCAGGGCGGTTCGACACCTCCTACCTGGATACCCACCAGGAGTTGTACGGATACCACGAATTTGAACCACCGGAAGACTTGGTCCTGGCGCTCTCTGCAGCGATCGCCGCCTACGAAGGACTCTAATTCGAACAAACCCTCTGTTTCTAAAGAGACGCATTAACCATCATGGCAAAAAGACGACCCCCAACAAAGAAACCTCAAAAAAAGACCAGACCGTTGATCTCAGCGAGCAAGACGTCAAAGACGCTCAGCTCTCGACCCGGTGAATTAAGCATCACGCCGGCCATCGGTAAGCCGGTCTTAATCACCGATGTGGGATTGCGGGACGGGCACCAATCCCTGCTCGCCACGCGGATGCGAACCGAGGATATGTTGCCGATTGCCCAAAAGCTGGACGCGGTCGGCTATTGGTCCCTGGAAGTCTGGGGGGGGGCGACTTTCGATACCTGTCTCCGTTTTTTGAAGGAAGATCCCTGGGAGCGCCTCAGAGCGTTACGGGCAGCCATGCCCAATACCAAGCTACAGATGTTGCTACGGGGCCAGAATCTCGTCGGCTATCGCCATTATGCCGACGATGTCGTGGAGCGGTTCATCGAGCGATCGGCGACGAATGGTATCGATGTCTTCCGCATCTTTGATGCGCTGAATGACGTCCGGAACCTTGACCGGGCCGTGAGCGAAGTGAAGGCCTGTGGCAAACACGCGGAAGCCACGATCTGCTACACCGTCAGTCCGGTCCATAGCATTGATCGGTTTGTAGATTTGGCCAAGAAACTCGAAGATCTCGGAACCGACACGATTTGCATCAAAGATATGGCCGGATTGCTGGCTCCGCTTGATGCCTATCACCTGGTGCGTCGACTGAAGGCCGCCGTGAAGGTTCCGCTTCATCTCCATTCGCATTACACCTCCGGAATGGCTTCCATGGCCTCCTTGATGGCCATTCTTGGCGGGCTCGACATGCTCGACACCTCCATTTCCCCACTGGCAGGTGGAACATCCCATCCGGCGACGGAAACGTTGGTAGCCTCACTCCAAAACACCCCCTATGACACGAGGCTGGATCTTGCGAGTTTTCAGCCGATCACCGAACATTTCCGAACGGTTCGCCGTAAATATCGCCAATTCGAGAGCGACTTTACCGGTGTCGATGCAGAAATTCTCACGTCGCAGATTCCCGGCGGCATGCTGTCGAACTTAGCCGCTCAGCTGACCGAGCAAAATGCCCTCGACCGGATGAAAGAAGTGCTCGACGAGGTTCCCCGTGTACGAAAAGAAATGGGCTACCCTCCGCTCGTCACCCCGACCAGCCAGATCGTCGGCACGCAGGCAACCCTCAATGTGCTAACCGGAGAACGGTACAAAGTCATCACCACCGAGACCAAGAACTATTTCTTGGGGCTCTATGGCCGCGCGCCGGGACAGGTCGATCTCGATGTCATGGCGCGTGCAACCGGTGACGAAACCCCGATCAAGAGCAGGCCGGCTGATCGGCTGGAACCGGAGTTGGATGAGGCCAAGAAAGAGCTGCCGGCTTCGGCCCAGAGCATCGAGGATCAGCTGTCGTTCGTGCTGTTCCCCGCCATCGCATCTGACTTTTTTGAGGCGCGTGAGAAGGGTGATTTGACCCCAGACCCCTTGGACGTTGGATCAGCCAAAGGCCCATCGACTGCACATGAATTGCACTTGGCTCCGGTCGAGTTCAATGTCACCGTCCATGGTGAAACCTATCATGTGAAGGTCTCGGGCTCAGGCCGTAAGGTCGACGGTCGCAAGCCCTACTACATCCGTGTCAACGATAAGCTGGAGGAAGTCTCGCTCGAACCGATTCAGGAAGTACTCGCTGGTGTGCCTGAATCCCAAGAGATTGGGACGGGAGGAAAACCCAAGCGTCCAAAGCCTACCAAACCAGGTGATGTGGCACCGCCCATGCCTGGGCGCGTGGTGAAGGTTCTTGTTGCCGTGAATGACTCCGTGAAGGTGGGTGATCCGCTGTTAATCATCGAAGCGATGAAGATGGAAAGCCGGGTTCCGGCACCGATTGACGGGAAAGTCTCGGCGATCTTGGTCAACGACGGTGACAACGTCAAGACGGATGAAACGGTCATCCAACTGGAGTAGTCCCCACGTTCCTCTCCTGCCCACCCCATGCACGCCATGGAAACGGGGGCTGCTTCTTCCCTGTCTCCTCACTTTGCTCATGACGGCCTGTGCGTCTCCCACACATATTCCGCCCTACTTCGAGCCACTCGCACGCACTCCGGTTGAGCCCCTCCCGATCAAAACAGTTCTCGTTCATGGTCAACGGCTCGCGTATCTTGACGTCGGGACCGGCCCACCAGTGATCCTCATCCATGGGTTTGGCGGGTCCATGTGGCAATGGGAACATCAGCAACTTGCCTTGTCACATCAGTTCCGCATCCTGACGCTCGACCTCCCTGGTTCTGGACTGTCTGATAAACCCGATATCGACTACCGACCGTCTCAGATGGTGGACTTCTGCCTTGGATTCATGGACGCGTTGGAGATCCCCCAGGCCACACTAGTCGGGAACTCTCTGGGAGCCGGCTTGGCTATCAGCATGGCATTGACACATCCAACCCGTGTCGACAAACTCGTCCTCATCGATGGATTGCCATCGGATATTCTGAACAATCTCACTGGCCGATCGCTCCGCCGAGCGCTGGAATCAAACGCCCCGTGGTGGCTCGTGTCATTCGGGAATCGGCTGTTTGGTGGGCTGGTAACCAGCTCTGTTCTGAAGGAAGTGATCCACGACCATAGCCTCTTGACGCCGGCAGTCCTTGAACGCTCCAATCGTAATCGCCGGCGCCCCGGTATCATCAAGCCTCTCATGGCCATGAAAGATACCCTCCCCGCTTGGGAAACCGACTTCGCCCCTCGCATCAAGGAGATCCCACACCCCACCCTGATCATCTGGGGCGAGCATGACCGAGTATTTCCCGTGGCGGTGGGAGAAGAGCTTCACCAGAAAATTCGAGGATCAACTTTCGTCACAATCCCCCAGGCAGGACATATGCCGCAATGGGAACGGCCGGAGCTGGTGAACCGCTCGCTGATCGAGTATATTCACTCGTTACCCTGAACACAGTACGGGAAGTGGGATCTCCCCACTCACAGCATCAGAAAGGAGTTCACTATGCGCACGGGATCTTCGGCTGTCATGGTTACGGTGATCTGTTTCTCTCTTGGACTCGTCGGTTGTCAGACAACCGCAAGCAACACGTTCTTGTACAAAAACATGCCCGTATCCGACGGCACGGCAGTCGCGGGCGATGGCAATAAGGTCCTCTTTAAAGGCAATCCGCTGACACTCACCGGTAGCGGGGTCAAAATCGGCGATGTGCTCCGTGATGTCAAAGTGACACAGAACGACTTGTCCCTCGTGAAGATTGCAGAGACCAAGGGCTCCGGCAAGGTCCGTATCATCAGCGTGGTGCCGTCGCTCGACACCCCGGTCTGCGAACAGCAGACCCATATTCTGAGTGAGCGCAATAAAGGCCTCGATAAGATGGTGGAACTGATTACCGTCAGCGTCGATACGCCCTTCGCTCAAAAGCGATTCGCAGGAGAAGCCAAGATTGCCAACGTGACTTTCCTGTCCGACTATCGTGGAGGTGAATTTGGGAAAACCCATGGCCTCTTTTTGGAAGGCCCGCACATCTTGACCAGAGCGGTCATGGTCGTCGACAAGACAAATACCATCCGCTATCTTCAAATCACCCCCGAGATTGCTCAACTCCCTGACATGGAAGAAGCATTCCAATTCGCCCGTCGCTTGGTAACCGAAAGTTAGGAGGGAATGCGGTTAAGGTTGAGGCCTCAGCTCGGCCATGAGGTATGAGAATGTGGTCCTCCTCAACCTTAACCTCCTCCGTTCAAGAATCCCATGTCTCACTATGATTTACTCGTCATCGGTACGGGACCGGCAGGGCAGAAAGCTGCCATTCAGGCGGCTAAACTCGGCAAGAAAGTCGGGATCATCGAACGCAAGATGGTCCTCGGCGGCGTCTGCATCAATACGGGAACGATTCCCAGTAAATCACTTCGTGAAGCCGTCCTGTACCTGTCCGGATTTCGACAACGCAACATCTACGGTGGTGAGTACCGGCTGAAAAAGACGATCACGATCGAAGACCTGGCTTTCCGTGCCGATCACATCATCAAACATGAAATTCAGATCGTCCAGCAGCAGATGGCCCGTAACCAAGTGGATATGTATTTCGGAACGGCCAGCTTTCTCGACCCACATCGGCTTCAAATACGCGCCTCCCATCGGACATTAGAACTCACATCTGATTTCTTCATTATTGCCGTCGGAACCGAGCCCGCTCGACCACCTGAAGTTCCCTTTGATGACCGGACGATTATCGATACGGACGGACTGCTGTCCCTACGACATATTCCAAAATCGCTCGTCATTGTCGGTGGAGGCGTGATCGGAACCGAGTATGCATCCATGCTTGCCGCCTTGGGAGTACCCGTCACGCTCATCGATAAACGTCCGCGGCTGTTGGAGTTCGTCGACACAGAAATCATCGAGACGCTCCAGCAGCAGATGGGAAGATTGGGCATCACCCTCTATCACGATGAGGAAGTGGTCGCGATCACACGACAGGCAGACCAGACGGTCCAGGTGTCCTTACGAAAGCATCCGCCGATTCACACCACGACACTCCTCTATGCCATCGGCCGCGTCGGAGCAACCGCAGCCCTGCATCTGGAATCGATCGGTCTCCAACCAGATGCCCGTGGACGGTTGATCGTGAATGAACATTTCCAAACCACGCTGTCTCACGTCTATGCAGCCGGCGATGTCATCGGATTCCCGGCTCTGGCCTCGACATCCATGCAACAGGGTCGCCACGCTGCCAGCCATGCCTTTGGCCATCACGATCGTATGGATACCGCACTCCTGCCCTATGGCATCTATGCCATCCCTGAAATCTCCATAGTCGGGAGAAACGAAGAAGAGTTGAAAGAAGCCGACGTGCCCTACGGCGTCGGCATTGCGCATTATAACGAAATCGCCCGCGGGCTGCTGATGGGCGACGAAACCGGCATGCTGAAGCTCCTGTTTCACAGACACACTCGACATCTGTTGGGCGTGCATGCCATCGGAGAAGGCGCCACGGAACTGATCCACATTGGTCAAGCCGTGATGGCCTTTCATGGTAAGATCGATTACTTTATCGATACAGTCTTCAATTATCCGACCTTGGCGGAATGCTACAAAGTCGCGGCATTGGACGGAATGAATCGACTCTCCAGACCTTGGATTCCATATCTGTAATGTGGGAACACAGAACGGCACGTGCTTAGTTGTGACTGTTGAATCGTAGGTTTCAACTTAACACGAACTGCTCAAAACCAACGACCTCTCAAACCGGAGCACCCATGTCATTCTCAAACCACCTCCGCAAACTCGCCAGCTCGATCTGGGATTCCCAATTGACCCATCCCTTCGTCGTCGCACTCGGCGATGGCACGTTGCCTGAACAGAAGTTCAAATACTACATCCTGCAGGATGCACGGTTTCTCGGCGATCTTGCTCGTGTGTTGTCCTCGGGAGCCGTCAAAGCGCCAGACTCAGAAAGCGCCCTCCGCTTCAACAAGCTGGCAGAGGAGACGATCGTCGTCGAGCGCAGCCTGCATGAGAATTACGGCAAACGCTGGAACATGACTGCAAAACAGATGACATCCGTTCCCATGGCACCGACAAATTATGCGTACACCAGGCACATGTTAGCCGTAGCCGCTACGGGAACCGCGACGGAAATTACTGTCGTGGCTCTCCCCTGCGCCTGGGTCTATTGTGTGGTAGGACAACATTTACTACACAAAGGCCCACCGGCCAAGCACCATCCCTACCGTGATTGGCTCATGCTCTATGCGTCTCCTGAGTTTGCGGAAGTTCAGGTATGGATGCGGAAGAAGGTGGATCAGTGGGCCAAGACAGCCGGAAAAGACGAATTGCGACGAATGGAAGACTTGTTCATCATCAGTTCGCGGTACGAATGGATGTTCTGGGACATGGCCTGGCGCGAAGAAAAGTGGCCGGTGTAAGAAGTGGACGAAGTCACCACACTGGGGCTGATAGCCGGAACACTGACCACCATCGCATTCATTCCCCAGATCGCGAAGGCCTGGCAGTCAAAATCAACCGGGGATCTGTCCTGGGGGATGGTGACGACCTTTAGCACAGGGGTGCTGCTGTGGCTCATCTACGGCATTTGGATTGATTCGTTGCCCGTCATTCTCGCGAACGCAGTCACCCTACTTCTCCAATGTGGGATCATCGCACTGAAAATCAAGTATGGATAGTGGGACAATTCCCTCCCTCAACTTGAGCACGAAAGCACCACAGAATTTTCTAACGGTCTGCAACCGCCACGCAGCTGCTAGTCATAAATCATCTTATCGAGTCAGTCAGATTCAGCGGAAGAACAGACCTGCGCTATGACTTCTGTCTCGCCTTGGCCAATGCCAGAGCCATCGCGCTAAGCGGCTGAGGCGGTTGTGCTACCTGGTTCGCTCCAGATGGTCTTCGTGCAGGCTGAGCACCAGCTGTGTTATTTCCACGCTGTGTCGACAGGGTCTGACGGCTCGCAGCATCCTCAAGTCGCATCGTCAGCGCGATGCGCTGACGTTTCAGATCGACGTCGATTACCTTCACCTTGACCACCTGCCCGGGCTTGACCACTTCGTGTGGATCCTTGATGAATCGATTGGCCAGCGCGGAGACATGCACCAACCCGTCCTGATGCACCCCGATGTCGACGAATGCTCCGAATGCCGCGACATTCGTAACCACCCCCTCGAGCACCATGCCTGGCTGCAGATCGCTAACAGACTCGACTCCTTCACGGAACGTCGCCGTCTTGAATTCAGGTCTGGGATCGCGGCCAGGCTTTTCCAATTCGCTAAAAATATCTCGCACCGTCGGCAGGCCAAATTTCTCATCGATAAAATCCTCTGCCGATACCCCCTTCAACACGGCGGGCTTTCCCATCACCTCGGCTACCCCCGTTCCTAACTTGGTCAGAATCCGTTCAACGACCGGATAGGCCTCCGGGTGAACGGCAGAACAGTCCAACGGATTGTCACCGTCCGGAATGCGCAGGAAGCCAGCCGCTTGCTCGAATGTCTTATCACCAAGACGAGGGACTTTGCGGATCGCGGTTCGGTTGGAGAACGGTCCATTTGTATTGCGATAGTCCACAATGTTTCGAGCCAAGGCTTTATTGAGACCTGACACCCGTTCGAGTAGCGGGACCGACGCCGTATTCACATTGACGCCGACGGCGTTGACGCAATCTTCGACCGTGGCATCGAGCGATCTCGCCAATGCCTTCTGATCCACGTCATGCTGATATTGACCGACCCCGATCGCCTTTGGCTCGATCTTCACCAACTCGGCGAGCGGATCCTGGAGCCGTCGTGCAATCGACACAGCCCCCCGCAAACTGACATCCAGCTCAGGGAACTCGGCTGCGGCGAAGGCCGACGCAGAGTAGACCGATGCCCCCGCCTCACTCACCACGATCTTCGCCAATTTGTGTTCGGGCGTTTTGGCCGCGACGAGTTTGATCACCTCGCCCGCCAGCTTGTCCGTCTCCCGGCTCGCGGTGCCGTTACCGATCGCCACTAACTCGACGCCATGACGAACTATCAGACGTACCAGAGTCTCTAATGCTCCGTTCCAATCGTTACGCGGTTGATGGGGATAGATCGTCTCAGTGTCCAACAGTTTTCCTGTCGCATCAACGACAGCCACTTTACACCCTGTGCGGATACCGGGATCCAAACCCAGAATGGCCTTGGGTCCAGCCGGCGCCGCCAACAACAGTTCATGCAGGTTCTTGGCAAAGATTCTGATGGCCTCGGCCTCGGCCGCTTCCCGCAATTGTACGAGCAGCTCGGCACCGATGGTCAGATGCATTTTCACTCGCCACGTCCAGTCACAGACACTCGCCAACCACTTATCCGCCGGCCGTCCTCGATCAGCAATACCAGCATGGGCGGCAATCATGGCAACACAGGGATGCGGCACCATGGCATCGAGCACCTCTCCCAAGCCCAGCTCAAGTTTCAAGACCCCGAGCGTGCGACCTCGAAACAGTGCCAGAGCCCGATGTGATGGAATGACTTTGATCGGTTCCGAATAGGCGTAGTAGTCGCGAAACTTTTCGTCCTCAGCCGTTTCCTTGTCCTTCATCACCGTCGACGTCAAGACGCCCTCGTTCCACAAACGTGTCCGGATCGCAGCCAGCAGATCAGCTGTTTCCGCAAACCGTTCCATCAGAATATCCCGTGCCCCTTCGAGTGCAGCTTTGGCATCCGGTACATTGACGGCCTCCACGCCTTCAGCAGCCGCCACGACACGCACATACTTGAGTGCTTCCTGTTCCGGATTCACTAAGGGATCGGCCAAGAGCCCATCCGCCAACGGCTCCAGCCCTGCTTCGCGCGCGATCTGCGCCCGCGTCCGGCGTTTCGGCTTGAAGGGAAGATACAGATCTTCGACGACTTGTTTGGTCGTGGCCGCTTCGATCGTCGTGCGCAATGCATCCGTGAGTTTCCCTTGTTCCTCGATGGAGGCCAGCACGGCGGCACGCCGCTCCTCCAGCTCACGTAAATAGCGCAGACGGTCTTCCAAAGTCCGTAGTTGTGTATCGTCAAGGTTTCCCGTCGCCTCTTTCCGATACCGTGCAATAAAAGGAACCGTCGCTCCTTCATCGAGTAATGCCACCGCAGCAGCTACTTGCGCCCCCCCAACACCAAGCTCTTTGGCGATGATCGGAACGATCTTGCGCTGCCGCGCATTAGTGTCGACTTGAGTTGTTTCGGTCGTCTCAGGTGTCATCGGTATCAACCGCCTATCCTTCCGAACGCGTGAGCAGTCCGCGCTCTCTGAGAAATGGAAAAAGAAACGTCATACCGAGAATACGGTAGTCCGAGCTAAAGGAGAACATCACTGGAAATTCGTACATGAGTTAACGGGCGAGAGTACCAAAAGCGGCAAATAATCGTCCCGTCAGGTAGTAGGTGCCTGGAGAGTCGCCCCAATGCCTGCGCCGTAAAAAATCGTTCAGAACCCTTCCATCCGCGGCTTTGTGTGTGTCCGGATGCTGAAGGTTCATCCGATACCGTTGAATCCCACGTGACAGCGAACTCACGAAGAGCACCGTTCCATCAGGCTCTACCGTCTCAACCACTCCAATATGCGTGAGCGGGTCGTTGGGTAAGCCATCTCCATTGAAATCCCAGGTGTTATGGAAAAATACGAGATCACCAGGATGGACGGTCGGACCATAATGAATCCGCCCATGTTCCATCACATGAGTGTAGATACGCCCGACCCCGTTTCCTCCATCCAGTTTTCCCAATCCACTATACAAATCGACACGCTGTGAGGCATAGACCCCTTGAACAAAACCAGAACAATCCGGATTATAATTTCGGCCACCGATCTGAACCCGAGACTGTCCGACAAATCGCACCGCCGTTTTGGCTAGTGCCGTCTGCCGTGGCATCCCCTTCGCCATGGCACAGCACGACGTTCCGCGCGTTCCCATTGTAGGAACCACCATCCGATCAGGAAAGCCTAACTGACGTGCGCTGGCGGCACAGCCGGCAAGTGTCGCGGCAAGCAAGAAGGCAAGAAGCCCTACGGTGCAAAAAAAACGGGACGAGGCTGGATTCATTGTCCTTCAGTATACAGATCCGCTGCTGGAAGACAATACCTGCTTGCTCATTCCACTATTCCATTCCCGCCCCCCCCGACCGACTGGTCCGGTTCCGTCATGCGCCACAGATCAAGCAGTTCCGCACAACGCTTCCCTGCTCACATCCTCTGCGATTACCCTCCCGCACTGCCAACTGGCCCGCCTGGTTCAGTCATACGCCAGGGATCGAGCAGTTCCGCTAGACGCTTCTCGGCGAGGACCTTCTGTTCTTTTGCCACCTGCCGCACCGTCTTCCCGGACTTATACGCGTCCTTTGCTAGTTTGGCCGCCGCTTCGTACCCAATCTCCGGCGCCAGTGCCGTGCACATGGCCAGACTTTCCTCAATGAGGCTCTTACAACGTTCTTCGTTGGCTTTGATGCCTTCGATACATTTTATAGAAAAGTTGTTCGACGCTGTGGCGAGCAGTTCGATAGACTGGAGCAGGTTATAGGCCATCACCGGCATCATCACGATCAGTTCAAAATTTGCCGCCTGCCCGCCGACCGTCACCGTGACATCATTGCCGATCACCTGGGCGCAGACCATGGTCACAGACTCGGCAATGACGGGATTGACCTTCCCCGGCATGATGGAAGAGCCTGGTTGCGTCTCCGGTAGATTGATTTCGCCAAGTCCGCACCGAGGACCGGAACCAAGCCAACGAATGTCGTTGGCGATCTTCATCAGACTCACAGCAATATTCCGTAGCTGCCCACTCGCCTCGACCAACGAGTCTTGAGCCGACTGAGCTTCAAAATGATTCTTGGCTTCCTTGAAGGAACAGCCCGTCTCTCTCGAGATAATCGACATCACCTTCGAGGAAAACTTGGGATGGCAGTTCAGCCCCGTACCCACGGCAGTTCCTCCCAGCGCCACCTCACTCAAGGCTGCCTGGGCTTGCTTGACTCGCTGAATACCCAGCTCGATCTGACGAGCATAGCCACCAAATTCTTGTCCCAGGCGAACCGGCGTGGCATCTTGGAGGTGCGTTCGTCCGATCTTGACGATCTTGTCGAACTCCTTGGCTTTGTTCTTTAACGCCTTGTGTAGGCGAGTCAGTGCAGGAAGAAGCTGGTGCTGCATCATCTCCGACGCGGCAATATGAATGGCCGTGGGAATCACGTCATTGCTCGATTGACCGAGGTTGACATGGTCATTCGGATGCACCAGCTTGCTGCCGCGCGCACCACCGAGCAATTCCGTGGCACGGTTGGAAATCACCTCGTTGGTGTTCATGTTGGTAGACGTGCCGGAGCCGGTCTGAAAAATATCCACGGGGAACTCAGCATCCAGCCGGCCATCCACAACTTCGGTCGCCGCCCGTTTAATCGCCTCAGCCGGCTTTTTGTCCAACAACCCCAGGGAATGATTCACCGCCGCAGCCGCTCGTTTGAGCATTCCCATCGCTCGGATGACGGATCGCGGCATCCGGAGTGAACTGATCGGAAAGTTTTCAATCGCCCTGGCGGTCTGCACTCCAAAGTAGGCCTCAGTCGGCACGGCGAGTTCCCCCATGGTATCTCGCTCAATTCTGGTCGGTACGGATGTTTGCCCCTGTTTCATGCGTCGCACTCCATCGTTAAGTGGTTCCACTCCGTTGCAGTCGTCATGATAAACGTTGGCCGCCAACTTTCACAAGAGCATGGGCAGCAAACTGACCGCCAACGCGTCACCAGACCTTTACCGTCCATACCCGAAAAACTCGCTCTCCTCCAGTCAGACCATCGACAGAGTGGTCGTGATAGCCAATCGTTGGTGGAAAAATCCCCCTCCAGCATGATGGTCTCAATCCAAACCGACAATTCGGAAGACTGACCTATCCGATGGAGGAAAACAGCTGAAGAATGCGTATGGCGGAAGAGGCAGGTACTACACACCGGGATACCGGATTCATGGCCCAAGATCTCGTGAGAATTTTGGACATGAGCAGCCTGTTGTCAAACCTTGTACTACGCGTATGGTTCTGTTTTGTGCCTCTCACACCCGAGTGCCCTCTTGCTCAGCTCGGTTGCCGCTCTCAACCTCCGGCTGAAACGTATATGTGGCCTTCGGTGTCACCACCTGGAATAAATGCAAAATGTCGATACTCATCCCAATCAAGGCAAGAGACCATCCACCGACGATCATCCACCACACCCATGAAAACATGTCCGAAGGCTGGTCAAAACTGAAGACCGCCACGACCCCTCCAAGCGCCAGGACCATGCCAACCGTCATCAGCACGTAGCAGAGTGTTTTCATCCTTGCCTCCTCAAACCGGTCAGGTATATAAACCAGTTTAATAGTCGAACGGAAACCCTACTTCCCTAATCCCAACGCCTGCATCGCGCCCTACACACTACACTTATTATGTGGCTCACAGGACCACAACGGATGGAGTCCCAAGGGCACTCTACTCGATTTCACCACCAGTGCAATCCAGCAGAATGTCCCTGGCATGTAGATCTGATTGGACCGGTACAACCTCAGCACCGAATAGCCGGAACCTGAAGTCTTCAGCAAACTAAGACGAGGTTTGTCGAAGGATGATGAATGGCTAAAAACGCGGTGGGCTAGTGACAGCGGCCCTTTCCCTTATCGGCGAAGGTTTTCCCAGTCTCAGGCAGAAACTCCCATTCGTAGCCGGTCGGATGGAGGATCAGCTTGAGGATGCCGAATGTATCGTTGTTTCGCACGTTGCTCCCGGTCTGGATGGTCCCGAACTCAGCATGGTGTGCACCACCCGTCCCCACAATGAACGAGCGGATCCCACGGGTCTCGTCGACTCGACCATCGGCATCCAGCGGTGCGAACCGCTCATAGTCATGATCATGGCCGGACAGCACGACATCGAGTCCCGAGGCATATAGTTCTTCCCAGATCGCGTTCATCACTTTGTTGTTCTGGTGCCGACCGGACGAAAATCTTGGATGATGCCAATAGGCCAGCGTACAGCGTGAGTGATGTGCGGCCAAATCTTCATGAAGCCACGCGAACTGGGCCGATGTCGAATCACATGCCACGATCCGACATTCGCTGTTACTGTTCAAGGCAATCACGTGCCATGCTCCGATATCGAAGCTGTAATACCCTTGCTCCGGAGGTCCTGCCGCAGCTCCAAAGTACATATAATAGCCGGCTCCAAGTCCTTCATGGTTCCCGATGCTCGGATGGGTCATCGACTTCAATCGACCCCATGAGCGATCGTACGAACGTTGAAAATCTGAAAGGGCACCAGTGGGATATTGATTGTCTCCTAATGTGAAGACCGCAGCCAAACCATCGACCTGCAGCGCCAAGTCAGAAGTCTCCATCTGTCGACAGACCTCGACCAGGGTGGGCTCCCGCTTGTCCCCTGTGCTCGAGGACGAACAGGCGATATCCCCGACCGCCACAACAATAGGATCCGCCGAATCCAAAACCTGGGCGTTTGCCCACAGAGGCATGAAACCTAGGGCACCCAAGCAAAGAAGCATCCATCGAAGGATATCAGCGATCATCGGGATTTGTCGCATGAAAGAATTGAAACAGAACAAGGTAGGAGATGCAAATACAAAGGCCCGCCTTACCAGGCGGGCCTTTGGTTCAGGAGACCTCTTTAGACCAACTTATACCACCTTCACGTCGATGGCCTTTGGTTTCGCCTTCTCCGACTTCGGCAGATAGAGATTCAACACTCCATCCTTGAACTCGGCTTTCACCTTCTCCTCATCGATCACATCGGGCAGCGAGAAGGTCCGGACAAAGCTCCCATAGGAGCGCTCAATCCGATGATATTTCTTCGCCTTCTCTTCCTTTTCATGCTTCCGCTCACCCTGGATCGTGAGCACGCCGTCTTCCAGCGTCACCTTCACATCTTCTTTCTTCACATCGGGAATCTCGGCCTTGATCTGATACTCCCCCTCTGTCTCGCTGATATCGACCGACGGCGTCCAGTCGGCCACGATCATTGTTTCCTTGCCACTCGTGCGCGGCGCAGCCGGACGAGCAAACATGCGATTCAACCGATCTGACACTTCTTCCAATTCTCGGAATGGATCCCATCGTACGAGCGTCATAACACCCTCCTTGATTTAGGATTTCTTGTTATTTGCGCTGGCGCTGCGCCGATTCACCTGCTTGTCCAACAGATAAATCGGCCCGGTGGGAAGTCAAGAGTCTGAAGCGACCTTGAAAATACGCGGATTACCGTTGGCTCAAGGGGATGTAGGGCCGGTTATGCTCGCCGGCATAGATCTGATCCGGTCGAAAGAGTTTATTTTCTCGCAACTGCTCCAACCAATGGGCTAACCAGCCCGATACCCGTGCCATGGCAAAGAGAGGCGTAAAGAGATCGACCTCAATCCCCATCTTGTCGTAGATGATGCCGGAATAGAAATCGACGTTTGGATAGATCCCCTTGCGATTCAGCGATTCGCCCGCCGCCTTTTCAATCTCGAGCGCCACCTCATACAAAGGAGAGCTCCCGCATTCCTTGAACAATCGCCGACAAAGTTCCTGCAGCACCGTGGCTCGAGGATCTTTGACCTTGTAGACACGGTGGCCGAATCCCATCAGCTTTTTCTTGTTCTGCAGCGCTCCCTCAACATAAGCCCGTGCGTTCTCGGTCGTGCTGATCTCCTTCAGCATCACCACGACTTCTTCGTTCGCTCCTCCGTGCAGAGGCCCCTTCAGCGCGCCGATCGACGAGGCCACGACGGTATACGGATCGGCAAGCGTGGACGCCGTAACGAGCCCTGTGAACGTAGAGGCATTCATGGTGTGTTCGGCATGGAGGATCAGGCAGTCATCAAACACTTCCGCCCACACGGGTGGCGTGACCGACTCAGTCAACATGTACAAGAAGTTTTCGCTGAACCCGAGATCATCACGAGGAGAAATGGGATCGTCACCATGACGCAGTCTCGCCCAGGCCGCCACGATCGTCGGCAGCTTTGCGACAAGCCGGACCGCACTCCAGTAGTTATTCTCGACGTCCTTGACGTTACGGCCAGGATAGAACATCCCGAGTGCCGCCACAGCCGCCTGCAGCGCATCCATAGGATGCCCCGATTCCGGTAAGCATTTCAGCAAATCGATGATGCGGAACTTGATGCGTCGATGCTGGGTGACGTCCGTCGTCCATTGTAACAATTCACTCTTCGATGGCAAATGGCCGAAGAGAAGGAGATACGCCGTTTCCAAGTAGGAGGAATCTGCGCAAAGCGTCTCCACTCGGATCCCACGATATTCGAGAATTCCACGCTGCCCGTCGACATCGCTGATCGATGAGGTTGCAGCCGGCACTCCGGCAAGACCTGGCATGAAATCATGTGGCATGGCCCCCCCCCCTCAAACGTACCAAGGACGTATGAGCCTCAACGCTCCTCTCACTATCATACCCCAATCATAGCTGTGCGTCATTCTTGCAATAGGCCATCCTGCTTGGCATACTTCATTTGCATAAGCACACTGACCAATGGCCATGCCAGACAGGGAACTGCGGACGGAGATGAGACCGATCGCCATCCTCATTGGAAGCCTTCTTGTTCTCTGTGCGAGCGTCGTGCAAGCATTCTCCGCCTTAGCAGAAGAAAGTGTCCTCGCCTTTGCCGTCGTCAATGAGATTCCGAAGGACAGGACTCGGGTTTCCGCCAAAGTGGCCGTTGAGGGAACAGTCGCCGACATGACGCTGCTGGCTTCCGATCAAATCCTGTCGAATTTGGCGTGGAAGCAGCTGGAACTCTGTCATGCGTTGAAGCTGGAGGGATATAAAACCTCTGAAGGATTTCTTGTCCAAACGGTGCGCGCCATTGATGGTGCCATGTTACCGATGGTATTGCAGGGCTTTGAAGGAGATTGCCTGTTGAAAAAAGCATTGGAAGTGGCTCCCTTTGTCGATTAACATCTATCAGGATGCTGCAGGAGACTTCCTGCTTCGTTCCTACACGATTATGAAGACTGGTGAAGCATCTTTCGTGAGGCGTGATTGCAGGGTAGAACAGCGGAAGAAGCTGTAGGGAACTGCGGCCTTGTTCGGTGATAGGCACGCCGGGGACTTAGGCGAGCTCAGTCGCGCCGCGAGCCAAGGTTGGGTAGGTGAAACCAAATGTCTGTTTCACTATCCTGTGTGTTCAGTTGATGATGAGGTACAGTCGGGGCACTGCTCAGGTTCCGGATCGGACTCCAGCTCTTCAATCGTCAGAGGAAAGAGCAGCTCACAGGAGCGGCAGGAACGGATCTCGAAGTACGGAACTGCCTGTTCGTCGATTTCGGTCGGAAGAAGAAGCTCTCTCGGCTCATACCCTACAAGCGCCTCATCGCTGAACCGTACCACAGCGAGTCGATCGTTGAAGGCTTCAAAGGTCGCCTCCTGAGCTTTGCGACTCAGTACATGCCCCAAGACAAAGACCGGCTGGCCCTTACGTTTGATGCGAAGATCCTTTAACGTTCGTTGAGAGGCCGTGGCACAGGCAAATTGACCGGCGGAACTCGTTCCAACCCAAGGCATCATTCACTCCAATTCTCAAGCAAGATGGTTGAGAGGGAGTACCATAGACTAAAAAAAGCCGTCAAGACAGGTCTTTTTCACCAAGGAGTCACTATGGCAAATGTTACGATCTATCAGAAACCAACATGCACCACATGCCGACAGGCCGTCCAGCTGCTCAAAGACAGCGGGAAACCATACACATCGATCAACTATTATGAACAACCTTTTACAAAAGATCAGTTACAGCGCTTATTGAAAAAGGCCCACCTTTCTCCTCGGGATGTGCTTCGCAGCAAAGAAGAGATTTATCAGGAGCTTGGCCTGGCCAAGAAACAACTTTCTGATGATGAGCTGCTCGACCTCATGGTCAAACACCCGGATCTGATTCAGCGGCCGATCGTGGAGAAAGGCGACCAGGCCCTGCTGGCAAGGCCGGCAGACTCCATCAAGAAACTGCTATAGCCTGTAGACTTTTTACCAGCTTGAAGGACTCAGCGATCGGTGGTCGGCTCGGAGGGCGACCACCGGATCGCGCGTGTGGTTGGGTCGACGGTAAAAACCAGCTTCCCATCTAACGCCCCGAGTAATAGATCCCCGACCAAGATTCGTCGCCATCCCTTGAGGAGGGGAAGATCCAACGTCGACCGGTCGACTTTAGCATCAACCAACTCTTGAAGATCAGACGTCGTGGCCAACAAGGTTGGGGCGATCTCTTCTTGAAACGCTCGCGCCTTCACGATCGCCTGCAACAACTCCACCAATCCATTGAACTCCGGTTCAGGTTTGCGCTCTTTGTTGAGCACCGGCCAGGCGGTCGACGGAAGCGCGAGCGCAGCCTGAATCGTCGCGAAAATCGATTCTCCATTACGGTCAATCTCGGAACCGTGAAGCCCCCTCACCTGACGTAACTCATCCTGGTGCCGTGGCGGATGCCGCGCCAATTGGAGCAAGACTTCGTCCCGCACGACCCGGCTGCGAGGCACATTGCGCCGCTTCGCTTCGCCTTCGCGCCACGCCGCGAGCTCGCGAAGAACGGCCGCTGCCTTCGGCTTCAACTGATCCCATCCCCGTATCCGTTGATAGCGTTCTTGCGGCTCCCGTCGAGACTCGCCGACCGCTCCTTCCAGACGCGCAAACTCCTCATGGACCCACGGCAACCGACCGAGTTTGGACAACTTGGTCTGCAGATGATCATGGATCACCAGGAGAAACGTCACGTCTTCCAATGCATAGGCCAGTTGATCGTGAGAGAGCGGGCGAGCACTCCAATTGGTAAACGTATGGGCCTTGTCCAGTCGTCTCCCATGCACCCGCTGAACAAGATTGGCATAGGCAACCTGCGGGCCAAAGCCCACCATGGCTGCCGCAATCTGAGTATCGAAAAACGGTTTGGGTATCTGGCCGGCATGGACCGCAAAAAGATCCAGGTCTTGTCGCCCGGCATGCACGACCTTCTGAACCCGCTCATCGCAGACGACTTCCCAGAATTTATCGAGGCCACCCTCCGACGACACTGCTGGAAAATCGATAATCGCCGATGTCTGTTCGGTCGCGACTTGGATAAGCTCCAGCTTGGGAACGAAACTGTCTTCCCCGACAAATTCGGTATCCAATGCCAAGCGGGAACTGTCACGAAGTTGCTCGCACAACTCACTAAGCTCACTGGCACTCGTAATATACTGTGGTGGAGTGGACATCATTACCGATGCATCATTCCGAAGGGTTATAAGGGCGATCGGGCGGTCGCATCGGTTCTGTATTGCTCAGACTGAGGTATTCCTTGAGGAATTGATAGGCTTCCAGCATCCGACGGAGTTCCGGTTCAGAACTCCGATCACCGTTATTGGCATCCGGATGGAGTTGCTTCGCCTTCACTCGGAAGGACGCCGTCACATCGGCTAACGAACTCCCGAACTCGACTCCCATGATGGCATAGGCATCCACCGCGTTATTCACCCCGGTCGGATTCTCCGACAAGGATCCCGCCCCACTGGCAGCCTTCAACATGTCGGCCAGACTGACCCGCTTACGCCGCCGACGTGGACGCTCCCGAATTTCACTATCGAACTCATCCCATCGATCTTCGACAAATTCCAACCGAGACTCTAGCCGCATGGCACCGCTCAAATCCCGAATCACCTCGAGCTCTTCCTCAATTTCGATCAGCGATTTGATGACTTCCTCCAGGCCATGTTCCACTTGAAAAAACCCATCCACCCGTTCTTCCATCATGCTCTCGACCGCCATGTCCAGGCTCTCTTCAGTTTTTGCGCGCAATGAACCGATCCGCTTCTGCATGCCTGTTCGGAACTTCAAAAATTTGGCGGTGGAAAACGGCATCGTACTCCCCTGATTTCCAAGGGGCGCATTCTACCACAGGGGCTACGTCGGTCTGAAGGCTCAAGAAACCTCGCAAAACCAGCTGAATGAAGGGAAAGGACCTACTCAGGTGGGGGAAAATCGTCCACTTTAGCCCGTCTTCTGGCCACGCCGCTTGCGCGGGCGGCGGCCGCCACGGCCCGCGCCACACGGGGGACGACTTCCTTATCGAAGACACTGGGAATAATGTAATCCTCACTTAACGTATTCTCCGGAATCACATGAGCGATGGCCTGGGCCGCCGCAAGCTTCATCGCCTCGTTGATCTCACTCGCCTGGGCATCGAGCGCCCCTCGAAAGATCCCAGGAAATGCCAATGCATTGTTGATTTGATTCGGATAATCCGATCGCCCCGTCGCGAAGATCGTGCTATGGGCGCTGCCGACCTCCGGATCAACTTCCGGATCTGGGTTCGCCAAGGCGAACACAATTCGATCGGGAGCCATCAATTTAAGATCATCCGCCGTCACCACATTGCCGACGGAAAGACCGATAAAAACATCGGCACCTTTCAACGCATCGCGCAACGTACCTTTGGGATTGTCTCTGGTCAAACAGGCACGGAGGTCGGTACGGCAGGCCCGGAGTTGCTCGGCTTCCCCATAGAGAATGATGCCCTCCTTGTCACATCCCAATACATGCGTGGCGCCGGCCGCCAGCAACATCCGACAACAGGCCGTACCGGCGGCACCCAGCCCATTGACGACGATCCTGGCCTGATCCAGTTGCTTCCCTGTGACCCGGAGCGCGTTCGTCAACGCAGCAAGTAACACCACCGCCGTGCCATGCTGATCATCATGCATCACAGGGATATCCAGAGCTTGTTTCAGTTTCTGTTCAATTTCGAAACAACGCGGCGCACTGATGTCTTCCAAATTAATGCCACCGAACCCTGGCGCGATTCCTTGAACGATTTGGACAATGGCATCCGGATCTTGCGTACCGAGACAAATGGGCCACGCATCGATTCCTGCCAGCTCTTTGAAGAGCATGACCTTGCCTTCCATGACCGGAAGCGCTGCCTCCGGACCAAGATTCCCCAACCCCAGCACGGCCGACCCGTCCGAGACGACTGCCACACTATTACTCTTACTCGTAAAGGTATAGACCTTGGACTTCTCCTTTGCGATGGCCTGGGACACCCGTCCCACTCCCGGCGTATACACCATTGAGAGTACGTTCCTGGTGTTGATCGGCACTTTACTACCCACCCGAATCTTACCGCCAAGATGAAGGAGGAAAATACGGTCGGAAGCCGACAGCACCGTCACATCTGGCAACGCATGCAACCGTGCCAACACTTTTTCACCATGTTCCTCGTTCTGGACGTCAAAGGTGAGGTCTCTCACCATACGGGTCTTGGTCGCCGATACGAGATCGACCGCCCCGAGATTCGCCTGTTCCTCTGCCAATAGTGCCGCAACCTGCGCAAAGATGCCTGGCTTATTTGCCAGTTCCAGTCGAACCGTCAACCGATAATTAGAGTAGGGACCGATGTCTCTCATACGTATCCTTATTTCCCCCTTCCTCGAATGAAGCCTACCACAAACACATCGTTCGTGAAGCATAACGTGCGTGGCGGAAACAATTCTTATCTCATCTTTTTATTGCGAAATACGCGATACACCTCACGTGATACGAGCATCGTTCCGTTGACGCTCTTCGCGTCCTGATGCTAGGTTGAGCCCATGTCATCACCACCCTTAACAGACAAGCCCAATCGGCTCATCCACGAAACCAGCCCCTACCTGCTGCAACATGCCCATAACCCCGTTAACTGGTATCCCTGGGGACCTGAAGCACTGAAGGCAGCCAAGGATCAGAACCGTCCCATCCTCTTGTCCATCGGGTATTCCGCCTGCCACTGGTGCCATGTCATGGAGCGGGAATCGTTTGAGAACCAGGCCATTGCCGAACTCATGAATCGCTGGTTCATCTGTATCAAGGTCGATCGGGAAGAACGCCCTGACCTGGATGAGATCTACATGGCCGCCACGGTCACCATGAACCATGGTCAGGGTGGGTGGCCGATGACGGTGTTTCTAACGCCGGAGCAGGAACCCTTCTTTGCCGGAACGTACTTCCCCCCTGAAGATCGCTGGGGGCGGCCAGGTTTCGGCTCCGTCCTCAAGAAGATTGCCGACTATTGGGACACACGATCCTCGGACGTCCGCGATCAAGCCAAGGAGCTGACGGCACAATTACAAGGGACGAAGCAGCCCCCCTCTCCGATCTCTATCAGCGAATCGGTGCTGACGGAAGCAGTCTCCCAATTCAAGGACGACTTCGACGACTCCCATGGAGGGTTCGGTACGGCGCCGAAGTTTCCTCCGGCGATGGGCTTGTCGTTCTTATTGAGGAGTCACCGGCGATCGAGAGACTCACAGACCCTCATCATGGTGACCAAGACGCTCGACATGATGGCCGCAGGCGGCATCTACGACCATATCGGCGGCGGATTCGCGCGCTACTCGACGGATGCCCGATGGCTGGTCCCTCATTTCGAAAAGATGCTCTATGACAACGCGCTGCTGGCCCGCGTGTATGTTGAGGCCTATCAAGTTACCAAGGCACCGCTCTATCGCCATGTCGCAACCGATGTGCTCGACTATATCTGCCGCGAGATGACCGGTCCCGAAGGAGGGTTCTACTCCTCGACCGATGCCGACTCGGAAGGTGTTGAAGGCAAGTTCTTTGTTTGGACACCGACTCAGGTCCGGGAGGTCCTCCAAAACGACGAAGACACTCGGCGATTTTGTGGGCTGTATGACATCACGGAGGCAGGCAATTGGGAACATACGAATATTCCCAATCGGCTGCGACCAATCGAGGACATCGCCAGGCAGCTGAATCTGACCACCGACGAATTGCTGGACAGTGCATCCCGTGTGAAGCCCCTGCTGTATGAAGCGAGACGGAAGCGTGTCCCCCCTGGACTTGATGACAAGATCATCACCTCCTGGAACGGCATGATGCTCTCGACCATGGCCGAAGCCGCACGCGTCTTTGATGACGCCCGATACCTCCAGCATGCCTCGAGGACGGCCGATTACTTGTTGCGATACCATGCCAAACCCGATGGACGCTTATTCCGTACCTCACGGGCCGGTCGCGCGCATCTCGATGCCTATCTGGAAGACTATGCCTACTTGGCAGAAGGGTTCGTCGATCTCTATGAAGCCGGCGCCGCTGAATCGTATCTCCATGCCGCCGCGCGATTGGCCGACTATCTGATCTCAGACTTTGAGGATAAGGAGCAGGGCGGATTTTTCACGACGGCACAACAACATGAAGCACTTATCTTGCGTCACCGCGAAGGCACTGACGGGGCCACACCGAGCGCCAATGCTGTAGCCGCTTCAGCCCTTGCTCGGCTGTCCTTCCACTGTGATCGAGATGACTGGCGCCGTGCGGCGACGGCTGCGGTACGTGCCTACGGCCGGCAGGTCACTCGCTATCCTCGAGCATTTGCGAAGAGTCTTGCGGTTGTGGACTTTTTGACCGAAGGCCCGGTGGAGCTGGCACTCATCGGGGATCCCGCGCAGAACACGCTGGGTTCGCTTCGCCAAGCCGTGGCCCAATGCTATCTGCCCAACCGCGTCATCGCGACAGGCTCACCGTTAACACCATCTTCTCTGCCTCTCTTGAGAGACAGAACGGCCACTTCCGGCCTGCCCACCCTCTACATTTGTCGGAATTATACCTGCCGACAGCCGATCACGGATCCTCGCACCGTTGCGCAGGCGTTACAGACTGAGCAGTCCAGCTCCTTGGATCTGCAGTGCGAGCCAAGACTGCTGAGCGGCGCGTTGCTCTCGGGACAAGCAACCGCGCAGGGAACGGCAACCTACGCATCGCGCATGCTGACGCGCAGCGGACAGGCTGGCCTGGCGAAGGGATTGACGCTGCTTGGTACGACCGGGCTCACCACCACACGCATCGGATTCGGCACCTATCGCGTCGACACCCAGCATGCCGAACATCGGGCGGCGCTCACACAGGCCTTACGAACGTCGTGCAACCTGATCGACACCTCTACGAACTACACGGACGGCGACAGTGAACGATTGGTCGGATCCGTCCTGCATGAACTTGCGGCGTCGGGTGAGATTCGACGAGATCAACTCATCATCGTGTCTAAAATCGGCTACATCCAGGGTCAGAATCTCGCACTCGCCGAGGCCAGAGAACGATCCGGCCGGGCCTATCCGGAGCTGGTGAAATACGGAGACGGGATTTGGCATTGCATGCATCCAGAATTCTTGGCAGATCAACTGGCGTTGTCATTGGATCGCCTTGGGCTCACGACGCTGGACGTCTGCCTGCTTCATAATCCGGAATATTTCCTCTTGGACGCTCGACATCGCGGCACACCAGAATTGGATGGGCTGCGCACGGACTTCTACGATCGCCTTCAGCGAGCCTTTGCCTATTTTGAAGCACAGGTGGCGGCTGGACGCCTTCAATATTATGGTGTATCCTCCAACACGGTCGCATCGTCTGCCGATGACCCAGAAGGGACATCCCTCTCTCGCATGGTCCATGCAGCTGAACAAGCAGCACGATCGGTCGGGGCTTCCACTCATCACTTTCAGGTTCTGCAGTGCCCAATGAATCTCTTTGAATCAGGCCCTGCCACATGCGCCAATACGGGCCCATCAAACGCGCAGACGGTTCTTGACTATGCACGCGAGCACCACATCGCCGTGCTGGTGAATCGCCCGCTCAATGCCATGGTTGCACGCAACACAATGATACGGCTCGCGGACCTCCAGGTCGAAGACGCGTCAATCGACATTGAGCGACAGCTCGGTATCGTCGACGTACTTGAACAGGAATACCGAACCGCTCTTGCCCCGAATATCCAACAGGCAGGTACCGAGACAAGTCCGAGCGACTATTTCACTTGGTCCGGAGAACTACGTCGCATCCAACCACAGATCCAGGGGCTCGAGCATTGGGAACAGATTGAGCACCATATGGTTGCGCCACGCGTCAATCAGGTCCTCCAGCTGCTGTCTCGCGAGCTCTCTGGAACGACGGCTGAACAGTGGGAGCACTGGCGGCAACGGTACATTCCGGAACTCCTGGCTCTTCTGCGTGCATTCAGGCACGAAGCCACGCTGCGGAGTCGAGTCCAAACCGAACGGATTGCACGCACGATCAGGCCGCTCTTGCCCGACACTCACCGTACCGCCGCTCTCTCTCAGCAGATGTGCTGGATCCTCAGCAGCACACCAGGAGTTACTTGTGTCTTAAACGGCATGCGAACACCGAAGTATGTTGAGGATTCATTAGCCGTCTTGAACTGGACGCCGATCAGCGAGACCCGGCCGATCTATGCAGAAGCCCAGTCACTCCTTCAGTGACGATCGGCATGCTCTTCACTCAGAGGCACACCTATGACACCGGTACGCAGTGTGACGCTCGTCAGCCTCTTGGGCCTTACCGTTCTGCTGATGCATGGATGTTCTTCTAAATCTGGATCCCTTATTGGGCAAGATCTACGGGGACAGGAAGAACGGATCGCCGAACCAGTCGTTAAAGAGATTCCTCCGACCGATGCCCATCTCACCGGGTCACGGACAAATCCTGCCATGCAGTCGGAACTGACAGCACGAAATGCCACTGGTTTGGAGTCTGGCATGTTGTCTGACATCTTATTCGAGTTTGATCAAGAGGCCATCCAAGGTGACGCCCTCCACGTGTTGGAGTCCGATGCAAAGCAGCTGCAGCAAGACAGTATCACCCGCCTCATCTTGGAGGGGCGCGGCGATGATATCGGTACATCCGCGTACAATCTCGTGCTGGGCGAGCGTCGGGCCAAGAACGTTAAGTCCTATCTTCGGCGACTCGGTGTCTTGATAGACGTTTCAACCACCAGCTATGGGAAGGACCGTCCGCTCTGCTTCGAACACAACAGCGAATGTCGACAAAAAAATCGAAGTGTTCATCTGGTCGTCCAATAGACCATAGAAATAGGACTGCGCCACGCTGGCAGACTCCCCCGCGATTGTTACACATTGTTCACACTCCACTTCTTGACAGATCCCTAGTTGTTCATTAAGGTCCCTACTCGTTTACGAGAGAGGTCGTGTCGTGTCCAAACTAGCTGTCATCGATATTGGAACGAACTCCATTCACATGGTGCTGGCAGAGGTGTTGCCTGATGCCAGCTTTAAAATTCTGGATCGGTTCAAGGATATGACCCGGTTGGGCAACGGCGTGTTCGCCACCAAGCGTCTTTCCGACGAGTCCCTGGCTCGTGCGATGAATGTACTGAAGACATTGGTCACACTTGCCCGTAATAAGGGGTTTGAGCGAATCATCGCCGTCGCCACCAGTGCCGTACGTGAATCTCAAAACGGCGGCGAGTTTGTGGCGATGATTCTGGAGCAGATTGGGCTGAGAGTACGTGTCATCAGCGGGGTAGAGGAAGCTCGGCTGATCTTCCTCGGGGTCAAGAACAGTATCGCGCTGCCGGACGGACCGACATTGGTCGTCGATATCGGTGGTGGGTCGGTGGAGCTGATCGTGGGGAATCGAGAGGGCCTCATGCACGGCACCAGTCTCAAACTAGGAGCCATCCGGCTCACCGAACAATGCCTCACAAAGAGCCCACCGTCAGAATCCATGATGCGCGCGCTTGAAACCGTCGTCACCACTCACCTCCGTGATGCCTTTGGATCCTTTAAGATGAAGAAGTTTCACTCCCTGGTCGCCACCTCAGGGATGGCCGGCAACGTGGGTGAGGTCGTCCATCTCCGTCAAACGGGTCGCCCGCTGCCACAACATAATCTGGCCACCGTTCCCTTGAAACATATCCGAAGCCTTGAAGCTGAGCTGGCCCGCTCTTCGGTGAAAGACCGCTTGGCCATTCCAGGTCTGGATCCCAAACGCGTCGATACGCTGCTGCCCACGACTGTCGTGCTGCGACGCCTGCTCGAACTGTCCGGGCTACAAGAAATCACGCTCTGTGACAAAGCCATTAGGGAAGGAGTCATCTACGACTTTATCGCCCGCCATCGTGAAGGGTTGAAAGCCGAACAGGATTTTCCCGACGTCCGCCGCCGGAACGTGATCGGTCTCGCTCGGCGCTGCCATGCCCCAGAAGCCCATTCACTCCATGTCGCCAACTTGGCCTTGCAGTTGTTTGACCAAACCCAGCGAGAGCATCACCTCGGAGACCAGGCACGAACTTGGCTCGAATATGCCGCCATCCTGCACGACGTGGGGTATCACATCAATCCCAGACAACATCATAAACACGCGTACTACCTTATTAAACACAGCGATCTGGGTGGATTGACCGCTGAAGATATCGACGTGGTCGCCAATATCGCCCGCTATCACCGACGCGCCTTGCCGACCGTCAAACATGAAGAGTTCACGAGCCTGCCGCCCCGCCTCCAACGCACCGTCAAGATCCTTGCTTCGCTCTTGCGAATCGCAGATGGACTCGACCGGACCCATTTTTCACTGATTCAACGCCTGCAGGTCAAACTTGGGAAGCTGGTTGCTATCGACGTGCACCTTACGGGCGACGCAGAGATGGAACTCTGGGCCGCGAAGAGCCGCGCTGATCTTTTTGAACAAGTCTTTCGCCGCCGTGTTCAATTCACTGGCGTACCGATAGAAACCAGGAAATCATAATAGAATCCATACTGCTCACGCACGGTACCACACTGAAGATATTCAATTTTCCCCAGGCCATAAACTTTGCCAGCCCACTCTCTCATCCGATCATCCCCCCACTGAATACCGCAACGATTGTGTGAACCGATCGAAATAGCTACAGGGGTTTTCGCAAGATGTGGCTCCTGCTCCAGACTGCAAGTGAACCTGGGAGCTAAATCCCTTTGTCATCAAGCCCGACAGGGCGTGTTGGGGCAATGACCCAATTGAAGTCTCCATGTCCAGACTGGGAACTCATCATCTTGCATCAGCGAGGATGTGATTACGAACGGCGAGCCACTACGAGGTTTTTGTCGAGGCACTAATTCTTTTTCGTGGCAACAGCCTGACGTCTGGTGCTTAAACGCTCAATCCGTTCTGTCACATCTCGATAGTCCGGATCTTCCCTTCGAATCCACCGGTAGGCTTCGAGGGTTTCCCCAACGCGCCCTAATGATTCCAGCGTGCGACCGAGGACATAGAGAATCTGAACGGTTTCTTTTGATGAGGCCGTGGTCACATTCAGCGCCTTTTGAAAAGCTGGGATAGCCTCCTCATAGCAACCAGCCAGTTTATAGCAAAGCCCGATCTGCGCATACGCCTTTACCGCCAACGCAGTCTCGACGGCTGCCATTTCAAACTGGTCGATTGCCGCCTTATGCCGGCCGGCCTGTTTCAGCGCAAGTCCTCGCTCATAGAACTCTTCGGGACTGACGGACGGATCGGCGATATCCTGTGATGAGTCAGACATGGGCGCCTTCACCACTCATCGTGAATCTGAACATTCCACACAACGGGTTGCGGGGAGTTGCATTACTGGAGACGAGTCACTTCTGGCTGCCGATGAGAAATCGCTGAACATTGTCAATCATCCCGCTGACCCAAGAAGGTCTTGCGTTGAACTGCTCATCGACTTTCCGTGGCGGCTTCGGAGACTTTTCCACTTGGGTGAGTCGATTCGCGACATCTCTGAAAGCGGGAGCACTTTGATTGATCTGGGCATAGACCTCTCTCGCCTGATCGACCTTTCCAACAGATTCAAGACTGCGCCCCAAACAATAGAGGACATCCATCACCTCATTCGGTCCGGCCATTGGATCCTCCAGGGCCGTGCGAAAGGCCTGGATCGCCGCCTGAGGCTCCCGCATCTTGACATAACAAAATCCGACCTGCGCATAGGCCTTGAACCATAGAGACTTGTCTCTGGCAGCTGCATGAAAGAAGTCTACGGCCTCTTTGAATTGCGCTTGCTCTTTCAAGACCATGGCTCGTTGATAGTTCTCTTCTGAAGACTGACTCAAAGCGGCTTCGGAAGGTTCATCGACAACCAGCTCCAATGAGGACGTTCGGTTGGATTCTCGGTGTTCCACGGGCTCGTCCGGGGCCGATGCAAGGGCAACCAACTCTTCCGTGGCAGCGAGCGGGAGAATTCGCCCCTTGATCCGGTCAAGGGCGGCCTGAGCGACCAACTTTGCGGTGATACTGCTTGCTTGTTCAGCGTATCCATAGGTCAAGGTAATATCTGCCACCTGATTGATCAGTCGTGGATTCCCTTGGCTCAGTCGATGCACAAGCACACAGGCCTGATTAGTAAAAAGCGCTGGACGCCCGCCTGCGACCTGCAGTCGATGGCGAATACAGTTCGCCGTATCGGTCTCTGACAATGGCTTGAGATGATAGTCGACGACGATCCGCTGTGCAAATTGAGTCATATCGATCCGTTGAAGCAGTGTATAGAGATCGGGCTGACCCGAGAGGATGATCTGCAACTTTAAAGTCCTCCCGTCGTTCATATTCGACAACAATCGCAACTCTTCAAGCAACTCGGCACCTAAACTTTGAGCTTCATCAATGACCAGAATGACACGTCGTGATCGTTTCGACTCTTGGGACAGAAACTCTGAAAAGAGGTGGTAGGCTTCGATGGGATCAAGTCGTTTGGTGCTTAACCCGAGAGATAACAGGATCCATGGTAAGAGCTGCTCGATATCGTACCGGGCATTCGTCACCAGGCCAATTTTGTGCCGGGTCCCATGCTCAGCCATGAGCTTCTGGAGAAGGGAGGTCTTCCCGACACCGGGATCGCCCGTGAGCACCATAAACGGGGCCTCACTCAGGAGGCCATATTCCAATAGACTATAGGCCGCCTGATGCTCTGAGCCTTGATATAAAAAACTGCTGTCTGGCAGGAGAGCGAACGGTTTAGCCTTGAGCCGATAGAAGGATTCGTACATAGAGGTCAGCCGTTCTAGACACGACAATGCAGGCTAAGTGGCCAACATCGCTTTCATGTCCGCAAGGGTCAAGGACGATCGGCCAGCCTTGTTTAAGACCGTTCCTAGGACTGGGCGTGAGTTCTTGACCAACGAGAGAGCACGCTGCAATTCCTCGCCCGTCGTCTTTCCCTCCTCAACGACCATCAGAAGCGCATCCGTGTACGGAGAGAACGCCAAAACATCAGCCGTATGGAGCAATGGAGGGAGATCAAAAATAACGACTCGAGAGGGATAGCGATGCTTCAACTCCTCCACCAGCGCAACCATTTTAGGTGAAGTCAGGATCTCAGTTGAATTTGAGATTGCGCGACCTCCGGGCAGCAAAACGAACCGTCCGATCCCTGGATGCAACAGCAAGTCTTCAACAGGCTGATCATCAAGCAAGTAGTCGGCCAACCCGAGACAATCTTTCAAACCGAATACCTGGTGTATCGTAGGGTCCTGAAGATCAGAATCCACCAACAGCACAGTCTGCGTTGTTTCCATTGCGAGACTGACCGCCAAGTTGACAGCCGTCAGGGTTTTCCCTTCTCCATAACCAGGACTTGTCACGCCGACGACATTCCATCCATTTTCCCGAAGCCGCTGTGTGACTTGGGTTCGAAGAATTTTATAGGCGTCGACGAATGGCCCCTTCTTGTGCGCTGCCATCACGCGATGCCCACGTAACACCGTGTGTGGAATGCTCAGCGATCTGGTCCGTGTGTACGTAATCGAAGACGGCAATGACTGTGCCGTCGTTCGCCCGGAGGTCTCACCATGGGGAGAGGAACCTCTATAGTCCTTATACAGCTCTAGTGCGGCACGGATACGATCCATAATAGCCTTCCGGGTTACTCCACTCCAAACCGTCTCAACGCGGAAAACCACAATACATCCAATGGGGTCACAAAGACATGTACCAACACGATAGCCGTCGCCACAACGCCAACTCCCGCCGTTTGCACGACCCTTCGTCTGAGCCTGACGTGGGACACGTCTTCTTCGTTCGGCATGAACGGAATCACCGCAAGCGGGAACTGTTGCGTCAAAGCCACAAGCTGATCCGGCGTCCGGATGGAATGGTCAACCGATTCCGCAGCAGCTCCCACGCCAATCCCCCCGCCCACCGCGAGAAGGAATCCAAGCAGAACAATGGCGAGCCGATTGGGTTTATATGGCTTCTCGGGAAGACTCGGCGGGTCAATGAGCGAGAAGCGTTCGCCTTTTCGCTGAACCTCCAATCCCTCAGACACCTTTGCTTCCAACAATCTGGAGCGAATTTCTTGATACTTTTGTCCGGAGGTATCTCGGTCTCGCATAAGCACCAAATACTCCGGCTCAATCTCAGGCCCGCGCTCCAGTCTGGTCGCATACCCTTGTAGCCGTCGTTTGATATCGGTGCGAGTATTTCGGAGTGCCTCCAACGAAGACGTCACGGAGTTCAACTGGGCCTGCAGATTGATATAGGCTGGATTCTCAGGCCGTTGATTGACACCCTTCCTTAGTACGGTTCCCAGTCGATGCACTTCCTGTTCAAGGCCGGCTACTTTTCTACGAGCCTGCAGAACATCGGGGTGCTCGGACCCCAATCGTTCTGAATCCGCTGCCAGCGCTGTACGTGCTTCAGTGAGCCGTTTCAAAGCTTCGTCAGCATCGGATGTCTCCCCAGCCTCCTTCTCCAACGCTTCGATTTCCTGTTTCATCCTCATGATGTCAGGATGCTCAGGAGATAAATTCGCGGTGGCCCCCGCATATTCAGCGCGCAGAGCGCGCAGACGTTCCGTCGAATCGAGGATACGTTCCCCGGTCACTGATAAAATTGGCGTATTCGGCTTCACGGTCGCCAATTCTCCTTCGAGATAGGTCTTGCGCTCTTCCAGGCTCCGAATCTGCTGATCGACATCCATCGATTCACGTTCGGCTTGATTCAGCAGTTGCTGATTCAACGGCATCAATTCTGGAAGCGCCCCCTTCGCTCGGTGCTTGAACGATGCGATGCGCTCATCGATTTCTTTGATATGACGCGCCAGGTTTTCAGCTTCCTGCTGCAGGAACGACGTGGCCTCCTGCGCTTGTCGTTCACGGCTCTTCAAGTTCTCTCCCAAGAATAAGCTTGTCAGCTCATTCGCCACCTTCTGCGCCAATTCTGGTGTTCGGTTTTGATAGGACACCGTAAAGGCAATGGTGGCCTTGGTGGCATGTTGCGTACGCTTATCCACGACATCTGCGCTGATCACCTCAACTTCAATATCTTTGATGAATCGCTTAACGATCTCCTCGACCGGCGTGTTTTTACGAAGGTCCTGGTACAGATTAAATTGCTCGACCACTTTCCAAAGTGTCGTCCGACTCATCACTTGTTGCTTGATCGTTTCAATCCGTTGGTCGGCATAACTCGTAATCGTTGACCTGACAAGATCCGACGGAATCTCTTGTTCCTCGATCAGGATCGTGGCCGTTGACTTATACGTCGGCGGCCAGAGAAACGCCAAAAGCAATGACACCGTCAAAAGACCAAGGGTGGTGAGGAGGACAAGCTTGCGACGCCGATGAAACGCCGTGATGTAGTCCTTCACGCCCATGACTCGCTCGGAATTCTGTCCGGATCCTTGTGACTGTGCCATACCGTTAATGAGAGAACGAGAGGTGTGGGGGAGAATAAGTCATCATAAACGTGGTTGCATGAGATTCGGCCGAACTGATTGCGCTATCGGTTTCGCGCCATCGGTACATGTACGATACCTCTGCACGCCACCATTCGAGAAACTGCCACGTCAACTTCGGGGCCACACTGACATAGCGGCTTTCCGGAAAGGTTCCACCTATAGCCGTGCCCGCCTTTGCGGTCGTGAGCATTCCAACCACATTCAGCCCGACGGTCAAGGTTTCCGAAACGGCATAGATACCGGAGGCCTCGCCTCGATTGGTCTGAATTAAAAGTCCCAATCCGCTGGGGCTCAGATCTCGTGTAAACATAACCTGCACCAGAGCCCGTTCAAACTTTTTTGTCACACTAGCCCCGGCCAACCACACGGTCTCCTTGGCGCCGATAGAACCGACCGGTGTCTCTGTATCGGAGGACAGAAACCTGGGGCCGCCATGGACCGTTCCCGTTAACGATTCATCAAACGCATGCGTGAAGCTCATATTAATTCCTGGAAAGTTAGCTCGAAATGGAAAGAGTGCATCCGTTGTGCGGAAATCCGTATAGGATCCTGATAGTTGAATCTGGTCACGCTCTGTCAACTGATACTGCAATCCACTGGACCCACCCACCACCCGATGGTCAGCCAATCTGGCAGTTTCATACGTCGTGTCGGACAACTGTACACTTGATTGGATTGACAACTTTTCCGTCACCGTCCTGGTCCACGTTGGATTAAAGGTCCACTGATTACGCTGGGCGAACTGCAAAACAACCCCTGTTGCCTGCAATTCACCAAGCAACGTATTGTCTCTAGTAAATCCTCCATTGAATCCGAAGAGATCCTGTTCCGTTCGATAGCGCATCGACAAGGGAGCAACGATGTTCGTAAATTGCCTGTTTTCTCCCCCGAAATATCCGACAACATCCGCTGCGAGCTTGCTACTCACGTCGAACCGCTCGGTCTTTCCCACAAACTCCGCCGACGGCGTCACCCAATACCCGTAGGTGTCGTGATGAGGAAGCGGGGTCAACAAAAGGTTACTGTTATACACTCCCTTCAACCCAATGGATGGAGACAGGGACCACTCTGCCGCCTCGCTTTGGTATGCCATGCCGTATCCCAAGAGCCAAAGCAGCACTGCAAACCGCCCAACGCCCCTCACATATCGACTCTCATCACAGCCCCCAACGTCATCTCTTCCCTGCATTGGTTACGGCACCATGACGACGTCACCACGCTGGAGAAGAATATTCTGCTCCAAGTCTCTCCCTTTTCGAATATCTCCATAGCGGAAGGGAATGGCCTGCTGCTCTCCTCTTACTCGACGCATCACCTTAATATCGTTTTCTCCGGCAAACGGGGTCAGCCCTCCGGCAAGACTGAGCGCCTGGAGTACATCGGCATAATGGCCCATCACATATTCACCCGGCTTGTTGACTCGACCAACGACATACACCTTGTAGCTGGCCACTTTCGTCACAGCCACGGAGACATTGGGATTCGGTATATACTTCGTGAGGCGCTTGACCAGCTCTCCGCGAATATCGTCGACCGTCTGATTTTCCGCCGGAATGTCTCCGACGAGGGGAAACGAGAACATGCCGTCCGGACGAACTACAGCCTCACGTGTTAGCTGCTCATCTTTCCATACTGAAACCAGCAAGACATCCTCTGCACCCAGTCGATATCCTGGCTCAAGCTGCGACACCAGAGCGGCAGGCATCGGATCCTCAGCATAAACGGGCATCGCCGCAAGCATGATACCCATCATCAGTCCTGTACTCAGCATTGGTCGCACCGAACGAACCATGACCTTTTTACCCCCTTAGCTGTGCGAGGACCTGCTCGGCCTCTCGTCTCCCTTCAAACGGATCCTGACTTTTGAGTGCTCTAGAAAGGTGAGTGCGAGCCTCAGATGGTTGACCGGACTGGAATAAGGCGATCCCTAGATGATAATTAAGGACAGACATGTCGGGAGATTTAGCGACTGCGTGCTTCATTAAACGGATCGCTTCTTCTGATTGCCCCATCTTCAATCGAACCCATCCGAGTGTATCGATGAACAAAGGGTGTGGAGCATCCTTCTCAAACTCTTTGCTAAGACCAAAGGCTTTCTGCAGGCTTGCTGGATCCCCTTTGTGATCAACGAGTAAGACAGCCAGGTTATTTGCTGCCAATACGTTTTCCGGATTGATCCGCAAGGTCGCTTCATACGCGCCCATGGCCAGATCGAACTGTCCCCGCTCGGACTGCACCGACGCTAACAGCATGTACAACTCCTCGCTGTCAGGGCTGGCTGCAAGCGCCTCTTGTACAATGTGTAACGCCACTTCAGGCTTGCCCCGCAACAAGGACGCCGTGGCCCAGTTGAGCCATGGAGTCACCCACTTCGGATTGACTCGGACGGCTTCCCGATAGTGGAATGCAGCCTCCTCGTGGACCTGCGAACGTGATAAGACCTCCCCCAGAAGCCCGTGCGCAAAGGGATGGTCCTTTTGGGAAGCCAAGATAGACTCCAGCCTGGCTCTGGAACGGGCAACCTGCCCTAACGCCACCTCCACCTTCACAAGCAACAGTAACGGCTCCGGTTCATTTGGAGCGAGCGTGGTTGCTCGCTCGTAGGCCAGACTCGCTTCCCTCAGGCGGTGCTGCGCCTCGTAAAACCGCCCCTCAGCCAATAGGGCCACGGACTGATTGCCACCTGACACCTGGCGAAGTCGCGACAACGTTCGCTCTGCTTCCTGCCAATTCTTCGTCACCACATCCAACGACATCAGCATGTCAAGCGCGGTGATATCATTGGGCCGTTGCCTCAAGAGATCCTCAAGGCGCGCACGGGCCTGCTGGTGCCGTCCACTTCTGCTGTCCAGCAATGCCAGGGATCGCTTGGCATCTACCTGGTCTGGGTACAGTGTCACTGCCCGTTCCAAACTGTCCTTTGCGAGATTGATATCGCCGGCGAGTTGATAGGCCTGGCCAAGCAGATAATGCACCGTGGCTAACTCTGGCCGATCATGCAGAACGGTGCGAAACGCCTGGACCGCGTCCTTCCCGTTCCTTCTGGTCAACGCCATCCGCCCCGTGAGGATCAACCCTTCCGTTGATCGAGGGTTCTCTTTCAAGACCTCCTGCATTTGACGTTCCGCTTCGATCTGTTTGCCTGCCCGGAAATCCATCTCCGCCAACTTCACCTTGGCTTCTAGTCCAGCCGGCTTCTCGTTATATTCACGGATCAAGGCAGTATACTGATCGCGTGCCTTGGCCTCCTGGCCCATCCTCACATAGAGCGCAGCAACTCCAAATTGAAGCTGGCTGGCATATGGTAACTGGGCCGTAGCCTCCAATAACACCCGTTCAGCAGACGAGAGATCATTCCTATTAACAAAGAACTCCGCCAACACAAGCCTGCGCTGCTCACTGTGAGGATCACGCGCTACGGCGTCACGAAGCACGGTTTCCGCCTGATCATAGGCGGTCTGCTTGACATAGAACTGCGCCAATCTCAGCCGATGATCAAGCGATTCTGGCTCGATGTCGATCATCCGACGGATCACCCTCTCCGCACCGGCTAAATCATTGGCTCTGGTCAATACCGCATTTAAATTATTCAGTAGATCCAGATCTTCGGGATGCGCCTCCAAGGCGCCTTGTAACGCATCCTCGGCGTCACGATATCGCTGACGTTGGCCATACAACGTCGCAAGAAGAATCGCGACATCTGGCTCCGTCGGGAACTTCTTGATGAGTGCCTCCGCCTTAGGAATGGCAGAAAGAACCGCCTCGCCAGAAACGACCTGTGAGGCAATCATTAGCGCCTGCGCTTGAGCGTGGCCTGGATTTTTCTTGAGTACCGTCTCGGCCACTTCCGTCACATGGTCGGGCAATCGAGCCTCCAGGTAGTATTTGCCCAACGTAATCAACGCTGCAGCATGATCAGGGTTCAACCGTACCGCTTCCTGATACAGCTGCACCGCATTACGCCAATTCTTTTCCTTTTCCTCAACCCGAGCAAAGAGGACATAGGCATCCGCATCCTTTGGATCAATTTTCAGCACATTTCTCAGAGCCACTCTCGCCTTGGGATAATTCGCGGCATCCATATACTCGGTCGCTCGCGCAAAGTACTTTGCCTTTCGCTCCTCAGGACCGCCACAAGCGGTCAAGATGATACCCGCCAGGAGAACAATGCCGATACATCCACTCCTGTTGGCACTCTGCTCACAGCGCTTATGTACGTATCCACAATTCATACTTGTAAGTTATTACGTAACGCGATTCGCTACAACAAAATCCGAATTCCCAACCCGAAGAGGATCCAGAGCGACACCAGTCCTAATTGTCTGACACGAGTGGAAAATGCATGAAGGAGCAACTCGAAGGAGAAGAAGAGCACCACTAATTTGGCAGCGAAGATACCCAAATGCGAGACATTGGCACTGACCTCTGGGAGAAGTGGAAATGTCACGGCCAAGAACACCATCAAATAGTCGAGCGGTGTCGTCTGAAAACGGCTCTCTTGATTGAATCGAAGACTTAACAGCACCATAATCGCGGCAACGATAAAAAACACGTTGTCTGCCATCACGACGGCAGAAACAGTACCGCCTCGGGACCCTTCACAGACATAGAGCAAAAACGTGGTTCCAACATAGAGCCCCCCGCGCACGAAGTATGGAGCAACCCGCGAAGAGCATGAGAGTCCGATCAATACGACTGCGAATAGGGCAATAGAGACATATCCCACGTCATTAGGAACCGTCGACGGGAGAAATACCAAGGCAATCAAGAACAATGGAACGGTCACGGCCAAGAACTGGATTGGGATATCCGTCAGCCAAGGACCATTGACAAATTTGGTGATGGTGGTATTCGAGAGAACAGAGCCTGCTCGTGATGCTGGGGTGGGAAGAAGTCCTCGCCCCACGGCAATAAATAGCATGAGAACCGAGAGCGCCAGCACAAGGTAGAGCGGCACGATGAGTCTGTCTGACTGCCACCGTAACAGATAGGCCACACCCAACATACTAGCCTGTATGAGATAGATCACAGTCACAGCTTCGTAGTGAGTCAGTCCAACTGTGAGCAACTTATGATGGATATGAGCTCGATCTCCAACGAATGGCGACCGCCCCTCGGCTAATCGTTGCCCCGTTACTCCGAGCGTATCCAAAAACGGAAGGCCCAGGAGAAATAGGGCAAGACTCGGCGTGAATGGCCCACGCGATGAATCCGTCAGCAAGACGGCCAGTACCCCCATCATGAATCCCAGGAGTTGGCTGCCTCCGTCCCCCATGAAGATGCGGGCAGGATAGGTGTTGTACCGCAAGAACCCCAAAATCGCGCCAAGAAATGGAACAGTCAGCACGAGAACCGTCAAATCACTAGAGAGATACGCCAGATAGGCGATCCCACTGAGCGTTAAAAATGACAACCCACCGGCCAGACCGTCTAAGCCATCTGTCAGATTCACCGCGTTTGAGACGCCGATCAGAAATGCGACTGTCACGAACATCCCAACCCATGCAGGCACTTCTACATCAGGGAGAAAGGGAAGCGTGGTAAACCAGATATCTCCGCAGATCACCACAACAAGCGCAGCGAACAATTGGCCGACAACTTTGGTTCTGTAGCCAAGATCAGCTCGGTCGTCCCACACACCGAAACTTACGATAATCCCGCAGCCTAATAACACCGCAAATGTCGTGGTATCTTTAGGGCCCCACCAGGCAATCGAGGTGCAGGCGCCGACAGCAAAGGCAATCCCACCGATCCGTGGCACCGCATGCTCATGAACCTTCCGTCCTCCCGGCTGATCCATGATCTGGAAGCGCTCTGCCACAATCCGTAAGAGCGGAATCAGAGCCATGCAGACCAGCAAGGCGGTCATGGAACTGAAAAAGAGTTCATTCAGCATAGGAATTCTCACTCCTCATACACAGTGCTGTTCAGTCCGGCACAAAGCGCGTCAACTCTCCCCCAATGGCTACCGCAAAATCCTGAAGGCGTTGGTCAACCATGAATTCTGATTCACCGGGGCCGACGAGCGCAGCCAACCTGACCAGCGCTCCGTCGGTCCGCTGTCGAGAAAATGCATCCCACAATAGGTACATCTTGACCAAGTATTCGCTCGTGAGATTACGCTCGCGCTGTTTAAACCAATACAAGACGATTTGCTTTTGAGCCCCCTTCTGAATGACAGCACGATTGGCCCTCAGCGGCTGCATGCTGTGATCCGAGATTGGTAATTCCGTTTGCGTTAATGACGCAATTTCCCACCCGCCGCCAGGCAGACAGCTTTGAGGTGAATGAGCCGACTGTCCTTTCCGTTGTGACCGATAGTAGGCGGCATAGAAATTTATCTGCTGCTGGGGATTCAATCGATAATCCGCCAGAACATAATCATCAAACCGAAGGACATCGATATACTGCTGTTCGAGAGGAAATGGCTGGCCGCGCCATCCGTTGATCTGCATCGGAAAATCGACAAAGGCGGCTCGTGGAGGAGGACTTTCCTCACGATCCATAAACAGAGTGCCAAGCAACGCGCATGGCGCAAACAACGCCACGCTGCATAAGTAGGCGGGGCCGGGGGAGAAGATCCGGTTAGGAAGAACGCTCACCTCACGGTTCGCGACGGTCCCCACTTCCTGATTTCGCCATTTCAAATGCTCCCGCAACGATCTTCGAGGTACTTCCGTCCCGACTCTTCCTAACCACGCCATCTCAAGAATCAGTAACCCAAAACTCACCATGAAAATGACCCAGCCTTCAAAGAGATGGTAGAAGCCTTCTGCAGCACCTTTTCCATGCAGCTCAACCAACACGCCGATCATGCCAATCCGAAAACCATTAATCAGTATAGAGATGGGAATAGCTGAGAGTACTAAGATAACTCTCTTCCATATCTTATCCTTAAAGAGGTAGGCGCAGAGCAACGCAAGAGAGAGCAGGGGAAGCAGATACCGAATCCCACTGCAGGCTTCCACGACCTGTAGCTGAACAGGCCCTAGATCGATGACATTGCCTTCACGAAATGCCATCACCCCAACAAGTTGGAGGCAGTCGACGCCGAGCGATGAGGACCACAATTGAAGTTGGCTTGAGAGATTCGCATAAACAAAGGTAGGAAGCGGTATCGCTGTCAGGAGATAGCCAAGGGGAAACGCAATCACCTTTGTCCCGTGAATCCCAATGAGCGTCATAGCCAGTCCGACCAGTACAATCCATAAAGAAAGATGTAGGACAAGAAAGAGGGTCGAGAGTTCCCCGACCACATAAAGAAGGAGACCACAACCGATAACGGCCAAGCCCCACCATGATTGCTTCGTTGGCATGTTGGACAACTGGTGTCGGGATTGCCATATAAGAACCCCTGAGACGAGAGGAACGAACAATCCGTGACTATAGTCCTCGCTCTCAAGCCATCGGCTGATCAGAAACAGAAGACTATCGGCATATAGGTAAAGCAAGAATGAGACGATCAAGGCCGATGAAATGAATAGAGCGCGTGTACTCGCCATAAGACAGCTTCACCCAAGCACTAGTGAGAAATGGATAAAACAAGCGACGCCGATCCGACCAAGCGGGGCGAAACCTGATTGTCTATTGGAACCGTCTCGCTGTCGATTGATTTCGGAGAAAGAACGGGCTTGATATCTCCTGAGAGATACCAAGCCCCTAATGACCAGAAATGAGGAAGTTACCTAGACTTTGGACGTACGAAGATTTCTCAATCCCCCCGCTCCCAACCCGACCAAGGAAAACAGCCCCGCGCCGAACAGAAGGACCGCCGTCGGGAGAGGTACGGCCGTCAGACTACTGATCGACCCTACATAGGCGCCTGGAACCCCATCCCCGTCCTCAAAAAGGAGTCGCCATCTCGCACTTCCACCATTCAGGCTGTCCAAACTTGGAGGATCCTGAACATTCAGATTCAATCCTCCTCCAATCTGATTCAGGCGAAGACCAAAACTGAATGGGGTACTGCCATCCAAAAGGGGATCACCGCCAGCGGCAGTGACCAACTCCCATCGGTCGCCATTGCCACCACCAACCGGGATATTCTGGGAAATTGTGACGGCATTGGCCCCTGGCTTGAACGACGATGTATAGAGATCAGTCCCATTAAAAGTCATCTTGAAGCTGTAATCCTTCACGGTTCCATTATAGACGCCACCACTCCCGACCGTTGAGCTGTCATATTTAAATAGTCCGTTGATTTGGAACGAACCAGTCGTATCTCCATCGAGATTGCCGGCAAACGAGTACGTCATCAATGCTGCTTGGGCTCCCGTGACCGGGATCGAGAGGACACATATCGCTGCAGCCGGCAGCACGAATCCTCTCCTAAACCATCGTTTCATCATCTGCATACCACCACTCCTGTTAAAGGTTGTCGAATGGTTACTCTATTAGGAACACGCATGAATAGATAACTAACTAGCAATCCTCGGGCCAACCCATGAAACTCCTATGTCTCTGAAAACTAAGACAGCGGACGAACACCTTTAATCATACCTGTGTCAACATTCCTGCAGCAGCGTTCAAATATGTAACGACACCCAATCACTCGGCAAAAACTTCTCGCTACTCTGTACCCTGATGAATGCTCTACTCGGGATGGTAACGCGTTGCTCCTGGACAGTAGAACCGTTGCACCCACAACTGCCGTCCAGCCGATCATCGCTGCTTGAGCCGTCACCAAATCACCTTTGCCCTGAATTCAAACTTGCAATGATAGCCCCATAACGCGATGCCGAATTGATGGAACCCCAGGCATAAGTTCATCGAGCAGGAATCGACAATTCTGGAGCTTGAACAGGGGACCTTCCGCAAACTCTCTCAATCATAGAAACAAGCTTTCTGGCTAGGACGATGCGATCAAAATGTTCCATCACAAACCTTCTTCCGTTCCTGCCCAATCGCTGGCACAGCTCCCTGTCGTTTGAAAGCGCCAATACACGAGCAACCAACTGATCAACATCCTCAGGTTCAATCCAGAGCCCCGCCTGAGCAACTTGAAGCAACTCTGCACTCTCCCCCTCTACGCCTAGAACGATCGGTTTCGCCATAGCCAGGCTTTCAAACATCTTCGAGGGTATGACCGTTTTGAACAAATCAGACTTTTTGAGGAGGACAAGACTGACAGCTGAAAGGGCCCAGAAGTCCGGCATACGGCTTTTCGGTTGCTGGTCAAGCATCATCACGTTCTGAAGCCCCATTGCGTTTCGCATCTGAACGAGCACCTGCCGTTCGGCTCCATCACCTACCATCAGGAAGACGATGTTTGGGACATGACTTAATCGACGGGCTGCCTCCAAGATCGTCTCTAAGTGGTGAGCCATGCCGTGGGTCCCAAAGTAGGAAACGACAAACTTTCCCGTGAGCCCAAGTTCTTCGGCAAGCGCGGGCGCGCCATCAACTGGGGTATAGTGAGCGAGATCCACACCATTCTTCACGACGGCGATCTTGTTCGCCTCAATACCCTTGCCGATCATGTACGCTTTGAACGAATCGGTCACAGGAACAATGAGGTCTGCGTTTCGATAGGCGAATCGTTCGATCCATTCCAGCATTTTAATGATGGTCTGATTCTTAATGGCCCCCACGGCGACAATTGATTCCGGCCAAAGATCACGGATCTCCAGCACCCATGGAATCCTCCTCATTTTTCCGACGAAGTACCCCGCGAGACCATTAAAGAATTGTGGTGAGGTCGAGAGAACGACATCTGCCTTCGGTAGAAGAAGCGAAAAGAAGATCACAGAGCACATGTAGGAGATGTAGTTCAGCGTTCGCTTGAGGAAACCTTCGTTTGCGGTCACGAAGGTCCAAACCCTGATTACGTTGATTCCGTCTTTCGTTTCTCGTTGGAAGATCCGATTGCGGTACCCTTCGTACACTCGTCCTTGAGGATGGTTTGGTGCACACGTCACGACGGTCACATCGTGCCCGTCTTTCACCCATTGTCGACAATGCTCATAGGTTCTAGTCGCCGGCGCGTTCACCTCCGGGGGAAAGTAATGTGAGAGAAACAGGATTCGCATACCGGTACGCCTCAGTGGACTGGTCTCTCGCTTTCTGGATTCGGTAACTTAGCTGGAGAGGGACTTCCCCAGAACAAGCAAAGGCTATCATAGGGTTCTTGTAGCTCAAACCAAACTCAGGAAAATAGCATCCGAGCTCAACCGTCGCCTCACAGACGGTCAACGCTTCAATGGTTGCGACAAGCTCGCCACATTGCTCAACTCGAAAACTCTGCGCTCCGGCTCTTACGATCGTGAAATCAGGATGAATGTGGATGACACTCTCCATGTGATGAATTCCGGCTCCTGTCAATTCATCTGTCACAACCCAGCTCCCCTGCTCGTCATAGGAGATACGCCTGCGATGAATCGGTTTCCCTGTCAATCTTCTATATCCGTCATGAGCCCCCTCAAATAGAATCTCCCCGTTCTCTGTCTTGTCGATACGACCATGAATTGGCCTCGCCCTTCGCGCTACCCGAAATACGTCCCATATCTCCGATTGCTCCGCCCCATCAAGGATGACAGTATTATGAGCCTTCGTACTTCGTGCATAAGCCCGTTCATGACTTGGCTCATAGTCAAATACTCCGCAATCCACAACAACTCGTCGCCCCTCGAGTGCAAGCTCATAACTGAGGGTGTCGCAATGGGCATGAGCCGGGTTGTAGTCAGGGCCGATCGGCCCACAGTCAATGATGATCATATCGCTCGCTTTACGACAAACATAATACCCGCTCGGCGAAAACGCCTCGATCGTCAGGTTCGTTGATCGCTGTGGCTGCTTGTATCCGATCACCCGTTCGGCGTAGCCGAAGATGTGAGACGGAGCTGGAGCGATACCGAATGCAGAATCATTGAACAGAGGTATCTCTCCATCGGGCAAGCAGATGCCACTCAGGAAGTCCAACGCTGTCGTCACCTTACAGGCAAATTCGCGTGTGATCTCACGCGTGATCGCTGTGGATGAATTTTGCGTGAGGTTCAAGACATCAAGATAGTCAACGACACTGATTGAGTGATACATCGGACTTCTTTCGAAGTGTCCACCATCGGCAAGAAACTGTTCCGTGAGTTCATCCTGCAGAATCCTTAGGCCTTTTTGAAGCCACCTTTCAGCATCAGTTCCTTGAAAATACAGTCCGGCGAACAATAGCGCGACACCATTCTTCAGATAGTGATTTGCCAAGAGATGATATTCTATGTTGTGCTCCAACCATTGCACCTGTTGATAGAGACTTTCCGCCCACGCCTGCTGCGGATGCCGTTCACGCGGTTCTTCAAGACTACCTCTCTCCGGCAACAGAAACCACTTGATCCAGTTCACGATCCGGAGCGAAACCGTATAGGGTTCCCACGCGTCCTCCGTCCCTGGCGGATTACGCTGAATCCAATCACTCATGAGGAAACACTTATTTTCATAAGAGCGCTGGGGATCATGGAGATAATCAAAATAGTGCAGGTTATAGCGCCAGAGCTTAGGCATGTCCTTACAAACCCAATCAACATTTCTCAACGGGATGCACTTTGACTGCCTCAGGAAACACAACTGCGAATCGTCTGCGGTGGGATTGGATACTGAGATGCCAGGAAGTATTGAGACGCCTGATCGCCTTCTGACGTTAGCTGCTTTGGCTACAGACCGAACCTGTGGAAGGATTCGTCGTTGGAAAAAGTATGCAACCTGTAAAGGACGAAGATATGCGAGCGTCCTGGCATAGAGGCCAAATTGCGTCATGAAAGGAAGGCACCTATGTAAGTGAATCCATGATGTCGAAGGTGACTTGAGTCACCTCGACGAGTTCATCCCAGGGAATTGGGGAGCAGGCACCTCGACGAATGGCATCCACAAAAGCTGTGACACACGCCGCCTGTCCCTTGTCCTGGCTCCACAGATCCATTTTTCGAAATCCTGGCCAGCCGTAGCCACGAAGTTTCCTGAAGTTTTCCAACCGCAGCACCTTGCCACTACAAAACACCTCAAGCTGCTCTTTCGGAAATGATTTATGGCCATTTGAGAAGTAATGGACCGTACCAATCGATCCGTCCGCAAATCGTAACGTGACCGTCACATTGTCCTCGCCCGCAGACATCGCTTGGATACCAACAATCGGCGAAGCAGCGAGAAACCGAAGCAGGTCCACAAAATGGCATCCTTCGCCAATGATCCTCCCTCCTCCGATCAGTCGATCCTGAGTCCAGTGGTCACGGGGAATATAGCCCGCATTGATCGTCATGGCAAACGTCTTAGGTTCTGAGATTCCAGTAAGTAACTGTTTCATTCGCTGAATCTGTGGGGCAAACCGACGATTGAATCCTACCATCACGAGGGGTGGCGATGCTTGTGATCTGAGGCAGTCTTCGTAGACGTGACACAGCGTCGTCAGTTCTTCTCTCGAAATTGCCAACGGCTTTTCAACAAACACATACTTGCCAGCCTTCAATGCTTCACCGGTAAATGTTGCATGGCTATCATGCCTAGTCGCGATGATAACAGTATTGTTGTCAGGAGACTCAATTACACACCGATTGTCGCTCGTGACTTCTAAAAATCCAAACTTACTACCGGCATGAGCGGCGCTCACACCCATGCTGCTTGCAACCGTCCTGAAGGCGACTCCCGTCTTCTTAAAAGCCGGCAACAGAACTTGCGTGGCATAGTTTCCTGCGCCAATACACCCTACGACTGGTTCCGCAGAAGAACGATCGCCCGTGAGCAGCTCATTGGAACGCCACAGCGTTCGCTTCAGCAAGCGACTCTGTGAAAACACGTCTGGTTCAGGATATTCTAAAATAATTCCCAGCGAGGCAGATCGACTCGAAATCAAATCGTAGGCAGTCGTGGCTTGATCAAAGGGGATTCGATGCGAGATGAGTACATCTGTCTGAAGGCGGCCGTCAGCCAACATATCGAGCACGGCTTCGAAATTACGCTGCTCGGTCCAACGGACATGTCCAATCGGATAGTCGTGCCCATTGTATTCATATTGGCTGTCGTAACGCCCAGGTCCATAGGAACAGGAGACTTGAAAACTCAGCTCTTTTTCATAGAAGTCCGCACGAGAAAGTTCCAATCCAGTCACCCCGACCAGCACAATTCGGCCTCGTTTTCGGCACATTAGAGCCGCTTGATGCACCGGCTCATTGCTCTTTGTAGAAGCGGTAATAATTACCGCATCCACGCCTCGCCCCCTTGAAAATACCATCGCCGCCCCTAGCGGATCGGCGTTCTGATTGAGATCAACCGTTTCTGCTCCCAGCTGTTGGGCAAGCGCCAACTTATTCTGGTCATAGTCCAATCCCAACACTCGACATCCATGCGCTCTTAATAACTGAACGGTCATCAGTCCGATCAACCCAAGTCCTGTCACTACCACAGCTTCACCTAGAGTTGGCTGGACCAGCCGGATCCCTTGCAGCCCAATCGCACCGATCACGGTAAACGCAGCCGCTTCATCACTTACAGAATCAGGGATTCGCGCACATAGATTTTTCGGCACACAGACCATCTCTGCATGTTTACCGTTTGATGCCACACGATCACCTACGGAAAATCCTGTCACCCCACGACCGACCTCGACCACCACCCCAACATTGCAATACCCCATGGGTAATGGCTGATCCAATTTGTTCCGGACGGCCTCAAGCGTGGACAGGACTCCGTCTGTCTTAATCTTATCTAGCACCATTCGTACTTTTTCCGGCTGCTGGCGTGCCTTGTCCAGAAGGTTGGCCTTACCAAATTCGACAAGCATGCGCTCGGTTCCTACCGACACCTGCGACCGTGTGGTTCGAATCAGAAGATGATTTTCCCTGATCTTTGGGGTAGGAATATCAGCAAGACTGGTCCCACCGGAGGCAAGATTCTGCAAGATTTGTTTCATGATACCTCGCTGACCACAAAGCGCAGCTTTCCCGTTCTGCTACGTTTGAGAAAGGATACATATTCCACCCTGATAGCCACTTCGCGGCCTAGGCGTTTACAGGCTTCATCCAGAAGACGTCGTTCATCCTCAGGACCATAGCCTTCCCGTTTGACAATCTTAAAGATGATTGTCTTGCGCTCGGGTTGGCAAATTTGTGCTTCCCTGACCTGGGTTAAGTCTTTGAAGATATGGTCCAGCCGACCCAATCGAACTCCGGACGGGAGAACAACATAATCCTCTTTTCTGCCGTCAATGGATTCCACCACTCGACCGGACATCTGGCACGATGGTCTCTCAGTGAGAAGTCGCACATGATCGCCTGTATCATAACGAATTAATGGAAAAGCTGGATTACTCCAATTGGTTCCAACAATTTTGTATACATCGGATTGCTCGTCTACCGGGATAAACTCCACAAGTGAAAAGTCCTCATCCACATGGAGGTGGCCATCGGGGCATTCGGAAATATTTGCAACAGATTCTGCCTGTCCGTAATGTTGTCGGACGGGGCAGCCAAACGCCCTTTCCATCAACTGCTTTTGCTGGGGAAGCAAATTCTCTGCGCCGGTCGTGACGACGGTCGGAGTTCTCTTCAACGATTTTCCTCTTTCCAATAGATAACTGGCGATCAGCGAAAGAAGCGATGGGTAGCCATGAAGCCATGGCGGAGAATACTTATCAAGTGCGTCGAGATAGGCACCGGCAGTGGTAGGCGATAGATGATATCCGCTAAACAGAATCTGCCGAGCAGGATAGTTAAGTCTCCAGAATGGTGGAGCAGACTGGCTCAAAGGAACCACCGACCGACCACCAAAATAGCCGCACCACATGTCTTGAGTCAGACCATGCCATGCTCGATACCGCCACCAAACAGCCCATCGTTCTTTCTCTGCAGTCACGGTTTCATAAAAGACCAAACCGCTGCCGGTCGTCCCACTCGTATGACTCGATAAAAGACGGTCCTCTTCAACGCTAGGATTTCGAATCACCTTTGCGTGCTCTTGTACTTCAGTTTTTGTCAAGACCGGTAACTTCTTCACTTCATCCTCGAGGTTTTCGACCGACGCGTTGACTCCATGCTGTTCAAATCGTTTCTTCCAGAAGGGACAACCGAGGGCCGCTTGAACGTGTGCATGAAGACGGACCCTTCTGAGTTGCCTCTGCTCCTCTAATAGACTCCCTGCACGCCTATCCAATTTCTTCTGGATTTCCCGGAACTCGTGGTTGTATCTCCGATTGGATAATCTCCAACCTTCCACGGAGCAGGCCACATGTTGCAGAGTAATAGGAAGGGACTTGTACACATCCTCGGCAGTCATTGGTCAGTCTTTTCCCTGAAAAGCCACGGCTTAGATAGTGCCAATCTTAACCCAATGCACGGATATAGTACCCAAACACTGGTTCTTCTCAACGGTCTTAACGCAACGCAGGCATACCCCATGAGATTCACATTTGACGAATTGCTGGACGGTTCCTCTATTCACCTCGGTCAACGCAGACCACCCTTCAGCTGAGTCGCCGATGCAAAACAGACCAACAGATGCCGCGCCTTCACCCATACATCTCTCAGTTTATTCCCAACGTAAGAACGAGAATCTTGATACACAGGAAGGAGAATTTTCTTTCGGCGGTGGCGCTTGAACCATTTCACATATTCGCGGTGCTCCATACCAGCAAATGGCGTCAGCTGCGCAATATCTGCAGATTCTCGCAATGCTTCCGATAAGTCGTAGTCAACGGCACCTGTCCTTCTATTGTAGGAAAACCAATGACAATTCATTTCCTGGGTAGACAGAACCCATTCAAACGCGAGCTGGCGCAGGGCGAAGTCAGGGAATCGAACATTTCGGCCAAACACCTGCCCTTCGGGGAAAAACCAATTGCCAAGCCCATATACAATGGGCTTGTTCTTGTACAGTTCGATGCCCTGAACACAATGGCTGTGGCATCCAATTACCGCAGACGCTCCACGATCTATGGCCATACAGGCAATTTGGCGATGCATCGGTTGAGGATAGAGCTCTAACTCATAATCCCAGTGCATGAGCAGGATAATCGGCTTCTCAGGAAATATCTTTTGCGCTCTGTCAATACTGACAAGAACCGTATCCAAAGATAGTGGGTTTACGCCGGCCTTATTCGCAGATGCTACCCGACATCCAATGATGTCCCAACCGAAACTTAAAAATACGACATCACCTTCTGCATCCTGTAAAAGCACCGGGCGTGATGCTTCCTCCAACGAATCGCCTGCGCCACACGACAGGATCCCATGCTCGCGTAGCATTCGAATCGTAACCCGCGGGGAACGATCAATATCGACAATGTGGTTGTTCGCAAGCGAAACCAAGCGAACATGATTTCTCTGGAGATAGGCCAGCACGCTCCGATCATTGTATAAGTGCGTACCCCGAGGCTCCACACCTTCGTGACGAATTGCCCCCTCAAGATTTGCCACAAGCGTGCTCGCACCGAAATAACGTTCGGTCAATGGCGGTTCTCCACATGCCGCGGTTGGAATAGCTATATCTCCCACAAAAATCATGTGCCGTCTGGACTGCCTCCTAGTGGTTCAGCGCATCGACTTGGTCAGGTCTAAGCACTTTCCGCCCCTGACTGCCGTACCGATGATACAACTCGTCAATGCAGTTTCTGTACAGCTCATACTTTATCGCTTGGCTCGGCAACGTTCGAAGGATGCGCTTCCCCTCTGCAACCAAAGATGTCCATAACCTCTCATCCTCGCAGACTCTCCCGATTGTAAGTGCAGCATCCCGTGCATTCATTGGTTCAAAATAGGCACCCGATGCTCCACACACATCCCTCGCAAACCTTAGATTTGTCGTAATAATAGGCAGGCCCATCGCCATGGCTTCCGGGTAGTTTGCAGAAAAGGTCTCAAGCACTGAGGGAAGAAAGAGCATCTGGCAAGTTTGATACATTTCAGGGCCTCGGCTGACTGGAACAGGCCCCACATTGACAATCCGATCGGTCACGCCAAGCGCAGCAGCCTGGGAGAGAATCTTCTTGAGTCCAGGACTCTCCCCTGGCAAGGTCAGAACAAACTTCACCTGACGGTTCGGGCAACAAGCCTGAAGCTCTTTTGCAACAGCAGGTATGATCTCGAGATTCTTGTGCTTATAATAGGCTGACAAGCAGAGAATGTTTAGTGTCTCATGCGGTGATGGCATCGCTGCAATCGCCTCCGAATGCAGGTATTGGTCCGCACAATTGTTGGGGACCACTGCGATGCGCTCTTCGGAAATGCCCAGTCTTCTGACTAACCCTGTTTTTGCAGTCTCGGATTCTGTGACCCAGGCATCTGCCCTTCTAAACATCCATGCTTTATACAGAATAGTCCCCAACAACTTGATGGCCTCGATGGGGCTACGGACGGTCCTCCATGCCCATTGATCTCCATGAGTCACCCATCCATCTGCCACTCCACAGAGATGTAGAGTTTCAAAATCAGCGTACGCGGGACCAAAGAACGTGAACACGAGATCAGGGTTAATCTCTTTCACTAACGTTTGAAGCATCTTCCGGCTTCGATTGCTTCTTGCCGGAGATTCGTCGATGACTGCCATCTGCTGTGGCTGAGGCCTGAGGCCAGACTTTTGAAGTTCCACAGCGACGTTCGGTGAAATCACAAAATGCCACCTAATGTGATCCACTCTTGCGAGGGCAGTACCAATAAACGACACCGCCGCTTGCAACGCTCCTCCCTTTACGAGCGTTGAGCAATTTAGCAAAACGTGCAAGATAGGCCCTCCACTCAAGCTGTACGGGTGCAGGGGGGACGACGCAAACCTCTGTGACCGAGGTTCGTATAGGAACGCCCCCCACGGAAACTCTCTTGCTCTCAAGACAGCTTCGGCAAGATCATACTTGTATGAGGCATGCGTAAGCAGGCCCGATAGACAAACCCGGCTAGGTGCGATCAAATAAGCATGAGGCCTTTACACTCTCCTCATCAGAGCACAGCATGCTGGCAATCAGACTCAGTCTCTGCGCTTCCATTTAGGAGACCCTAGGCGACGGCCTGCGGCACCGCTCTGGATATCGCAGCCCTGAAGGCCTCAGGATCTTCTACCTGAGGTTTCCATGATGCGGGCTTCCTACAAATCACCAACAAACCACTCCCCAATGTAGGGACGATCGAAGTTAGCATCAGATAGAATTCCCGTAAAGGCGTGGACAATTTTTTGCAGGCGAGATGTTCGAACGTACGCTGGGTAAGAACTTCAAAACCTGCCGCCTTACAGATGAAGGCAGTCTCGCTCAAGGTGTATTCACGAACATGTCCTCGCCACTGCCCAGCCGAGTGGTAGAACGCATCGATGGATGGATAATTAGTCTGCCCTAACACAACCGATAGCCGCTTCCTGAGGTTCACTGAGTTTGGCATGACGATTACAAGCAACCCATCTCGGCGAACGAACCTACCCATTGTGTTCAGTAAGGCTCGAGGTGACTCGTGAAGATGCTCTATCACTCCGAGCGCAGACACCACATCAAAAGACTCTGACTCAAATGGTATTGCGTAATCATTTGGCGTTTGATGAAAAAACTCAATTCCCGCCAGTGCAGCAAACTCTTTAATTTTACCAGCGTTGCCATTTCTTTGATGCCACGGGTCGGTAAGATCGTCAGCGGCACAACATTGAAAGCCAAGAAACTTGAACATGGCTGTCTTATCCATTGGGCCACTCCCAATATCAAGCAAACGCCTTTGCTCAAAATCAGGCAGAAACTTGCGAAGCTCTCGAACAATCACCGAGACTTCCTCCAGCATGGTGCGGTCACAGTAGCCATGAAACGGGAACAGGTTTTGTAGTTTGTGAAAGATGTCCTCAAGTGTCTGATCAGTCATCCTATTCATATACGCTCCCTCATCAACGACACACGATCATAAGAATATTGCAGTCTGTTCTCAGCCCCTCATGCATACTCACGCAAAGGCAGGACATGGGAATGCGGCTCCGCTCACTCCTGTAGTAACCAGAGTTTATTTCGACTGTTTAACCCTTGGCTTTGCGAACCCTCAGTCAACCTGTCGCTACTCACACTCTCCGAAGCCACCTCACCTCCATGCATACTTTGCAAACTACACAAGGTCGCCCCACCTAAGGCAAATCCAAGAGTGGTTACAATTGAATTTGCAAACACGTCAGCCGTGTTTGACCACAACATCAGACACATCACCCAGATACCAAAAAACAATGCACCGGAAGCGACGGGAGCCCCTCGATGTTCCCGATAAAAGTGCCAGGCTCGAGCAACCACCGTCAGGTAAGCCAATATTATGGTCATCGCAACCAGAAGCCCCACTTCTCCAGAGAGTCGGATGAGAGAACTCTCGCCCAGGCCTTCAAGCTTGATTCCCTCATACACCAAAGTGCCGCCAAAACTGCGGGCTCCAAAAGTAAAATAGCCAAGCCCCTCCCCTGACATGAGATGGTCTTCCATGACCGTCTGGATGGGGAGCCATAGATTTCCCTCTAGCCGGAGAGGAATGGCATTGATGACACTGGCAAAACGCTCATAGACGGCCATGGCCATATCCGGCTTTGCAACCCACGCCCCGGAGACTCCACCAATGATGAGCAGGCCCAGGACTAGAATCTTCCAAACACCTATGCCATGTCGGCCTGTACCCAACGCCACAATTCCGATAGACAGCACGAGAAACATCAGGGCCGCACGCTGTCCGGAAATCAGTATTATGGCCAAATCAAACAGCATGAGCGCGTACGGCCATGGCGATCGCTTTCTAGCGGCAAATAGCAAGTAGCACCATTTGAAAAGGACAAGGGTAAAGATGACCTGTCCGAACTTCCCCGTATGGGTAAAAATCGAGGTAGGCCGAAACATACCTGGGATCAGAACCCCTTTATCCGTTGTGGCGAAGTCCCCGACTCCCAGCGCCGATGTTCCCCAAACCGCGTTGATGGGATGATTCTTACCCAGGACGATCTGTGCAATCGCCATGATACCGATGATCATGATCCAGACGCTGACGCAGGAGAATATGCGCTCATAGCCGCTTTCGACCGCAGACAGATACCTGGCTGAGACCAGCATATACACCAAGGGTAGAAACGTTGCCCGCAACCCGACCCCATAGACTCCTATATGGTTCCCACTAATTGTATAATGGGCTGCCGTCACGAAAAGAAATACGGTACTCAATACGACAAACGCCATCGGAATATTTCTGACATTCAATCGACCTCGAAGGCCAACAGCGATCGCCGTCGCCAACACCAAAATATCTCCCCCTAGGAAGACGAGATCCGAGTAAATCAGATACTTCCTGACAGCTTCCTGCAGAAGCGGTACATTAAGTACAAATAGTAGCCACCAATGGTTCATGTTCGATTCTTCTGCGTGGCCTTTCGTTTACTCTTGATGAAGCTTCAGCGACCAGCTAGGCCATATGTGCTCACCAAGAACATACCGTGAGGACACATACACATACCCTACCAACAGGGAACATTCCGTAATAATTCTACTCCAAATTGCTCCGGTAATCCCGTAGTGACCTATAAGTACATAAGCTGAAGAGACTCCTATACAGGTTGACATAACTTGACAATACAATCTGTACTTCCCGAACTCCCTAGACATTAATGCACTTTCCACACTGCTCGAGACAAACCGCAGCACAATGCAGGCGGACAAAAGGGAGAGTATGTGGCCAGACAGACCGTACTTGTCTCCAAAAAACACACTCACAAGAGACGCTCCCCACAAGTACATCGTGACGGTGCATCCAACACCCAAAACGGTCATGACGGCACAGCCTAGACGATAGACAGACAGAAACTTCGTCCAATCCCCGTAATACCAGCGGTGTATTTTTGGTGAAAGGAATTTTTGATATATCGCCTGAGGGATAAGAAACACGACCAATAGAAATGTTGCGGCCATGGCAAATTGTCCAGCCGCACTGGGGCTCACCAGAGCTGCGAGCAGCACGATATCAGCTCGACCATACAGCATGGCCAAGGCTGCAGACCCGGCATACGGCCATGCAAGATCCAGGAGTGCCTTGAAACTTGGGTCGTCGTGTGAGAGCTTTTGAGCCGGATCTTTCTCCGATCTGTACCCTGATAACCGCATCCTCGTTGGCGTCAGTGACAACAATCCAACCCCTGAAGTCACAATGAGAACCACCGAAACAATCCCATAGCCTTTGACAACCAACTCGAGCGTCGGAGCTGTGGAAAGATAAATCTCAACCGCGACTATCAGGCGACCCAGATGTGGAAGTATTTGCCAGATTGAAAGTACTCCATACTTGGCTTCAACTTGCAGTTTGGCAATCAGCAATTCCACCAGGACTTGCATAACAACCATCGCCTGCAGCCACCCAATCGTTTCCAGCAGCTGCGGATCATCGTATACTCCCAGGAGTATGACCCAAGCTATCATCAGCACCAGCGGTCCCCAAAGTGCCAGAAACATAAGTGATCGTCTTATCCATGGAAACCCGCCCAATCCTTCTTGGCCAAAAATCAGTAGCCAAACACTTGGCATACCGAATCCTATGACACCACTCATGATGACGGCGATTGACATCGCCATACTGAGTAGCCCGAATTCTTCAACCGTTAGACTCTGCCCTAGTAGCACCTGAGTGAGAAAAGCGAGGAACCCAGACCCTGCCAAGCTCATAAAGATCGGGACAATGGTCTTGATCCCGGCCCTAATGTCTACTGTGCCAGTCAATGTAATGTGCCCTTTACCGGTCGCTCAACGGCATGACGATGGGCTGCTGTCAATCAATATGCAGCGGCACACCAGATGGCGCTGCCTGACTGGGAGAAGATAATTGAAGAATGTGATAGACGAGTTTGGACCGCACCTCTTGCAGGTTTGGAGGAAGAGCTGATCGCAAACTTTCAACGTATCGTCTGGCTTCAATAGCTGCAGGAGTGTAGGGCCCGGGAACAGCTTCCAGCATATCTTCTAATGTCGTGACATAACGAACATCATCAACACCCTCCCGAAATCCTTCCCATGCAAGAGTGTCTATGACACCATCAACGGTTGGATACGTAAAATTATGGTCACGATAGCGGGCGTGGTCAAAATCATTCCACGTAAATGCCATCGAGTCTTGGTAGGCATAGGGCATGGCCCCATCATAGTTATTTCTCCATAATTCAAGCCCATAGTTTCGTCGAAATATTTCTGGATTCTCGGGCCCGGTTGGCGGGTTGGCGTAAGAGAAAATCTTGTGCCCGGCCCGATGAACATTCTCCGCCTGAGCCTTCTGCAATTTTCCAGCCATCACAAGGAGATCCAGCAAGTCTCCAACTACGGGGAATGCTTCTGCCTGTCCAGCCGTAAATACCTTGACCCCTTCATTTCTAACCAGTTGCCACGCTCTCCTCTGGGAAACTAGCTTTTCCCCCTTGGCTTCATCCATGCCATACAGGTAGACCTTCTCAATACCATGCTCACCCGCTATCTCCTTGATGACATTCACCCGTCGCTTCAGCCCAGCGAGTTCACCAGATGTCTCCGGGTTTCCAGTACCAGTCCCCAAATAAAACAGCGTGGATGCATCTAATCCAACATTCTTGCGTAGTTCCATTGTCTTGCCCAATGCCGCTCGATCGAGCGGCTGATACACCGTCGGATACGTGACTCCATGCGCCAACATGTTTTGTAACTCAGCAAGAAACTGCACCTGCCCCTTTCGTTCCGATGAAATACTTGGGACTTCCGAAAGCGTTCCCCGATAATAGATGCTATATTGGATCCTTGAAGCATGAAGGTCCACAGGAAGGACCTGAACATTGATAGTGAGAGTCTCACTCAACCCCTTGTCGTCAGTAAGGGTCAGACGTCCACTATAGCTTCCATCTTTTGCATCAATGGGAACATGTATGGTCAACCACAGCTGCTTTGCATCACCTTGACGAATAGTGAGCGGTTGAAGTTCAGTGGCATCGGCAATAGGAAATTCCGTAACAGAGCCTATAATGCGGCCGCTCAGCGCGGCTGGCTCGCTAACTGATACCAGCTTTGGACCGGAGGGGAACTTCAGCCTGATGAAATTGGCCTTTGACTGGTCATCGAGCTGAACTAAACCGTCATCTTTGAGAAGAAGTTCTGGCACTAGAATCTTCGTCTGCCCCATATGAGACAAACCGACCGTATTCCAACCTCCGCCTGCTTGAAACCATACTTTCACAAATCGTACGTCCAGATGGGAACTAGGGATGGTCCCACCACTACCGACAAGGTCACTGACTGAAATCCGCAAGTTCTCTAGATCGCGGACCATGGGTCGCATAACAAAGCTCGCGGGTTCGTATTCACCTCGACAGGCAACCATACTTATAGCTGTGTGCGGCTTTCCTGGAAGGGAAACGGTATCGGGAAGGATCGGTTGCCCACTTATCGGACTCACGATATGCACAAGGATGGGGCCAAGATTGGACGTTGCAGCATTTCCGGGAAAGCTGAAGTAGGACACGGCACCAAATCCCAGGAGAAGTGCGCCTGCTACCAGGGCCAAAGGTTTCCGCACCTTACTAAACATTTTCACGTTTCACCTCACAGCTAATTGTATTGCACCCCTATCCCCTCTTGGCAGACACACGTAACATCTGCCACTGCTCTTGCCATTTCCGATCTGGAGTGCTGATCATCACACGGAGCCTACATCGCGGCACAATGCTTCCCACGTATTCCTCTATTCAATGCGCCAAGACCAATAGCGAATACCCCCCCAGAACCCGCGCTGTGAAGGGCACGCTCAATTTTGAGCATAGATAGCGAGGAACGTTGGCCATGGCTTTTCTGAACGATGGATGTTCCATGAACAGTTCAAAAGATGGATTGGTGTAGGCCCAGTCTATAATTTGATGCCCTGTATCTTTTAACGTGGCAAGCGCGGAGTCGGCCGTAAAGTAGTGCAGATGTCCTATGGAATATCTATTTGCAATGAATGTATTTCGAAGCACGGAGGAAACATGAAGATCAAGCGGAATATGGTAGATTTTATACATAGCCTTCTGTTGACACTTAGCCAAGAAACCCATGTAGTCCGGCACATGCTCGTAGACATCGACTGCAAGAAGTACATCAAAATAATCCGTATTGCTGTCTGAGAGCAGATCTTCACAATGGAATTGGGTATTTGCCCCTTTCGCTCGATTGGCCAACTCGATCGCCTTTGGGGAAATATCGTATCCCTGGAATTGCGTATTCAAGAGGACGTCTGTCCTCGATAATTCTCTAAGGATACCGCCAACACCGCACCCAATCTCCGCAACCCGATGAGGCGCAACATTATTCTTCACCAAGAGTTTTAGGATTTGAGACGCCTTCCACGGAGAGTCCTCTGCATGCCATGTCTGTGTTACTTCCAGATACTTTCCACTCGTATAAATGGTGCTCATCGTCACTCCATCCACATGCTCGGTCATACTAGTCCTCTCTGCCATCTTGCCACCGCACAGTACTGAGACACCGGTCGGCTTCCATGGCCGAGCTATCGACTATTGAAAGATGGGGTAAGCGTGTAGAGTCCTATGCCCGACAGTTCATCGGTTAGAGCACACTGTCATAATGGCTTTTGAAGCTGAGCGCCGACGGTCTCAGGCCAATTGAGTCGGAATGGTTTTATGATGATATTGGTTGCCTGAACCTGTGACAACTTAAAATCAATTTCTGACAGACCGGTTGGGTGACAGGAAGAAATCAGCACTGACACTAGTTAAGTAGTTTTCAAGGAACCCGTCGCTCCAGAATAACTGCCTTGACAAGCTACAGCGTAGAACAGGAAAGAGGTTGAAAATTGCTCCTGACCATTTCGATAAACTCCGGCATGAGTCACTGCAGCAATCGCTCCACATGCTCTACTATCCGCTCCGCCGCTTTCCCATCCCATAGCGGAGGAATCGCTCCTTTCTTCCATCGCCCGGCCATCAAGCGCGCGAGTGCGGGAGCAAGCTTGCTCGGGTCGGTTCCAATCAATTCATTTGTGCCGATCGCGATGGTCTCCGGCCGCTCCGTGTTGTCACGCAGCGTGAGGCAGGGCACACCCAGCACCGTCGTCTCTTCAGTAATCCCACCGGAATCAGTAATCACGCCTTTGGCATGCTTCACAAGGTAATTGAACTCAAGGTAGCCCAATGGATCGATATAGTGCAGTGATGGAAGTTGCTGCCCTGCCTCTCGGAGATTCTTGGCTGTTCGAGGATGGACGGGAAAGATCACGGGTAACCCTTGCGTACCCTCTGCAATCGCGTAGAGCAGCTTGAGCAGTTGCTGCTCGCCGTCCACATTTGCAGGGCGGTGCAGCGTGATCACAAAATACTGTTGCGGCTCCAGCTTCAGCAACGGCCAACAGGCCGGAGGTTTCAATCGTGGCACATTCTTGAGCAGAGTATCGATCATCGTATTGCCGACAAAAAATATTTGGTCGTTGGTAGCGCCAGCACGCCGCAGATTCTCATTGGCCGTTTCACTCGTCGTAAAAAACCAGTTGGTGATCGAATCGGTCACTACTCGATTGATCTCCTCCGGCATCGTCCAATCGCCTGACCGAATCCCACCTTCGACGTGCGCCACAGGGACACCCAGTTTGCGTGCGACGATGGAACAGGCCATGGTCGACGTCACATCGCCGACGACCAGGCAGAGGTCGCTCTTCTCTTTCAGCAGCACCTTCTCATACCCCGTCATAATCCCTGCGGTTTGCTCGGCTTGAGTCCCTGATCCCACCTCGAGATTGATATCCGGATCAGGAATCCCGAGTTCCTCAAAAAAACTGCCCGACATCGCTCGGTCATAATGCTGACCGGTGTGGATCAATCGGTACCGGAGCGGTCCTCCTCGACATTCAGCGGCCTTGAGCGCCTCGATGATCGGTGCGATTTTCATGAAATTGGGACGTGCCCCCGCAATGATATCAATGCGCCTCACTCAACACCTCATATGTGCAGTGATCCAATCACGTATCTCACGTGATGGTAGTCACTCTCAATGCTGAGAGCAACCTTATAGTATTTTCGGGTCAATAGATGTGATCGCCAGGGAGACGATTGAACCGATGACGAGGACCATCAGAAGTGCACTTCGCGGATCGACTGACTGTGGGATTGAAACCACTGGACGGTTTTCCTGACTCCATCGCTCAACCCGTGCCTGGATTGAAATCCAAAGAGCTGCTTGGCGCGGCTGACATCAAGACAGCGGCGAGGCTGGCCGTTCGGCTTCGTGGCATCCCACTGAATCTGACCGGTAAACCCGACTTCGGCTGCAATCAATTTGGCGAGATCACGAATTGAAATCTCTTCACCGGTCCCCAGGTTGACCGGGAGATTCCCATCATAGTGCTCCGCCGCAAGGAGAATCCCGTCGGCGGCATCCTCCACATACAGGAATTCTCTGGTCGGGGATCCGTCTCCCCACAGGGTAATCTCCGTGCGCCCCTCCTCCTTCGCCGAGACACATTTTCGTATCAACGCTGGAATCACATGCGAGGTCTGTAAATCAAAGTTGTCTCGCGGGCCGTACAGATTCACCGGAAAAAGGACGATCGAGTTAAATCCGTATTGATCACGATACGCCTGCGACTGTGCCAACATCATTTTCTTCGCCAGCCCGTACGGCGCATTGGTTTCTTCGGGATATCCATTCCAAATGTCGTCTTCCTTAAAGGGAATGGAAGCGAACTTGGGATACGCACAGATGGTGCCAAGCGCCACAAATTTCTTCAGCCCCCGTTGGCGTCCGACTTCGATCAGCTGCGTGCCCATCATCAGGTTGTCATAGAAGAATCGACCGGGGTTCGCCTGGTTCGCCCCAATCCCGCCAACGCGCGCCGCCAAATGGACCACCAGATCAGGCCGTGCGTCGCTGTAGAGTCGCTGAACAGCATCCATCTGCACCAAATCATAGTCCTTGCTCCGTGGAACGACGATCTGGCGACACCCCTTGTCTCGCAACAGATCGACGACGAATGAGCCCAGAAACCCGGCCCCTCCGGTCACAACAACACGCTTATCCTTCCAAAATGACATCTCTTCCACCTTACTCCATGTCCTAGCTTCGCTTCCTAGTTCCGTCTAACTTCTCTTTTTCCGCTGCCAGATCCGCATCCACCATCATGGCGATCAGCTCTTCAAAGCGCACCTTAGGCTGCCAGCCGAGCTGTTTCTTCGCCTTGCCGGCATCACCGATGAGGAGATCAACCTCCGTCGGGCGATAGTAAGTGGCATCGATCTTCACGTGCTTTTTCCAATCGAGTTGCAGGCGATCGAAGGCCAGCTCAAGCATTTCCTTGACCGTATGAGTCTCCCCCGTGGCAATGACATAGTCATCCGGAGTCGGAGCCTGCAGCATCATCCACATGGCTTCGATGTAGTCACCGGCATAGCCCCAATCACGCTTCGCGTCGAGATTGCCCAAAAACAAATCTTGCTGGACGCCGAGCTTGATCCGGGCGGCGGCCTTGGTGATTTTCCTCGTGACAAAGGTCTCACCACGCCTGGGTGATTCGTGATTGAACAAAATACCGTTGCACGCAAAGAGATTGTAGGCCTCCCGGTAGTTGACGGTAATCCAGTAGGAGTAGACCTTTGCGGCTCCATAGGGGCTCCGTGGATAGAACGGCGTCGTTTCTTTCTGGGGCACCTCCAGCACCTTGCCGAACATCTCACTGGACGAGGCCTGATAGAATTTCGGCTTGAGTCCCGACTCTCGAATGGCTTCCAGAAGCCGAATCGTGCCCAGTCCTGTAATCTCCCCCGTATACTCGGGAATATCAAAACTGACCCGGACGTGACTCTGAGCGCCAAGGTTGTAGATTTCGTCAGGTTGGACCGTACGCAAGATCCGATTCAGAGAACTGGCATCGTTCAGATCGCCGTAGATCAAATGGAGCCGCCGATGCGGTACGTGTGGATCCTCATAAATAGGATCGATACGCCCTGTATTGAACGAGCTGGACCGACGGATAATCCCATAGACTTCGTATCCTCGGCCAAGGAGAAACTCCGATAGATAGGAACCATCTTGGCCCGTAATCCCGGTAATGAGTGCTTTCTTCACGAGTGAGAACCTCCTCCTCTACATCGGACAGTGGGATTATTGCCAGCTTCGATGGACTAGTCTACCCACATCATGTAAATAAATCGTTAATAAAAGAATCTTGCGGCGACGAAGACAGACCAGGTACCATGCTCCATCATCGAGAGCGGAGAGACTATATCTGTGGCAACTGTTGCTCCTCAAAATATTCGGCGCATCGGCTTGTTACTGTGGATAGGGGTCTCCGGGTTACTCGTCGCACACGCCATCAATGCGTTTGTGGCCGATACCCTCTACGTTATTCCGGAACGGGCTGCAGGCTCCGGGAATGGCCCCTCGGCAGGGACACCGCTGATCGCGTCCTATTCGCCGACGCAGGCCATAGAGCATATTCGCTCCAGTGGTCTCTTTCTGCTTCCACAGACTCCTGAGAATGGATCGCCCGGTGGCACCTCGTCTGGCCGACGAGGATCCAGCGGTCCAGTGGTTCGAGCGTCCCTCGGGCTTGCAGGGAGGCTTCGCTTGATCGGCACAGTACTCGGCGATCAACGTGGTGTCTTTGCCATCGTAGAAGAGCTTTCATCGAAACAGCAGTCGTTGTATCACTTGCATGACTCCGTACTCGATCTCGGCGAAGTTACCGAGATCCGTCGGAACGGAATTATCATCCGTCAAGGTAATGTCGAAGAGTTGTTGGAACTGGGGATCTCGGAAGGACTGGCCGCGCAAATGGGTGCTCCGAGCGCTATTCCCGGTGCCCAGACGGCCGCCGCACCGATGTCGCCGCTTCGCAAAGTGGTGGACCGCCGTGAAGTGGAACAGGCCATGAACGACCTCCCGAAACTCCTCTCACAGGCACGGGCGGTACCGAATACCGTCAACGGCGCCATCAACGGATTTCGTCTGGACTACATTGCACCCGCCAGCTTTTACGAAAAAATCGGGGTCCAGACTGGAGACGTGCTGCAGCGGGTCAATGGCGTCGATATTCGAGATCCAAGTACCATGCTAAATCTACTTCAGCAACTCAAAAACGAGCAGACCGTGAAACTCGACCTGGTCCGAAACAACCAACGATCGACCATCACATACGAACTTCGCTGATCCCACCGTTGGCAGTGGCACAACATAAGCAACGCAACAGCCGAAGAGTTTCGAGTTTCTCATATCAAATTGCTGGTTCCTGCTCAATCCACGAGCTCCGAATCGTGAAACATGAAACTCGATGTGTCACGAAAGATAACCCTGAACGACAAGCACAAGGCCTCGATTTTCCGTAACAATCTTTCCATGTTCTTGCCAGGTCGTCCTCAGGGAGAGTATCTTTACCCCTGGAACGATAGTCAGACTCGACAGCGAACCCCCATCTCAAGTACGTGAGTTACGAGTAAGAGGTCAGAGAACACGTGTCTGAACAAGACGAGCCCCAGCGACCCAATGTCAGTGTGACGCGGCCACGCCTGGGAGAAATTCTCAGGGAAAAGTTTCACCTCTCGGAGCTGAAGCTTGAGGAAGCGCTCGCCTACCAGCAGGAGAAGGGTGGTCGGTTGGGAGAAGTGCTGTTGCACCTGCGCATACTGCGGGAAGAACAGGTGCTGGAAGCGCTGGCCCAGCAATTCGACATGACCTGGATCCCCCACCTAGACAGCACCCACGTCGATCATGAGGTCATCAAGAAGGTTCCGATCGCCTTCTGCCGGCGCTACCGCGTTCTGCCGATGCGGGACGAAAACGGAGCTATCCTCACGGCATCGAGTGATCCGTTGGAAACCGTCGCCATGGATGATCTTCGCTTGCTGTTGGGGAAACCGATCGCGCCGGTCTTGACCAGTACTGTCGCGCTCCTCGCGAGACTCAATCGAGCCTACGACGACATTGCGAATCCGGCAGGCGCCGAAGAAGTGATGGAGGATATTGCGGCGAACGAAAGCCTGGACCAGCTGGCGCACGAACTCGACGAGCCGCAAGATCTGCTCGATGCGACCGACGAGGCCCCGATCATCCGACTCGTCAACTCAGTCCTATTCCAGGCGGTTCGGCAACGAGCCAGTGACATCCACTTCGAATCGTTCGAACGGGGGTTGGTGGTCCGCTATCGTATCGACGGCGTCCTCTACCCGGTCCTCACACCGCCCAAACACTTGCAACCCAGCATCATCGCACGCCTCAAGATCATGGCCGGATTGAACATTGCCGAGAAGCGACTACCGCAGGACGGTCGGTTCGCAATTCGCACGGCCGGAAAGGACGTCGATCTCCGCGTGTCCGTCCTTCCCACCTCGCATGGTGAGCGGGTCGTATTGCGATTGCTGGAAAAGGAAAATCGCCTTCTCAATCTCTCTGAAATGGGGTTTTCAAAAGAGCGCCTGGCGATCATTCACCAGCTCATCCAACTGGCACACGGGATCATCCTCGTCACCGGCCCCACGGGAAGCGGGAAAACAACCACCCTCTATGCCGCACTGACCCACATTAACTCGCCGGACAAGAACATCATCACCGTCGAAGATCCGGTGGAATACCAACTGCTCGGCGTCGGGCAAATGCAGGTCAACCCGAAAATTAATCTAACATTTGCCGCAGGGCTACGGTCGATTCTTCGACAGGATCCTGATGTGATCATGATCGGCGAAATTCGCGACCGTGAGACGGCGGAGATCGCCATCCACGCGTCACTCACCGGACATTTGGTCTTCTCGACGCTCCATACGAACGACGCCGCGAGCGCCGCCACACGCCTTATTGACATGGGGATTGAGCCCTTTCTGGTCGCCTCATCGGTCGTCGCCGTGCTGGCGCAACGGTTACTCAGACGGATTTGTCCTGACTGCAAGCGCCCCTATCGAGCCAGTGAAGACGAACTGAGTCGGCTGGACTTACCGCCTGGCTCCGCAGTGACACTGTATCGAGGAGCCGGCTGCGCCGCCTGTTCCCAAACCGGCTATCGCGGACGTACCGGCATCTTTGAACTGATGGTATTGGACGATGACATTCGACGACTCATCGGCGGCAAGGCGGACTCGACGGCCATCAAACAGACAGCGATCGCAAAAGGCATGGTGACATTGAAGCAGGAAGGTGCGGAGCGAGTCATCCAGGGCCAGACCACATTGGAAGAAGTCATGCGGATCACCCAACAAGAAATCGACGTGGACTGATGCAATTCCATTTCTCCCCCCCTCAACATGTCCGGTCCCACCAGCCTCAGGCTGCATCGCCGGCTTGGGCCGTTCCTGGAATCGGTTGATCATGCCCGTCTACCAATACCAGGGATACCGGAGCGACGGGGGCCCAGCGACCGGGATCATCGACGCTGAAAACGTCAAAGTCGCCCGGTTGAAACTTCGCAAAGAGGGCGTCTACCCAACCGACGTCGTAGAGCAGGGACAGACGTCCGGTCGAACACCAGCGACAACCCGCGCCAAACCCTCACGGGTCATCGGCCGAACATCGGTACTCACGGCCAACGATCTATCCCTGCTCACCAGGCAGTTTGCCACGCTGCTCGTCGCTGGTTTACCGCTGGTCGATGCCCTAGGCGTACTCGTCGATCAGGCCGAAAAAAAACCGATCAAGTCCCTTCTCGCTGACATCCGGGAGCAAGTTCGTGGGGGAAAAGCGTTGAGCATCGTCTTGGAAACCTACAACAAGGATTTTTCCCCTATCTATGTCCATATGGTGCGAGCCGGTGAAGCAAGTGGAGCACTCGATCAGATTTTATTCAGGCTGGCGGAGTTTCTGGAAAAACAGCAAGCCCTCCGAACCAAAGTGACCAATGCGATGCTCTACCCGGTGATCATGTTGGTCATCGGAACCGTCATCCTATTTTTTCTCATTACCTTCGTCGTTCCCAAGATCACGCAGGTCTTCGCCCAACAAAAACAGGCTTTGCCATGGCCGACCGTCGCCCTCATGTCGACCAGCCAGGTTTTCTCTGATTATTGGATGGTGTTGATCGGGCTGGTTCTCGCCGGTATCTATGGAATTCGGCGATTTATCCGCACCGAACGAGGCCACATGGTGGTAGACCGCCTGACATTGAGACTCCCGTTGATCGGAGACGTCGCGCGGATGGTCTCCATCTCCCGACTGACGAGCACGTTGTCCACAATGTTGGCAAGCGGCGTGCAGTTGCTCGATGCCTTGGATGTCTCCAAGCGGGTCATGAACAATCGGGTGCTCGAGGAAACGGTTGAAAGCGCCAGGCAGAATATTCGCGAGGGTGAGACGATCGCTGATCCACTGAAGCGAAGTGGGGAATTCCCTGCCCTCGTCACGCACATGATCGCCGTCGGAGAAAAAAGCGGTGAGATGGAGGAGATGTTACGCCGGGTGAGCCACATCTATGACGGCGAAGTGGAACGGGTCATTACACGGTTGACCTCACTGATGGAACCGATCATGATTCTGGTGATGGGCGTGATCGTCTTTTTTATCGTCGTTGCGATACTATTACCCATCTTTGAGATGGGCCAAATGGTCCATTAAGAAAACGATCCCACAGATGAGCACTGACAACTGTGAACGAGCTAAAGGGGGAGTGACCATGACAGATTCCGATACTCAGGGCCCACACCGCACTCAGATTCGGGAACAGCGCACACACCATTGTGGTGCTCCCAACCTGTTCCTTCGAACGACGGCAAACTCAGCCGGTTTTACCTTCATTGAAATTATGGTTGTCGTGGCCATTTTGGCCATTCTTGCGGCGCTGGTCGTCCCGCGCATCATGGGCCGAACCGATGATGCCAAACGTACAGCGGCTAAAGTACAGATTCGCAATCTCGAGGGGGCACTCCAACTCTATAAATTGGATAACGGCATCTATCCCACCACGGAACAGGGCCTCAAGGCGTTGGTTGAAAAGCCGTCGGTTGGAGTCATTCCCAAGAAATGGAAGATCGGCGGATATCTCCCCAAGCTGCCTGAGGATCCATGGGGCAATCCCTACAAGTATCTCAGCCCGGTGCAACGGGCGGATCAGAAACTTGATTACGAGGTGACCTCACTCGGCACCGATGGTGAAGTCGGGGGTGAGGGCATCAATGCCGACATCACGAATTGGAATCTCGACAAAGAGTAAAGACAGCAATGGTGATTCGTCATTGGCTCGGCATCAGGCTATCAGCGCTTCAGGAGCAATCCTCCGCCTCCTATCCCTCACCCTTCACGCTTCACGAGCTACGCTCATCGTCCGGCTTCACCCTCCTGGAAATGCTGATCGCCTTGTTTTTGCTGGGTGGAGTCCTAGCCGTGATCTTGCCTCGCATCAGCTTTGAGGAAGACTTGCGCTCTACCGGGAGGAAACTGGTCGGACTGCTGCGAACCTTTCAAGGCCAAGCGGCTATCGATCAAACACCGCTCAGGCTCTACCTGGACTTAGACCAGGGACTCTACTGGATGATGGTGGTGGAAGGAAAAGAAGAACGGCTCCCTCTCGATCCTGCATGGAAATTACCGCGACCGCTTCCGGAATCCATTCGCTTGACTGAGGTCTCCATCGGACAAGACAAACGTATGTCGGGACGAGTTGGAGTGACATTCTTCCCCAATGGACGGATCGAGCCGGTGACGATGTATCTCATGGACGACAAAAGTCATCTCTTGGGGATAGCCGTCGATTCCTTGACCGGGGCCATTCGGGTCAGTGACGAACGTTTCGATCTACCACTAAACCGCCTGATCCCTGACCGTGTGAAGATCCTCTTAAAAGCCAGCACCCAAGCAGGCGCCGGTGGAACGGCACGAGGAGGCTCCCCACCCCCCCGCGGGGTGCAATGATTTCTGTGACAAACTACCCCATGGCAGGTGAGCGTGGATTCACGCTCCTTGAAGTCCTCCTGGCCATTGCGGTACTGGCCATCACGCTACCTGTCCTTCTTGGTCTGAGAAACTTTGACCTCGATCTCCAAAGCCGGGCGACCGAGCTCACCGCCGCAACCCTCTTGGCACAGGAGAAACTTCTTGAGGTTGAACTCGCTGGTCAGTATGCCGTTGGAGAAACCCTGGGAGAGTTCTCGCCTCTCCCGCTGGGATCTCAGACCGCGCTTCAAGCGGTTCCACGAGCAGTGGGCTATCGGTGGAAGCGCACCATTGCACCGACTCCGCTCGAGTTCGTTCGAGAAGTTCGCATCAAGATATCGTGGCCGCGCGGTGAGCGAGAAGAATCGTTGGAGGTCAGCACCTATGTGCTCGCAACCCGCCTCCCCTCGTAAGGCACCCAGGCAACAAGGATTCACCCTCGTTGAAGTCCTGGTCGCCGTGACACTACTCGGCACCATCGCGGCCATGGTCTTCGCGTCACTCTTGACGACGACACAGACCGTAGAGGCAGGGAGAGAACACACGACACGAGAACAAACCGTCAGGAAGATTCTCCGCTTGATGGCGGAGGAGATTTCACTCAGCAGGCGGTCGATCGCGTACCCGTGGGTTGGGATGAACGGGACACAAGACGGTCAGCCCGCCGATACCCTGGCAATCCTCGCCATGAGCCAGGAGCTACTTACCGTGACCACCACGGCCAAGGAAAGCGACGCCGTTCGAGTCGTGTATACGCGCGAACGCGATCGATTGATTCGGTTCGTTCGAAAAAACCTCTATACCCTGACGGATACCAACGAATCGCTTGATCAAATGGAATTAGCCGACCGAGTTCACGCGTTCAATATCCGCTATTACGATGAACAGAATCGTGTCTGGCTCGACGAATGGCCAAGCGCCAGCAAGTTGCCTAAAGCCGTGTTACTTGAAGTAACATTTCAGTATCCCGATGCCGCACCGTGGACGGTGCGGGAATGGGTCACCATTGGAACATCATGACCATCAAATGGCCTGACGCCTGGAAAGAAATTCTGGCATGGACCATCGGCGGGATCAGCATCCTTGTCCTCTGCCTGATTGCCACCTTCCCCTATAGTGCGCTCCAGAACCGGGTCGTGGCAGAACTGAAACGAGCCACCGGTCTGGACATCCGCATTGCGGATTGGACGATCGGACTGCCGCTCAGCTTGGAATGGCGGAATGTGAGTTTCTCAAAACCGAACCTCGATCCGGTTGAGATGACCAGCCTGCAGGCCAGGCTCGGTGTCTTCGAGGCACTTCGAGGCACTCTCGGCCTCGACGTTCTTGTCCAACTGGGCGAGCAGACTCTTCGCACAAACTTCGTCAAGGGGACGCTCACCGCAGCGACGTTCTCCATGGCCGGCCCGCTGACACTCAAGGGACAACTCCAACAGGTGGATTTGCCGAAACTCATCCGTCGATACGTCACCCGCGGGACGCTCAACGGAGAGTTTTCTCATCGAGTGGCTTCCGACCCCTCTTCCCCCAACGCCCTGAGGAGCGAGGGAACCTGGACCGCAGAGGCCACGGACTTGGAGATCGACCAGATTCCGCTTGGCAATGGAAAAATCTTATCGCTGACATTCAGCAGGGCCGCAGCCGGGCTTTCCTGTCGAAACCTCGTCTGCGATGTCACGCAATTGAAGGGTGAGGGAGTGGATGGATCGTTTGCAGGCCAAGGACAGATTACCCTGCAAAACCAGATCCCAAATAGTCAACTGGCACTGACGGTGACGCTGATCCCTGGTCCTGGGTTTGCCGCAAAGGCGGCAACCCTCGGCCTCCCATCCTTTCCTCCTGGAACTCCCATCACCGTCAAGATCATAGGAACCTTGGCACAGGCACGGATCGCATTGTAAAGTAGTCGGAAAGTTTCAGGTGTCGAGTTTCTGGTTGTGCGTGTCTGGTCGCCAGTCGCAACAATGATGGTGAACGTTTCGTGTGCCAGGTCGCATGTTGTCGGCAGGCTTGACGCACGACACTAGCCCGCATTATTCATGACGGTTCGTCACGAAACCGACAAGACGCCTTGCGAGACGGGCACGCGGAGGCCCGAGGGACCAAGGCGTACTTGAACAGTACGTCGAGGTCGCGAGGGACGAGCCTGCCCGCCTGGCCGCCGCACACGCGCAACCAGGCTTGTCGCAGCAGCGTCTTGGCGGTTGCAGTAGAAGTGTTCATGAATAATGCGGGCTAGAAACCCGAAACGAAGGTAGAGGCTGAATTCATGGCGATTGTCAATGAATGTGTCGGGTTGGATATCGGACAAACCGGGTTGAAGGCCGTCCGGTTCCGTCGCCGACTAAGCGGACGCGAAACCGTCGATTACTTTCAACATTCCTTACCGTTTTCCCGCCCAGAGGATCTGGAGCCGGCTCGGCGCGTCCAATCCCTTCGAGGCTTCCTCTGGCGCCACGGACTCTACGCCACCGATCGATTGGTCACGGCGATCCCCTGTCAAGACCTCTTCGTTCGTACCCTCTCCTTCCCCTTCAACGACGCAGCCAAACTGGCGCAAGTCGTTCCGTTTGAAGTTGAGAACCTCGTCCCAATGCCGCTTGAGGACCTGGCGGTCGACAGCCTCGTCTTGCCGCCCGGCCAGTCTCTTGAAGGACCGCCTCGCGACAGCAAAGGCTCCGAGGTGCTGGTCACGGCGGCACCCAGAGACAAAGTCGCCGAACACCTCCGATTCCTGGCCCAGGCCGATGTCGAACCCTCCGCGATCAACGTCGATGCCATGGCGCTGTTTTCCGTGACGCAATACCTTCAAGGGGAAGGAGCAACCGTCCCGCAAGACTTGGCGATCATCGACATCGGCGCCTCAAAAACCACACTCTGCCTGGTAGAAGGTGGACGCCCGGTCATGCTCCGAACGATTCTGTGGGGCGGCAACCACCTCACACATGCGTTGGCTGCCCGACATGCCTACAGCTTCGCCGATGCCGAACGCCACAAACGAACCATCGCGGTGGACCAGGTGAGCGGCTTGCTGGAGCCGATCGTGAAGGAGCTTCGTATTACCTTGCAAGCCTACCAAGGGAGCGAGCGGAGTCGGTTAACCCACTGCTGGATTTGTGGAGGCGGATCAAAGATGGTGGAAATCGGCGGGCACCTCTCTCGACAATTAGGACTCTACGCAGTCGGGCCACGACAGGGGTTTGGAGCCGACACCCCGAGAGCATTTTCCATCGCATTCGGATTGGCCATTCACCCCAAGATTGTTCGCCCACGGTGGCGATTCAAGTCCTCCCCCTTGGGGCTCGCGCTCGACCTCAAAAGCGTGTCCGACGCCGCATCACCGGATGTGGCCACCATGAAGCAACATCGCCGCTTGGCGATCATTGCAGGGCTAGTCATCGCCGTGCTGGCGCTCCTGGACTTCTCGGTTCACTACGTCCTGCAAGATCAGCGCGTCACACGATTGAGAGCCGCGCTCCTCAGTCAGTACGAGCAAGTCTTTGGAACCGGGACGGGCGCCTCGCCCGGGGAGGAAGTCGATCAAGCAAAATACCGCATCGGCGTCCTCGATAAGGCTCTCGGGTTGGTCGATGCCACGGATGGGAAAGTCCTCTTCACCCTCTCGACGTTCGTGAAACAACTTCCACCTGGTACGATGATCAAGGTCCGCGAGCTGACCGTGGATGGGTCGGTCATCCTCATGGAGGGAGAAACCTCCTCATTCGATGCGGTGGAGCGAATCAAGCAAGCGTTTGCAGCAAGCCCACGCTTAGCGGAGGTCTCCGTCACGGAAACCCGCGTGGGCGCCTCACCCAATCAAGTCGTTTTTCGCATATCCGTCACGGTGGAGAAACCATGATACAGGGCTTCAAAGAACGTTGGCATCACATGTCTCGGCGAGAGCGGACGCTCCTGCTCGCAGGTGGGATCGTGCTTGGACTCAGTGTGTTGTTTGTCCTGATTGTCGACCCACTGTTGGACAACCTGGAGCGCCTGGAGCGCCAAGCCATGCGCAAACAGAAGGATCTTGCCGAATTGGCCCAACTCGGCCAGTCCTATCTCGCGAAGCGAGATCGCTTGAGCATGATCGAGAGCCGCATGCCTCAACCTGAGAGCCATTTCTCGCTCCTCACCTTCATCGAAGAGGCGGCGACGACAGCACAGGTCCGAGAACAGATCACCGGCATGCAGCCGCATGTCCAGTCGTTAGCGCAGGGCTACCAAGAGACCGCCGTCGATCTCCGATTAGAAGGCGTCCAACTCCCAGAGTTATTGGCGTTACTGGCCGCGATCAATCAGGCTCCCTATGACTTACACGTTCGCCATCTGCAGATCCGTCCCAAATTCGACAACCCCGTCAATCTCGATGCCACTGTTCGAGTCTTGAGCTATGCCAAGAGCTGATGATCGCGGTATCGCATTATTGCTTGCGCTCCTGGTCCTGACCCTCCTCACCGCCCTCATACTCGAATTCGACGCAGAGGCCAGACGAGAATACCGAGCAGCCGCCACCTTTCGCGACGACTATAAAGCCACCATGCTGACGCGGGCCGCCGTCCAGGCCACAAAAGCCGTGCTGCTCCAAGATCTGCTGCGGGAAAAGATGACGGGCCAGAAATACGACAGTCCGACCGATATCTGGGCCATGCCGATCAAGCAGTTGCCGATCGGCGACGGGTTCCTCACCGCTCAGATCCGGGACGAGACGGGGAAAGTGAACCTAAACGATCTTGCCTCGACCTCAGGGGGTGAGCTGGAGCAAAAGAAGAAGGTGGCCCGGGTTAAACGACTCTTTGAGTTGCTGAGAATCAGCCCCAATCTGGTTGATGCGCTCATCGATTGGGTGGACCAGGACGACGCCCCTCAGCCGGCCGGCGCCGAGAGCCTCTACTATCAATCTTTGAGGCCACCCTACCGCGCCGCCAACAGTCCCCTCCCGGGCTTGGGAGATTTGAGGCTCATCAAGGGATTTACGCCGGAGATCATTGAGCGGATCACGCCCTACATCACCGTCTTTCCCATGGAGGGCAGTGCCGCCATGAATGTCAACACGGCCGATCCCATCGTGCTTCAGACCTTAGACCCGGCCGTCACCCAATCCGTCGCGATGGAGATCGTGCAGGGACGACCGTTCAAGACCAAAGTGGAGCTCGACCGGGTCAGCAGCTTTCAAGAAATCGGCCGGACACTGCGAAACGATTACGACATTAAGTCTGATTATTTTTCGGCACGTCTGGCTATCACCGTCAATGAAACCACCAAGAGCTCGCTGGTCATTTTGAAACGAGATGCCGGCAAGGGAGATAGTACGGTGGAATACCTGCGGATTCTCTAGCGGAACATGAGGGGGGTTGAGCTTCGCGGGGCAAGTCTCGCGTTTCTTGTCAGACACCAGAATCCAAAAACACGAAACAGGAAACCATGCATCTCACCCTCCTAGCGGCACTGTGATCGTGACTTCATTCCCCCGTTCATTGTAGGTCAGACTGGGGAAAAAAGCTCGCGTCAGAACGATCCCTCGGCCACTCGCACCCTCCGATTCGCGGATTTCCTGAGATTGCGCCAGCACCGTCCTCCAGGGGAATCCCTTTCCTTCATCAGTGATCCGATACTCCAGATGGTTCTCACTCCGCTCATGAAACACACGGATCGTCACTCGGCGTGCGCTGAGACGCGGTTGCGCCAGCCGTTGAGCCAGCAACTGATCATAACAACCGCTGGCCAGGGCCTCCTGTTTTTCCAGGTCTTGAATCTCGAGATTCCCATGTTCAACGGCATTGAAGAGTAATTCTTGGAGCGCACCCTGGATATGGATTCTCTGAACCGGCGGTAATGCAAAAGCGGTCATCTTGAGCAGCCACGAAATGACACCGGGGATATACCCAGGATCTGAATCAATGGTCAACTCATAGTCAAATTGTCGAGCCCCCGGCACATCCAGCGGATGACAAGGCAGGAAGTCCTGAGCACGCTGCAGCACGGAGTACAGCTCTTCCTCGGCAACGGGCTTGTGCAGGTAATCAAATGCCCCGCCACGCAATGCCTCGACGATCAGTCGTTCCGGCGCATTCTGCGCCATGACGATCACCGGACATGGCTCATGCCGGGCCTTGAGCTCCTTGACCAACGCCACTCCGGCACCGTCCGGAAGAAACATGTCGGTGATCACAACATCCGGAGCCGCTTCCTCAATTTTGGCCATTGCAACCACAGGATCGGGAACGCTCATCACCGAAAACCCTCGGCCTTGCACATAGCGCGCAATACGAGCTTGGGTCTCCAAACAGGGATCAATAACCAAGAGATGGTCGACCGGTAACAGTATATTCATGCGGTCATTCCGTGGTACAGGATTGCAGCTACAAGGTTCGGGCGTTTAGGATCAATACCCCTCGGCCTTGCACATAGTGAGCGATACGAGCTTGGGCCTCCAAACAGGGATCAATGACCAGGAGATAATTGACTGGTAGTGGCATCTTCATGCAGCCATCCCTTGGTCAAGGATCGGACGCAAGCTAGCCAGCAGGCGATGAAGCTCCTGCTCCAACGTGGCATAGAGTTCCCCACCCTGGGTCAGGTTTCCGGCTTTCGCGGACTCTTCTAATTCTTTGCAGGCCAGGAGAGCAGCCGGAGCACAGAACTGTAAAATTGCCCCCTTCAATCGATGACTGGATCGCGCCACCGCAGCAGCATCTCCAGCAGCAAGAGCCGCCCGGGCTTGAGCCAAATCTTTGGGACCATGCTCTAGAAACAGCTCAATCATCATCAGGAGCGTTTCGAGGTCCTGATCCACACGAGCAAGCGCCTCTTCATAGTTAAACGCTGGTTCCTGATTCAGACGATCACTCATGAGTCTGTGTCTCCCTCAATTCCACCGCCATGACCGCCACATCATCAGGGAATTGCTCATGCCCCAGCCACCGAACTGCCTCGTTGACCGCACGAGACAAGACCTCCGACAGAGGTTGCCTGCCAAGCGTACAAACGAGCTGCTCTAAACGATCTTGTCCCCACAGATTGCCTGTTGCGTCCGGCACTTCATAGAGACCGTCACTCAACATATAGAGCCGATCACCGGCTTCAACCGAAAGCACTTCCGTGCCGTAGATTGTCGACGAATCAAACCCCAACGGGAGATTCGGTTTCGCGATCCAATAGATCTCGCCGGACTTGCGATGAAGAAATACCCCGCTATGCCCCGCTGTCGCGTAAGAGAGGGTATGAGAGCGGATATCAAGCGTCGCAAACACGATCGTGAAATAGTGCCCGTTCTCCGTGAGTGGAAAGTGTTTGTTGGCTTCGGTCAGGATTGCCCCGGGATCACTCGACCCAACATGACGAACCAAGCTCTCTCGACGAAGGAACGTGGCAAATGACGCAGATCGCAAGGCCGGTGAAACGCCGTGACCAGACGCATCAAGCAGATACAGCCCCAGCAGGTTGTCACTCCACGGGACCACGTTAAAGAGATCTCCGCCTAACCCGAGTGATGGCCGATACACGCGAACCATCTCTACACCGGGAGCGATCGTCCCCGACACGGGAAGCAGTGACTCGACATACCGCGCCGCCGACTGTAATTCACGTTCGAGTGTATCTTGCTTTCGACGGATCTCCGCCGTGACGTCTTCCAGGCGTCTGATCAAACCCGCAGCGCGGATCCCGGCTTGCACGCGAGCTGTGATTTCATACTTACTGGCGGCCTTGCTGAGAAAATCATCCGCTCCGCGAGCCAACCCTTCCGCAATCTGCTCCGGTTCATCGTTGCTCGTCATCATCAGAATTTGACTCGACAAGAGTTCTGGGTCCTGGCGAACCAGTTCACAGAACGAGGGGCCATCCATCTCGGGCATCATCCAGTCCAAGATCGTCAAATCCGGACGCTCACGGCGGAGCATGTCCAACCCGACCTTGCCATCATCAGCCTGTAGGACTCGATACCCTAGCCGTTTGAGTCGAGCCGCCAACGCAACACGAGCCGTCGGCTCATCGTCTATGATGAGCACGGTTTGAGGTGTGACGTGCGTCCTGTGTTCAACCGAGGTTGAGGACATTGGGCATCCTGAGTTGGTGTGGGGCTTTAGATTTCTGGTTTCGAGTTCCAGGTCTTGGAGGCCCTGTGTAGGCGGCATGAACCCTGAAACAAGCAACTCGAACCGTACGATTCCTACACACAATACGTTTCACGAACAAGGCGGCACAACGTCCGTCTAGGCTGCTTTCTGCTGTGCAGCCAATGCGTCCTGCTCATTGTCATACACAGGGATCAGTTTCTGAATATTTGCAAGACTCATGATTTCACGCACATAGCTTTGCGGTTTCAACATGCTGACTTTACCCTGGCTCAGCTTAAAATTCTGAGATACAAGCGCAAGCAGACCAAGCCCTGAACTATCGACAAAGCGGACTTCAGCCATATTCAGGATCAAATGCCGGCAGCCCTTTTGCCGAATGGCCTCCACCGCCGTTTTAAATTGCTCACGATTGGCATAGGTGAGATCCCCGGCCAACTCGAGCACCACGCCATTCAAGACCGGGCGCTCTTTCGTCTGCATCGCCATATCAACCTCCTTGATTAAGAATCATCGCGATTGCTGTTTGCACGTGAAGCGTCCGAATCCACATCGAGATACGCTTCAAGCCTCACACGTCACGTCACTCTCATCAACGGCTCACATGCGTTAAAATAGCCCCGGCGATATCGCCCAAGGGGAGCACCTTATCCACCGCTCCTGCTTTGATCGCTTCTTTCGGCATACCAAACACGACACAGCTCGCCTCATCTTGCGCGATCGTGAACGCACCCGCCTGTTTCATCGTCAGCAATTCCTTTGCACCATCCCCTCCCATCCCAGTCAGAATCACCCCGACGGCATTGGCACCGGCATAGCGCGCCACAGAGGCAAACAGCACATCCACCGATGGCCGATGCCGATTGACCGGAGGATCTTGATTGATCCGCACGGTATAGCGGGCGCCGCTCCGTTCCAGCGCCATATGATAGCCGCCGGGAGCAACCAAGGCATGTCCCGGCAACACGCTGTCCCCGTCTTCTGCCTCCTTGACGGAGATCCGACAGAGCCCGTTCATCCGATCAGCCCAAGTTTTTGTAAACCGCTCAGGCATGTGTTGCGTAATCAGCACCGGCGGCGTATTGGGAGGAAGGAGCTCCAACACGTCTTTGACGGCTTCCGTCCCCCCGGTGGATGAACCGATGGCGATGATCGTATCGGTCGTTTTGATCATGGCGCTGCCTGACGGAAGGGGTTTCGCCTCACGCCTCACGCCTACCGCCTCACGCTTCACGTTTGCACAGGCAGCCGCCTTGATTTTTGCGATCAGATCCTGTGCCACTTCATCCATGCCTTCACGCAGGTCGATTTTCGGTTTGGTAATAAAGTCGACCGCACCGAGTTCGAGGGCTCGAAGCGTCGTTTGACAGCCTGCTTCGGTAAGAGAGCTCACCATCACGACAGGCATCGGATGCCCCCGCATGAGTTTTTCGAGGAACGTGATGCCATCCATCCTCGGCATTTCAACATCCAGGGTAATCACATCGGGATTCAACGCCTTGATCTTCTCCCGCGCGATATAGGGGTCAGGCGCCGAACCGATGACTTCGATCTCCTGATCCTTTGCGAGCAACGATGCCAGGACCTGGCGCATCAATGCCGAATCATCCACGTTGAGGACTCGAATCTTCTTCATGCACACCCCTACGTTTCAGGTTTCAGGCTTCTTGTTCTCGGACAATTTTCAACAAGGACCATGAAATGAGAACCACCTACGTCAGCTAAAAGAGCGTCACATCGTCCTCCACCGGCTTCTCGACCGTTTGGATCTTTGTGGCATATTCATTCTCACGTTCAAGAATGGTCTTATTCTTCAACCGTTCTATCTTTTTAAGGAGCACGCGGCCGGAGTCTGTAAAATAATAAACCTTGCGCGGACAGACGTCTCCCAAATCGGTTTTCACCGCCCTGAGTCCCTCTGTTTCAAGAAAGTTGAGGACCCACTCAGCATTTCGAGCTCCGACGTCGATATTCCCCTCGTAGATTTTCCCGGCCCCAAAGAGCTTTACCTCCAGCCGGCTCTTTACACCTCCCAGCTTCAAGATTTCATTGATCAATGATTCCATCGCATAGGAACCGTATCGAGTCGATTCACCCCAGGAGTCGTTTCCGCCGTCTTTTGGCTTGGGCAACATGAAGTGATTCATGCCACCCACACCCGTGATCGGATCACGGATACAGGCGGAGATACAGGACCCGAGCACGGTATACACAATTATGGGAGTGGAACTGACAAAAAACTCCCCGGGCAAGATCGCCGCGATCTCATGAGGAAACCGACTATCTCGCATCCGTCGAATATGCGAAAACGGGTTCGCGGCACTGGGTACCATGCTATTAGCGCTCCTTCAGGTAGATGGTGGGGCCCATGACCTTGAATGGATGCTCGACCCACTGCAGGCTTTCGGAATGCCCGATGAACAGATGCCCCCCCGGCTTCAGATACCGATAGAACTTGTTCACAAGCTGCTCCTGAGTGGGGCGATCGAAATAGATCATGACATTCCGACAAAAAATGAGGTCCAATGGGCTCTTAATCGGGAACCGTGCATCCATGAGATTCAACCGTCGGAACTGGATCATCGAAGCCAGATGCGGCTTGACCTTCAACAAACCTTCACTGTCCCCTCGCCCGCGTAAAAAATGCCGTTTAACAAGCTCGGGCGACAGATCGCGCACGCGGTCTGCCTCATACCGGCCCGCTGCCGCTTTCGCCAAGACGCGGGTCGACAGATCAGACGCCAGAATCTTGAAGTCCCACCGTTGAGGATCAGAGACACCTTCGTAGAGCGTCATGGCGATCGTGTAGGGCTCTTCACCGGTCGAGCAAGCGGAGGACCAAATACGAACGCGCTTGTCTTTCTCCAATTCCGGCAAGATCCGTTCGCGCAGATAATCGAAGTGCTTGGGTTCTCTGAAAAAGTCGGTCTTGTTGGTCGAAATCAGGTCCAACATCCTGGTGAACTCTTCCTTGGTCGCATCACCCGTGACTTGCGCATAATATTCCGTAAAGGTTGTCAGCCCGAGATCGCGTAATCGTTTCGACAGCCGAGACGCCAACAGCGTTTGCTTTTGGTCCCCGAGCGAGATACCGCTTTCGTCATAAATCAACTTACGGAAACGGAGAAACTCGTCGGATGTAATCCCATAGTCCATAGTTACTCCACTAGGTGAATGCGACGCGCCACGTTCCTACCCACTCCTGTAAAGTCTTGGCTTTATCGGTCGGTTGCTATCGATTCTTGACAGGGTGCTCGGTCGGAGATGATCTGAGCAGATTCGCGATGTTAGTGCTCACATCAACTCAAGAAGGGCGGAAATCATCCGACAACAGGAGAAATCCTTTTTCACATTGCAGCAGGACCCCAAGCACCTGGAATCTGTTCGATGCCACACCTTCCAGCTATGGCCTTTGGGATACAAGACGACCACTCACTTGCGCCTCAAGCACCGGTCACTCCCGGCGGGGTCGAAGATCGGACCACCGGTTCCGCCATGAACGAACAGATGACACCTTCGTTCTATGTCTACTACGGCTTTATACTGGCCGCCACCTATGTCGTCCTGGGCAAACTCGGGCTCATGCTGGCCATTCAGCCGGGGTACGCCTCAGGAATCTTTCCACCTGCCGGTCTGGCCATCGCAGCGGCCTATCTCTGGGGAAGTCCAACGCTTCCGTGGATCGTTCTGGGATCTCTTACGCTCAACCTCTCGGTCACTGCCGCTCCCCTACAGTCCTCAGCTACTGTGGCTGCCCTCTGTATCGCCATGGCTTCTGCGTTACAGTCGTGGTTCGGACGGGCTGTGTTGCAACGCACGGTTGGCCTGAAAACAGGTCTTGAGACCATCGAACATATCGGCGGGTACCTCCTGGCCGCTCCATTCATCTGCCTCATGGGTGCATCTTTGTCGGTGGCCAGCCTGGTTCAGCTGAGCGTCATTCCATCGGATCAGGCCTTCGTGGCATGGCTGACATGGGCGATCGGCGATACCTTGGGCATGGTGTCGATCTTCCCAATCATGCTGGCGCTATTCGGCAAGCCCGACTCGGTCTGGAGAGGTCGTCGGTTGATCGTCTCATCGATCATGGCCGTTTCCGTCACGCTGGTGGCGATTGCGTATGTCAGTATCAATCAGAGTGAGTCGGCACAAATAACCCAGCGCTTTTACTTCCAAGCCGACCGTCTGGCTAAGAAAATCCAGGATCATTTTGACGAACAGGAATTCATCCTTGAGCAGCTGGATAGAGCCCTGTCCATGTCCCAGCGTGAACCAATGAGCCGTAAAGCCTTTGGAGCACTTGCGCAGCCCGCGTTGAGTCGGTTTCCCATGCTGCAAGCGATCGAGTGGGTACCGGAGATTCCATTGGACCGACGCGCGATGTTCGAAGCGCTCCAGAAACAATGGCTTCCGGAGTTTGTGATTACCCAGCGTAACGAGTCAGGCACGATCGTCCCCGCACTGAACCGGCCCATCTACTACCCGGTCACCTATGTCGAGCCGCTCGTTGGCAACCAACAAGCCCTCGGTTTTGATCTAGGCTCAAGCGCTACCCGTAAAGCGGCACTTTTACATGCGCGGCGAACCGACCGCCCCATCGCGACTGAGCCAGTCACGCTTGTACAGGAGCAGGGTGCTCAACAGGGCATCCTGCTGATCCGACGCATTCAATCCGGTGCCAATGCACCGGGATTCGTCGTTACGGTCTTACGAGTAGATGACTTCATCGGGAAGTTACTCCCCGAGGGAGGTGAACTGACGGTCAGTCTCGTGGACGTCGAGCAGAATACGATGATCTACGGGACTCACCCAACGACAGCTCGAGAGCCGGTATCCACACACAGCCTGCGGTTCGGTGGAAGGCAGTATCACCTGTCCATCAAGCCATCCTCAGCAATCGTCGCCGCCTTTCCCAACTGGCAAAGCTGGAGTCTGCTGCTCGGAGGCATCCTGGGGGATGCCTTGCTGGGAGCCGTGTTGCTTCTGATCACCGGGACCACGAACCACGTACGAACACAAGTCGAAGAGCGCACGCAACAGCTGGCCCTGAAAAGCGATCTCTTGCAGGCCGTCATCGACACCGTCCCCGTGCGCGTATTCTGGAAAGATCGAGCATTACGCTACCTTGGCTGTAATCCCGCCTTCGCACGGGATGCCGGGAAAAGCGATCCCAGTGAGGTACTTGGTAAAAGCGATTATGAGCTCGTCTGGGCAAACGAGGCCGCTCGATATCAAGCCGATGACGTGGCGGTGATCAAGTCCCAAAGTCCGAGGATTGGCTTCGAAGAGCCGCAACCCACCCCGTCCGGCCATACGGCCTGGTTACGGACCTCGAAGGTGCCGCTCAAGGACCACGAAGACCAAATCATCGGTGTGTTGGGGACATACGAAGATATTTCGGAACAGCGAGCCACAGAAGCCCGGTTACGCGTATCAGAAGAGCGCTTCACCTTGGCTATGCAAGCCGCGACGGACGGCCTGTGGGACTGGAACATTGAGACCCAGATCACGTACCTGTCCCCTCAATGGAAAGCGATGGTGGGCTATACGGACAAGGAGCTCGACGACAGCTTCGCCACCTGGGAACGGTTACTGGACGAAGCCGGCCGGGTACGGACCATGGCGCTCATTCAGGACTGTCTCTGCGGAAAAAGCAATGGGTTTAGGTCTGAGTTCCGGATGCGTCACAAAGACGGCCACTGGGTCGATATCCTGTCCAGAGCCATGATCGTTCGAGATCAGAATGGGAAGCCCGTACGCATGGTCGGCACCCATGTGGATATCACTGAACACAATGCGGTCGCAAGACAGCTGGAACAGGCTGCGGGGATCATGGAGAAGCAGAACCAGGCACTCGTCGTCGCACACGAACAGGCCAAGAAGTCAGCCGAGGCCAAGAGTGCCTTCCTGGCCTCCATGACCCATGAAATCCGTACACCATTGAACGCAATTATCGGGATGGCCGACTTGCTCCAAGAAACCTCTCTGAGCCAAGACCAGGCAGACTATGTCCAACTCTTCGGCCGAGCCGCCGACCATCTCATGGGCGTGATCAACAGTATCCTGGACCTTTCCAAGATCGAAGCCGGCGAGCTGCAGCTAGAACAGATCTCCTTCAATCCTCATGAGCTGGTGGCCACAGTGCAAGACTTGATGGCAGTGAGTGCCGAGACCAAGCAACTCACGCTGGACGTCCAGATGCATCCCGATGTTCCCTCCGCTGTCACCGGCGATCCCATGCGCCTACGACAAGTCCTCATTAATCTTGTCGGGAATGCCATCAAGTTCACGGAGCACGGACAGGTTGTGCTGACGGTCAATGCCGCGGGCCCCGATTGCATGCGGTTTGTGGTCTCGGATACCGGCATCGGGATTCCGCCAGACAAGCTTCCGTTCATCTTTGAGAGCTTCACACAAGGAGATACGAGCACCACCCGGAAGTACGGCGGCACGGGTCTAGGACTCTCCATTTGTCGGCAATTAGTCTCCCTGATGAAGGGGCAACTCAACGCAACAAGCACCGTCGGGGTCGGCTCGACGTTTGAATTCACCATCCGTTTGCCAAGCGTGATCGATACAGTGACACCGCTATCAAATAGCCACATTCGGGAACAAACCGAGCCGGTCTCCGCACCGTCATCGCGACGGCTCCATATTTTGGTCGTCGACGATCTCGAAGATAATCGGACGATTGTGGCGCACTACCTGCAGAACAGTTACTATGTCATCGAGATGGCTGAAAATGGCCAAATGGCCGTCGAGAAATTTCAGACAGGCAGGTACGACCTTGTGCTCATGGATGTGCAAATGCCGCTCATGGACGGGCTTCAGGCCACCAGCGCGATTCGTCAATGGGAGCGGGCTCATCACCGTATCCCCACCCCGATTCTTGCGCTCACCGCCCATGTCCTTGAGGCGGATGCGAAGAAAAGCCTGGATGCCGGCTGCACCGCACATTTAACCAAGCCGATTAAAAAGCAGACTCTGCTCAGAGCAATCAGCGATTATATCTCGCCGGACACCGAGCGAGCAGCATAGGACGTTGCCGGAGATCGTACGATGGCCCATTGTTACTTTTGCACACTCGAGCAAACACCTTACTCACTGGGCTGGAGGGGTGTATGAAGAGATTTCGAGACCTGAGCATTCTGAGTAAACTGGCCATAGCGTTTGGCTTCATGGAGCTGCTGCTGATTGGGATGAGTGTTCTCTCCGTTCGAAGTACCATCCAGTTCCAAGATCGTATCGATACCCTCTACCAGACCCACATACTCCCGACCACTCACCTCTACGACCTGCGTGCCACAAGTTTCAAAATGCAAACGGCGATTGTCCGGCATATTCTGGCCTATGAATCGGCCATGATGGAGGCCCAAGAAACTGAGATGGCCGCATTAGACGAGGCATTCCACGTACAGCTGAAAGGCTATGCGAAATATGTCATATCACGAGAAGAGCAAGCACTCTACGAGGACATCACGGCACGATGGCGCGACGTCCAAGCTGCGCGGGCGAAGGTACTCCACTTGAGTAGGCTTTATAGTAAAGATGCCGCTGACGAAATCCATCGAAGTGAAGGAGCTGTCCATCTTGCAGCATTCACAGGGGCGATTCAACGGCTTATCGATCTGAACAAGGAGCTGGCTGCCGAAGCGCATACCACCAACACAACGGAGGTATCAGACGTCATCCACTACATGCTTCTGATAACGCTCGGAGGATTGGCCTCTGGGCTGTTCCTAGGATGGAACATCTCCCGGAAGATCTCAGCTGGTCTAAACAACATCGTCACGGCGACCATCGCGATGAGATCCGGCCATCTTCAGGCCCGAGCGAACCTCAACACGCAGGACGAAATCGGACAGCTGGCGCAGGCGTTCAATGAGATGGCGGCGAAGATCGAGGCCGATGTGGCAGGCGTACTCGAAGCACAACACACGATGATGGCCATCGATCATACCTATTCCATCATCGAGTTTAACTTGGACGGGACGATCATCGGCGCAAACGACAACTTCTTGCGATTGAGCGGGTATGCCAAGGATGAATTGATTGGCTCCCATCACCGGATTTTGTGCGATCCGACCTACGTGAAGGGCAACGACTACGCAACGTTTTGGGAAAGGCTCGCCCAAGGACACTTCGAGACCGGCACGTACCAGCGGATCACCAAAGGCGGAAAGCCCATCTGGATTCAAACGTCCTATAACCCGACCCTCAACGCCAATGGCGAAATCTATAAAATTGTCAAGTTCGCCACTGATATCACAGCTCAAAGGGAGGCGGAGATTGCGCGACATGAACAGGAAACGCGCCTGCAGGCGATTGTCAGCAATGCGGTCGACGGAATTGTAACAATCAACGACCGCGGCATCATCGAATCGTTCAACCTAGCGGCTGAGCGCATGTTCGGCTACACATCGGCCGAGGCCATCGGACAGAATGTCAAACTGCTCATGCCGGAACCGTATCGATCAGAACATGACGGCTATCTTGACAACTACAAGAAAAGCGGTCATCCCAAAATCATTGGGATCGGGCGCGAAGTGGTCGGTCAACGGAAAGACGGGTCGACCTTTCCGCTTGAATTGGCCGTCAGTGAGCTTCACTTGCAAGGGCGTCGCCTCTTCACCGGCATTCTACGCGATATCACTGAACGCACTGCAGCCGCAACCAAACTTGAGCAGGCGGCGATTCAAATGGAGTGCATCAATCTCGAGCTGGAAATGGCGAATGACGAGGTGCGGCAAGCCACCGAAACGAAGAGCGCCTTCCTGGCATCCATGAGCCATGAGATCCGAACTCCCATGAACTCGATCGTCGGCATGGCGCAGATGCTCGGCGAAACATCCCTCACCCCTGAACAACAGGACTACACACAGCGTCTCAGGCGAGCCAGCGATCACTTACTGGATCTGATCAACGACATTCTGGATCTCTCAAAAATTGAATCCGGACATTTGGAACTGGAAACGGTCCCCATCGACCTCCACAATCTCCTGGAGAACGTCGGTGAGATGATGGCCTTGCGCGCTCATGCCAAACAGATCGACTTCGTCCTGCGGGCATGCCCTGGTCTCCCTGACGGAGTCTCCGGAGATCCGACGAGGCTCCGTCAGATCCTCGTGAATCTGGTGGGCAACGCGATAAAATTCACGGAAACGGGTCAGGTCCTGGTTCAGGTCGAATCGACCGAACCCAGCCAGGTCCGGTTTTCCGTCTCGGATACCGGCATCGGCATTCCGGCCGAGAAGCTCGATTCCATCTTTGACGGCTTTTCTCAAGCCGATGCGTCCACAACCAGAAAATATGGCGGCACAGGACTTGGCCTCAACATCTGCAAACGCCTCGTGACGCTGATGGACGGCGACATCTCCGTGACCAGCACTCCGGGAATCGGTTCCGACTTTGTCTTCACGGTTCCCTTGCCCACCGTACGGCTTGAGACGACGCCGGCGGGCCTGGATCTCCATGTCCTGAAAGGGACACGCATTCTCGTCGTGGACGATCACCAACCGACACGCCTCGTCATCGCTGAGATCCTCTCAGCGGCCGACGCACTCGTCAGCGACGTACCCTCAGGTCCATTGGCGATGAGTTTCCTCCAGGCTGCTCAGATCGACAATCAGCCGGTGCAGCTCATGATTGTGGATCATCGCATGCCGGACATGGATGGTCTCGAACTTGTACAAGCAGTCCGGGCTATGCCCACCGGGAAGGACCTTCCGGTCCTGTTTCTACTCTCGAATTCTCAAGAGTCCGACCGCAAGCATTTACAAGAGCTTACCCGTACGCATCCCATTCTCAAACCGGTTTCACGGACAAAGTTACTTGTGACGGTCAGAGACGCACTCGCAGGACAGTCTCTCTCGGTCAATCTCAATCTCGACCATGCTGCTGGAGCGAGTCGACGTCCACTTCGAATCCTGTTGGTCGACGACTTGGAAGACAATCGAGATCTCATCATCTTCTTCCTAAAAAGCCTGCCGTACTCAGTGGACACAGCCGAAAACGGTTTGGAAGCGGTCGAAAGGATTCGCACCACTTCGTATGATATCGTTCTCATGGACGTACAGATGCCGCGTATGGACGGTCTCCAAGCCACAGCAACGATCCGCCAATGGGAACGGGCGGAAGGTCGGCGACCTACCCCCATCATCGCTCTCACAGCCCAGGCGCTGACTGAAGAACGAGAGAAGGCTCTGGCGGCAGGGTATACGGCCCATCTGACAAAACCGATCAAGAAGCCAGATTTGCTGAAGGCCATCGAGGGTTATACCGCTTTGATCCAAGACCAAGCCGCCTGACCGGTGAAGGAGGGGTTCAAGAATGGATAAACCGATTCTTTTTCTGGTTGAAGACGAAGAAGATACCGCCTCCCTCATTCGAATGATTATGGAAGAAGAAGGCTACGAGATAATCCACGCGAGTGACGGCAAGCAGGCACAGGTCAAGATCAATGCACTACCACCGCCGGCGCTCGTGCTTCTGGATATGGAACTTCCATACCTGCATGGACTTGAACTCCTGGCCCAGATTCGGAAAAAGACGACCTGGAACGGTGCCCCGGTCGTCATGCTGACCGCCGACCGCGATCAAACGCGCATCTGCAAGGCAATCGTGGCGGGTGCATCTGACTATATCTTGAAGCCGTTTAAGCGAGAGTCATTGCTGGCACGGCTTGCCCGTTTTCGAGCACCTGGGTTGCAACGCCGTACAGCCTAAAAGGAGCATCGTATGTCGGACCCGTCAATGACTGAGCCTCCGGAGATGGTTCATGTTGATGCCTCTTTCGAACCGCTGATACCACGCTTTATGGCCAATCGCAAAAAAGAAATCGTCACGATGCGGCAGGCCCTCACAGAACAAGACTTTGAGACGGTGCGACGTGTCGCACATGGGATGAAAGGAGTCGGGGGGAGCTACGGATTCGACAAGGTGACTGAACTCGCCGCCACGATTGAGCAGGCAGCCAAATCGGCAGATGCCACGAGCATTACCAAACAGTTGCACACCTTGGACGGCTATTTGAGCAACATCCAGATCGCTTATGACTGACTCGTGTTCAACTGGTGCGAGCAGGCAATCATCTCGCCGACGGAATGCTCTCGGCCGTTATTTTTCCGTCATCAAATACCCGTTGAGTTGAGTCGGCAGTAAGGCATTCTTAACCCGCTCAGGCAGCGTCTTCGGATCTAAGCTCTTCTCGATCGAGATCGATCGTTCCCTCGCCAAATCAATGATCGCCGCTTGATCGTGCGAGGCATTCCGTTCATACAGCATGATGACCGGGCGCAAACGCTCCTGGCTATTGGTCTTGATCACCAACCCGAAGCTCCCATCGCTCAATTCCACAAATGAGCCGGGCGGAAAGACGGTGACGGTCGCGATGAACGGATCGATGACGTCCGGACCATACTTATTCCGCAGTTTCGTATACAGATAGGTCAAGGCTTGGCTTGGACTGAGGTAGCGCGCAGACCGCCGATCACTGACCCTCAGATTGTACTCGACGATCGTCCCGACCAATCGTGCCGTCTTGGTGATATCCCCGTTGATGAGCTTCTTAGGATATCCGGTGCCGTCGAGATATTCCCGGTGTTGGTGGACAATCTCAATGATCTCGGGAGCCACATCAGGCATGCCTTCCAAGATCTCCTTCCCCAGTTGAGGATACATCCGAAGTAATTTAGCCTCTGTCGGCGAGAGGTCCTCCTCGCTCTTCAGGCGGACCGCCAACGGAACTCGATTCATCCCGATGTTGTGAAAGAGTCCACCTATCCCGACGTGCTCAGTTTCTTCAGGGCTGAGACCGAGCGTCTTGGCCGTGAGCTTGGCAAGCGCACTCACATTCAGCGCATGCATGGCCAACTCCTGGCCTGGTTCCGCCCGACTCTCTGCACAGACGAGACTCAGCAAGACAGGCTCCTGCGCCGTAACCTTGCCCATCGTCTCCAAGATCTTGGTCGCTGCTTGCATAGTGCTCGGCTGTCCGGCATTGGCCATCGCCATGACGACCGACACATCATTGGTCGCCTTGGCATAGGTGCGCGAGTTGTCTTCGATGGCTTTGCGATGCTCCAGCGCCGTCTGAAGCTGCCGTTGCTTTTCTTTGAGGATCGACTGCTCGTCCTCCTCGGCATCCTTCTCGGTTTCCGCATCGATTTCAAACGCACGGATGGGAACCGACGGCTGAGTCAGGGACTCGACGACATCAGCATGAGAGAGTTGGGGGTCATAAAACAGCTTGGTGAGGCGATGTTTCCGAATAATCGCGATTTCCGTCGGTGAGGAGACCGTAAAAACATTGCGGACGAAGGGATGTTCCATCCACGAATGGTCGATCTTGATATAGAGCCCGACTCGCAGCAGAGTTGGATCAAGCGGGAGCCACGCCATAGTAGAGACTCTCTCTCCTACACCCACGATATGTGAGCGAGCAAGCTCCATCCGGTGTAGGGTTTTATAAATACGCTGGCGTGGCTCGATCGTGCGAGCCCTTCGAACAAGCTCAGGAGAAGCCTGTCGAAAGGCCTGTCTTTCGCCTGGCTCAGTTCACAATTTAAAAGACCCGGCTCGAACGGAACATTCACAGTAAGGAACAGATGGATACTGCACAAATATGTATGCGTGTTCCTCAAGACCGTTATCCATTGCCCCCTTCCGGCTTTTTCTGAGCAGTAGTTAACACGTATCCATTGAGCTTTGTGGGGAGCAAGGCGTTTTTCACTCGCTCAGGCAACGTTTTAGTATCTATACTTCTTTCTATTGAGAGAGATCGTTCTCGTGCCAGATCGATGATGGCGGCTTGCTCATGCGAGGCCTGCCGCTCGTACAGCATGACAATGGGACGCAGGCGCTCATCCAGATTGCATTTAAGGACCAACCCGAAGCTCCCATCGCTCAGCTCGACAAACGAACCAGGAGGAAACACGGTGACGGTTGCGATAAAGGCGTCGATAACATCCGGACCATACTTATGCTGCATTTTCGCATAGAGATGCGACAATGCCTGCCCGGGTCCAAGATATCGAGGTGAACGGCGGTCGCTCGTCATGGCGTTGTATTCTACAATCGCCCCAACCAACCGAGCCAGTTTGTTGATATCCCCGGCAAATAATCGCTTGGGGTATCCAGTCCCATCAATCCATTCTCGATGCTGGTGGACAATCTCAACAACCTCAGCATCCATACCTGGAATGACTTCTAAGATTTCCTTGCCAAGCTGAGGATACATCCGGAGAAGCTTCGTCTCCGTCGGCGACATATCCTCCTCGCTTTTCACACGGACAGCTAAGGGAACGCGACTCATGCCGATATTATGAAGTAACGCACCCATCCCCACTCGCTCGATCTCTTCCTGTACAAGCCCCATTGTTTTCGCCGTCAAGACGGCCAATGCGCTCACGTTCATCGCCTGCATGGCGAGCTCCTGTCCTGGCTCGCCATTACTTTCCGCGCATACGAGACTAATCGCAACATCCTTTTGCTGAAGGGCGTTGTCCAAACTCCCCATGATCTTCGTAGCCGTACGCAACATATCCGCCTGTCCTGCGTTGGCCATAGCCAGCATGACAGAGATCTCGTTCCTTGCATCGATGTATGTGCGTGTATTTTCCTCAACTTCCTTCCGATGCTGGAGGATGCTCTGAATCTGTTTTTCTTTCTCTTTGAGGATCGACTGCTCATCAGCTTCCGCATCCTGCGCCGTTTCGGCGTCAATTTGGAATTCCTCCACCGAGGCGGACGGATCAGTGATAGCGGCCACGACATCCGCGTGGGAACGCTCAGTGTCATAAAACAACCTACTGAGATGATACTTCCGAATAATGGCGATTTCTGTCGGCGAGGAAACCGTAAAGACATTACGGACGAATGGGTGATCCAACCAGGGATGGTCGATCTTGATGTAAAGCCCTAGACGAAGTAAGGCTGGATTAAGTGGAAGCCACGGCACGGTATGGACGCCTCCTCACGAGTTATTTGGCATTCAAACTAGTTAGGTTTTCGTACAATATCAGAACTCTCCTCTCCTGGGAAGTGAGACGACGATCCGTACTCGCAGTGTGTTGACAAACTCTGCACTGCCTTCCAAGCGGATCGGTGCGTATGGGGATCGACCGGGTCAGGATGTCCTGCAGCCTTTTCAGAAAGGCCGCAGCGAGGGAAGAAGCAACGCGTACGCTATCCTGTACGGCGAGTCTCTGAGCAACGCGAGAACGCGGCTGGCAAGCTTTGGTCAGCAGCCTGCTAAATACCATGAGGACGTCGGTCAAGTACCTTCTCATGCATTCATGTTGACCGATTCAACCGTGGGCATCGATTATGACGTCTCATTCCTTTTTCTCCACTCCACAAAATACTTCGTGGCCTCTGTTCGTCGTGAAAGATTCAACCGCCTGTATATGGCCCGAAGGCGAGTACTCAGTTTCCCCGGAGAGAGCTTGAGTTCTCGTGCAATCTCTTTGTTCGTCTTTCCCTCGCTCATGAGCGCCAACACTCGATGATCGTCTTGAGAACACTCGTTCAACCGTTGGAACGGTCCCCCCCTACCCTGCTCCCTGACCCATGAGATGATGTGAGGAACCAAGTGAGGATCCATGATGGCCATCCCCGCGGAGACGATTTCAATTCCTCTGACCACCGCCTCAGCCGAGGCCTTCTTCAACAGATATCCCTGCGCGCCTGCAAGAATGGCGGACCGCAAGAGATGCTGATCATCTCGGTTGGTGAAGAACAGGACACTGGTCTTGGGATAAGATTCTCGGATGGTACGGCACAGGTCGATCCCACTCGCGCGTCCCACTTGCACCTCCGAGACCACGACGGTCGGACGAGAGGTCTCTAGGGCAGACAACGCGTCGGCTGTGGACTGTGCGGTTGCAACGACACGCACATGAGGGCTCTTAGACAGAATCTCCTGTATCCCGTGCAAGACGAACGGTGACGCATCCACCAATAACACGCGCGCTTGGTCCCGCGTTTTCACCGACGGACTCATGCGCGATGATCGATTCGACAAGAGCGCTTCACCTTTACCATTGAGATCCGATCTGGCTCACGACAAAGCAACCGTCAAACAAGGGCTGTCCGAGCTTACGCCATCCGCCTCATTTGCGAAGAGCGAGACCTACTCAACGAGATGTGCCCACGGGGGTGATAGCAATTCATGTTCCTTGCTTTGGAATAGAAAGAACTCTCATGAACTGGGTTGAACAAAATCACATCCGACTGAGGAGGCTGGAGTAACAACGAACCATCGTACTAGCAAAGATGGGGAATCCCCACAAAACGTCACATCGGTTAGGACCAAACCGGAGCCATGGGGCACATTGTCTTTATCGACACAGTGAATCTAAACTGATTCAGTATCGAAATAGATTCAGTATCTAAATAGATTCAGTACCCCATTGCACTCAGAGAGGTGGCCACAGCGACTATTTTCCTGTGATCACATATCCTTTGAGCTTTGTCGTGAGCAGTGCATCTTTCACCCGATCCGGAAGCCCTTTCGGATCGAGAGCTTTTTCAATTGAGAGTGAACGTTCTCGCGCTAGATCGATGATGGCCGGCTGATCATGTGATGCTTGTCGCTCATAGAGCATGATGACGGGCCGCAACCGTTCCTGCGAATTACTCTTCAACACCAGTCCAAAGCTTCCGTCGTTCAGTTCAACGAACGCTCCGGGAGGAAACACCGTCACCGTGGCAATAAACGGCTCGACCACATCCGGGCCGAATTTATTCTTGAGCTTCGTATACACATAGGACAAGGCTTGCGCCGGTCCCATGTAGCGGGCGGAACGTTGATCGCTGGAGAGGAGGTTATATTCGACCACCGTCCCCACCAGCCTCGCGGTCTTGGCAATGTCGCCGTTGATGAGGCGCTTGGGAAACCCGGTGCCGTCGAGATATTCCCGATGTTGGTACACAATCTCGACGACCTCCGGAGCGACGCCTTCAATGGCCTCCAAGATTTCCTTGCCGAGCTGCGGATACATGCGAAGCAGTTTGATCTCGGTCGGAGATAGATCCTCCTCACTTTTCACGCGAACGGCCAAGGGCACTCGACTCATCCCGATATTGTGGAACAGCCCTCCCATCCCGGCATGTGCTATTTCCTCAGGACTCAGGCCAAGCGTCTTCGCCGCCATCGTGGCCAATGCACTGACATTGAGACTCTGCATCGCCAACTCCTGTCCCGGCTCAGGTCGGCTCTCCGCACAAACCAGGCTGATGGCCACCTCCCCCTGACCGACGACGCCCGTCATGGATGATAGGATTTTTTCAGCCGACCGCAACATATCCGCCTGTCCCGCATTGGCCATAGCCATCATGACCGAGACCTCGTTCGTGGAATCGGTATAGCTACGGAAGTTCTCCTCGATCGCCTTCCGATGATCGAGGGCACTTTGAATTTGCCGGTGCTTTTCCTTCAGAATCGAGGCTTCATCGGCTTCGGCATCCTGCGCCGTCTCGGCATCGATTTCGAACTCACGCACGGGACCAGTGGGATTGGTAATGGCTTCCACGACATCGGCATGTGACAGTTCGGGATCGTACAGGAGTTTCGTGAGACCGTGCTTCCGAATGATCGCGATTTCGGTCGGCGAGGAGACCGTAAACACGTTGCGGACAAAGGGATGCTCCATCCAACCGTGATCGATTTTGATATAAAGTCCGAGGCGAAGCAGGACCGGATCAAGCGGCAACCAGGACATTGACCATTCTCCCCTTCAGCGCTGGAGAGGCTTGCGAACGTCGCGTCCGGCCTACGCGGCGAAATCGTACCCCTAGAAAATACAAAAGGCGCACCCCTCCGCTCTTGCACAAGAGCCTCGGAATGCGCCATCAACTGACAGGTCTTTCTCCTGCCCGCTAGGCGGTTCGAGCCTTTCACTCGACCAATCTATCGCGACTGTATCAAACTGCTATGGGATCTGAAACTAAAAAATAAAGTACAGACTGACGGGCACATCACCGTGCAAGAGTCCCCGAGTCAGCCTTATCCTCCGGTCCTCTCTTCGTTCCGCATTGACCCAGCTCCACCCATCCCGTCCGTTTTGAGCAAGTCCTCGATCTTTCTCCGTAAGAGCCCCAGCTCCTTGGACCGAAAGGCAAACTTTGTCTTCTCAAGGACTTCCACAGTTCCCTCCAGCGCGTCCCGATAGGCCACGCCTCTTGGACAGTCCAGCACACGACACACATCCGCCGTCGCTGCGGTTGGGGCCGTCGATGGATTCGCCATGACCGCACGAATCCCCGTCGCTAGGGTGGCCATCTGTCCGACACTTTGACTCAGAAATGCCTCGATCGACCAGGCCAGGTCCCGCTCATTGGCCATCGCTCCTGGCCTCGACATGATCTCCCGAACATGGTCCAAAGCAGTCCCCACTCGATCCGCTTCATCCCGTGCGACATCCGTCATGCGAAGAATGCGGGACTTTTCCGCAGCCTGATTGACGGCTCGAAGCAAATCCAGCCAGTCGATCGGCTTGAGCAAGTAATCGGTGAACGACAGGCGGAGCGCTTCCACAGCTGTTTGCACGGAGGGATAGCCTGTCACCAGCACGATGGGAAGCGATGGGAACCGCCTCCGGATCCCATGAAGAAATTCGAATTGCATATTCCCTGGCATTCGAATATCGGAGAGAAGCACATCGTGTTCATTCGTCAACAGTCGACTGGCTTCCTCCGAGTCCTGTGCGCAATCACATCGATACCCCTCTTGCTCCAGAAGCTTGGCCGTAGACAAACGAAAGGTATCTTCGTCGTCGGCAAGCAGAACTTTGGGAGACTCATGTCTCATGTGTCAGAACCTCCTGAATGATGTTTTGGTGAACGAAAGACTGATTCACCACCGCAGGCTCTGGCAAAATAATCGAAAAAGTCGACCCCGCCCCCTGTTGAGTCTGCACCTCAATCCTCCCGCCCATCGCCATCACCAGACTCTGAGACACGGAGAGGCCCAAACCCATCCCCTTCTGACCCTTCGCGGTCTTCGTCGTAAAAAATGGATCGAAGATATGCGGCAGCACATCCGGCGCAATACCCTCCCCCTCATCAGACACACTGATCCGTATATGGTCCTCATTCTGACGAACATTCAACTTAATGGTGCCTCCTTCACGCGACGAGTCGAGGGCATTTTGAATCAAGTTCATCAAGACTTGCAGCAGATCGCTCTGCGGGACCAACAGCCTCCTCCTCAGTGGAGTCTGAGTCACGACCAGCGTCAGGCCGAGTTGGGACAGCCGCTTCGTGAATAAGGATTCTAAGTCTCGTAAGAGCAGCGACAGATTGACCGGTTCCACCCTGCTCGGCTCTTTACGGTACAACTGATACATATTCTGGACAATCGTGGCCACCCGTGAGATTTCCCGATCGATCATCCCGACAAATTCATAGTGAGGATGAGTAGGATCCACAGCCTGCTTCACGAGTGTGAACGCGTTCCTGATACCGGCAATGGGGTTATTGATCTCGTGAGCCACCGCGGCGGCCATCTGACCGACGGCAGCCAATTTTTCCGTCTGCGCTCGTTGCGCTTCCAGTTTCGCGATTTCGGACGTCCGCTCCTCAACTTGACGCTCAAGCTCCTCGGCATGGCGTGACAACTGTAGTTCCAGCTGCTTGCGTACCGTGATGTCGCGGCCGGCAACCAAACGAACTTCCTTGTCCCGAAACCGATACGGTCGGACCACAAGTTCACCCGGAAACGTGGTACCGTCCTTGCGTCGTCCCACGGCTTCGTAGGGCTCAGTCACACCATCTTGCATATTCTGCTGAACATGATCACGAGACTCATCAGCGAGGAGATCAAGGATCGATCGGCCAAGCAGTTCGCCGGGTTCATATCCAAACATCCGCTCCAACCCGGCATTGACTTCAAACAGTATACCGTTATCGTGAAGGGCGATCGCATCGAATGTTGCCTCCGTCACCAACTTGTACCGCAGTTCGCTCTCACGGATCTCCGCCTCCGCTCGTTTTCGCTCACTGATATCACGCACAAATGCACACACAAGTTCCTGTCCTCCGTGGTAAAGATAATTTGCCATCACTTCTATCGGGTAAATCTCTCCCGACTTACTGCGATGCCTGCGCTCAATGCGAAGCTGTTCCGACTGCCTTAACTCCATCCAACAGATATCCCAAGCCTCTCGTGAACAGTCCGGATCAATGTCCATCACCGACATCGTCAAGAGTTCTTCCTTCAGATAGCCCAGCCTGCGGCAAGCCGATTCATTAACATCGACGAGGTATCCTCTTGAATCGACAACAAAAATTTGGTCGGCGCCATGATCCACGGCATATTGGGTTCGCTGCAGTCTGTCTTCCACGCGCTTCCGCTCAACAATCTCCAGTTCGAGCGCGCGATTGGCTCTAGCCAACTGCTTTGTCCGCTCCGATACTCGCTGTTCGAGTTGCGCATTAGCCTTCCAGATGGCCTCTTCGGCCTCCCTGCGCTCCGTCACATCAGAGGTAGAACCAACCATACGTACCGGACGGCCAGCCGTATCCCACACCGCCTGGCCTCGATCACGAACCCAGCGATAGGAGCCGTCTTTCATCCTCACCCGCACTTCGATATCGTAGGGCTCGCGAGTCTCAAGATGCCTGCAGGTGGCTTGATGGAGCAATTCAACGTCATCGGGATGCACCAGTGAAAGCCACAGGTCGTATGTGGGGACGAGGTCACCCGGCGCAAACCCCAATAAGAGCCTATCCTAAAACATCCTGCTTCTGTATTCTTCTAGGACATTGAGCATCCCATGAAGACAGGAGAGGAGTATGAACAAAGCGAACACGCCGTCTCGGTGGTGGCAGCTCCCCGATGCGGTGTG